>Ga0196963_10000012_pt1 | contig 411988 bp, 475 predicted proteins | sample S1_5metaG_FD_148600 | JGI IMG/M metagenome (GOLD analysis project Ga0196963, IMG submission 148600) | Soil microbial communities from Anza Borrego desert, Southern California, United States - S1_5 | ecosystem: Environmental > Terrestrial > Soil > Desert | place: USA: California | collected...
AAATTGGTAGAGAGCTCAAGCACAAAGGTGGCAGGCGTACGCGGATAGAAGACCTCGGGGTAGCTCTCAGGAACCGCATTGCGCTTTATATCAAGAACCCTCCCGGCGCCATCGAGCCAGAGAATATCGATGGGAAACCGCATGTCCTTCATCCATATGCCGCGGGGCGCTGCTTCCTCCCATACAAAGAGCATGCCCTCATCCGGTTCCAATTGCTCGCGGCCCGAGAGACCGCGCTGCTGAAGCTTTGGAGTTGTAGCCAGATCCACACGCACCGGCACATCTTTGACGGTGATGAGTGCTTTTGTACCCGAAGAAGTTGCGCGGCCCGTCCACAGATCCCAGCCAGAACTCGAGAGCGCAAAATACGCAAGTAACCCCAGAGGGACGAGAAAGAGCGCAACAACAATGGTGAGCTTCTGAGAGAGCATGGAGGCCTAGAAGTACGCGAGAATTCCTCCCATAAGGAGCATCGCGACCAGGTAATGACTCGTGTTGATAAGAAAGAGCGTCCAGCTCTTGTTCTCCCAGAGTACGACACCAAGCGTCAAAGGCATCACAAAACCAAGCCACAGAAAAAAGGCAAGTTGTAGGCCGCCGGCCACAGCAATACCTCCTGCTACCGCCTCCCACACCGCTACAAAGTGCGCCATCACGTACGCCATGAGGAGTGTCGTCAGAAATCCAATCGTCATCGAAGTCCGCGCTGTCATCTTCATAGACCCCATGTTCTCCGGTGTATAGCCCATCTCGTGCATCCATCGCTTCTGAAACAAGACAGAGTACCACAGCGCCCCCACGGCATAGGCGGCCACCGTTGCACCCAAGATTGCCCACAGATTTAGATCGAACTCCATAGTCAAAGCATTAAGATATATAAAAGCTTCTTACAAATCGTCTTACGCTTCGGGTTTGAAATCAAGTGAACAGGAGTTGATACAGTAACGCTCGCCCGTTGCCTGTCTGCCGTCAGGCAGAGCTGTCGGACCATCATTAAACACATGTCCGAGATGACTGCCGCAGCGCGGACAGAGCACCTCCGTGCGGCGCATGAAGAAACTATTATCGGGTGCCGTCTCAACCGCTCCGTCCTGTGCCGGTGCATAGAAGCTCGGCCACCCAGTTCCGGAGTCATATTTATGCTCGGAGGAGAACAAATTGAAGCCGCAGGCTCGGCAAGCGTACATGCCTTTCTCCTTGTTATCCACGTACGCACCGGTAAACGCGGGCTCCGTCCCCTTCTCCCGGAGCACTTCGTACTCCTCAGGAGTCAGACGTTCCCGCCAGTACGCTTCGTCTTTATGTTTGAGGTCATCCACACCCTCAGTATAGCAAATCGTTGACACTGCATGAATGCCGTTGTAATTTCTTAAGCGGAAACAGCTGGGGGAGTACCTCGCATGAGCACCTACCATGCACGGCTGAAGTGCCTTCGGAAGTGGCAGATTCCGGAACCGTTTCTGACCGCACTTCAACTGTTCACTATCTCAACCAAGATCCGGCAGAAGTTTCAGAGCCTGGGCGATGACATCGACCAGATACCATGGCTTATGGCAGGATTCATCTGCTGTCTCCTGATGATTCCGATCTGCTGGCACTTCGTCGCCAAGGCTCTGCCGTAAACCTCGAAGAGGTTGCTACCACCGCTCAACTGAGCGGTGGTTTTGCTTATTTCCTGCCCTAGTCAGAGACTATTGACTTAAATACGCAGATATGGTATTATATTAGGTAGAATAAACCCCTGAGGAGGACTTACCATGTTCTGGCGCTGTCTGGCTGCTGCCGTTGGCTGGCTTACAATTGGAGCTGGCTTCGAGGTTGCCCTTCTGCGTCTGCTTCTTGATACTTCAAGGAGCACGGAAATGTGGGTGCTGTTCTGGTTGGTATCCGCGATCATTCTGATACCGCTCGCAGTGATTCTTTGGTACCTGGTAGTTCAGTACAGGAAGCCAAAGATCATCATAGTCGACAAGGAACCAGCCACCGCACTCACTGTTTTTTCTCTGCGACCGCACGCTGGCCACGACAGTGAAATCGTAGCAGCTCTCGAGCGGAGAACCGCAAAGGTCGCGCAGGACCTTGACCAGTACTTGCAGAGCGATCTCGAGCAATGCCCGCGCTGCGGAGAAGTCATGGACTGCTCCGCAATGGAGATGCATGAGATCATCGGATGTTCGCCGAAAATTGGCAAAGTCGCCGACATCCGCGTCTGAAACAACCCCCCATCACCGTGCGTGATGGGGGGTTACTTTGGCAGGTACTTGAAATTCACCACTCTTCATGTTCTAATGAAGATCGACCCCGTTCTCTCTTACCTGAGGTGGCGTATGAACGAGCAGCTCAAAAAACGCCTCAAGGAGCGCACCCTTCCCACGTTCGTGATCCTCACCCTCGCTGCAGCTTTTGAAATAATGGTCTTTGCCATCCAGGCAGAAGACCGAACAAGCGCACGGACCGTAGGAACACTTCTCATCCTCGCTGGCGTCGCCATTGCACTGTTCTTTGTCTTTCGAAAACCAATCAAAGATTGGCGTCGAGAGCGAAGACTTCGCAACCGCACTTCAAAATCCTGGCTCCCTCCCCACTGTGTGTGAGGGGGCTTCTTTGTTTTGAGATTAATGGTATATTCCCGCCAGAACTCAGAACCCGAAAGGAAGCCCCAGATGGAGCCCAACGAAACTGAGAAGCGGCAAAGGCTTGCGGCAATGGCCTTAAAGCAATTGGCTGAAGGAACCTGGCCGCAGGTGATGGCAGTGTTCGCCTACCCGAACCCGAAGGCACCACGCATAGATGACGCAGAATTTGTTAGGCTCAGAACACTCTACCAGCAAGCAAATTGTTCCAATATGGCCGCCTTCGTCGATCTAGTACGGTTCAAGGAAAGAGAGCGCAATGTAACCATGTCCTTCAACCTTAGTATGCGACGGCGAGTCATTCCTGGCGGGCCACAGGCCCCTACCGCCGAGAATCCTCCACACCTGTTCCTGTGCCCCGACATCCTTGTCGGTACACGCTTCGGTACCGAGGGAGCCGTGGTCTGGTTCCAACGCTTTGCCGAAGGAATACCGAGTGCAGTTCCGGAATCAATCCAAGTGATGGATAAAATCTTTGGAGAAGCGATAGAAGTCATCACCAAGGGAAGCTCCCGCAAGACGACTCTTGCAGACATGGTGAGATCTGCCTTAGGAGAAAAAGACCCGCCACTTTCTAAGCCACCCACCAAACACTAGTGTACCGCCGCGCTAAAGCGCGGCGGTTTTCTTTATTAAGGATTTCCTAAAACATCCTTTACCGATTTTTCTCCAAGCTGCTCGGCAAGTCCGATCATGATTCCTTCGGGGCCCCGGAGGTAGCAGAGTAAATATATATTCTCATAGTTCACCACCTCTCCGATAAGTTCTGCTCCGTGTTTTTTGAGGCGTGCAATGGTGTCATGGATATCAGTGACGGCGAACATCGCACGCAGATAGCCGAGAGCGTTCACCGGAGCATTCCGGTGATCAGCAACGACGGGTGGAGTGAGAAATCGCGAGAGTTCGAGCCGACTGTGGCCGTCGGGGGTGACCATCATGGCAATTTCGACGGATTGATTGCCCAGTCCGGTGACGCGCCCGGCCCATTCCCCCTCGACGGTGGCCCGTCCTTCGAGCTTCAAACCAAGTTCGACAAAAAAGGAAATGGCTTCATCGAGCGATTCTACGACGATACCGATGTTATCCATCCGTAGCACTTTGCTTTTTTCAGTCATAGAGAATCCAGTTAATAGTATTCGGCTCAATTTGCCAATCTGGCGGAGAGGAAGGGATTCGAACCCTTGAGGAGCGTTAGCCCCTGCCACCTTTCCAAGGTGGTGCTTTCGACCACTCAGCCACCTCTCCTTTTATACACAGAACGGATTCTGTTATTTGAACTGCCAAATATTTTTAGATACTTGGCCACAGCATCAGTACGATATATGAATATATGTCGCCCCGAGCCACTAATATGCGGTAAAATGCCAAATTCTTCAAATATGCCAGCCACCTGATAGAGAAACTCTGTGGAATAACTCGTGAACGTAAGACCAACATTTCGATACATTTTCCCCCGCACGCTGTGTTTGTGTACGAATACACAGCCATCGGTATCTACCAGTCCTCGTACACAAGCTTTTTTATAGTCCCGATTAGCGAGTATCCAATCAGGAATCCTGATTCCATTCTTCAACTTATTGCCTCGACATAGTCCTTTGCTGACAAGAAAATCAACAACATCAGTACTTGTAAGTACAATGACTAAAGCGTTTCTATTCTTTCGTTTGCGTATAACCGCCGAAATACCGAACAATCTCCGGCAGAGACCAGAAACAAAACGTGCATACCGAGCATCTTTAATCGCATTGACTGTAATTGTCGCTTGCCAAGGATTATTTATTCCTCCGTCACCAAGCATAATTCCGAAGAATTCTGCCAAATTTTTGGAGTCCTGAGGTAAACGCACGTGTTTGCGATGACTCTTTTTTGGGTATCTAAGCTCGGAGAGATTAACCATCAGTCTAAGTATAGTTGGTCTGATCTAGTACCAAGTTTAAGTAATATACTAGATCAATACGTCCACAGGAAAAAGAAAAGAGGCAGGACGTTTCCATCCTGCCCCCAAATCTCAGAAGATCGTGCTCAAATGACTATTGAACGCAGTGATCAGCGCCTGCAGCGCTTCCTCCTTCTGGAGATTGATCTTGGTTGCCTGCGCCCGAATGCCCGCTCGGTAGAGCTTTCGATCCGCTGCAGGTTCGGAGACCTCCTGCTTTATGCGGGAACCCTTGCCCTGCTTTACGCTGGCCACATGGCGCTGAGCCACCTTGTTCGTCGTTCGCTCCGAGATCTGCACCTCGGCCGTCAGAACATACGCAAGCGGCTTGAACTCATCCATGTTGGCAAGGAAGTCATCGACGAGTACTAGCCCAATTGCAGCAAGTGCTCCTCCGGCAGTAGCGCCGTAGCTCTGGCCCAAATGAGCACCAGCTGCTGCACCGGCCGCCCCTGCAAGAACTCCCGTAAAAATAGGGCTACGGAAGATCTTGTCCGCCTGATAGACATCCGCTTTGTTGACCTGGAGACGAATCTGCACCCAGTAATGAGCTCGATTCGCATCCTGCACGACCGAGCAGTTGACGTTCAGAGCGTCCCTGATCTCGGGAATGCTGTGCACACCAGCTGAAGATCGAATCTCCAGCCAACACGTCTTCTGATCAGAAGCCACTGGCGGAAGAATGGGGGCATCTTCCATCTTGGCGCGCACGTCCAGGTTCTTGAACCGTGCGTAGTTGGTAGCGACCTGACAGCCGCTCACGAATACCCCCAGAAGCAACAGTGCGGCAATGGCCGCGAACTTCCTCAGCGTAACCATTGTAGGATCTCCTCTTGTTGTACGAGAGCAAATTTACTAGAGTGAGTAAACCATATTATGAAGAAAAAGTCAATCATCTACTGTGGATTATGAAAACGTAAAGGGCGGTCATGTGACCGCCCTTCGCCTTTCTATCTCCTTTGATTAACCGGATCCCCAAGCTTCAAGCGGCCGCGCTTCATACCGCGCGTTTGAATACCCCACTGACGAGCATTCCGACTCGCCTCAGAAGCAAACAGAACAGGAACAGACTTCGATGAAAGGCTGTCCACAACTGTGGCACCTTCTTCTGTACTGTGCGGCCCGCCCATACCATCATCCAGCATGGCGTTTCTCCCTCAGGTTTTATAATATGCGCTCCTTCCTGCTACTACTGTAAAGGAGTTCTGAAGAAAATTCAAAATGCACCCGTGCGCAAAAAGAGAAAGGGCGACCTGTCGATCGCCCTCAAAAAGATTAATCCTACGGCCGCAACCGACCCCGATGCTTACTGAAGCGCGGCGTACCAATCCAGGTACGCACTCCGCTTTGCATAGCCCCCGAGGAAACCTCGACAGCACGGTCACGATGCCACTTCTGCATCGCAACCTTGCGATCAATGGCGCCGAGCTCGAGTTCTTTCTCGTTCTCAGCAACAAATTGATCGAGTGGTTTTCCGTTAACGAGCATCGTTCCCCCTAGGAACAAAAAACAGGCCCCGTGCCTGTCCTAGTAATATAATACACTATATATGACGCAAAGTCAAATATAGCTCTATTCCTAGTTCTGACGGCCCAAAAGAGCTGCGACACGCTCTTCCATAGGAGGGTGCGTCATGAACAGGCGCGTTATAGAACTGCGCAGATCTTTGCCGGCAAAAGGATTCGCAATAAAGAGGTGCGCCGTCGCATGATTGGCTCTCTGCATCGGCCGGCTGTGCCCTGCAATCTTCTGAAGCGCTGAGGCAAGCCCTTCGGGGTAACGCGTGAGCAAGGCGCCCGAAGCGTCGGCGAGAAACTCGCGTTTGCGGGAGATGGCGAGTTGAATAAGCTGTGCGGCGATGGGAGCCAGGATTGCGGCAACAATAGCAAATATGAGAAAGAGTCCTGCCGCACGATTGTCACGGTTATCTCCACCGAAGCTTCCCATATGCGCGGTGCGCAGGAATATATCAGCAATGATCGCCACAAAACCCACGAGGACTACAGCGACGGTAGAGACGAGCATATCGCGGTTTCCAATGTGCGAGAGCTCGTGTGCCAGCACGCCCTCAAGTTCGGTGCGGTCAAGAATCTGCAAGAGTCCTGTCGTTACGGCAACGACGGCATGTTCCGGGTCTCGCCCTGTCGCAAAGGCATTCGGCGCCGAGTCGTTCACAATGTATATCTTAGGTTTTGGAAGTCCCGCAGTGATCGCCAGATTTTCAACGATATTGTGGAGCTGTGCTCCCTCGCCGCTGTCAGGTACTTCCTGTGCACCCGTCATTTTGACCACGAGCTTGTCCGAAAACCAGTAGCTCGTAACATTCATGACGATCGCAATACCAACGGCGACGTACAGAAGGAGCGGAGAATCAAAGTAGTAGCTCACGCCCCAGCCGATAAGGATCACCACGATGAAGAACACGGTCATGAGAAGCCATGTCTTTCGAATATTGCTCTCTTTGTGCGTGTAGAGTGTTGCCATAGCTACGAGTGCTTAATGCCTTGGGGAGTTTCATTGCTCTTGTAATCGCTGTCGCTTGACCAATGCAAGTACAGACGTTTTTCAAAGCCGCCTTTTTCAGTTTGATTGGTCCGGCAGGCCTGAGAAAATTCAGCATCGGTAATGGCGTGTAATTTTTTAAGTTCATCGAGAACCGCCGCGAGGTCAGCAAGCTCATTTAGAAGATCATTCCGACCTCGAACAACAGAAAGAGCTTGCGCTTCTTCCGTCACCTTTTTCAGAAGCTCCTGCTCAAATTCCTGTTCGTCGCTGATGCTGCGAACTTCACAGTCTTCACCTTTGCCCTTAATCTTTTCCGGGATCTTGTCGCGAATGAGCTTGTTGTAGTACACCCGCGCCATGCAAGGCTAGAAGTTCACCGCCACAGGCTGACGAGCCGCAGCCTCGGACTCATCGAGCTCAAAGAACTCCCGTTTAGCAAACTTAAACATATTTCCGATGATGTTTGAGGGAAACGTCTCGAGCGCCGTGTTGAGCGCCATGACATTACTATTGAAGAAGCGACGCGCGGCCTGAATCTTGTTCTCCGTGTCCGAGAGTTCGCGCTGCAGCTCAAGGAAGTTCGTATTAGCCTTAAGATCAGGATAATTCTCAGCGACTGCCAAGAGGCGCCCCAGAGCTTGGGAGAGCCCTGTTTCTGCTCCCGCCATCGCAGCAATCTGCTCTGCGGTGACGTTGGAAGGATCAACGTGAACTTGGGTAGCACGCGTACGAGCAAGTGTCACCTCGTCGAGCGTCCCGCGCTCATGCGCAGCGTAACCCTTAACGGTATTTACAAGATTGGGGATCAAATCGTAGCGGCGCTTGAGCTGTACATCGATATCCGCCCATGCTTCATCCGTACGATTACGCAGAGACACGAAGCGGTTATAGGCCCAAATACCCCACAGAATCACTACCGCAAGAACACCCAACAGAATGTAAATAAGTGTCATAGAGAAGTTAAATTAACACTGTTATTATAACATATGAAGTCAAGATCGTCCCCTGAAACTTAAATCTGGAAAACCGCCGGCAGCCAAGGCTGCCGGCGGTTTTCTTTCATGACTCTCGCTTAGTGATTCTCTCTTAGTACATGCCATCCCTGCCTATCGGCAGGCAGGCATACCCCCATTAATACATGTCGTCCATGCCAGGCATGCCTGGTGCACCTCCCGACATTGGTTTCTTCTCCTCAGGCTCCTCGGCAACGGCAGCCTCGGTCGTGAGAAGTATCGCAGCTGCAGAAGCTGCATTTTGCACGCCTGAGCGCGTTACCTTAACCGGGTCAATGATACCCTCCTTCACCATATCCTCCACGATGGTGTCATTCGCTGCATCGTAACCGCCGAAACCTTTGGCGTTCATCACTTCATGCACCACGGTGGCACCGTCTTTGCCGGCATTCGCAGCAATTTGGCGAAGCGGAGCAGTGAGCGCATCGAGCACGATATTGTAGCCACTCGCATACTCGAAGTTCACGAGGTCGTCCTGATTTTTCTTCGCCTCGGATTTTGCAAATTTCTCGCGCAAGGTCTTTGCGACCTTCACGAGCGCCGTACCACCGCCCGGAACGATACCCTCTTCAATGGCGGCCTTCGTGGCATTCACCGCATCCTCAATTTTATCCTTGAGGTATTTCATCTCAGTCTCTGTCGCCGCACCGACACGGATAACAGCAACGCCTCCGGTGAGCTTGGCAATGCGCTCTTCGAGCTTCTCGCGGTCAAACTTGGAATCCGTGTTTTCAATAGTGCGACGAAGTTCCGTAACACGCTTCTCGATATCGCCCTTCTTCCCCTTGCCGCCCACGATCAGCGTGCGGTCCTTGGTAGCCACAACACGTGCAGCGCGACCGAGCATCGAGGTGTCCGCGTTGTCAAACTTGAGACCCACTTCCTCAGAGATAACCGTACCACCAGTAACGACAGCAATATCGTTGAGATATTCCTTCTTGCGGTCCCCGTAGCCCGGAGCCTTCACTGCAAGCACGTTGAAGCTGCCGCGAAGCTTATTAAGCACGAACGTCGTAAGTGCCTCGCCCTCAACGTCATCGGCGATGATCACGAGGTCCTTACGTCCTGTCTGCGCAACCTTCTCGAGGATAGGGAGAATTTCCTGGATAGAGGCAATCTTCTTGTCCGTAATGAGAATAGGAGCGTCCTTGTACTCAGCCTCCATGCGCTCGGTATTCGTGATCATGTAGGCACTGACGTAGCCGCGATCGAACTCGAGTCCCTCGACAATTTCCTTATCAATACCGAACGCCTGTGATTCCTCCACCGTGACCACACCGTCGCGTCCCACTTTCTCAATGGTCTCAGCGATAGTCTTGCCGAGCTCAGCAGATTCCGCAGAAATCGTTGCTACCTGCTCAATCTCCTCGCGATTCTTGATCTGCTTTGCCATGCCGCGGAGTTCCGAAACGACATCCTGTGCTGCAGCCTCAATACCGCGGCGAACCATAACGGCGTTAGCACCCATCGCCGTGCGCTTCATTCCCTCAGCGATGATGGCCTGCGTTAAAACCACGGCCGTCGTCGTACCGTCGCCGGCATTGTCGTTCGTCTTGCTTGCGACCTGCTTCACGACCTCCGCTCCCATATTCTTAAACTTGTCCTTGAGCGTGATCTCCTTGGCGATAGAGACGCCATCGTTAGTGATCGTCGGGCCGCCGTAACCTTTATCAAGGGCAACATTCCTGCCGCGGGGACCCAAGGTCACCCTCACAGCTCCTGCAACAATATCGACACCCTCTTTTAAGCGTCGACGAACCTCCTCATCGAAAATAACCATCTTTGCCATAGTGATATCGGTTATTTAATGATTGCTAAAATGTTTGACTCTGAAACGACGTAGTATTCATCGCCGTCGATCTCCACCTTCTCACCCCATTGAAAGAGGACCTCGTCTCCCCCTTTGACGTGCATCGGCACCTTAACACCATCGTCGTACTTCCCTTCGCCGACAGCCATTACCGTACCGCGGCGGTTGTCTGACCGATCGCCCGAGACGGTATCCGGAATGATGATACCCGATGCCGTCTTCTCCTCACGCGGAAGGAGCCTTACGAGCACGCGATCACCAAGCGGAATAATGCTGGTTTTCTTTGAACCTTTCGCCATAACTCGTTATTGAAAATTAGCTGATAATAGCGGGGTTTTTCCGCTATAAAGGGTAATAATAAGTTACTTGTTTTTTGTACTCTGTCAAACAAAGCGCACTGCGAAGATTTAAAGCCTTCGCAGTGCGTTTTTTACCTTTTTACCCGAGAGGAAACGTCATTTCTCCGCCGCGGCTCACATACCACGCGAGTACTGCCATCAGAAGCAGGACTCCCGCGCCAAGTATCCACGCCTGCCGATTGGTCATCTGCCCCTCCCGTCTCGCCTGATAACAGTAAACTTAAAGCCCGGCGGAAACGCAAGCAGAACTGGGGCTTCTGGATGAAGCTTGCCCTGACCCCTCTTCTCTGCTAAGATCATGCAAATGCAGCTAGTGGCGACATTACTTCCGTATGTCCAAGTCACCCTGGCGATTCTCCTCGGAGCAGGCATCATCCTGCAGCAGACGGGTACCACCGTCGGAGGAGCTTTCGGCGGCAGTGATAACTTCGGCTCGGGATTCCATACACGGCGCGGAGCCGAACGAATCCTCTTTAACGCAACCATTGTTATTGCGATTCTTTTCGTTTTGTCGGCCTTTCTAAAACTCATTCTGAAGTAGGCCGGACAAGCGCAAGAAGCTGCTCCTTCCGTCGTAGAGCATAGTGCTCTCTTCGGGTAAGATTCGAGAATTTATGACGCCTCGTGCGCTCATACCACGCACTATTGACGATATTAAGCAGACGATTGCAGCGTTTTCCCCCACGGAACGCGCGCTCTTTTACGCATTCCTCGTGCTCTTTGCCATAAGCTGTATCGGCATCCTCTGGCACGTGAACAACACATACTTTGCGCAGGTACCGGCCCGCGGCGGAACCTATACTGAAGGCATCGTCGGCACACCCCGCTTTATTAATCCCCTGCTTGCCACCTCCGACGCCGACCAGGACCTCACCTCGCTCACCTACAGCGGTCTTCTGCGCCCCACTCCGGACGGCACCCTCGCTAACGCCCTAGCCGAGAGCTACACCGTCTCAGAAGACGGCCGCACCTACGTGTTTACGCTTCGCGAAGATGCACTCTTTCACGACGGCACACCCGTAACCGCAGACGACGTTGTCTTTACCGTCCTCCTCGCCCAGGACCCGGCGCTTAAGAGCCCCCGCCGTGCCAACTGGGAAGGCGTTGCCGTAGAGAAGCTCGATGACCGCCGCGTGCAGTTTACGCTCATGGAGCCCTATGGCCCGTTCCTTGAGAACACCGTGATGGGAGTCCTCCCGAAGCACCTCTGGAAGGACGTGACCCCTGAGCAATTTGCCTTCAGTCAGTTCAACGTCGAGCCCGTAGGGACCGGCCCGTACCGCATCAAGCGCGTCCACCGCAACGCCGCCGGCCTGCCCGAGTACTATGAGCTCACCGCCTTCAAGCACTACACACTAGGCGAGCCTCACATCTCAAAACTCCTTGTGAAGTTTTATCCCTCGGAGGAAGAGATCCTCATTGCGCAGGCATCAGGAGATGTCGACGGCATCGGCAGCGTCTCGCCGTTTAGCCTTACACGCATCGCTTCAAGCGGTGCCCGTACGGTGCAGGCGCCGCTGCCGCGCGTCTTTGGAGCGTTCTTCAACCAGAACGTGGCCCCTGTCTTTGCCCACAAGACAGTGCGCGAAGCGCTTGAAGTCGCCACCAACCGCGATGAAATCGTCCGCGAAGTGCTCGGCGGCTATGGGCGTACCACAGAAAGCCCCATTCCGCCTGGCATTCTTGCCGCCTTCGCGGCAGAAGAGTCTGAGGAAGCGGTTTCAATGGAGAGCAGCGCTGGCGCCGACAGGGCAAACGTCGCCCGCGAGATACTTGCCGCTGATGGGTGGAAGGTAAACGAAGAAGGTCTGTGGACGAAGACCGTAAGCGGTGAGACACAGACGCTTCAGTTTGCGCTCTCTACGTCCAACACACCTGAACTTAAGGCTGTGGCGGAGCTTCTGAAGCGCCAGTGGGAAGCAGCCGGGTTTGCCGTTGAACTTAAGTTCTTCGATACGAGCGACCTGAATCAGAACGTGATCCGCCCGCGCCGCTACGATGCACTTCTCTTCGGTGAGATCATCGGCCGCGAGCTCGACCTGTTCCCGTTCTGGCATTCATCCCAGCGTAATGACCCGGGCCTTAACATTGCCCTGTACACCAACATTTCTGCAGACAAGCATCTGCAGGAAGCCCGCACCACATCAGATGAGAGCAAAAAAGCCTCTGCTCTGCAGGCGTTTGAGGAGGAAGTAGTGAATGATGTTCCGGCGATATTTCTCTATTCGCCCGATTTCATTTACGTCGTCCCCACGCGCGTGCAGGGTATAGAACTCGGGCCCCTGACCACGTCCGGAGAGCGGTTCTTGAACGTCCACAAATGGTACATCGAGACCGAACGAATTTGGCCGCTCTTTGCACGACTGCCCGAGTGGAGCTTGCGCTAACAAGAGTATTTATTTCCATCCCTTACTAATTTTTATTCCTATGAGTCCACAAAGCACACAACCCTCTGCCCAGCGATCTCGCCGTCGCACCTTCACCGCCGCGAGCTTTGCTCGTCGCGGCCCCAAAAGCGGCAGCGGCAATTCCGGACCCCGCAGCCAGGGTGCAGGCAAGAGCGGCGGCGGATCACGCAATCGCCGTGGCGGGAATCGTCCGCGGCACCGGGGCGGTAATGGCGGCCCTTCCATGACCGTCGTCCGTTCTGCACCTCCGGTCTCTCCGGAGAAGCGCCACCCGGTGATCCCACCGCCTGACCGCGACACCATCCGCATCATTCCGATTGGCGGCGTGGAAGAAGTCGGCCGCAACATGACCATCGTCGAGAACGCCGATGACATCTTCGTCGTTGACGCCGGCTTTCAGTTCATGAGCGAAGGCGACGCGCCGGGCATCGACTACATCCTTCCGAACACGACCTACCTCGAGGAGCGCAAGCACAAGATCCGTGCGGTGATCATCACCCACGGCCACCTCGATCACATCGGCGCCATCCCCTACGTCATGGAGCGTATCGGCAACCCGCCGCTGTACACCCGCTACCTCACCTCGATCATGATCAAGAAGCGCCAGGAGGAATTCCCGCACCTGCCCGCGCTTCAGGTCGAATTGTTTGAGCCCGGACAGCGCATCAAAATCGGCTCGACTTACGTGAGCACCTTCCCCGTAACGCACTCGATTCCGGATTCCATGGGTGTGAAGATCGAGACTGAGTACGGCAACGTAATCCTCACCGGCGACCTGAAGCTCGCCCACCACGACGGCATCGCCACCGAGGAAGAAGAGACAAAGTGGTCTGCGATCGGGCGTGAGAACAATCTGATGTTCATCGCCGACTCTACTAATGCAGAGAAGTCCGGCTTCTCCATCCCCGAAGAGAAGGTGCATGAGACCCTCGAGGAGATCGTGAAGTCGGTCAAAGGCCGCCTCATCATCGGCACCTTCGCCTCGCAGTTTGAACGTATGATCCGCATCATTCAGTACGCTGAGGAGAGCGGAAAGAAAGTCGTAACCGAAGGCCGCTCCATCCGCACCAACATCGAGATTGCGCAGAAAGCCGGCATCCTCACCGCAAAGAAGGAGACGCTCATCACCGCGCAGGAGATCGACCAGTATCCGGCACACAAGATCGTGATCCTCTCCACGGGTGCCCAAGGTGAGGAGTTCGCCGCGCTCATGCGCATCGCGACAAAACAGCATAAGTTCATCCGCCTTAACGAGCGCGACACGGTGGTGCTCTCTTCCTCAGTGATCCCCGGAAACGAGATCGCCGTGCAGAAGCTGAAGGATAACCTCTACCGAAATGGCGTGCGTCTTATGCACTACCGCGCCTCTGACGTGCACTCCACCGGCCACGGCAACGCCGGCGAGCTCTCCTGGATCAATAACAAGGTGGGCGCCAAGTTCTTTATGCCCGCCTACGGCTACCACTCGATGCTGCGCTGTCACGCACAGGCAGTCATTGATGCCGGCCGCTCCAAGGAGAGCGTGATCATCCCCGACAACGGAACGATTATCGACATCACAAAGGGCGAGAAGCTCCACATCCACAAGGACAAGGCTCCGGCCTCAATGATGATGGTGGACGGATTCTCGATAGGCGACGTACAGGAGGTCGTGATTCGCGACAGAAAGATGCTCGCGCAGGACGGCATGTTCGTCATCGTTGCAACCTTAAACCTGAAGACTGGAAAACTGCGCAAATCTCCGGACCTCATTTCCCGCGGTTTCGTGTACCTACGCGAGTCCCAGGAACTGCTCTCTGAGACACGCATCCTCATTAAGAAGACCGTTGAGGACAGCACGAAGAACCAGCACCCGATTAACTTCGACTATGTGAAGCAGCAGATCGCGGACACCGTCGGCGCCTTCCTCCTCCAGAAAACCAACAAGCGCCCGATTGTGATTCCGGTATTACTCGGACTCTAATCAAAGACTAAAGACACAAAAAGAACCCCTTCAAGGGGCTCTTTTTGTGTCTGAAGGGAATAAATTGACTTATATGCTATATATATTATAATTGAAATAGTAAGATGCTGTGCCGAGCAGAACTCGGTTTCCAAAAATAAGGAGACACATCATGAGTCTGGTCTTGGAGATGGGCACATACCCAGTCAATTTGAAAGCAAAATGCTACAGCTTTGACCATCCGCTCTCCCCCTTGCGAGCTAGCTTTGGAACCGGTGGAGTAGTCGAGATCGGTGACCATGCTTGGCCGATGAAAGACTTCCTTGGCGTGGTCTACGACATTCTTACGGCTCTCGATCTCGAGGAGAACGATTACCGACTGCAATTTGTGAAATGCGTAGCCGCCATGAAACAGACAGATGGCTACCCAACACTCTATCAAGGAAGACGTGCCAACCCCGAAGCGCGACGCTTCCATTCGGAAGTGGACTACCACGTGGAGAATCCATCGGGACATGGCCGGACCATTGAGTTTGGTGACGGCTACATTCTCACGATGGCTGACATCGTTGCCCTAACCTACTACGCCCTCGAGAACACCAATCTCGAGGGTGAGGCGGATCCCCGTCTGCAGTTTGTGAAGTCAGTAGCTCTGATGCAGGTCAGCGGCAAACGCCTCACCTCAACCGTTCCTTATAATCAGTAGCACTTCAAAGAACCACCCTGAAGCACTTCCATGCTTCAGGGTGGTTTTTGTTATCCCCGCTCGTCAAAACTTTGTACGTAAACCTTGTGTACACTAAGTGCATGGCTTTTCTCCGTGCTCATTCTGCGCTTGCGTATCTGTACGCCACTAACTTTCTCTTTGCGCTCCACAGTTACATCGTCGCCTACGTCGGCTCGAGCTTCCTTGCACAATTCCTCCCCGACAATCTCATCGGCCTCACCTACGTGGCCGGTGCTGCGGTAGGCCTCCTCTCTTTTGCGGTCTTTCCGCACCTCCTGCGGCACATGAGCTTACGACTGGCCTTTCTCCTTGTCGTCGTCCTTGAAGTACTCGTCTTTATGGGGCTCACCATGGAGCAGAGTACCCTCGTCTCACTGCTTCTGTTCATCGCCTACCTTGTCCTCTATCCTCTGGGTTTCTACTGTCTCGATGTACTCCTCGAGCGGCTTACCAAGGTTGAACATATCACTGGGACACTGCGCGGCATCATGCTCACGACCATGAACGCGGGACTCATCGTGTCACCACTCCTCGCTGGCTCACTCCTTGTCGCTGACGTTTACAACAGCGTCTTTCTCGCAGGTGCGCTCATCCTGGTTCCCGTAGCAGCGCTCATTGTTTTTGGGCTTCCTCATACGAGTGCAGCGGATACCCCGCGAAGTCGCGTCCCGCTCCTCACATCGCTCTCCTGTGTCTCAAAGAGCAGAAATGTCCGAAGGATTCTTTCGCTTCACCTTCTGCTCCACACCTTTTTCGCATTCATGGTGATCTATATGCCGCTGTATCTCCATGAGCACATCGGATTCTCCTGGCCCGACATCGGCCTCATGCTCGCCGTCGCGCTTCTGCCGTACGTACTCATCGAATTCCCTGCAGGACGGATCGCCGACCGCTACATCGGAGAGAAGGAGATGCTCATCTTAGGCTTTATTATTGCCGCCGGGGCCGTGACCGCCATGGCGCTCACCGAGAGCACGGCACTTGTCGTCTGGGGAGGCCTCCTGTTTATGACGCGTGTTGGAGCCGCACTTATTGAGAGCATGAGCGAGACGTATTTCTTTAAAAAAGTGAGCGCGGAGGATACGCACACCATAAGTTTCTTCCGGATGATCCAGCCGGTCTCCTACCTCGTCGGCCCAGCCCTTGGAACAGCCGCGCTCTTTCTTGCTGACTTTCAGGCGCTCTTTCTCACGCTCGCCGGCCTCCTCGCGCTCGGCGTCGTGCTCGGCAACCAGCTCATCGACACACGATAAAAGCCGCCCAGAGAGGCGGCCTTTTCATAGCCTTTTCATATCCAAGGGTCACCCTTGGATTATCCCTGGCGAGCCTTTCGGGTCGGCTCAAGCTTATTAATACGATATAGACGGCCACGGCGCTTCACAATTTTGTCGCCGGGGTGCCCCTTTTTGAGAGATGATTTCACCTTCATAGTGCGGATACTCTAGCCTATTTAGCCACTTCAGGCAAGTTCGTAGCGCTCTCCCCGCTTCACCACAAAACCCTCCTTTATAAGGGCTTTAAGCTGCCCCTCTACCTGCTTGAGAGGTGCCCCCACACTTTCCCCCAGCCTTGCGAGGGTCGCTCTACCCTTGAGAAGCTCCCGAAGGAGCTTGCCGCGGATCTCTCGATTGGAGCCCTTAAACGCGGACTGCCGTACATAGTGCGCACTCCTGCGGCTCACATTCCCAATCTCCTTCTTGAGGTGCGCGCCATAGTCCATAAGGGCAGAATACCAATCTCGGGCGCGCTGAGGAGGAAGCGCCTCTGTTATATAGGGGAGCAATTGTGCATCGGTAATGCCCTCCCTATCCTTAAACAAGTGATGTATGAAAACGGTCCGAATATTAGTCTCAATCAAAGCGGTCGGCTTGTTATACGCAAAAACGTAGACAGCAGAAGCGGTGTAAGGCCCCACGCCAGGGAGCCTCTCCAGGTCCTCCAGAATTGCGGGAAATGTCCCCTTAAATTCTTTCTCCACCAGAATTGCTGCATCGCGCAGCGCCTTTGCGCGGCGATTGTAACCCAGGCCCTGCCAGAGCGCGTACACCTCGGAGAGCGACGCCCTTGCGAGCACCTTTGTCGTGGGAAAAGCTTTGATGAACGCCCGATACTTCTCAATCGTGCGCGCTCCCGCCTGTGTCTGCTGGAGCATCACCTCGGAGACGAGAATCTTGTAGGGATCTACCGAGCCGTCGGGGAGGAGCGTAAGTTCCGGCGTGCGCCACGGAAAATCACGCCGCGCTTTTTTGTAATGATTCCAGACGGCACGCTTAAGCGCCGCCACTCCCTGAGAGCGCAGGGAGCGCTGCTTTGAGCTGTTCGAACCAGAGGGCGTAACCTTCGCCTGAGGGATGGAGGCCGTCCGCGCTGTAGAAGCGCTTCGGGTCTTTCGAGAAGGGTTCGTCTTTCGGCTCTTTGAAGAGGTCGACATAGGTGACATTCGCTTCGCGCGCAGCTTCGATAAACACCTCGCGCGCCGCACGGGTGCGCCTATCATACAAGAGAGACACAGGCGGCAAAAACAGCGGAGCCGTGCCGACATCCCCCGTGCTCATAAATACGACGTGCTTTCCGCGTATCTGAGCCTCACGCAGGACCTCACCGGTATGCTTCCGCAGTCTCGATATGTTCGTAAATTGCAGAATGTCATTGCCCCCTGCCTGAATGAGGATGAGATCAAAAGTCTTTTCTTCGGAAAATACGCGAAGCTGACTCGCCACCTCCTCCATCTTTGCGCCGTTGCGGGAGACATTGGTTAGCGTAATGTCGCCGAGATACCCTGCGAGCCTGCCCGCAACGGAGTCCTTAGGATCTGCGACACCCGTCCCCACACCCGTACTGTCGCCCACCACAAGCACTCGCAGTGAGGCGCTGTCAGAAACAGCAGTAAACGGCACCGCCGTAAGAAGGATGTTCCGACCGAGAGAGACTTTATACAGAAAGAAACCGACGAAAAAGATTCCGTAGGCAAGAATGAGAAGTCCGATCAGAGCACCCATGCGAGCCATGTAGCACTATTTCGTCGTCTCGGCGTTCTGCGAAGCAGCAGCTCCACCAGCCGCAGGCGCTTCGTACGCCACGGTCACCCGTGGACCCATAGGCACGATAAAGATAGCGAGAATGTAGACGACGATACCCGGGAGCACACCGGTGAAAATCGTGATCGCAACATAGAAGAGACGCAACAGAACCGGATCCACCTCAAGATACTCTCCCAGACCCCCCAAAACACCTGCCACCATCTTATTAGTCTCGCTGCGAAAAAGTCGTTTTGTTGCCATAGTGCCCCTAGTATATTAATTCGCGGTGAAATCTCAATGACCTTGTATAAAGACTTATAGTCCGCCACTAACGCATCACTTAAAAGTTCGGTTCATTGTTATGATATATCATAACAATACCTCTGCTACGTAACATGCCACGTAGCAAATCCAACAATGTTTCATATATGAAACATTGTGAGTGAACGTCCCGATAGTACTTGTTCCCATATATGGGAACACTCATCAGCGGTAAGCTTTGAAACAGCACCCGAACCTGTCGCTATAACCGGTAGATGACGTCTTTGCGCTCCACGACAACCGGCCAACCCATGCGCTTGGCGTACTTGTAGAGCTTCTGGTTGGGATTAAAGACAATCGGACGCTCGACCATCTCAAGCATCGTGATATCGCTCTCCGTATCTCCTACCCCATAGGATCCCTTAAGGGTCAGACCCTCCTTCTCTACGGCGCGCTTGAGTATGGATCCCTTGTTAAAGATGAGATGCTCATCGAGCATCTTCCCTGTAAAACGTTCGGTCGAGCCCGTCTCGTAGACGATGCCGTAGGACTTATCAAACTGCAGCTTCTTGGTGAATGGCTCTACGATCGTCTTTGGCGAGTGCGAGATCGCGAGCAGGAAATAACCTTTGTCCTTAAGTTCACCGACTAAATCACGTGTGTAGCGATACAGACGGGAACGATTCTGGATAACGACTTCCTCAGCTACCGAGGCAAAATCTGCATACGGCACACCCTTAAGGTGGCGCACAAAGGCGTCCACCACGGCGCGCATATAGTCGTCGTAGTTTCCCTTACGATCGAGCCAATCACGCTTCTTGCGCTCATAGACGCTCCACGCCTCCTCAGGAAATATACCCCGCGCGATAAGCGCCTCCACGAGCTCAATGAGGAGGCTGGAGCGGAAAATTGTTCCGTCGATATCAAAGATTGCCACCTTCTTTTTCATCCCGTCATTGTACGTGACCTTCAAAAAGAAAGCACCCGATGCCCATCGGGTGCAAAGAGGTCAGGCATGAACAGAGACCGGGGCCTTAAAGGGGTGGAGCGGTTTGGGAGTGCAGGAGCCGAAGTACCACGAGCAAATCCAGAGCAGTGTCAGCACAATGTGCGGTACATAGACGGTCAATGACTCTCCTCGAGATATACGAACTATCACGATGAGAACTTGCTGTCCGCCGGCAAAGATCAAGAGCGCGCTCCGGAAGAGTCCCATAGGGACAAAGAGACGCATGGGGTTAACAACGCGCTCGTGGACACTCGCGCGAGCCTTCTTCTCCATTCGATCCCACACGAAATAGAGCGCGACGGCTGTAAGCACAATTCCCATATCAAGACCCAGAGGAGCCGCACTTCGTCCTGTGGCGGCGAATATGAGCACCGAGATGGGCCACGGTATGAGACACACTTTCGCGAACCAAAAGCACGACTTACCCGTGTGCTCTTGCAGAAAGTTGCTGATTTTCTGGAAGACCTCGTCTACCAGAAAATCGTCGATGCTGCGAAGGGGCATGAACGCCTCCTGGAGAGCCGTTGTTCTAAAAGTAAGTTAAGCATGTCGTTCATGAGGCGTGCATGACGAATCAATTACCTTGGGTTTTGGGCCAGATCTTCGCTGCCTTGGGGTAAAACTTTGTAAGCGGGTGTTGAGTACAATCGTGCGGGCGTGCGGGGCAGATATAGCGTCCGTAGAGTACAAGCCGGTGATGGAAATCCCACCACAGCTTCTGCGGCACAACTTCCATAAGATCGCGCTCAATGCGCACTGGATCCTTAAAGTCAGAGAGATCGAAGCGGATGGCAAACCGGCGGATGTGCGTATCCACAGCGATGCCGTCCATCACGCCATAGAGGTTTGCCAAGACGACATTAGCGGTCTTCCTTGCTACGCCAGGAAGCAGGAGGAGCTCCGGAATGGTCTTTGGTATCTCTCCCCCGTACTTCTCCTGAAGCATCTGTGCGGCTCCCAGGATGTTGCGCGCCTTGGCGCGGTAAAACCCGCACGGCTTTATATCCTGCGCAAACGTTTCAAAGTCAGCCGCCACATAATCTTTAAACTTCGGATATTTCCTGAAGAGATCCTTTGTGACGATGTTCACGCGTTTGTCCGTACACTGTGCTGAAAGTTGTACAGCGACCATGAGCTGCCACGGCGTTTTGTAATTAAGTTCAATTTTGGAAACAGGAAAGAGCTTCACGAGTTCGCGGTTCATCTTCTCTACGCGCTTTTTCCGCACCCGCCGCTTCGCACTCGTCATACCGTCGCCTTCTTGAGCTCCCGCAGATCAGTGATCACCTCCTGCGCATGACTGTCCGGCTTTACCTTATGGTAGATCTTGCGGATCACTCCATCGGGATCCACGAGAAAAGACATGCGCATGGTGCCCATGTACTTTCTCCCATACATCGATTTCTCGCCCCACACCCCGTACTTTTCCACCACCTTCTTTTCCGTATCTGCCAGCAGACGAAACGGCAGTTTGTATTTCTGCGCAAACTTTTTGTGACTCTGAGGCGTATCCGTGCTCACGCCCAAAACCACGGCATCCAACTTTTCAAATGTAGGGAAATTATCCGCAATGGCACATGCCTCCTTCGTGCACCCCGGCGTATCGTCCTTGGGGTAGAAATAGAGGAGCACCCACTGTCCCTTAAAATCCTTGAGCGCGACCTTTACGCCGCCCTGATCGAGGAGCGTAAAGGCGGGAGCCTTCTTTCCAGTTGCAAGTGCCATACAAGATTAGAGTTAGATGGGCTTAGCTTACAAGAAAAAAGCCACTCTGCCCAAGAGTGGCTTTTTTCTTGTTCTTTAGATATCAGATTATTCCCCTGCTTCCGGAGAAGTCTCTGTATTCATCTGAACGTCAGCCTTACCTCGAAGATCGGTAACAACCTGCTGAACGATGGCGGCAAGCTTCTGGTTCTTAAGCTGGGTTTCGATCTCAGCGCGCAGCTCCTCAAGCGGCGGAAGGTTTTCGTTCTGCCCCTTCAGTTGATCGTAGAAAGCCGTGATCTCCGCCTCAGTAACCGTGAGGGCAGAGGCGCCGGCGATCTGATCAACGTACTTCTGGATCAAGAGTTCGCGGCGGACGTTCTCGCGGAGCGTTTCCTGCGTGAACGCATTCTTTGAGAGCTCTGCTTCAAAGGCTTCCTCGGTTTCGAACCGGCTGCGAATGTCGGCGAGCTGGGTATCAACTTCGGCATCCGTAACCGTAATACCTTTGCTCTCTGCATCGGCAAGCACAACGCGCTCGTTGATGATCTCCTCAAGAGCCTGGCTGCGCAGGAGTTCGCTCGTCTGCGGATCCTCAAGATTGAGACCCTGCGCCTCAAGGCCGGTGCGAGCGTGTCCAATGCGCTCGTTGACGTCAGCCTCCGTAATCGGGACACCGCCCACGCTTGCGAGCACTGCTCCGCCGTCGACTCCCTGTGAGAGCTTGTCGGAGTTCATAAACAGATACGCGGCTCCGGCCAAAAGCAGAAGAACAATGACGGCAATAATGATTCCCAGTGCACCTCCGCGCTTCCTGCGGACCTCGGGTGCTTGTGCCTGTGTTTGTGGATCCATATGTAGCTTACAGATGACTAAATGGTATGGGTTTGAGTTTATCAAGAAACTCAAGCGAGGGCGAGGAGGCGTAGACCCTTTACACCACAGAAGTTTCAAAGTGCAACAGGGGCCGGTAGTGCGGGCCTTCGCTGCGAAGCTTTGATTCAAAGAGTACGACGCGCTCAACCGGCATCACGCCGCGGTGATGTTCGAGCTGGCGCAGCCGAAAGAGCGGCCGCTCGGGAATCTTCCCCCGAAAACGCGCCAGGGTGCAGTGCGGGATGCGCTCCCGCGTTGCATTCTCCGGAGATACGACGATCGGCTCTGCAGCCTTGCGCACCTCATCAACCATGAGGTCAAACAACGGATGCGGCTTAAACTGCGCCCACACCATATCTGCAGGGCGGTGCCGCGGCGCGTAGGTAATGCGGTCAAAGGCAAGCTCAAATCGCGGAACGGCGCGCAGCGCGCAACTGACACGCTCCCGAAGCTCCGTAAGCTTGTACTCCTCCACGAGCCCTAAAAAGAGCACCGTGACGTGAAGATTCTGGAGCGGCATCCATCGCAGGTACGGGATCCGTCCGTGCGCATCTCGGTAACGCGCGAGCACTTTGTAGAGTCCTCTCTCAAGCGGCAGAGCGAGAAAGAGGCGCCGCTTCATCGAAGGTGACCGGCGTTAGGACTAAAGGAGATCCTCATAAGCATAGAATAGCACATACTAATTTTTAATCGGGCACAGCAGTTATCACCAGCCGCTCCTCGTAGTCTTTACGGGCAGGATTCCAGGGTCCGGCGCAGGTGATGAGACGCAGGACGCTCTCGCCATCGGTCCGGAAAAGCTCGTGGAGCGGCGCGTAATCACGATCGTAGACTTTTCGGGAGGTTACCGTGAACGTTCGCTCCTCTCCTGCCTTGTTCGCAAGATAGATGACGTCGCCCACTTCAAGCTTTTTAAGATCAATGAATACAGCAGGAAGCCCCAGACTGTTGTCGAGGTGCCCAGCGATGACGGCACTCCCTTCCGCTCCCGGAAGCGCGCCGTCCTTGTACCACGCAACCGTCCGGTAGCTTTTAGGCACCGCCATGTTCCCCCAGGCATTTCGGCTCACTTGCTCAACGCTTGCATCAATACCGAGCTTCGGAATTCGTATCTGCGTAGGAAGAATTGGGCGCTGCTCTTTCTCCTGCTCCTGCGGCACTTCTTGAGGCGCCGCAGGCTCGGAGGGAAGGTCATTCTGCGCGAGCACGAGTCCCATGGAAAGCCCTCCGAGGAGATACCCCAGAAGTCCGATGAGCACCGTTTTCATAATCACTCTACTTAGGCACGCCTACGGTGGAGCGCATAGAGTCCTCCCAGAAGCGCGAGCGCCCCGAGCATCACAGCAGCTCCCATGGTTACCCCGCGCATGCCGCCGCCATCGCCCGTTGAAGGCAATCCCGGAAATCCTCCGATTCCTCCCACAGCGGGAGGAGGTGTTACACCGACCGATGTACCGACGACATTCACGATACAAAGCGCTTCTTCAGAGCCGCGCCGCACGATGACGGTATTAGGTCCCGCTTCGTTGAAGGACGTTGAGAATGACGATCCTGAATTGGTCGACACGCCGCTTGGTGTCGCCCAGATATAGGAACCGGATCCGCCGTCTGCGGTAAATGTGACTTGCTGACCGACACTTGCTGTCTGCTGCGCCGGAGAACAGGTGAGCGCTGACTGGGCTCCTGCTGGTGTTGCCATGAGCATGAGTAACAGCACACCGAGGGTGACAGGCCCAAGGAGAAGGGCCTCACGATTCAACCTTGAAGGAATATGCATAGAGAGATCATTATCTTAATAACCGAAGTAAAGATCCTGCACCTCACTCAACTATGCGTGAAGAGAGATGGAGCCATCATGAAGAAATTATCTAGAGTTCCGGAGGATCCTCAAGGCACGCTATAAGTTCGGGGGTTTCCGTCCAGCCGCACTGCCCGCTCGCCTGCCGCTCACAGACAGCACCCTGATAACAAGCGTACTCCGAACGATACTCGCACGTACTCATGCCGGGATCTCCCTCTTCCACGCACAGCTGACTGCTGCAGCCTGCAATGACACAAGAGCTCACCGGCCCCTCTTCTTCCGGAGGAGTCGTGGTGGAAGCCGACGGAGGCACAGCAATAACTTCCGGCTCTGGCTCCGCCGCTCCGCCTTCTGTAAACGAGATGCCCTCAGGCGTCACACAGCGGCGTGGCACCTCTTCCAAGACTTCATAGCCACGCTCCGCACACTCTTCAAATGAGAATGCGAGCGGCGTCTCGGTAACAGCGCCGGGACGCGCCAGCGCCGCAATCCCAATACCCAGGAGTATGACAGCAAGGAATACAGTGATCAGTGTTTTTCCCTCCACCATAGATAAAAATAAGTATAACAAATCCCCGAAAACTGAACCGAGGTGAGTCTGTCAGGCAAACCTCTCAATGAGTTTGTTTTTAGCTTAAAATCTTTTCTCAATTCCCTCCTGCATTTTTAATACGCTATAGCGTATTAAAAATGCAGGAGTCGTAGGCGGGTTGTGTATTTAGTTATGTATTAAAATACTACTCAAAGACGCCTACGAGAGCTTCTCTATCCGCAGGCCCAGCATGCGAATCTTCTTCCTGCGGGGATTCTCCGTCTTTTCAAAAAATGGCAAGAGGAGCTTGAGTCCTTTCTGCTCGAGCTCCTGCTCCCTCCGAAGCGGTGTTTTCAACGTGAGCGAGCGCGTTTTCGTCTCAAAATCCTCAAACCGCACCGTAAGGACGACAGTGCGAAACTGCGTAAAACCATTGCGGGAGAAACGGCGCATGACATCCCGGGCAAGCACGCTGATCCTCTGGGTCAGGAATTTAAAGTCGAGCGTGTCCTCGTCAAAGGTTTCGTTCTCTCCCACAGACTTCCGTTCTGCTTCGCTCACCTCGCTTACACGATCGCTTCCAATACCCCGCACGCGCTGGTACAGGTCAAACCCATGGGAGCCTAACCAATCTGAAAGCTCCTCCCACGAGTAGCGTTTGAGATCGCGCACAAAGACAATCCCCCGCCGCTTCAGAAATTCCTCCGTCTTTTTTCCAATGCCAGGTATCGTGCGGATCGGGAGGGGCTCAAGGAAGGCTTCAGCGTCATCGGGAAGAACAAGTGTCAGCCCATCGGGCTTCTCCATGTTGGCCGCAATCTTCGCGAGCATACGGTTATGCCCAATGCCCACAGAACACGTAAGACCGGTCTTCTCCCGGATCTCTTCCTTCAGCTTTCTGGCTGACGCATGCGCCGCTTCAAAGGTCTCATGGTTGGAAAAATCCAGATACGCCTCATCGACACTCGTCTGCTCGAGCGCACTCGCATAGCGACGGGCAATTTCCATAATCTTGTCAGAGAGCTCCTGATAGCGGCGGAAGCGCGGCGAGAGAAACGCGACCGCAGGCTTTCCGGCACTCCGCGCCGCTTCTGAGAGCTTCCAGGCACGAGCTATGGGGAGCGCCGAGCCGATGCCATAGGCGCGTGCTGCGTAATTTGCCGTTGAGACAACACCCCGCCCTTCGCCCCCCTTGGGGTCAGAACCTATCACAACGGGAAGCCCCCGCAGGTATGGCTTGTCGAGCTCCTCCACTGAGGCGAAGAAGGCGTCCATATCGAGATGCGCAATGATGCGATCCATACCCGCATTATATGCAAAGAAAAATCCCCCAGCGTGCAAGCACGCTGGGGGCAGGTGACCGCTCCGAGGGGGGCAAAATGGAGCGGCAGAAAGAACTGATCAGGCCGAGCGTCGCCGGCGCATGCCTGCTACGGCGAGACCGCCGAAAGCGAGCAGTGCCATCGTCGCCGGCTCAGGAACATCCACTGCACGGAATGTGCCTTCGATCCCGAAGATGTCGAGTTGGTTCTCCCCCGGCAGGAAAGTGTCTGCCACCACACCCAGCCGGAGCACATCGAATGCGCCCAGGAGCGCAACTGCGCTGGCGTAGGTGGTGAACGGACTGCCGCCGGCAAATGCCGAGGTATCGTAGCGACCAGCGTCGTTGTTCCCGATCATATTCACGCCGGACCACGTATCGAGTGTGGTCGGCGTATCGACGTAGGACGGCGACGTACCGAGATGCACCGTAATCGAACGATCAGCGCCGCTGATGCCACCGCTGCCATCGAGATCGAGCAGAATGCGAAGCCGCGGCGAACCGACAGCGCCACCTCCGAGAACCGAGTCGAAGATCACGTGAAGGTTCGTCACATCGGCGAAGTCCGGATTCTCGTTCGTAACGCGTGAAAGCGAACTGAAGGACGACGTATTCCACGTCAGCGTCCACGGCCCATCGGGATCGCCCGCCGGAGTGGTTGCACCACCCGTGCTGTAGGTACCAGTGAACGAAGCGGCCGAAGCCACTCCTGAAAGCAGACCTGCGGCCATCACAGTCCCAAGTATCAACATTCGTAGCATTCGAGACTCTCCTTCTGTTTGAACAGGACATCTGCCCTGCCCCTCTTAGCCGGATGATTTTTAACATGAAGTCTTCATGGAGTCAATATCTTTGTTACCTACCTGCCCGCGCAGGCAAGACACGTTACGTAACATGCTACGTAGCAAAATCAGCCATTGTTTCCATATATGAGAACATTAGCGAAAAGAAAAACCGCCAGCCGAAGCCAGCGGTTGTACTAAAGGTTCTTGAAAGGTCAGGCTGCGAGGGCAAGCTTCGGTGATGATTCCATGAGCCGCATGGGGTGAGCATTCTGCTCCGCCCCCCACCGATGCCGAATGGCGATCGGCAGAAGCGCAATGCACGTAGCGGCGATCAGAACCGTCGGATCCCGTGGTAGGAACGCCAAGTAGCCGGTAACCCCCGTCGTGAAGACTGAAGAACCATGCCACCGTTTGAGCCAGAAGAATAGCGCTATGAGGCCTGCAATGATCGGCAAGCCCGCCGGGGCTGGTACTGCTGTACCCTCGAAATCGTATATCGCCGAACCGCGCGTGGCGAAGGCGATACGGTAATCATCGACATTCCCGTCGAAGCCGCCAGTCCAGCCCGAACCGGCCTTGAAGCCCTCGATCCCGAACACCGTGTGGATGGCAATGTTCGGAAGTGCAGCCAACACCTCCGCGAGCGAACAGGAATTCGCCATGGAACAGCCGGTGTTGGTCCGCAGCGTAGCGTTCGTGAACCAGAAACCGTTGGCCGCGGTCATCAGGTTCCAGAACTGCCAGGTGTCGTCGAGCACCGAGGCGCCGGTCAGGTACGGCTCGAAAACAAGCCGACCCTGGAACGCAGTGTCCGCGTCGGTGCCATTTGCATCGATACCGAGCTGGAACGCCGCGGCAAGTGCCGAGGACCCCGACTCACGGTACGTGTTGTACGAGAGTTGCGTGAGCCCCGAAAGTGCCTGGCCAGAGTTGTTCAACCGGAACAAGAGTTGGCCGCTCGCACCGTCACCAACCTTGAGATTGGCACTGCCACTGCCCAAGGGCGGGATACCGGGACCATTGACCAAAGCTCCGGAACCCATGGTGCCGGATTCTTGCGCAAAGATCCACCCTTGGGTATCCCCCGGATGAACCACGACAGTCGCCGCGAAGGCGGGACCCCCCGAAGCCACTCCGACCACCACGAGGGCCGCCGCGATGAGGTATTGAAACCACTTCATCTGATTCCCTTTCGCTTTGAAAGAACGCCGTTTTATAAACAAAAACGGGCTAAGGCGAACTGCCTTAGCCCGTGATTTCTAACATAGGGTGAATCCGAAGTCAAGGTGTCGGCTCGATCGTAATTTGTGGCGCCATACGCCGCTTTATAAGCATAAAGATGAGCCCGAAGAGAATGAGGAATGCGAGGTAGGCTCCCAGAAGCTCGGGGAAGCTCAAGGGTAGAGGCCCCGGCCAGACGCTTATGATAAACAGCGCGTACCAGCTCCCGCCTGCGAGCACCGGCCCGAGCCACATCGGCATCTTGTGAAATTCCATGAGCACGGCATTTACGATGATAACCGCAATGAGAACCCAGCTCATGAGGAAGATCGGATTCTGAAGAAGCATCGGCAAGCCGTCAGGAAGGTAGGAGCTCACGAGGATGAGCTGTGTCGCAATGATCGTCGCGAGCGCAAGCCGGAGCGTCGTGTAGATGATTCCCAAAAAACGCCGCTCGGAAGCATCACCCGTGCCGTGTTTGATGCCGTTTAAGAAAAAGACGAGGGCGAAGGTGGACGACGCCACAGCAAGGCTGAGCGCAAACTTATGCAACAGCGTAATAGCAATCCAGAACCAAATCATGCTCAGGCTTAAATACCGAGTTTGCGGTTAATTTTTTCAATGAGGTCAGCCAGCGCCCAGTCACTCTTTACCAGGTAATCGTAGCCTCCGAGCTCCATCACCTGTGCGATGTTCGCGCTGTCCCCCATATTGGTGAGCACGACGACGGGGATGGTCTTGCCCCACGGATCGTCCTGAAGTTTCTTGAGGAGGTCGACACCACTCATCTTAGGAATAGCGATATCCAAGACGACGAGGTGCGGCTTCATGGAAAAGATCTTCTCGTAGCCCGCCTCTCCATCGGTGGAGACGTCCACTGCAAAATTGTGCTTGGCGAACTCCGCCCTCATCTCCTCGATGAGGAGAGCGTCGTCTTCGATAATAAGAATGCGTTTCTGATCGTCTGGTGGCATGTCCTTACGGTACGGGAGAGATGAAGAATCCGCAAGTCTTCTCCTGTGGAGCTGTAAGAAGCTCCACGAAGGTGCGTCTGTATGAAGAATCGTCATACTCCAGAGAGGGTTATCCACTTCATAGGAACTCTGCGGAAGACGCTTATACTAAAGGTTACTTATTTATCATTTTTATATATGGATGGACAGACCACAGTCAGAGATATTCCCCGTAATGTACTCTTAGCACTCGGCATGATTCTCATCGCTGGAGCGTTTGCACTCGCCCTTTGGGCGGACCAGCCGGAGCCGTACGGCACCGTCACCATTAATGGCCAGGCCAAGGTTCCCTACGCACCTGATATGGCCGTCATAAACTTAGGCGTTCAGGTGGACAAAGCTCCGACCGCACAGCAAGCGCTGACACAGCTCAACACATCGATCGAGAAAGTTATTCCTGCGATCGTCGCTCTGGGTATCGCCCGAGAAGACATCGAAACGATGAACTACTCGCTCTATCCTCACTACGACTACAGCCCAGAGGGTGGGTCACGCCCCTCAGGCTACAATGCGAGCCAACAGCTCGTCGTAAAGGTTCGCAACATTGCACAGGCCGAGGATACGGTAAGTCGTGTCATCTCGGAAGCGAGTCGCGTCGGCGTCAACCAGATAAACGGAATCACCTTTGAAGCTTCAAACCTCGATGAACTCAAGCAGCAGGGACTTCTCGCTGCTATCGAGGATGCAAAAGCGAAAGCAAAGGACACAGCAGCAAAAGCTGGCGTAGAGCTCGACGAGATTATCGGTTGGGTTGAGAATCCGATCTCGGTTCCCGGTTATCCCCCGTACTATCATGGTGATGCGGGAGGAATGGGCGGTGGAAACCCCGTGCTTCCTGCAGGCACTAAAGAAATCACGATACAGGTGGGACTCATCTATAGCCTCGAGGATTAGCTGACGTCGAAAAAACCGCCGGCAATTGCCGGCGGTTTTTTATCCTTTTAATTCCTCAGGCCGTACCCTCTTTGGAAGAGATACCAGTTCACCGCAAGCAGTACAGCGGTGAATGTCGTGAGCACAACAAGACTCACCGGAACGGAGACATCAGAGATGCCCAGGAAGCCGTAGCGGAATCCGTTTACGAGATAGAGAATTGGATTGAGCTTTGAGACCATCTGCCAGAACTCGGGGAGTACTGAGATCGGATAGAAGATGCCGCCCAGGTATGTGAGCGGTGTGAGCACGAAGGTCGGAAAGATGGAGACGCTGTCAAAGCCTTTCGCGAAGATACCGTTGAGGAGTCCCGCGAGCGAGAACATCACGGCGGTTAAAAACGCAAAGATGGCCACGATGAAATAATTTGCAACGGGGAGCTTCGTAAAGAAGAGCGCTACGACGAGCACGAGTGCCGCGATGATGAGGCCTCGCGCCGTGCCGCCCGTGACGTACCCGGCGATGACCGTTGTCGGAGAGACCGGCGCCACGACGATCTCCTCAAGGTTTTTCATAAACTTCGAGGAAAAGAACGACGTCACCACGTTTGAGTAGCTGTTCGTGATCACGGCAAGCATCACGAGCCCCGGCACGATGAACTGCATGTAGCTAAAGCCCTCGATATCAGAGATCTGCTGGCCGATGAAGGCGCCGAAGATGATGAAATACAGCGACGTCGTGATAATAGGCGGCAGAAGTGTCTGCGACCAGATGCGGAAGAAACGAATGAACTCACGCCGAATGATAGTGTAGTAGGCGATCCACTGTGTCTGCATATTAGATAGTAGATTCTGTGAGGTTAATAAAGTGATTCTCCAGCCGGTTCGTCTTATTGCGCATACTCATGACCCGAAGACCCAGCTCGCGCAGAGCAAGAATGGCGTCAGAGATCGAATGTTCACGGGAGACGGTGAGCTCAAGCGTGTTCTCATCCACGCGCTGAGCATGGAACAGTGAAAGCTTTGAAAGCTGTGCGTCAGAGATATCCTGATCAGTGTCCACAAGAATGGTTTCTGCGGAGAGCTTGGAGAGCACGCCCTTCATCGTCCCCGCCTCCACAATCTCTCCCTTATTGATGATGGCGAGGTTCTTCGCGAGCTGTTCAGCCTCCTCGAGGTAGTGCGTCGTGAGAATAATCGTCACGCCGGAGCCAATGAGCGTCCGCAGGTAGTCCCACATGCCGCGCCTGAGTTCAATATCAACGCCTGCTGTCGGCTCGTCGAGGATGAGGAGCTTCGGCTTGTGCACCAAGGCGCGCGCGATCATGAGGCGGCGCTTCATGCCGCCCGAGAGCGTCATCGACTTGTCATTGCGCTTCTCCCAGAGTCCCAGGTCTTTGAGAATCTGCTCACCGTTCTCTTTTGCCTGCCGGTACGGGATGCCATAGAAGCCTGCCTGCGTCGTAATGATGTCGATCGTCTTTTCAAAAATATTGAAGTTGAATTCCTGCGGCACGAGGCCGATGAACGACTTCGCTTTATCAGGATCCTTGTCGAAATCGACGCCGAATATCTCGACCTTCCCTGCGGTCTTGTTCACGAGCCCCGTTGCAATGCCGATGAGCGTCGTCTTCCCCGCACCGTTGGGCCCCAAGAGCGCAAAGAAATCCCCTGCCGGCACTTCAAGCGAGACACCCTTGAGCGCTGTTGTTCCGGTGGGATAGGTTTTTTTAAGATCAGTAACTTTAAGAGCTGGAGGCATAATTGATAGAGAATTAAAGGAATATCAGTATAGCGCGAAGCGCTAGAACTCCCAATGAAACAATAAAGAACGTAGTTGAGCGACGACGGCAACGACGCAGATCGCGATTTTCACCACACTTAAACGCAAAAGGGACGCTTGGCGTCCCTTTTGCTCTCCATATAAAGGATAACAAGCTTACATCGCTCCCTCTTCAGGAGCAGCCTCCTCTCCTTCAGCGTCTTCCTCCTCCTCTTCCTCCATCTCTTCTCCTTCTGCTCCCTCTTCTTTCTGTACCTCCTCTGGATCCATAAAGACGAATGATTAAGGTTGGTAATGCCCTAGAAGCGTAACGGTTGCGCGTCAGCTTGTAAAGTTCATGAACTGGAATTCTCTCCAGATTGAGCCAGAAGCTTTGTGAATTTTTGCTGAACTTTTTCTAATTTAGGGTTAATCACGACCTGGCAATAGGGCGCATCGCTGTTGCGGTCATAGTAATTCTTGTGATAATCCTCGGCTTCATAGAAGGCTGTGAGCGGCTCCACCTGTGTTATAACCCGCGCGCCCTGCTCGCTCGAAGCGTTGAGCTCTGCGATGAACGCCTCGGCCTCCTCTTTCTCTTCTGGCGTCGAGTAGAGAATAATGGAGCGATACTGCGTCCCCACGTCGTTGCCCTGCCGATTAGGCGTCGTGGGATCGTGCGTCGCGAAAAAGACCGTCAGAAGGTCGTGGAAACTTATGAGAGCAGGGTCATAGGCTATCTGTATAACTTCAGCGTGCCCCGTCTCACCTGTGGAGACCGCTTCATACGAGGGGTTCGCTGTCGTACCGCCGGCATATCCGGGTACGACAGAAACAACGCCTTTGAGCATCTTGAACACAGCTTCAGTGCACCAGAAGCACCCTCCGCCAAATACAGCAGTCTTCATCGCGTATTAGTGAGCTACTTCGGACCCTCCCTCAATCATCCGCACAAGTGTGAGGAAATCAGTGTCATTCGTTTCCTTAAGCACAATTTTTCCGCTTGCCACACTTTCGACATGGAAGCGGCGCTCTTCTCCCTTTTCACTTACCCGGATGAACATAAGTGCATCGCGGGCCTGCAGGAGATCGAAGTTCTCCGGCGCCCCTGCCACCTTCTCAAGCCGCCACGTGCCTTCAGGAACCATGAACTGGCCGGTTTTCGTGAGAAATGATTCCTGGAACGTACCGCCTTCCGCAATCTTAAAAATCTGATTCTGACTTGCCTCATTGCGCCACTTGCCGACAAACAGCATGGCGGCACGATCATACGAAGACATCGGCGCCCCCGAAGTCATGAGCGCATTCGGATCCTGGGGGACAGATTCTTCTTTCGTCTCTCCCATTGTGAAGCTCGTCTGCACGCATTCTGCATAGGTCTTTACCCCACTCTCTTCGAGATAGGCGTCGTCTGCCTGAGTGAAAAAAACCACAGCATCACCTTCATTGGCGTACCGCAGACCCATCGTCGAAGGGGTCTGCTCGAGCGTAAACTCGCGTCCATCGCTGAGCGCAAGCGATACTTGCCCCTCGCTTAAAGCCGCCGTGATACCCTTGCCCTCAGCACACGAGAAGACCTCTGTCGCCTCCACCCGTGCGATCTTCTGCATCATGTCGGATCCTCCAGCATTCCACCACTGGGTACCGAAGTAAAAAGCCCCTCCTATAACTACAAGCGCCATCACAACGATAATGATTTTTGTATCATCCATACAATTAAAGATATTTAGCGTAGACGTCCTCCGGCCTCCGCTCTTTCTGGAGACTAGCCGTTGCGGCGAGCACGAGCACGTTCGGTTTCGGTGAGCTGCTGCTTACGCAGACGAACGCTCGTCGGAGTTACTTCAAGATATTCATCTTCAGCAATAATTTCAAGGCCGCGCTCAATAGTAAGTTCATAGGGCGGGGTGAGCATAATGGCGTCATCAGAGCCCGATGCGCGCATGTTGGTGAGCTGTTTTCCTTTGGTTGGATTGACCGGCATCTCTTCGCCCTTGGAGGTATTGCCGATAACCATTCCCTCGTAGACTTCCGTCGCTGGTCCAATGTAGAGCATGCCGCGCTCCTGGAGGTTCCAGAGGGCATAGCCCAGCGCCTTCCCCGAGGCCATGGAGACCATCGAGCCCACAGCGCGCTTTCTGATCTCTCCCGCATACGGACGAAACTCAACAAACCGCGAAGAGAGAATACCCTCGCCCTTGGTATCCACCACAAACTGACTGCGGTAACCCAGGAGTCCCCGCGTCGGTCCTTCAAAGACCATGCGCACCGTATTCTCGTGGACACGCATATCCTTCATAACAAACCCGCGCACGCCCAAGCGCTCAATAACGGTGCCCTGGTAATCGCTCAGAACATCCGCTACAACCTCTTCAAACGGCTCCGTTTTCACACCGTCCACTTCGTGAATAATTACTTGCGGCTGGGAAACCTGGAGCTCATAGCCCTGTCGGCGCATGTTCTCAAGGAGGATGGAGATATGGAGCTCGCCGCGGCCATAGACGCGGAAACGGGAGGGATCGGTGAAGTCGACGCGCAATCCCACGTTGACCTCAAGCTCCCGCTCCAGATAGTCGCGGATCTGGCGGCTTGTCACGTACTTGCCCTCGCGTCCGGCAAACGGTGAATCATTCACAAGAAACGTAAGCGCAATCGTCGGCTCATCCACCGCAATAGCGGGCAAGGGCTCCGCCTGTGCGCTCGTCGTCACCGTCTCTCCGATGTAGATGTCAGGGAGCCCGGCGATGAGAACGATGTCTCCCACCGTCGCGCTTCCCACCTCCTCACGGTCGAGGCCTTTGAATGTAAATATCTTTGTAATTTTTCCGGTCCGCGACTGGCCGTCGGGCTTTTTGATGATAACGTTCTGTCCTCCTGAGATCGTGCCTTCGTAGATACGGCCGACAGCGAGGCGTCCCATGAAATTATCGTATCCCAGGTTAAAAGGCTGCAGGCGAAGCGGCGCCTCAGGAGAGGCCGATGAGGCCGACGGGACGTGGGCAAGAATGGTATCTAAAAGCGGCGTGAGGTCCTGTGAGTCATCAGCGAGCTTTTTCTTCGCGATACCCTGCCGGCCAATTGCATACACAACGGGAAAGTCCGCCTGTTCGTTGCTCGCACCAAGCTCAAAGAAGAGCTCGAGCACAGCTTCCTCACATCGGTCAGGATCTGCCGCTGGCTTGTCGATCTTGTTGATGACTACGATCGGCTTGTGGCCGAGTTCGAGCGACTTCTTGAGCACAAAGCGCGTCTGCGGCATGGGTCCTTCCTGCGCATCGACGATGAGGAGCACGGAGTCGATCGAACGGAGCACGCGCTCCACTTCAGAACCGAAGTCCGCGTGACCCGGTGTGTCGACGATGTTTATCTTCGTGCCTTTGTAGGTGATCGAAGCATTCTTCGCGTAAATGGTAATACCACGCTCCTGCTCGAGCGTGTTGGAGTCCATGGAAACGCCCTCCTGCGCTGCACCCGTCTGCCGCAAAAGCGCATCAGTAAGCGTTGTCTTACCGTGGTCCACGTGGGCGATAATTGCGATATTTCGAATCTCCATCTGATTAAAAAAGCGGCCGCAGGGCCGTAAGGTATATACAAAATACAAGAAAAAGCACTGGGCGTCAATGCATACGCCCCGTACTTTTGCTACGTAGCAAAACCCCAGGAGGTGAAACAAAATGATTCATATATGAATCATTTTGTGAGAACGCAGTTACTACAGTTAACTGTAGTAACTGCGTAGCGATTTTTACGGACTACTGTGCGAGCCGCAGATAGTGATCTGCACTCTGACACGGGACGATGTGACCCTCCTCACCTACCGTACCGCGAACCTCCACGCGAGCACCCTCCTCAAGCGTGTACACGTCGAGTATGTTCTCCTGTGCGGCACAGAGATTAAGACCCATCGAAGGCACCGCGATGGTGGCGGTACCGCCCTCTTCGAGGTTAATCATCACATATGCCGGTCCATCGTAGGCTATGGCCTCACGATCAACTTCAGCAACCGTGCCACGCGCCGTCTTAGTCTCAGACTCTCCCGAAGGCTCTTGGGAAGTCGAGAGACGCTCAGATTCTGCTTGTCCGCTCTGCTGTGCACTTACAAACCAATAATAGCCTCCGCCGAGAATGACCACGGCCAAAACGATAATGAGAAGGAATTTCATATGAAAATTATAACGTATACAGCACAAACTTCTTACAGTGATTTTCGCCACACGCTCTACAGCGGATCGAGCACTGCATACACCACCAGCCGCTCATCGTACGTCTTTTCACTTAAAAGCCACGATCCGCTGCAGGTCACTAAATTGAGGCGTGCCGCATCACTGTCCTTAAACAATGTCTCGACCGGCACCTCCTGGTAAGGATAGATCTCCATCCGCTCGATCGTAAAACGCAGCTCCTCTCCGCCTGCTCCCGTGACAAATATCTCATCGCCCGGTGAGAGCTCTGAAAGACGTTTGAACACCCCCGCAAGACCCAGAGCATTGTCGACATGTCCGGCAAGCACGGCGCTGCCGCGGGCACCCGGAAGGGTCCCGTACTTGTACCAGCCGACGGAACTGTAGCGGCTCGGAGTCGCCATATTGCCGCGGGCCGTCACTCCCACCTCTTCAACGGGCGCATCGATCTCAAGCTGGGGAATCAGAAGCTTTACCGGAATCATACCGGGAGATTCCGGAAGAGGATGAGGAGCTTCGGCTATGACCACGGCAGTCTCAGGAGCGAAGACGGTTGCGGTAACCGCCGTGTATACAAAAACCCCGAACGCAAAACCGGTGACCGCTCCTATGAGTATCCTGCGCGTTGTAGTCTCCATGCATCTCTCAAGGTGAAAACGGCAGGCTCACAGACCCGCCGCTTTCTCTGTTTAAAGCGTAGCACCTTGCTACTTAGTTTCCGCAAGCGCCGCCCTTCGTTTAGAAGCGATGAGATAACCCGCTCCAGCAAGCGAGACGAGCGCTGAAGCCCCGAGAATGAGCATGTTAGCTCCGGCACCGCCGCCGGCACCCGTATTTGGCACACCTGGCGTTGCGGCAGGAGGAGGAGTTGTAGGCGTCGTTGTAGGAGTCTGAGCACTCACCATGCCTGCCGCCCCAAGAAGAAGCAATCCGAGCGCAAGCGCAAAGAGCGTCTGCGGTACGGGGATCGTATATGCGTTCATAAGGCCTTGTTAATTAAAGTGGCTAAAGTCACTGCACCTTATTATCCGCATTGGGAGTGAAACTCCCGTGAAAAGAAAAACCGCCGCAAACTCTGCGGCGGTTTTTCTTCAGACTCGCACTTACTTAAGTTCACCCTTGAGATAGCTGAGCATGGTGCTCGCATCACTCACCTCAAACGGATCCGTCGGGCAGTCGTTGCTGAAACCCGGCTCGATGAACATGTTTTTGATAATACCGTCCTCAACGTACATACTGTAGCGCCAGCTGCGCTCGCCGAAGCCCAGGTTGTCCTTTTTCACGAGCATGTCCATGCCTCGCGTGAAGAGTCCTGAACCGTCCGGGATAAGCTTGATGTTCTTGACGTTCTGACTCTGGCCCCACTTGTTCATCACGAAGGCATCGTTGACTGAGAGGCAGTAGACCTCATCGACGCCGAGTGCCTTGAATTCATCGTAAGCCTTTTCATAACCTGGAAGATGCGTCGAATCACACGTCGGCGTAAAGGCTCCCGGGAGCGCAAACAGTACGACTTTCTTGCCGTCAAACAACTCGGAAGATGTTACGTCCTGCCAGCGATACGGGTTTTCACCGCCGATACTTTCATCGCGAACGCGGGTTTTGAAGGTGATATCGGGAACCCGCTTGCCCACCATGGGATGTGTCATAGATTGTGAGAATTAGTTGGTAAGAGAAATTAGCGTGTCTTAAGAGCTTCCGGATGCTGAGCGCTCCAGGCGTAGAGAGCCACAGCGCTCGAAGCAGCGACATTGAGCGATTCGCACTCCGGTCGCATAGGGATTTTAAGCACTATATCGCACAGTTCAAGTGTCTTCATGCGAATTCCCTTCGCCTCGTTGCCAAGTACGAAGACAGCCGGAGCGTCGAACTTCTCGTCCGCGATCGATTGCTCCGCTTCACCGTCAAGACCGTAAATCCAGAAGCCGCGCTCCTTGAGATCGCGGATCGCATTATTTACATTACCAATTGAAACCAAAGGCACGCTGAAGGCCATGCCTGCGGAGACCTTCACCACAGCGCCGGTTATAGGCGCCTGATTGTGCTCCGGGATGAGAACACCTGAGGTTCCAAAAGCGGCGGCAGAGCGGATCATAGCGCCCACATTCTGCGGATCCTGGACCTCGCCCAGAATAACGAGAGCAGTGTGTGGTGCAATGGAAAGCTGCCCGACAAAATCATCATACGAGAGGACGAGTCGAGCGAGCGAGACCTGCGCCACGATGCCCTGGTGCACCGCTCCCGCCTCAACGTCGCGCGGCATGTTATCCGGCGTAAGTTTTCCCATCGTCGCGCCTGCGCCGCGGATGAGATCGTGTAGTTCCTGATCATGGAAATCGGGCGAAAGCAGAACGCGCTCCACGCACTGCGGGGCCCGCCTGAGCGCCTCGGTAACCGCTCGCTTACCGTAAATGTGAGTCTTTTCCTCTTTCATGGGGACAGTGTAGCAGAGAATTGCCGAAATACCAGACTCGTGTTCTAATGCCGCTATGGCACGACCGCAGCGAAAAGGCCGGGGGCAAAACTTCTGGAATAAGGAGTACAAGCAAAAATCGCACCTCGCCCTCTCAACCAACCCGAGTGAGGACCTCGAGAAGTTCACACGCTATCTGGAGCGCGAACATGGCCGCGCCTACCTAAACCCGCTCGCCTCAGTGCTTGACCTGGGCTGCGGCAACGGACGTAACCTCGTCTACCTCGCGAACGAATTCGGCATGCGGGGCATAGGCTACGACATCTCAAGCGAAGCTATCGCCCAAGCAAAGAAGTTAAGCGGTAATCTTCCTCTCTCCTATGAAGTCCGCTCGATTGCGGGTGTGCTCTCCGCACCTGACGCATCACAGACTGTCGTGCTCGATATGATGACGTCGCATTTCCTTAATAAAGATGAGCGGCACCACCTGTACAGCGAAGTAAACCGCGTCCTTAGACAGGGCGGCTGGTACTTTTTAAAAACGTTCCTGCGCGATGAAGACCTCCACGCGGAGCGCCTCCTGCGGGAAAGTCCGGGTCAAGAGAGCGGGAGCTACGTGCACCCGGAAATCGGGGTAGAAGAGCACGTCTTCTCCGAAGAAGAGATCACGCAGGAGCTCAGCCACTACTTTTTCGTACACAAGGTACAGAAATCCCACCGCCACAGGGATGAACAGGGGCGCGCCGGCAAACGCCGGAGTATTTCCCTCTACGCGCAAAAGAGTTGAAACGCCTCTCACCAAAGCTGGATCATCGGACGTGAGGGCCCCGGGGAAACAACTCTTCGCTAATTGTTATGATATATCATAACAATCTTCAGGATTCCTTATGTGTTCTTTTTGAGGAAGGTTTGCAAATCCTTCTGCATTCGATCGAGCTCGCTCTGGTGCCGATCAAGTTCACGGTGAAGCTGTTGAATTTCTTCTTCTGCCTGTCTAACCTGCTCTTCACGCTGAAGAAATTTTCTTTTCTCTTCTTCAAGTCGCTTAACTTGCTCCTCGAGCTTAAGAAGTTTTCGTCGTTCTGTTTCCAAAGCTATCTTCTGAGGTCTTAGGAGTACTTCCTTCCGCTTCAGTTCGTCCTGCTCGCGGCGCAGTTCGTCCTGCAGTGTCTTAAGTGCCTGCTCTGAAGGTTTTCCGTGCATGGTATTTCGCTATCTGATTAAAGCGTTATCTCCACTATACCACTGTGCTACACTGCTGCTATGAAAACCTATACAGGAGGCTGCCACTGCGGCGCGGTTCAATTTGAAGTCGACGCTGACATCAACAAAGTTCTGGCATGTAACTGCTCGCGCTGTCTGAAGCTGGGCTCAGTACTCGCCTTTGCTCCCAAGACGTCTTTCAGACTCATTAAGGGGATAGATAATCTTACGGAATACTTCTTCAACAAACGCGTCATCAGCCACCTCTTCTGCAGAACATGCGGCGTACAGCCTTTCGCCTTCGCCACAGCTCCCGATGGAACGGACACCGCAGCAGTGAATGTCCGCTGTCTTAACGACGTAGACCCCGAAAGCTTCGAGGTGCAAAAGTTCGACGGAAAGAGTGTCTGATACTTAAACCCTCGCCTCTGCGGGATTCTCTTCTGTCTGGAGACGCTCCACATTGATCTCGATCTCACGGATCGAGCGGTTACGGTGAATGAGCTCATCGTTGCGGACGGACTCGAAGAATTCGTACTGGTGCTTGGGATGCCTGCCGTACCATGCGAGGAAATCGCTCTGCACGAGCTTGTGCTTGAGTTCGTGCTCATTGTCCTTCAAAAAGCGATCGTACTGCTCGAATGCATGAGATTCAAAGAGGTAATTGAGTTCAAGCGAGTAGCGCGGGTTTACCATATAGAGGATGTAGGAAGCCCAGTAGTAGAAAAAGGCAAAGAGAAGCGGAATGAGCGTGTGGCGCACAGGATCCCCGCCGCGCTCGCGCCGCGCCAGGCAGGAGATCACGACAACGTGCATCGTCTCGTTGTCCTGGGCGAACCGCGAGAACTTCGTGATCGTGGAAAGTTTAAGAGCCCGTTCTTCGTTCGAGTAGAACATGGTGAGCAGCGTGTACGCCGCCGACGCCCACGAGTGGTACGGCACGCGCGCGATCACTTCTACAGCACGAAACTTCAGATAGGACGGCTCTTCTCCGTAGACGATGTTGCCGCAGGTGACGAGAAATTCCCCCAAGATGCGGGGAATGAGACTCGGCACATAATTATCATAGGGGCGCTTGTACTCAGCGAGCTTCTCAGGGTCGCTGAGCACCGCATTGAGCGATTCCAGGTCGCTGTCTCCTCGGTCAGTCATGGGGATATTCTACTACACCATTTACAGAGCCGCGGGACCTATGCGGATAACTTTGTCCCCTCCTGAAGAAGTCCCGCCGCGGCCATCGGCATTGCTCGTGGTGAGGTAGAGCATGCCGTCGGGGCCAACGCGGACAGTGCGGATACGACCGAACTGACCCTGAAAATGGCGCATGAGCTGAGGCTCATTATTTTCAAACGAAACTGAGTACAATGACTCGCCGCGCAGTCCGCCGAAATAGAAGACTCCTTCGTGATACGCAAGCGAAGCCGGAGCCCACGTCTCACGCGCCCCCGAGTGCACTACCGGAGCCTGCATATCTGCCTGTCTCTCATCCCCCTGAATTGTCGGCCAGCCGTAATTAAAACCTTTCTCAATGCGGTTGAATTCATCAAATCCCGAAAGCGCTCCGGAACGGCCGTGCTCAGTGCTCCAGAGTACACCTTGCTCATCCCACGCGATCCCCTGCGGATTGCGATGGCCATAGGAGTACACTGCATTTCCAAACGGATTATCCGCCGGGATGGCGCCCTCCGGAGTCAGACGCAGAATCTTTCCGGCAAGCGATGCTCTGTTCTGCGCGGCCGCTTCATTCCCTGCATCACCCGTCGTGACATAGAGCATGCCATCGGGGCCAAACTCAATCCTGCCGCCGTCGTGATACGCTGCTCCCGGGATGCCTTCAAAGATAACGACACGATCGGAGAGGGTCGTGCCACTGAGGCGATATCGCTCAATGCGATTCTGTGTATCACCCGATGATGTCTGTGAGGTGAGATAAAGATAGAGATAACCGTTACTTTCAAACTCAGGATGCAGTGCGAGTCCGAGGAGTCCTCCTTCTCCGCGGTGCTCTACGCCCTGAATAGGGATCGTTGTGCGCTGCTCTTCATCGAGCAGAAGCAGGGTGCCACCCCGCTGTGTCACCAGAAGATTTCCGTCGGGGAGAAAGGCGATGTCCCACGGAATGGTGAGATCTTCCGCAATGACAGCAGTGGCGGCAAGGTTAGCAGAAGACTTCTCCTCTTGAGAGGAAGTCACTTCTGATTCCTGGACCAGAAACAGCACGCCTATGACGGCAAACAAGATAACGCCGGCTAAAAGAAAGTACCGATACATGCGCCCATTGTAGCAAAACAGCCCGATCGTTCGATCGGGCTGTATCAGCTTAATTCAGAAGCGTTTATACCAATCCGAAACCGACACCTGCGAGATAGGCACCGAGGACGATTGAGAGGACACCGCCCGAGAGATACCAGGAAGGAGTATTGAAGGATTTGACGAACTTCTGCACCTTGGCGTGAGGAAGGGCGAGGTACAGGACACCTTCAACAGTGAGCATCCAGCCCACAAGCGAGATGACTCCCATCCAATCGTACGATACATCGGGGTACGCAATGATAACGGCAAGACCGGCCGCAAGTTCAACGAGCGCTATGATGTACATAAGCGCGCGATTTTTCGCGATTTCGGCAATGGCCGGCATCACGGTGGACTGACGCAGAAGCACAATCGCTCCTACGACGAGGAAGTAAAGACCGAACAGCTTTGCTAGAAAGATGGGTTCCATAATGAAAGAACGTGGTTAATAAAAGAATTAGTGATGCCACTACGATAGCATGCGAGGAACCCCGAGCAAGAAAGTTATACACGCCTAAAGCAATGTATCGATTGCTGTGGCGAGCTCCTGATCCTTACGCGTCACCTGAGAACCTTCGTCGTGCGTCGTCGTTGAGATAACAACCTGCTTGTAGTTTTGAATAGTGATATCCGGATGATGCCCCTGTCGCTCGGCGAGCTCACCTACTTTATTTACAAACGCGAGCGCTTCTTTGAAATCAGAGAACTCAAAGGTTCGCGTTAGCTTATTGTCTGATTCAGTCCACATATATCAAGAGAAAAAGCGATGTACGAAGAAACCAATATAGGAGAGCGCACCGCCCACAAATGCCCCCCAGGCAATATCGACAACTGTGACCACAAGCGGCCAGTCGCGAAGCGTCGCATGGTTCGTGAGGTCATACGTGGCATAGGCGAAAAACGCGAAGGCCGCACCGAGGAGGACCGTCCTCGTCAACGAGCCGCTCGCAATACCCGGCATTAAAGCAAAGAAAACTAAACCTGCCGTGAACACAAAATAGAAAATGATGGCCGCTGGCCACACCACCCCCGGACCCACCAAGTGCGACAAATTGTGCTGATAGAAACTCCGCATGAGCCAGCCAAGCCAGAGCAGATCGAACGAGAGCATGATGGGGACAAGCACCAGGTATGTCTTTACAAGTGTCGACATAGATAATTAGAAATTAGATAATTTTAGTGTAGCAGAGAACGCACCTCTCCATGATAGCGTGTGTGAAGAATAGTCTTTGCTATTCTTCTCTTCTGTGGGTACCCTAGAGAAAATGCTAACACGCGGTTTTCTTATCTCCTTTGCCATTGAATTTGGCCCTATCTGCCTCTTCTTCCTGGGAACAGAGCTGGGGAACTTTTTCGTAGGAACAGCGCTTCTCGTAGCATCTACGGCACTTGCCCTCCTCACCTCCCTCATACGCGACAAACGCGTACCGCTCTTCTCCGTTATCTCAAGCAGTTTCGTGCTCGCCTTCGGCATCGCGACGCTTATCCTCATGGATCCCCTGTGGCTCGTGCTTGAGTACACGCTCTATAATGGTCTTTTCGGACTTGCGATGTTCATTGGCCTCCTCTTCGGGAAACCACTTCTAAAACCCCTCTTTGAAGGTATGTTCCAGATCTCTGACTACGCCTGGAAACTTCTCTCGATTCGCTGGGGTATATTCTTTTTGCTGACAGCCGTGGCCAATGAATACGTGTGGCACAACCACACGGAAGAAGCATGGGTCTACTTCCGACTCATCGCCGCCGTCGTGCTCTGCGTCTTCGGCTTCTCGCAATTCTTCCTTGCGCGCCGCGAGCGCCTGCCGCACGCAAGCCCTTGGGGCCTCAGAATCTAGCGTTGTGGGAGCGCTAAGAACTCACCGGCAATTTCAGGAGTGAAATAGCGCCGATAGATATCCATAAGAAAATCGATGTCTTTGAAGTACCTACTCATGAGCTCACGGAGCTTCTCTTCAGAGTGCACCACCTTCCGTTCAAGATACATATCCACGGCAGTATCCATCCGTTCCTGGAGCGTTTGAAAGCGGAATAGCTGATCCGACAGCAGACGATCCACCTCAACGTGGACCTCTGTTGTGTTATGAAGCGCAGACAGCATGCGATCGTGCAATTCTTTCCGAACTGCTTCCACATTACGATCATCGTTAAGCGGTATTTCAATATTCCAGTCCCCGCCTTTTTTCCCCAGATACCAGAGACTGAAATAGACAGAGTAACTCCAACCCTTCTCTTTTCTAAGCCAATTGTAGAGGACGCCATGAGTGGAATCGGTGACATACTTTCCTACAAAAGAAATTCCATTCTCCTCTGCTTCCGAGAGCTCGCCTGTAATACCTCCATACATGTAAATCGTATGCTCAATGTCTCTAAAAGAGTGAGTATGGTAGGAACGATTGCCCCAACTCGAAGACTCTAATGCTTCTGTGAGTCTTATTTCCTGCACGGGGACACGTTCAAGATATTCAATGACCACCTCCCGCGGGAATGTGCCGCCAATAAACACAACGATGTCCTTCTGAAAATAGTTTGCATGAAAAGCTTTCAGTTTCTCTGTAGTAAGCGTTTTTAAATCTGATTCCGCTCCCAATGATTGCGAAAGAGAGTAGAGCTGGTCTCTCTTCCACTGCGTGTACATGTAATGGGTAAACTCAGTAGTGCCCGGGTAGTACCGCTCCTTTTGCTTTCGCTCATTGCTCACGATACCTGCCTCAAGCTCGATATCTTCCTCAACAAACAATGGCTCAAAAATATGACTGAAAAAACCAGGAATGGCTTTCTCAGCGAGGTCTGCCCGTGCACGTAGCTCGAAATCCGTTACGAAAGGTTTCGTTGTGGCATTTATGTAGCCGCCGCTGAGCATCACAAATCGATCAAAGGAGTGCTTTTCTGGGTACTTCTGGGAACGATTAAGGAGGATATGCTCGAGGAAGTGGGCAACGCCATGCATACCTCCGGGATTCTCCGGAACGCTGTGGACACTGCCAATAGGTATAAGCACCCGCAACTCGAAAAATGGAACTTCGTGATCATGCGTAAAAAGCGTAATACCATTCTTTAGAACGTGCTTTTCAAAATGAAGTCTGTCTGGAGGCATAGGTGAAGCATATCAAAGCTCTTTCTCCATAAAAAATCCAGCCGACAGTGACATGCACTGTCGGCTTTCCGTATCAGGAAAAAGTCTGAGCAAAATACTCCCCGGCCTTCTCACGCCGCCGCTTGCGGTCGCGCTCGAGCGCTACTTGATCAAGGGACTGCTGCTTGTGCGGCTCGCAGTATGAGCCGCCAGGTACAACCTTCTTCCCGCAGAAATAGAATCCGGGCGAACCCGGGTGACCAAACGGCCACCTGCAATTCCGATCCGTGAGTTGATGAATGCTGCAACCTTCACCCCGAATAATGGGAGAGGGGCGCCCCTTGAGCCCAATGCGATGCGCCTTTCCGATCACCGCGTTACGCGTGATGCCGTTTCCGAGCGTCTCTGCGATCTCGGAAGCTGACTTGCCTTCGTTCCATAGTTGAGTCAGCCTTACGACTGCGCCATCTGTCCATAGACCTGACATCCTCGCCTCCTCAGCCGATTAAGCTAAGCACCCACGCTGTACTGCTCGCAGTATATACCCTGCTTCTCACAATACAAGCTGTGCTAAACTTTTTGTACGTGAGCTCTCGTACCTATAAAATTGCCGCTCGTGACGCTTTTGAGAACGCTGGTTCTCGTACCTTTACGCTTGCGAATGATGTCCTGGCAGTGGCAACGGTTATCTCCGTCCTTGCCATCGTACTGGAGACCGTCGAAAGCTTTTCTCCGTATCATTCACTTTTCAAGGTCATCGAATACACCACGGTCGCTCTGTTTACAGCAGAATATCTCGGCAGGCTCTGGATCGCTAAAAATAAACTACGATATGTCTTCAGCTTCTTTGGTCTCATTGATCTCCTTGCGATTATTCCGACGTATTTGAGTATCGGAAATCTCACGTTCCTAAAAACGAGCCGTGCTTTGCGTATCTTAAGGTTCCTGCGCATGATCCGCCTCGCAAAGCTGGCCCGCATGCGAAGAAGGGATGCTGCGCAATCAGTGTATTCACTCAATATCCAAATCTATGGACTGGCATTACTTATCGCGCTCCTCGTGCTCGGAACATTGCTGTTCATCTTTGAAGGACACCAATCACCGGCACAGGATATTCCTTCAGCGATGTACTGGGCATTTAAGATTATTCTTGGAGGCATTCCCTACGATCAACCGCATACAACAATAGGTACAGGGATCCTCATCGCCGCACGATTCACGAGCATGATACTGCTTGGCCTCATGCTCAGTCTTGTGGGGACCATGACCCGCAAGATTCTCACGGGATCTGAGAAAGACGCCTGATCAGTATCCAGCAATTTTCTTCTTCTGAATCCTGCTCAGCGCCTTGATCTCCGCCTCGCGCTTTGAGGCAGAGCTTCTGTCTGGGTATTCCTCTGTATACAAAATTCTTCTCGCACCGCGAGCGCGCGTATAGTTTCCGCCCTTGCCCTCCTGGTGCTCTTTGAAGCGCCGCGCCACATCCGTGGTTATCCCTGTATAGATAGAAGCGTCAGCGCACTCAAGCAGGTAGACAAAGTACAGCCTAGTTGAATTCAAAGAGGACATCGGCAAAATTAGTAATGCGTCCGCGCTCGTCGAGCTCAATTCCCTCTTTTTCATAGAGCCTCCTGCGCTTGACCTCGTACTCCGGCGACATCCACACACGGCCATCAGCGTACACGATGCGATGGAACGGAATATTCTTGATGCCCTTATCGTATGCCTTGGAGAGCACATTCGTAATACTCTGCGAGGCCATGGAACCGCCGCCTGCTGCGCGCGCCAGGCGGCCATAGGTGGTCACCCTTCCAGGAGGAATGGAGAGCGCCATTTGAATGACTCGATCACTAAATGTCAGCGGGAGTTGTTGCGTGCGCATAGCCAAGTGTTCATTGCGGTAAACGTAAGTGTAGAGCATTTAAGCTGCCGGCGCAGCAAAGCGCTCTACGCGCTCAAAGAGAGTGCGGGCATCAAAAGGCTTGGGGAGAAAACCATCTGCCCCCGATTCCGCAACAGCTCTCGCCGCACTCGGATGGGCTGAGATCATGAGCACCGGCAGTGACGCAGTCTCCTGAGTGTCCTTAAGTGTGCGGCAGATCTGCGTCCCATTAATGCCTGAAAGGAGCAGATCGAGAATGACAAGATCCGGCTTGAACGTCTGCACCCGTTCTATAACCTCCTGGGCATTGCCCGTCCCTTCAACCGTATAACCCACTGATTGCAGTGCAAGCGTAAGCGCCTCCAGTATGCCAGGATCATCATCTACAACGAGAATCTTTGTCATACCTGGGCTAACCTATCCGACGATGCACCACGCTCTTGCACGACCTGCACCGGCAGTGAGAAGAAGAACTTCGAACCGCTTCCCCTACTGCTTTCCACCCAGATGGCTCCGCCGTGGCGGCGAACGATCTCTGCCGAGAGATACAACCCGATGCCCATGCCGGGATACGTCCGCTCGTCCTGCTCGTAGACGCGGTAGAAACGCTCAAATATCTTGTCGTGGTGTTCAGGCGCAATGCCGATACCCTGATCCTCAACACAGACCGTCACAGAGCCGCCGCCCTGCGTAACGGTCACCTGCACGTCTGCTCCCGCAGGGGAATACTTCAGCGCGTTGGTCAGTAGATTAATAAGCACCTGGGCAATGCGATCGCGGTCAGCGCACAGGCTGAGTTCCGTGCCGTCACGCACAATAATGGCTCGAGAGTTGCTGAGACCCTGCAGTGACATAACCACTTCCCGCACCAACGCCCCAAAGTCAAACACACTAAACGTATAGGAGAGCTTGAGCGTGTCCGTGCGCGTGATGTCCAGAAGATCGCTGATGAGCTTGGTCAGCTTTTTAAGCTGTTCCCGGATCATCGTAAACGGTCCGTCAAATTCCCTGATGCCGTGCTGGTGAAGCGATCGCTCGAGCACCTCATTAAAGATGCTGATGCTCGTAACCGGCGTCTTGAGCTCGTGAGAAGCCATGCTGATAAATTCTTCCCGCCGTTTCTCGAGTTCTTTCTGTGCCAGAAGCGCCGTCCGATGATTCTCGCTGAGTACCCCCGCGAGAATTGCTGCGACGAGCACGGGAATACCGTGCGCCGCTGGCGAGAGCAGATTATGCCCGTAAAAGAATACCCAGTGCGGCGCCACAAAATCCAGAATAGTGTGATGAAGAAGAGTGAGCACGAGTGCCACCCAGCCTAGACGCCAGTCGGCATATGCCGCCAGATAGGTAATAACGATAAAGAAATGAAAGTGCGCTTCGATAGAACCTCCCGTAATAAATACAAAGAGATACGAGAACGTAATGAGGCACACAGACACCAGCAGCCGATAGTGGTAATGGGTCTTTATACGATCACGCAGAATCATGGGGAGTCCTGCGGCCACAGCTCCAATGAGCACCGTCGTCAGGGCTTCTTTAGAACTTATTACTCGCCACGAGAACGGCGACTCGATGTAATTGGCAAGTCCGATGAACGAATTTACAGAGGTGAGAAAAACAAAGGCTCCAAAATTCCACCACAGAAGCCTGATGGAGAAACGGTCAAGCTTTGCGTACCTAAACGCTTCCTCATAACCAGCGTTAATATCTGTTGCAAATACCTGAATGAACCTCTTCCATACGCGCCTCAAACGGTGAGGAAACGCCGAGCCTGCCTCGGGCAACCCTACAGCGGGAGGCGTCACGGTAGCGGTATGTAAAGTGGGTTCATTCATCGCAAAAGCGCCTACCTCACTATTGTACTTAATGTATATACATCCGCAGATGAAGACAACATGAGATATTTTCACAAGCTTAAAAGGAGCAAAATTCCCATAATTCTGTATACTCCCCACATGCCCCAAACCCCAGAAAATGACGCAACCTCCTACCCCATGCGGATCAACCGCTATCTCGCCCTGCGCGGGATAGCCACGCGCCGCGACGCCGATACCCTCATTGAGAAGGGCTCAGTTTTTATAAACGGCGAGAAAGCCCGCCTAGGAGACAAGGTAAACGAGACAGATGAAGTGGAGGTGCGCACCGGCAAAAAACCTAAGACCTACCGCTACGTCGCCTACTACAAGCCCAAAGGAATTGTTACCTCTGCGCCGGAAAAGCATCAGACGGATATTAAAAAGGCACTGGCAAAAGCGCAGGGTCTACAGGGACTATTCCCTGTGGGCAGGCTCGATAAAGATTCCCACGGCCTCATCATCCTCACCGACGACGGCCGCATCACCGACCGGCTCCTTAACCCTGAGCGCACTCACGACAAAGAGTATGTGGTAAAAGTCCGCGAGGCGCTCCGTCCTTCATTTAAGAGCCACATGGAAAGCGGCGTGGACATCGGTGACCACGTAACGAAACCGGCCAAGGTAAGCGTTTTAAACGACCACACCTTCTCGATCACGCTCACCGAAGGCAAGCGCCACCAGGTGCGCCGTATGGCAGAGGCCATGCACCTCACCGTCACCGACCTCAAACGTGTTCGTATTTTAAATATAAGTCTTGGAAAACTCTCCCCTGGAGAGCACCGTGCACTCGAAGGCAAGGAGCTTACAACGTTCCTAAAATCGTTGGGACTTTAGTCCTCATCTAAGCTGTTGCTTACTGTATCCAAACTCAGGTTCGTAAATCAGCTCAATTTTCAGAGGCTTAAGACAATACCACGACTCACCAACATCAAGAATCTCACCTTCGTGCTGCGGAACAGGCTTACTTCTCTTTAAGCGATGTGCGGTTGCCATGAGCAAAATATCGCCCTCAACTTTCTCTGCAATACCAGAAATCTGTAATCCTTCATTGGGCTCCTTGCTTCTGTTACTAATAGTAATTGTCGCAGCTACTCGTGGTTCCTTTAAAATCGCTTGAGAGTGCCGCGTGTCTATGCGTGAAAGCCAGTATAGATTTAGATTATTATCGTGTACAAAAATAACATCACTCACCCACAAACCACTCTCATCAAGAGTTGCCAAGCTCATTAGATGACCCCTATCCAGGATCGATTCCACCAACTCCTTGATATGGTCTTTCATAGACTACTTCTTCCAGTCCTCGATAATAATTTTCTTTCCCGAGCGGCGCACGACAAGCTTCTGCTTTTCTTTGATATTGAGCTCCTCTGCGAGATCCGAAGGGATAACAATAGAAAGACTGCGCTTTCCCACGCGAGTTACTTTTCGAACATGTTTTTCCATACCCCCATTTTGCTACGTAGCATGCTACGTAGCAAGCCCTAGAAACACCGCCCTCGCTCCTGTGGATTGTTATGATATATCATAACAATCCACACAACATCACGGCAGACACTATGATATATCATAGTGATTTCCTCTCTACCTATAGAGAAACGGCCGCCTCGTGAGAGACGGCCATAGAGTCATGAGATATGAACGAACGGTGTGGGGTCCGGATACTTTTTCTTGAGCATCTCCCTATCTCGAACATTCCCATACCCGTCGAGCACCTTCGGGTCTTCTTGGAACTCACGATACGCTTCCGGCGTGAGCGCCTGAACGTGCACATGAGGAAACCAGCCTCCGTTCTGCTCAGATGTGCCCACACGAGCAAATACCGTCCCCGCCTTCACCACATCACCCACCTTACACAGTACGTCTGGTGCAAGGTGGGCATACAGCAGTACGAGCGATCGTGTGGCGAGCTTGAACATAACGTACGTTCCCCAGCCACCGTCTGAGAGGTCTGTAGCGATCCAGACCACTTCGCCCTGCAGATCGAGAGCCACCGGCGTACCGACAGGAGCGTTGAAGTCCACCCCTAGATGGAGATACTTCTCATCCCGGTCAAGATAACTGCCCCACCATATGCCGGAGCGATCCTCGAAGTAGCCCCCATAAGACCATTTCATCCCCAAAGAGCCCTGATAAATAACCAGAGCGCGCTCGGCCCTTTCGGGCTCAAGGAAAGGGCTCTTGTGCTGACTGCCTCCGCAGCGTCGCTTCATCCAGTCAACCCCCAGTTTGTTCAAGTCGATCTTCCGGACAATCGCGCCTTTGAGTGTAGGAAAAATCATCTAACCCTCCTTCCCGCTTATCTGCAAGGAGCCTACGAGATTTCATGTAAAAAGTCGAGGTGTGTTGACTCAAGGATAGCTTCACGGTAGGGTCCCATAAGACGCGGGACAGGAGGACGCTATGCAGAAACTTTTAGGAGGGTTCCTTCTTCTGGTCGTGGTTGGTGGAATCCTGGGTTACGCACCCTTCATACCCACCTCCGCCTTAAAAAGCGGAGCAGCAGTAGGTACCGTAGTCATCGCACTCTACATCGGCGTTCTTCTGGTAAGGCCTGAGGTTCGCCGATCCTCTTCAGGATTCTGGGTTCCTGCACTATGCATCGCCGGACTTCTGTGTTTTATTATTCCCATGTGGGTCGCGCGATCTTTTCTCTCGTAACAACAAACAAAAGGGTCTTCCAGATGGAAGACCCTTTTTGCTTTGAACTAACTTCTGCGCTTGCGCGGCACCTTGCCGCCGGCGCGGCGAGCTTGGGAGAGGCCGATGGCTACAGCCTGCTTGCGGCTCCGCACCTTCTTCCTGCTTTTTCCCATCGTGAGCGTGCCGCGTTTGTATTCATGCAACGTCTGCTTCACCTTCCTCTGTGCCGTTTTTCCGTAACGTGCCATATACCTTGAGCGTAGGAGAAACGGAGTGAAGCAGAAGTGAATGTAAAAAGCGAGAGGATCTCTCCTCTCGCTTGCTGCTCATTGTGTGAACTTCGTGAGCGTCCAGATCATCGTGACTTCGCCTTCCACCGTCTGAACGAGACGAGCCAATCCCTGCCCCCGCACAAACCACATATCCTCGGAGAACGCCAAATCAAACGGGTGCAGCTTCTCAACAATGCCATCCTTTGGAGAGGATTTGACAGTTCGAGTGAAGCGAAGACCCTCGACGTTCAATCCAGGCACTCGCTCCACCCCTTGGAACAAAAGCTCTTCTTGAGGTTCCCTGCCACCCCGGCGGACACCAATGGAGACCTTTGGCTTTGATCCAAAAAACAGGAGTCTGTCCTGGTAGCCCGGTTCCGCACCCCAGGTTCCCCACGGCCCCACACCATGATGACTTCCGGGTGTGGAGCCGGCTTCATAGAGAATGAGCAGGTATCCCATAAACTCCTGCCCGGGATGCTGAGAGGCTTTCAGAAAAATCTGCTTGCTGTGCGCAAAGTAGGGGATGGTATCCTCCACCACCTCGAGTTCAACCCCCATGGGAAAACTAAACCTTCCCTGTTTCAACGTCACTCGCTTGACCCGAAATGAGAGCGTATGTGTCTTACTGAGTTCGCTAGTCCTAGCAAATCCCATATACCCTCTACGAGTCACCAAGTTAACCGTCTCGTTACCTACAGGCCAGGCGATTTCTTCGTAAGAGAGAGGGACGCGTTTCCCTGAGAAGGCAATGGTGTAGGTCCACGATGTTCCAACCTTCATGGGGAAATAGTCGATCGGCTCCCCTGGAGGCGGTCGATTGTTGTCGGCTGTGTGTGCGCTCAGACTCCACAGCAATAGACAACATACCAAGGCACATAACCTCATGTGAGTCCTCCCTTTGCTTGCCCGCAGGAAAAGGGCGATACGGAAACAACGCGCTGTCTTTAATTAACAGAGAGAACAGCTTATTGTCAAACCACCCTACACCTCCGACCACACCGCGAGCTCGTTGCCGGCAGGATCAGTGAAATGGAACCGACGTCCGCCGGGGAAGCTGTAAATGGGCTGAACAATCGCACCACCTGCCTCTTCGATAGCTTTAAGGGACGCTTCCAGATTTTCTGAGTACAGGATGACAAGCGGCGAACCTCCTCCCCGTTTTTCCCCTTTCGCAAATCCGCCATCGAGTACTCCGTCATTAAAGGCAACATACTCCGGCCCGTAGTCCATAAACTTCCAGCCGAAAACCCTGGAATAGAAATCCTTAACTGCCTCAAGATCCTCTGCCTGAAGCTCTATGTAGTTGATGCGATGGTGTGTATTCATAAAAGAGCTAGGCTTGGTGCAACTGAATCCAGTTGCCGCAGGTATCGTCAAAGTTAACCTGTGTTCCGTATTCCGTCTTTTTCGGCTCGCCATTAAAGACGACGCCCTTACTCTTGAGAGTCTCGAAGTCTCTCTGAATATCATCGGTGCCGAATATGATGACGGGCATCTTTGCGTTATAGATGCCGTCGAAGAATTCCTTTGAGCCCAGGTTGCCGCGCGGCTCCAGAAGGAGCGCCGTACCATTTTGATCTTCGGGTGAAACCACAATGGCGAGCATCGCCTCGGGCGTAAACATCTTGCTCACAAAGCCCAGAGTCTCCGTGTAAAACTTGTGCGCTGCGATGGGGTCGTTGACCGATACGCTCGTGAGAGAGATTTTCATAAGAAATGGTAATTAGATCTCAATTATAACAAATGGAGCAGGTATCTAAGATAACTGCTCCATAGAAACTTACGTCTTCGGACGAAACACCTCACATGGAGGCAGGCTGGCTCGCTGTATGTCACGAGCAGTGCCTGAGGCATACTCCCCAAAATTATCCCTCACAGCCTTCAGAAGATCTCCGATTCCCCACTGATACCCCTCCTCCATCGCTTCGACCACATTCTTGGCAACTTCGGCGGGGAACTCACGACCGCATGCAGGATTATCGGTTCCTTTGTGAACTATACAGTAGTATCCTTCACGAAACGGCCTAGCTTCGAAATGACCGGTCTGGTAGACCATCTCAGTCTCTGCTGTAGAGACTTCAGCATCGGCAACCATTGTTTCACTCCTGTAGTCAGAGGATCTGCCACGAGACTACGTCACTTAATCTAAAATGTCGAGCCTAGGATGATTTCCCCAATATCTGCCCGGACAGCATTGATGGCAGAAGAGTCAGCAGGACGTTGCGGATAGATCCTATTGGAAAGAATTACGTAGGCGACTCCTCTTCTCCTGTCACAGATGCAGAGTGTTCCTGTAAATCCTGTCTTTCCAAAGGTGTGTTCTGTACAACTCTTACCCATAAAGCGCGGTTGGTTAAGTTCCCATCCGAGGCCTGTGAAATCGTTGAGCTCAGGTATTTGGTTAGTCTCCATCTGCCCCACTGTCTCCTCTTTAAAATAAGTTCTCCCGCGGAGCGTGCCGCCATGAAGCAACATTTCCATAAACGTAAGCAGGTCTCCCGCCGTTGAAAATAGTCCTGCGTGGCCCACCGTTTTATTCCCCACGGTCTTAAAGAGGTACGCACTTTCATCGTGCACCACCCCCTGCACGAGTCCCCGCCAATGATCAATTTCTGTTGGCACGATCTCATTCTTCGAAAACCGTTCCGGAAAAAATGTGGTCCGTGACATACCGAGCGGTTGAAAAAAGTATTTATCGGCAAGCATATCCAGTGATTCCCCGGCAATGCGCTCAACGGCGAGCCCCAACAGAAATGCCGGGATGTTCGAATATTCAAAGACCGTACCCGGTGGTTTATCAAAATCACGATGCAACACATACTCCGTAAGCTTCTTCGGATCTGTAATATCTGCCAACAGTCGACCCAGACCATACCCCGCAAGTGTGTACGTGAGCAGATGGCGGATCAGAACCTTCTCACGATCAGAGTTATTAAATTCCGGAAGATAATCGCAAAGCTTGCTATCGAGTTCTAATTTCCCTTGCTCGATAAGCGTAAGTGCGAGACTCCCGGTAGCCACGGCCTTGGTTAGAGAGGCCACGTCATAGATCGTATCCTCTTTAACGGATGGAGCATTCTCGTCATAGGTAAAACGGCCGAATGACAGCACTGCACGGATTCCATTTTTGCCTACAATGCCGACAACGCAACCTGGAAAGACCTTCTCTCTAATCGCCCGTTCCACCCGTTCGGCAATATGCTTCTCCATGATATCGCTGCGAATTAGACGCGAATTTTTGCCAGATCTCCGTTAAGAACAATAGGCTGCATACCGAGTAATTCCTCTGTGTAGGTTAAGCGACTCGGAATGGGATTAAGAACGTAAATTGGTTTCTTGAAGTGAAGCGCCACAGCCATTTCCGCGAGCACTGCACCGCCAATGTAGCCCTCGATATTGTTCTTCTTGTAGTTAAGCACTAAGATGGCATCACCACTCACCACCTTCTTGAAGTGCTGTTTCGTCAGAAATGTCTTGCGCCGATAGTTTGATTTCCCCGTAAGCCACGGCTTGAAGGTCTCCACATTGAAATTACCCTTCTTTTTCATTTCATTGGCGGTCATGGGAATCTTGACCTTGAAGCCCATACTTTTGAGCACCTTCTCTACCTCAATGACCTGCTTATAGAAAGACGCGCTTGAACAGATGGTTATCGTCATACCAGATTCTCTATCGCACGGATAATTTCCATTCCCTGTTGATCAAAAATAGAAGGTATGAATTTATGAGAATCTTCCTGGGAAAGATTTAAGAGTCTCGTTATATCCCACACTTCAAACCCTAACGCTTTCCCCTCCTCAACTCTTAAATCTTCTATCCTGCCCCTATAGCAGTACGCATACACGTTGCGGCGCGGATGATTAATCATGCCGGTCACAGCATCCTCATTGCGGGTAATGGTTGTACACAAGAACACAAGCTCCGCTGGATCTATTTTGACCCCAGTCTCCTCCCACGCTTCTTTAAGAGCCGTTTGTTCGTACGTATCCCCAATCTCCACATGACCACCCACAGTCGCATCTAACAAATCTGGCCACGTATCTTTGTCTTTAGCTCGATGCTGAAATATCAACTGCCCTCGTGGAGTATAGAACCACACATGGACTTCCGCATGCAGAAGACCTTTCTCGTGAATCTCTTGCCGGCTTGCCTGCCCCACAACATCCCCATGCTCATTGACCACATTTAAGATTTCCGGCCTCATCTCCTCCATTTTGCTACGTAGCATGCTACGTAGCAACTATCGTGCCTTAATTTCAATAGTAAAGGTCACGGTGTCCTCAGCACCGATTCCCTCCTTCTTGCGAACCTCGGCCTTAAGAGGAAGCAGGTACGTATTCGAACGCTTGTCGGGAAAAATGGAAGTCCTCCAGGTAGATTTTCCGAGCGTTACCGCAACCGGAAGCGAGCCCCAACCCTTTGCTTTCCCACCGAACTGTTTTTTGATCTCCGTTGCCTGCTTCTGCGGCAGACTCAGGAAATGCCAGCCCGCCATGCCCGGATAGAGCCAAACTTGCGAGCGCATTTTGTACAAAGATTTTAGGCTAGGCATGAGTGCTTAAATTCTATCAGAAGAAAAAGCGGCGTGGAGTGAAATTGACGAACAAACTAATTCATGGTTCCATCACTGCGGATTGCACGTTGATACGCGCACAGAAAGGAACCACCATGGCAAAGCAGTGCTACTTTCTCCCTCGACCTCTCAAGAAAAGGGTCTCCGGGACGAAGGGAATTCGCTTCCAACGTTCGTTCCTGGGTACCTCTGACAACTTCAAGGTACCCGGCTTCGCCCTGCGGGGTCACTCCCGTACGATCAAGGCCTTTCTCAGACGGAATAAACTCGCGGGAGCAGACTGGGGGGTGTGCAACGGGGAGGTTCGCACGATACTCAGACCTGATCCCTCTCTTCGCGCCGCGCCACTTATCCTCAGTAGCCCCGAGGTAGAGAAAACCCTTAAGGAAAGGCCGGGGATTCTCAAGGACTTCGAGTCGGCACTTTCCACTTTCTCAGATCGTATTGGAATGAAGGTCCAGCTCCATTTCGTTAACGGACCTTCTTTTCCTCCCTATGCGAAGAACGATGCGAATCTGCATCTTGTAGTGGGCGCAAGCCCGCCAGGAAACAGGGAGACTCTCGAACGACAAACGATCTGCGGCATCCTCCTCAATGATCGTGGAGCGTACGTGCAAGGCCGGGGACCAGCCCTGGGTTACGGGATTATCGTGCGAGATGACCAGAAGGGCATCGTAAGTCAGATCATCGGCAACACCTTCTATCTGTTCATTCCAACAATAGAGAACCTGAATCGGGCTCTATTCTTTGGAACCCAGGGAATCGAGCTCTTCACCCGAGTACTCGCTCTCACGTGGAATGTGTACGCAGACAATGCCGCGGAACCCACTCCCGCACCGATTGCGAGCGCCAAGGAATACACCTCCCTCATGCAAGGTAATCTGTCGCTGTACTCTAAAGTACAGCGTCGCTCGATAGAGGAGGTTGATGAGGAGCTTCAGGAAGCACTCCGGAACTACCGCGACAAACTGAACCTCAAGCGAATTCTCCTCGCAGCAGAGAAAGCCTACCTTGCAATCGCTGAGGCAAATTCGGATTTCGATCGGGACTGGAAGATTCTGAAATCCCACCCTCTCATCGCACAGGTGGGGACGTTGGATGACACACTTTTTATCGAAACGAAGTGGATCATCCACGAATTTGAAGGGACGAAGTATAAGTTGGGGCGTTACATGATCCGGAAGCCTATAGGAGTCCCCTCGGGCATCTGGGCGCTTGAGACACCGCACCCCGACCGTATTCCCCACCCCCACATCTCTGCTCATGGAATAGTCTGCTACGGCAACGCCACGCAGGCGATCGAGGAGGCTGTGGGAGAAATGCGTACGGTGGACGAGCTAGAGCTCATCCTCCGGTGGCTCTCGGAGGGGTACAGTCCGTCACTTGCCATGGCTCACATCGAGCAGTGGCCAACAGTGGAGTAAACTCACCATGGCAGGAGCAAACTATTCGCACCAAAAGGATCTCTTCAATCCACGCAATGCACGGAAAGTAGTGATCTTCGGTGCTGGTTCGGTGGGAAGTCTCGCAGCATTCCACCTCTGTAAGAAGGGTGTACCGGACATTGAGGTTTGGGACGATGATTTCGTTGCGTCCCACAACGCTCCGGTCTCACTTTATGGTCCAAGCGACATCGGGCGCCTTAAGGTCGAGGTGCTCCAGGAACTGCTCGTACGGCTTACGGGAATCACTATCTCGATACGCCCCGAGAAGTACGAAGGCCAGACAGCCCTCAACAACGTCTCTGTCGCATCGTGTGTAGATACCATGGCAGGACGTCGCTGTATCTGGCAGAAAGTGCGCATGAATCCGACTGTCGACATTTTCTGTGACAGCAGGACCGGCGGATCGTACTACGAGGTTCACACAATAAATCCGTCCGTGAGAAGTGAAGTGGACGCTTACGAAGCCACATTGTTCGATGACAAACGCGCCGTGCTGCTTTTGTGCGGACGGCACGGCATCATCGACAACACGAGCGAAGCCGCACGCCTCCTGGCTGCCAGTCTGACTCGCTTCTGGCAGAAGAACAGCAAGGAATTGCTGGTCGCAGGACGATCTGATATCTTCAGGCGGGTTATCTAGCACAAGGAGTTGTCACAATGGCAAAAGCAAAGATCGAGATTGTTCCCACCTCGGGGGACATCGAGGAGAAGAACGTAGAATTCACGGAGGGAGCGATCCTCACCGATGTTCTACGGCTCGCACGGCTTCGCTTCGACGGCAAAACCCGTGCGTTCATCAACAACAAGGCCGCCAAGGAAAATGCCAAGGTTCCCGACGGCGCCACGATCAAGATCCTCGAGCCTATCACAGGCTCATAGTTCATCAGGTGCAATACGCAAGGCCGTCCGATTTCCGGACGGCCTTTTTCTTTCTACCTTTCCGCCAGCTCTTTTAATGACTGAAGCGCCTTCGGCCACATCTCTTCAAACATGGCCTTGTAGTCCTCGTCCACGTCCATCTCGACAACAACTTCCGTACCGCCGTCTTTTTCGGTAAAGGTATAGTTTTCAAATGCCGGTGCCCACTTCTTCACCTCATCACTGGTGGTGTCTACGATACCGTTCTTGATGATTCCGATGTGCTCAATGGATATAAATTCGTGCAGTCTATTCTCTGCAATACGACTGAACATGCCTCCCTCCTCCCCTGTTTTAGGATCAGGGCCTATAAACCGAATCTCGGATCCCTGCTCCCAATTTCCTTGATAGGTGGACCCCCCGGGATTAAAAGGAGCTGTCCACTCAGCATAGGTCACCGGATCAAGCATAGTGTCCCAGACTTTCTTGACCGGAGCATTGATGTGAATAGAGGTTGTTAATTTTTGCATAAATGTTTAAAAAGTTACCTGTAAACTACGCCCTTTCGACCACCACAGCTGTGCCATACGCCAGAACTTCCGTAACCCCTCCGCCAACACCCGTCGCATCGTAACGTACACCGATCACCGCGTTCGCTCCGGCACTTGCGGCATTCTTAGCCATAAGCTCAAAGGCATCAGCACGAGCCCGCTCGCACAGCGACGTGAAGAGCGTGATGTTGCCGCCGATAAGCGTCTGCAGTCCGCCGCCGATGGTTCCAATAATCGAGCGGGAGCGAACCACGATACCGCGCGCCATACCGACATTCTTAACAATTCGATACCCCGGGAACTCAAACGCTGTCGTCATCATTGATTCCTCGATCATGCTATTTCTTTTTAGCCTTTAACTTCGCCTTCTCAAGGTTCTCCTTCGCCCTCCACTTTACCATGCAAATTACTTACTACTTTTATTTAAAAAGGCGGACACCAACTGATGTCCGCCTTGATCGTTTACTTGCCATCCCAAAAAATATTCCGATCCAGCATATCTTTGGAAATCACCTCCACAAAGCGTCGCATTGCAGGAAACTCTGCCGTGGCTTTGAGCTTCTTTTCAATGTGCATCTGATACGAAAACTCTAAACGCTTCATGGAGCGTTCGTTCACTGGATCGAGCAATTCAAACAGCGGCTCGATCTTGTCCAGGGCGTATGCAAACCGAGCCTCTGGACTCATTCGCTCTTCGTAGTCCCGCCAGCTTTCATACCCCACCTGCTGGAGAAAAGGAGGGAGAGTATTGAAGAGCTCCTCTGCGGCAACTCTCTCCTGCACCTCATGCTCCTCGGTTTTGCGGTGATACGGCACATCGCCGTGTTTTATCTCTCCAAAATCATGGAAGAGTAATATGCGATAGAGCTTCTCAACGTTGAGAGAAGGACCCACTTCTTCGCACTGTAAAAAGTACTGAGCCAAAAACATGAGACCAAAGACATGTTCTGCGACGGATTCGCTATGGACGTCCAAATCTCTTTTGGTGTCATAGCGCAGCGTTCGCTTAAGCCCATAAGCAACCCGCAATTGCTGAGCTGCCTTCAGAACTTGCTCGTCAGATAGTTCAGCGATGGAAGTCATGACCAGTCTCCTTATTTTGTTCCGATGCTGAGATTAACACAACGGATCTGCTGCGCCACTTGACTTGCCGTTAGACGTGATTTCTTGAAAGGATTCGCGCCAGAACTGTGCCGATGAAGTAAAGCAGTGCGACATTGAGCGCAATGGGTCCAAGAAGCAGTACGTACATGAGCACACCGGACGCACCGCCGAACTCGAAGAACGACGGGATCATGGACCACGGAAGCCCGAGGATAAGCGCAATGAAACTTTCACCGAAAAGCCCTTGGGTTGCGATGAGATAAACCGCAAGGAGAACGTAGAGTGAGGCAAGCGCAAGTCCTAGTTTAGATTTCATACGAGCATCTCGGTAATTAGCGGGCGCTCTCCACGTACTTTTTGAAGTTGTCGAGGATCGCCTGCCAGCCTGAGCGCTGCATCTCAGGTGTATTCATAGTCTCAGGATCAAACGCTGTAGTAACGCGGGTCTGATCGCCCTCCACGGCAAAATGCACCTCGGCCTTCCTGCCGTCATCCATTGTGTAGACAATGCGCTCATGGGGCACGACTTGATTGTAGGTCCCCGTAAAATCAAAACCCTCGCTGCCGTCTTTTGCCTCCATGCGATACAAAAATTTCCCGCCCGTGCGCAGATCATTTTCAGCGCGAGGACTGTGCCAGTCCTCAGAAGCAGCATTCCACTTCGTTATGTGCTCTGGCTTCGTAAAGCACTCCCATACGTTCTCGAGTGGAGCCCGTATTGTTGTTTCAACAGTTATTTTTTCCATGAATTTATTCTACCAAACTCTGCATGGAGGAAAGCTGTATAAAGAAAACAGTCCACCGAAGTGAACTGCTTCTGTGGACTCATCTACTATCGCTGTTGCGATCAGCGATATCTTTGATCTTCTTCTCCTCGTCAGAAGTGATTTTTCGAACCGAAAGATCAGTCTCGAGAACCAAACCGCCAATCTCGACCCGCTCGAAACCAGAATCATAGACGACTCCGGCTCGGTGAAGGGGAAGAAACTTTTGACCGTCTCCGATTCGCATGAGATACAAAGGAAATTCGTACGAAAAGCACTGCTCGAGGAAGCTGTTTGCTTCCACCCAGCGAGCACGATAATCTTTGTACTCTTGCCACACTTGGCGATTGGTTTTTGAAGATCGGGCAAACGGCAAATCCAGTTCTGCCTCACTGTATTGACTAAACTGGTGATTAGCCCGTTCAAGACTGCCTCCTTTCGCGTTCAGCATCGCCGCGCGAAGAAAATTCACCACATCCAGATGTGCCATCGAAGCCTCCTGGGGAAACTGGCTGCAGAGTACAGAATAATGAACGATCTGTCGAGCAAATACTTATCACGTAGCCAGAAATTAAAAGGTGGTTAGATTATCTTTTCTAAGTCGCTCAGCTATCTGAGCCAAAATTAGCTTGTCAAAATTCATAAGTTTAGATTGCTCCTGCGCCTCCTTTTCTGAGAAAAACTTCCCATACTGTCCCTCTCGCACCTCTACGGCATTTTCAAAGGCATCATCCACTTCAAGGATATACACGTGATTAATACTCCGAAAGAATTCGTAGCGGTTAAAGAAAATCGCCTTCGATGCATCGAAGTTAAGCTCTTCAATAACCTCTCGTAGAAAAGCTTGATCCGGCGTCTCTCCTTCTTCTAATCCGCCTCCAAAAAGTCCGAACCAATCAGGCAGGCGCTTCGCATCCAGATCCCGGCGTTGCAAGTAGAACTGAAAAGAATCACTCGTTCGCTTATACGGAACAAAAGAAGCAACGGCTCTCTTTGGATTGTTAGGAAATTGCTTCATTCTTAAAACGTTCTGATCCACCTTAGGGTTTCTTTAAATAATTCTTCTTCGACTCCCTCTTCGTCAAAGTTATGATCGGCATTCTTGATGACAGATAGTGCCTTTGGTTCATTGGCGTGTTTGTAATATAAGCGGCAACCTTTCACGAGAATCTTATTTTTACCTGCCAAGATAATCTTTATAGGAACCTTTACTTGTCGTATTAAATCAAGAGGATCAGGAAAATTCTGATACTCCTCAAACATCTGATTACCAAAAATAATGCTCGGCCCCCACTCAAGAATGTAAGCATTGTACTCTCTGCTGAAATCTTCTTGGGACATTAACTTCTTTAGGTCGAAAGAAGGATCCCAGAGTACAATCGCTTTAATCTTAGAGTGATCCGAAAGAAAGATTGTTGGACCGCCCAGACTATGCCCCACAACAAAGATATTCTTGTATTTGGACTGAAAATAACGAACGATCGTATCTAAATCCCTTGCCTGCTGAGCAACTGTGATTTCTCTCAGCCTACGAGCATCTTTTTGCCATGAGTAGAGATTGAAGCGAAATATGTCATACCCTTTCCTTGAAAAGAAGGTGGCAGCATTGAAAAAGATATGTGCGTTTTGATTCCCTGCAAGCCCGTGGACAAAAATAATAAGCCTAGAATTCCGACCAGAACTAGTATCGAGTGTTCCATAAATAGCCTTTTTGTCCGAGGTTTTTATCTTAAGCTCCTTTCTCATGTGTAAAGAATAATTCCCACTCTTAAGTTCTGTTGCGTAACGACTTATATCGCAGCCTCTTGGGTCAACTTGAACCTTACCATCTTAACCAGAGTATTAGAATCAACGGGTTGATTGTAATATTTTTGGTACGTTGCATACATATCTTCCTTGGTGGCAAAACGCTCGTGCCCTTCCCAATCCTGCTCTGTAAGCTCACCCAGCTTTTTCTCAGCAACCTCAGTAATAACGGCTTTTGCAAAATGACGACCGACAGCACTATCGATAAACTGAAGAGTGTCCCCCACGTCAAGATTTTTATCATCAAAAAGTCTCCAAGTCGCAGTCTTCTCCCCTGAGAGAACAAGAGGTACGAGTTCTGGTGCAAATTTTAAGGTTTTCATATCTAAAATTTTGTTAACTTACCATTTTCAAAATAACGACTTCCGCTTCGTTCATAGGCTTCTCGCTCGTATTTGTCACCTCGATAACCAAATCTCCAGAGCTGGTACCAATTAAGAAATGGATGGACGAACGGCTTTCGTTCAAATTGCTCCACGTGAATGAGCTCGTGGTGGAGATCAGCAAAATCAGCCGTAGAGGCAAGAAGGACCACGTTCCCAAACGCCATTCCCCGTGCTCGTTTCCAGCTTGTGGATCGCAGCCACCAAAACCCACGCACATTAATCACTATCGCATCAGGGTTTCTATGGAATGAAATGCGCGTTGGCACTGAAAAAATCCCAAGGATTAGGCCTTCGAGAGTCCACGGAAGATTGAGAATCTTTTTAAGAATCGATCTCATAAATTATCTTTTCAATCTCTTCCCAGGAATCAGCAATCTTGAAAGGATCGCCCTGCTGAAGCCGCTCACGATCGTGGAATCCAAACGTCTCGCCAATAGTCCTGAGGCCCACTTTGTGAGCCTCTTTTACATCCCCTAATGTATCGGTAATAAAAACAGAGTTCTCAGGAGTCACTCTTTCTTCCTCCATAAGAATCCTGAATTTGTGAGCTTTAGAAAGGTGAGTTTCAGCGCCCATTATTCGAGAGAAGAACTGTATCACTTCCACCTTCTCAAGAACCTCCCTAATAGCGTGTTCGCTCGTGCTTGAGACAACGTGGAGCGTGTACTTACTCCCAAGGCGCTGTAGGGGTGCAATAGCCCGTGCGAGGTGGCTTGGGCCAAGTCGTTTTCGGTACTCAGCATAAAACTCATCAAGACGGTCTGGTTTGAAATTAATACGGGGAGTCTCAAAGACATTGCCATCGTGGTGAGCCAGAAAATCCTCGAGGGTCGCATTCCCGTCATGCTCCTGGCTGAGCGCCCAGTTCATATCGAACGTATCGGCGATCACCCCATCAAAATCAAAGATGATGTGTTTGAGCATGTAACTACATTTTGCTACGTAACATGCTACGTAGCAAACAGCATTAATGACATTATCATACTTATATTGTATAGTCCTCGAGAATCAGTACACCGATAGGAGACCACTGTGAGCACATATGCAATGTATCGCCTCTGGATAGGTATTCCTTACAAGGACCTGCCCGATCACCCCTTCATCGATAAAGTCGAGGAGAGCAAACTCAAGGGAGTGGAAGAAGACGGACTTAAGTTTGAGACTATCTACATGCACGGAGAAGAAGCTGGGTTAGGAGTCGAGGTGTTCGAGCTCGATTGGATTACAGCCGATGAGCCCGCGCAGGAATACGATCCTTCCATCACTCAACGGGCACTGCAGATGCTCGACAAAGTTCGAGAGGTCTTTGCCCAACATGGAATTCAGATTGAGCCAAAGATCTATCACCACCTCGATCTCGGCGGATAGAACACTCGACAATCACGGCCACGCAGCTATGCGTGGCCGTTTGTTTTTAATTAGATACTGTTACGTAGCAAGACTTTCCAGGGTTCATAAAAAGAAACTGCCCCAACCATTCCTGGCGGGGCAAGTTTGCGGCTGCGGTTCTACGCGGCTAGTCGGACGTAAAACGTCGCAACCCGCCAGAACTGTCTCGCAGCCAACGAACGGTCAAGGTAAGCTCGTCCTTGAGATGTCCCCGGCGATCGTACTCACCGGTTTCAACCCAATCGCTCACCTCCACACCGACGACATCCCCTAGGGGGATAAGCATCGGCTTCCGTTCGTCCGCTTCTGTGGGTGTGTACGTCGGACAATTGCAATTCCGTACCAGCACCTGTGGAGTGCTGGAGAGCGGAAACACAATTGACGACAGCACTTCTCCCTGACTGAAGCTCCGACCTCCGTAGACCTCCTTCAATTTACTACCGTCGAGGTAGCAAATCCTGACCTCGTAACCTTCGAGATCAGCTTGGAGAGTCAACAGGTCGGTCCTCATATCGGCGCGCATGGTGTCCTCCTCTCGCTGCCGGTGGTCGTTCTTCACATGATCACAAGGATAGATATGGGTAACGTACCCTGTAGATGTGAGAAGACCCTCAGTGCGAGGGCCATGTAGAGACATGGAAAGGAAGCCAAACACGAAACTAGCTGAAGAGGATTCTACATATATTGACGACCTTGTCAAGAGGTAGTTTGACTTCCATAAATCACGGTTGTATATTCCTCACAGTTTTGATCGAGCAGGACTTGTCCCACAAATTGGTTGTGGTACCTCCTGCTCTACGCAGGAGGCCACCATGGCCCACAACACGGAGAATTCGAATGTAGGCACCACCTACGAGGTCCGCGTCTACGACTACGACGCGGCGCTCGACGGCGACGGATACTACGTGTGCGCCCGGGAGCGGACAAGTTCGCTCCAAGCGGCGAGATTGTCGCTCCTGTACTTCAAACAAGCGGAGCGGTACACCGGCGGCGCCATCTGGCACGACGGCCAGGTCGTCGACGGTTTTGGTCTCATCCCCGAATAACGAGTGCGGCCACGCAGCAATGCGTGGCCGTTTTACTTTTCTTTAATTCTTCTAGAGGCCTTGGCTTGAGATCCCACCCGCTCGTCTAACGAGCTCGTCTCTAAGAACTTCAGCATCTGCTTTTGAGATCCCTGGTAATCTGCCTTCAGCAGAAATACCACTTGCTCCCCATTTTGTCATAAGTGCGCTAGCACCAGCTGTTTGAATCTGGAGATCAGACAATCCAAGTAGCCGAGCTAGAATTCCCCGGTGTATATCTACATTTTGTATTCGAGCGTACGGAATAGTTACATATCTCTTCCAGATAACTCCTGATTCTTTTCTGAACCCAAGATCTGTAAGTTCGTATCTAAAGAAGTAATAGGTCAACTTCGCCCACACGAAAGCGATGGTTAAGAAGACCACCATTAACAAGCTTACCCAAAGCAAAAAACGTTCTAGCTGGAAGTAATCATCCTCAACAAAAAGAGAACCTAGCCACGAGAGAGACCAGAGACTAATAATAATCCCGAAGAATAAGGCGTGAAAAAGGAAAATGGCAAAGAATAGCCACACGGATCTTTTATCAAGTTGTTTCATATCTAGATTGTAAATCGTTTATTAATGGAAGCAATATCGTTTTTGCTTTTAAGCTCGTTACGTAGCAAATTACGACAACCGACTTCCTACTTCCACTGTGTTCTTTGCGGGGGTAATGAGTACCCATCCAATATCAGCTGTGTTCTTGAACCCCAGTGTGAGCACCTCGGAAGTAAAAGGACCAACTTGCTTGGGAGGAAGATTGACCACACAGCAGACGAGCATCCCCTCCAACTCTTCTTTGGTATGTGCTCCTACGGCCTGAACACTCGAAATCTTAATGCCAATCTCACTTCCGAAATCTACCTTTAGCTTAAAGGCAGGTTTCTTTGCCTCAGGAAAATCAGAAACTTCGATTATCTTGCCCACTCGTATATCTACCTTGGTGAAATCTTCGTAAGAAATCATTTTACTTGTTTTAGTTCATAAGTGTTACCGTCTATACCTCTAAAGTGTGCCCACTTGCTTCTACTACCTTCCGTTATTGGACCGATAAATTCGATACCCTCTAATTCCATTTCAGCTTTTGCCTCCTCTATATCATCCACGAGAAAACCTGCTACGGGCCCTGTCGAGAAATGTCTGTAGTCATTACCGTCTTCACTTATGTACTGTTCTGAGAAAATCTCAATCCTATCTCCGTTTGGCAAATCAAATGCCCGAAAACCCTCCGCCTCGTGCATCACAGGTAGACCCATCTTGTTTTTGTAGAAATCCAGGAGTTCCTCAAATTTGTTAGTTCGTACCCCAAGCCATACGAGGCCTTTAAACTTTGTTTTCATATACCGCAAGGTAAAAAGTAATCTTCACATCTGGATTCTGATAGCTTTTGTTATGTAGCATGCTACGTAACAAATTATGCCATAGTTTTGGGGCTTAAATGGATGTATCCCGGTTTCCCTCGTAGCAAGATATGCTTTGGTTTTTGAGATTTAGATGGATGTATCCTTATCTTTCTCCTTTTGGCGAGAGTAAATAAACGAACAAACCTTCAGAGGGATACGTTTGCATAACAGTATATTTTGTGGGATAGTCCCAGCTGGATTCCGAAAGGGAGGAGACCGTCATGACTGCATTGAGTAGCGCAGCTACGGCTGCTGTGAACGCTGTCCAGGAAATTGGAAACAAACTTAGGAAACACTACGGCACAGCCGTTTCCCTTCGCTGCAAGAGCTCATTAGCTGCCGATGTCGTCACAACGCTTGATATCGAGGCCGAGAGATTCTTGGCTGAACGCCTCGCAGGGTACGACGCAACCATCGGTTTCGCGGGAGAAGAGTCAGAGCCAGTTGGCTCCGCAAAGCGATTTTGGCTCGTTGATCCTATCGATGGAACCGGGCATTTCATACGCGGCACGCCATTTTGTACCACAATGATCGCCCTCGTCGAAGAAGGAGAAGTGGTCTTCTCCACGATCTACAATTTCGTTACACGGGAGCTCTTTGTTGCGGAGCTGCAAAAAGGTGCCACCCTCAACGGCAATCCTCTGCATGTGAGCGAGCGCCCACTGTCAGATGCGTACCTCTCAGTCGAGACCGATATGCGCAGCGAACGGAGCATCAGCACCTACGTCAGGCTACGATCACGAGCAGTGGTTCTTCACACCATCAACTGCGGATACGAGTATGGCCTCATTGCCCAAGGCAGACTGGAGGGAAGGATAAGTTTTGACCCCTTCGGCAAGGATTGGGATTTCGCCCCCGGCTCGTTGTTAGTAACAGAGGCTGGGGGCCGCGTAACTAATATCGGTTCACCTACCTACGATTTCAAGAACCACAATCTGATCGCAGCAAATCTGGCAGTACACGAGGAACTGTCCCGACCAGGATCGCCCCTTGAAGCCTACAGATAAGGGATCGCGCATTCATGGGATCAAAATGGCAGGAAGAACAATCTTCCTGCCATTTTTTATCAAATCCTTAACTGTGAAAGGTCTCTCATTATAGGTTTGTTAAGTAACACACCACGTAGCAAAACAGTTGACATAGAGTTATGTTGATTGTATATTCCCCTCAGTTTTGACTGAGCAGAAATAGCCCCAGAAACTGGTTCTGGCGCCTTCTGCTCATTGAATATAGGGGGTCGTCATAACACACAACCAAGAGAACCCGAATGTAAGCGGCGCTTACGAGGTCCGCGTCTACGACTACGACGCCGCGCCTGACGGTGACGGCTACTATGTGTGCGACCGGGAGCACATGGATTCGCCCCAAGCGGCGAAATTGTCGCTCCTGTATTTCAAACAGGCGGAGCGGTACACCGGCGGCGCCATCTGGCACGATGGTCAGGTCATCGACGGGTTCGGCCTCATTCCGGAGTAACGAGTACGGCCACACAGCAATGCGTGGCCGTTTTACTTTTATTTCATCCTAAGAAATCCCTCAAAATCCTCCTCTGACAAATTAACAAGCTGTGCGTCTCGCGCAATAGGTAGCCCGGTCATTTCAGCCCCCATCCATGGAAGTGGTTGAAATGATGCCGCTTCTTCCTCGGAGTTGAATTCTACTTCTGCACGAATCAGCCCTTCGTGTTTACCATGATAAACCTGAATAGAAATTTTGGGACTTCCGGAGATATCGAACCGATCACGAATTATCGGTCTCTCGACCTGCTGTTTTAGAATATTAAATTCTTCTGCGCTGATTTCTTTCTTCTCGCGAGTTCTTTCTAAATCTGAGACCACAGACTTCTTCTCATAGAAATACCTGTCATTGATCCTTGATATCCGCTCCTCTTCTCCATTTTTGGACTTCAAAAAATATCGCTCATAGCGCAATGGCTGTATGCCTGTGAGATCTGGCATTTCATTTATAAAAAATTTTCGTTCAATTTCGTTTATCATCTCAGCTTGTTACGTAGCATGCTACGTAACAAATTATGCCCTGATTTTTGAGATTTATCTAAATGCACACATTCCTGCCATGTATTTATTCGAGCGTTTCCTCACAAATATAAGGTTTTCCACCTGACAAATCACAATTCTTCCCGCATTCATAATCAAAGGCAGATCCGTCAGAATTATAAACACCTGCTTGTTCCCCAATCCAGTCGCGACACTCTTGGAGTGAGTTAAAGACTTCCTCGCTTTTTATGCTCCGCAATAAATTATCTGGATTCGGATAATAGAAACCTGTATACGCGTCTCTTTGGGAGTACATCCAAATACCCCCAGCCACTGTCACTAATACTAGAAAAAATAGGGTCTGGTCTTGTTTCATATTATCAATTCAGTTTCCGAAATTAAGCAAACATCTCCTTTGCGTGACATTAAAAATCAAAAGAGTTTTTCAAGGATTCCTTTGATTTATTCATTTTACTTACTATTCCATCTCTGATTTCCAGCGTTAGTTCTTCAATATCGTTATGAAGCTCTTCGGCCCTTCGTAAACTGAATTCGGTATTGTCTAAAACTGAATTTCTAAAATCAGGATGATTAATTATTTCCAAGTTCTTTTGATAATTAACAAGTATATTTCCAGTAATATTTGATATCTCCGTCAATTTATCAATTAAAACGTTCCAGTTGCCGCCTTGTTCTGGGAAATACAGATTAATATATGCTGTGGCAGACTCCATTTCCGCTTCAACACCCTCTTTTGAAAGCGTATCGTTGAGGTCTGTAAAAATTCTCTTCTGTTTTTTGGCCTCCACGCAGTGCTTGGCACTGGATAACATAACAAGGCTTTTGGCTTTGATTCCTATCAATTTACCAACGACCTTCAATCCTTTGTCTTCGATGGAATCGATAAGACGAAGATTGTAAGAATACCTCTTGTCCTTCGAGCCTTGAATTAGACTTAAAAGAAGCGCCGTAATGGTGAAGAAGCCAATGACAAAATTTGGATCTATCTTCTGAGCCTCTAACGCCACTCTGAAGGGGGAATAGGCCAGATATAAAACAAGCAGTATCGAAACCATTAATAGACCCAGATGGATTATTCTGGTCCTTAATTTCAGCAGTAGTATCCTCGCAAGTTTCATCCTTTTACTTTATGCAAGAAGAATCCCTGTCCCGCAGAGAGAATGTGCCCTCGTTCCAGGGGTATCCAGAAACATTCGAAGCGGGTGGGTGGGCGCTTGCCATCGTGATCCTCTTGACTCTCCCATCGTTCGGGTAATTCTCCCGTTGGCTCTGCCAGATAAAAAAATCGTTCGTGAATCTCCTGTTTCTGGGGATGCATGTCGTACGTTGCATTTCCGAGAAAGCGTACGATCTTGAAATCTTTGTATCCTGTTTCCTCCTGAAGCTCGCGCAAAGCTGCAACTTCAGGATCTTCCCCTTCTTTTATGGTCCCCGCAGGAACTTGAATACCCACTTCTTCGTAAGAAAAATCCGGATGCCGAAAGACAAGAAGTCTTCCGCCTTTAAGCACATACACAATGACTTTCTTTTTGGTCATACTTTTTGAATGTAGTCATCCCAACCATCCTTGGGCTCTCCCAGTTCTCGATAATCTGCGAACAGCTCCTCCCCCGCCTTGATGTCACGCTTTGAAAAATACCCCTTACCCTCCTCCCATCGTAAATTGGCGTTATCAGAATGATTTAAGTAGTTTCCAATATCCATCCGGTTAAAGAATTTTGGACACAAAAGTTTGCCATCCTCTTGGTCGAGACAATATCCCTGTAACGCTTCGGGTACATCATTCGAACTCACCACTTCCTCTTCAAAGTCCTTCAGAAAGACTTCCATATAGGTTCCCTCAGCAACGTCATGTAGCAAGAATACTCCCACGCCACCCTCAGCTATGGTTGAAGGCTTCAGCATGAAAGAAAATCGATCAGTAGTATTTCGCATAACTGTTATTTCCAATGTATTCGTGTGTGAACTCCTGTGTTGTACCAGGCATGGAGAAGTCGACTCTTGTGAATTGAGTACTGCCCAGGAGAATTTGGGGAAGGATCGTTAATGAGATACGTATCGTCCTCTTTGCCTGTAACTACAATGGCATGGTTAGCCTCCCCAGCAGCGGGCCTTAGATGCAGCGCCTTGTTCTTAAGCGCACCGAGAATCACCGGCACACCTTTCTCAAGATAGCCGTCGATCAATTCAAAATCAGGAAGCGTGGAAGAGTACAGACCTCCCGTTTTCATGTACTCAATATCCAAAGCAAGCTTTTGCCTGCGATATGCATTCTTCTCATCGTCAGGAGTTTCTGAGAGAGCTCTCTCAAAGAGTGATAAATCCTTCTCCGTCTTGTTCTCAAGATCAGGACTTAGCACCCCTACGTCATGGTGGGCAAAGAGCGTCTTGTAACCACGTTTACTCATGTAAATCGCTGCGCCCTGATTGTGCATGCCGCCTTCAAGAAGATACGGATCGAGCTCCTTAAGAAGCTCATCGTACTCCATTTTGTCTCCAAAATAGTGGAGCACCATGAGTAAGGTTGCGACCTGACAGTGAAAGGAACCTGGCCGCTGTTGTATTAAGGGGACTTCTATTTTCATAGCACACTAATTATTCAATGACCCCAAAGGTTTCTCTCGATTTTTAATTAGAAATCTTGGCCCGTTTTAAAATTCAAGTTGGGTGGCAACACCCGATTCTGTCCGCCGCCATACTGAGATTGGATTTTTTGCTCGATGGGTTCAGTAAGCTGAGCAAATACCATCATGGCAACGGGGTCTTTATATTTGAGCCGTACTCTGAAGTTACCAACGTTTTTTATCTCCATAACCACAACGTGAGGTTGCTCAAATGTTCCATCCGCTATAGATGCAGTAATGTGCGTCGTAAGACCAAGGCGAGCGATAGTACTTCTTCCATCCAAAATGGCCAGAACATCCCTTGGAGTCTGAACGGCTTCGTATGTGGCTCCTAAAATAAATTGATTGGGCTCTAGGTAGAACTCTTCCTTTTCTAGATCGATCTCTTTATATTTCAAATCTTGAGGTGACGTAAGATCGACTGTTTGCCCTTCCTCTGGAACAAGAATCTCCTTGGCAAGGTGAATACGTATCCCCAATGGGCGAATATCCTTCTTATCAAACTCAGGCTTAACGATAAGTCTCCCCTCATCTATATACCGCTCGATAGTTTTGTGAGAAAGATACACGGAATGCAATTTAACTTTTGCTGCCGGACTTGGACTCGAACCAAGATAAACGCCTCCAGAGGGCGTCTATCATCTATTTTCTGTTTACGGCTGCCGGACTTGGACTCGAACCAAGATAAACGCCTCCAGAGGGCGCTGTCCTACCATTAGACGATCCGGCAGCCCTAAACACAAAATAAAGATGATTTTCTTTTCAAGAAACCAGATGAAAGGCAAAACAGATTGCCTTTCATTCCCACCACACGAGGATCCGGCAATAGGTGGGCCTAGAATACCTAAAAAGTAGGCTTTCTTCAAACTCATTGATTTTCCTTGAGGAGAAAGTTACTGTGTTGGCGGAATCTAAAGGAGAACTCCATGAACAAAGAGCTTCGGCTTGCCTTACGGCGTCCATGGCTCATACAGCTCTTGGAAGTCGTTCCCATGTCAGCAGTCGTGAGTCAGTTTGTGCCACTGCACAGACGCTATGAGCATGATGACTACATGCGAGGACTCTGCCCATTTCATCAGGAGCGTACTCCCTCTTTTACTGTCAGTGACAGTAAAGAACGAATTCACTGTTTTGGTTGTGGTGAGAAATTTGGAGGCCAATGGGGCAAGGTGCTCTTCCTCCAGAGGGTCCAGGGAGTGGATGCAGCTCATGCCATAACGCTTATTGCAGAACTGGCGCAATTCAAAATCCCTCCTTTCCCTGGCAAACGACGAGCTCCTCGATGGCGTAAACGAAAAGCGAAACGGATGCGTAGAAAAAAGATATAGGGGCGACCGCCATTGGCAGTCGCCCCTCGTGTTTTCACACGGCCCCATCCATTCTCGCCAAGCTAGCAAGCACATGGTCCAAATGGTTTCCCGCGCGGAAGAGGAGAAGACTTGAGCACGAGGCAAGCGTCCTACAGGAAGAAAGACAGGGGTCTTTGCTACCTCCCGTATCCTCCGCTATCTGACCTCCCCAAGCTTACAGCTCGGGAAGCCACCAGATCCGCTAAGAAAATATACTCAAATTAAAACGCTCGTCTACCCCTAGACTTTTTTGGGCTGTACCGCTGAGGCTGGAACTACAACGGGAGCACCTGTCTTCTCCTCGCGCATGGCCTTCTCAAGTCCTTTGCGCTTACGCTCTTCAATGGCTGCTTTTATAAACGCTGTAAAGATGGGGTGTGGTGTGAGGGGGCGAGCCTGAAGCTCGGGGTGAAACTGCACACCGAGGAAAAATGGATGCACGCTTTGCGGAAGCTCAGCGATCTCCATAAGAACACCTGAAGGCGAGACGCCAGAGAATATCATGCCCGCTTTCGTGAGCCGCTCCACGTACTCGGGATTCACTTCGTAGCGGTGGCGGTGGCGTTCCTCCACAATCTCTTTACCGTACACCTTGCGCGCTATGGTCCCCTTCTTCAGATACGCAGGATAGGTGCCCAAGCGCATCGAACCGCCATAGTCATTCTGCGCAAGCTTTTTCTTTTGATCCGGCATGATGTCGATCAAGGGGTTTTTAGTGTCCGGAGCGATCTCTACCGTGTGCGCGTCTTTGATCTTAAGGATAGTGCGTGCGTACTCTACGATCGCGAGCTGCATGCCGTAGCAGATACCGAAATACGGAATCTTATTCTCGCGCGCATAGCGAATCACCTTGATCTTCCCTTCAATACCGGTTTCGCCAAAGCCTCCCGGCACCAAGATGCCATCGTAGGCTCGCAGCGCCTTAAGATCAACCTTGCCGCTCTCGAAATCTTTGGAGTTAAGCCAGGTGATCTTTGCCTTCACTCCCAGTTTTGCCGCAGAGAATTTAATGGCTTCAATAACTGAAATGTAAGCGTCAGAGAGCACGAAGTCGCCGGTATCAAAATATTTGCCCACGATACCGATCTGCACCTCAGACTTTGAATTGAGCAGTCTATTCACGAGTGTCTTCCACTCGCGCAGATCCGACTTCTTCCCTGCCGCCTTTATCTTGAGCTGCTTTAAAAGTATTTCGCCCAAACCATCCTTATCAAAGTTAAGCGGCACCTCATAGATACTCTCAATGTCAGGCGCTGAGATGATGTGGTCCGGGCGGACGTTGCACCAGATACCGAGCTTCTCCTTCCGCTTCTTATCCATCGGCACCTCAGAGCGCGCAATGATGATGTCCGGCTGAACGCCGTAGGAATTGAGTTGGCGCACGGCATTTTGCGTAGGCTTGGTCTTCATCTCCCCGATCTTGTTCGGCACCGGAAGATACGAGACCATCACAAAGAGCACATCGTCCGGATAGCGCATACGCATGACACGCGCCGCCTCGATATAGAGCGCATTCTGGAAGTCGCCGATCGTACCGCCAATCTCAATAATGGAGATCTGCGAGCCATTGTGCTCTGCAGCCTTTTCAATCCGCGCAATAATCTCGTCGCGCACATGCGGCACGGCCTCCACACACTTGCCGCGGTAGCCCAAAGCTCGCTCTCGCTCGATCACGGACTTGTAGATCATGCCGGAGGTCATGTAGTCCTCAGGGCGCAGATCGACTTCCATAAAGCGCTCATAGTTGCCCATGTCCTGGTCGGTCTCGAGTCCCGATTTCAGCACAAAGACCTCGCCATGTTCGGTGGGGTTCATCGTGCCGGCGTCCACGTTTAAATACGGGTCGATCTTGATGGGATTCACAATAAAACCCTTCGCTTGAAGGATTTTACCGATGGAAGAAGTGGCGACTCCCTTACCGACTCCTGACATCACGCCGCCGATCACGAATATGTATTTGTGATTCTTCTTCCGCATGGTTGAAGTCCTACGCGTTTAAGTATTTGCGAACCGCCAAGTAGCTTGAGAGCGCTCCGAGGACAATGCCGCCGCCCACCACCACCGCGAACATGTAGAGAAATTCTCCGATGTAGTAGCGGAAGAGGTTGATATCACCGAAGAAGCTCTCGGTGAAGGGTCCGAGCCACCAGGTTAAGGGGTAAAAGATAACGAGCGTGATAACACCGGCGATAAAGCCATACATCATGCCCTCAAACATAAAGGGCCCGCGGATGTACATATTTGACGCCCCCACCAGGCGCATAACGGCGATTTCCTCGCGGGCGCTGTAGATAGCGAGGCGGATGGTATTAAAGGTGATGATGACCGTGGCGACGATGAGGGTGACCGTGAGGGCGAAGCCGAAGTTCTCTGCGGCGTTCATGATATTCCCCAGCTTGTCGATCGCCGACTTGTTCTGGAAGTAGTTGACGTTGTCGATGATGGAAGTCTCTGCTCCAAGTGCCGTCTCTGCCTGCAGGAACTTGGCAATGCCCTCGTACTGTGAGGTTTCCTTGGCGCGGATGTTAAGACTCGCACCGAGTGGATTCTCCTCGAGCTCGTCGAGCGCCTGGAGGGTCAATTGGTCGTTCTCGTGGCGCTCTCTGAAGCGCTCCAGCGCCTGATCGCGCGAGACGTACTCCACCGTAGCCACCTCTGGAAGAGCCTCGATACGAGCCTTGAGATCTAAGATGTCAGCCTCCGCAGCGTCGGTCACGAAGTAGACGTTCACGTCCACCTTGCTCTGCAGCTGCTGTAGAGACGCATCGAGTGTTGCCCCCAGAAAGAGCAGTGAGCCGATGACAAAGAGCGTCACCGTCATGACGAGGATGGAAGCGAGCGAAACGAAACTGTTGCGCCAGAAATTAACGAACCCTGATTTTATTACGCGTTTAAAGTTGGTCCACATGGCTATTACAAAACATATTTGCCGTTGTCATCATCCCGGACGACACGGCCGCTATCCATGGTAATGACGCGCTTGCCGATCGAATCTACCACTCCTTTATTGTGAGTCGTGAGAATGACGGTCGTACCGAGGTCGTTGATCTTTTTGAGAATCTGCACCACTTCGTAAGTTGCAATCGGATCGAGCATGCCAGTCGGCTCATCGGCGATGATGACGTCCGGCTGGTTCACGATGGCACGAGCGATGGCAACCCTCTGGCGCTCGCCTCCGGAGAGTTCGTGCGGGAAATTCCACATCTTCTCTTTAAGGTCCACGAGCTCAAGCACGTGCGGAACGTCAGAATGAATCTGCTCATCATCGCGCCCGGCAACCTCCATCGCAAACGCGATGTTCTCGTATGCCGTCTTGTTCGGAAGCAGTCTGAAATCCTGAAATACGGTACCCACGCGGCGGCGGTACTGGTTAAGCAGACGCTTCGCGAGCGAGTGAATATCGGTCGATTCAAAAAAGACACTGCCCTCGGAAGGACTTTCCTCGGCAAGGAGCATTTTTAGGAGCGTCGTTTTACCGGCGCCGGAATGGCCGACGATGGAGACAAACTCGCGGGGAGCAATACGAAGCGTGATATTCTCAAGCGCTACAGAATTCTGGTTGTAGATTTTCGAAACCCGGTCGAAATAGATCATTGAATTACTGCTTCAAGCGTCAAAACCCAGCAAGATCAGCAGTGCAAGCACAAAAGGCCATTCAGTCGTCCTGATACAGGAACTATTGTACCCCACTCCGTACGCCCTGCACAATGCAGGACTTCTCCCCCTACTCCAGGGCTTTCTCAGCTTCTATGAAAGGCTCGAGATCCCCCTCAAGCACCCGGTCGATGTCGCGGACTTCCACATCCGTGCGATGATCCTTGATCATTTTGTAGGGGTGAAATACGTAGGAGCGGATCTGATTTCCCCACTCAATGCTCGTCGTCGCGCTTATGGAGAGTCCGCGCGCTTCGCGCTTCCGGTCTTCTTCCTGCTTTTTATAGAGCTTGCCCATGAGAAGCTCAAGTGCCCGCTCCTTGTTCTGCGCCTGAGAGCGCTCCGAGCTCACGTGTACTGAAATGCCGGTACTCTTGTGGGTAATGCGCACCGCGGTCTCGCGCTTGTTCACATTCTGCCCTCCTGGACCGCCCGAACGGGCGAAGATGACTTCAATATCATCGGGAGAAAGCTCGATCGCCTCTCCCTTCTGAAGCTTCGGTACGACTTCCACAAGAGAAAATGAGGTGTGGCGCTGGCCCTTGGCATTGAAAGGAGAAATACGCACCAGGCGGTGCACCCCGGACTCATTTTTAAGCTCGCCGTAAGCGCCCTTGCCACTTACTTCAAAGGTGATATTGCGATAGCCTCCGTGATCATTTTCGTGCTCGTGGAGAATAGTGGAGCTCCAGCCTTTTCGCGAGATATATTTCTGGTACATCGTGTAGAGAATGGCAGAGAAATCTTCAGCATCATCTCCTCCCGCACCTGAAAGGATGGAGATGATGGCGGGCAGACGATCGTTCCTGCTGCCGCCCTCAGCCTCAGCTTTCAGATCATTGAGTTCGCGAATGAGTGACTGAGCCTTGTCTTTATCAGCCCAAAATGTCGGCTCCGTCATTGCCGTCTCAATAGTCTGTATGCGCTCTCGTATCTCGCTCGTGTCAGCCATATTGGCGCCAGTATAACAACAAAAAGAGGCCATGCGCAGGGCATGGCCTCTTTGACTCTAGTTCAAGCTACTTTGATTGTTCGGACTTACGCTGGATAAACGCCCAGCGACAAAACCGAGCAACCCCCCCGCTAGCCGTACGCAACACCGAAAGTAGGGCCTGCCGCTGATCCTCAAGATGCTGAGGCTCAAGCAGCAGAAACGGCTGGCGGATCATTGTTTTACTCCATTGAGAAAACCGTGTGGTTTCCTCAGCCATGAAAATTATAGCAACGATTCATGAAGAGAACATGAAGCTCTTCATGAATAGACCGAGATTTCAATCCGTAAAGTTTCTCACATGAAGAAACTCACCTTGAGCCAGCGGCCCTGCCTGCGCAGGCAGGCGGGATTGGCGTCAGGTCACTAAGCTCACTACGTTCGCTAAGTGCCTCCTGCCCGGCCTCGCTCTCTTCAGGAAGAGCTGCGGCTTTCAATCCCAGACAGATCGTATCCCATACGATCTTCCGGGCTCACGTTTCACTTTGAGCCAGCGGCCGGGATTGAACCGGCGACCTTCTCGTTACGAGTGAGATGCTCTACCAACTGAGCTACGCTGGCACACTACACACTAGCGACTAACCACTAGCTTGAGCCGATGGCCGGGATTGAACCGGCGACCCCGTCCTTACCATGGACGTGCTCTACCAACTGAGCTACATCGGCTTGGGTAATTCTTTAAGAAACTCCTTTCCACAACCACTTTTTAAATACTTTTCGCGGATGCGTGCGCTTACTCTATCAACCACCTCCTCCTTGTACAATAACCGCCACGGTCGATACCCTTTGGTTGAGAATACCCGCCCTAAATTATGGTCACGCAGTCGTTTATCAAGATCGGCTGTTTGACCAACGTATATTCGCCCCTCCTGACTTATCAAAGCGTAAACGACCATGGACGTGCTCCCTGCCTGCCGGCAGGTACCAACTGAGCTACATCGGCACCCAAATACAGTGTTGCCATCCTAATACATTTGCCTGCAAGGTTCAATTTGGAACCCGCTTCTTAGGAGACAGGAAGAAATTGCAGCACCATCTCTGCGACAGAAAAATAGACAATGATCGTGAGTAAATCTGAGAGGATCGTCACAAAAGGGCCGCTTGCAACAGCTGGGTCACGGCGCAAGCGTATGAGAACCCACGGCAGGATAACTGCGAACATGCTGGCCGCAAGTACCGCAAGCAGGAGCGCCGCCCCCACCGTTATGGCAAGCGCACCTGATTTAAACCAGAAGAAGGCAGCCCCCGAGAGAGCGCACGCAAGCGTAAGCGCGAGTATCGAACTTACCTGAAGTTCACGCTTCAAGTACTTTCGCAGCGATACTCGCTCCTCTCGCGCACTAGCCTGAACAAAAAGCATCTCCGACTGCGTCCCAACGGCATCGGCAATATAAACGAGCGTGGGAATAAACGCCGCGAGGAGAAGCTCCGCCGCGAGCGCCTCCTCAAAGGAGCTGATAATAGCAGCTCCCAGCGTCCCACCCAGAAGCCCGAAGAGAAGCCAGGGCAACCGTTTCTTCACGTGAGTAAAGACAGATGCTGAGAGCGGATCCACTGCATCGCGGTCAAAACGCTGTACGCCCGCCCGCAGGAGGAGATCTTCTTTTGATTCGTGCTGCAGGGTTGAAAGAATCGTGTCCGAGGTTATTACTCCCACAAGCCTGTCGTCCTTATCCACGACAGGAATAGCCTTGAGATTGTACTTGAGCGCTAACAGCGCAACGCGCTCCTGGTCCACCGCCGCCCGAACCGAGATGACATCCGTCACCATCACGTCCTTTACGCGGGTCACCTTGGGAACGCGGAAGATGCTCTTGATGCTCAGCACACCGCACAAGAGTCCCTGCCGATCCACAACATAGATATAGTTAATACTGTCGAAGTAGCTGTGCTTTTGAATGAGGAGCCGCTCGACGTCGGCGATCGTGGTCTCAAGCGGCACCACGGGGATACGCGCAGTGAGAATTCTGCCTGCGGATTCAGGAGGATGCTCTAGTCTGGGTGCAGTCTGCATGTTTTCTTATCATACTACCCGCTCTCTCAAACCCGACGTTCTTCATCAACACCTTCCCCCAATATTCATGCCTGAGGATCTAGGATGAAGGCCATGAAAGCACTCTGGACGGGTTCGCTGTGTTTTGGGCGCCTCGAGATCCCCGTACGGCTCTTTAGTGCATCCCGCCCGCGCGCCATGCGCTTCACCATGCTTGATAAAACTGATCTCACACCGATTGGCTACGCATGGATCCGCAAGGATAATGACAAGCCCGTAGCTCCTCACAACATCGCGCGAGGCTATGAGTACGAGACGGGACAATACGTCATCCTCGAAGAGGAAGATTTTAAAGCAGCCAACGTCCGGAAAACCGAAGTGATAGAAATCCTGGGATTTACCACTGAAACTGATATCGACACGATGTACTTCGAGCGGCCATACTATGTAGCTCCGGACCGCGGCTCTGCCCGCATGTATGTACTTCTGCGCGAAGCACTGCGGCGCGTCCGCAAGGTGGGAATCGCCCGATTTGTCTTCAGAAATCGCGAATATCTTGCAGCACTTAAAGTTGAGGATCGCGCGCTCGTCTTAAACCAGCTCCGTTATGCGGAGGACATACAGCCCGTCGACGAATTTGATCTTCCCATCGCCGCGGAATACAGCAATCGGGAAATGGATATGACACTCTCCCTCATTGAGCGCCTGAGTCATCCGTTCAATATCGCCGAGTACAAAGACGCGTACTCGGAGGAACTTAGAACCATTATCGAGGAGAAACGTGCTGGCCTTGAGCCGCGGCGCCTCAAAGGCAAACGCTCATCTTCCCGCAAGCTCGCGGACAAAGACATCCTGCCGCTCCTGGAAAAAAGCTTAAAGGAAGGGATCAAGGATTGATGACTGAAGGATCGCGCTTTTTGATCTCAAACGAGAATAGGTACTCCGAACCGCGAATGGGTATGCCCGCCTTCGGAGCCGGAAAGGCCTCGGTGAAGGTTATCTCCTCCGCTTCGGTGGTTACCGATCCTCCCAGAGCAATCGGCATTGCACTTGTACCCAAACCGCTTATGATTTGGATCTGTACCCTGACCGTGCCAGCCTGGATGCATTGCACGCCCTGCGGGCAACGGCTGTCCTCCATCACATCGCGGGGAATGACCGTAACACCATGCCGCTCCCCTGCCTCATTCATGCGTACCTGCACGACGTCAGAGGTTTCTGCGGGGGTAGCTGCCGTGATGGGAGCTTCGGCAGACTTAAGCCAACTCACATAAAATACAAAAGCAAAGAACAGGAGCGAGAGGACCATGATGGTTATCTCCATGAATGCGTCGCTGCGTGTCATACCTTAAAGTAGCTTACCTCGTTTAATCTCCTCTGATTCAACCTCCGCTTCATCCATACCGAAGTGGTGTGCCACCTCGTGCCATACGGTGTTAGCGACGCACGCCTTGATCTCCTCCGGATCTGAGTACGTCTCTAAGATCGGCTTCTTGAAGACAGTGATTTTATCCGGCAGCGCAGAGTAATCGACACCACGCTCCGTCTGCGGAATGCCTTCGTAAAGACCAAAGAGCGTTTCGCCTTCGCCGAGATGGTGCTCACTTCGATGATCGGCGGTCGGCGCTTCTGCAATGACGACCGCAACATTGCGCATCTTTTCACGCACGTGATCCGGCAAGGCATCGATGCCCGCCGCAACGAGATTTTCAAACTCCTCATCTGTCATGGGAAGAGTTTACTCTTCTTCGGAAGCAGGAGTAAAGACGAGGTGGATATGATCCCCGGGCTCTACTCGGTATGCCTCAGGCGGCATCGTGGCATAGGTATCGTTGATCCAGAAGTGCCAACCGGGCTCTGTAGGGCTTTCCGCAAGTTGGCTCAAGGCCACGTCCACCGCTGCAACAGTAGGGTCAAGGTCTGTGAGTGAAAGTGTCACGAGGTCCACTTCTTCGAGTACTTGGAGGACCGAAAGCACGGAGTCTCCGGGAGCATAGGGCACCGGCGGAAGCTCCTCGAAATCGCCATTTCCGTTATCGATCGTTACGATAACTACATCCTCTCCAGCTGTCTGTGTTGTCTCCGGAGTAGACGTTTCTCCTTGAAGCAGAGGATAGAGACTCCAACCGGCTATGAAGGAGAGCACGAGCGCAGCAGCAATAATTAATCCTATCTGAGCTTTATACATAGTGAACGTATGTGTACTCCTATTTTAGCAAGAAGAAAACTAAACGGGGCTCGGTGCAAAGAATTCTGAGGATATCTTTGAAATGGGCTTGCTGACGCTGCCTACTTGCAGATTTCATGAGGAGTGCGGTATGGTGCAGGAGGAGAATCCTCTCCGAAAGAAATTGAAAGGGGGTCCTTGTGTGTGATTACAGTTTACACGGCGTTGCCTCGCGGCCTGCCCGCGTTGCGGACGCTCTCGTCACCACCAGGTTCAACAACTTCAGCGGCGGCTTTGCTGCCGTGGGTGAGCCCCACGTGGCAGTCTGCTTGATGCCAGGTGCGGAAGTCGCTTTCGAGAGACCGGCTGTACGCGACCTCCTTGGTTCCCGACTGCTTGCCTGGATTGGTCTCGGACGACTGGGAACAGTCGCACGTTTCCGCCAGGTCAACAAGGATCTGTCGAGCACCCATCACGATGCCCTCGAGTTTGCAAATGGCATCACCGTCTTGCTGACGAAGCTTCGTCCTGGCCAGCGCGCCCGTGTACTTCAACTTCCGGCCTCTGAGCAGATGCAGAGTAGGCAGGAGCCGGCGCACCACACCCTCGTCACTGCCTGACCAGTTCTTTTGTGATCACAACAGCCCACCGCTTCGCGCGTGGGCTGTTACTTTTATTAACAGCTTGAAGCCCACTTCACAACGAACACTCCCTTACACAAAATTGTTATGATATATCATAACAATAATTGTCTTACGAAATAGAAAAACGACCAGCCAAAGCCGGTTGTTTGTATATGCGAGCGCTATTCGCAGTAACGCCTTCCGTCTGACATTGCAAAGCTGCCATTCCTGCGCCGCTCTGCGAGAATGCGATCGATGAGTTTACCATCGATCCGACGGGATTTTATTTCCTCCACAACATCTTTAGAAGCGGAAGTGTCTGCGCCCTGCACATCGTGGGGTTCCATGTAATGTTCCCTTCCCTCGCTATCACAGATGACCCATACCACTATCTGTCATATCACGCCCTCACCGCGACAGCAATAAACATTTTCACCGCAGAGAATCAGACCCAACGCCGCGTGCTCTGGGTATAGGCTACATATTCCGAAGTAAAACGCTCGCGAAGCTTGCGCTCTTCGAGAGGAATAATGCGCAGGTGCAGGTAAAGAAAATAGAGAACAGGAAATATCAAGGCAGCGATAACTCCCGTGTACAGAGCAAACCCCAGAGCTACGAGTACATACGAGACGTACATCGGATTGCGCGAGAAGCGAAATGGTCCTGTGGTTACTAAGTGAGTGGGGTGACCGTAAGGATTGAATGTTGTTTCATGCTTCAAAATAGTCCTCTTGGCCCACATCCCTAATGCCACACCTCCAAGAACTACTATGAGAGCCGAGGCTCCGCTATACGGCGCATAGAGGAATTGGCCATACGTAAAGAAATAGCCTGTCAGCAAGGACGCCGCTCCCGTGAGCAATAACAGTTTGTAGGGCAGGTGAAAATTCATAGAGGTAGTAAACCATATTTACCGGGAGAATGGAGCAACTAAAAAAAGCCGCACATGTATAACACATGCGCGGCAACTGTTGAACTCTATTCCCTCGTGGACCCTCGAACTCTCCACTCTTCGATCTGCGCCCGACTCCCTGGAAGAACAGAATGAAAGATCCGCGGAAATCGGATCGGGGGCTCAGAGTGAAAAGCAGCAGCTGAATCACCGACGCGATACAGTACCCCCTTTCCTACGTCACCGATATCTTGCCGATCTACTATTCCTGCGAGCTCTCTGCGAATCCGCATCATCTCTCGATCAAAGGCAGGCCTATCACTCTGGTAGTACGACCATGCACGCATCTCTTCGTCCTGGAGTGCCTTGAAGCGCTCAGAGTCTCTCACCTCGCCGAAAAGCGTGAAATCTCCCTTGAGCGTTGTGACAAACTTAAGCACAGGCGCTGAAGAAGTGTAATAGCTTCCGTCAGAATGCCAGCGCGGAATATCGAACTCCGGAGTCGGCAGAGAAACGCGCAGGAGAACCCACGCAGAATCCTTACTCAAGCCCTCTTGTACTCCGTACGACAAACGAGAGACGAGATCGGCAAGATACCACGTGTGAGAGGAACGGTTGTCCCCCATATGCCTGAGATAACGCTCCAGATCGGAGCGAAGATGTGCACGTGGCAATCCAAAAGCGCTGAATTGGTCAAGATTGCGCTCGACCCTTATAGCGCAGAGGATCTCGAGATCCTCCTCAGAGAAACCAAGATCCACCTCAATGGCATTTCGTGTCTTGAGAAGTAGAGACTTTTCAATCACCTCACGGTAAAGGGTTCGATCGAGATTGAGACTCATCACGTGCTCCTTTGCAAAAGGTATGTCTAGTAGATTAGTACCATTCAGCCGCAGAATGTCAAAGAATCTTTAAAAAAGAAACGACCACCGCAGGGGTGGTCGTTTATGACTTTGAAAGTACTACGTTTTTCTCTCACAGGAATAGAGACTGGTTGTCCCTCGCTGCTGCTCATTGACCACAAAATTTGGTTCGAGCAGTCGATGAAACTCCTCTGGAGGTACCCAGCGGAAGAACGTCTGGTGTGAAGGTAATCCTTCCCTCACCTGGATATGGTAGACCACATCCCCAATCATCCAGGCGACCTCAACAAAGCTATGCTCTGCATAAGCATACTCCTTCACGCGAGGCTTCTCGGAAGGACGCTGGTTGAAGGTATTGAATGCGAAACGTCCGCCAGGTGCCAGTACGTCTGCAAGCAGAGATCCCGTCTCTTCGTTAAACCAGTAGTTAACGGCCTGCCGACAGACAACGCGATCATAGCGCTCGCCGTGTGCTTTCATTTCGAGGAGTGCATCCCGTACAGGAAGTGCACGCACCTCAACCTTGGAGTGTGCCAGAGCCGCCGGCGAAATCATATCGGCTTGTGCATCGACGAGGACTCCTTTCTTAGCTCCCTGTGTGATGGCCTCAAGCACGAGACGCCCATCACCTCCACAGAGATCGAGCACACGCATGTCTGCGATAGGCTCGAGAAGACTGAGGAGCTCTCCAATATCACGCCCTTCGTAATATTTGAGATACAGGGCGCGATACCGTTCATGGTCAGGATATTCCACCCTCATAGTTGTCTCCCTAAAGCGTCAAAGAGCAGCATACAGCCATGCTCTTCGATGTTGAACGATGTAGTACTCGGCCGCTCCGTATCCCTCACGCTCCCCGGAGGGGCGTACGGATATGTCGGAAGATCTGGTATCTGCTCGTGGTAATGCATGATGTAGTCCACACGAGGATTATCGAACATCCTCGAGAGCAGCGGAGCATTGAGTGAGGCCTTACCCTCGCCTGCAACACATACTTCTCGCTTCGCATGATCGACATACGGGACATAGGCAATGGACTCAAGTTCACGCTTGCCACGTCCCGTTGTCACAAATCCTCTGTCATGGCGCACCGCCACAGTGCCGAAGATGTAACCGCCTTCGACAGCCACGAATCGCTCAGCATGGCGATGAATCAAGCTCTTTACTCGCATCTCTGGCTCAAGGGGGACTTCGAACGTCTTGAGAGAGAGACTGCTGTAGTACTGATCCTGAAGCATCCGCCAGATCCACGGAGCGAGTTGCTCGTACCGCAGCGGATGCACTGCGCGCTCCTTCGTTACCGCATACTTTTGCTCCAGATTGCGCGCATCGTTGGCAAACACAACTGCGGCTCGTGCCTCAAGTACAATTCCATACGCAGCTTTGATGAGCTCCTCATGGCTTACACCATCGAGAAGCTTGTATCCGAAGAGCTGAGTCTTGGGCGCAACCTTCCGCACTTCGTCGATCACACGCGGCGCGATCTGAAAATCGATAGGAATCACGTCTCCCGGCTTATAGTTGTGGCTGGGAAACTTCCCAGCGTAAGGCTTTGCAGGAATAAGGTTCGCAACAGCTGCCCCGAGCACAACAGCGTCCATCGACGGAGCGAGCGCGAGCACCTTCTTCCGGTAATCCTCGAAACCGGAATGCGTGATAACCTCAAGATTATGGGTACGCCCGAGAAGTTCCGACCACGCGCCCGCATTCAAATCGGCGTGCAGATACGTAACCTGTGCACCATCGTACCGAGCGAAGTCCTGAGCCAGGCGAACCATGAGCCCACCCTTGAAACGATTCGTGATGACCTTTACGGCATCGAGATACGCATGCACCGGACCACCGGTGATGAGAATCCGCTTTGGTTCCACGTTCGTACTCCTTTCATACCTATTAGAGTTGTGAATGTACTACTCTTTCCGGACGTGACTATACAATAAAGTTACTAGATCGCAAGACAATCTATAGACATCAAAATGAATTTCTTCCAACCCTTAAACCCTGTCATCTTCTAGGCAACAAAAACTCCACTCTTTTTTGAGTGGAGTTTTTGGCTGCTGCGCAGCGAACGGGACTTGAACCCGCAACCTCCCGCGTGCACTTAATCCACTATTTTCATAATGGCGTGGACTATATCTTCACCTTGCGCAATGCGTTTAGGTGCTCCGGTATCTAGTCTCTACGGCGCCCCATCCTTGATTCAGGAAAGGTTCCCACGGTATTCGCATATTCATTACTGAACTTAGCCTCCACCGTTATCCCAGAGAGTTTCAATCTGCCTTTTCGACAGAAAGCTGCACGTCTACAGGCGGGTGCTCTAACCAGTTGAGCTACCGCTGCATTTCTATATTCCTTTGTAGAGTCTTCCCATGACCCAACAAAACGAGCACATTCTAGCAGAAAACAAGGAAATTGTCCTCGGTGCCGGAGGTGGGACTTGAACCCACAACCTAACGGTTATGATCCGTTTGCTCTAACCATTGAGCTACCCCGGCATTATCTTTCCGCCCCCAAGAGCCTCTATAAGCCCAAGAATCCGATATTTGAGGGCTGTACCTTTCCGAACACGTAAAGCCAATACACCATAATATGAATTATGATTCTCGTAAACCTTCTTGCTATTAATATTAAGAAAAACTGTACGGCCAAACTGCTTGGAAGGGATACCGAGCAATTCTGACCAGAAAGTGAGAATTTGTCGTTCCCGGGAGCGGTGAACATGATTGATGAACACCCGTGGACTAAACGCAGACTTATCCACCTTAAAAACCTCTCGAAACCACGTATGCATAAATTTTATGAGATGTGGATCGGAGTTCACAATAGACAAGTGGGATTTGTCTGCCTTCACACCCTCTCCCCAATACAGCCCCAGACCCACGAGCATACGTTCATAGTGTGAGAGCTTTTTAATACTCCGCTTACCTCCTTCTCGAGCCAGAGCAATAGCATCGAGTTTCTTCTTTCGGTTCATGGCAGCTCCAATGAGCCTCCCCTTCACGGAGCCATTCCTCGAATTCTCGATGAGGCGCTTTTGCTGCGACACTGTCAGGGGAATATCTGCGCACCACAAACTGACAGATGATTTCGAAATCTGTAATTTCTTAGCAATCGCTCCCACGCTCCATCCACGCCTCCGGAAAGAACGGGCCTTTAAGCGTTCACCAGCCTTTGCCATATACTATAGTATTACACTTATAGCGGTGGTTCGATAATATTGATATCCACTTCTCTGCCACTCCACTTTTATGAAGCCTGCTTGCGGATGAGCATATTTTCTGATATATTGAGTCGCGTATAGCGGGGTAGAGGAGTAGTACCTCGTGAGGCTCAAGTAATGGGCCCATTATTTCGCAAGAAATAATTGGAATCTGCTAAATTCGGTGAAACCTTCCCCGCCTTAGGCGAGATGGCAATACCGAGCCAAGCCCAGAACATTTCTGGGAAGGTGTAGAGACTAGAGAGCAGACACCCCACGTGGGTGATGGTATAGTCCAGACCACAAATTCTTTGAAGCAACGAAAGTTGTAGTGGTAAGCATAACCTCAAGACACCGGTGCAATTCCGGTCCCCGCAACAAGTTACGTAAAAGCGCCCCGATCGGGGCGCTTTTACGTTTAGCAAGCACTTAAATCATCCCGTGTTCTTGAAACACTTGCTGAAAGAGTCCGATGACGCGGCGCGCTTCGCGCTGACTCAAGACAAAATCTGATCCTTCATGAGCAATCTGGTTGCGCACGCGATGCGCCTCCCATGCCTGGTTAAGCGTTCTAAAGGTTGCACTGTCTATACTCCTAAGACGCTCGCCGAGCGTATCCCCTAAATAACCCATGCGCTTCACAAGATCATCGAGCATGATGTCCGCCTCAAGCACAGCGAGCCGCCAATTACCAGGCGTGTCAGAGTTCACGAGCTCCTCTATCTCCCTCCACCGGAGGTTCACGGGGCCCGCTCCCGCAGTGACAGCAGAGAGCGCTTCGTACTCGTGTGTCTCTTCCTCCATAAGCACGTCAATCTTTCGCTTTATAGCAAGCCAGAGAAAAAAGAATATCGGTACGGCAACAGCGCACACGATACTGATGCCAAGCCACAGATCGCGTGCAAGTTCAAAGACAACTCCACCCTCCGCTCCCCCTGAAAGCAGGCGGTAGATCGTGAGAAAAATATACTCAAGATTGAGCGATGTGTAGCCGTCAGTTCCTGTCACAAAAAATTAACTTATGCCTCTCCGAGAAATCGCGCACCCACACTGAAGAGACGTTCCTCCTCATTATGAGGCGCAATGAGCTGAAGACCAACGGGAAGCTGTGCGCTCTCTGAGGGTACGTCTCCCATAGGGACAGACATCGCTGGCATTCCCGTGATGTTCGCCGGTACCGTAAAGATATCCTCAAGGTACATGGAGAGCGGATCGCTCTTTTCTCCAAACTTGAAGGCCGCGCTTGGCGTTGCCGGCATCGCGATCACGTCCACAGACGTAAACGCTTTGTTAAAATCATCCGTGATGTGCGCACGTGCAGCCTGCGCTTTGCCGTAATAGGAGTCGTAGTAGCCATGCGAGAGTACGTACGTCCCCAGAAGGATACGACGACGCACCTCATCGCCAAATCCTTCGGCGCGCGTCTTGATGTAATCCTCAAGGAGTGTCCCGCCGTCGACATGCAGTCCGTACTTCACACCATCAAAGCGCGAAAGGTTCGCCGAAATCTCAGCTGGCATGATGATGTAGTACGTTGCAAGTGAGAATCCAATGCTCGGAAGCTCTATATCGACGATCTCAAATCCAAGCTTCGAGAGCACAGCGAGACTACTCTCAAAGAGAGCCCGAACGGTCGGATCAAGACCCTCTCCCAGAAACGCCCGAGGAACGCCGATGCGCCTCACCCCTCCTCCCGAACCTTGGCCATCATGTGACGTCATATCAAGCGGATCTTTGCCGCGGATAACCTCAAAGATTGTTTTGGCGTCGGCAACACACTTCGTAAGCGGACCAATGACATCAAGCGAAGAACCCATGGCGATGAGCCCTGAACGAGAAACTGAGCCGTAGGTAGGCTTCAGTCCCACAATTCCGCAGAAGCTTGCCGGCTGGCGAATAGAGCCGCCGGTATCTGACCCGAGCGCAGCGAAAGCTCCGCCCATGGCCACAGCTGCTGCCGAGCCTCCCGAAGAGCCTCCGGGGACACGCGAGGTATCCACCGGATTTTTTGTGAGCTTAAACGCCGAGTGCTCAGTTGAAGACCCCATCGCAAACTCGTCGAGATTGGTGCGTCCCAGGAAAACCGCTCCTGCCGCTTTAAGCTTCTGTGTTACTGTCGCATCGTAGGGAGCCGTAAAGTGCTCAAGAATTTTGGATCCCGCTGTCGCTTTCCGCCCTTTCTGGAGAATATTGTCCTTAAGTGCCACAGGAATTCCTGTGAGCACAGGCGCAGTACCACTATCGATCTGGGCTTGTGCGCGCTCCGCTTGGGCGCGCACGTCATCAAACACTTCGAGATAGGCACCCACCTCACCCTCCCGGTCCTTTATGGCAGAGAGGTTGAACTCGACGAGCTCGACAGCGGAAAGCTCTTTCTTGCGCAGCAGCTCGGAAGCTTCTGCAATGCTTTTAGGTAGTTGCGCGGCCATGCCCTCAGGGAAGAATCTTTTTAACCCGAATGTAACTTTCGTGTCGCACTGGAGCCTCAGCGAGAAGCGCTTCCGTAAACACGCCTGACTCGTGTGCAGGGCCATCCTCCCGCAGAACATTCCGCACAGACCCCGCAGTCGACTGATAATCCCCCGGAAGCTTCTGGATCTCTGAGACGTAGCCTAAAATAGAGTCGATCTCGCCCGTGAGGCGGGCTGTCTCCTCGTCAGAAATCGCAATACGCGAGAGTTCTCCTAGTTTTTTTACATCCTCGGGAGTAATCATAAAGCCATCATATATAGAAGCACCTCATTCCTCAAGCAAGCGAAGAAATGATGCCTCGTCAAGAGTTGGTACGCCGAGCTGTTGTGCCTTCGTATATTTAGAACCAGGGTCAGCGCCCACAACAACATAATCGGTCTTTTTTGACACAGACTCAGAGATGGTGCCGCCCGCTCCTCGTATTTTCTCCTTGGCCTCTTCCCGGGAAAGCGTCGGCAGTGTGCCCGTAATCACAAACGTCTTTCCGGAGAGTTTCCCGTCCCGTATACGTGATTCTTCCCTTACCGTCACATGCTTTAAAAGGCGCTTCACAAGCGCACGATTGCCCTTCTCTGCAAACCACGAGTGTATGGAACGCGCTACGACATCCCCCACACCGTCAAGTGCATCGAGTTCTTCAAGTGTCGCACTCGCGAGCCGGTCGATGCTGCCAAAGTGCTCCGCCAGAAGGTATGCGGTTTCTTCGCCCACCTGGTCAATGGAGAGTCCGACAAGAAACTGCGGCAGGGAGACGGTACGAGCGTTTTCGATGGCATCGAGCACATTCTGTGCTGATTTCTCCTTAAACCCAGGAAGCTCCAACAAATCCCCCTTTTTAAGCGTGAACAAGTCATCGAATGACTCGATGAGACCGCGCTCAAGAAGCGCCTCAAGCGTGCTGGGGCCCACGCCGTCCATATTAAAGGCTTTGCGGGACACAAAATACTCGAACTTGCGCAGGCGCTCCGTAAACGATCCCCGCTCCACACACCGCCACGCCGCCTGCTCGGGTATCCGTTCGATGCGGCCATCACCTCCGCAGGCCTCCACATGTGTCGGGAACACAAAAGGCTTCTCCTTGCCCGAACGCAGTTCCGTAAGAACACGAACAATCTCAGGAATGACGTCCCCAGCCTTCTGCAAAATGACCGTATCGCCGATGCGGACATCCAGTCTCTTTATCTGATCCTCGTTATGCAGAGTCGCACGCGAGACTGTGGAGCCCGCCACCAGAACCGGGCGCAGATGCGCCACAGGCGTAACCACACCTGTGCGCCCCACCTGAAAGGCGATGTCCTCCACGACGGTCGTCGCCTGCTCCGCAGGGAATTTAAATGCTATGGCGAAGCGCGGCGCCTTGCCGGTGTAACCGAGCGCCTCCTGAAGCGGCACCTGATTCACCTTTACGACAACGCCGTCCATCTCAAAGAGCTGACTGGTCCGCCGCGCAAGCCACGACTCGTAGTACTCCATCACACCCTCAACATTTCGCACCTCCGCATAGTCAGGATTCACGACAAAACCCAGCGCGGCCAGGAGCTTCAGCTCCTCGATCTGTGTCTGAGGTTTAGAGAGATTCGCTCCGCTTGCATCAAGCCGTTCAAGATCGTAAATGAAAGCATTGAGTTTACGCGAGGCAGTCACCTTGGGATCAAGCTGACGCAATGAGCCTGCAGCGGCATTACGCGGATTGGCAAACAGTGGCTCTCCGGTCTTTTTCCGCTCATCGTTAATGCGCGTAAACTCGGCATGCGAGAGCCATGCTTCGCCTCCAACGACAATGTCCACGGGAGCTGTGAGTTCAAGCGGTATGCTTTCGATAGTTTTCAAATTCTGCGTAATATTCTCCCCCACTTCGCCGTTACCTCGTGTAGCGCCGAGCACGAACTTTCCTTTTTTGTACGTGAGAACAATCTTGAGACCATCTATTTTATGCTCCGCACAATACGAAAGACTCCCCTCATCGAGAGCGGTCTCTTTTTCAAGAAAACGCCGAACGCGCTCGTCCCACAATCGAAATTCGGCTTCATCGAAAACGTTATCAAATGACCATTGACGCGCCTCGTGGCGAACCTTTTCAAAAGCCGCAAGCGGCTCTCCGCCAACCCGATCCGCAATCGAGGCTTCCTTTTTGAGCTCAGGATACTGCGTCTCAAGCTCTGTGAGTTCGCTTACGAGAGAGTCGTATGCCTCGTCCGTGATCTCCGGCTGATCAAGTTCATGGTAACGGCGCCGATGGTAATCGACGAGCTCAGAAAGCTTGCGGTGGCGGTCTTGTATATGAGGAGTAGGCTCTGTGCGTGCTGCCATACGCACCACGATACACTAAAACATGCTCTCCTTAAATCCTCGCGAGAGCCCTAGAAATTTACCTCGAGCGTACGCTCGACAGTGCGAGGCCCCGCCTCACAATCTTCTCCCCCCTCGTTTCTGCCACTTGACTGAATGGCAGTTCTCAGCGGCGCACTTCTACTCTTTGAGATCCTAACTTCAGCACAACTAATCTCACCTGAGGTAACATCCCCTACGGGAAGCGTGAACGTCCACGTAGTAGTCCCCGAACTCACATTCACCCCAGAAGTTGCAATGGAAGTACCGCTGCATTCGAATTCAACAGCACTGGTCGATCCGGGGATAAATTCTGCAGGGTCCGGCTGTTCATAGCCTTTAAACTCCCAAAAAAGCCCACACTCGATCCCCGTATCCGCAGCAAAGATAGCAGTGTCAGAGTCACGTGTGAGCCCTGAAAGTTGGAGCTCACGGTAGACAATGTTAAAGATCCCCATGCCAATCGCAAGAAGAATGCCTGCCACAAGCACAGAGAACAACAACGTAAATCCTCGCGAGCGATCCTTCCCGGTTTTAAATGACATATTCATACCATTTATGGTGTCTGATCGGTAACAATCCCGCCCGCCCAGTCAAAAATACGCTCTTTAATCTCTATCGACTTGGCAGTATTTCCAGATTGCCAATCGACTTGTACCGAGATTATTTTCTCATGCGTTGAGACATTCTCTACTCGTACCGTACGACGAAACGAAGTCAGTGTGCCCACATCGTGACGATATAGCTTCATAGTGTTGTCATAGCGGAGATTTGGACATGCGCCGGTGCATGCTGCCACTGTCGTCGCTCCCCACACATCAATATAACAACCATTAGCCCCCAGGCAGGAGCTCACTGGACCTGACATCCAATCATTTCCCTGCAGAACATTGCTGTCCTTGAACTGCCGCACCTGTTCGATGGCCTCCTGAGCCAAATACGTCGCCGTGAGCTGATCACGGGAAAGCAGCGTGCTATTGAGCCCGCGGCTCGCAATCGTCAGCGGACCCACAATGGCAATGACGAGAATAGTTATCGCCACAAAAGTCTCAATAAGTGTGAATCCTTTTCGAGTGTTCGTCATATCTTCCAACTATAAATCGAGTATCCGCTGAGTAATACCCGTCTGCATATGGAAGTCGGAACGGATTCCACCCACCTCTGCGTACCCTGCAATACGCATAAGGACACGCGGCTGTACTCCATCAGAGCTCGACTGGGCGCCATCGACGTAAAATGTCATAGCGGTAATTTTTACCTCCTCTGCTGTGAGCCTTACGCGCGGGCCACTGGGGCCAAGTGTTTGACGGTAAATAGCCTGGTCCCCCTCATCCCAACTGTAGATGAGCTGATCGTTCACCGTGCTGGGACTACCGTACTGAGATTCAAGCGCAAGCTCAGGCTCCCCCGTACAGTCTCTGGGATTCCCCGCAGCTACTCCATTTGGAATATTTTGGGCACAGTGATAGTTCGTTCCGACACGCACATTCCGACTAATGGTCTCAAGTGTGAAGTTAAGGTTATTCATTGCCGACTTGAGGCTCTGAGCTTTTCGATTGGCATCAACAATGACAAGAATGGAACCCACTCCCATAAGCAGAACCATGCTGAATATAGTGACCGCCACCATCATCTCGATGAGAGTAAAGCCTCGCTGTGTCCGATACCCTGAATACATACTTATGTTAAGGATTAGATATGGATATCTGTCCCGTCGGAAGCACGTGTATCGTACGCTGAGCTTCTCCATCCTGTGAGGAGATTTCTACCGTCGCTTCGTAACTCGTAGTGTTATTAACGATAGCATCAGGGTTGGGGCGGCGAAAGACGATATTCATCATCGTGAGTCCACCATCAAAACAAACCGAGGTAGAACCGACGCGACAGACATTTGAAATGACATGTCCCCGTCGAAGCGTGTAACGCTCCACAAACTCTGGGTCGTCAGTGTCTATTGTATTACCGTTGTGATCGTAAGCATTATTGGGAGTAGAGCCCAGGTCTTGAAAAAGTACATAGGAATCTGGACGTGTCGGATCAAAATTAACGCCATATCCTGCACTAAAATTACTACCTCCTGCATTGCGTACTGAAATACCATACGCCTGCGCCTGGCGAATGGAAAGCGCTACATCGTAAGCAAGATTATTCAAGAGTGTGGTGGAATTGAAACCACTGTGTTGAATAAGAAGACCCGCTGTAATAAGGGTAACTACGGAAATAACAACAAGAAGCTCGATGAGTGAAAGACCGGCAGTCAAGCGGGGCAGGCGTGTCGATGTAGAGATCATTAAAATTGTTTTTATCAAGGAAGGAGGTAGCGCACCAAATCAAATTGCGTAAAGAAGACGAACCACAGACTCACGATAAGAAACGGAGCAAACGGAACCTCGCTCTTCATTGTAAGCAGTGGCAGTGAGCGGAGCAACCGCGAAGTCCCCGTCCACGTAAAGCGATCGTGCAGACCCTGGGCTCGACTGAGCACAAGCAGTACAACACTCACGAGAGCACCGCTCCAAAACGCAAGAAGCACTGCGGTAAACCCCTGCGTAAGCCCAAGAAGCCATCCCATAACGAGCGCTAATTTGGCATCCCCCAACCCCATCCACCGCCCTCGTGAAAAAACCCATAGGAGAACAAATGGAAACGCAACGAGAGGTCCTGCTACAAGTTCGAGCACACTTGGTATCCGAAGGGCAAATGAGGCGCTGTCGAGAAAGAGCAGACCGAATGCAAGCATCCCGGAAAGATAGACAAGCCCGTTGGGAATGATTTTGTGCAGAATGTCGTATACCAAGATGGCAACAAGAAGCGACAGCAGCACACCGTAGAACAGAAAGAGCACAGCATACCCCCAGGCAACCACTCCCATGAACAGCTTCAAGTGCAATAACGCAAACAAGAAACCTGTCAGTATCTCCACAAGCGGATACTGCGGCGATATACGAGCGTCGCAATGTCGACAGCGGCCAAACTGAATAAGATAGGAGCCCACTGGAACAAGCTCATACCAAGCCAGGACTGAGGTGCATGAAAAACAAGCAGATCTCCCCTGAGTCGATCGTCCGGTATTGTAGCGAAGCACAAGCACATTTAAGAAACTCCCTATAATAAAACCAAGGCCTGTTGCAAGTATGAGAGACACTGGTGCAGATTCCATATAATGTTGTTTATTGTATCAGCAAACACAAAAGCCCCCGAGGGGGCTTTTGCTACTCACATGTACAGAGTCTTAAGGTCCAACCTCGTACGATATGTTGGCGTTGTCAATTACAACACCTGCGCACGTACTGACAGGAAGACCGGTGGTGGCTTCCATATCAGCACCCACACAGTAGTCAGTTGCCGTACCCTCATATTGGTACTGCGTGCCTGTTGAGATCGGATCCGATGGAATTGCCGCAATGAAAGTTGGCACTAACGCAGCAGTCAAGGCCGTACTCGCTGCACCTTCGGCAGCTACAACATAAGTTCGGTTGGTGTCAAAGTAGAGCTCCAGAGCGAGCTGGATCTGCTTCATGTCAGAAATACGACGAGCATCACGTGACTTCTGACGTGCCGTGTTCAATGATGCAAGCACCACGGACGAGAGAATGCCGATGATGGCAATCACGACGAGGAGCTCGATGAGGGTGAAACCTTTCTTAGTATGAGTAAACATGTCTAATAAATAATTATTGCTAAGCTCGACCGTTGCCCATTTACAAACCAGGGGAACGTGCTGTCGAGATCATTGTACGTTTATCTATCCACGAAGTTAAGCAGAAGATGTGGATAATAAACGTGATCGTCTATTGGTAGAGAACGTCGTATATGGGGTCAGTTCCATCGAAATCCGCTGTGACTGTTCCTGCTCCATCGGGACAATCTGAACCATCAGTTCCCGCAACAGCATCTACATCGTTATCAAGCGCTGCGTTATCCGGGTCTTCCAGAGTCACACCAAGATGGTATGCTGTACAACCAGCATTGAGTGCCGCGTACGTTGGCGCAACTCCCAGTCCATCGACAGGAATGGTTGCGATGAAACCAGCCGAAACCAAGACGCTGAGCTCCGAAGGATAACCTGCGTTGGAGTCCTGATACAGCTCAAGGGCATTTTGAAGCTGATTCACACTAGCCAAACGATCAGCGTCACGAGCCTTGAGCCGTGCACTATTGAGTGATGCAAGCACCACGGACGAGAGAATGCCGATGATGGCAATCACGACGAGGAGCTCGATGAGGGTGAAACCTTTTTTCTGAAGATTCATAATAACTATTAGTAATTAACTTCGCTTCATTGTAGACGATTCTCTACCTGCACGCCGAACGAAGACGGAGTACCTGTGGAAAACCCTGTACCCATACCCCCACTAGATTGAGGAAGAGATATTGTAGATCGGCATCAATACAGACGCGAGGAGAATACCAACGCCCAATCCAAGAAACACGATCATCAAAGGTTCAATGAGACCGACAAGCGTATCAACAGCGTTGTTTACCTCACGTTGATAAAACTTGGCGAGAGTCTTCAGAATATTGCTCAACTGTCCCGACTCTTCCCCCACTTTAATCATTTGGATCATCATGCTTGGAATCTCGGGATAGGGATCGAGAGCACCTGAGAGCGTTTTACCCCCCTTAACTGCAGCGATGGCCTCCTGAATATGCCGCTCGTATACAGCATTATCGACAACAGCTGCCGTAATCTCAAGCGCACGAACCATCTGAATACCACTTGCGAGCATCGTATTCATGTTATCCGCAATGCGTGAGAGATAGAGCTTGCTGAAGAGGTCACCGATGTAGGGAACCGAGAGCTTCAGCTGATCCAACTGAAGCTTGCCCTGTGGAGTCATGATGTAGCGCCAGAGAAAGAATCCGCCGACTGCAACAAGCAGGAGTACCAGAACCCCGTAATTGACAAATATATTGCTGATACCCATCACAATTCTCGTAAAGAATGGTATTTCCTGGCCTGACTCAATAATAATTTCTGAAAGTCGCGGAATGACGAGCGTAAGCATGAGCACCATTACTACGATGAACGTCATGATTACAAACGCAGGATAAATAAGAGCATTCCGGGCCTTCGAGGTCACCTCGTAGGTTCGATCGAGATAGTCGGCAAGATAAAGGAATACCTCATCGAGCTTTCCCGACTCCTCACCTGAACGCACCATGCTCACGTAGAACGGCGAGAACACTTTGGGATGACGAGCGAGTGCATTGGCTATCGTACTGCCACCCTGGATATCTGACGAGACCTCCCCCAGAGTGCGCTGGAGAAGCTTGTTCTCCGCCTCAGTCGAAAGCATTCTAAAAATACGCAATGGTGAGACCTGAGCTTCAAAGAGTGTTGACATCTGCCGCGAAAGCACGACAACGTCACGCATGGAAACCCGCTCAAAGAGCGCAAGATTGAAAACGGACTTCTTTTCCGCCGGATCGATGCCAGAAATGATGAAACCGCGTCGTTGAAGCGAGGCTACCGCAGCCTCCATAGAGACGGCATCAATGCTCCCCTGCTGGGCTTGGCCGTTTTTATCTATTGCAGAGTAGTTGAAAAGCATGCGAGTTAGAGTAAACGTTCAAGGATGGCAGGGTTAAGCGACCGCGAGAAAGCGCTCTCCGGTGTGATCTCCCCCCGCCGCACTAAATCAGCCAAGCAGCGGTTCATGTCTATCATTCCTTCGCCAGAGCTCGTCTCGATGACTGTGTTTATCTCGTGGGTTCGATTCTCGCGGATAAGATTTGAGACCGCGGCATTATTGATGAGCAGTTCATAGGCAGGAATCATGCCACCGGATATGCGCGGCACCAGACGCTGAGAGAAGATGCCAAGGAGGCTTCCTGCAAGCTGAACGCGAATTTGCTGCTGTTGTTCCGCCTGGAATGAATCGATGATGCGATCAATCGTCTGTGCTGCATTGTTGGTGTGAAGTGTGGAGAGCACGAGGTGACCTGTCTCAGCCGCGGTTACCGCAGTTGACATCGTCTCCGTCCCGCGCATCTCACCCACCATGAGCACGTTAACGTCCTGACGGAAAGCGGAGATGAGTGCCGTTTTGAAATCCTTGGTATCAATTTTTACCTCTCGCTGATCAATGAGTGCTTTTTTCTCGACAAAAAGATATTCGATGGGATCTTCAATGGTAACGATGTGTGCGGCGCGGCTGTTGTTGATAATTTCAATCATGCTCGCCAAGGTCGTCGACTTTCCCTGGCCTACCGGCCCCACAACGAGGAAAAATCCCTGCTCCTTGAGGGCAAAACTCTTAAGAATCTCAGGCTGCATCAGCTCATCGAGCGTGCGTATCTTCTCGATGATGTAGCGCATCGCGATGCGCATGGTACCCTTCTGCTGGTATGCGTTGCAGCGGAAGCGCACCTTTTCAGTGTGTGCATAGGAGAAATCTATTTCCTTGGTGGTCGCAAACTCTTCAAACTGCTCCTTGAGAAGCATCTCTTTAAGAAAGCCTTCTACATCGGCCGCGGTGAGTTTCGGCTTCTTCAGTAAGGGGATCAGAACGCCATTGATGCGAATGATGGGGTGATTATTGACGGCAAAATGGAGATCAGAGCCGCCTTCCCGTGAGACGATATCAATGAGCTCAGAGAGTTCGTTTTTGTAATCCATGCAAAATAGACCGTTAACGTTTCGGTTCTAAGTATACCACCGTATTGGATCCTCTTTTCTTCCCCGCTGTGGACTAGCTTGTGTGGCGTGAGATAGCAGCCATCACCTTATCGAGAACCTCCGAAGGTACTGAGTTGGCTTTGACGATGTATTCGTGCGCTCCATGCGTCTTCGCCTTCTCTATATCCTGCTCCTCACCTTGGTTCGAAAGGACAATCAACATGGCATTTGGAGCAAGACTCTCCTTTTTGACGGCATCCATAAACTCAATACCATCAAGCCCGGGCATCACAATGTCGAGCAGTATCGCCATAGGCTGTAGGCCGTCGCGTAGTTTCGTAAGCGCCTCCTGACCCGACGTACTCGATTCAACGGTAAAGCCCTGCTGTTTAAATTTCAGCGAGTACATGTCGAGCAGAAATCGGTCGTCGTCGATGATGAGAATTACTTTGTTATCGGCACTCATGCTGTGGTATGTGATTGTAGCTGACGGTCAGCCTCTTGCTGGGCCTCATCTTCAGCGGTTAATAAATCCGTTCCGAGGTTGTTGACCTCCTCAAGAGGCACCAAACCTTCAAACGATTTCATAATAGCATCCTCCTTCATGGAAAGCATGCCCTGTTTCTTGCGTGCCACCTCATAAATGGCGGATTCGCTCGGCGTTGCCAGAATGAGCTTCTCGATGTCTTTATCCATTTTAAGAACCTCAAATACCGCCGTGCGTCCGCGCGTTCCATTGGGGCAGGCCGCCGACGGTTCTGCCTCGTACAGATTCTTCCCGATCACCACTTTCTTGCGATACTCCTCCGGCAAATCTTCAAATTGCTTATCAAGCATCATCTTGATACTGCCCTCCACAGGAATTGCCTTTCCTGTTCCAGGACAGAGAGTTCGAACCAGGCGCTGAGCCACGGCGCAGATGAGCGTAGGAGCGATGAGATACGGATCGACACCCATATCGATAAGACGCGGAATCACACCGATAGCGTTATTGGTGTGGATCGTCGAGAGCACGAGGTGGCCGGTGAGCGCCGCCTGCACCGCAAGTTGAGCCGTTTCCTTGTCACGGATCTCGCCTACCATGATAACGTCGGGATCCTGACGCAGAGTGGTACGCAAGCCACTCGCAAAGGTATAGCCGATCTCCGGCCGCACCTGGGACTGGCTCATACCTTCGACGTTGTACTCCACAGGATCTTCAAGCGACAACACATTCATTTTCTCTCTGTCCACCGTATTAAGCAGAGAATAGAGCGTCGTGGTTTTACCGGATCCTGTGGGACCCGACACCAGAATCATGCCGTACGGACGCTTAACAGCTTCACTTAACAAGGCCAGATTCTCGGGCGAGAGTCCCATTTCTGCAAGCGGACGAACTCCCTTCTCGGTATCGAGAATACGCATCACAACCTTCTCTCCGAAATAGGTAGGAAAGGTTGAGACACGGAAATCAACGCGACGCTCAAGAACGGTTGCCGAGAAACGACCGTCCTGCGGCTTGCGCTTCTCATCGAGCCGCATGGAAGAGAGGATCTTAATGCGAGCCACAAGCGCAGAGTGCACCTTTATGGGGAGGAGGAGGCTTGTCATAAGCACGCCGTCCACGCGAAAACGCACGCGCACCTTGTCCCTCGTCGGCTCAATGTGTACATCGGAGCCGCTTCCTTCTACTGCGTAGCGCAAGATGGTTGCCACGATTTTCGTAACCGGCGCATCTTCCTTAATAACCTGACCAGGAGCAGCCTTCTTCTCCGTCCCCGTATCATCCGTTGCTGCAAGCTCTTCGTCGGCCTCAGAGATTTCCGGTTTTGCTGTACCGCCTACTCCTTCGGTCTCAAAATCGCTCAGTGCCTCATGCACTTCTGTTGAGAGACCCTTGTAAAGACCGAGCACTTTCGTGAGATCGGCCTCGGAAATAAGGTAAATTTTGAAGGGTAAGTTTATCTTGGAGGAGATAAAATTGAGCGCATCTATTGCATCCAAATTGTCAGGATCGGTAATTCCCACCTCTAAGATGCCATCTTTGACCGCAAGCGGTGCAAAGCGGTAATGTCGCGCAGAATCCTCAGGAATGTAGCTCAGTATCTCAGTGGGAATCTGAAGGCCCTCAAGTGACCGCGTGGGAATGCGATACCGCTCGCCCTTTACCTTAAGAATCTGCGACACATCAACGCCGTGCTTCTGCAGAAGACTTTCCAGTGATTCTCCCGTACGCTCAGCCTCACTCTGGAGCGCTGCTGCATCCTCTTCTTTCAAGAGTCCTTGAACTGTTAGTTCCGTAAGAAGATCGTCCATATCTAAAACAATACACCTAGCATAGCACGCGAGGCGTGCATGCTTGCGACAAGCAGCTCACGTTCTCTAGCGTCCTGCGGGTGCAAACGGATTCTCTCGTCCGACAGGCTGCTGAGTCGGCTCAACGTGGAAATTCTCGAGCGATCGGAAGATAGGATTATTGAAAAGCTCAGGATTGAGCTGTATGGCGTTAAGCTCCTGCAGAAGGTGTAAAAACTCCCGATCGGCCTGCGCTGATGCCGTCATGGACTCAGCCCCACCCTCTGTTGTAAGTGCTGGCCCGGAGGCCTCATCGTCTCTCAAAAAAACAAAATAAACTCCTGCGACCAGAATCGCTGCGGCAAGTGCACCCAAAAGGAGTTTGTTTGAGCCCATACGTGATTTATTTAAGCCAGTACATTCTTACGCCAATCGTGTAGGATTCCGGCCCCCCCGCTTCGCCTCCCATAAAGGTAATATCGGTAATATCAACGACGCGCAGATTTCGTTCTAGATCCATCAGGAAATTGACCATATTGGCATAAGAACCCTCTACGGTAAATCTAAGTGTCGCCATACCGAGCGTGAGACTCTCATCCTGCGGTTCTTCTCCTTCAGGAGTTGATGCCTCTGACTCACCCCCCTCCAGCTCTAACTTGCTGATCTTCAGATTGTTATCCACCGCGATACGGTCAATATCGAGTGCAAACCGTATGTTATCGAGATTGTCCGGCAGGAGCATCAGAAGACTCTCAACATCGCTCGTTGAGAACGTTCGATACGTAGCGTTGAGCCGGTCACGCACTTGGCGAAGCTCCTGGGCTCGCTCGAGCGCTTCATCGTACTGTGCAGCCTCAGCGCGCAGTGCCTTTACTCCTTCATAGCGCGTCGTCACAAAGCCGAAAAAGAGGCCGCCAGCTGCTACAAACATGAGAATAGGGAGAAGAAAGCGTGTCATAAATTACGGTGTAGTGCTCGAAGCTGTGGCAGACTCCACGGTACTCGTTCCGCTGCTCGACTGCGGCGGAAGGCTCTCCATGAAATTGGTGTTGGCCTCGACAAGGTTACGGTAAGCAATAACGGCGGAGTCCACGTCGAGCGCAAGTTCAAAGATGACGTTACCCTCTTCATCGAGATTGACGGAAGAAAACTCCACCTCCTTAAACGTGGTGTTTTTGCGGTACAGCACGTCAGACTGCAGAGTGAGCGCTGCAAACGACGGCGCCTTGCCCTTAAGCTCCAGTGTCACTCCGCCTTCAGGATTGAAGGTGTATGAGAAATCGGTGTACTGAACATTAAATAAGGTGCTCTCCTCAAGAAGCGTGAAGAGCGGCGAGAGCGCAAGGTGGTTCGAAAGGATTCCTTCCGCATGACGCATACGAGCATCGAGACGGCGAATCTCCTCAATCAGCGCAGGCTGGAGCTCCTGCCGTTCACGGGCAAGCGCCTGGCTTTTCGTGTCGATATCGCTCTTGAGGTACTCTCCGTAGCCGAAAATGCCAGCCGCCATGAGCACGGTGGCTGCAAGAATGACTCCTGAGAGCACAAAAAGAAGACCCATGGAGCGGGACTTGACCTGCCGCATGGAAACGGGAGCAACAGGCTTCTTGGGAATGAACGATGATTTAAACTGCGGTTCCATGTAAACAACGCAACGATCGTGCTCACATTATAGCGAGCTTGATCTAAAAACCGGCAGAAGTTATACCCAGCTTCGAGCCCGGGCTATATGCTAACCATTTTCCTGCAGACGGCGGAGCGCAACGCCGACAGCGACGGCAAACTCGGGTCCCGCCTCCTTAAGTACATCAGCAAGAAACGCAGGCGCTTCAACTTTTGAGAATGGATCACCGAGACGAACTTCCGTTTCAAGGTGCTCCGTCGCAAGCGGCAGTAATCCCTTGAGTACCGAGCCTCCCCCGATCAGCGTGACGAAGCTAATCGTGCGTCCTGAACGCTGCTGATAGTTATTGAGCACACGATTCGCCTCTGTGAGAATGTGCTCAAGCGGTATCTTCATGGCACGCGTCACTTGCGGATCTTCGTGCGTGAGACCCCACTCACGCTTCGTCTCTTCGGCTTTCTCAATCGGCATACCCAGAGCGCTTGAGACGGCAGAAGTGATATCCTGCGAGCCGCGATTAATGAGATGTGAGTTCTTGATAACGCCATACTCCACGATGTAAAGCTTTGATTTTGCAGCACCAATATCCAGAACTGCCAGAGGCGCTGCGGTCTGCCCGATGACAGAGCGAATGCCGCTGAATATCTCAATTTCGAGAAATCCTATGGCAAGGCTCGCCGCCTGAATGATCTGATTGAAGCGACTGAGCACATCATTGTGGATCGCCACCAACAACACGTCGATCTGCCGTACGCCCCGCGAGGGCGCTTCCCGTTTGTCCCCGGCGGAGAGAAGCCCCTGATCCTCTTCGGGAACGATGAACCAATCGAGCGAGACCTCATTTATAGAGACAGGGATGTATTTGCGAGCCTCAAGGGGAATCATCTTGTTAAGCTGGCTCGCTTCAAGCGCCGGCATCTTAATCATCGTCACGAGACTTGATGTAAACGGAATAGACATGCCCCCGGCGCTCGTTGTCACACTAGCCTCTCTTAGCACATCCGTAAGTGCACGGGCGATGACGTCAGTCCCCAAATTAGTGGCCTGCCCCACGGGCGTATTGGCATACAAACCCAGCGCAATCTCCCCGTAGGTCTCGAGCGTTGCAACGCCGCGGTTGCGCTTGAGTTGCACAACCTTGATGGCAGAAGAGCCGATGTCGATGCCGATCACGCTTGAAGCGACCGGTTTTCCAAACGAAAACGGAAATCTTTGCTTGATCCATTCAAACATCGCCGAGCGTAGTAAAATAGCACTTAATACGCCGTTAAGTATACCATGTGGTACTGACGCAGAATTAAGTAGTGCATCCCTAACTGGCATGAAGAATCTCCTGCTCTCCCTTCTTACGTTTATCTTCCCCCACGAGCGCCGTGCGCATCGCGTAGCGAATCTCACCGAGCACGACCTGTCTCCCCTGCTCGCCATAAAAAACCTCAGCGTACAGGACATGGACGTCCGCACCCTCTTCTCGTACAAGGAGCCTCTCATCCGGGATGTCATCTGGGCCCTCAAATATGAAAAGAACCGGCACGCCGCACAACTTCTGGGCACGCTCTTTGCAGAGACACTCCTCGAAGAGCTCTCCGAGGATGCTCCGTTTCAGGCACAGCCGCCGCTTTTGATACCTATCCCACTCTCTCGTGCGCGGGAGAGTGGACGAGGGTACAACCAAACACTCTGGATTGCGGAATCTGCGATGACAACGCTCGGAAATACAATAAAACTGCTTCCGCAGACTCTGAAGCGAGTGCGATCGACAACGCCGCAGACAGCACTCCCTCGCGAGCAGCGACTTACAAATGTACGCGGAGCCTTCCATATAAATGAGCCCGAAAGCGTGAGAAACCGAACCTGTATTCTTCTTGACGATGTAGTAACGACGGGCAGTACCTTGCGCGAAGCGCGTGAGACACTGCGAAATGCAGGAGCCGTGCGAGTTGACTGCTGGGCTATGGCCGCATCAGGCTCGTGATCTTCTGGCTCACAAAGCAAACCACCCCTCGCAGAGGTGCGAGGGGTGGTTGTGCTGTGCACGTATAAGACGTGCTGAGCGTACGGTTAGTCTATGTTGATCGGATCTGTGCGGAAGTCCTCAAGATCGAAGTCATAGACATTGTACGTGCTCGAGTCGTTGGTATTCCAGCCAATTGCCTCAAGCATCGTGCGGTAGAGACCATTATCTGACGCATCGCCATTGTTGGTCTTCGTTACCGTGAGCGTGAACTCTGCGGATTCGCCATCCTGGAGCTCAACGTTGCCCCCAGCGGAATCATCGCCGCCATCGCTCTCCGAGAATGTGACAAAGTCATCCAGATCCTCGGTGATGGCCGTACTTCCGCCCTTCTCGACTCGGTAGAGCACACCATTGGTGCTAATCGTTGAAGCGGTGATGTCCGTTGCCGTGGTAACGACAGCGCTGTCAGCGACGTAAATAGTTCCGTCGACAGCTTCAACGCGGTAGCGGATACGGAAGGTTCCCGTATCGTTGTCAGCGCCGTCGCTGACGCTCACGCTCTCGTCAACTGAGACGAGCGTGACGCGGATACCGGTGTCAGAGAAGGACATGTCATCGCCCGTGGCGGTTCCTGTCTTATCATCATCCTCGATATCCTCACCGCTCTCATCCTCTGCCGAGATCTCGTTGCGAACTGCGGCATTAAGTTCAACACGGATCGTGGAGCTGTCGCTGAAGTCCTCGCCCGGATTTACATCCGCGAGCACCGTAACTTCAACCTCATCGCCCTCTTCAATCGTGAAGTCGATGTCATCGAAGGTCACCGTTGCGCTCGTTGCAGCGGCAGAGACGTTCTCAGAGAACTCCTCGCCGTCAATTTCAATACGGAGCGTGTTGATGATCGAGCCGACATTTGCTCCCGTTGAGATCACGCGAAGCGGAAGGTCCTCAACAGTGATGTCAGAGCCTTCGGCCTCCATCGTGAAGATGAGAAGCTCGACGTCTTCAGTGTCATCACTCTCGTCGACATCGATGACCTGGCCCTCTGGAGAGTCGTTGCTCTCGCGGATGGTGAGCTCAACGCCCGAAGCTGAAGCAAAGCTTGCAAAGCTGAAGGTGCGGCCCGTGCCATCGTTGATGTCGCCTGTGCTGCTGTCCGAGATCGTGGCGCCGTCGGCATCCTCAAAGCGGATGCTCTCAAACTCAATCGTCCACGTGTCGTCCTCGTCCTGGCTGTCAATGTTGTTGAGGCCCGTGATAGCAATAGTCAGCTCGCCCGTCTCTCCGGCGCGGATAATAGCGCCATCATCAAGCGAGATGGTCTGATTGAAATCATCGTCGTCAGAGAACTCAGACGCATCCTCGCGGGCGAACTCCTCGCCATCGAGCCAGACAGAGACCTCCTCAGCCATATCCTCGAAGTCTTCGTCGGCAGTACCCTGCGAGAAGTTGATGTTAACGGCGGTAATCATAATGTCTGAACCGTCGTCAGCCTCAATCTCAAGTCCTGCGACTTCAACATCCTCGTCGCCCTCGCCCACCTCTTCATTGTTGAGACCCGAGAGATATTCAGCGCTGTCGATAGAGCCAGCACCGCCCTCAAGGTCTCCGCCGCGATCATCATCGTCATCATCCGGTGTCGTTGGAACGCCCGGGATGCCGCTTGCGAGGCGAAGATTAAGGTGCGTGCGTGTCGAAGGACCGACAATACCCGTACCGGCGGAAAGTCCCATCGGAGTCAGGATCGCACTGCGATACAGCTCCTGGTAACGACGAACGGCGCTCTGCGTTAAGGGTCCAAAGGTCATGCTCTCCATGCCCGGTGAACCAACGCCCGAAGAGGCAACCCGTGTAGACGGATTGCTGTTGAGGATCATCTGCAGGTAACGCACATCCGTACCCGAGCTTCCGAGGGTTAGCGTACGCGTGAAGGTAAATCCCGAAGGAATACCGGCGACACTTCCACCTCCTGTGCTCACCGTACCGAGCTGCGCCTGCAGCTGCGCGATGATCTGGAGCAGATTATTAATCTGCGCCTGCATCTGTGCCGTTGAAGTTGTCTGCGCGCGCGAAACCACAGGAACCATCGTGGCAACCATAGCCACAAGAGCACCTATGAGTACGATGCCCGCAAACACTTTCGAAGCAGTCTTTTCTGTCTTTATATTCATAATCTGAAATTAATAATTTCTTTTAATGCAGTTAATGAGGTGCGTGGTGTATGGAAAGCCCGTACATGGTACTGAGGTCAGACCGACCCTCTGAATCTCGACCCTTTACGGACGGTTAATCAGGCGCACCACGCCTCTGTCCTAAAAGACGTTGCAACTCTGGGATTCTTTCACGAAGAAACCCCGCCCTATCCGTACCGGATAGGGCGGGGTTTCGGGCCTCAAAACGCAAAAATCCCCACAGGACTGCAGGTTAAAAACGATAGAAATGATGCGAACCCAAATCTCGTGTTAGAGGAGAGTGACGGTTAGATCACTCACCACGACATAAAGGTCCGATTCCATCCTAAACCTGCAGTCCCGTGGGGACTTACTGTTTCGCTCTTTTGAGCTCATCAGGCGGAGCATGCACTCCACTACAGTGAGGATTTTATTAAACCGGATCCTCAAGCCGGATCACTTAGCTCTGGCCAATGATAATATCCAAGACCAACGAGAACCCCGCCGAGAACCACCACAAACGGCGCTATAGCAGATACCATCTCGGGGAAACGCTCAGCTAATCCAAAAATAACACCGACAAGTGTTGCGATCGCGAGAGCTGCCCCACACAATATGGACAGAACGCAGAGAAACTTTCTCATTTTCTTCTCCTCAGCTTGAGAGCACGAATCATTTCATGTTCTCAAGAGAAGAGGCGACTTAGGTGGGGTGTCGCCTCAAACCCCTGACTCATCGAGGAGTCCAGCTGCTCGGCATCACGAAGCCTTGTTCGACATCACGCTCGAACTGCTCTCGCCTGCGAACGGCCTCCTCGTCAACCTGGCCGATGTCCGGCTGATTGACGAGAATCAACGTGCCGCAATCGTCCACGGAACCGTAGACAACGCCGCCCCGGAAATCTGGATTGTTCCGTATAAACTCGAGGGCTCGGTCATGCGCGACATACTGCCGCCAACCCAAGAGATGCACCACAGGAAACCTCGCTTGCGGTGGAATAGAATCCTTCTTCAGGGGAATTTCCTTTCCACCCTCGAAGCGGTACGCCGCCTCGAGCATGATTTCGTAGGGATGCCCCTTCTTCCGAAAGGTGAACGTCTGCATTCTCTCCTCCATTCGCCGCAAGGCGAGTTGTGGAATCACACTCTGTGACCCCTCTTGAACTAACGAACAATCGCAAGCTCAAGAGAGGTGGCGACCGATAGTCACCACCGAAACAGAAAGTGCATGTGTGGCATATTCCCTCCTTTTGCCACACCCTCGCGCCGTTGTGTTCAGGAAGCGCGTACCATCCCCCGAAACCTACTTAGTAGGTCTCGTTGGCACGGAGCGCCTTCGCCCGTGCCTCGGACAGGGTATACCCAAAATGGGCGTACCCCAACCGATCGAGTGCAACGAACTTCTTCATTGCAACCCCCCGATGTATCGCACTCTTCCCCGCCGTGCGACGTAACGTGAGAGCTCTTCGGAAGAGCTCCCAAGACCCTCTGCCTCTTACGAGTAGTGCTTCAGGCGCCGACTGACGCTGATACCTGAAGTTACCGGGTACTTGGCGGCAAACGCTTTCGCCGCCACCACTTGCTGAGCCGTGCGAAGGTTACCCTCCACCGTACCCAGCTCTTGCACCACGCGACAACCGCGCCGCATGATGCGAACAACAGCGACCGGCTTTAGAGCCGATGTTTTAACAGAATCCATCTGGTCCCCCTGTTGTCTCGGAACTACACCACTGCAGTCCCTTTCAAAACTTCAACCCTTTTGAAGCCTTGAAAGGAAGGGCGAGCACCACGGAATCATCCATATGCTCGCCCCAGATTGCATTTTTAAGTCTGCCGACTAGTTGGTTGGGGTGGAAAGATCCACCTGGAGCCACTGGCGCACACCCAGTGCACGCCAATAACCTTGCTGGTCACCCGCAGGAATTCGGAGGCCCGCTTGGTAGGCGGCCTCTGTAGCCTCCGGCTCGCACCGGAAAGCTACGATGTAGACGGCCTTCTCGGGCCATCCGCTCTCCTCATCCCCGATGCAGACCTTGCTCCAGTCGGCTCGATACTCCGAAGGATCCTCAACGTCCTTCTCCAAATCCTGTGCCAACTGCACAAGATCCAGCTCTACCTCGGCAGGAATAAAAGTCCCGTATGCATCGCCGCCATCGAGACGGCCAATATGGGGACCCTGCTCATCATGATCGAGAATCCCCAAAATTAGGGACCCTCCTGGAATGAATTGCGACGTGTGCCGCGCCGTCAGCATGTACGCCGACCGCACAACACCATTCGGATCAACCACCTTGCCCAGGCCCAGAGCGAGAAAGATCATCGAGCCATTCATTTGCTTAACACATGCGCTTACTCCATCCGGACTCACGCATGCGCCTCCTTTCGTCATATGGCTGACGAGCCGCCAGAGATCACACCATTGCGATCCCTCTTGCCGTACCCAAGGTTCGAGTTTATTAAGCTATCCCCTGAGTCTGGCGAAGAGGAATAACATCTGCAGCAGTTACGCTGCGTTATTCTTATTCACCTATTTATCCAGCACTCAACTTTGCTTTGCTACAATATCGCCATGTTCTATATGTACGTGCTGAAGAATCAAGACGATGACCTCTACATTGGCTCTACCAAAGATTTGAAGCAAAGAATTTCTGATCACCAGTCCGGACGTTCCGAATCAACAAAGGTTCGGTATGGAAGCTCATATACTACGAAGCATATGTTTCCGGAGTGGACGCCCGTGAACGCGAACACCAGATTAAGCATCATGGACAGGCAAAACGCTGGCTTAAGCAACGTCTTAGAAATTCTCTCAAGCAAAGTTGAGTGCTGGATGTACTGTCAAAGTTCACTGTCTCCCACCATTTCACTGGAAGGAATCGGCGGCGATATGGCGATAAAAATATATTATTTTGGGCCTTCGCCGACCGATTTCTTCCAACGAAAAAGCGACGCATGCTTCAGAGGAAGACTACGTCGCTTTTTCGGCCCAGAACGGCAAAATATATAATATTTCCGCAGGGCTTAGGTGACGATCTCCTCTAAAGATTGTCGTTATGTGATTTTGGGAGGTGCTTCAGCCGTATCTGTATCTTCCTTATCATCGTAGCATATTACTTGCTTATTGTCAAGTAATATGGCTTAAATAACCAAAATACCCTTATTCTGAGCCATTTTTAGATGGAAGGCAGAAAAGACCTGCTCTAGAGCAGGTCTTTTGTTTATGGAGATCCGGAGATCTCAGGATCTAGGTGTCCTCCGCACCTATCACATGTTTCTTCAGGACCAAAAAATGTTGCGTTTACAAGTGCTGGAGTGAAATGCCCATGAATACTGCCCCCACACTTACACGGAATCGGATAGGCCTGAGTAAACGGTGTTCCTTTTTCTCCACAAAGCCCGGCCGTGCACTTTACCCCCACAGCGTGCTGTTGACCACAAAACAAGAATGTTGATGAGATTTCAGACATAGGCTGGCTCATCTTTTTCCTCCACGAGAGTCCTGCTCCCATTAAGCCATACCATAAGGAAACTTTTCAAACTGCTGACATGACTCCTGAACCTTTGTCGTCTAAGAGCGGCCCTTGGATTGTAAAGCTTTTAAAAATAAAGAGCTGCCATCCTAAGATGGCAGCTCTTAAATGAGGATTGTACGAAAGGTCTTTATTTCTTCTTGCTTTTAAAGGCAACGAGTCTTGGATTCAGGGCTTCCTTGAAATCATGCGTATCCCCCACAATCGCCATGGACGGCTCTTCTGCTCCGAGGATTGCCTCGTAGACAGTGGGGACACGCTGTACACGACCCTTGCCATCGTCGCCTGGCAACCAGAACCCTGCCCGATCCGCTCCGGTATGAGCACAATCCCAACCCAGGCAACCCACGAGCTGTAGGGGCTCTTGCCTGTACACGACTGCGTGCTCAGGAACCGTGAAGTTGCTCCGTGGAGTATACAGGGTAATTGGGTGGCCGATGAAGATCGGATTAGTGCACCATGCACACTGGATCGCCATTTTAGCGATGCACTCGAGGCAATAGTCCACGGTGCGCCGTTCGTTTATCGGCATTTTCGTAATGATGGTGCAGCCAAAGGCTGACACCGAACCACTCCGTTTCGTACGATGACCGCACTTCTCAGCGGTATAGCGAAATGGGCTTCTGGCTCTCAAACGCTGAATCAAACTGCGTACACCCATTGTTCCCTCCTTCAGCTGGAAAGTACATTCGATAAGACCCTACCTCAAGGCGAGGATAAAGTAAATGAACGATTCAGGTTTATTGCGGAGAGGGAGGGATTTGAACCCTCGAGGGGATTTCTCCCCTGGCACATTAGCAGAGTGCTGGTTTCAACCACTCACCCACCTCTCCAAGTGCACCTATACTGCCCTATTCATGATACCTTTTCAAATGCTTCGGATTATGCGACCCGACCATATCAAAATAACGTTTAGTCATTTCTTTGCTATCAATCCAGACAGCATGGGCTTTAAAGTCCACCCGAGCAGCAATCCGAAGTCCATTGAGAATGGAAACTATCGAAGCAAGCAAAGTATTTGAACCGGAATAAAATGCAATCTTTTTATATCGGTATCGTTTCCCTTTGACGGTATAGCTGTGACGAATCACGGACCCATCGGTATCTATAAGTCCTCGCACACAAGCCACGGCATAGGGACATCGCTGCTTTATCCAATCCGGTATATCCAATTTGCCTCGAAGTTTGTTACCAAGAGGAAGCCCTATGGACTGACAAAAGATCGATAGGTTTTTCCGATGAACTACGAGATCGCTTACTTTCCCTCCCAGTCGTTTGTAGATCTTAGGGGATACACCGAAGAGGTTCTTGATGAGACTGCTCACAAACTTTGCATAAAGCTTGTCTGTTTCGGAATGAAGAGAAATAGCTACGAAGTATTTGCTAACCCCGCCATCACCCAACATCACACCAGCGAATTCTGCTAATTGCTCAGAGTATTTTGGTAGGCGCACATATCGAGCACTCGTAACAGAATCTTTACGCAATCTGCCTACTGATTGCCACCAGATCTGCCATCGCTTTCTCCGACTCTCCTCGCTATCTCCAACGACTCCATTTTTAGTGTACAGAGCAATCCCTCCCTGCGAAGCAATGGCTTGTAAATGTTCATTCCAAGAAATTCTGCGAACACGAGATGGCTCTTGCAAATGAGCTTTTCGCACCAAGGTACGCATTGCAGGATACGACATATTGAGCTTTTCCTGTCTCCAGGTGGCAAGTGTTCTGGAAGAAACCCCGAGCATGTCAGCCAGGTGCTTCCAAGATGTGTTGAGACTATGTTTTGCCCTCAACAAAAAATCCGCCTGTGCACTAGGTTCGAGGAATTGGGCGCGATCAGCTATTAACGACTCAACCACCCTTCTATTTTATCAAAATGCATTGATTTTAATTAACATCTTGTTCATAAGTCCGTGCTACACTACAAGCACTACTAGTAGCTAACGGAAAGGGCTATGAATAAAGTTATCTTAGGCATTGTCATCGTAATCGCAGTGGTCGTTGTCGGCTGGTTCTTCATGTCGCGCGGAGAAGTCACCGCACCCACAACAGAAGAAACGTCTGAGCAGATACAGGCAGAAAACGGAACCGCCGCAGGCAACAGTGAACCTACCTCCCTTGAAGGCGATATGGTGGACGATATCATCGTCACCTACACCGCAGAAGGATTTGAACCGGAATCGGTAACTATTAACAAAGGGCAGACGGTGCGCTTCGTAAACCAAAGCAGCCGCAACATGTGGGTAGGGTCCGATGACCACCCCACGCACACGAAGTACCCTGTGAAAGCTGAAGACGACTGTCTCGGCAGTTCCTTTGACAGCTGTCGCGGACTCCCCGTGGGAGAGAGCTGGTCCTTCACCTTCACCGAGACGGGATCCTGGGGCTACCACAACCACACACAGGCCGGACACCGAGGAGTGGTCATAGTGCGGTAACATGCAGCGCGACTACGTCAGTCTCCTCTTGCGCATCGGCGTCGCCTTTGCCTTCATCTACCCCGCCGTCTCAGCCTTCTTTACACCGCTCTCCTGGATCGGCTTCTTTCCGCCGTTTGTAAGCGACGCGATTGGAGACGAGACGACGCTTACCTACGCACTCCACCTCTTCGGCATCCTCGAGATTGCAATTGCCCTCTGGATTTTGGCCGGACGCCGGATATTCATCCCCAGCGCCATCGCCACAGTCATATTATTTGTGATAGTGATCTCAAACATCACCCTCCTCGACATTCTCTTCCGCGACATCCCGATTATGCTTATGAGTATGGCGCTTGCGCTCATGAGCCGCAGCGAGAAACCTCTCGCCTGAGAAAACCGCCCTGTGAGCCTCACAGGGCGGTTTTCGTTATACTACCCTCATGCATCCGGAGGACAGGATCGAGGATCACTTCCGACTCGTCGGGGCGCAGAAAAATGCGCTTAAAACGTTGCGCCTCGTAACCATCCGCGATCTCCTTTTCCACTTCCCCACACGCTATGAAAACGTACAGGATATAAAACGAATTGCGGAGCTTAAGGAAGGAGATACGGCAGTAATCTTCGGCCGCCTGGAGAAACTGGAGACACGTCGAGCCTGGAAGAGCCGCCGCCCCATCGCTGAGGGCTACGCGCTCGATGAGAGCGGAAAGATCAAGGTCATCTGGTTCAACCAACCCTACATCGCGAAGATGGTCCCCGAAGGCGCGGCAGTAAAGCTCGTGGGAAAAATCGCCGGTAAGGGCTCCAAAATTTATCTCGCCAATCCTGAGGTGGAACGGCTAGAGGGGCTTCCGGTAAATGTTCATGACTCGCTTTTTGAAACTGGCGAACTTGCAGAGAACGGTTCGTCTGTCTTTCCGGTCTATCCGGAGACCTTGGGCATCACCTCGCGCTGGTTCTACCACGCACTTGGAAAGATTTTCAAAAGCGGCGTCCACGAGACACTCCTCGATCCCCTGCCCGAAGATCTTCGTGAGCGCTACCATCTGCCCACACTCCCCACGGCACTCATCTGGATTCACAAGCCAAAGCGCGAAGAGGACAGCCTCGCGGCCCGTAAACGATTCTCCTTTGAAGAAGTCTTTTACATCCAGATAGCCAAACAGCAGGATCGGCACAAACGCGCTGAGCAGCCCTCGTTTGAGATCCACGTCAACCGGGAATCGCTCGATGCCTTCATCGACCGCTTCGCATTTAAACCCACGAAAGCTCAGTCGCGTGCGATCGATGAAATTCTCAAAGATTTTGAAGAGAAGCACGCCATGTCGCGCCTCTTGGAAGGAGACGTGGGCTCCGGTAAAACAGCCGTTGCCGCTGCAACGACGTATGCAATTGCCACCACGCGCCCCAAAGGCAAAGACCACGGCAGACTCCAGACCGCCTACATGGTGCCCACGGAGATTCTCGCCAAACAGCACTTCGAGTCATTCATTCAATACTTTGCACACCTGCCCATAAATATCGGGCTCATCACCTCAAGCGGCTGCCGCAAGTTCCCCTCGAAGGTGAGCCCCACAGAAGCAACCGACATCTCCCGCACCCAACTTCTTAAGTGGGTGGCAAATGGCGAGATCCCCATTCTCATCGGTACACATGCCCTCATTCAAAAGAGCGTCGCGTTTGAAAATCTCGCCTACGTCATCATCGACGAACAGCACCGCTTCGGTACGGCCCAGCGTCAGATGTTGGTGCGCAAAGACAACATCGCGCCGCACTTACTCTCGATGACCGCCACCCCTATCCCCCGCACGCTCGCACTCACGATCTACGGCGACCTGGATCTCACCGTGCTCGATGAAATGCCAGCCGGCCGCAAGCCGGTGAACACCGAGATCGTCTACCCCAGCGACAGGAAGAAATCCTATGAAAAAATCCGCGAGGAGCTTAAGGCCGGCCGGCAAGTATACGTGATCTGCCCGCGCATCGATGAGCCCGACCCGAACGCATCTCCGGGGGAGATGCGTTCACTGATGGCGCTCAACACCAAATCAGTGAAAGAAGAAGCGATGCGGCTTAAGAAGGAGGTGTTTCCTGAGTACGAGGTGGGAATACTCCACGGCAAGATGACGCCCAAAGAGAAGGACATGACCATGGAGCGTTTTGCGGATAACGACATCCACATCCTCGTAGCGACGTCTGTTGTTGAAGTGGGCGTTAACGTCCCCAATGCCACTGTCATTGTGATTGAAGGCGCTGAGAGATTTGGCCTTGCACAACTCCACCAGCTGCGCGGCAGAGTTATCAGAAGCAACCATCAGGCACATTGCTTTGTCTTTGCAGAAACAAAAGGTCCGAAGACTATTGAGCGACTGAAAGCACTGAAGACTGCAAAGAACGGCTTTGAGCTCGCAGAATTTGATCTGAAGATCCGCGGCGCCGGAGAACTCTACGGCCGCGTGCAGTCAGGACTTTCCGATATGGGTATGGAGGCACTGAAAAATTTAAAAATGGTGGAGGCCGCACGCTCTGAAGCGGCGGAGCTCGTGGAGAAGGATCCGAAGCTCACGGCACATCCGGCAATCAAAGAAATTGTCGAAACAAAAGCCGCGAAATTGCATTTTGAATAACAGCAATCCCCTCATTAAGGCCGCTTACACTTCCACCGTATAGTTAATGCGCTCCATAAGGACCTTTTTTCCATACACCCCTACACTGGTCAAACTTCCATAATCAACTTTGATATTCCAAAACATTTCAGGAGACCACTTAAACAGTGCACACAGCGCCACTCGAATCACGCCACCGTGCGTCACAACAAGTATCGTATGACCATCATGCACAGCAAGAAGAGACTTGAGTCCCGCCTCTACGCGAGAACGAAAGGCACTAAAAGATTCTCCTGAAGGAAACGAGATCTCACTTCCCTGAGCGAGATACTCGCGATGTGTCTCTGGAAAAGCTGTTGCCAGCTCTTCAAAGACCAAACCTTCGCACGCGCCAAAATCGATCTCTCGGAGAGCCTCGTGAGTGGTAACGGAAAGATTCAGTTCTGATGCAATAACTTGGGCAGTAGTTATGGCACGTTTGAGGGGGCTGGCGACAATGCGAGTGATATTTTCTCGTTTGAGAGCTGTGCCAACAGCTCTGGCTCGTAATTCACCCCGAGTACTCAGTCCAACGTCAGTAGACCCTAGCAACCGCCCCGAGCTTTGAGATTCTGGATTTTTTACTTGCTCCCAGTCCGTCTCTCCATGACGCACCAATATGAGCCGTGTGCCCCGCGACCTCATAATAATAATGAAGAAAGCGGGAGATACGCAGCTAGCACTGCCAGTTCAAGCAGTACGATTATAAAACCGCAGACATCCCCTGTAAGCCCTCCGAATCGATACTGAGCAAAGCGCCCGAGAGCAAGCGCCGTGATAAAGATAAATGGTATGAGAAGCAGCGCACTCACACCGCCTAAAGCTCCAAGTACAATCGCAGTGACCCCGGTTACAGCACCGTATCGAGTTACACTTTTTTTAAAAAGAAGCCCTAGTCCCGTCTGCTTCGCATAGGCCATCCAAAACATAGGCCAGAGCACTCCCCACCGCGAGAGTAATCCCGCCACTGCCATAACAACAAGGATATCGTGTGCGGGAGTTTGTGCGATAAGTTGCACCTGAAGTAAAACAATAAGGACAAGACCGGTAGCAGCAAAACTCCCCACGTGAGGATCTTTCATGATTTTCAATCGGCCTTCAATCGTGTAGCTCCCCAAGGAAGCATCCACAGTGTCAGAGAATCCATCGTAATGAAATCCACGAGTTATAAGAACAAGAGTGGCTACAGCAAACGTAGCAGCTAAAAGGGCGGGGACACCAAGTGAAAGAGCGGACCAGCCAATCACACCAGCTAACAACCCGACAAAAAGTCCAACAAGAGGGAACCACATCCAGGCATATGCAAGGACGCCCCCATCACTATGTACGCGCGTCGGTACAGGAAGAATAGTGAGGAAACCAAACGCGCTTAAAAACGAGTTCATGGTCCGCCCTCTTGGATTCGAACCAAGGACCGAGCGAGTATAAGTCGCTTGCTCTACCAACTGAGCTAAGGGCGGTTAGCAACACTTTACCCTTCTGAGCACCCTTCTGCAATTTTGCCAGAGGAGTGAATTCTGTTAGTCTCTCTGAAGCACTAGTACACGGAGGGGAACGTACGATGACAATTGCTCTTGACGAGCTTCGCCTCATGAACGCGGCGGGGTGGATCAAAGAAGACGGCCCGGATTTCCGGAAACTTCTGAATTCCGCTGTGACGGAAATCACCATCGGTTCTATCACCCACCAGGAGCGAACTGGAAACACGGGTACGAACTTCTACGTACTCGAGGATGGAACGGGAGTTAACTCAGTAGGGCTTAAGAACCCCGGTCTTCGTAAGACCCACCTCTCTCTCGCTTCGATGATTGAACTCATACGAGCGAAAAAGAAACGGGTCCGCCTCAGCATTGCCCCCATACAATTATGGGAGCTCGAGAACCTCGCCCAGCTTGGGAAGTGCCATGGCGTAGACACGCTTGAGGTGGATCTGAGCTGCAAAAACGTCCATGACGGTGACGGGCAGCATATCGCTGCTGCGGAAAACCTCGACCTTACCCGGCAAGCTTTGCAGATTGTGAAGTCAGTCTGGAAATCGGGCGAACTGGCACCAAAACTTCTGCCCTATGAGGATTTGGAGTTTCTCATCGCCATGATGGAGCTCATGAACGAGGAGTTACGCCCGGGCGATTCAGTAGTGCTGAGCAATACTGAGCCAGGGTATTGTCCATGCGATCCTACCGGCAAACCTTATTTGCGAGCCATAACTCCTGACGGAAAGATAGTTCACACAGGAGGCAAATCTGGCACTCAAGCGAAAGGGCGGAACCTTCGAAATGTCCGCATTGCACGCCGGCATTTGCGGCAAAACCTGACTGTCACAGCCGTCACAGGTATCAGAAGCGGGCAGGACATCTGTGAATACAACGAGGGCGGAGCACAGGTGTTCCAAGTAGGCACTGAGTACTTCAAAGATGGCGACCCTCAAGTCTTCAGCCACATCGGGGCCACCTACCCGGTGTATGCACAATAACGCAACGGCGTCCCACAAAGGACGCCGTTTTTCTTTTTTCTCTAGATGGGTATAGTAATGCCAGCTTGAACATCGGAAGGAGCCAATCCTATGCCAAAGGTCCGATGGCGAATCTTTGCCGGGTCCCTGTTTGCAGTAGCCGCAGCAGCTCTGGGCTGGGCACTCGTTTACTACCTGCACATGGACTGGCCAGGACTCCTGATTGTGTCGGGATTTCTCGTATGGGCGTTCTATAGGTACGTATTCTGGTACAAACAGGTGGGGCGTGGAATTGTCGTCGGGAGTATGGAATACCCGGGGGCCATTAACTTCGGTATTGGTCTATGCGTCCTTGGCGCCGGACTATTCCAACTAGGCTATCCGGGTCTGGAGTGGAGTTTCATGATAGCAGGTCTCATCCTCACTCTTCTTTCCGGCGCACTGCTCACATGGGGCATTGTGGAAGGGCCAATCTATCACGATCATTGGCCCATCTGAGGAAATGCGAAAGCGGCTCGCACATGTGCGAGCCGCTTATTTCTTTTTATGGCTTCTCCTCTCCTGCTTTGACGCGGAGCTCATTGACTCGATCAGGCTCAATCTCTTTCTCCTTAGGCATGATGCCGTTGGCAACGAGGAGCTGTTCGAACTGCTCCCGCTCCAGGGTTTCAACCTCCGTGAGCTTCTTTGCAATAGCATCAAGCGCCGAGCGGTGCTTGATGATAATGTCTTTTGCTTTCGCGTACGCGCCGTCGATAATACTCTTCACCTCAGCATCAATTTCGGCGGAGACTTTCTGTGAGTACTGCGTGCCTTCCACACCGCCGCCAAAGAGTACGCGGCCATCGCCTTCAAGCGCCATCGGGCCCATCTTCTCCGACATGCCATACTGCGTGACCATGTGGCGCGCAAGTGCCGTGAGAACCTGCAGGTCGTTGTGCGGTCCCGTTGTGATATCACCAAAGACGGTCTCCTCAGCAACGTAGCCACCCAAGGATACGGCGATGTCGTCGAGAAATTCTTTCTTTGACTGGTAGCGGCGCTCTTCAAACGGAAGTTTGAGCGTGTAACCGCCGGCGCGACCGCGGGCAATGATCGAGATTTTGTGCACGGGATCTGCGTGCGGAAGAATTGAAGAGACGAGCGCATGCCCGGCTTCGTGGTAGGCCGTGATCTCCTTCTCGCGCGCCGAGAGCACATGACTCTTGCGCTCGGGGCCAAGCATCACTTTTTCAATCGAGCGAATCAAATCAAACTGCGCGACCTTCTTGCGGTTCTCCCGCGCTGCGAGAATGGCGCCTTCGTTCATCAAAGAATAGAGGTCAGCGCCCGAGAATCCCGGCGTGCGCTCTGCGAGCACAGTGAAGTTCACATCTTCTGCAAGCGGCTTCTTGCGGGCGTGAATCTTGAGAATCTCCTCGCGGTCGCGGCGGTCTGGAAGATCAATCGTTACGCGCCGGTCAAAGCGGCCCGGGCGCAGAAGTGCAGGGTCGAGCACATCGGGGCGGTTCGTTGCCGCCATGACAATAACCTTTTCATTCGGTTCAAAACCATCCATCTCCACGAGAATCTGGTTGAGCGTCTGCTCGCGCTCATCGTTGCCGCCGCCGACACCCGTGCCGCGCACGCGCCCCACGGCATCGATCTCATCAACGAAGATAATGGCCGGCGCTGCGCGCTTTGCCATCTTAAAGAGATCACGCACGCGCGATGCTCCAACCCCCACAAACATCTCCACGAATTCAGATCCGGAGATCGAGAAGAACGGCACGCCGGCCTCTCCTGCAACCGCGCGCGCAAGCAGCGTCTTTCCGGTGCCTGGCGCTCCCATGAGGAGAATACCTTTCGGAATGCGCGCACCAATGTCCAAAAACTTCTTTGGATTCTTTAAGAAATCAACAATTTCAGTGAGCTCTTCCTTGGCCTCGCGCGCTCCGGCGACATCACGGAACGTGACGCGCTGAGCTTTGTCATTGGGATCAATGATACGCGCCTTAGACTGGCCAAAGGAGAACGCCTGCATCCCAGCACCGCGCATCTGCCGCGAGAGGAACCAGAAGATGGCAACAATGACGATCACCGGAATGAGGAAGGGTGCAATATTGAGGAGAACCAGGCGCCACGTGCTCGGGCCCTGCACGTCGATCTTCACGCTCGCAAGCTGTGCCGGCGTCACGCCGTAATTTACAAGCGTATCGGTAAGTGCCGTATCAGCCTCTTTCTTTCCCTCCTTCTCCTCCCCCGAGGTGTATTTCACCGTGAGCTTCTCGCCCTCGACGATGATCTCAGAGATGGAACCGGCTCCAAGATCCTGTGCAATCTGGGAAAGAGAGACCTCTGTCGGCTGTTCCCGCTGTTCTACATAGAAGGAGTAGGCGCCAATGATGAGGAGCAGAACGAGAATCGTGGTGATGAGATTGCCCCAGAACGCCCCGCCCTCAGGCTGAGGAGTCTTTTTGCCGCCGTCGTGCTCGGGGCCATCAGTGTTCTTGCTAAACGGATTCATAGTGGCGCTAGTATACACAAAGAATTGACGCGCTCAAAGACATATTACGTGATAGAAGAGCGGCAGATTGTGCTATGCTGGCTCTCATAAAGAAACCATGAAGGAACGGATCGAAAACAAAAAAGCGCGCTTCGATTTTGAGCTCCTCGACCGTTTTGAGGCAGGCATCGAGCTTCACGGCTTTGAAGTGAAGACCCTGCGGGGCGGCCGGGGCTCGCTTGAAGGAGCCCACGTCACCGTTCGCGGCGGTGAGGCATTTCTTATTGGCGCCACGATCCCTCCGTACCAGACAGGCAACGTTCCCGAGTCCTACGACCCGATGCGGCACCGCCGCCTGCTCTTAAACAAGAAAGAACTCAGCCAATTGGCCGCCACGGAGCACCAAAAAGGATTGACAATAGTGCCAGTTTCGGTGTATAATAAAGGAGATAAGCTCAAGGTTGAAATTGCAATCGCGCGCGGCAAGAAAAAGTACGACAAGCGCGAGGTGACAAAGAGCCGCGAGGTGAAACGTCACATCGAGAGAACATTGAAAAATGCATAGCCGGTCGTTCGCTGAAAGTGCGCGACAACTCAATTTTCTGAAAATGCGCGGGGCGCATTTTCAGGGGATGATCGGCATCGACAGTGGAGTCCGTCTGCAATGTGCACGGTAGGAATCAGTGAGCCTCAACAGCTGAAAACTTCTACGTGCAAACAAAACTGCACAGGCAATCCTCTCGCCTTTCCAGGCTAAGGATTTGCAGTTCGCTTACGCTCTAGCCTAAGCGACCATCAGGCTGTCTGACATCCGATACGATAGTTCTGATGTCATAACCATCGGTTTGCTCCGATCGCGCGCTTTCGCGCTCGGCTAAGATCAAGAGCTCGGTGCGGAATGATTTTGTCTGCTTTATACACCCGCACTTAAATCTTCAAGCAGTCTAGACCGCGTAGACTCATTGCAAACACTCTATTTGGACGGGGGTTCAATTCCCCCCATCTCCATGATTACAAAAATGCTCCCACACGGGAGCTATTTTTGTTCATGGGATGGAGCAACGTGCCTGCGCACGTTGCGTGGGGTATCGAACGGCGGAGCATGTCGCTTTGCGACAGCAAGTCGTGTCCCGCGGCACTTATGAGCGTAGCGAATTAGTGACCGTCAGGACATTCCCCATCTCCACAGCAAATGCAATCCGCCCTCCGGGGCGGTTTTTGCATTCTGTGGAATGGAGAAAGCAAACTGCTTTGCTTTCATGGGGAATTAAAAAGCGGAGTCATCTGCTTTGAGCAGAGACGAGCTCGGGCAGGAGCCACTTGTATTTGTTACGTAGCATGCTACGTAACAAAGCTTGGTGAGCTGACGCCGATTTTCTCCATCTCCATGACTAGCATGCACCACCCTGTAGGGTGGTTTTTTGCATTTGATCTAAAGACAGTAGGTTCTGGACGGGAAATAAAAAACATTATATTGTGCTCCCGAACACGTTCCAGAGGAGGCACCTATGCTGAAAGTAAAACTTGAGCTACGTCTCGCGCTCCAACGCAGTATCCGCAACAGCCCCTTGATTCCCGACGACGCCTTCTCCTATCCGTTCACGCGTCTACTCATCGATAAACTCAAGGAATTAATCGAAGCAAACACGGCACATCAGGAAGGTAGTGACCGGCTGACAGAGGAAGCTGAACTGATCGCTGATTACGTCAGCAGTCAACTTCGTTCTCCAGACAGTGTAGGAACAATCGATGAAGCCCACGAGCTCATCACGAGAGCTGAAAAGTTCCTGGCAATTTTTGAAAGTGCCTAAAATTCACGAACGTGCAGCACAAAAAAGACCGCGTGGTTCGCCCAGCGGTCTTTCTTTTTTCTTCTTAATTTAGCACTTTTTCTACCCCATCCAACAGAGGATCGCATGTGTGCTATCTTGACTCCGCGTATCTCTCATAGTTTATTTACATCCAGCGAACAGAGCGCTTGGAGGAGAGGCATGTCTAAGATTATCAAACCAGGCCATCTTACATCTGGACCACAGACCGTCTCCTACTGGGTCGGTAGGAGAGTCACCTGCTCCAATCATGCGTGCAGGTGCGTCTATGAAATAACAGAGGACACCCGCCTTAACCTCACCCCCCAAGGAAAAAACTCGTACATAAAGCCTCTTTGCCCTGAGTGCGGCCACAAACATTTTCCTGCAATTTACCCAGGAATGCGGGGTTTCTAAAGATAGATCGTAGACAACCCCCCGACTAAAGTCGGGGGGTTTTCACCTGAAAACTCGGAAATTCTAAATCGAAATATCCACACTTCCGCTCGCCTCAGCGTTGATCTCAAACCATCCTGACAATGGTTCACCTGAACGACTCTCTACTGGTGTATCAGTTTGTGCGTTGAAAGTCGTATCGCCGTCCTTTTCGCTGTGGAGCATCGCCCAGAGCTTCTCGCCGTCTTTGCTCGTGCGACTTAAGGTCACGCTCACATTGTTGTTCTCGCCCGCCTGAAGCAGAGCACTTGCTCCTAAAATAGCGCCCGCCTCCCCATTGTTATCCTCATGGATCACCACGTATCCGGGAGCAGCGAGGTACACCTGCGCCACCGTGACCGCCGTCCCCGGACGCTGCTCGGGAGTAACCACAGCATTCTCCTCCACCCGCATATCAGAAACAGTGTCCGTATTCGTGGTTTCAGTTACTGCTCCCTCTTCAGGAGCCTCCGCTTTATTCGTGTAAGCGTAGTAGGCGCCGCCAGCGACGGCAATCACGAGCAGTACAATAATGAGTCCTTTCATAAACTTAAAACGTTAGGGATAGAGCTTCATTATATACAGACGATGCAGCGACCCCCGCGCTTACGACCCTACTCGAACCGCAGTTCTATCTTGTCCCCGTCACGCATGGAGTAGTTCTCGAATTCTGTGTTCTCTATGCCATTAACCCGCATAGTAACCCTGCCCTCAGGACCAGCCTTGTGCCCGAGAAGCTCCGCGGCACTAAACGACACACCCCAGATGCGAAAGAAGTTTCCAAGCTGTATGTCATCTTCATGCACAACACCCGGAAACTCGAGGTGAATGAGTGGAAGATCATCGTGCGTATGGATGGCTGTCATACGCATGGAAGCGTCATAGGTCGGCATGTTTGCATACTGCGGACCCACGCCGATGTTCCTCGGGATCTCCTGCTTTTCTCCTTTGATATAAATCTCGAGCTCGGGGTGCCAATGCAAGCCACTTGTACTGATCACGTCCTCTGCCCGCGGAGAAGAGGACGATGACCACCACACCCCTCCCGCAAGGAGAAGTGCAGCTAGGATACCTGCAGCAACGAAACCTTTCATATTTAGTTAGCGGCAGTCCACGCCTCCCGCCAGCTTCGCATCATGTCAATTTCGCGCGACTGCGACGTGATGATCTGATCAGCAAGTTGTTTCATCTCCGTGCGCTCGGTACCCGATGCGAGCATCTGAGCCATCATGATGGCCATCTCGTGATGGACAACCATCTGGTCGATAAACTCAATATCAAAGTTAGGTGCTGTAGTGAGTTTTTCCAGATCTCCTTCCATCCCCTCCATATGCATGCCGTGCCCCATCATCTGCATACCCGCTTCAGCCGGAGCGCCTCCGTACCACTCCTCGTACCACTGACGCATCTGTTCGTTCTCATGAGTCTGGGCGTCGATAACGCCCTGCGCAAGCGACTGAATTTCAGGCCGCTTCGAACGTTCAAGCGCACGTTCTGCCATCGCGATAGCACCCTCATGGTGTGGAATCATCATCTCGATAAAGCGACTGTCGACGTGAGACGCTCCGCCCCCGCTCATGCCGCCGCGCATCATGCCATCTCCCATCAACTGCGGAGCAAACATAGATCCGGCAACAAGACCGACAATCAATCCCCCGGCTCCGTACAAAATGCTTTTATCATTCATAACTATTGATTCACTACCTATGACCGCATTTTAAACGGGCCGCTTCGATATGGCGAGGGGTTGAAAAGGGACGCCACTTAGGGCATGCTCTCTAACGGCACCCACATGGAAGGAAATCCATTATGGCCCGGTACTGCGACTGCCCCAATCGACGCCCTATCAAAGCTCGTTTTCGACGGGGGTGGCGAACTCCTGATGAGAACCATGATCGCTGTCGTCAATGCTGGCGATCCCTGCGGGATTCACTGCGATGTCGCTAAACAAAGCCCCGACTGCGGTCGGAGCTTTCCTTTTATCCCTCTCGCAGGTATTTTCTGTCAATCTTTTGTATAACTTCGTCGCCATTTTGAGTCACCGCCCGAACGACAACATCGAGTTTCTCTTCGACGCGCTCGCTGCCCTCCTTAGACTGCGGAGAACCGACGTAAAGAAGCAGCGCGAGCCCTGCGACCTGCCACATGAGCTGCAGGAACTCTGACTGCCAATTCTCGAGCGTGTCGCGGCCCATCTCTATAAGATACGAACTCACTTCGATAACCGCACCGTGTTGCCGCTGTTCTTCTACATACGCAAACCATCCAAAAATCCAATGCCCGACAATCGACAGCAGAAAGAAAGCGAGTGTCACCCATAGATAACCACGTCTCCCCCAGGGCGTTCTCGGCATGAAAGCATAGGTTAAGGTAGTAATGTACCCCGTAATCCTATATCCACCTGCCTTAAGAAAGCGTGTAGCTATTATGCGTTTCGAGGCTCCAACCTGAGGAGCGTCCACGTCACCGGCACGGCAAGAATATCCTCACGCGTCATGACTATCCGACTTCTTGTATAGCGCTCTACCATGGCGCACTTAAGTTCCTCGATCGTTTTGATGTGCGTCATGGAGTGTTCGAACAGCTCGGGAGTGATCTCCTCGTAAGAAATGCCGCCGCGTACGTCGATACAGGTTCCAAAGTAGACATTCTCATAGGAAAGTACAGGCGGCTGAGTCTCACCCGTCTCTGCGTTATAAAAGCCACTCTTCAAAATCTTTGGAAGAGCATAGCGGGCGCATACGCGATGCTCAATTTTGCTGAGATTAAAATGCGCATAGAGCTCACCCTCGGGAATCTTCTCATAATCTTCTAGCTGGATGCGTATATTCCCTTCCACATCCAGCGCACGAAGCAACTCGCCGCGAGAGTAGGAAATGATCTGCCCTCGCTCGCTAACGAGCACATGCTCAGTGACGGGTGGCGTGAGAGAATGCACGATTAGTTGCAATTAAGCGCCTTGCGCCATCCGGCGGCCAGAGCCTCTTCTTCGGAGCAGAACCAGCGCTCACCCTTGGATTCCGTAATCACAGTACGGCTATAGTACTCGCAGACCGGAATGTGGTAAATCTTCTCGCCCTCCGTACTAATGTTCCCCTTGATATTGCACTCTGCAGAAGGCGCCGCATCATCTGGAACCCCCTGCGGACAGCCTCCCCATAACCCCCGTCCTGCCTCCCGTGCTTCTCTCTGCGCCGCAAGATACGTTTCGACATGGGCGACGTCCGGCGGATACGTCGTAACCTGAGCGTATCCTTCTTTTAGGAGCAGCTCGTTTACAAACACACCACCTGCATAGACATAGCGGAGTAGCCGCCCATACTTATCTCTCTCGCTCACATCGCGCACCAAGACCACCTCTTTCCCCTCAACGAGCTCACGGTTCCTGGCTGCAGACTCAGCGCCAAAGCACTCATCGGGTCTATCCGGGTGCACGGACTCCGGCGTATCAATCCCGATGTAGCGAACGCGCTCGCCGCTTTCAAGTTCAATAGTATCCCCATCGATAACACGGGCTACTCTGGCCACCTCGCCTCCCTGAGGAATTTCAGACCGAAAGACTGATTCTTCTGTGGTGGAAGCAGACTCTTCGCTTTGGGCACTCTCTTTCACCTCCTTCAAAGCCGCCTCTTGTCCACTCCACAGGAACAGAACCACTCCTATAAAAATCAGGACCCCAAAAACAAGCCGCATTAAATTATTCTACAAGATCATACGAAAAAGACCGGCCGAGCCGGTCTTTTCTACCTCAAGGCAGTTAGTTTGCCTGCCCCCCTGCTCCTCCGCCACCCTCAGATCCTCCTCCACCGGGGAGATTTACATCAACGTTTACGCCGCCATCTTGGGCTGGAGGGGCAGAATTCCCGCGGAGAGCGGGCAACCCCCAAATAATAAAGGCTCCAATGAGCACAACCGCTAACAACAGACCAATTATGACTCCTGTAGACGAACTTTCACGAGGCTCACCAGGATTATTAATGATCGTAGCCATGAGAGATACCTAAGCTCTTAATAAGAGCATTTTCGGGGAGACGGAGTGAAGCCTTCATGAAGCTTGGCCTTCTTTTTGAGCTCTAAAACCGTAAATACAGCGATCTTGTGCGGTGGAAATGAGCATGGTATAGTGTCCTCGTCTTGGTAGATAGAGTTCGGATAAATAGAAACATCCAGGCTCGAGAACTTCGAGTAATTGGCGCCGATGGCGCTAATTTAGGTATCCTGGGGCTCGAAGAAGCCTTGGAAGCCGCTCGATCCGAAGGGCTCGACCTCATTGAAATTTCGGCCAAAGCCGTCCCGCCCATAGCCCGCATCATGGACTATGGCAAGTTTCAGTATGAGCAGAAGAAGAAACAGCGGGAGATGAAGGCCAAGTCGCACGTTACGGAGACCAAGAGCGTGCAGGTAAAGATCGGCACGGGAGAGAACGACCTCGCACTCAAGGCCAGAAAGACGGCAGAGTGGCTTTCCGAAGGACATCGGGTCAAGATCGACCTCTTCCTGTGGGGCCGGTACAAGTACATGGAGTTTGAGTTTCTGAAGGAGCGCCTTGAGCGATTCCTCCTCCTCATCACCGAGCCTTACAAAATCGCCGACAGCATTAAAAAGAGTCCCAAAGGACTTTCGGTAACGATCGAAAAAGATCGCACCACAAAGAAGAATTAGCGTTATGAAAACGAACAAATCATTTAGCAAGCGCCTCAAGGTAACCCGCAACGGGAAGATTTTGGCGCGCAAGCCCGGGCAGAACCATTTCAATGCGAAGGAGTCGCGCGCAAGCCAACTAGAGAAGCGCAGCATGCATGCAGTTTCTTTCAGCAAGAAGGATCGGGCACGCTTTATCAAAGCTAAGTAACAGACCATGGCACGCGTCAAGAAAGGAAAGACAGCACTAAAGCGCCGCCGCAACGTCCTTGCGCGCGCTAAGGGCTATAACTTCGGCCGCTCCAAGAAGGAGAAGCAGGCCAAGGAAGCTCTCGTGCACTCCGGTGCGTATGCGTTTGCACACCGCCGCGACAAGAAGAACGACTACCGCAAGCTCTGGAACGTCCGCATCAATGCATCGCTCCGAGAGCTTGGCACGACCTACAGTAAATTCATCGGCACACTGAAGAAAAAGAACCTCGAGATCGACCGCAAGATTCTTGCCACGCTGGCAAAAGATCATCCAGAAACCTTCTCCCGCCTCGTGCGCCAGGTCTCCTAAACAAAAAACTCCCCCGTACGGGGAGTTTTTTGTTTACAAATCAATATTCACGCTCTCGCCTGCCTGCGGCGCTACCGCATCAAGATCAAGGTAGTCGCGCAGGCGCTGCACCAAGAATAAGGCCGCCTTAGGCTCCCCCATCACGACGAATACTTTTTTGGCCTTCCCCGCAAAGCCTTCCGCAAACTGCATCAACCCATCGAGATCCTTGTGCGCTGAATAGCCGCTGATCGTCTCAACATGTGCCTTCACCGGAACCTTTTCCCCCATGATCTCCACGGTACGCGCACCGTCCTGAAGGCGCCTGCCTACACTCCCCGGCACCTGGTAGCCCACAAGAAGCAGCGTGGTGCTCTTGTGCGGCAAGTAGCGGCGCTCGTGATGCTGGATACGACCGCCATGGCTCATGCCCGCGCCGGCGATGATGATCTTCGGAGGTTTAATCTCGTTGATTGTCTTTGACTCCTCTGCCGTTTCAGTAAACCTTAGCCCCGGAAAGGAGAAGATGTCATCCCCACCCGCAATCTCCTTTTGTATCTTCTGATTAAAAGTCTTGAGATGCGCGCGGTAGATTCCAGTGACCGCAATCGCAAGCGGCGAATCGAGATACACGGGCACTTCGGGAATCTGACCATCCTCCACCATATTGTTAATCTCGTAGAGCATGATCTGCGTACGCTCCAGAGAAAACGCCGGGATGAGAAGCACACCATGTCTTTTCACGGTCTCCTCCACAACGCGCTTTAACCGCTGTGTGCGCAGTGCGGTATGATCGTGCGAACGATCTCCGTACACACTCTCCATCACCACGTAATCCGCATCAGTAACAGGCTCTGTGTCATGCAAAAGCGGTGCGGGAGAATTTCCCAAGTCTCCCGTAAAGACAATCTTCTTGCCGGAGTCCTGGTGTGAGATCTCAGCCATCGCGGAGCCCAGGATGTGGCCTGCATCTTTAAATAAAAAGTGAAGACCGCCCGGGAGCGCCGTTTTCTCGTGGTAATCCACAGCCCTCCAGCGTGCCAGAGCGGCATCGATGTCTCCCTGCTCATACAACGGCGGCAAATCATCGCGCTCCGCCTCCCGATTGAGAAGCCCCATGCTGTCTTTAAGCATCACCTCCGAGAGCTCACGCGTTGCCTCCGTAGAGTAAATGACTCCTTTGAAACCGCGCTTCACAAGAAGGGGGATCCTTCCGATGTGATCGATGTGCGCGTGTGTGACAAGAAGCGCATCGATCTCGGAGGGTTCGTAGGGAAACGGCTCTCGATTGACGTCCTCGCAGAATTTACAGCCCTGGGTGAGCCCGCAGTCGACCAGAAGTTTTATGCCGTCACCCTGCAGTAAAAAATTAGCCCCCGTAACGGCGCCCGCACCGCCGCAGAACGTGAGCTTATAGGAGTGTGCCATGCGCACATTTTAACACGACGCGTGCGGAGCGACTTACGCGGAAGAGGAGACCAGGCGCGAGGCATACCAGTACGCAGCAAGCGCCCCCGTAAGATCCATCACAAGATCAAGCGAAGTATCAGCGGCATAAGAAGATGTTCCATAGAGCCCAAACTTAAGCTCCATGATCTCCCACCCAATACCAACGACCGCTACAGAAAACAGCAGCAGAAAGAGGGTCCGCCGATCGCTCAGAGGAATCTTCTGTGTGAATGAAAAACCCATAAGCGCCCACATGGCACCAAGACCCACCACCACACCGCCTAAAAAGTGCATAAGAATATCAAACCACCACCATTGCCAATAGAAATAAAACGAAAGCGCGGCAAAGTGGAGCCCTGCCACGAGAAGCATGGCGAGAAATGCACGCAGAAGAATCCGGTGATGCATAAGCATAGGGCCAGTATACCGTTCCGCCCCAAAAGCAAAAGAGCCCGATCCGCCAGCCGGCGGACGAGCTCTTTTACGGGACTGCGAGCGTATTACCTGGTAATCCCAGGTGGGTTCCCTCAGCCTTCTGTCGCGTAGAACAACGAATTGCTCACAGCAACAGTGCGATTCGAGATCCCTGAAAAGAAAATTAAGGGGTAATACGACACGCAACCCGATTCTCACTATACGCTCTTAAAAAAGTTTGTGCACTTCCCAACAAACTCGCCTACTGCTGTAGTTAATTCTTCACGGAGAATTAACTCAGCGAGCGTTACTCGAGAATGCCGTCGAGGTTTACGTCGTAGAGAATCTGCTCCTGCACGAGACGGTAGTTCAAAAGCTCTTCGGGCTTGAACCAGTGCTTAATCTCGTTTTCAGCTTCCTCTACAGAACCTGAGGCATGGATCAAATTGCGAATGGCACGTTTGTCAGTGTCCGCCATGACGTAGGAGTCGAGCACGAAGTCACCGCGAATGGTGCCCACATCTGAAGAGCGCGGCTCGGTGCCGCCCGTGATCTTGCGGATCACCTCAACAACGTGTGCCCCCTGCCAAACCATGGCAATCACCGGGCCACTTGTCATGTAATTCTTAAGCGCAGCGACAACCTGATTGCCCACTTCGATGGGATCAGTCGAAGGCGGCGTCAGACCTTTCTTCTCGTAGCTTTCAATGGATTTCCTGCCGACGTTCTCCTTCCACTTCGGATCGAGCGTGTAGTGAGCCTCCACCTGCTGTGCTGTTGCGAGGATCATCTTGAGTCCCACAAGCTTAAAACCCGTGCGTTCGTAGCGTTTTAGGATCTCTCCCACGAGCGTTCGCTGAAGGCCGTCGGGCTTAACAATAACAAGCGTTCGTTCGTCTTTTGGATGAGCCATACAAGTAGATAGTCAATAAAATCCTGAAAATAAGTAGGTGGAGTATACCTTCTTTACCCTTATCCTTCAATGCAGCTTGCAAAGAAACGTACATACGTTACAGTAATTTCCGAGAGGTCTGATCCACCCCGTTCGGGCCTCGAGTGTAGCGTAGCATTCCCCCTCTTACATCCGCATTGCCCCCCAATCGGATGGAGAACCTCCCCCTCGAGAAATCGAGGGGGCTTTTTCTTTTATTGCAATCTGGTTTCGCGATATACTAAAGGCACCTACATTTCCCACGGATGGGAAAAATCCTCACTTGCCTCGTCGGCTGCCAAATGCTCTCTCCAAGAGCCTGGCCGACGAGGACTTTTTTGTTATGAGTAGCGAAGAACCTCAGAGACTCACCCACTCTATTCCACCGTCAAAATCTCCGGACCCTTTTTAGTAATGACAATCGTGTGTTCAAAATGCGCACTGCGCTTTCCATCCGCTGTTCTGTAGGTGTAACCATCGCGCTCAAGCTCCACTTCCGGAGCTCCTTCATTAAAAATCGGCTCAAGAGCAATCACCATGCCCTCCTCGAGCCTAGGTCCCGTGCCCGGATCGCCCACATTCGGAACCATGGGCTCTTCGTGCACATGGTGCCCGACGCCGTGCCCACCGAGCTCGTAGACGGGACTCAAGCTATACTTGATCGCCACTGATTCAATGGCGTGCGCGATGTCTCCGGTGCGCTTTCCAACGTGAGCCGCCTTGACACCCTCTCGTAGCGCCTCACGCGTTGCATCGATGAGTTTCTGCGCATCCGCATCGATTTTCCCCACGGGAAAAGTCGCGGCAGTATCCACCATGAGCCCTTTATAGGTCATAACGATATCGAGCCCTACGATGTCGCCCTCCTTAAGGACTCTGCTGTTCTCCGTGGGTATGCCGTGCACCACCTCATCGTTAACTGATACGCAGACTGCGGCGGGGTACGGCCGCTGTGCAAACGTCGGCTGGTAACCCACCAAGGATGGCTCTCCCCCCTCCTCGGCGATAAAGTTCAAGACGAGTTCATTTATAGCCTTGGTGTCCACTCCTGGCTTCACTTCCGCGCCAGCGCGGCGAAGCACGCGAGCCAGCCGCTTGCCGCCCTCACGCAAAATCTGGATTTCTGTCTCTGTCTTAAGCTTTGCCATTGCGTATTATCGTCCCTTTGCAGACGCCCGTGCGGACAAACTGCTCAAACGACGGTATATCATGCCCATCAAGTATGGCTACCGTCAAGCCTGAAACTTCTGCCATCTTCGAGGCCACGGGGTCAAAGGGCGTCGAGAGTCCTGGATCCCATTCCTGCGGTATGAGGCTTCGATAATCCTTCCAGGAGATTTCCCGGTAAGCTTCTGCATCGGGGTTAAGCCGAGGGTCCCGCGAGTACACGTGCGCTACGTTGGAGAGATTAATAATGGTGTCTACTCCGGCTGCCTGCGCAAGCTCGACTGAGCCCGCGTCAGAGCTTCGTCCGGGAGCCCCGCCCGCAGCGATAATGACTGGTGCTGATATGCGAGAAACGAGCGCATTATCCATAACAACCTCAGGATATACGACCTCTCCCAACAGAGCGTGGAGCAATTGAGCATTGCCGCGACTTGCTTTTATACCAACCCAATCAAGCGTCTCCCTGTCCGTTACTCCCAAAACAGAAGCCGCTTTCTGATAGCGTCGCGCCGTAGCACCACCTCCAGGAATAATCAAAAAAGCATTGCCCTCGTCAAGAAGCGAGAATACCGCCGTGCGGAAGTTCTCGAGAAAGACCGTGTCAATGGAATCAGGAACAATGAGCGAACCGCCGAGAGAGATAATGAAACGCCGGTTCACCTCAGCCATATTAGATACCGAGCTTCGTTATGATCTCCTGGTGCACAGCCTCGATCCCCTGCTCACCGTTCACATCAAAGACGCGGTAGATGGGGTTGCTTCGGAAATATTCAATGGTCGGCTTCGTGTTGGTCTCATACCAATCGAGACGCGCCTTGATATCGTCGTCATTGTCGTCGTAGCGGCCGCGCTTCTTCAAGTGCTCGATAGCCCGTTCGCGGGAGACGTTGAGGACGAAAACAACAGGATTCTTGCGCTCAAAAAACTCAAGCGCGCTGTCCATCATGGGTCCCTCGGTAACGCGCCGCGCCGCGCCGTCAAAGATGATGTGTTCCTTGCCGGTAAAGACGTGATGATTTAGAAAGTCAGCCCAAATCCACACCGCAAGAAAGTTCGGCAGGAGCCCGCCCTCATCGAGAAGCGCCTTCACGCGCTTCGCTGCAAAGGTCTGCCCCTCCATGAAGGCACGGAAAGCCTGTCCGGTGGAGAGATATACGACCGGATTCTGAGCGTCGCGCTCTTCTATATACTGTTTGAGGAGATGAGCCTGCGTTCCTTTGCCTGCACCCGAGATACCGTGAAAAATGATTGTCTGAGTTTCCATCGCACAAAGTATAACAAAAGACCGCTTTAGGTGCACCGGAGCAGTCTTTTGTACACCGGGTTCTGTTAGTACTCTCGTATAGAGACCTGCGCGTCAATCTTACGCAAGAGGTCGAGGACGACTGAAACCGAGATGAGAAGCGCTGTACCGCCGATCGCAAGCGCGGCAACGCCGGTTATCGACTGCATGACGATGGGGAGTACAGCGATGAAGCCCAAAAAGAGCGCTCCCACGAGCGTAATGCGCGTGAGGATGCGGCCGATGTGCTCTGCCGTTGCCTGGCCGGGGCGCACACCCGGAATGAAGGCGCCCTTGCGCTGTAGGTCCGTGGCGAGATTGTCGGGGTCAAAGGTTACCGCCGTGTAGAAATACGTAAAGAAGAAGACGAGTACGAAATAGAAGATGCCGTAGATGAGGCTGTTGTTGAAGAAGGTCAGCATCAGGGCAGAGAGACGGTCGATGAGCGGATAGCCAAGACCCGAGAGCAGATTGAGCACCATCTGCGGAAGAAGCAGAATGGAGAGGGCGAAGATAATCGGGATAACGCCAGCCTGATTGAGACGAAGCGGAAGATAGGTGGAAACGCCTCCCGAGGTAGCGGTGCCGCGTACGCTCTTTGAGTACGTAACGGGAACGGGGCGCTCTGCCTCAGAGACCACCACCACGCCGAGAGTAATGAGGAGCGCCACGGCAACAAAGCCGACATAGAGCGGCAGCTGGGACGGATCGAAGGTAAAGAAGAGCTGGCTTATCGTGGCTGGAAGCGACGCGACGATACCGGCAAAGATAATGAGCGAGATACCCTGACCAATGCCAAATTCTGTGATGAGCTCTCCCATCCACATAAGGAGCAGTGAACCCGCGGCAACCACAAGCACATTCACGAGAAGATCAAAGGACCCCAGTGGCGGAAGCGCTCCCTGGCTGCCGAGAAACTTGAGGAATGCAAACGCCTGAAGCAGTGCGAGCGGGATAGTGAGCAGACGAGAATACTGCGTAAACTTGCGGCGTCCCGCCTCGCCCTCTTCCTGGTACATACTCTTGAGCTGAGGCGACATGATGGTGAGTACCTGCATGATGATCGAGGCCGTGATGTACGGCGCCACGCCAATCATAACGATCGAAAGATTGGAGAGTCCTCCTCCGGAGAAGAGATTGAGCAGTCCTAGGAACTGATTGTTTGAAAAGAATGCCGCCAAAAGCCCCTGGTCGACTCCCGGAATCGGAATAGCAGCAAGTGCACGAAATACCACAAGCGCTGCAAGCACAAAGAGAATTCGACGGCGCAGCGTCGAATCCGTAACTACGAGTTTTAGTTTCTGCAAAAAGGTTCCCATGATGGGCGGTTATGCCGCAACCGATCCTCCAGCCTTTTCAAAAGCCACGCGAGCGGAACCAGAAAGCGTGCAGCCTGTGACCATGAGCTTTTTTGAAAGCTCGCCTGCTCCCAGAATCTTCACCGTCGGGATCTTTCCACCGCGCCGTGAGATCATACCCTTTGAGAGCAGTGTCTCCGGAGAGACTGTCTCCCCTCCTTCAAAGCGAGACTCAAGTGCGCGGAGATTTATAACCACCGGTTTGACGCGACTATCGTGGACCGTACGCGCACGGTTCTTGCCGTGACCGCGGAGCTTCGGGAGCTTCTTGATGATGTCGCGAGCCTCAGGGCGAATGCGGTGACCGGCACGAGCCTTCTGACCTTTCGTACCGCGACCCGCCGTCTTACCGCGCTTGCCGCCGCGGGCAACGCGCTTCTCGCGACGGTTTTTTGTCTTCGGCTGTAGGTTGTTGAGCTGCATAAAAATTACGAACGGAGCGTCTTAAGGGCGGAGACGGCTGCGCGGGCGTTGTTGAGCTGGTTCTTGCTGCGAGAGAGAATCTTCGCCATGACATCCTTCACACCGGCAAGTTCAAGTACGGTACGCACTGAGCTTCCTGCCACAAGTCCGCGACCGGGGACCGGGATAATCATCACCTCAGAGGCGCCGTACTTAGCGCGCACCTCATGACGAATGCGGGCGTCTTTGTTGAGCGAGAGCGTGATCATATTGCGCTTTGCGGAGCGCATCGCTTTTTCAATGGCAAGAGCCGTGTCGCCGGCCTTGCCGGTGCCCACGCCTACGTGCCCTTTGCGGTTACCCGCAACCAGAGCGACGCTGAAGTTAAAGCGGCGACCGCCAGCGACCACGCGGGCCACGCGGCGGATGCTTACGATCTTGTGATCGTACTCTGAACGAGCGCGCTCAGGGCGCTTATCGCCGCCACGACGGCGAGCGCCATCACCACGCTTATCGCGGCGACCACGGCGCTCCCGTGCAGGAGCTGGTGCAGCAGCGACAGGCGCTGCTGCCGTCTCGCTACTCTTTTCAACTGTTGCCTGTTCTTCAGCCATGTTAAAACGCTTCAAGCGTACGTTGTAATATCTTAAAATTCAAGCCCGCCCTCGCGTGCACCTTCGGCAAATGCCTTGATGACGCCCAGATAGCTGAAACCTCCACGATCAAAGACGACCTTGTTGATACTCTTCTCTTTCGCCTTCTTGGCGATCTCACGCCCTGCGAGCGCTCCACCCTCAAGACCCGGCTTCTTCTCATCACTCACAACGGCGGCCAAGGTTACAGCCTTCTCATCGTCGATGAGCTGGCCGTAGATAAAGCGGTTGGACTTGTATACAGCCAGACGCGGACGCTCTGCAGTGCCTTTTACTTTCGCACGGATCCGGCGATGGCGTCGGTCGCGTTTCAGCTGTTTTGCCTGTGACTTATTCATACGATTGCATTATGCCGTTGCTCGCTTACCTTGTTTGCGGCGGATGACTTCATCAGAGTAGCGGATACCCTTTCCTTTGTACGGCTCTGGCTTCTTCACCGAGCGAACCTTTGCAGCAAAAGCGCCGACCAAGTCCTTGTCTGCTCCTGTGATGGAAATGACGTTTTTCTCAGCCTTAACCGTAAGCCCCTCAGGAATTGCGATCTTTACCGGGTGGGAAAAACCGATGGAGAACTGCAGATTGGCTCCGGAAACCTCACTGCGGTAACCGATACCCTCGACGACGAGCTTCTTCTCAAAAGGCTCAACAACACCCTTGAGCATGTTGCGCAGATGCGAAGCGTACGTGCCCCAGAGCGCAAGCGCGAGACGATTCTCGCGGGCAGGCTTCAGGAGAACGGTATCGCCCTCGACAGCAATAGTGACGTCCTCAGCGCGGAACGGACGCGTGAGCGTTCCCTTCGGACCCTTAACGCGAAGCTCACTGCCCGAGACAGTTACTTCGGTGCCCTTAGGAATTGCGATCGGTTGTTTTGCAATACGTGACATAACGATTACCAAATCATGAAGAGAGCCTCGCCGCCGACGTGCGCCTTCTTGGCCTCAGCGTCGGTAAGAATGCCTTTCGGGGTCGAAAGCACAAGCACACCCTTGCCCTGGCGAACGGATCGGACATGGGCCACGGAGGTGTAGACGCGGCGGCCGGGCTTTGAGAGACGCTCCACGCCCTGAATGGTGAGTAAACCGTTCTGTGCGGGTTTAAGCTCGATCTCAAGCACCTTGCGAGCTTTCTTGCCGCGCTTCACCACAGCCTTAACATAGCCGCACTCCTCGAGCTTCTCTGCGATGGCCTCCCTGAGCTTTGAGTACGGAAGAACGACCTGTCCGCGGCCTGCGGCACCGGCGTTCTTAAGCTGGATGATCAAATCTGCAACAGGATCGTTTACCATGACGATTTCTTAATACCCGGAATCTTGCCTTCATTGGCGAGTTCGCGAAACTTGATGCGGGAGAGACCGAAGTCGCGCATGTAACCGCGCGGACGGCCTGTAATGCCACAACGATTCTTCAGGCGCACCGGAGAGGCGTTGCGGGGGATCTTCTGAAGACCCTCGAAGTCGCCGGCGGCCTTAAGCTCCTCGCGCTTCTTGGCGAATTTGGCTACGAGCTTAGCTCGCTTATTATTTCGTGCAATGACTGATTTCTTTGCCATGTGGTATACGAGACCCCTCACCCTTTTTCAGGTGAGAGCGCCATCTTAAGCTTCTTCGACCCAATATCGCACCGTTCCTTCTTTTAGGCTCCGACAGAACACAAAAGAAGAGAGGTGGATTGAGGTCGGTTTTCAAAAACCCGCCTAAGCGGGAGTGGACCCATAGTACCAAAAAGCCCTTAAGTGTCAATAAAGTAAAGCGTGCACCTGCCTTGGGGCAGGTGCACGAAACGGGTGGCCTACCACCCTCGATAGAGGCTAGCGAAATCCTCCCACAAAACGGCAGTCAAGATTACAAGAAGTAGAAGGGCTAAACGCCAAGTGAGCCCCCATCGGGAGTAATCTCGGACTTTACCTTGCATTGCCAACTCCCTTCTTATTGGAAGACCATTCGCATATATTATACTTTGAATTATAAAAAAGTAAAGAGCCCTTAGAAGGCTCTTTACTACATTTTAGTTCCTATTATTAGTTCGTCTGCTCCTTCTGGAAAGGAAATCCGAGGTGCTCGAGGAAAGCACGGGACTCTTCCTTAGTCTTGGCGGTCGTTACTACCGTGATCGAGATACCGAAGATGTCGCGGATGTCCTCATCGGCGGTCTCAGGGAAGATGGTGTGCTCCTTGATACCCATCGAGTAGTTCCCCATCTCATCGAAGCCACTTGCCGAGAGGCCACGGAAGTCGCGCGTTCGCGGGAGCGCGATGTTGATGAGGCGGTCAAGGAAGTCATACATGCGCTGGCCGCGAAGCGTTACCTGGTAACCGACGACATCACCCTGGCGCACCTTAAACGATGCGATGGATTTCTTAGCACCGCGCGGAGCTGCCTTCTGGCCTGCAATTTTGGCAAGGCGATCTTCGATGAGCTTGATCTTGTTCTTGTCCTGCACCTTGCCCACACCGGTTGAGATCACCACCTTTTCAAGGCGGGGTGCCTGAAACGGATTTACGTAGGAGAACTGCTCCTTCACCGCCTTAAATGTATTCTGCTGTTTTTCTTTGACGCTCTGCATAAGTCTTGTAGCTTGTAGCTTGTATCGTGTGGCTTGTGAAGCACTCCTTTGATTTTTCTTTGACGCTACAAGTTACACGTTTAAAGATTTGTTCCGCTCTTCCTGGCAACACGGATCTTCTTCTCCCCTTCGGTCTTGTAGCCAACACGTGATCCTTTACTCGTCCTAGGGTCCACAATCATGACGTTTGAGACGTGCATCGGGTGAGCGATGTCAATGATCTGCCCTTTCTGGTTGGCGCGCGCACCGCGGCGATGGCGCTTGCGCATGTTGAGTCCCTCGATGAGGACTGCGCTCTTTGCAGGGTAAGCGCGCAGAACCTTGCCGGTCTTGCCCTTGTCCTTCCCTGCAATCACTATGACGTTGTCGCCCGTTTTAATCTTCATAGGTTTATACAACTTCAGGCGCCAGCGAGACGATCTTCTGGTAACCCAGCTCGCCGATCTCGCGGGGAATGGGGCCGAAGATACGTCCTGCCTTGGGCTCCTTCTTAGCCTTATCGACGATCACCGCTGCGTTCTCATCGAAACGAATGTAGGACCCGTCAGCGCGACGGAACGGCTTTCGCTGGCGCACGATAATAGCCGTGAGAACCTCCTTCTTCTTTACCATCTTGCGAGGCTCTGCGGTCTGCACCGAAAGTACGACGAGGTCGCCAATCTCTGCATAGCGGCGTCGGCTTCCGCCCAAAATCTTAAATACGCGCCCAATGTGGGCTCCCGAGTTATCCGTTATTTTAAGCAATGAGCGATCTTGAATCATATAAAACTATTATGCGCTCACAACAATGAAGTGCTTGAGCTTAGAGATCGGGCGGGTCTCTTTGATGGAAACGCGATCGCCGACAGCCTTGGTGTTCCCCGCGTCATGGGCGTGGTAGCGCTTCACGCGCTTGAGGTACTTCTTGTACTTCGGATGCTTGACGTAGCGGGTGACGGCAACAACAACCGTGTCCTTCATTTTGTTGGACATGACAACGCCCGAGAGGACCTTGCCTCCGCGCTTTGTGTTTTCAGTTGTTGCGTTAGTTTCTGCCATAAAAATTATTATTGAGCTGCCTTCATGCGACGGTTAACTTCCGTAAGCATGCGAGCGATCTCCCGGCGCGCCGTGCGGCCCTCACGGACGTTACGGCTGCGGCTTCCTGCAAGAGAAAAACGGAACGTGCGAAGCGTCTCGCGCTTATCAGCGATCTCCTTCTTGAGGTCTGCGTCAGTTTTCTTGCTCATTTCAGAAGTCATACTCTCGGGTGGCTCTCTTTAATACTATGTGAATACCGTACGGTCAAGGTTAGAGGTGGCGGCTCACCACATTCCAGGTCAAGGGCAGCTTCATGCCGGCCTTGCGCAGGGACTCACGAGCCTCGGCATCAGGCACACCATCCACTTCAAAGAGGACGCGGCCGGGGTAGACCTCAGCCTCGTAGCCCTGAAGTTCGCCCTTACCCTTGCCCATCGGCACCTCCGCACCCTTTTGTGTATAGGGACGATCCGGGAAGATGCGGACCCAGACGCGGCCCGTCTTGCCGAGCGAACGTGAAATCACACGACGGGCGGCCTCGATCTGATTGGAACGTACGCGGGCGTAGGACGTGGCTTTAAGACCGTGCGAACCGAACGAAAGCGTTACGCCGCGCGTTGCAACACCCACCTTCTCCGGGTGCATGCGCTTCGTCTGCCACTTGCGATGTTTTACTTTCTTCGGGAATAGCATGGAAGTTTATTTACGATCAGCAAAAATATCGCCGCGGTAGATCCAGACCTTGATGCCGATCACGCCGTATGGAAGACGCGCCTCAACGCGGGCAAAGTCGATATCGGCGCGAATGGTCTGCAGTGGGATGCGGCCGCGCTTGATCTCCTCAGCACGGGACATGTCGGCACCGCCCAAGCGTCCCGACATAGCGATGCGGACGCCTTTCACGTCACGATTGGCCATCACCTTCTCCACCGTCTGCTTGAGAATCCGGCGGAACGGCATACGCTTCTCGAGGGCCTCGGCAACCATTTGTCCCACGATAGCAGCATTGCTCTCCGGAGAGCGAACCTCCTCAATATCGATCTTGATCTCGGGGTTATCTGAGAACTTGAGCTTTTTGATGACCTTTGCGAGATCGTTCTTAAGCTTCGTAGCTCCCTCGCCCGAGCGGCCGATGATCATACCGGGGCGGGAAGTTTTGATGATGATGCGGGCGAGCTTCTGGCTTCGCTCGATCTCGATATCGCTGACGTACATACCGCGCAGACGCTCTGCGAGCCACTCGCGAATTACGGTATCGGCCTTCAGGTATTCGCGGTAGCGAGCCTTATCAGCAACAAACCAGCGCGAGCGCCAGTCGCGGATCGTTCCAAGTCTATGTGCAAACGGATGGACGATGTGAGTCATGGTGTAATAAAACTACTTCTTCTTGGTCTTAGCTTCGCCCAGGATGAGCGTGACGTGGCTCGAGTGTTTGCGGATGGGGGTTGCGCGGCCGCGGGCGCGCGGCATAAAGCGCGTGAACGTCGTTCCCTTATCGACACTTATCTTTGAAACAACAAGGGCCGTGTCCGCCACACCCTGTGCTTTGGCGTTAGCCGTTGCGGACTCAAGCAGGCGCTTCATCGGAAGCGAAGATCGCTTCGGAAGAAAGGAAAGCGCTGAGAGCGCATCGGGGACGCGCTTGCCGCGGATCATATCGGCAACCAAGCGAACCTTTCGCGGTGCCTGGCGGTAGTTTTTAAGAATCGCTTTCATACGCTATTTCTTTGCGGCAGCCGTTTCGGTCACAGTCTTTGCGGCTTTGGCTGCTGCAATCTCAGCATCCTTCTTCTTCTGCTCCAATTCCTTCTGCATCTTACCGCCGTGGCGGAGGAACTTCTTCGTCGGAGAGAATTCTCCCAGACGATGCCCCACCATCTCCTCGGTCACGAAGACCTCGATGTGATCGCGGCCATTGTGCACGCCAAAGGTAAAGCCCACCATTTCAGGGGCAATCTGGCTGCGGCGCGCCCACGTCTTAATCAGCTTCGAGTCCTGAGGGCGCTTACCCTCAATCTTCTTGAGAAGCTTAATATCGACGTAGGGTCCTTTTTTGAGTGATCGGCTCATGTCTAATTAAAAACCCGCCCAAGCGGGAAGTAAGGAGATGTTACGCGAAAAGACTATTCCTGTCAACGAATCCGAGGCTCAATGGAAACACCGCCGGCACTCTGTGTGCCGGCGGTGTTGTTTTTTGAATAGTTAGACCGTATCGCGCTTCTTCCCTACCTTCCTACGACTGAGAATCCACGGGTTGGAGTACTTCTTCGGACGACGGGACTTCTGACCCTTGCCGACCGGCTTACCCCAGAGCGTCACGGCGCGGCGACGGCCTCGGCCCTGCCGGCCTTCACCTCCTCCGTACGGGTGATCTACCGGGTTCATGGCAGTACCGCGGACTGTCGGGCGGATACCCATCCAGCGGGAACGACCAGCTTTTCCAATTTTCACGAGACGATTCTCCTCGTTTGAGACCTCACCGATCGACGCCCACGCTTGGTCAGAAACCATACGGACTTCTGTTGAAGGGAGTTTCAAGTGGGCGTAGCCGGCATCATGAGCCACAACTTCGGCGTAATTGCCTGCAGATCGTGCCATCTTGGCACCACCGCGGGGTTTAAGTTCAATATTGTAGACAAAGGTTCCTACGGGAATCTTTGAAAGCGGGAGGCGATTACCGGCCTTTTTTGGAGCTTTCTCAGAGGTGATGAGGACGGAACCCACCTTGACCGACTGCGGCAAGAGTACGTAGCGGCGCTCGCCGTCAGCGTAGCAGACAAGGCCGATGAAACCCGTGCGGAACGGATCGTACTCAACGGTTTCAACGACGGCCGGAATATCAAATTTATCGTATGTGAAGTCGACGTCGCGGAAGAGCTTCTTGTGCCCCGCGCCCTTGTGGCGCACCGTGATGCGGCCCTGGCTGTTGCGGCCTACGTGGCGCTTGCCGCCATGGGTGAGCGCCTTGTGGGGCTCAGATGCCGTGAGCTTCTCCCTGAAGGAGATCACAGACATGCCGCGGCGTGATTTAGTTGTCGGTTTAAACGTTTTCATATGATTACATCAGCTCGATGGTCTCGCCCTTCTTGAGGTAGACGTAGGCCTTGCGACCACCGCCCTTTTGCCCCGGCTTCATGCGGCGCATGCGCGAACTTGCAGCCTTCGGACGCGTGTTGACCACATTCACCTTGACCGGAGAGACCTTGTAGAGAGCCCGTACAGCGCGCTTGATGTTCGCCTTAGTTGCCTCAGGGTAGACGTTAAAGACATAGGCTCCCTTCTCCGTAACCACAGCAGCCTTCTCGGTAATGCGCGGATCCTTGAGAACACCATGGACAACTTCAAGGCCTACCGGAGCTGACTCCGTTTTCACTGCCTTCTTTTCCTTTTTACCGCCAAAGAGTGCCATAGTTATGCTTTAGAAACTGAACTTCGCTTCGTCTGTCGGCTCTTTGACATGCCGCGAGCTTTCGGCGCCGCCTTCTTCTTAGAAGTTTCGGCTGCCGGGACGGAAGCACCCTTGCTGCGGGAGGACAGGGCCTGAAGAGCCATCTGCGGAGCAGCAAGTACGAGGTATTTGCTTGCAAGAACGTTTACAGGGTTCAAGTTGCGAACCTCCTCAACGCCGATGTTGCCGATATTTCGGAAACTCAAGACAGCATTTTCATCGCGCACCGGAAGTGCCACGAGCGCTGCCTTGCGCTTCTTGTCAGCCAGACCCTTGAAACCGGCACCTGAGAGTGCTGAGAGCGCAGCCTTTGCCTGTGCTGTCTTGGGGGCTGAGAAGGCAAAAGAGTCTACAAAAATAATTTCGTTGTCTTTAAATTTGCGCGAGAGAACGGCGTAGAGAGCCTTCACGCGCATCTTCTTGTTAATGCGCTTGCTGTAGTCTCGCTCGTTGCGGGGACCGTGCGCCGCACCGCCACCGCGCCAGATAGGAGAACGGCGAGAACCATGACGTGCACGGCCGGTACCCTTCTGCTGCCACGGCTTCTTGCCGCCACCGCGCACTTCACCCTGCCCCTTCGTGTGAGCTACGGGTGTGCGGGCATTGGCCTGCATGGAGGTTACGACTTGGTGCACCAAATCGGCGTTCCACGGCACGGCAAAGATGCTCTCCGGAAGCGTGATGCTGCCGACGACCTTACCTTCCATGTTGTATGTTTTTGCCTCCATGGTAAATGTTTACGTACTACTTGGCTCTAATCTCAACGACCGTGCCAGGACGCCCAGGAACGGAACCGTGAAGCACAAGTTCTCCCCCTTCGGGACTCACCTGAAGGACCTTGACCTTGTGCAAGGTGACGCGGTCACCGCCCATGCGTCCACCCATGCGCATGCCTTTTGCCACGCGACCGCCGGCACGTCCGCCGCCGCCGATGGAGCCCACCTCGCGCTCAGAGTGCTTCTGGCCGTGCGTGCGCGGACCACCGGAGAAACCGTGACGCTTCACCGCACCCTGGAAACCCTTGCCCTTTGATATTGCGGTTACTGTAACCTCATCTCCCGGAGCAAACACGTTTACGTCGAGCGTGTCTCCAGCCTTTACCTCAGCGGTACCGCGAAATTCGCGAAATCCTCCGAAGGAACCGAGACCCTTCACATGACCCTTCTGTGCTTTGGCCACGTTTTTCTCACGGCGTACGCCAAAACCGACCTGCACGGCGTCATAGCCGTCCTTCTCACCCTTAATCTGAGTGACGACAACCGGCCCCACCTTAACGATGGTTGCAGGATGGACCTTACCGTCTTCCCCGAAGACTTGGGTCATATGCTGTTTTGTTCCAACAAGAAATTTCATTGTCTTTTCTTAACGAGGATACGAGTTTAGAAAAACAACGACCCTCCCACTTTTTGCGTGAGCTGGCATTGTCTTTCGCATTGCCTCACCCCCTTCTTGAGAATGCAGATGTGCATCCGCTCCTAAAAGTGGGGGGTATGAAAACTGTAGTCGCCCTTTCAGGCTCCTCAGTTTTCTATATCATCTTTACGTCGATGTTCACTCCCGAAGGCAGGCTCAAGTTCGTGAGCGCTTCGATCACCTTCTGGTTGGGGTTCAGGATGTCGATCACACGCTTGTGAACGCGCATCTCGAACTGCTCACGTGCGTCCTTGAAGACGAAGGTTGAGCGGTTCACGGTGTACTTCTTGATTTCCGTAGGAAGCGGCACCGGACCGATGATGCGCGCGTCGAGACGGGCTACCGTATCCATAATCTGCTTAACCGAGGCATCAAGAATCTTGTGCTCGTAAGCGCGGATGCGAATGCGGAGCTTAGCTCCCGCTTCTTCTTTCTGCGCGCCGCGTTTAGTTTTTGTAGTGCTGGTAGCCATGCTCTCGGGATATGGGGCACCACGCGCCCCACGGTTTCTAGTTAAGCGACAATCTTCGTTACTACTCCTGCGCCCACCGTCTTGCCGCCCTCGCGGATAGCAAAGCGCTGGTTGACCTCAAGCGCTACCGGTGCCACGAGCTTAACCTTGAAGGTCACCGTGTCGCCCGGCATAACCATCTCCGTACCCTCTGCAAGCGTCACCTCGCCGGTCACGTCCGTGGTGCGGACGTAAAACTGCGGCTTGTAACCTGAGAAGAACGGCGTATGGCGTCCACCCTCGTCTTTCGTAAGGATGTAGACTTCTGACTCAAAATCAGTGTGCGGAGTTACAGAACCTGGCTTAGCAAGCACCTGACCTCGGGTGATGTCCTCCTTCTTCGTTCCGCGGAGAAGTACGCCAGCGTTGTCTCCTGCCTGAGCAGCATCGAGCTGCTTGTTGAACATTTCAACTCCCGTGACCGTCGTCTTTGAGGTCGGCTTGATACCGATGAGCTCAATTTCCTCGCCCACCTTGACCATACCTCGCTCCACCTTACCGGTAACCACCGTACCGCGGCCTTCAATTGAGAAGATGTCCTCAATCGGCATCAGGAACGGCTTGTCGAGCTCGCGAACCGGATCAGGGATAAAGGTGTCAAGCGTGTCAGCAAGTTCAATGATCTTGGCTGCCCACTCATCGTCAGCAGACTTTGCTTCGAGAGCCTTAAGGGAAGAACCGCGGATAACCGGAGCGTTCTTACCGTCAAAGCCATGTTTGTCGAGCAGTTCGCGGATTTCCTCTTCGACGAGATCGACGAGATCCTTGTCCTCAACAGCGTCTACCTTGTTGATGTAGACGATGATCTTCGGCACGCCGACCTGACGAGCCAAAAGAACGTGCTCGCGCGTCTGCGGCATCATACCGTCGGTCGCAGCAACAACGAGGATTGCCCCGTCCATCTGCGCGGCGCCGGTGATCATGTTCTTGATGTAGTCAGCGTGACCCGGAGCGTCGATGTGCGCGTAGTGGCGCTTCGGCGTTTCGTACTCAGAGTGGTGAAGTGCGATGGTAATACCGCGGGCCTTCTCCTCAGGAGCATTGTCAATCTGGTCAACGGCCTCTGCACGAGCTCCGTAGCCCTTGTCCTTTGCAAGGTTGAGGCAGTGCAGGATTGCAGCAGTCGTCGTGGTCTTGCCGTGGTCAACGTGGCCAATGGTGCCTACGTTTACGTGCGGCTTGGTTCGTTCAAACTTAACGTCAGCCATAGTTTTCTATTGGGTTAGTGTTTAAAGGATTTGGGCACGAGCTGTTTCCAAACCTCTTAAACCTAAGAGCCACTTATAATATTGATAAATACCCCTTCTTCTATCGCCTCACCCCTCAAAAGGGCAGATATGCGGCCTTTTTAACAAAAAAGACGTACCAAAAGGCACTCTTTGTTCTTACTTAATCCCTATCGGTTTTAAAGAGAACAAAGCCCACACTGCGATTGAAAACAATCCTACAGGCAGCTCTTGGAATAGTCAAGGATTCTAAAGGATATTCACCCCTAAATCACAGAAATCTTGACATACAATACTAAGTACAGCTTAATGATCCTCGGCAAACCTCGAGGAGGATGCGTCCATGCCTGACACAAAGCTATACGCAATTGTCCAAAACGGCGACGACGACATGATCTACTGTCGTGATCTCGCCTTCCGGAGACGTTCGTTCTTTGGAGGGAAACCCGACTGGTTGCTCTCGGCCGCTGAAGCGGCCGATCTCTACGAGCTCGCTAAAACAAATGGCGATAAGGTCAAGGTAAAGAAGGTTCAGATCCACATAATGGAAGAACCGTCAGCCGGGGAATTCCGAGCCATGCAGCGAGAGGCCCTCATCAAGAGGAAGGGACTCAAACCAGAAGAAGTCAAAATCATCAAGCAATCTTAGCCGCTTACGCGAAAGTCGCTCGCATAAGCGGCTTTCGTATCTTAAGGACCAAAGTTCTTGCAATTTTCATAAATATATGTTATAATTAATTAGAATAGGTTCTTCATAAAGAGGTTCACTATGCTTCGTTTTTACGCCTTCCTGCTCCTCCCTGCCTTCTGGGCACTCCCAGCAACGGCGCAGGAGCAGAAGTCCGTCTATCAGACCCCCGACGGCACAATCTGCGGAGTCCTTCTGAATTCTGAATTCGGGAGGAAGGTGCTCGTCGCCAAGACCACGGGGAAAACGCACATGCTCTGGGCCGAACCCCCTAAGCGGCCCCACACGTACGTGCTGTGGGACGAGAGCGGTAAGATCCAGATCCTGCGGCACTCCCCGGAAATGAAGGCCAAGGAAATCGAGGAGACAGCCCTCGCTGCCAAGGCCGTGCTCACCGATATCCTCGACGGAACCGGTGAGAAGCGCGAAGGAGTGCGCAAGTGCACGCTCCTAGAACTTGAAGAGCTCAGTTGAGCCAACCTGACCCCGAACTGCACTGCAGTTCGGGGTTGTTTTTTATGTGGAAGAAGCAAAAACCCCCGCGATCGCGGGGGTTTTGCTTCTTCTTTAACACTTTATTTACTTTCGTGCCTCAATGATCGTTTGCGCCACATTGCCGGGCACCACCTCGTAGTGGTCGAATTCCATGGTTGAGGAGGCGCGCCCTTCGGTCATGGAACGCAGTGTCGTCGTGTAGCCGAACATCTCAGAGAGCGGCACCTTGGCATGCAAGACCTTGTTCATACCGCGCTCTTCCATACTCTCGATCTGACCGCGCTTGGAAGACAGGTTGCCGCTCACGTCTCCCATAAACTTTTCGGGAGTAACGACCTCTACTTTCATAATAGGCTCGAGGATAACCGGACTTGCGCGGCGGGTTGCCTCCTGGAATGCCTGCGACGCAGCGATCTTGAAGGCAATTTCTGAGGAGTCGACGTCGTGGAAAGAGCCGTCAAAGAGTTCAGCGGAAATATCCACCACAGAGTAGCCTGCCTGGATACCGCGCTGCATTGCCTCCTTAATTCCCTTCTCAACAGCTGGAATAAACTCGTTCGGGATAACACCTCCCTTGATGTTGTTGATGAATTCAAAGCCTTCTTCGCGGTGTACGTTCTTGGGAACTTTCTCCTCGGGATTAAGTGGTGCGAGCGGCTTGATGCGAAGCTTCACGTGACCGTACTGACCCTTACCGCCGGACTGCTTGATGTACTTGTGCTCAGCCTCAGCCTCCTTCTGAATGGTTTCCTTGTAAGCCACCTGTGGTTTGCCAACATTTGCCTCAACGCCGAACTCGCGCTTCATGCGATCCACGATGATTTCAAGGTGGAGTTCACCCATACCTGAGATAATGGTCTCGTTGGTCTCCTGGTCGGACGTAATCTTGAAGGTCGGATCCTCATCTGCCAAACGCTTGAGCGCCATACCCATCTTCTCCTGGTCAGCTTTTGTCTTCGGTTCAATGCGAAGTGAGACCACCGGCGTCGGGAATTTGATCTCTTCGAGCACGATGGGCTTGCTCTCATCGCAGAGTGTGTGCGAAGTCTTCGTATCTTTAAGACCTACGGCAGCAGCAATTTCTCCGGCAAATACTTTCTTTACCTCTTCGCGCTTATCAGCCTGCAAGCGCACGATGCGGGAGAGACGTTCTTTTTGGCCCGTCGTCGAGTTATAGACATAGGAACCGGCTTCGATTGTGCCCGAGTAGACACGGAAGAACGTGAGCGCTCCCACGAAGGGATCGTTCTGGAGTTTAAATGCCAGCGCAGCAAACGGCTCAGCGTCAGAGGCCGTGCGGACCTCCGGTTCTCCGGTCTCCGGGTTGGTGCCATGCATAGGAGGAAGATCCAAGGGAGATGGCAGATAGTCCACAACGCCATCGAGCACCAACTGGACGCCTTTGTTCTTAAGGGCAGAGCCTGTGTAGACCGGGAAGATCTTATTGGAGATAACAGCCTTGCGGAGCGTCTTCTTCAAATCCTCAAGGGTCGGTTCCGTGCCTTCAAGGTAGGCATTCATGAGCTCGTCGTCGTGCTCTACCACGCGCTCGATAAGTTCAGCGCGGTATTTCTGCGCATCAGCCTTGAGGTTCTCGGGGATCTCGTGCTCGACGACGCTGTTGCCCATGTTGCCCTCAAAGGTGTAGGCCTTCATTTTGAGAAGATCCACAACGCCCTGGTGCTGGTCCTCTTCTCCCCACGGAATCTGGAGGCGAACGGCATTCTTGTTGAGACGCTCGAGGATGCTCTTGTAGGAGCGTTCAAACGACGCACCGGTGCGGTCGAGCTTATTGATAAAACAAATGCGGGGTACGTTCGCTTCGTCAGCGTAACGCCAGTTAGTCTCCGACTGCGGCTCTACGCCAGCCACACCGTCAAAGACAACGATGGCCCCATCGAGAACGGACATTGAGCGCTTCACCTCTACCGTGAAGTCGATGTGTCCGGGAGTGTCAATGATGTTGTAGCGGTACTTCTTTGACTTATCAGTCTTATCCGCCTCATCGGTCTTCGTCCAGAAACAAGTAATAGCCGCTGCGGTGATCGTGATGCCGCGCTCTCGCTCCTGCTCCATCCAGTCGGTTACGGTCTCGCCTTCATGCACCTCGCCGATCTTGTGCGATTCACCCGTGTAGAAAAGGATGCGCTCCGATGTAGTGGTCTTACCCGCGTCGATGTGCGCGATAATACCGAAGTTGCGTACTCGCTCCAGTGGATAATCTCGTTCCATAGTTAAAAAGATTTACAAAAATTATAGGTTATCAAATATGGAAATGTCGCTTCGAGACGAAACGAATTACCAGGCAAAGTGAGCAAAAGCCTTGTTCGCCTCGGCCATCTTGTGCGTGTTCTCACGCTTCTTGATTGCCTCGCCCTCATTGTTGCTGGCAGCCAAAAGCTCATCCGCCAAGCGCTTGTGCATGGGAGAACCCCCCTTATTGCGGGCTGCATCAAGAATCCAGCGCATCGCAAGCGCATTCTTTCGCTCAGGACGAACCTCGCGCGGCACCTGGTAGTTGGCGCCTCCGACGCGGCGTGAGCGAACTTCTACAGAAGGGCCGACGTTGCGAAGAGCCGTCTCGAAGATCTCGAGCGGATTCTCAAGTTTGGTCTTCTCCTTGATCTCAGCCAAAGCAGCGTACACGACTTTGCGGGCGACATTCTTCTTGCCGTCCTGCATGACGTAGTTGATGAACTGGCCGAGCTTCTGTGACTGGTACAGAGCGTCAGGCTTGGGAATATTTCGATGCTTTACAGGTCGTCGCATGACAGTGTCAGAAATTATTTGCCCTTAGGCTTCTTAGCGCCATAGAGGGAGCGGCCGCGGCGGCGATTCTCCACCGCTGCGGTATCGAGCTTGCCGCGCACGATCGTGTAACGGACGTTGATGTCCTTCACGCGGCCACCGCGCACGAGGACCACCGAGTGCTCCTGGAGATTGTGGCCCTCGCCCGGAATGTAGGCCGTAATCTCCTGACCGTTGGTGAGGCGGACACGGGCAATCTTGCGGATGGCTGAGTTAGGCTTACGGGGAGTTTTTGTCGTCACCTTGGTGCAGACACCGCGCTTAAACGGCGACGGGTAGTACGTGGGGCGATTCTTGAGCGTATTAAAACCGCGCAGCAAAGCCACCGCCTTGGACTTTCGGGGGGTGATCTTTCGCTTTCGCTTTACGAGCTGATTGATGGTCGACATGTGTAAACAAAAACTGTGCGGAGCACAGTGGGAATACTGTACTATGCGGCCGCTTTGAATGCAACTATTTCCTCAGAGACCTCACAGCTTTTAGACAGAAGTCCCCGTAATGAGCCTAAAGACGAAAAGCAGGAGCTGTTGAAACGGCCCGGAGAGCACATATATAAATAGAAGGAGGAAGCCAATGAGGGCAAAGGCCCCGAAACGCTCAACCTGAGCCATAAAGTTCATATACTTTTGCCAGAGGGGGTACGGCAGAAAGGCTGCAAGCACCTTTGAGCCATCCAGTGGCGGAAACGGGATCATATTAAAGAAGGCCAGGAGCAGATTGAGAAGAACAATGGAGGAGGCGAGCTGAGTAAAGGCGGTCGAGGTGAGGCCAAGCTCGGGGGCAAAGCGCAAAAGAAAACCGAAAAAGAGGGCTATGAGGAGATTCACCGCGGAACCGGCAACAGCGACGAAGGCCTCGCCCCACCGCTGATTTGAGAGATTGTAAGGATTGTAGGGTACTGGTTTTGCCCACCCAAATAAGAACGGGGATCCGGAAAGCACCATGATACCCGGCAAAATGACCGAACCGAGGGGATCAATGTGAGGAATGGGGTTTAGGGTAAGCCGGCCTGCCATCTGTGCCGTACGATCCCCCAAAGAAAGAGCCGCGTAACCATGGGCGAGCTCATGGATAATGATCGAGAAGAGGAGGATGACTATAAATATGACAGCAGAGAGCGGATCCATAGTTGCCAGGGGATTCGTTAGATGGTACCATGCGCCCACATATGGCCAAAGCATGTCCCGTAGCCAATAAATCATCCCTTGTCGGCGGTCGCTACAGCAACCGCACGCGTGCTACGCAGTTCAATCCCTGCGGCACACTGCGCCGTCAGCCCAACCTCCAAAAGCGCCGCATTTTCGTGCCGGAGCTCAACAAGACGGTGATGGTGAACCTCTCCACCAAGGGCTACAAGACACTCCAGAAGAATGGGGCCTTCAAAACGCTCCGCGAAGCAGGGCTTGTATAGCGTCTTCTCTTGTAAAAACAGCGTCCCTCGAGGGCGCTGTTTTTATTTTATGAGCCAGATGCTTGATCCATCGGTTTCAAAGAGGACATCTCCCCTCTCGTATGTTCCGAGCACAGCGGCATCATGCGCCGTAAATGTCTCGAGCACTTCTTTATGAGGGTGGCCGTACCGGTTGTCTTTTCCTGCAGAGATAACAGCGTAGGCGGGATGCACAGCGGCTACAAAAGCCTCGCCGCTTGAAGTCTTCGATCCATGGTGCCCCGCCTTTAAGACTTCACTCTCGATACTCTCCCCTTCAAGAGCAAGAACGTAACGCTCGATTGATTCTGGGGCATCTCCAGTAAGGAGAAACTCGATGTCTCCGTACACCACTTCTGCAAATGCTGACGCCTGATTTGTCTCGGTGTGTTCAGAGAGCACCCTATCAGGAAAGAGAATGCGCACGTAAGCGCCTCCTCCCAAATCAATAATCGTGTCGCGCTGTGTTACATGCGACTGCGCTTCAGATGTTGTGCGTGCTGATTCAAACGCCTCATACGCAGGCGTGTCTGCGAGCACACCGGCATGGAACAGGTGTCCCACGTCATACCGCTCAAGTACGGAGATGAGTCCTCCGATATGATCAGCATCCGGATGCGTCGCGAGCACGACATCGATCGTTCGATCCGAAAGAGTCATGTGCTCGCCCAGACGACGCAGTACGCTTCTGTCAAAACCGCCGTCGATGAGCATCTGAGATCCTGTCGGACTCTCGATGAAGATCGCGTCTCCCTGCCCCACATCCAGAAACGCAACGCGCAGTGTAGGCGCGGAGTGCGCCGAAGACTGCGCAACTGCCATACCGATAGCTCCTGAAAGAAATACGAGGAGGGTCAGCGTCACTGCGCGGACACTTTTCATGAATTTAGTATAAAAGAAAACCGCACGGAAGTGACCGTGCGGTAAGTGTAAAAAGAAGGAACGAATTCACCCCGTGAGTTCGTATTTTTTCTCAAGTGAGCGAAGCTCGCTGATGAGATGCGGCAAGTGCGTGTCGAGCTCGGCCTGCGCCTCCTTAGAGGGTAAGCACATCAGGCACGCTCGCGCTCCCACATCGATGGGAACGATGTACTCCTCCCCTTTCTTGTGGTTGACGAAGCAGACGTTCGTCCGGGAACTTCCAGATCGGCGCACAAAGTACACTGGCTCCATCACCCGGAACAATTCGCGCGTCTCCTGTCTGAGTCCTCCGCCATAACACGGAGGGATCGTATGTGCCCCCACGAGAGACTCCTTTCACGCAGAAAAGTTTCTTCCCCAGCCCGCCTCAGCGTACCAAGCGATGTATGAGGAATGGATTAAAAACATCCGTGGAGGAACTGCCGAATGCGTCCGCTGTAACCCAAAGAGAAGATGGTCTCATCCTCCGGATCTACTTCGCGGAACTGCGCACAGCGCTCCGCCTCTGCAGTATCAAACTCGCGCGGCAGGTGTATCTCACCCCAATTGAGGTACACCAGTGCAAGCACGATAACAACGAGGACAGCGAGAAAAAAAGAGAGAGCCTTTCCCATAGCAGTATGGTAGCACCGCCCTCACTCTCCCACCACATACCGCTGTGCTATCATGACGGCACTAGCAATCTAACCGTCTCGATATGAAGTACGAAGAGCAAACATTTAACCTGCCGGAACTTACCGGTATTTCCGCAAAACAAATCGAGGTCCACCTCGGACTCTATGCGGGGTACGTTAAGCACGTGAATCTCCTGCGCGAACAAATCCAGGATCTCGAGAGTATGGATAAAGAAAAGTACGCGTACGCCATCGGGGAGCTCCGCCGGCGCCTCGGATTTGAGTTCGACGGAATGCGTATGCACGAATACTACTTCACGCAGTTTGAGGGAGGGGCGCACGCGCCGGCGGAATCGAGCGCACTTAAAAGTGCGGTGTCTCACAAGTACGGCGACTGGGACCGCTTCATCGCGCACTTCACAACCGTCGGAAAGATGCGCGGCGTCGGGTGGACCGTTCTCTACCACGATCCGAAGGTAAACACGCCGCATGTCGCATGGGTGAGCGACCATGAACTTGGACAGCTCTCGGGACTTCCGATTATTCTTGCGATGGACATGTGGGAGCACGCCTTCATGGTGGATTACACTCCGGCGGAGAAGGCAAAATACATCGATGCCTTCCTCGCGAACACAAACTGGAGCATAGCCGAAACTCGTTTCACGAGCGCGCACGCGTAAGCAGTGCCTCAGATCTTACGAGAAACAGGAGCGGATCCCGCTCCTGTTTTTTCTTTGCGCGCTCGATTGTAGAGAAACGCGAGTACACCGAGCGCATAAACGAGGAACATCGCATGCGCAGGAAATGGTCCCACAGCAAGTGCTGCGTATGGCACCTTCGCGAAGAGTTCAGTGACGAAGAGTACGTAGGAGAGGAGCACATCAGTCACAAGCGCAAACGGAAATGCGGCAACTCCACTTACGAGCGCAATAGCGCCCGTGAGAAAACCAAATAACATCGCAAACGGCACGACAGGCAAGACAAGCAGGTTGGCGAGTACCGCGACAACAGAAATCGTTCCCGTCTGGTACAGCAAGAGCGGCAAGACAACAATCTGCGTCGCAAGTGTCGCCGTGAGCGCTTCGCGCAAACCAAATCGTTCCGGAAGAAAGCGAACGTAGGATGAGAGCTTCGGCGAGAGCTGAATGAGACCCAGCGTCGCGAGAAACGAAAGCTGGAACGACGGATCAAATGCCAGGAGCTTTGGGTTATGCATGAGCATGAGAAAACCCGTGATGAACAGCGCGCGTGTAACTTCGTACACGCGTCCCGTACTCTTGGCAACGAGAATGAGCACAGCCATCATGCTCGCGCGTATGATTGTCGCCGATCCTCCCGTCATGAGGGCAAACAGTACGATGAGAACACCGCTTGTGATGACAGAGACCGCAAGCGGAAGAAACGAGAGCGACCATGTCACCGCGGCGATAATGATGCTCACGTTGTACCCCGAGAGCACAATCAGGTGGACGAGTCCTGTCGTGCGAAACATGTCGAGGAGTTCAGCTCCGAGCGACTGCTTCGCCCCGAGAAGCAGTCCTCCCAACAGCGACACCTGAGGCTCAGGCACCACGCGCGCGAGCGCTCTGAGAAACATCTCTTTGAACGCAAGCAGTGTCGCGAGGACCGGATTGCCCGCACCCGACTCGAGACGCTCCATCTCGGGATAGAGCATACGCACGTAGATGTCGTCCTTTGCCAGGTACTCAACATAGTTGAACACTCGCCCCGAATCAGTTTCAAAATTTTCAGGCGCCGTCAGTTCACCGGTTACACGAATGCGATCTCCGTAGGAGAGCTCCTCGAAAAGATCCGCGCTCACCAGAATCTTCCCGTCCGCAGGGTTTTCATCGACCATCTCGGCGTGAAGTACGACGAGCTGATTGCGATCCCGTAGGTCAGGCTCTGAGATCACCACGCCAGTGACCTCCACCCGCTCTCCCGTACGCGTGAGTTCAGGATGAGGTACAGCAAGCGCAGAGAGTTCCATGCGCACAAGACCTAAGGCGCACCCGAAGAGAAGAATTGCACTGAGAAAAAAGACGTGACTCCTCCGTACCCACAGAAGCACCGTCGAGACGGCGGCAAGCGTGAGCACGCAAATGAGAAACGGCATGCCCCATACGAAAAAGGAGCGGAATAAAATTCCCGCTCCGCATCCGGCGATGAAATAAAAAATCCAGTCGTGCCTACTTTCCGGCATCCATTGCATCGTTGGCAAGCTTATCCGCATGCTTGTTGTGCTCTCTGCGGACATGTACAAAACGAACGTGCGGAAAATCTTTCACTCTCAAATTGTGCACCTTAATAAACTGGGGAAAGAGCGTCTCCTCTTTTATCTGGTAGATATGAGAGAGCTGCCGCGCAATGAGCTCACTGTCGAGGCGAAACTCAACCGTAACATTTTTTGTCTTTGCGCCGAGCATTTTCTTGAGCGCCTCAAGACCGACGATTACCGCTTCGTACTCTGCCCAGTTGTTAGTCCGCTTCCCTAAAAATTTTGAAACTTCCTTGAGCACTTTTCCTTCTCCGTTTTGAATAACTGCTCCCGCTCCCGCCGGCCCCGGATTACCTCGAGCTCCGCCATCGGTATAGATAATGTATGTCTGCATGAACATAAGTATAGATCGCGATAAAGGTAAAAAGAAAGGTCCGCCGAGGCGGACCTTGTTCGAAAGCCTATCGCGAGGCTTTCTTCGGAGCGTGAAAGATGCGAGAGATGTCGATGACGCCGAAACGCCGCCGACCGATGCGAAACTCGTACGCACGCGTACCTGCCTCTGTGACAAAGGGGTACAAGCGGGCTCGCTGGCACACCCTGGCATCCTCATCGCGAACAATGGTAACCCGGTAAAAAACCGAGTCGTTTTTGTGCACGTGAGGAGAGTTTTGAAGAGTTCGTACGTCCTCGTCTTTGAGAAATTTGACTTTAAGAGTCCTCCGGCCCTGCGGATGCTGCGGGTCCACGATGACAATCGTGCGAAACGCAAAATCCAGCTTCTGCTCTAAACCATTCTTTGCGGCGTAGAGAGCTCTTGAAATCCACTTCCCTTTTCCTCCTTTCGACTCTGATTCTGAAGAACGAAAAACTGCGAGCGTGACCATACAAACCCCCTTTCGCTCGTTGCTTCCCGTAGAATGCCACCATCTTTAAAAAAGATCAACAATTCGCAATCGCAACCCTGGCGACCCGCCGAAATAGGACTTCTCAAGCGTGGCCAAAAGATCGATAGAAACCCCGGAAACGAGCTCCCTTCCGAACTGATCGGACTGCATAAAGAACCCCATCGCTCGCGCGGTGCCGCCGGAGGGCTTTTCAAGCACCAATTCCAGATGGTTCTTCTCTTTACCAAAAGCTCGGGCTTCAGAGAGCCTCACGGAGGGAAACGCAAAGAGGGGTTTGGGGTTACCCTCACCAAAGGGGGCGAGCTTCTCGAGCAGACGGTAGGTATCCCACGTCACATCGTCGAGACTAAGCTCACCGTCAACGTGATAATACGTCCGGTGCTCCACCGGGCGCCTGAGGGCACCGTAGGAGAGCAGCAGGCGCTCCTCGAGGAGGTGCGCGACTTCCTGAGAAAATGAGAAGCCGCCGGCGAGCGCGTGGCCGCCGCTTCCGAGAAAGATCTCACCGGCGTGCTGCATGAGCTCAACGACGTCCACACTGCCGTCCGAACGGCAGGAACCTTTAAGCACTCCCTCAGCATGACCTTCCCGCCCCCAGAGAAAGACGGGCCGACGATACTCTTCCATAAGGCTGTTCGCCGCAAGACCCAACAGCGCCGGACGCCAGCGCGGGTCCCCCATAACGATGAGGTCGCGCACTTCTCCGAGCGCAGCGATGCGCTTCTTGATCTCCTTTGCCATGGAGGCGACGAGCCCTTTGCGCATGTCATTGATCTTGTTGAGATGCGTAGCCAAGACGTCGGCCTCCCCTTCGTCATCGGTCGCAAGAAGCCGAAACGCCTGCATGGGCTCATCCATGCGCGATGCCGCATTGATGCGCGGCGCGATCATAAAACCGATGTCGTCCTCCGTGAGATACCGCTGGTCAGTCCGCATCTTGCGGCACAGTCTCTGGAGTCCTGGTCGCGGCGACTTGCGGAGCACTTTGAGTCCAAAATGCGCGATCACACGATTCTCTCCCGTAAGCGGCACCATGTCCGCAATCGTAGAGAGCCCTGCCATATCAAGAAGCCATTTCTCCCACCCAAGCGGTAATTTAAAATCTCCCCGAGTGAGAAGCGCCTGCGAGAGCTTGAACGCAACACCCGAACCGCACAGCATGGGATCAGGATAGTCATCGTCGGCGCGCTTGGGGTTCACGACAGCGTACGCCGGTGGCAACACCTCTCCGGGAAGATGGTGATCCGTCACGATCACGTCGAGCCCCTGTGCTTGCGCGTGCGCCACCTGCTCTATATCCGTGATGCCGCAGTCGACCGTGATCATGAGGGTATTCCCCGCTTCGATGAGCTTGTCGATCGCACCCACGTTGAGACCATACCCTTCCTCGTGTCGATGCGGGATATAGTTGCTCGCGTGTTCGTAGTTCAGTTTTTTAAACAGCGTGTGAAGCAGTACGCCGCCAGGTATGCCGTCGCAGTCATAGTCGCTGTAGATCACGATCTTCTCACCGCGCCGCATGCCCTCAAGAATGCGCTCTGTGGCCCGGTCCATATCCTTCATAAGGAACGGATCGTTGAGGTGCTCGTCGTAGTTGGGATTCAAAAATGTCTCGGCTGCGCTCGCAGTGACAAGGCCGCGGCGAAACAGAAGCCTGCGCAGGAGTTCCGGATACGCTCCGAGCTCAGCATCTACGTGCGGAGGAACCGGCTCATGCACTGCGTAGTGCTTCACTGTAGGATTCATTCGGAAAATTGTATCATGGGAACATGAACGATTTATTCCTGAAAATCATTAAAGGAGAGATTCCCTCCGCCAAGATCTACGAGGACGAGCACACCTTCGCCTTCCTTGACATCAACCCTCATAACAAGGGGCACACGCTAGTCATTCCGAAAAAACCCTACCGTAACATCCTCGACATACCGGAGGAGACGCTCTGTCACATGATAAAAACCGTCCGCACATTAGCTCCCGCAATACAAAAAGCTACTGGAGCGCATGGCATCAACCTCGGCATGAACAATGAGAGAGCCGCCGGGCAGGAGATCTTCCATGCGCACATCCACATAGTTCCCCGCTTTGAAGACGACAATATCTACCAACCTGCAAAGCACACCTCGTACAGCGAAGGAGAGAAAGAGGCTTTAGCTGAAGCCATTCGAAAACACATCACGAGCACCTAGCCCACCACTGGGTTTACTACAGTTAACGGTAGTAAACGAACGCTATGGTTTGACCCCTTCCTTAACTCTTAAGAGCTTCGATGCCCGGAAGCGTGCCCTTTTGGAGGTACTCGAGCATGGCACCTCCGCCCGTGGAGATAAAATCGTATTTCTCGCCTAAATTAAGTTCTGAGATCGAAGCGATCGTGTCGCCCCCTCCCACCACACAAGTGGCAGACAGCTCAGCGAGTCCGCACGCGAGCATCTCTGTCTGCTCCTTGTAACCGCGTTCATAGTTCCCCAGGGGACCGTTCCAGAGGATAAATTTCTGATCCCGGGCACGCATAAGCAGATCGCGCACGGTGGCAGGACCAGCATCGAGAATAATCTCATCCTCTGCCACAGCATCGGGAGTCGTTGTGCGAGATGAACCGTCAGGATGCTCTACAATGACATCCTGAGGCAGCAGCAGATGCGGGTGTGAGAGCACATCAGCAACATCAAGCTCTTCTTCCGAAGAGAGTGAGCGGCCAATACTCCACCCATGCGCTTTAAAAAGATCATTGGCCAGCGCCCCACCTACAAAAACCGTGTCGTAGGTGTCGAGGAATTTTCGAATGAGCGGAGCCTTCGTTTCAAATTTTGCACCGCCGAGGATAAACAACGCGGGATGCTCCGGCGAGAGCGCCTGATCCAGGTGCTCTACCTCATCGGCAAGCAGAAGCCCTGCGTAGCGCGGCAGGAGCTGCGGCAAAGTGACGATCGAGGCGTGCTCGCGGTGAGCATCAGAGAACGCGTCAGTGACAAATAAGTCGCCGTGAGCGGCCAGAGTTTCTGCAAACACAGCATCGTTGGCTTTCTCTCCTTCGAAATGACGGAGATTCTCTAACAGATACACCGAACCGTCAGAGACAGGCTCTTCACGTGAAGGCAGAGCCTCAGGTGTCTCCACAAAGGTAAGCGGCAGTTTCGTCTTTAAATATTCAAAAACCGGCCGCAATGATTCCTGAGGATCCCGTCCGATATGTCCGAGCATGATGACGATAGCTCCGCGCTCACGAAGATAGTCCACTGTCTGAAGCGTGCGATGCAAGCGGAAATCGCTGCGAACGCGACCTTCTGTGACAGGAACATTAAGCGAGGCACGTAGGAGGACCCGCTTTCCCTTCAGAACTCGAGCTTCGTCGATGCGTGGAACAGTCATAGCTGTAAGCGATGCTTAGAGGCAACGTGCGCAGCCTTAAGTATCGGTCCGAAGGTCTCAGCACTGAGACTAGCATGCCCTACGAGGAAGCCGTCGACTTCTCCGCGCGTGAGAAGAGCTTCAGCGTTTGAAGGCTCCACCGAACCTCCGTAGAGAATGGGGACCATGCGCGCCTGGTCGAGACCGTACAACTGCGCAACGATCTTGCGAATGTACAAACCGGTCTCATGCATGACCTCCGGCTTCATAGCTTCCTGAGCCGATTTTCCAATAGCCCAGATAGGTTCGTAAGCGAGGATGAGCCTATTGATTTCCACTCCCGTAACTCCGGTAAGTGCTGAGGTGATCTCGGCTCGCAGGACATGAAGATAATCACCATGCTCGTCCCGAGCAGATTCTCCAATGCAAAGAATGACGCTGAGTCCGTGTGAGAGTGCCTGCTTAACCTTTTCATTCACACCAGCCTCGGTGTCCCCGGCCGCACGCCGTTCGGAGTGCCCCACAATGACGTACTGCATACTGAGAGATGCGAGCATCTCCGCACTCACCTCTCCGGTGTGCGCACCCCGAGGATACTGACTCACATCTTGCGCCCCCAGGAGCACCGACTTGCCGCGATATCGACGACGGCACTCAGTGAGCCAAACAAAAGGCGGGCAGACAATCGTCTGCACGCCGCGGATACCGCGCATAAGCGCTATCGTATCGGTAAGGAGTTTCCCTGCCGCCGACGCCGATTCGGGATTCATTTTCCAGTTGCCAACGACAAGCAATCGCTTCAGCATACACAGGGCTATTCTAGCACGATCAGTCTTCCCGCCACTCAATAAAACGATAGTCCTGGCTTATAAACGGTGTTAAGGGCGGCGGATTTGTTGCAAGGTTTCTGTCGTAGGAGTTGTTGCGCTGATTGTAGCCAGATACAAAGGTTCCGTTGCTAGTCCACTTGGTGGCTTCGCGGCCGTTGGAGACGATGGTGCCGATGAGATTGAGGGTGTCCTGCTGAACATAGGAATCGTACGCTGAGGGCACTTCGTTACTGCCAGAGGTCGTGTAGTGATTCCGGCCAAAGTATCCCTTCTGAGCGATAAAGATGCCGTGCAAATTCATCGTCGAAGGAGACAGGAGCGGAATGCGGATTGACCGCTCTGCAACGAGTGTGAGACCGTCACTTCCGTCGAGCTCCTCGTACGTGAGATCTCCGTTTAAAATCACGTCCAAGTCAACATTTGGATTGGTGAGGTTCGCGGCCGCAAGCGTTACCTTACCGCTCACAACCCCCTCGACCCACACCTTACTCTCCGCGAAGATCACCGGGCAATCCGAAGGAATCGTGTAGTTCCCGACGAACTGCTGGTTAGTGATGCGATCGTATTCCCGCTCCCACTCCAGCGTATCGATGTGGTACCCCCATACATAGTTGGTATTTGTCACACGATATACATCCACGGTTCCGTCAGCTTTAAAAACGAGTCGGTAGCCGCGCTGATCGGAGTTGCCGCCGTAAGGGTTGAGGTGAATGCCGTTATCGTCCGCGACATCTCGCATCGCTGTGAGATCCACCGTAATACCCTGAAAATCCATAGGTGGCACAGGGAAATTCCACAACTCCGGCTGATCGCCGATGCCAAAGATGCCGTCCTCGGTTGTGCTGGGGTCGCATCCAAAGGAGCTTGTGCACAGCCACGACGTTACACCACTCGTAACCGTCGAGCGATTATCGCCATCCATGCGGATGCCGCCATTGGAGTGATAGGGGCCGATGATAACGCGGTCATCCCCGGCCCAGACGTTGCTGTTTAAAATGTACGCATACTCCGCAACCGAAGGACGCGAATAGCGTCCGTAGACCGTGCGCTGCATACTCGGATCGTTCACAGACCAGCCCGTCGATTCGATATCGACAGAGCTCACAGAGTCGCAGACCTCGTTCCCCTCGATCTCCAGAGAGAAGTACCCCATGGTTCCCCCTTCCGGATCCATATACTCGTGCAGGTAGGGACCCGGAGCCCCTGTTCCGTCGGTCATGTCATTAGGGTAGTGCGCCAGAAACCACTTGTAATAGTCGAGTCCCGCTTCTGCGATCTGCACGGCCCGCTCGCGGTTCTCTTTGGAGAGATGCAGCCGCTGCTGCACGAAGAGATAGCCGGCAAGCGACGTCACAAGCGTAATGAATATGCCCGAGAAGACGAGTACGAGAATAACTGTCGACCCGCGGATAGCTACTCTTTTTTTTCTTGCAGACAGCGACATGAAGCGCGTTAGAGATTTTCTTTCAAATTCCTCAGCGTAGCGCTCGAACGGAGCGTGAATTCGTCGGGCTTCCGCACGGGGTTAATGTTTATGATAAGCGTTACGGTTACAAACACCACATCGAAGACCTGCGTGTAGTCCGTAATTTCCGTACCCGAAGAATCGTAGTACTGGAAAATGACCACCCCTTCCTCGTCGTTGCGCACCGCATCGGAGACAAGCGACACCTCGTCATCCCCCGCCGGATACGAGAGCGGATTTCCCGCGGGATTCGTGATGCCTTTGTATAAATTAGTGCCATCAAGATAGTAGCGGATGCGCTCGGTGAACGTGTCCCGATCTATGTCGCTGTAGAAAGAGAAGCTCGTTGGCCCCATCTCGATGATAGGAAATGAACCGTCGTCTCCGTACGTCGCCTCGCGAATGTCACGCACCGTGAGCTCAATACCGCGACGGGCGCTGTTGATGTGCAATGACTGCTCGACGACGTTCGTATTGGTCGTGTAGAAGAAAATGACCGAGGAGACGATCGCCCCTAGAATCATGGTCGTTACCGCGATGGTGACGACCATTTCAATGATCGTCATGCCGCGCTTACATCCTACTCTGCCGTGCCGTTGCATATCAGAGTGATTCAAGTTGAACGAGTACTGATGCAGCGCCAGTGACATCAATTCCAGAAACCGTTGCCGGCTGGAAGCCTGGAGCGGAGACTTCCGCCGTATAGGATGCCGCCTGCAAGTCACTGAAAAACGTTTGACCGCAGGATGAGCCTGTCTGGGTCTCGTCATAACCCGTGCGATAGAGCCGTACCACTCCTCCCGGGATCACAGCACCGGCGGTATCGTGCACGGCAAGAAGCAGTGAGTGCGCCGACTCAGGCACAAGATAAAGCGTCGTCGTTGCCGTCACTCCCGGAGAGAGGCCAAACGGCTGAAAGGGGCAGGACTCTGCAATATCCCAACCCGTACCGCTCCCGAGTGTGAGAAGATACGTATCCCACTCAAGGTCGTCGATGCTGACCTGGCCGCCACTGTCCGTCGTGTGATCGTCGTCATATTTGTAAATGGGGTTGGCTCCCGCATCACTCCCGATGGTCTTAGTGCCGCGCAGTGCAAACGGCACCGAAGGCACGGGGACGGGGCCGCGCTCGTAGGAGAGCGTCCATGACGCAAGCGTTGGAGTTATCAGACCATCGTTCGTAGTCAGTGAGGCCATGAGACGAAGACGAGGATAGGTCACAGGAACCCCTGAGATGTCAACGGGGCTTGTGGCAAAACCTGCGGCATTTCCAGGAAGGACCGCATCAGGCAGCGGCGTAAAGGAGTCGGGAGCACTCTCATAGAGCACCTGCGTACGAATGCTCGTCCCTGCAGGAGAGACCGCCTCCCACGCAACACTCCCCCATCGATACAGCAAGGTGGGCGCAATTGTGACAGAGGTCAGCGATCCGAGAGCATCATACATTCCCAAAGACTGCGTGAGCACCACATCTTCGCCCGAGAGCGTCGTGCTGGCGTAGGATGCGACAGAAGCCCCCGAGGTGAACAGATCTTCGAAGGATTCCGTCTTAATCGGCTCGTAGGTGAGCACCGTGAGATCTGAAAGACGGTCGATGGCAAAGGTTGCATTCGTGGTCTGCGCCTCAGCAACAGAGAGATGCGCGGGCATAGGGTTGGGATTTGCCGCAGTGGAATCATATGTCTGCGCCGTGCTATAGCCGTCTTTTGTGACCGTAACAGCATAGTTGCTTGCGGCAGGAGCACCCGGAAAGATCACGAGCCCATCGGCGTTTGAAAATGTGGTGACGTCGATGGCGGGATTGGTCGTCGCATTCACAACACGCACCTCCGCTCCAGGAAGCGGAGCGCCCAGCGCATCGAGTACCGCTACAGAAATCGTGCCGCCGCCGGCGAGCGATTCCATACCTCTCGGCACCACCGAAGTGACAAGCGAATACGAGCGCGTATCGCCCTTGATGTCCCACGTGAGCTCAACTTTGACGACTTTGTAGTCTGCTGTAATGGCATTCGTGTCAGAGGCGCCGCTTCCATCTTGAGGAGCATCTACGTACTGAATAAAGGTGCGGCGCGTATAATCTACCTGATTAAGAGACACCGCCTCTGTCTGCGGCAATGCTCCCGAAGGGATGCCACCCGCAGTCCCCACAGCGTCGTAACTGAGGCTTCGAATGAACTCCACTTTCTCATTTGCAAGCGCCAGCGCGCCGATTTTTGCCTTGCTGCTCATGACGATCTCGATACTGATCTTAAATACTCCGAAGAGAGACCAGAACACGAGTGCCATCATTCCGATACCGAAGACGACCTCAATGAGGCTCATGCCCTTGCGGCGAGAACTCTGCAGATGACGAGCAGAGAATTCCATAGAGCTAGATGCCGCTTGAAATGGAGTAAATCGGCGAAATCATCGACACGGCAAAGAATCCGACGACTGCGCCGATAAAGAGCATGAGGAATGGTTCGATAACCGTGGAGAGGTCCTTTGTCTGCTGTTCGACTTCGTTCTCATAGAAATCAGCGATCTGCTCGAGCATAGAGGTGAGTTTTCCGGTTTCCCCGCCCACCGCAATCATCTCGCCCACCATCACCGGGTACAGGTGCTCATTCTGTGCAAACACTTCGGCAAGAGCTCCTCCCTTCTGGATCACTTCCTCCGCATGAGAGATCACCTCTTTGTAGTAGGAATTCTGAACTACCTCGCGCGTAATACTTAAAGCACGTACGATCTCCACTCCGGAGGAAAGCAGTGAGGAAAGCGTGCGCGTTGTGCGGGCGGAATTCACCTCCTTCACAAGCTTCGAGATAATCGGCATGTGAATGAGCACAAACTCAAACATCCGCTGGCCGCGCTGTGTTCTAAAGCCCCACATGCCCACCAACCCTACACCCACAAGAAGTCCAAAAAAGAGCACGGTGTGCGTGGTCATGAAGTTGCTTACGGCGATCACTACCTGCGTGCTCCTCGGCAAATCAACACCCAGTTCACCGAACGTCTGCGTGAGTGTCGGCACCACGTAGATAAGCATGAGGATGCCGATGCCGATCATCGCTATAACCACAATGGTCGGATAAATGAGTGCGCTGCGGATCTTCTTCTTGAGATTCTGTGCGCGGTCCATCTGCCGGGCCACGACTTCGAGCGATTCCACAACCCGTCCGCTCTCTTCTCCCGCCTTGACCATAGAAACGAACAGCGCTGAAAACACTCCTGGAAATTTGCCCATCGCCTCATGGAGCGCAATGCCCTTGGTGATGTCCGAATTGAGATTCTGAAGAACTTTCTTGAACTTGGGATTCTTTGTCTGACGCTCAAGTGCCTGAAGTGCGCGCGAAAGCGGAAGACCCGCCTTAATCATCGTTCCCAGATTGCGCGCAAAGACAATCTTCTCCTCTTCTTTCACGCGCCCGGTAAAGGTCGCGACGGTTTCGTTAATGCGGGAAAGAAGGCTCCCCGCCCCCTCTTCTGTAACCTCAATCACCGTGCCGCCCTCCTTGCGGATGTGCGTATAGACGCTGAAGCGATCAGGAGCTTCGAGTGTCCGCTCGTAGGTATCCCCCGCCGATGTCTGTGCTGTGTATTTAAATAGGGCCATAGTTATACTATTCGCTCACCACGCGCAGCACCTCCTCAATGGTCGTGATGCCCTGTGCCGCCTTAAAGATGCCGTCCTCAATCATCGTGAGCATACCTTCTTTCTTGGCCTGCTCCTCGATGAGATCAGCGGTACTTCCTTTGATAATCAAATCCTGAATTGCCGGGGTGATCTTGAGCACTTCGTGGATACCGACGCGACTGCTGTAGCCGTCGGCGCACTCCCCCGATTCCTTGGGGCGGTAAAACGGTATGTCCTTCCACGTCGCGCTCTTCTCTGCGATCTTCTCCTCTTTGAGCACAGCAAGCACGTGGTCCATATCCACTACCTCCTGAAGCGATTTGATCTCCTCATCAGAGAGCTTGTATTCCTCTTTTATCGCGCAGAGCTTGCGCACAAGGCGCTGGCCGATAATCACCTTAAGGGTAGACACCAAAAGAAACGCCTCGGCGCCCATGTCGATGAGACGCGGGATGGCGCCTGCGGCGGAGTTTGTGTGCAGGGTTGAGAGCACCAAGTGGCCGGTAAGCGACGCATTGATAGCCAGAGAGACCGTCTCGCCGTCGCGGATCTCGCCCACCATGATGACGTCAGGGTCCTGGCGCATGAGGGCGCGCAGACCGATACCGAAGGTGAAGCCGATATCGCTGTTGACCTGGGTCTGATTGATGCGGGGGAGCTGATACTCAATCGGATCCTCGATTGTCGAGATGTTCACGTCCGGCGTATTGACGATGTCAAGAGCAGTATAGAGCGTTGTGGTCTTTCCAGAGCCGGTAGGGCCCGTCACGAGAATCATGCCTGTCGTCATCTTCGTTGCGCCATGAATGCGCTCGAGTCCCTCCCCGTGGAATCCCAATCCTTCGAGCGAAAAGCCGGAGATGTTCTCGCGCAGAAGGCGCATCACGATTTTTTCACCGTAATACGTTGGAAGCACCGACACGCGGAATGAAACCTTCTCGCCGTTAAGCTCAATTTTGAAGCGGCCGTCCTGCGGCAGACGCTTCTCGTCGAGCTTCAAGTTTGAAAGCACCTTCACGCGAGCACTGATCGAGGAAGCTGCCATTTTCGGCAATGTCATAGCATCGTGGAGAATGCCGTCGATGCGGTAACGCACGAGCACCTCTTTGTCTGTGGGCTCAATGTGAATATCGGAGGCATTCTGAATAATCGCGTGTCGCAAGAGCGCGTCGACGATACGCACGACCGGCAGGTCTTCGGCAAGCTGTTTGAGGTCCTTCTCAGAGACCTCCCCGCCTTCGCCATCCTCAGGAATGGCTCGAAGCGATGCCGATTCCCGCTCGATCATGTCACCGAACTCATCACGGAGTGTCTTCTGGTACTGCAGCAGAGCGTTCTTGATCGAATCCGTGTCCGTAAGGCGAGGAACGATCTTAAGGCCTGTCTTCTTCTTAATGAAATCGATAGCGCCGAGATCGTCCGTATCGAGCATGGCGACTTCGAGCGTATCGGCATTCTTTTTGAATGCCACAATATTGTGATTGCGCGCAATGGGCTCAGGAATAAGCGCAAGCGTTTCAAAATCAAGTTTGAGTCCCTTGAGATTGACGAAGGGAATGCCAAGTACGTATGCCTGGACACGGCGGAGGTCGTCTTCAGAAAGCTCCCCGTCAGAGACGAGAACCTCTCCTACAGACATACCTCCTTCTTTGGCGCGCTTTTCAGCCTTTTCAAATGCAGCGCGTGAGACGAGACCTGCATCCAGAATGAACTCTTTCAGTTGTTCGTCTTTAATGTGCATCGGGAAGTACGCTCGCCCCGGAGCGCAAAGTACTTTTAGTATAGCAGTGCGTGTACATAAAGAAGAGAAAACTTCTCAACAGAATGGATAGTGGGTACAATGCGCACATGACAAAACGCGTATACCTTGTACGGCACGGCCAAAGTGAATCTAACGTAAGCGGTATCGCTGAAGGTGCAGAATGCCCGCTTACCCCTGAAGGAGAACGTCAGGCGGCTGCATTGGCCGATCGCTTTTCCCGCATTGATATTGATGTAATCATCGCAAGTCCGTACGTACGAACGAAAGAAACAGCCCGTATCGTTAACGAAGTACTCAAAAAACCCTTGGAGTATAATGACCTCTTCATAGAAAAACGTAACCCTTCGGAGGATATCGGGAAAAAAATCTATAACCTGGAAGATACTCTGGCTTCCCGTCACTTCACTGACCCCCACTGGAAAAAATCAGACGAAGACAATTTCTCGGAGATAAAAGCTCGAGCGCTGGCGGCACTCATCTATTTAATAGAACGACCGGAAGAAACTGTATTAGTAGTCACCCATGGGTGGTTTTTGCGGGTGTTGATAGCGACACAATTATTAGGAGACGCTCTTACGGTTGAAGAATACGCAAAGATATGGCGCTACTTCTGGACCAAAAATACCGGAATAACGCTTGTTGAATACGATCCCCACAATCTTAACCGCGGCTGGCGACTCATCACGTGGAACGACCACGCGCACCTAGGGTAGTCGCCTTCGAACAAGATTAAGCTGACCCGGAAACGTTAGGTTAACTTACTGCGCCCTGTAGCCTGGAAGTCCAATCTGGCGCAGAGGAATTGCTTTGAATCCTAGACCAAACGCTGGCGAAGTCGATTCGAGCGCATAGTCTCCTCCACTCCAATTTTTAAATCGAGGATCGGCAATTTTGCTGTTCACATCAAAGCCTGCCGCCTTCCATTCCTCGTAGGTTCCCCGCGGGGTGACATCAGTACTACTGAAGAAGGAAGCGGCACTGACAGCCCCTCGATACCAGTACAGATTGTTGTTCCACGTGCCCTCCTTAAGGGGAGACCCGCCAAGAATAACGCCCAAGGGTGAGGTGAAAGCGATAATGTTCTTTTCTATGACATTATTCGCGGCGAATGTTCCGGATTGATATACCTGCGCGCGGGGACCGTTTACAAACACATTATTGTAGACCCGGTTGTCAGCTCCCTTATGGAACATGACAGCGCCCGTCGGTGCACCCACGATGATGTTGCCATAAATATCAGTTCCGGACTGCCCTCCGCCTCCGGAGGCGTCGAGGTAAATACCCCAGCAGGTAACGTCCTTCGTGAACGTAAGGTCAGGGTTGACGCGGAGGCCGCCGACATCTGAAATCCGATTGTAGCGAACTGTCTCGCGCTTCTCTGGATTATAGTTGGCGCCGTTTTTAAGATAAATAGCTCCGCAGTCGAGTGCTTCGCGATTAGTGCGGCGAATCTCGTTGTACTCAATAAGGATCCCGTTGGCAGTATCGGCGCCTGCACTTATGCCGTAGTGCGGCGTATCCTCAATGAGATTGTGTGCGATTCGATTGCTGACCGGGCCAGAATTAATACCCTTGGAGAAACGTTCAAGGAGACCGGGGCGGAAGATGTGGTTCCCAATGGCTGTGTTGTTGCCTGGCCCAAACAGGCGTATGCCGTCGGTAAGTACGTGGTGAATCTTATTGCCGCGGATTTCATTGCCCTCGCCTGCACTCGCTACGATCCATACGCCGGTGCCCACGGCCATGATCTCGTTATTTTCAACGATGTTACGTGAAGCGCCATTTTCAATAAGGATAGCGCCGCCCTCCCTGACTCCCCACCGGCCCGTATTATGCTGATCACGAATCTTGAAACCCTTAATCAGCGTGTTCTGCGCCCCCGTGATGCGAATGATGGGCCCGCTGCCATAGGGCGCGGCCACCGCGCCTGTGCCACTCCACTGTAAGCCCTTGGGGATGACAAAGAGACGGGCACGAGCGCGATCGTGATAAAACTCACCCGCCTTATCAAGCGCAGCTTTCACATTGTAGATGTAATAACGCGTCTTGGTATCAATACCAAAATCAATGCGGCCGATAACGTGCACCTGGCGGGTGGAGAAATCGACTGAGATAGGGTAGATTTCGGATTTCCACCCCAACTTGTCCCACATCAAGAGCATAGGCTCAGGCTCGCCCGCAAACATTGTTGCGGATAAGTCGCCTGGACGGAATTTAAAATCATAGGCAGGAAAGGCCTCCCACTCAGGGTGGCTTCTCTCCCCCGGCTGGAGGACGACGTTCTCGGTAAAGAGCCAGCCGGTCGTGGCAAAATTCGCATCGTCGGCATTGGGGTACCGCGCCGGTTCGTAGTACTCGCCGTTTATAGTTACGAGACCAATTTTAGCGAGTTGGGACGAAACAGGAGCAGACCATACGCCGCCGCCTTCGCTTCTCCAGCCCTCTACTGGAGTGCCGCCCGAGAGTACCGGCGTCTCCCCGGGATAAGCGATGAGCTGTACCCCGCTGTCGCGGCTATCAAGGGTGAGACCTTTTACAAAATAAGTACCTGCACGTACGTAAACACGCTTAATCGTACCGCTTGCGCGAACGGCCTCCTGCGCTCTCTGCAGTGTGCGAAACGGTCCAGCCGTCCCCGAAACAAATGACACCTCAGTTCCCGACCACGCGTCGTTTCCATTCTCCGAAACAAAATAGGCAGGCAGCGTGACTCCTGAGGGCAATCCCATGGACACAGGAGCAGAAGGCGCAACGGCGACTTGCACCACATCACTTGTAACCGACCCTTGAGCATCTTTTACGACAACGTGGTACGCGCCAGTGTGGGCGCTGGTGGCCGATGCTACATAGAAAACATTGAGTGTATACCCCTTAAGCGGAAGGCCGTCTCTGTACCACTGGTAGGAAAGTGGCGCGGTGCCCAGAGCGGTGACCTTAAGCGCCAGCTGTTTTCCCTCCTCCACAGAGCTCGCTGTCGGCTGTTTGATAATGACGGGAGCGACAGAGGGAATGTACCCGTCTACACGCACCGTCACGGTGTCACTTTTGACAGAACCTGCGTCGTTTGTAACGACGACATGGTATCGACCCGCATTGGCAGCCGCCACGGAGGGAAGATACAGAATATAGATGTTCTGCCCCTTAACCGGAACGCCGTCTTTGTACCACTGATAGGAAAGCGGGGTCGCGCTTGTAGCAGAGACCTTGAGCGCCATCTGATTTCCGGATACTAGGTCAAGCGAACGCGGCTGTGCAGTTATGGTGGGAAGGACCGCCGTTGCCACAGTGGCAGACCCCTTCTGTGACCCCTCATGACTCAACAGAATTCCCGATACCGCCAGAACGGCCATCAGAAAGACTGCGGCGAGGAAGGTGCGGCGAGTGAGTGGCGGGTTATGCATCAGAGAACTACTAAATATAGTGAACAGCTAATCGCGTACGTTGCGCAAAGGTTTCTCGATAGCCTTAAGGGCATCGGCTGAAATGCTGCCCTTGGTGAGCGCCGCTCGAAGTGAAAGATCTCCCGCGATAAGCAGCGGAAGCGGCATGCCGGTCTCACTCAGTATTAGCCGGTTCACGTACGGCACCGTAATGGCCCGCAGGCTCGCCTCTTTTTTCTTACTTCCAGAGCTCATCGCTGTCGAAAGACCGATCACGGAGTCATTCTGGAGCACGGGACCTCCTGAAACACCGGTTGTCGCCAGCTTTGAGGGAGACAGGGCGATATAGTCGAGCGTTCCCGTCTCGAATCCGCGGACACTCGCTATGGTTGAGGAGGCAGTCGCGCTTACAAGCTTGCTGCGGATATCCTTAAAACTGAGCTTACCCGCGGGATAACCGGCGATAAGAACCTCATCTCCCTCCTCAAGAAGGGCTGAGGTTTGAACAGGAACCGAAGGAAACTGAGCGGGGAGTGAACCCTTCGTGGCACCCGTAATATAAAGGAGGGCAAAATCGTACCGACCCGTGCCTTTCGTGTTCGTCTTTGCAGACTTAAGTGTCGTGGCGGTGAGCCAGTTTGTGGAGACATAGAGGACGTCCGCCGTGTACGCTTCCCTGGCAGGAGAGCCGGTGCGGACAGCGCACTCAGCGGAGAGGCGACTGTCCTTTCCATTGAGCAGTAGGTACTGTGCGACGTGAGCATTCGTGAGAATCACACCGCGCGGGTCAATGATGACACCACTGCCCGTCGTACTGAACTTCTTGTTCCCCACTTCAATACGGCAGTACAGATTCACGGTGGCGTCGAGAATCTTCTGCTCAGAGGGCGTGACCGCAGGCGTGTTCAGCTTTGAAGTACGAGAATACGCTGCAGAAGCGTGAGGTGTTGAAAAGACAAAGACGGCAAGGACCATGACGGCCAGAGCAAGAGAAAAACGAGCCAAAGACATACGGATCCAGCATAGCACCTGCCGGGGGCACAAAAAATACCAAATGTTAGTAGTGATTGACAATGCCAAGCAGATCACGTATTATTTGTATACCTTAACTGTCCGCCTCCGGCGGGCACGTTTTTTTAAGAAAGACTTATGAACGCAGTGAATTAGACTTTCTTAACCCCGCACCAATTTTGCTTTTACAGCACAAACGAAGCGCGGGAGGCGGATAGCCTCGTACCTTTCGGGCGCAGCGCTTCGCGGAGAAGGGGCCTGCCTATCCGGCAGCCGCACTACGCGAGATTTGCAAAGGCAAAATTGGTGCGGGGTGCAAGTGCAATTAATTTCGTTATCACTCAATAAATTTTACTAACATGTTTGACCTCAAAGTAATGAACTCGGTGATTGACCAGCTCGAAGAAGAGCGCGGCATTCCCCGTGCAAAAATGCTCGAAGCTATCGAGACCGCCCTCGCCACAGCCTATAAAAAAGAGTACGGCAAGCGCGGGCAGATTGTGCGTGCAACCTTCGATCCAAGTTCAGGAAAGACCGATTTCTTCCAGGTGAAAAAGGTTGTCGAGCCATCCGAAGTCATTCTCGAGGATGAGGAGAAAGTCGATGAGCTGGACGAGCGCATCCGCTATAACCCGGAGCATCATCTCTTTGTCGAAGACGCGCGCCGCATCAAGCGTGACGTGCAGGTCGGCGACGAGCTCACCTTCCCCCTTGAAGGAAAGAATGACTACGGCCGCATCGCCGCACAGACCGCTAAGCAGGTCATCATCCAGAAGATCCGCGAAGCGGAGAAAGCTTCCGTGCTTCAGGATTTTGGCGGCAAACAGGGCGAGATTGTGAGCGGCACCGTCCAGCGCATCGAGCGCGGCAATATTTTTGTCGAACTCGACCGCACCACAGGCATCATTCCGCACGATGAGCAGATCCCTGGAGAGCGCTACCGCCAGGGCGAGCGCATCCGCGCCTACCTCTACTCTGTGGAGGAAACACCCCGCGGCGTCTTCCTGCGCCTCTCGCGGTCACACCCGCGCTTTCTCGCCAAGCTCTTTGAGATGGAAGCGCCAGAGCTCGTAAGCGGCAGCGTGCAGATCAAGGCCATTGCCCGCGAAGCGGGTTCGCGCTCCAAGATCGCGGTGGCTTCCTTTGATCCCCACATCGATCCCGTAGGCTCTCTAGTCGGCCAGCGCGGCGTTCGCGTCTCAACCGTTATGAGCGAGCTCGGCGGCGAGAAAATCGACATCATTGAATGGTCAGAGAATCCGCGTGAATTTATTGAGGACGCGCTCTCGCCGGCAAAGGTACTCTCCGTGGAAATTGACGAGGCTGAGCGCAAAGCGACAGCGCAAGTCACGGAAGACCAGCAGTCGCTCGCAATCGGCAAGGGCGGACAAAACGTGCGCCTCGCTGCAAAACTCACAGGCTGGCGCATCGACATCCGTTCCATGCAGGGCGACAGCGTCGCACAAGAGGGTGAAGCCGCTGCTCCTGAGGAGTCTGCTCCATCTGACACAGCAGCAACTGTAGAGACAAGCGGAGAGGAAACGGCCTAACCGCGCGTGATATACTCTATCCACTATTCCCCTAACTCATAACCTCGCATATGAATCTGTGGCACGATATTCCTTCCGGAGACAAAGAGAGCATCAACACGATCATCGAGATCAACCGCGGCTCGAAGAATAAATACGAGATCGACAAGGAGACCGGCCTCATCGCACTTGATCGTGTTGCACACACGGCACAGGATTTCCCGTTTGATTATGGTTTCATACCGCAGACACTCTGGGACGACGGCGATGCTGTGGATGTTATTCTCCTCACCACCTATCCCCTCCAGCCTGGCATTCTCGTGCGCGTGCGTCCCGTCGCGATCATGAACATGATCGACAGCGGCGATGCAGACGACAAGGTGATTGCCGTTCCTGTGGACGACCCGCGCTGGAAAGACGTTCTCGATCTCAAGGATGTTAATCCACACACGCTCAAGGAGATCGAGCACTTCTACTCAACCTATAAGAAACTTCAGAACAAAGAAGTGTCCGTGACAGGTTTCAAAGGGAAGGAGGCTGCGCAAGAAGCCTTTGAACGCGGCAAACAGCTCTACGCTGAAAAATTCGGAAAGAAATAATAAAAAGATACTTGTCCACAAAACCCCTCGCACTGCCAGCTGGCAGTGCGAGGGGTTTTGTATACTTAGTGCCAAGCAGAAGGGGCGACCTTTATATAGTTATTCATCATATTCGACTATGACCCAATCGATACGCATGAGCTTATTCGTCACCTCGGGAATTGCCGTTGCCGTACTCACACTTGCGAGCGGACTCTTCACCGTAGAAGCACACGAAGGACCGCACGCTGAAGGCGAAGCACACACCGAAGCAACAGTTGAAGCCGAGGTGAATACGGGAGGATCACCGCTTCGTGAACGCTTAGAGAACCTCCGCGCCGTCTTTGACGAGCGCCAGGAAGCACGAATGGAAACACGCGAGGAGCTCAGGGGCGAGCTCGAAACACGCCGCGAGAATTGGGAAACACAGCAGGACGCACGCCGCGCTAACATGGAAGAGAGCCGAGAAACCATGAAGGCCCGCTTCACGGAACGTAAAGCTGAGATCCAGGGAAACATCACGGAACGTCTGCAAGGCTTTGTAGAACGTGTCAAAGAACGCTTCACGGCTGCCATTGAACGCCTCGAGAACATCGCCGCGCGCATTGAATCCCGCGCTGAGAAACTGGAAGCAGAAGGCGTTGACGTAGAAGTTACGACAGAGGCTTTGGCTGAAGCTCGTGCTGACCTCAGCAACGCACAGACACTCGTTGCGGATCTCTCTCTTGAAACCAGCACAGGTACGAGCACCATGCGCGAGAGCTTCGGAGCACTTCGCACCTCGATTAGTGAGATAAAGACCGTACTTAAAGAGGTGCATACCCACCTGCGCGAAGCCGTTATGAATCTCAAAGGCACAAGTAGTGTGAACGCCACAGCTACAAGTAGCATCGACGCATCCGCTGGCGTAGAATAAAACTACTTAATAAATAACAACCACACTCCATGGATCCCCTACAGCAGAACAATCCTCCGGTAAATCCCGCTCCCGGAAGCGGTGCTCCTCAGCCGGAGGCGCCAAAGAAACAATATGGACCGATGATCGGCATCATTATCATCATCGCTCTCCTCGCACTCGGCGGCCTCTACTTCTATGGTATGCAGCTCATGCAGAGCGACACGCAGATGGAGGACACACAGACCACAGAAGAGAGCGACGCCATCACGACACAGCTTCAGATGCAGAGCTCCTCAGATGAAGTGGACGCCATCGAAGCAGATCTCGAAGCAACGTCAATTGAGAGCCTCGACAGCGGCGCCGAAGAATTCGAGGGAGAACTCCAGGCACAATAGAAGCCTTGTCAATTCACCCAAACAAAAACAGCCGCGGGCGCGGCTGTTTTTGTTAAAAAGGTCGTGCAGTTCGAATCCTACCCACAGAGCAAATTGACTTACCCTCACTCAGGAGCTAGCTTGAGGCTACCGTTATATGAAAGTCCTAAAGATTAGCAAAGAAAACGCCCAGTTTCAGGTGCTCCATGCTCTGAAAACTAACCGTGAGAAAAGAAACAAAGAGGGTTTCCTCCTTGAAGGCGTTCGCAATATAAACAACGCCTTAGCGTCTGGTGTCGCCATCAGAGCCGTTATCTATTCCTCCGAAAGAGGTCTCTCCAGTTGGGCAAAAGATATTCTACAAACATCAACTACAGAGACCCGCTACGATCTCTCGAAAGAACTTCTAGCTAAGCTGAGCAACAAGGAGGAATCATCTGAACTACTTCTGTTAGTGGAGACTCCTGAAAATGATTTTAGTGACATCAAACTACGTGAGAATCTACTAGTAGTGGTCTTTGATAGACCTTCGAGCCCAGGAAATTTAGGCACCATCATTAGGTCCTGTGATGCACTGGGAGTTGATGGACTAATTGTGACTGGTCATGCTGTAGACGTGTACGATCCTGAAACCATCAGTGCAACAACAGGATCGTTGTTTTCAGTTCCCATACTACGACTCCCCTCTCAGAAAGAACTTGAATTGTGGATACAGGAAATGCGAGAAAAGTACCCAAACTTACAGATAGTTGGGACTGACGAGCAGGGTGAAAAAACTATCTACGAAGCTGACTTTAACAAGCCAACGATTCTGCTTGTGGGCAACGAAAAGCTTGGCCTCAGCGCTGCATACAAGACCTTGGCTGACAGCATGGTCAAGATTCCTATGGAAGGCTCTGCGAGTTCCCTGAATGTGGCTGTAGCTACTTCTATTGTTCTTGCTGAGATCAATCGTCAGAGACTCACCTAGAACTCTGGGTTTAAAGTTCGAACGTCCTCCAGCCAGTGGAGCTGACAGGTTTCAAGAAGAGTTGTATAGTCTTCCCTGGCAACAAGGAGATGCGTCATGCCGAAGATTCCCTTTAACTTCGGACTCTTCTTCCATGCCCTGAAAGGGCTCGTCGGTAGAGAACCCGATCGGAAAGTGCTTCAGGGCTTTGACGGCTACTACCAGTTCATCTACGAAGCCCAAAACAACCAGGAGCGGACCACGTTACTTGAAGCTAAGAATGTCGTGACAGGTTGGCTCGATCTGTTCGATATCACGTTCTCAGGCTCACGCTGTGAGTGCGGTGAACGTGGGAGTGTACTTGATATTCGGATCACCCACCCGAAGCAGCCCCGATAACCGTATCGACAGAGCCATATACCCCACCCGGCAGCGGAAGCCTCACGACTTCCCTGCTCGGTGGTATTTTTTATTCTGAATAGTCAGAGTTTACAGAAAGCGTAAGGACCTGTACTGTGCCCCCAGATCTTTAATCAGGGAGAAACGCCCATGACGGAGCTGTACATAAAGATGGGGATTGCTGGAATACTCTTCGGAGCTTGGCCGCTCATCATGAATCGCAGCGGACTTGAGAGCGGGGTTACCACCGTGATACTTTCCACAACCACGCTTGTACTGGTCGCGCCTTTTGCACTGCGTTCTGATTTTTCATCAGCAGCGCAACACCCCTGGCTCATTGCCCTTGCGGCTGGGATTGTAGGAGGGCTAGGGCTCCTGGCCTTCAACAGCGCACTGGCCAAAGCAAGCACTGAGCGCGTGGGCTCCCTCTTTGTACTCATGACAATAGTCCAGATCAGCGTTGCCGCTCTCTACCACGCATGGGTAAACGGTGGTGTGAGCATCAAACAAGGCGTAGGGTTCGCCGCAGCTGCCTGCGCAGCCTTCCTCCTCCTGTAACGACTTGAACGCACCCTGAAGCTGTAGCTCCAGGGTGCGTTTTCATTCCCTCAAAATATTGACAAGATTATATATTTGTAGTATTAAGATTAACGTTGCGTTCCTTTATAGAGACATAAGGAGAATAAGCATGTCTTCGAAACGACGTGTCATTATCCGCCAACCGATTGATCTCGGTGACGGAAAGTGCCACCCCTTAAGTAAAACGGGTGCCCCCTATACGTGCACAATGCTCAGACCTGGAGCTTTCTACTGGCATGCAGGGCGACTCTACGTTGGCTACGGATGGCTCTCTTCCTTCCATGCAGGCGAAGAGCCTGTGTGGGATCCACAACCCGTACCGCGCAATGCAGTGGTGGAAACTTGTATGGGCTACTACCACTTCAGCAATATGTTCGTCGAAGGTCCCCCTTACTTTCGCACCTATGCGGAGCTATCCCTCAGATACCTCTACCAGAGGTCTGATTGGGGGTCGGGTTTTCTTAAAAAGAAAATCGACCAGGGAACCATCGACGTTCGCGAGAAGATCGTATTGCCGCCCAACTGCTACCTCGAGTACCAGTGGGAAGGAGGTTGGGGTGGTCGTGAACAGCTTCTGTCTCGGGGATACAGAAATCCCAAAAAGGTGATGCCTCAGATTCGCAAGGCCCCGAGCCTTGACGCTATGCGCGCATCGCCAGAAGCTCGACGTCTCTACAAGATGTACACACACGACGAACGTTGCGTTCACGGTCTGCGTCCCGAATAGAACATAGTTCTATTCTCCTGACGCAGTAGATTTCTGAGCAGACCTCAAAAATCTCTGCAAAAACAAAAACCTCACACACTATATGATGTGAGGTTTTGTATTTTAAAGTAAGCGCGATACATTAAAATTCAGAACGAGAAGAGAGGTGCAACATGAATGCCGAACAGATGGACCTGTTTCGCGGAGGCTTGAAAGCTTTTGGAGAGGCGACGCTCGCTCCTGATTCCGTCATCAGGAAGATCATCAGCGCATATACGCCGGGAAACAACTGCTCCGCTATCGACCCCACATGGGACGAAGCGGGCGAACGCGCTCGCTGCGATGCGACGCTAGAACTTTTCCTCGACACCTTCGACCAAGCCATGCAGCCATAGATTCACCCACCATTTACTTTCCGCCCTTACCATAGGGCGGCTTTTGTTTTGCTACGTAACATGCTACGTAGCAAAACAAACTGGCAAATCCGGCTGCATATTGTATAGTCCCAGCAGTTCAACAAAGGGAGACTTCGATGCCGACTCTGGAAATCACCGTCAAAGCCGTCAGTGATGCCGCGGAAGTGTTTATGAAGGCTTGGAACCGAGGTGACCTCGAAGGGGCCTGTCAGATCTATGCCCCGGACGCCTCATTCATTGCAGATGGGAAGTACACTCAAGGACGAGATGCTATTCTGGAGAGATACCGCGCCAGCTATCCCGACCACACTACGATGGGTACCCTCAAGTTGGAATTACGTGAGTTCCGTTACAGCGGCACGGACACTCCTGATGGACCCGGCATGGCAAGCGCCATTTTCGAATGGGCGCTCACCGTTGGTGAAAAAGTCCACTGTGGATTTACCCTCGAAACCTACGCGTTTTCCCTCGAAGATGACAGACTGTACCTTCTGCAGGATGCAACCGTGTAACATATCATCACAACCGCGCCGCCTCGGTATATGGGCGGCTTTTTTATGCATTTCTTCCCTTCACGCTCTGTACAAAAATTTCCTTGTAGAGTTACAAAAGACCGAGGAGAACACCATGAGGAAGATCCCCACGATCACCATGTCACGGCAAATTCTGGGTACCGCTATCATCCATTGGCTCAGCTTGCGCTTTGACTATCCCTTTCTCCCATACCGGGTGATTGGGTCCACCGTCATACCTCCCTCTAGGTTTAGAGTAGAACTGCTGCCTAAACCCCTAAAAAAGAAGGCGTACCCGGACCTTGTCAAACATCCCCCATATTTTCCTTCTGAAGAGCGATTCACGCTGACTCGCCATGAGCTGAAATGCGCACTGACACGCGAATTACAGCTGTCGCATTGGAGAGTGAAGTATGAGGGCAACCTCATCAAGACATTACCTACATGGATGCCGTCGACGATCAGCGTTTGCATTGGGATATTCCCTCGAGAGTGCAAATACCGGAGGGGTCCGCGTCACCTCTGGCGACCACTTAGAAAAACTTAGCCGCTCCCTCCACTAGGGCGGCTTTACTTTTTAGGGTTCGAACATTCTCCAGCAGGTGGAGCTGACAAGTCTGTTTTGAGATTGTATGATCCCATAAGTTCTAGTGATGGTACGAATACAAGGAGATCGAAATGAAAGCCACGCTGCTACTTGTTTTCTACTGGAGTGCGGGTGGGGTGCATAGTCAGAGCATCCCTATGCAATCGTACGAACTATGCGAGCGCGAAAAGCCTCGCCTCGTCCAGGAGAACACCCTCAAGCCTGGTGTTGGTCACTTCTTCATCGTAGGCTCTTGTGCAAAAACTGAGGAATAAGGTTCCGACCTGACCATTGAACTGCCCTCTTGGCTTTTAAAACTTCCACCCCGCAGGTGAAGCCTCACGGCTTCCATGCTCGGTGGCGGTTTTTGTTTTGCTACGTAACATGCTACGTAGCAAAACACACTGGCAAATCCGGCTGCATATTGTATAGTCGCTCCAGCAACCAAGAGGAGAGCGCTCATGACTTCCCTCAAAGATAAAGTCTGGAAAATGCCCATGAGTACACTAATATTTGGACTGTGTGGAGCGAGTGGGGCGACTGCCTGGATCGGCACTGGTCAATTGACGATTGGATTATCCGTACTTCTCGGTTTGCTGGCCTTTCTCCTCACTCTTATAACCGTAACGAACGGGTGGGAGCGCATGAACATGGGCCTGGGTTACAGCTTGCCCGAAGATGTGAGAGACCCGCCACATAAGATGACTCGCTAACTCCTCCATCTGGACGACGGTTGATAAACCACGGCTGCCCTTTCGCTTCGAAGCGAAAGGGCAGTTCTTATTTGGATATAAAAAAGCGAGGTGATCATGAGATCACCTCGCAGGAAGTGAAGGAGAAGGGCATCGGGATACCCATACCATACTCCTCATCAAATTCCATTAACTGGCCCCATGAGGCACACAGATATTGATACGCCCGATAATTATGCGCCGCCATTTTACGGACAACCTGACCCATCGGAACCATATACGCCCCCTCGGGGAAGAGATCGTCTTCGCCCGAAAGAAACTTCCAGGACGGCTCAAGCTCAAGGCCAACGAAGGCCTCTCTCATGAAGCCAGGCGGCTCTTTAAGGTGAGGCGATGGAGGATTAGGCCGCAGTACGCGTATTTTCATTGAGACCTCCAAGGAACTTTTGCAGAGTATAGCACCTCAGTGCACAAAAACGGCTCATATGCTAGACTAACCGCCTCATGACCCCCGAAAAAGTAGAAAATCTTAAGCTTGAATATCCCCGTGAATCCGAGGCCGAACTCTCCGGAGATATTCCTTTTGAGGAACTCGCCTCCTACCGCGCCCATGCGCTGGAGCACCTCGCAGAGCACACCGAAATCCCGGGCTTTCGCAAAGGGCACGTGCCCGAGAAAATCCTCGTTGACCGTCTCGGGGAGACTGCTGTCATGTTTGAAGCCGTCGAGCATGCACTCCAGGAACTCTTCCCACGTCTTCTTGAAGCACACAAACTCCACGCCATCGGCCGCCCTGATATCACAATCACCAAACTTGCTCCTGGAAATCCCGTAGGGTTTAAGATCACGGTTGCCTTGATGCCCCAAGTGAAGCTTCCTGACTACAAAAAACTCGCTAAGGAGGTCATGGAAAAGGAGGAAGTAGCGGAGGTAACCGGGGAAGAAGTGCAGAAATTTATTGACGAGCTCGGCAAACGCTACAACCAGGAGCAGAAGAAGCCTGAAGACGCACCGCTCCCTGAACTCACCGACGAGTACGTGCAGTCCATGGGCGATTTTAAAGATGTCACAGACTTTAGAGATAAGGTACAGAAGGGTATGCGCCGCGAAAAAGAAGCGCGCATCCGGGAAAAGAAGCGCATTGAAGTGAGCGACAAGATCATCGAGGGCGCGGCTATTCCCCTGCCCCGCATTTTAATCGACAGCGAACTTGAAAAGATGTTTGGCCAATTCAGGGAAGATCTCTCACGCATGCAGATAAAGTTCGATGAGTATCTTGCGCGCATCAAGAAAACAGAAGACGACCTGCGTAAGGAGTGGGAGCCCGACGCCATAAAACGCGCCAAGCTCCAGCTTGCACTTAACGAGATCGCAAAAGTAGAGAAGATTGAGCCCAAGACAGAGATGGTCAACCACGAGGTGGAGCATCTGCTTGAGCACATCAAGGACGCGAACCCCGACCGCCTGCGCATTTACGTCGAGACCATGCTCACGAACGAAGAAGTCTTCAAATTCCTGGAAAATCAAAGGAAGGAGCCTGAGGAAAAGAAATAGCACCGATCTAACAAGAGTCGGTGCTAGTAGAACCAATCCTTTCGAGCGCCTCCTGCAGCTCGAAAAGGGACTTCCGGCCGAAACCGGGAATCCGGAGGATTTCCGCCTCCGTCTTCATGAGAAGCTGACCAAGCTCCGTTTCACCCTCGTGCGCCAGAAGCGCACGGCGAGCACTCGGATTCATCCCTGAGAGGTCAACCTCCGAGACTTTCTTCCCCAGTGCATCGGCTTTCACCAGACACACGATGGTTGAGTACGCCCTTCCGTACATTTTTCCTCCTTCCGCCAATGCGGATTTGCTCAATCAACCCACGAACGATTCGCGAGCTGAATAGAATCCTCGAACTTTCGCGTCGAGGAAGCGCGCCCCTTGCGGGTGTACTTCTTTTTATTGCGGGCGATGCGCTGTCCGTAGCGGGCGTCGCGCAGAGCGAGTGCGAACTCGTTGCGCCGCCGCGGTTGCCTCTTCATCTTTCCTCCTTTCACCGCCGCTCAAAGAGCGGCGGATTGGGTTGATCAGAAAGCTCGATTCGGCTGACTGCGCCGTCAGAGACGTACACATACACGTACGATTCCGGCGACGGACGAAGATCAGGCCAGATTTTCGGACGGAACTGAATCCGCCCCGCGCTCGCGAGCATCGCCTGCCCGGTGAGGTCGTGGAGGGTCGCCGTCATGTAACGACGACTATTGTCCTCATCGCGGCGGTGCCACCGTGGACTCCGCCGCAGCTCCTGCGGAAAGTCTTCGTCAGCGACGAAGAGATGCACTTGCCGCCCCAGGCCAAGCCGGACGGCGTTGGCAAAGAACTTCTTAATGGTCATGTGTCACCTCATCTCGATGAACCTACGAACAATTCACAGGCTCAAAAGAGTGGAGGACTACTTTGTCCTCCAGATAACACGCAACTGACGCCTGCGGAACCCCGTGATACGCGAGAGGCCCCAACGCAACTTGAACAGAATCCACGCAAGCTTCCAGTCCATGGTGTCCTCCTGGGTTGCGACAAAGAGCCAAATAGCTAGCTCCTTATCGCACCCCAGGAAGTTTTATTAAAGAACACCCACTCAATGAGACCTCAAAGCTATTCAAGATCTCAATAGAGTGCCCGATACGCGAATTCGTATCAGGCCGTACGTAAAAGAACATTCCCCTCCGAGCGCTGTTTGATCAGACACCCGGTGACTGGCTTAATTGGCAGCCAGTGGCGTCCCTTCAGCATGGCGCAATAATTCTCGCCACACTACGCGCGGGGCAGCACGTGCACGTCGATCTCACCCTCATGCGGGCAAGACCTTTAGGACAGTGGGCGAACCCACTCCCTTTGTACCTGGACACCCGTCGGGCCAGGTTGGCCACCTGCAAGGCCAATCCTCATGAAATTAAGCGGCTTTCTCCTCCTTACGCCGTTGCGCCTGAGCGAACTTCTCCGCCCAGAACGCGCGGACGCGCTCCTGCTCAGCACTCTGCACTGAGGCGGCCTTCTCACGCCGCAACTCTGCGAAGTGCACGAGCCTCACGGTCGCGCCTTCGGGGGCCTCCGCCTGGAGCTTCTCCCCGCAGAACTTGTGAACACGGAGCTCTTCCGTGTCCACGCACAGAACAAAGTTGGCCCCATGCTTGCCCGTGTTCTGGCAGAACCCGCACACTTTCAGTGTGGCCATGATAGTCTCCATCTCGATCAACCCACGAACCATTCGCAGGCTGAATAGAGCGGGCAAGAATATTCTTGCCCTCAGCTGGGGTTTTTGTTCAGGCACTCCCTCTCCTGGATCCCCGGTTCTTTCAGTCGGGATCAGTCACTGCATTGCGGATCGCCCACCACCCGCTAGCGCGAGGTGTAGGAATCGAGAAGAATTTCGGCCTCTTCGACCCGCTTGTGGTTAATGAGCCACAAGCAGCGGGCGAGGATATCATCCTCGCTGATCCGGGTGGGCACACGAAGGGGTTTGAAACCCTCCGCCCAGGTGCGAACGCCCACCACCTGGCCTTGGGTCGTCGTAATGATCTGCATAGGCATAGCCCCTCCCCGGGCGCGTCGTGTTCATTGGCTCATGAGGGGAGGGGCGGGTACCGTACTTATTAAAGTTTGTCTGGTATCACTCCCGAGCAGTCCCTCCCCTCATGAGCCAATGAAGCTCTCTCAAAGATCAGATCTACAACAAAAAAACCCGTTAACTTGATGTCAGATCAAATTAACGATGGCATTATACACAGGCCCATTTTTTTGTCAAGTAGTTTTGATATTTTATTTTCTAACGTGCTGATTATATCTATATATTAAGCCATTTTATGTATTGATAAATGTTATTTACATATGACAAAATTAGCACATTTCAGTCAGTACGATTGACAACAGAGTCTGACTATGCTAGACTCATTATGGTGCCTAGAAAACAGTTGTTCTCGGCATCCTGGAGGCTCCAGTTGGAGAGGCTCCAGAGGTTCATCACTCTGTTCAACTCTTCGATGAAAGGACTTCCGCCATGTGTAGACTGGGCGGTTCTGGCTGGTAGCCGGATGATGACTGGCTGCAAGCCGTAAGGCCACAGCCAAAGTTCCTGATCAAGAAGGCCGCGCAATCCAATAAGTGGATTGCGCGGCTGCTTGTTTTTTTAGCCTTAGTAAGAAATCTTATTTCCCAGCACTCTCCCAGACCTGTTCAAAAAGAGAACGCATCGTAACAGCGATATTTGCGTCCTCGAGAACGACACCAAAAATGCGAGATTGCGTAGACATATATGCAATCTTATTGTCATAGATAATGACGTCTGCTGAGATGCTGCATTTATCCGAGGAAATATAGCGTGCGTTAGTGGGAGATTTTGATAATAATTCGTCGTACTTTGTAGCACCGCCCGTCCTTGTGTAGATCAAGCGACTCCTGATACCTCGCCGCTCGCGTTCTGTTGAATATTCGTCTCTCTCCTTCTCAGAAAAAATCTTGGCCAGATTGTCGTCAGAAAAAATGACGAGCAACTCTTTTTCCTGTACTCGGAGTATCTCTTCTCTCATAGCAACCAATCCTTCTTTCCCTGAGAAAAAACGTACGACCGGCCGCTCGCCAGCGCCTTCAAACTGACGAATGAGTTCAGGTAGAAACGTGCTTAAATCTCGCTCGCGCGCATCTACCGCTTCACGCTGTTTTGAAAGCAAACGTTTAAGAAGTTCGGGAGACTCAGGAGCAAAAAAGGTCTTTTTGCCCTCCTCGTAAGTGCTCATCAGCCCCACGTCCATGAGCGATTTTATCTGCACATAGGTTGTCGGGCGCTTTATCTTCGCCTGCTTGGCAAGCTGATCAGCAGTGGCCGGCCCCAGCTCAAGCGATGCCAGATACACCTTCGCCTCGTTCTCAGAAAGGCCTATATCCTGGAGTTCTTTCAGCATGAAAAGAGTATATCACGCACCGTACCTGGTTATTGAAGAGCCTGAGATTTTTGGTAGTATACCCGAATGCAACCCCATGAATTCATAAAAAGCCAGCTTGTGCCGGTCGTCGTGGAGAAATCCCAGTTCGGCGAGCGCGCCTTCGACATCTACTCCCGCCTTCTGCGCGAGCGCATTATTTTCCTGGGCGGCCCCATCGAGGACTACACAGCAAACCTCGTCATCGCCCAGCTCCTGTACCTCAACTACGAGGACCCCAAGCGCGATGTGAGTCTTTACATCAATTCCCCCGGCGGCGCCGTAACCGCAGGTCTCGCCATCCTCGATACGATGAACTTCATCAAGCCCGAGGTGCAGACCGTCTGCGTGGGTATGGCAGCTTCCGCAGCATCGGTGCTCCTCGCCGCAGGGACCAAGGGCAAGCGCTTCATTCTCCCGAACGCCGAAGTTATGATCCACCAGCCATGGGGCGGAGCGCAGGGCCAGGCAACCGATATTGAAATTACGGCCCGCCACATCCTCGCCGTACGCGAGCGCCTCAACAAAATCCTTGCCAAATCGACCGGCAAACCGCTTGAGACCATTCAAAAAGACGTCGAGCGCGACAAATATATGACTGCCGAAGAAGCCAAGGAATACGGCATCATCGATGAGATCCTGAAGAATACGGTTTAAGTCCTCTATCTAGATTCACGAAAAATCGCCTCAACCGCACGGTGAGGCGATTTTTCGTGAAGTTGCTGGGGCCCTCTGCTTTTGCTATTGTGAAGTCGCCTTTAAGGACCTAAAACCCTACAGGCTGACGATACCTTTTATCTACATTGTTTAATTCTGACTTCGCCCGCACAAGCTACGTATGCAAGGATCTCGGCTTTTCACATCTTTCCTTACGCAACGCATGACTTCCGATATATCTTCCACCCTCATGCTGCCTAAATAACGGGCAGTAGCTCTGCGCGCTAAGTCCTACGCGCACTATGTCACTGAAAGTAGTACTCGTGCTCCTCATTCTCTCGGGGCTCGTTGGTACTGCCTTCGGGTACTTCCTCCGCTGGATCATTTCGCTCGGAAAGCGCGGATCCATGGAGCTCGAGATCAAGCAGATGATGCTTGAGGCTCGCGAGGAAGCAAAACGCATTACTGAAGAAGCGGAAACCCGAGCTGAGGCAGCTATCGAAGAAGCAAAGAAAGAATTCAAAGAACGCGAAGTAGAGATCAAAAAGACTGAAGACCGCTTGGTCAAAAAGGAAGAATTCCTCGACAAGCGCCAGCTCGACATCGACGCTGAGGTGGAGCAAATCAAGCTCCGCATTGCTGAGATCAAGAAAATCCGAGAAGAAGCGGATCTCCTTGAGGATCGAAAGCGCGAAGAGCTCGGAAAGATCGCGAAGCTCTCGGCAGAAGAGGCTAAAGCCGAGCTCATGAAGGTCGTGGAGAAACACGCTGAAGAAGACCTCATGGTCCGCATGCAGAAGCTCGAACTCTTCGGAGCTGAGCGCCTGGAGCAGCGCGCGCGTGAAATCCTTACGACAGCTATTCATCGCCTGGGGAACGCTGTCCCTGCTGACGTGATGACCTCATCCGTCCCCATCCCTTCTGATGAACTGAAGGGTAAGATCATTGGCAAGGAAGGCCGCAATATCAAAGCATTTGAGCGCGCCACCGGCGTTGACGTCATTATCGATGACACTCCGGGAGCCATCACGCTTTCCTGTTTTGACCCGGTGCGCCGCCAGATCGCGCGCGTCGCGCTTGAGAATCTCATCGTTGACGGACGCATCCAGCCCGCAAAGATCGAGGAGTCCGTTGAGAAGGCGAAGAATGAAATCGCTCGCATTGTAAAAGAAAAGGGTGAACAGGCAGCGTACGAGTGCGGCATCTTCAATCTCGATCCGAAACTCATCTCAATCCTTGGCCGCCTGCACTTCCGCACAAGCTATGGCCAGAATGTCCTCCAACACTCGATCGAAATGGCGCACATCGCCGGTGTTATCGCCGCTGAAATCGGCGCAGATGTCGCCGTTGCCAAGGCAGGGTCCCTCCTCCATGACATCGGGAAAGCTCTGGACCACGAAGTGCAGGGCACGCACGTCGAGATCGGCCGTCGTATTCTTGAGAAATTTGGTGTCTCCAAAGACATCATCGACGCCATGGCTGCCCATCACGAGGAGTATCCGTACGTAAATCCGGAATCGATTCTCGTGCAAGTTGCCGACGCCATCTCCGGCGGCCGCCCCGGCGCTCGTCGCGATACGGTGGAGAATTACCTGAAGCGCCTGGCAGACCTCGAAGCGATCGCAACCTCCTTCCCCGGCGTTGAGAAGACGTTTGCCATTCAGGCCGGCCGCGAAGTACGCGTCTTCGTAACGCCAGACGCCATCTCTGATCTGGAGGCGAAGGAGCTGGCACGCAACATCGCCGTCCGCGTTGAGAATGAGCTGAAGTACCCCGGCGAGATCAAGATCGCCGTCATTCGAGAAAGCAGAGCAGTAGAGTTCGCCCGATAACACTGACTTGCGAAAGTAAAAACCGCCTCGAGAGATTCTCTCGAGGCGGTTTTGCTTTACTTAATGCGTGCGACCTCGTTCCGTGAGCCGCAACTCTTCTATCTTTTGTCGAATGTCAGCAAGCGCGGGGCCTGGGACAGCTCCACACTCCTGAATGAGAAACTCTCTGGCTTCCACATGTGCTTTACGGGCTTTCTCCCTGTCCTGCACCTTATCGGAAGACTCTTTTGCAAGCTCTTCCTCAAGCCAGCGGTCCACGACATCAGCAAAGAAGACGGCACGGCAAGGATCAGGAATCCTGACCCCTTGATCAAGGATGAGACCAGCAGGCTGTTCATACCTGAAGCCGATGACCTTGCTCTCATAAGGATGGTGCAGAAACATCACCGCCAAAGAAGCTGTCGGAGCAACCACAAACATCTCGGTCAATGTCGGGTTTCCTACTGCCGCAGCACAGAAAGAGAGGTGGTCCATGAGCGGATGAAAACCAACCCCGTACTCAAAAAGCTGGTCTCGATGCTCATCAGCCCGAGGGTGCACAGGAAAAAGATGGAGAGGATGCATGGGAACGTCTCCTTTTATCCGCAGATCACAATACCGCGAGAAGCCTTCTTTGTCAGCAGAGGAAGATTGGCACGGAGAAACCTTAAAAAAGAAAAGCCGTGCCAGTTGCCTGGCACGGCGAAAGTTTGAGCAGATCGTATCCTAGCGAACTCCCCACCACTGCGGCCAGATGCAGAGCACGGGCTGAGTTCGAAGATAGGACACCATGATGTGAGCACAAAACCAGTCCACAAAGGGTTCGAGCCACACCGCAAAGGAGAAGCGATCCCGCCCTGAAAGCCCGACATGCACGGGAGTACAATTCTCCCATTTCTCCGCTCCCAGTTTCTCCGCGATACGCGCTTGAGCGGCTTCAAGATCGCCCTCCTTGTTACCGAGGCCAAGAGCAATGGCTTCAGAAACATCAAACAGAACGGCTCCCTTTTCACGCATAGTTTCCTTGGGAATGCGCGCATGCTTCTCAATGTGGACCAGGAATCGTTCGTAGACACGCTCCACCATCCGCTGGAGCGATGCTACTGCATCCGGCTCTTGAGGGAGAAACGGATCACCGAGTGCCTTACCTTTACCGGCATGGATCCTTTGTGCCTCCACCCTGTCAGCCCGAACACTCTCCCCGAAAAGGCCTCCGCCAAGTCCTGTTACTTTGTTGAAGTGCATCAGTCGAGGTCCAATGACTCCCACACTTCCGATGATAGCGTTCGGATGGAGGAAGATCTCCTCAGCCCCCACCATCGCCATCACCCCACCTGAGGCTGACATATCAGAGACATAGGCAAGTGTCGCCTTACCCGCTTCCCGGAAAGAAACTAAGCCGCTACAGATATCTTCCGAGCCTGTAGGTGTACCACCGGGTGTATTGAGTCGAAGAAGGACTGCCTTGACCTTCTCGTTCTTGCTCAGGCGCTTAAGCGTAGTGCCCAGTTCAGAACCGAAGGTTGCATGCATGCGCATGAACGCTGGCACAGAACGCCGATCCGTGAGAATGGGACCCTTAACATCGAAAATAACTACGATGTTTTCTTCCTCCATCTTTGCGATAGCGGCATCTACCTTCCTGTACGAATAGCGGTGCTGCTTCTTCGAGCCAACAAATTTGCCAGCGAAGTTCTTCACCATGTCAGCTTTGGACAACTCTTCGTCGTCCTCGTCACTCACTTCCGGAGACTCTGGCCGCACCATCCGCACAATCTTTCGGATGAGCAAGATGATCAGAAGCGTGCAGATGAGAAACGTGAACCCCCCGATTGAAAAGTGGAAGGTCCCCTCAGTCAGATTCAGTTCCATTGCCCTCTCCTTGCTGGAAAGTCTGTGTTGGATTTAACACAACCAAAATTACCCTGTCAATAATATTGTTATTCGCCTTCCTCCCGCTTCTTTATCGTCAAAAACGCTGTGTAGTTGAACTTCAAGTCTTGGATGCTCTCCTCAAGAATATCGAGACCGTACAGTTCTGCAGCTGCACGAGAGGCAATGGCGGCCGTCGTGGGGGGCAAGGTCCCTTCGGCAAGATCTTTCGCTGCTTTTGCCGTATCGGGGTATTCCTGGATATCAATCATCGGCCACTTGCGCTTTAAATACATCCGGCACTGCTTTATCGCTTGATCGTGCGAGGTTATGGCCGTAATTGATTCCGCCGTTGCACCTTTTTTAACCAAAAGATTGTGGTGCACTTCAATTTCAAAGAGTTTTTCTATCTCAAAGTTGTGTTTCGCCATCGCATAAACCGCTTCAATCACAATGCCGCCATTGGAGTTCTCGATCGGGAAAACGCCACGATCTATCTCGCCGTTTTCAACAGCCGAGAGTACGTTTTCTGCGGAAATAAGGTAGGAAAGCTCGTAGGTTTCTATGCCCGCTTTCTTGGCGTAGGTGCGTGCCGCTTCTTCAGAAAAACTGCCAGGTGCCCCAGAAATGCCTATTTTTAAGGGTTTTTCAGCCATATGGAGGCTAGCATAGCGCTCTCCCGCCCTGGCGGGCAAGTGGACAACACGAATTTGACGAGTAGAGCAAGGATCTTACAAAATACGAGCTTTATTGTGGCTTCATAAATTCATATTGCGCAAAAAACGGCCTACTATATACTTATTATCAGTACTCCATCTGGTAGCGAGAGAATGGAGACCTCGATACTAGTAGGGTCGACGATTACCCACTGTAAATTTCTTTACAAACATGAATAAGGCATCCATCGTTGACAAAGTCCATGAGGTGCTCGGCGGTACCAAGGCTCAGGCTGAGCGCGCGGTAGACACCGTCATTGACAGCATCGCAGGAGGACTTAAGGGCGGCCAGGAGGTCTCTATTGCAGGCCTCGGCATCTTCTCAACCAAGATGCGTCCGGCTCGCCAGGGACGCAATCCTCGCACCGGCGAGAGCATCAGCATTCCTGCTATGCGCGTTCCGAAGTTCCGCCCCGCAAAGGCACTGAAGGATACGGTCAAATAAACTCCACCGCCTAATCAAAAAGCTCTAGATTTCTCTAGAGCTTTTTGATTTTCCAGAACTCCCAATCCCATCTGTGTAAATCGCACCTGCTATTTAATGTTGTAGTGATATAATTGCAGGTATGAAGAAGGCTTTGCAGAATAAGGCTATCGCTTTAAGAAGGTCAGGGTATTCTTACAATCTGATACAAAAACAAGTGCCCGTTTCGAAAAGTACCCTTACGCTGTGGCTGGCTAACGTTCCTTATTCTCCTAACGAAATTGTTCAAAATAGAATCCGAGGAGCAATTCTGAACGCGACCCAGTGGAATCAAAAAAGAAAACGAGATTCTCTTGAAAAGGCTGCGAGAGAGGCTCGACGCGACCTTGGAAAACTAACTAAACGAGACTTGTTTTTATTGGGAATCGGACTCTACATCGGCGAAGGCTCAAAAACCCAAGATCAGGTTCGTATAGTAAATTCTGATCCAGATGTCATCTGTTTAGCTATTCATTGGTTTACGAAGGTGCTTGGCTTGAGAAAAGAACATTTCTCGCCTACAATCCACCTGTACCCAGATAACGACCCACGGGAATCCTTGGAATTTTGGTCTCGAGTGACAGATATACCTCCGTCACAATTTGGGAAGACGCAAATTGACAGAAGATTGAAGAAACCGAAGAAAGTGGGCTTGCTGCGTTATGGCACGGCTCACCTTCATATTTGCAGCAGAGGAGATAAAAGATTCGGTGTATTTTTATCCAGAAAGATAAACGCTCTCATTCGAGAAATATATCGAAGTGTCCGGTAGCTAAAATCCGCGGGATTAGTTTAGTGGCAGAATGACACACTTCCAATGTGTAGACGGGAGTTCGATTCTCCCATCCCGCACCAAAATACAAAAGACCAGGGAAACCTGGTCTTTTGTATTTTGGTGCATAACCAAGACTTCTTTAAAGAGGTTCACTAGGGGTTCACCCGTCCCCGCGTATCGTATGAGCTATCCCGATGAAGCTCGCTGCGCTCATCATAAAGTACACACTGCTCACCTGCGCCGCTGCCTTTGCAGGGGTTTTTGCTGCGGTCATACTCTCCCCGAGCATCAAATACACGCAAAATCCGGAGGGACTGAGTGGTGCCGTTCGCTACGCCTCATTTGCCGCTTCAGGAAGCGACGCAACAGGGCCCTCATCTGAGATTGCCACGTCCCACGAAGAGACACCTCATAACCTCTCAGAAGCTCCCGAAACAACACTCGTGCTCGCAGAAGAGACTACTGAGATACCATCTGATACAGCTGCGGAAGTACGCTTCCCCACGGAGGGCATCTTTGCATCAGTGAATGAACAGGTGCGCCGTGCCTTGGTCAATATCTACTGCACTCGACGAGGAGACGGCACGCTTCGCACCACGGTAGGGAGTGGCGTCATCATAAGTCCCCAGGGAGTAGTGCTTACGAATGCGCACGTAGCCGAGCTGTTTCTCCTTGAAGGGACAACCGAGGCGGGTACAACGCGGTGCTTTCTTCGCGCAGGCTCCCCTGCCCGCAACGCTTACGAAGCTGAGCTGCTCTATATCCCCACGCGGTGGGTTGAAGAATTTGCGCCGGATCTCAATGCTCGAGAAGCCCGAGGAACCGGCGAGGAAGATTTTGCGCTCCTTTTGATCACCAACGCCGCAGACAGCGACGACGATCTCCCGGAAACGTTTCCCTATGTACCCGTAAACACGGCCGAGCGAGCCATTGCAATTGATGAGCAGCTCATTGTCGGCGGATACCCCGCACTTGTAGGAACCCTTTCTTCGATAAATAAACATCTGTATTTGGTTTCAGCACTCTCCACCGTTAAAAAGCTCTATACCTTTGAGGAAGAGACGCTAGATCTCTTCTCGCTTAACGGCACCATTGCATCTGAGCACGGCGTCTCAGGAGGAGCGGCCGCAAACGCGCAAGGCGAGCTCGTCGGCATTATAGTCACGAGCACCCAGGCGCCTACGGCGCTTGAGCGGGAGCTGCGTGTGCTCTCTTCCGCCTACATCAATCGCGAATTACGTGCAGAGACAGGTGAGACGCTCAGTGAATTCAGTAACGGTAACGTACGCAGCATCATGCGCACGTTTCAGGAAGAAGAGCTTCCCGTACTGACAGATCTGATTCTTAAGCAAAACAACCCATAAGAAAAAGCCGGTCTCGTGCGAGACCGGCTAAGGACTTGAAATGACTGGACCTGACAGGACCTAGCACTCTGAGGGCGGCCCGCCGCCAATTGCGTTCGTACCCGCGCAAGGTGAGAAACCAGCCCGAAGTTCAGCATCATCCTGGGCTCGACGCTCAGCAACTCGCAGCGCGATCCTCTGAGCCTCGTCCTCTGCGAGAACTTCCCTCCTCGGACCCACCTGATCCAGTTCTGGATCAGTGGGATCCGGACACACGCCATATCCATCCGGCAATAACGGCTCTTTCTTTGCCATTCTCAATTCTCCCCACGTTTTCAGCCTCCTCCCTTACGGGCAGACTGACCAGTCCTTTCGGATCTGGGATGTGGTGCCGACCCTTGTCCACTCCACATCTCAAACCCGAACCCTAAACAAAACCGGCCTCCTTTTTGGAAGGAGGCCGGTTTTTGCGAGTGGTTCTACCTACGCATCAACATCAGCCCCCGTACTCCGGAGAATGAGTCCAAGCGCGAGCGTGAACTTTCGGGCTGTGTTCTTCATTAATTTCCAGAATACGTGAGCGAAGTGCTATCTGTCAATCGACTATACGCACTTCCTTAAAGCGGCAAATCTATCCGGACTTCGGCATCAAGCTCCGCTCCCGAACCGCGATCCACTTCCTCCGGGGCGCCCTCGTCAGCAGATGTCTCAGGCTCATTGTCATTGCGCGATTCCTCTGAACTATTCCGATCTTCGCGGGCATCACTCCTCTCCTCCACATCATTCTGCCGGGAATTATGAGGCCGGTTAAACTCCGGGAAACCGAGAGGAAGCGTTGGAAGTGTGGCCGTGGTGAGATTGAGTTCCCCTACCGCGCGCAGATATACCTCGAGGCGAAGCGCAGTCAAAAGCAAGGCGCGGAATTTTCTAAATGCCTCGGTGTATTCACCTTCCTCGTTACGCTCCCGTGCTGTTTCAACATGACTTTCAAGGTTTGCGATGAGATCCTTAACGCTCTCTTGCTGTTCTCCTGTGAGGCTTTCCTCGTAACGCTCAAACAAATCTGCAGCGATTTCAATCTTTGCAGAGACCAGTTTGTCCATACGCTCTGCCGCTTCCTTATGCTTTACGGATGCATCGTCAGGGGTTTGAGGCTCTTGAGTACCCATCTGCACCTCGGCAGTAGCGCCAGCATCTCCCTCGGGAAGCGCCATGATACTAAAGGTTTCCTCCTGTGACGCAGTGGCAGACGGCTCAGGCGCATCTTCCACAGGTCCTGTGCTCTTCATGCGAAGCGACATCGAAGCAGGACCTGCTTCAGCGCTGAAATTCAGCGCCTCCGCGTCGGCAATCGCGAGCGTATCCGAGAGCTCGATGCGTTTTGCTTCCACGCGGGCCAGGAGTTTGCCTGCCTCCGCACGAGCTTCATCACTATCCCCCGTCACCTGCTCTATAACTTCTCCGTGTGCCATCAGGGACGCCTCGAACTGAGAATCTATCTCAAGTGCGAGCGCCGGATTGCTCTCACGCACAGCTTCGACATCCGCTGCCACATCTGCGGCATGGGCTTCAAACTGCGCAGCGAGCACCGACTGTGTCTCCTCATTGAGTCCACCTTCGGCGGCGAGCGTTGAGGCCTCTTCCAAACGCCGTTCGGCACGGCGGATATTCCACGCGAGTTTTTCTTCCTCATCAAAAATAAGGGCACTGCGAACTTCTTCGTTCACGCGGATCTTCACGGGGTAGAGCGTATCTCCTGGCACGGCGCCCTCAGCGGCGTACGAGACGCCGCCGGAGACAAAGACCACAGCAACCAAAAGCGCCGGAACAGCAAATCGGACATATGAAAAACTGAACACGCCCATAAATGGCGAAGGCGTCCCGACAGCTCCACGGCGAATCGGCCGATGCTCCATATATGAGACAAGACGCTCGCGCAGAGCGCTCTTTTCTGCCGCAGACAAATGAACGTCTCGGGTTACATTCTGAAGTTGTTCTTTGAAGTTGGACATATCAATAGCGAGCGTTTTTACGCAGCCACTCTAAGCCTCGATGGATTCTGACGGAGATAACGTTTTCACTCTCTCCGGTTATAGCTGCGATTTCCTTGGGCGTGAGTTCATCAAAGTAGCGCATCACCACCATCTGCCGATACTGCGGCGGCATGGCGTCGAGCTCCGACACAAAACGAGTGGCGTCGAGCTTACCCTCGAGCTCCTTAAGACCGCCCGTCTGAAGGTCCTGAAACGACCCCTCGGTGACCGTCTCCTCCTCAAGTAGTGCGTCAAGCGAGGTCATCTTTTTCTTGCGGTACTCATCGATGATGAGGTTATTGAGGGTGCGGTACAGAAAGGGGCGGAACTGATCGATCGTGCCCCCCTGCGCTATATAATCCCATACCTTGGTGAAGGTATCCTGCACCAGGTCGAGCGCCCGCTCCCGATCTGAGACACGGAAGTAGCAATGCCGGAAGAGATCATCCGAATACTGGTCAAAGGCCTGAAGATACTGCTGTTCCTGGGTCTGCGAACTCATGTAAAAAGACGTGTGGCGGCGCTCTATCTTTCAGCCCCGCTGCTGTCTTTCCAGTATATCCCGCCCCACAAAAACTCTGTAATTTCCAAGTGGAAAATGATTTTCAGCCTTCATGAAACTAACGTTCCTAAACCGTCAAGGCTTTGATAGCTTCTACCAGTTCTCCGAATTCCTCTTGGTTAAAATGCCCGCGGTCTTTAAAAATTACAATTTCGGCAGAAGGCAGCGCCTGTTTGTACTTTTCAATTTCTGATATCGGAACAACTGCATCGTCCTTGCTATGATAGACCACAATCTTGCTTACTTGTCTTATGAAATTTTCTAGATTCTTAGGAGAAACAAAATCCTTCAAATTTCGATCTTGATCTAAATCGTACGGCGCGGCAACGAGGAAAACAGCTTTGATTTTCTTGGGGAAGGTCTCCTCAGAAAGGTATTTTGCAAGGAAGCAACCACCTAGTGAGTGTCCAATCAAGATCACGCCCTCCTCTAGAAACGGAACAAAGCGTTCAAACCAAATTTTCCATTCAAGGTATTTTGCGTTCTGCTTGTTGGGCATCGAGGGAAAAATAACCTGAAAACCCTCTCCTAGCCCCTCTGCCAATCGGGTCTTCCAGTCATTTCTCTGGAGATGATCCAGATCAATCTTCTTCGTGCGCAAGTAGTCTAGGTACTCCTCATAGGAGTGAAACGAGTTCCCACCATGTATTACTAAAATCTGTTGTTTCATGTCTACTTTTTACTCCAGGAATCTTTTAATTCACCAATATAAATCTTCGGACCACCAAATTGATCTGCTGTTATATCAACAATATGCTCCCCTACCTGCAAAAACGTATGATTTTCCTGGTTGTACTTTCCCTGAATTATTTCACCCCCTCCCAGGACATAGCGAAGATACACGGAAGCTACTCCACAATTTAATCTTGGAAAGATCTTCGATGCCTCTTTAAGGAATGAATCTATCTCAACGTTAGGATTGTAGGCTACATAGAGTCTCTCCAATAATTCCCTTGAAACCCTCCCCCTTTCGAGGTCTTCTCGAGCTTTTATTGCCACTGCCTGGAGTTCTAGAACGGAATTTGACATAGTCCTACTCAGTCTTTCTCCTTCCTAAGTTCCCCCGGAACTTAGGAAAATTACTTTAATGATTCCGAAAGTCTCCCAGGATTCTTTTATTCCTCCAAGCTTTCCCAAAGCTTGGGAAAATTACTCTGTTGATTTCGGAAATCTGCCAGATTTCCGGACACTGCGTGTCGGGCTGCCGGGAATTGAACCCGGGTCACATGACCCCCAGCCATGCATACTAACCGTTGTACTACAGCCCGTAGTAGCTGTTTATTTCAGCTCTTTCAAAGATACGCCCTAGTATAATAAAGATAATGAACAATGGGAAAAGACACCCTCAAGCTCTCAAAAATGCAGCTCGTCAACTGCGAGGAGCAGGCTTTACTCACCGAGAGATCACAGAAAAGCTCGATATAAGTCTAGGATCAGCACATCTTTGGACTAGAGACATTTTGCTAACTTCAGAACAAAAGCAAGTAATCCAACGGAGAAATTACGATAAAATTTTTACAAAGAATAATCGTCAAAAACTCTCGGAACACGCACGTAAGAAATTGTCTCCCTTTTGGTATAGGCCATCCTATACTACGCAAACGCTTCTGGAGAAAATCAAACAATTCTACCTGCAAAACGGCAGAATCCCCCTAAAGAGAGAGTTTAATATGTATCACGCGTATAAAGATCATTTCGGGAGCTGGAATAAGGCGATTGTCGCTGCAGGATTCTCTCCCAACAAATCAATCTTTACCAAGCGCTTTACAGCAGAAGATGGTCATATTTGCGATTCTTTCTCTGAAAAAATCATAGATGACTGGCTCCACAAACACAGCATCCCTCACCAGAGAAATGCAAAATACGGCAAATCGAAAATGACGGCTGATTTCGCCGTAGGAGAAACAAGGATTGAATTTTTTGGTCTGGCGGCTACAAGTAACTCTTATAGAAAGATAATGGAGCAAAAACGAGATTTTTGCGCACGTGAAGGGTTGAGACTCTTAGAAATCTACCCTGAAGATTTGTATAGGCAAGATCCCCAGAAATATTTGGAAATTCTCTTAAAAAAGCTTAGTTCCTAGAAATTTTAATCTGTCGGGGCGCCGGGAATCGAACCCGGTCTATCTGCTCCCAAAGCAGACGTACTACCGGTATACTACGCCCCGAAAGTCTTTCGGGGCAGGATTCTCATTCCCTACCCCACTTTCGTTTTCAATCTATAGGGAGCACTATACTACAGAATCCTAAAAAGGCTCATGCGTTTGTTTTTTTGCTCGAAAGAACTTGACATGCGATATATAAGATTGCACAATCTTATTAGAAGAGGAGCCCTGCAATGAAACTACGACCCATCTGCGACTTCGCACAAGCTCGCCGGGAAGTTGAGTCTCTCAGAGACGGCGATCTTCCTGTAGATGAACGAATCAAAAATCTAGTTGCGGCGCTGCGGATGTTCGGTGTCCAGACCTTTCAATCCTGCGAGGGGCACCCTCCCCGCAAAAGAGGATCCCGGAGGCCGTTTGTTCAAACGGAACTCGCGGGCCTGGATCTAGTCGCAAGATTGGTTACACACCAGAATCGCCTCGACCGCCCTGGTTCGATACTCCATAACAACCAGTGGGTTATCCACCCCACAGTCCACTGCCTGACGATCGAGCCGCGAGAACTGGGCCGACCCCTGAAGGTCCTGCAAGATGGGGCTGAGGACTTCGCTCTGACGCTCCGTAAACTGGCCAAGGAAAAGCTCTAAGGTCATCGATGCCCCGGATGAAACAATCATTCCGGGGCATTTTTATGAATATAAAGGTCATAAATGTCCTTTATTAAAGGACGTTCTCTATGAGTCCACAGATTGCCCTTCTTTGGCTTTTATCTATAAGAACAGAGACAACTTCAATAGACCACTCAGAGTCCACGTCCTTTTGAGCAAGGTAGGTCTCAATTGCCCGATGCATTCTCTTCAGTTTCTGTGGGTGCACCTTCTCCTCGGGCCTATATGTTTCCCATGAAACTTGCTCAGTCCCCTCTCGCAGGGCAGCTTTAACCTCAACAAACCTCAAAATACCGTCCTTTTTGGCAATAATATCCAGTTCTCCCCACGGTTTTCTATAATTTCGATCAATGATCCTATAAGACCTGCTTTCAAGGTATTTAGCGGCAATATCCTCTCCCAACTGCCCCACTTCCCTCTTTGACAGAGAGTTCATTCTTCGTTTGCTAGAATTCTTGATTCCAGTAGTTGTTTAAAGTAGCCATCCAAACCTTCCAACTGTTTAATCTCCTCTAAAGAAAGCCACTTATAGGCTATGTGCTCACCTTGAAGGCTAGGCTCCCCATCAGTATCTGCTGTGTAAGTAAGTCGCACCACATGCTTCCCCGTCGAGGTCATAATATCCGGGCTGCAATAAGCCTTGGTTCCACGTGTAACTGAAGCGCCGTCTCCTCAGCAACTTCCCTTTTAAGATTCTCTAAAAGAGTAGTCCCTGCATTGATTCTTCCGCCTACAAGGTCCCACTTCTGCTGCACATCAGGATATTTATCTGGATTTCTCTCAAGAAGAAGGTATTTTTCCTTCTTATTCCTCAATAAAACCTTAACTCCGACCTGTAGTTCCATATAAATGTTCTACGTGTAACTAGTTTCACGTGAAACTTGTGGATAAAAGACGATTTAACCCTGTCTAGATTTAGTCCTTAAAAGCCTTATTTTGCAAGGTATTTTGGACATATTAACCCCTAAATCTCTAACAGAATGCTGTCTTTGACCTTTATTCCCCTTATTTATCCACACATTTTATGAAGAGATTACTTATCTCTGTGGATAACTGTGGGGATTTAAGGGACAAGTTGGTAGGGAAGTGAGGTCCTATATGGCTTTTTTGGCCTTTTTGGGCTGGGAAGCGGGGCATAAGTCCCGCCTATGGCGGGCTCGCGGCCCCGACTCAGAGATTCTATCCATCACACACAGGAGACAACATAGAAAGCCGAAAAATCGGCTTTCTATGTTTGAAATATGGGTGGGCAGGGAAGAATCGGCTACGAGTTACTAAGCTCACTTATGCTCGCCAAGTACTCGCAGCCCCGCCTCGGCGCTCAATCGTGCTCAGCACGCGCGCCTGCGGCTTTCGATTCTCCCTGACCAAGCACTGGAAAACAAAAGAAACCGGGATCATTCCGGTTTCTTTTGTTTTGGTGCGGGCAGGGAGAATCGAACTCCCGACTCATCCTTGGCAAGGACGTATTATACCACTTAACCATGCCCGCAATTTCGCTTCATATTACACGGTTTTTCCTTGTTCCTCAATCAGTTTTGCCACAAAGGCATTCTGGTCGAAGGATTTTCCGGTTTGAGCTAATAAATCATAGAGATTTGAGAGGAGTTTAATAAATTCAGGGTTCCTGATAAGAACGGCGACTTCCTCTGCCCAATTGGCAAAAATGGCTATTCTAGGCCCTAGAATCATGTCTGCATTGAACTGGAGGAGGGGATCCGGCACTAGATGCACAGCTGTTGTGCGCCCAGCTACCGTTGAGAGGAGAGAGGGGTCTTTAGCTGCCATCGCCCGATATATTTCTTTAACGCTCTCCGGAAGAATCGCTTCAATTATAAGGCGATTCTGCTTTACGGAAGCGTTAATTTGAGCCACTTTTTGAGGATTAAGCTTCTCCAGAATCGTTTTTGAAGAAGGGTTTGGCTGAATACCCCGCACACGCTGGCCAAAGTGGTTTAAAAAGAACCACTGATAGAGCTTAAGGATATTATCCACCCCCTGAAAGGCAAAAAACTCGGTGGTCTCGGATATTTTGACTCCAATACGTTCCGAAAGCTCTGCCTTGGAGAGCTTGTTATCAAGATAGGTGAGACCCTCCCATAATTTTCGTTGGAGCTTTTCACGGCCAACGATCCTCCAGAGACTCCGGTAGCCGGTACCCTCATGCCTCACCAGACCCCGCCCGTGGAGGCGCTGAAGGCAGGCATGGACCGTCATGCGGGGGAGGGTGGCAGTCCGGGCGATGGCACTTACGGAGAGCGTCTTGCCCTCTAAAAGCACCTGGAGGGTCTTCTCTTCGGCAGGAGTTAGGTCTAGAACCTGAAGCTCTTCGTTCACCTCAGAAGTATAACTCTGACTATATTTTCGTCAAAGTTAGAGCTTATCTTTAAAACCAGAATATGTTTTTTGCATTTTTATACTCTTGAAATATAAAGCAATATAAAATATTTATAGTCAATAAAAGGAGGCTCCTATGCTGCCCGTAAGTACTCAACTGGCGATGTTGGTTTGTTTCGTTTCTTCAGGCTTCACTACGGTAGGTATGTTGCTTCGCCTGGAGGTAAAGATGGCTGCCCGAATGTTCCCCCTTAAAAGAAGACTCCTTCCTCTGGGGATACTCTTTTGCGTGGCAGTTTTTGCTCCAACCTTAATAGCCTTCACCCTTAAGGAAGCGGTGATGCAGGATGGAGAGCTGCTCGTAGCAATCGCCTGTATGCCAGCAGTTACTTCAGTAGCCTATATCTGTCTTCTGTGGAGATTGCGAGTCTGAACCTAAACATAAATGCCTTGCCCGATATTCCATCGGGCATTTTCGTATGTATTACAAGCCATTTTGTCCTCTCGGCAGGAATATCTTTTGTTACACAAACAGTATGCCTTTTGGATATTTCGTGGCACTAAGTGATACGAAATATGCTCAAAAGCCTTTCGATTCCTGCACGAAAGCACCCCATGCTTTCTCTACAGGCCTCAAAAGCTTTGCTTTTGGTCCTCTCGGCAGGAATCGAACCTGCATCCCAGCCTTCGGAGGGCTATATCCTATCCATTGAACGACGAGAGGTGATTGGGTAATTCTGGGCTGTTTCATGGGAAACAGCAAGAAATGCTGTTTGTTTTGGAAGTCCAGGACTCGGTCACGAGTTGCTAAGCGCTTTGCGCCAAGCACTCTCGACCCCGCCTTGCCACTTATTCCTCCTCAGGAGGCGTGGCTGCGGCCTTCGAGTCCTGGCGGGAACTTCGCTCACTTTGTTCGCTGTGCTCCCGCCAGGACTCGAACCTGGAACAACAGTTCCGAAGACTGTTGTGATATCCATTTCACCACGGGAGCATGGAAAATGCCTTAAAATCATACGTTACTACTAGGGAAAGGGCAAAAATATACTAGAATGAGGAAATGAAGGGCAGTATCCCGTCAGAAGTTTCACAAGTAACAAAAGCCTTGGAACAGGCTGGTTTTGAGGCCTATCTGGTGGGAGGCTGTGTCCGCGACCTTCTCTTGGGGCATAAGCCCAAGGACTGGGACGTCACAACCAATGCAAATCCTGAGCAAATCCAAGCTCTCTTTGAAAAGACTTTCTACGAGAACGACTACGGAACCGTCGGCGTGGTAAACGAAGGCACAGAAGACGACACCCTTAAAGTCATTGAAGTGACGCCGTATCGCAAGGAATCGGGCTATTCAAATGCCCGCCACCCGGATTCAGTAGAATTTGGCACCAGCCTCGAAGAAGATCTCAAACGACGTGATTTCACGGTAAATGCCATTGCCCTCAATGTTTCAGGCCTGCCTGCGCAGGCAGGTGAAACAGTGGACCCTTTCGGGGGAAGGGAGGATCTCAAACGTAAGATCATAAAGGCCGTAGGAGAGGCGCGGGAGCGCTTTGCAGAAGATGCATTACGGATGCTCCGTGCCATCCGCCTCACAGCCCAGCTTAACTTCGCTCTCGACGAGCGCACTGCAGCAGCAATACAAGAAAATGCCGAGAAACTGGGGCTCATTTCAAAAGAACGCATCCGTGACGAGTTTATAAAGATATTGATGACTGACCAGCCCATGATGGCTCTGGGCGTGGCTCAAAAGCTTGGCATTTTGCGTTACATGGCACCCGATTTGGAGCGGGGAATAGGAATCTCCCAAAATCAGGCTCACAAGTACGACGTCTGGGAGCACAACCTGCGCACCCTCCAGCATGCAGCAGATAAAAGTTGGACCCTTGAAGTACGCCTTGCAGCCCTGTTTCATGATGTATCAAAGCCAGAAACCCGCAGATTTTCTGAAGAAAAGCAGGATTATACCTTCTATGGCCACGACGTAGTGGGGGGCAGAGTAACGAAGAAGATCTTAAGTGACCTCAAGTTCCCCAAAGAAATCGTTGATAAAGTGAGCAATTTAGTGCGCTGGCACATGTTCTTCTCAGATCCTGAGAAGGTCACGCTTTCGGCCGTGCGCCGCATGATCCGCAATGTCGGCGGGGGACCGAATATGGAACTCCTCTTAAACCTCCGTGTCTGTGACCGTATTGGCACAGGAAGGCCAAAGGAACAGCCCTTTAGGCTCCGAAAGTACATTTCGATGGTAGAGGAGGCTCAGCGCGATCCTATCTCCGTGCAGATGCTCAAAATTAACGGCGCGCGTCTTATGGAGGTAACGGGGGAAAAGCCAGGGCCCAAGCTTGGCCATGCACTCAATGCTCTCTTGGAGGAAGTTCTGGATGATCCATCCAGAAATACTGAGGAATACCTTGAAAAAAGGGCACTTGAGCTTACGCAGCTTCCTGAAGATGAACTTAAGAGACTGGGAGAGCAGGGTAAGGAGAAGAAAGAAGCTGCGGAGGAGGCTGAGGTTGAAAAAATACGAGGCAAATACTGGGTTTCTTAAAAGGACATCTTCGGATGTCCTTTTAATATAGCGCTACCTACAATTGAAAACACCACCCAGGATAGAAAAGGGTGGAGAACTCCTTTTCATGGGTGGTGTTCGCGTTACCTCGTCGTCCGAAGTATGCGATGAAAGAACTGCGCTGAGTACAATACCTCTTATGACACAAAATTTAATTATTTAGGTGCAGGTATATGTACTACTATATGGCCGCTCTTCTCTTCGCTTGATACTTCTTCTAATGAAGTAACTGTGCAGAGGAAGAAAGGGGGCGTTTGCGAAGGAACTCAAATCAACAGAGACTGTATCTATCTGAAATGACTATAACGTGTCCTTTACATGAGTGTAAAGGACACGTATGTGGATAAGTGTCCTTTAAGATAACTCTATGCCCAACGGACAGTGGTCGGAGCCAAAGACGCTTGAAAGGACAAAGGCATTCTTAAGACGGGGAAGGAGATCCGGGGAGATGAAGAAGTAATCAATGCGCCACCCCACATTTCTATCCCTCGCTCGTGTAAAAAGATCCCAATAGGTATAAACCACCTTCTCGGGGTTTAAATGTCGAAAAGTATCAATGTAGCCGGCGGCAATTACCTCATCGAGCCACTCACGCTCCTCCGGCAGAAAACCCGTATTGCCCTCGTTCTCCTTGGGGCGCGCTAAATCGATCTCCTCATGGGCGGTATTAATGTCGCCGCAGAAGATGATTCCCTTGCCGAGGCCTCGGAGCGTCTCGATATGTTTGAGAAAGGCCTCGTAGAAGCGGAGTTTGTAGGCGATACGGTGGGGGCCCTGGCCTCCGTTAGGGAAGTAGATGTTCAGGAGCACAAAATCTTTGTAGTGAGCCGTTATTACACGCCCTTCTACGTCAAATTCTGGAATACCTATGCCATATTCCACCTGTTCAGGCTCAACACGGCTGTAGAGCGCCACGCCGCTGTACCCCTTCTTCTCGGTGGGGGAGTTAAAGTATGAAAAGTAGCCTGGAACATTAACCACTTCCTCAGGAAGCTGGTCTTTGGTGGATTTGATCTCCTGAAGGCCCAGAATATCGGGACTATGCTCCCAAATGTCGCCCCAATTACCCTTTTTGACGACTGCCCGGAGGCCATTTACGTTCCAGGAGATGAGTTTCATCCCGCTATCCTAACAGGTCGCTGGAAAAATTACTCCTTCTTGTGCTACGGTGTCGGAGGATCAACGCCTATAGTGGCATTGACCAAACCTCGTCGGGGGAAGTATGTTCGCGAACGAACTTAAGTTGTTCGATCAAGAAAAGTTTAACTGCACCGACTGCGGAGAACGATTACCTGGCCACCGAAACCATTGTCCCAAGCTCAAGGCCGCTTGGGCACCGCCCAAACACGTTCCCGGCCCGGCAATAACGCCACCCCCGGAACTGTTCGAATAGAGAACTCAGGCGTCCACTCGTGGACGCCTTTCGCTTTCTATGCGTACTTAGTAGACCCTGGCTCTGCCATGTTCCAGAGCATGTCAAAGAATTTTTTATAATCGTCAAAAACAGCTTTTGACTTAACGATATAGACGAGCGGGGGATTGGCGAAGGTGTAAAAAGTTACCGTGTTAAATCGAACTACCGTTTGCACGATACTTGCGGGAAGCGTGTCTAAGACCCGAAATTCAAAAAGGTCGTCAAATACGCCTGTAATGCGTCCAAAGACTTTCATATCCTCCTTCGAAGCTATGTACTTTGTCCGCAGACCATGACTTCGGGCGACTCGCGAGAACTCCTCATACCTGTCGCCATAGAAATTGACGAAAGTTTGGGCACCACCTCCGATGATGTACTGAATATCATTCTCTTTAAGGTTGTGAACTAACTCTTCCTCAAAGGTGAGGATACTCTGCGTTCCACGATAGATCTCAAAGTCCTGCTCAGCCCCTACCGATGAAATTAAATTGAGTTCGCGAACAGCTTTTTCAGCATTTTCAACCTGCTTCTTAGCTAAATTCGTCAAATACTGCGGCGGGAGTGCTTTGTAGGTTAGACGTACGCCGGAGGGAACTGCTTCGATGAGATCGAGCTTCAAGAGTTTTTGCAGGGAATTGTGTACATATTGTCGTCGGAGCGCCAATCGATTGGCGATCTTTGAGCCTCCAAAAGCTGTGCCTCGCTCAAGCAGATGGAGGTAGATTTTGGAATCAGTTTCGGTAAGCCCGAGCTGGGCTAGGCGATCTATTACAGAGAGTTCTTCGTCAGTAACTGATTTTTTATCTGTCATATTTAATTATGACAATATACGTAAAACTATTTTAAATCAATGATTTTTTGACCATTTTTATGTCATATTTAGTCTTGACATACGAGAGAGAGCAGGGTATAGTTATTGCAGTAGTTCGTCACAACTTGGAAAGGAACTAGCTATGCTCGACCTGGTCTTTGAGGAGATAGCCTCACAAGTAACCCTCGTACCTCCTCTAAGCATCCGAGCGCTGCTTACGAGAGGAAACTACTTATGGCAAAGAAACAGTGGGGGCTTTTCCAAGGGTTTGTTCCCCCAGAAGTCTACAGAACCGAGCAGGGTGACCATCACTATCCTGCAGTGCACTAATTCTTCATGGCCAGGGGCAAGGGTAAATGCCGACACAATTACTGAGTCCCTTGCCAAAAACGGATTTCGGCCTGCTTCCTGCTTTGAACTTATAAGTTTGGGCGGGGAACAGCAGGAATTCGTAACCACGATGTGCCTCAAACACAAAGAAGCCTGGGGCATTATCGCTCTTAGCAGCCCAGGAGAAAGACAAAAAGGTTACTACACCGGCGCAGCAAGCGTCATATTCGGAACGTATGGCACCCCCATACACACCAACACCTTCCGAGAAAATCTCGCCGTGTACATCCATCCGGATGAGAAGTGGCCGCGGCTACGCGCAGAATCGCTGATTATCAAAAGCATACGCGTAGATCCATACCCCGAGACTAACCCCTACTGCCTGGACATGTTCCTCATCGCTGCTGTAAAAATTCCCCAATAAGCACCCGCGGCTCAGTCCTTCGACTGAGCCGCTAACCTATGGAGGAGAACATGGGGCTCAAAAATGCACTTAGATCCCGCTCATTACGCAGAACTAGTAGCTATCATGATGAGCGTTGGATCGACCCCAGCAAAGCTTGGTTTGGGTCAAACAAAGTCCTGCACAAGCGTTGGCAACGCATCCAAGCGCGCATGAACGCCCGGGTGGAGGATGCGCTTCGGATTGAGCTTGTGTTTTGGAAAAAGCTCATCCAAGGCAAGCAGAAGGTTGCGGATGTGGGAGTCTTTCGATCGGCAGTGCGCCGCATTCGCGATCTGAGCCGGGATCTGAACTTGCCGGAGTCCACGTACACGGTGGACCTTTCCCGGGCTCGCCGGCAATGGTGCATCATGAGAGCAAAGGAGAAAGTCCGCGAAACTCTCACATGGTGCCGTGGAGAAAGCTCAAGCGTGAGGCCCTCGCTTGACGAAGCGCGGGAATTCCTTAAGCGAGGCAATCTCACCTTTACAGACATCGGTGTGTCATTGCCCAGCCTACTCAACCGTATCAAAGAAAAGGAAAGGCGGGACGCTAAAAATCAAGAGCGGCACTACGTGAAGCTGCTTCGAGCCAGAGTCTCCGCCACTCGTACGTCACAGAGATGGCTGGCGGGGGTATTGTGGATCAAGAAGAAGTATAAGTTCTCAGATCGAGAACTTGGAATACGGAAAGGTGAGCTCGAAAACTGGGAAAGGATCGTTTACCCGCCCCAATGACAACTGAACCTCACATCGCAAGCGATGTGAGGTTCTTCTTATTTCCTTCCCTTGCCGTGGAAACGCTTGTGAACGTCGCGGAGGTGCGCATCGGTGACGTGGGTGTAGATCTGGGTTGTGGCGATATTGGCGTGCCCTAAAAGCATTTGCACTGAACGCAGATCAGCACCGTTTCCTAAAAGATCGGTGGCAAAGCTGTGGCGGATGACGTGCGGGGTAACTTTCTTTGAAATACCGGCCTTGGTGGCGTAGTACTTAACCAAGCGCTCAATGGAGCGGGGAGTGAGGCGCTTACCCGAGGGTGTGCGATCAAAACGGCTCTTTTCTTTCCGCCGGATGGCGGATTCTTTTTCCTGTTTCTCCTTTGCAGCATTTATATGAGCGAGCCCGATGTTTATAAACATGGCGTCATCCATATCCACACGGGCCGCTAAATACTTTTTGAGCGCATCTTTTGCAGTAGGGGAGAGAAATACAACCCGCACCTTATCCCCCTTGCCGCGGATGGAAAATTCATCCTTGGAGAGGTCGAGATCACGGGGCAGGGAACAGAGCTCTGAGACGCGCAAGCCCGTAGAGAACAGCATCTCAAGAATCGCCGTATCACGAAGGGCTTTGACGCGTTCAAGCTCTACGGTCTGAGCGTTCTGCTTTTTGCCTTTACGGCTCGGATTTAAAGAAACGGCCTGTGGAGCGGCCAAAAGGCGAGAGAGCTCGTCGTGAGAGATAAGATCGAGCGAGCGCTCGGGGACCTTCGCAAGCTCGATGCGCTCGGGGGGAAGGGAGGGGATGCCGCGCTTCATGAGGTACTTAAGAAAGGCGCGCAAGGCGATGAGATAGTAGTTCTGCGTCCGTTTCTTTAAGGTGTCGCTTCCGCCCACGGCCGAGCCGTCACGGCGCACGCCCGAGGACTGGCCTGCCTGCGCAGGCAGGCGGTTGAGCCACAGGCGGTACTGGCGCACGACATCATCGGTAATCTCCGATGGTTTATCAATTTTTGCGTATTCAAAAAAGCGGGAGAGGTAGCGCTCGTAGTTTTCAACCGTTTTAAGCGCCCGACCACGTTCGATTTCAGTGTGTTCCAAAAATTCTCGTTTGAGTTGCTCGAGATTCACCTTAATATTGTGCGACATAAGTTACCACACTCCAAATGAAAAAGACGTGCCGAGGCACGTCTTTTGGGAGCATTGAAAGAGGAACAAGGAAGAAGTCGGCGACGGCAGGCCGAGCTAACTGCCGTCGCCGACCGAGCGCGGCGGGGACTGTCGGGTCCGCGCGCTCTTGGACTGCACTGTCAAGACAAGGAGGTGGAGGCTTCACTCCCGGTAATTTGCCTTGAATGTGCCGCCCCTCATGAAGATTCCTAACCTCGTTCTATAACCCTTGCAAAAAATTGTCAAGTGTGCTATAGTCACCGGACCATGCTGACGAAAAAGCGGAAGCAAAATGTCATAAAGGAAGCACAGGTGCATGAGACCGATACGGGCTCTCCTGAGGTTCAGGTCGCTGTTTTAACCCGGCGCATTGAAGAGCTCACCGCTCACCTCAAGAAAAACCACAAGGATCGGCACTCGCGACGCGGCCTCTTGCAGATGGTCGCCGACCGACGCAAGCATTTGAAATACCTTGAAACGAGCAACAAGCGCCGTTACAACGCCCTTGTAAAGAAGCTCGATCTCAAGAAGTAGCAAATCGCTGATCTCTCCGCACCCCGCCTCACGGCGGGTGTTTGCATACGAACGTCTCCGCCACTCGGCACGGTTTAACAATTTAAAGGCCGGACCTTTCCGGCACAAACTATGGCTGTCATTCGACATGAAAAACAGCGCGTGGGTGTTTTTATAGATACACAGAACCTTTACCACAGCGCAAAGAATCTTTATAAAGCAAAGGTCAATTTTGGGAACGTCGTGCGGGAAGCAGTGGGGAACCGCGTCCTCATCCGCGCCATCGCCTATGTGGCTTCGACAGAGGGCGGGGAAGAGCAGGCTTTCTTTGAAGCGCTCAACAAGCTCCAGATCGAGACTAAAACCAAGGACCTCCAAATCTTCTCCGGAGGCGCCAAAAAGGCAGACTGGGACGTCGGTATCGCCGTTGACGCCATCAAGATGGCGCCGAAACTCGACGTCGTGGTCCTCGCCTCGGGCGACGGCGACTTCATCCCGCTCGTTGACCACCTGAAGTCTCTGGGCTGCCAGGTGGAGACCATCGCCTTCGGCCGCTCCACCTCAGGGCGCCTCAAGGAAGCAGTGGATGATTTCACCGATATGTGTGAAGATCCTCGTCGGTATCTCATCGGCTACAAATCCGGACCGCGGCGCGGAGGATCACGAGCCGGCGGCTTTGCATCCCGGACAATTCCAGAAGAACAGGAGCCCGAGGAGATGATTTAAGGAATGCAGAGAGCAAAACGCCCCACTCACGTGGGGCGTTTTGCGTTGCGTATACCTTTCCGCTAGGATGACACTATTAGTAAGGGGTAACTGAGGTTTCCGGATACATAAGTTTGAAACAGCGTTTCAAACCTAATATCCGGGCGCCTCTCCTTTGTGGTATGCAAACAAAAGAATATTCGATGGAGCTTGGAGGAAAAACCTTGACCGCAACGTTCTCCGATCTTGCCGACCAAGCCGACGGATCCGTGATGCTCCGCTACGGCAATACGATCGTGCTCGCTACAGCGGTGATGTCTCCCAACACCAAGGAAGGGCTCGGTTATTTCCCACTCACGGTTGATTACGAAGAACGCTTTTACGCCGCCGGCGCTATTTTGGGCAGCCGCTTCATCCGACGTGAGGGACGACCATCCGATGACGCCATTCTCTCGGGCCGCGTTGTCGACCGCACCATCCGCCCGCTCTTTGACGGCAAGATCCGCAACGACGTGCAGGTGGTGATCACTGTACTTTCCGTAGACGAGTACGCGCCTGACGTCCTCGCCGTTACCGCAGCCTCACTCGCACTCCTCACGTCTGACATTCCGTGGAATGGCCCCGTGAGCGCTGTGCGCATCGGAAAGACCGCCGCAAAGGACGATTTTATCGTCAATCCAACCTATCTTGAACGCATGGATGCAACGATGGCGCTTGACTCCCTCATCTGCGGCAGAGACGGCAACATTAATATGATCGAGGTGGGCGCAAAGGAAATCAGTGAGGAGGAGCTCGGCCACGCTTTTGAGCGCGCCTCACAGGAAATCGAGAAAATCCAGGCATTCCAGAAAATGATTGCGGCGGAGATCGGGAAAGCGAAGCGCATCATTGAGACCCCCCAGGCCCCCGCAGAAATGCACGCCCTGTTTGCCGAGCATATCGAACCTAAACTTGTGGATGCTGTGTTCTCAGGTGTGGCGGGAAAGTCCCACATCAATGACCTCAAAAAAGTCTGGCTTGATCTCTACAAAGAAAAATTGCCTGACGCCAATCCAACGTTCGCCGGGGACTACTACGAGGAAAGGGTGGACGAAGCTATCCACCGCGAAGCCATCGAGCACAACCGCCGAGCGGACGGCCGCGGCATGAAGGAGATCCGACCACTGTTTGCCAAAGCGGGGGGACTCTCACCCATGCTCCACGGGTCAGGTATTTTCTACCGCGGCGCTACACACGTTTTCACAGCGCTCACGTTAGGCGGCCCCGGTGACTCCCAGCTTGTGGATAACATGGAGGAGCAGGAGGTGAAGAAGCGCTTCATGCACCACTACAACTTCCCGCCGTACTCCTCAGGAGAGACGGGGAGAATCGGCGGCACCAATCGCCGCATGATCGGCCACGGCGCACTGGCGGAGAAAGCGCTCGCCGCGGTGATCCCGCCGCAGGAGACATTCCCGTACACCATCCGTCTGGTCTCCGAGTGTTTGGCCTCAAACGGCTCAACCTCGATGGCCTCCGTGTGCGCTTCAACACTTGCACTCATGGACGGCGGCGTGCCGATCAAGGCACCGGTTGCCGGCATCGCCCTCGGCCTCATGATGCGCGATACGCAGAACTATAAAGTGCTTACGGATATTCAGGGACCCGAAGATCACCATGGCGACATGGACTTCAAGGTTGCAGGAACACGCGCCGGCGTAACTGCTATCCAGATGGACGTGAAAGTGGACGGCGTGCCGATTCCCATTCTCAAAGAAGCACTTGGGGATGCGAAAGCCGCGAGAGAGAACATCCTTGGTATAATCGAGAAAGAGATTGCTCTGCCGCGCAGCGACATATCACCACGCGCTCCGAAGATCATCGTCGTGAAAGTGAAGGTCGACCAGATTGGACTGGTGATCGGCCCGGGCGGCAAGATGATCAATGGCATCAAGGATACGAGCAAGGCGGAAGACATCACCATTGAGGAGGACGGCACAATATTTATCACCGGTCGAAACGGCAGTGCGGATGTCGCAGCCCAAATGATCCGGGACCTTACGCGCGAGTACGCCCCCGGCGAGCAGTTCGTGGGGGAGGTAACCCGGCTTATGGACTTTGGAGCCTTCGTAAAGATCGGTCCTAAGGCTGAAGGGCTCGTCCACGTCTCTGAGATTGCTCCATTTCGAATTGAGAAGATTGGCGATGTGCTCTCACTCGGAGAGAAGGTAAATGTCATCATCAAGGAGATCGACGAAAAAGACCGCATCAATCTCTCCATCAAGAAGATCGACCCTGAATTCGCACAGCGCAAAGGCATAAAGCCACCCCAGCGTTCATAGCAACAATGGAAGGAAGCCCCCAGAAACCACAGCACACTCCCTCGATAACACCGTCTGCAACACCCCTTAAGCCTGAAGGGGGTGTTGCATTTGAAGCACCCAAACCAAACCCCGACTCAGAGCGAGAGGAGAGTACACCTGCAGTCTCCTTAGAAGAAGTGGACCGAGAGCTTGAGAGAGCTGGAGTTACCACGGAGGACTCCGCCGCACCAACACCCCCTCATGCAAAAGGCCCTACAGCTGGAACAGGGGCCTCACATTCCGGAGCGTCATCGCCCCACGATGACATCCCTTCGTGGCTTGCAGATAAAAAAGCAGCACTGGCCTCGCAATCTGCACCCCAGGTAGCTCCGAAACCCACCGTACCCCCACCTAAGACAGCTCCACTCACGGGAAGTGCACCCGCAGAGAAAGGCTCTAGCGACATTCTTCGACCCCTTAGAACTTATAAAGACGACATCGCCCGGGCTATAGCCCGCAACAAAACGTCAAAAGCAGATGTCTCCGTTGCCGAACAGCAGCGAAAGCTCGTTCGCATGGAAGAGGAGCGCGCGCAGTTAGCGCTCAAGGAGAAGATAGAGCAAGATCGCGCCCGCCTGGCACAACTTCGAAAGGCCGTTCCGTCACAATCTCCGGAGACAACCCCTGAAGTTGAAGCAGCTCCCGCGGAGGAAACATTCACTCCGCCGCCGGTAACACCGCAGCAGCCCCGCCGCTCTGAAGAGGAAATGACCGTAAAGAAGACCGATACCTACGAGGTAGGCGAACTGGCGCGACAAGCCGCAGAAGTGCGCGGCGTGCCGGCCGCACCGAGAGCGCCGCTTATTCCACGTCAAGCAGTTCCGCTCCGAGAGCCACAGGCACGGGAGCCGCTCGATCCTCAGGCCACCCTTCGCAAACAGGAATCAGAACTCGCGCGGCGCCAAGAACGTGCACGTGAATCACAGCCCGTACGATTGGACGAGCGCCCAAAATCCTCACCACTCATGCGCGTTACCCTTATTTCGTTTGCTCTTCTGATCCTGGGCGCAGGAGCTTTGGGAGCTACGGTGTACTTCTACCGTGACACGGTGTCACCACTCACTCCGCTTGAGATCGAGACGCTCGTCTTCGCGGAACAGGGGCAGGAGATCCCTGTCGAGACCGTACAGGGCGATACCTTCCTGGGGTTACTCGCAACACGGGCAGGAGCAACAAACGCCCCCCTGAACGCCATCACGAGTCTGGTACTGACGGCACCAGATGAAAGCGGTGAGCGGGAGGAGCTCACAACGCAGGAGTTTTTTGAAAAAGCTCAAACCCGCGCCTCCTCCGGCCTCGTCCGCTCCTTCCACCCGAAGTACATGCTGGGCGTGCACTCCTTTGAGGGCGCAGAACCCTTCCTCGTCTTTAAAACATCGTTCTATGAAAATGCCTTTGCTGGCATGCTCGCCTGGGAGCGCACCCTGAGCCGCGACCTCGCTCCTCTGTTTGGCCCTGCGCTCCTCAATGAAACCGAAAGCGCCGCAACCAGCACGAGTGCAAGCGGCGGAATCTTCAAAGATCGCCTCATCAACAATATCGATACTCGCGTCCTTATGGATCTCAATGGGGACGTGCGCCTCATTTACAGCTTCATTGATCGACAGACCCTCGTCATTGCAACAAACCGTGACACCTTTCTTGAAGTAGTGAACCGCCTCAGCTCCACCCGAGTCACACGTTAGCTGACAGGCACGGGGCGTTTTGTTATCATGCCGACATGAGACACATACCTGAAAGCGATCGGGCTGCATTCAAACAAGCCCTGGAAACGGAACTCAAAGAGCTTGAAACAGAACTTGAAGCCATTGGCCGCCGCAAGCCTTCGAATCCGGCTGACTGGGAAGCCGAAGCTCCTCTAGAGGAGACTCAACCAGGTGACTACAATGAACAAGCCGATCGCATTGAAGGCTACGAAGAGAACACTGCGATACTGAAAGAACTCGAGATCCGCTACAACAACGTAAAGCGCGCACTCGAGAAGATGGAGGCAGGAACCTATGGAATCTGCGAAGTGAGCGGGGAAGAGATCGAGCTTGAACGACTAGAGGCTAACCATGCCGCTCGAACGTGTGTAGCACATAAAGACGTCGAATTAGCCTAAACATAAACGCCCGCAGGGGCGTTTATTGTTACATGACTCTTGCGAAGATTTACAGCGCGCAGGTCAATCTCCTCAACGCCCACATCGTGGAAGTTGAGGTCGATATCTCCCGTGGCCTCCACGCTTTCTCCGTCGTTGGTTTACCGGATAAGGCAGTCGAAGAGGCTCGGGACCGTGTTGGTGCCGCCATCAAACACTCCGGCTTTACGTCCCCCAAGCAGAAGAATCAGAAGGTCGTCATTTCACTGGCTCCGGCAGAACTCAAGAAGGAGGGATCGGGATTCGACGTCGCCATGGCCCTCGGTTACCTGCTCGCGAGCAAAGAAATACAGTTCTCCCCGAAACAGAAACTCTTTTTAGGAGAACTCTCGCTTTCAGGCGATGTGCGCCCTGTCCGAGGGGTGCTGCCCATTGTCCGCGAAGCGCAGCGGCAGGGTTTTACAGAAATATATGTGCCGAAAGAAAACGCCGTCGAAGCGGCGCTCATCGAGGATATAACGATTTACCCTGTCTCCACCCTCAAAGAACTCATCGTGCACCTCGACACTAAACAAGAAGGGGCGGGGAAACGCCCGAGCACAAAGCTCACCGTCCAGCCAAAGACCGTGCCGCGCACCGAACAACCACCGCATGCCATCGATCTCGCTGACATCCGCGGACAGGAAGCTGCCAAGCGCGGACTTGAGATTGCCGCTGCCGGAGGACACAACATTGCGCTCTACGGCCCTCCGGGGACCGGAAAAACCCTGCTTGCGCGTGCCCTCTGCGGGCTCTTACCGGCGCTTGCGTTTGAGGAAATGCTCGAGGTTACAAGTATCCACTCGGTCACTCATACATTGGGAGGCGACCTCATTACCCATCCGCCCTTCCGTTCTCCGCACCACACGTCGTCTCACGTGGCTGTCGTGGGAGGCGGGACCACCCCGCGACCCGGAGAAGTGACGCTCGCGCACCGCGGCGTGCTTTTTCTCGATGAACTTCCCGAGTTCGAACGACGTGTCCTTGAGGGCCTGCGAGAACCGCTCGAAGACAGAGTCGTGAGCATTTCTCGAGCTCGAGGCTCAGCCCAGTTTCCCGCGAGCTTTATTCTCATTGCGGCCTTTAATCCCTGCCCGTGCGGCAACTTCGGCAGCGAAAAAGCCTGCCGTTGCAGCCCTCTTGAGGTGGAGCGCTATCGCAAAAAGCTCTCCGGACCTCTCATGGACCGCGTCGATATGTGGATCGAGGTCGGACACATCGATTTTGAAACCCTCACCAAAGGAGCGCGTGGCGGGAGCTCCGAAGGAGCCCGAACGCGTATCAAAGCGGCGCGCGACAGACAGCTCGAGCGATTCTCTGAAGGTCGGATAAAACTCAACAGCGAAATGAACGTCCGGGAGCTCGAGTCCCACATCGCACTTACTCCAGAGACTGAGCGCATTCTGGCTCAGGCGATGAGCAATCTTAACCTCTCGCCGCGCTCGTACCACAGAGTCCTCAAGCTCTCGCGCACCATCGCTGACCTCGCAGGGGAAACTGACATCACCAAGGATCATGTCCTTGAAGCACTCCAGTACCGGCCGAAAGCGCACAGTAGTTGAAATAAAAACACTCCGCACCGCGGAGTGTTTTTATAGCACCGGTTCTTATCTAAATTAGAATGGATTTTTTGCGCCACGGACCTCGAAGTGGAGGTGCGATCCCGTGGACTTACCCGTATTTCCTACGTAGCCAATCACCTGGCCCTGCACAACAGTATCCCCTGTGTAGACGATGTTTTGGCTGTTGTGAGCGTACAGTGTCTGAGTACCGTTTCCGTGCTTGATAACGATGTAATTTCCGTACCCCCCGTTCCAGCCCGCGCCGCGACTTACGATGACCTGCCCGGCGGCGGCGGCCACAATAGGAGCGCCTGCCGGGGCGCCGATATCGACGCCGTTGTAACCATGGATCCCCTGGGTCCGCACGCCATTAACCGGCTTGATGAAGTAGCCAGCAATAGAGGCCCCGCCCCCGACAGGCTTCTTGCCGCCTGAAGATCCTGAGCTTTTCGGTTGGGCGATCTCGCCATTGGGCACAACCACGACCTCCCCCACCGTGAGCTCCTCATCGGAGCCGAGCGCGTTGTAACTCATGACCTCTGCAATATCGCCCCCGTATTTCTTCGTGATACTGGCAAGCGTGTCGCCCTTCTTTACCGTGTGACGTACTCCTGAGACGGGGAGAATCACCAAAGTCTCGCCCGGACGGATGGACTCTCCGGGGGCAATATCATTGGCCCAGCGGATGGTGTTGACCGAGACACGGAACATATCGGCAATCTGAGAGAGCGTGTCACCTTCGCGCACAACATAGATACTGATCTGGTCAGAGGTTGCGTGATGCTCCTCGATGTCAGCTATGGTGCCCGAAGGGCCTGATTCGGCAAGAAGCGCTGCATCGTCCACCACCGTTATGTCGCCGCCACCCTTAGAAGGGTTGGGATCGACGTTGGTAGCACCCCGGAGAAGAGCGATATTCTGCGAATTCTGTGTCGAGACTTCGCCGTGAGTGGCGCTATACACGCTTCCAAAGATGAGATCCGATATAAACGAAAAAGCCCCGGCACTCACGGTAAGAGGGGAGGTGAGGAGAATACCTAACACGAGCACCTCCGCCGTGGAGAGTCGTGTCAACGTATGTATGAAATGCTGGCTCAACTTCCGAGGCTGCTTGGAGCCAGCTGCTTTCTTATGAGATTTAATAGACAAAATAGATTAAGGTCGTTCAGTTTGTCTGCCGAGAGGGTCAGCTGACCCCCCAATCCATCACATCCGTAAAGGTATATAGATAAAGCTACCGGCTGGGAGACGTGAAGTCAAGATGTAGAAAATGAAAACATATACTTGTCAATAGAAAAATAGCCTTAAAGTACGCGTCGTACGTGGCTCTTCATGAGTAATTCACAGGCAGAAGGCGCAAAAGACCTGCGTGGTATCATGTCTCGATGCCTGAAGCACCCTACTTAGAGGGCCTCAATGAAGCCCAAAAACGCGCCGTCCTCCATAAAGATGGCCCCCTTTTGATCTTAGCGGGCGCAGGAGCGGGGAAAACCAAGGTTATTACGCATCGTATTCTCAACCTGATCATAGAGGGTGTCGCTCCTGAAAACATTCTGGCCGTTACGTTCACCAACAAAGCGGCCAAGGAGATGTCTGAGCGAGTGAAGGCGCTCCTCGAGGGCGCGCAGACTGTAACCGGGACTGGTATGAGCCGACCATTTGTCTCAACGTTTCATGCTCTGGGCGTCCACATCCTCCGCGAGCAGGGAAGAATTCTCGGATTACCGCGACATTTTGTAATTTTTGACCGCAATGACTCAATGCAGGCCGTCAAAGACGCTCTCAGGAAGGAGGGGCTCGACCCGAAGGAATTTGAGCCTCGTAAGCTCCTAAGCGGCATCTCGCGGCAGAAGGGCAATGGGGTAACCGCACGGGAATTTGCTCAAACCGTCGGAAGTGACTACTACCCTTCACTCCTTGCCCGCGTCTGGGAACGCTACGAGAGCATTTTGCGGGAAGAGAAGGCCTGCGATTTTGACGACCTTCTCCTTAAATGCCTCAAACTGCTGGAGAATAACGAGGGGGTGCGCCGCTACTACCAGGAAAAGTGGCGCTACATCCACATCGATGAGTACCAGGACACCAATAAAGTGCAGTACGCCATGGCCCGCTATCTCACCGGGAAGGAGGCCAACCTCTGTGTGGTGGGGGACATCGACCAGAACATCTACAGTTGGCGCGGAGCTGATATCGAGAATATCCTCTCGTTTGAAAAAACCTACCGAGACGCATCCGTCATACTGCTCGAGCAGAACTACCGCTCCACAAAAACCATCCTCTCAGCTTCCAATACGATCATTAAGAAGAACAAGCGGCGGAGAGAGAAAAACCTCTTTACCGATAACGAGGAAGGGGAGCCCATCACGCTCGCAGGACTCTACGACGAAGCGGACGAAGCGCGTTACATCGCGCAAAAAGTAGGAGAACTTATGGAGAAGGGGGCAGAACCGCGTGATATGGCAGTACTCTACCGTGCCAACTTCCAATCCCGCGCTCTCGAAGAGGCATTTATAAACGCACGTCTGCCGTACCAGGTGCTCGGCGTGCGCTTCTTTGAGCGCAAGGAAGTGAAGGATATGCTCTCCTACATTCGTGCCGCCCTTAACCCGGACAGCACGGCGGACTTAAGGCGCATCATCAACACGCCGCCGCGCGGCATCGGCAAGGTGACGCTCTTGAAGATACTGGAGGGAAAGGAGGCGGAGCTCCCTGCGGGGACACGCCAGAAAGTGGCTTCGTTTAGGGATATTTTAACCAAAATTCGCGCCTGCGCCCTCACAAACTCCCCGAGCGAAACGCTGAAGTTTGCCCTGAGAGAAAGCGGCATTGAGGGAGAGCTTAAAAAAGGAGACGAAGAGGAGCTGGAGCGACTGGAGAACCTTCGTGAACTGGTAACCCTCGCCATCCGCTACGACAGCCTTCCTCCGGAGGAAGGAATACTGAAGCTTTTGGAGGAAGCCGCACTCGCAAGCGATCAGGATGAACTCAAGGAGGATCGCAATGCTGTCAAACTGATGACGGTACACGCCTCCAAGGGCCTCGAGTTTAATTACGTCTTTGTGAGCGGACTTGAAGAGGGGCTTTTCCCGCACCGCTCGCTCTCCGAAGACCGGATAGACGACGAAGAAGAGCGACGCCTCTTCTATGTAGCCCTCACCCGCGCCCGAAAAAAAGTGTTCATGACGTTTGCCTCAACCCGCACCATCTTCGGCTCGCGGGAGATGAATATTCCTTCGGAATTCATCACTGACATTGACGAATCCCTCGTAGAACCGGAGAATACCGCGGAGCAGAGCGGTTCGAGAACTATCATTTACTTAGATTAAGATTCATATGCAGGCCAAAAAGTCGCTCGGGCAAAATTTTCTCACTTCACAGAGCGCACTTTCAAAGATCGTTGAGGCTGCACGCCTCACCGGAGAGGAGATCGTGCTCGAAATAGGCCCTGGCAAGGGTGTTTTGACTGAAAAACTCTTAAAAGAGGCGCGGAAAGTGGTCGCTATCGAAAAGGACCATCGCCTTATCCCCCTATTAAAGGAGAGATTCCAGACAGAGATTGAAGTTGGAGTACTGGAACTTAGAGAAGGGGATATCCTTGAAATAAGCCCAGAAATGCTGAGTTTCCAGGACAAAAGCTTCGTCGTCGTAGCGAACATTCCTTATTATATAACCGGCGAACTGCTCCGAAGGCTCCTCTCTGGGAAAATACAGCCGAGTAGAGCCATATTTCTCCTTCAGAAGGAGGTGGCTGAGCGCATCGCCTGCCTGCCGGCAGGCAGGCCCGGAAAAAAGGGGAAAGAGAGCCTTCTCTCACTTTCTGTAAAAGCCTACGGAAAACCGCGGTTTGTGGCCACGGTTCCACGCGGGGCCTTCAGCCCCGCACCTAACGTAGACTCTGCCATCCTTAGTATTGAGGATATTTCAAAAGGCTTCTTTGACGCCATTACAGAAGAGAGGTTCTTTGAGGTGCTGAAGCTCAGCTTTGGTCAAAAACGCAAACAGCTCATTGGCAACCTGAAGGCGATGGCCCCCCGAGAAAAACTCGAGTCCCTTTTTTCGTCCCTTGGTCTTCCTTTGACTGTGCGCGCTGAAGATCTCTCTCTTGCTACGTGGAAGCAACTCATTCTCGGTCTTTAAGTAATTGTTAAAGACAAAACATATCCACAAAACCTTCATGTGAAGGTGAAGTGGGGGTGAAGCACGCCTGTTATACTTGATAGGACTAGCTAAGAGAGGGCGTTCTCGTGAGCTTCATCCGAAGTAAAACTTTTCTGGTATCGATTATAGGGCTTCTTATTGTGGGAGCAGCTCTTTTAATTTCATTCACAGGGAACCGTGTTAAGTACGGTGAAGCCGATGATCCTTCTGTAGAAGTTTTTAAGCGTGCCCAGCAATTCGCAGCAGGGGAGGCGTCGCGCAAAGATGAAGATAACGATGGTCTCTATGATTGGGAGGAGACCCTGTGGGGAAGCAACCCTAAGAAAGAAGACACCGACGGCGACGGAACAAAAGATGGAGAAGAGGTGGACGGAAACCGGAGCCCTGTAATCGCAGGTCCTGATGACAAACTCACCGTAAACGAAAGCACCGGTGAAGTCTCGCTTCCTGGACAGACATCCACCCCCAATGAGACTGAGAAGCTCGCTGGAGAATTCTTTTCAAAATATTTTTCGCTCCGACAGAACGGCCAACTTAATAGCAAGACCGGTTTGCAAGATCTCTTTGGAGTTCTTTTAAAGAATGTGCCTACAGAAAACCCTGCGGAGCCTCTGGCAGCGAACGATGTGCTCGTTGGGAATGTCGACCGCAAAGTCTACGGGAATGTTGTCGGCGCTATTCTGAGTCGACCAAACCGTGGTGAGAATGAGGCTGTTATACTGCTTCAAGCTCTCCAAAAGGAAGATCCGAACGAACTGGAGAAACTGCATGCAAAAGCAGCAGCCTACGAAGCAATGCTTCGCGATCTCAAAGGAGTAGTTGCCCCGGCCGACGCCGTGAAAGATCACGCTGCCCTCCTGAATGCACTCTCAAATCTCACACAAACCATTAAGGATATGGAGCAAGCATTCGTTGATCCAGTGATAATGATGCGCGCCGTGGCCCGCTACCGCACAGAAGTGGACACTCTTGTATACGCTCTCGGAGGTCTCCACGCGTATTTCCGTGACAATAGCGTGAGCTTTGAAACGACTGAACCGGGTTACTTTCTCATGACCGTAGTCACCGTTAAATGATGCGCGGAGCTCTGCAAAACCTACTCCTGGGAATCGTCCTCTGTGCGGTCGTTGCAGCGCCTGCCAGCCTGCTCATTGTTCCCCATAAAGCAGAAGCTGTGCTCGGGGCCGGAGACCTTGTTATTGTCGGCGGCGGCGTCGGAAGCATTCCAGAAATTGCAACTGCGGAGTCCTCGGCGTTGACTCTGGTCCAGGCCACCCTCGGTGCCGCAGCAAGCTCCCTTATAGGCGAACTAACATCCGCCGACAACTTCAAGGAGATGGTGCTTGATGGCTTGGCCTGGGCTGCCGCACGTGCCGTCGTTCGCGGGATCACGCGTAGTATCATCAACTGGATCAACACGGGTTTTGAGGGCAGTCCGATGTTCATCAGCAACCCTGAGGCTTTCTTTTTGGACATTATAGACAGAGAGCTCGGGAATCTCATTTACGGGTCTGAGCTAGGATTCCTTTGTAACCCCTTCCAGCTGCAGATCCGCATTGCGCTCGCTACTCGCTACAGCAGAGGAGAGCAAGTGGCGTGCAGGCTCAGCGAGATAGGTTCAAATTTGGAGAGTTTCTTCAACGGCCTCGCGGGAAGCTTTGAAGCCGGAGGTGGGTGGGACACGTGGTTTGTTGTAGTAAGCGAAGAAAATCCCTACAACCGATACTTGCAAGTTACCCAGATGGCCGACTCCCGAATCGCTCCTTATATCGAAGCCTTAAACCGAGTACCGCTTATAGAGCTCGACTGGAGTTCTGGCTTCTTCTCCTACAAGGAATGCCGAACCGTTACGGAGAGCGTGGCGGCTGGCCAAGTCTCGGAGCGCGCCGCTGAAGCCACACAAAACAACGCGTCAGGACGACAGGAATGCGTTACAAAGACTCCCGGACAATTTATTCAGGAGCAGCTCAATACGGTTGCTGGAAGCTCCCTCGCATCCCTCATCTCCGCGGATGAAATAAATGAGATCATTGATGCTCTTTTTAGCCAACTCCTCGTGCAAGTCTTGGGTGGATCCACTGGAGGTCTTGCGGGACTCAGCGATGGAAGTAGCGGACCATCTTATCTCGACCGCCTCGATGCCCAGACAGTGCTTCCGCCGAGTGTCGCAAATAATATCACCGACTCAAACCCGAGTGTCCAGCAAGAGTTACGCTTCAGGAATTCAGCCCAGATAGCTCTCGATCGAATACGACAAACGGAGGCAAAACTTGCTGCCGTACCCTCCTGCGCAGTGCCCACAGCATCATCCATCCTCTCCACGAAAGTCACTCCCAAGAAATCGGACCTCGAAGCAAAGATTGCCTCTGCAGATCAAAATATAACCCTCCTCAGAAATATCGACAGCCGGCTTGCGACAGCCACAAGTTCCTCTATGTTCAGTGCCCTTACCGATGAGCGCAATGCCCTCAATAGTAAGTTGCACGGCATTACAGAAACCACAAACCAGGAACTTCAGAGGAATCAGATTGTCGAAGAAATGAATGACATCGACAGCCAAATCGATGCGGACGTGGCTGCCTGTTTGGCGGCCGAAGCTGCCGCTGCAGCGACGGCCGCGGCGGCTCAACAACAGCAAAATGGCAACAGTAATGGAACTGTAAACGGCCCCGGCGAATGAGTATGACACTTAGCACAAAGACTATCTTTTCCTTCATTCTGGTCCCTCTCTTTGTAGCAGGACTCTTTCTCTCTTCCTTTAATCCTGTCTTGGCACAGACGGAGAAACGCTCAACGCCGGCTGGCTGTGTGAGTTTAACCAGTCTTAATCCCGCCGCTTGCGCGGCTTGGGTTGCAGTTGGCATGCTCACCGCGAGCGGCTACCTCACTTGGATCGGCGGCCTCGCTCTCAATTACGCGGTCGACATCACCATTCTTAAGATGGGGGATGCGGTAAATTCAATTGAAGGCATCCAGTATGGCTGGGCAGTCCTCAGAGATATTGCTAACATTGGCCTCATCTTTGGCCTGTTGGCAATAGGTATCGGTATCATTCTTCAAATATCATCATTTGGGTCACGGGAGATCCTCGCGCGGCTCATTATTATCGCAATTCTTCTGAACTTCAGTCTCTTCATCACCAAAGCTGTCGTTGCCGTAGGAAACTCTTTTGCAATCGTTGCGTATTCACAGCTCAACAGCCGAACCGGGAACTGTACGGGTGGTACAGCTTGTATTTCGGACAAGTTCGTAGCAGCACTTATGATTCCTACTGTTTATAAGAGTGTTGCCGGCGGAGAAGAGGTCTTCAACGCCGAAGCTCTGAATGTCCCTACTGCCGACGGGTGGAAAATCTTCTTAGCGGGTCTCTTCGGGTCCATCTTCTTAATTATTACAGGATTTGTATTCTTGGCCGGAGCTATCCTTCTCATTATCCGTTTTGTGGTGCTAGTCCTCCTTATGATCACCGCACCAGTGGCATGGATAGCACATATTCTTCCAACCACCGACGGGCTGTGGAAAACGTGGTGGAGCTCGTTATTGAAAGAAACATTTTTTGCTCCTGCTTATCTGATACTACTCCTCATCACACTGTATATCGCCCAGGATAGCGCCCTCGGATCAATAGCGGGCGGTGGGCGAGAAGGGGGGTTCGCGGCAATGCTCTCGGGAAAGGCCTCCTCAGTTGCACTTGTTGTTTATTTTGGCATTATCACGGGTTTTATGATCGCAGCCCTCATTTTGGCTCGAAAGATTGGAAGTTACGGCTCCAGCGCCGTAACAAGTTTCGGACAGAAGCTTGGCAAGAATGCGTGGAGCTACGCTCGACGAGGAGCAGGTGCGGCGACGTTTGGCGCAGCTGGACTTGCCGGCCGAAACATTATAGGGCGTCCTGCTTATAACGCTGTGCAAAAAGAAGGCCCAGGGAGTCTTAAGGCAAAAGTGGCGCAAGGAGGGTTGCGCGGCCTCGTAGCACAAGCTCAGCTTGGAGCTGCCAAATATGCATCTAAGGCAAGTTATGATGCGCGAGCCCTTCCTGGAGTAAAGGATCTTGGAATCGGCAAGCCAATAAAAGGATATGAAGCTGTTCGCAAACAGCAAGAAAAGAGTTACGCGGATTACGCAAAGAGTCTCGGAAAGAAGAACGCTCCTGAATATGCAAAGAATGTACTCGAGCAACCAACTTTCTTCTCCAAACTCTTTATGCGCACAGCCGCACGTCAAAAAGCTGCCGGCAAGATTCTGGAACCTCTGAAAGACAAGGCTGAGCGTAAAAGGATTAAGAAGGCCCAGCAGGCCTTGAAAGACGAGATGAAGCAACTTGACGAAGAGTTGGCGCCTCTCCTATCTGGCATCCAGAGAGATGAGCCTCGCAAACAGCAGTTGCAGGCCCGACGTCTAAAGATAGTGGAAGAACTGGATGACCTAGATGAGGAGTTAGATGAATTGAAAGAGAAAGCCACTTCAAGAAAGGAGGAAGATAAGGATAAAGGAGGCAAAAAAGAAGGTGGAGAAGGAGATAAAGACAAAAAGTAGAATCTATATGCCAGAAGAATCAGAAAAAGAAGCCCAGATACTGGCAGATCGCTTTATGGAGCTACCAGAGGAACTCCAGGAGCTCATGCTGGATGAGGAATTTCTGACCAAAGCAGAGCATCTTTCCGAGCATTACCAATTTCAACCAAACCAAAAGGATCTTCTCCTTGAGGAAATCTCTCTGGTCTTAATGAGAATTACCCCCCTCGCAAACTTCAAAGAACGTCTTATTGTTAAACTGCAAATCCCTATCCCACGCGCAACCACCCTTGCTGCAGATATTGATAAAGAGATATTCTCTCCGGTACACCACCTTCTTTTAACCACAACTTCAGTAAACATACCGACGTCGGGCGTACAGTCACCCCAAGAAACCGCGCAAGTAAAACCAGCTACTTCCGGAGGGATCTTGGTAGATCAAATCGCGCAATTCCAGGCACGAAAGAAACAGCGGGAGGAAGAGGAAAGACAAAAGCTCAACACGCAGCCAACACCCGTTGCCATAGCGCCTGTTGTCCCGCCAAATCTTCCTCAGTAACAACATGAAGGAGCTGGGGGAAGAGAAGGGAGGCGTTGTATACTTACCATATGCGATTTCAAGTTCCTCAGTTCATTGACGTTGAGGACAAGATTTTTGGGCCGCTCACATTGAAGCAGTTCATCTACTTAGCGGGAGCTGGCGGCCTGGTGTTTATTTCTTTTGCTTTTCTGCCCAAATTCTTTGCATTTCTCATTGGAGGCATTGCAGCTATGTTCGGGGTTGCACTCGCGTTCTACAAAGTAGACAATCGCCCTTTTATCGTCGTCCTCGAATCAGCTTTCAACTATTTCACCAAGAGCCGCCTCTACCTATGGCAGAAGAAAGACAAGCCTATCGAGACACAATCCATGGAGCGCTCCGTAGTACCTACCTCCGCCCTTCCCAAGGTGGGGGAGGGAAAACTGAAGGATCTGGCGTGGAATCTGGATATCCGCGAGAGTATCTACTCAGACAAGGAACAAAAATAACCTATGGCAAATGACACGCAGGCAACACAGGAGTTCGTACCGATCGAGGATATCCGCGACGGTATTCTCACCCTTAAAGATGGCAGCCTCCGTGCCGTTTTAATGGCGTCCTCCATAAACTTCGCACTTAAATCTGAGGACGAGCAGGCTTCCATCCTGTTCCAATTCCAAAATTTCCTCAATTCCATTGAGTTTTCAGTGCAATTCTTCGTGCAGTCACGCCCCTTGGACATACGGCCCTACCTCGCTCTCCTCGAGAGCCGCCTTGAGGCGCAGACAGAAGACCTGATGCGCATTCAGATTCGGGAATACATCGGCTTCATAAAACAGTTCACCGAGAGCACGAAGATAATGTCAAAGAATTTCTTCATTGTGGTCCCGTATTCTCCTCCCGCACTCCAGATAGACAGGAACTTCTTGAGCAAGGTCGTAAACCGCAAAAAGCAGACAAAGGAAGACAAAACCGCTTCCTTTGAAGAGAACCGGGCTCAGCTTGAACAGCGCATGGATGTGGTAACACAAGGTCTCATGCGTACGGGCGTCCGCGTAGTTCCGCTTGGCACGGAGGAAACCATCGAGCTCTTCTACAAGCTCTTTAACCCGGGAGAGCTTGAGAAACCTATCTCTCTTTTGAATCAATAAATTTCTATGTTTTTCGGGCTTTTTAAGAAAGAAGAAGGTATCCGGGAACCGGTTCGCCCCGTGCTCCCACAGGAGCTGTACGAATCGAGTGCCTTGGAGCTTAAGGACGTAATCGCGCCCTCAGCACTTCAGATCACCCCCCGCGAGGTACACCTGGGGGACAAGATCATGCGGAGCTTCTTTGTGATTTCCTACCCGCGCTTTCTTTCAGAGAGCTGGTTCGCTCCCATCATAAACCTCGACAAGATGTTCGACGTTTCTATCTTCGTGCACCCCATTGATACCGCCGCGATCCTCCGCAAGTTTCAGAAGAAGGTGGCAGAGATTGAGAGCCAGATTGCAGTGAGACAGGAGCGGGGACTCGTGCGCGACCCCAAACTCGATACGGCGTATCAAGACCTTGAGGCGTTGCGCGATCAGCTCCAGCAGGCACAAGAGCGTATTTTTGAGGTCGGACTCTATATCTCGATCTATGGCGACACTATTGAGGAACTTAACAAAGTGGAGACAGAGATAAAATCGATACTTGAGTCAAAACTCGTCTATGTAAAACCCGCCCTCTTTCAGCAGGAGCAAGGGTTTAAAAGCATGTTGCCCATCGGCACCGATCTTCTTGAAGTGCACAGCAAGCTCAATTCCGCGCCGCTTTCAAGCCTTTTCCCGTTCATCTCCTTTGACCTCACCGCGGACAAGGGAATCCTCTATGGCATCAACCGCCACAATTCAAGCCTCGTCCTCTTTGACCGTTTTAGCCTTGAGAACTACAACTCGGTAACCTTTGCCGTATCCGGTTCCGGTAAGTCGTACGGCACCAAGCTTGAGATTCTCCGCAGCCTCATGTTCGACACGGACATCATCGTGATTGATCCTGAGCGCGAGTATGAGTACCTCGCAGAAGCCGCCGGGGGACGATATTTCAACATTTCCCTCAACTCTGACCATCACATCAACCCCTTTGACCTCCCCGTACCGCAACCTGATGAATCTCCTTCAGATGTCCTGCGCTCCAACATTATCTCGCTCGTAGGACTCTTCAGGATAATGCTCGGAGGTCTCACGCCGGAAGAAGACGCACTTATAGATCGTGCCATCACGGAAACCTACGCACTCAAGGACATCACAGGGGAGAGCAACTTTGCCAATATGGAAGCGCCGCTCCTTTCTGATTTTGAGCTCGTCCTTGCGGGTATGGCGGGGAGCGAATCTCTGGTACAGCGACTCTCTAAATACACTAAGGGCACCTGGGAAGGGTTCATCAACCGGCCTTCTAATATCGATATCAACAAGAAGTTCGTGGTCTTCTCAGTCCGCGACATGGAGGATGATCTCAAACCCGTCGCGATTTATATCATCACCAACTACATCTGGAACGCCATCCGCCGTAACCTTAAGAAGCGGCTCATGGTCATCGATGAGGCCTGGTGGATGATGAAATCTGAAGACACGGCCTCGTTCCTCTTCGGACTCGTAAAACGTGGCCGCAAATACTATCTCGGCGTCGCAACTATCACCCAGGACGTGGGGGACTTCCTGCGCTCGCCTTACGGAGTACCCATCCTCACCAATTCCTCGATGCAACTGCTTCTGAAGCAATCGCCGACGACGATCGATCTGGTTCAACAGACATTCAATTTAACCGATGAGGAGAAATTCCTGCTTTTAGAATCAAGCGTAGGAGAGGGGATCTTCTTTGCAGGACTTAAACACGTGGCCATAAAGATCATCGCATCCTACACAGAAGATCAGATCATTACCTCTGACCCATCGCAAGTCTTGGCAATCCGGAAATCCCGAGAACAGATGCGAGGCATGAGCGGCCAAATGACCCCCAGAAACTAGAGAATATGGCGGCACGGGAGCGAATTGGCACACTACAGGCACCCTTTATGGTGGCATTGGCAGGTTCCATTGACGCTATACAAGCTCTGTTAGCGTTTGTATTTCTAGGCCTTCTTGTCAACGGACTTATAAGTCTCTTTGCGTGGCTTACGTTCTATCTCTGGTTTAAGTTAAGCGGCGTCACCTTCCTGGATGGCCAAACTGCGAAGATTCTTGTCTTTGCGGGAGGAGCATTACTTGAACAAATCCCTGGCGTTAACGCCCTTCCAGCCGCAACACTCACAGTTATACTCACTATTGCCATCGTTAAACGAGAAGACGCACGGTACAATAAAGAGAACAATGTGGCTTAAGCGTGGACGTTTTTCAATACTGCAAAAAATACTGAGAGGGGGGTTCCTCCTCACGTGTATCTTAATGTTTGCTGTGCCTCACGCTCAAGCCCAAGTTTTCCCAACCCTCTCTCTTGAAGCACTGCAATTGCGAGTTGACCCCCAGTTTCCAGGTCCTGGACAGGAAGTTACGGCAACCCTCTCGAGCAACCTCATTGACCTAGAGCGCTCAAAGATCACCTGGGAAGTAGATAGGAAAATCATCAAAACTGAAGGAGGGGCCAAACAAATAACCTTTCGGGCAAATGGGGTGGGAGAGACTACTCAGGTAGGAGTTACAGTGACAACAAGCGACGGCCAGGTGCTAGATAAAGAACTTATTCTCAGCACCGCAACACTTGATCTGCTTTGGGAAGCCGATTCATACACCCCAGCATTTTATAGAGGGAAGGGACTCCCAACACCCGGAAGTCGCGTTACTGTTACCGCCGTTCCTGACGTAAGAAATAGCGCAGGAAGGAAGCTCACAAACGACGAACTGGTCTTCATGTGGAGACAGGGAAGCCGCATAATCGCCGAGGCTTCGGGACGAGGTAGAAATTCAGCGACATTTCCAGGCCCTGAACTTTACAGAGACTTCGATCTGATTGTAGAAGTGACCTCTATAGATATGACCACTGGCGCTGTGAATAGTCTCACATTACCTGCTCGCATGCCTCAATTGCTACTCTATGAAAGTCACCCCACTCTGGGAATCCGTCTTGAAAAAGCACTTACTGAGCAAACTGAGCTCCCCGGAGGCGAGATAAGTGTCTCGGCTCAGCCTTATTTTGTAAGTGCAGAAAGCACCACTGATTCAGCGCTCCGCTATACATGGAGCTTGAATGGAGAAACTGTGGCAAACCCCAGCGCTGACAGAAGTCTTATCGTCCTCCGTGCAAATGGAGCAGGCGGCTCTGCCGAAGTAGGAGTCACGATTGAACATGTTTTCAACATATTCCAGCAGGCAAGAAAGGCTTTTGGGATCAACTTTGTAGGCGAAACCGGGCTCTAGAATCTATGAAGCAAATCTTCAGTAAAATCGTTATCTTCCTACTACTGTTAACTGGGGTAATCTCTTTTATGCCTCAGGTTGCTTCTGCTCAAAACGCAGACCGGCTCCAAACCGCATCGGAGACACGCACTCAATCACAGCCACAGGGTTATGTACCGCTCGTGAGAATCCCTGGTATTACGGACGCTGACTTCACTAACGCCACAGCAATCGTCAACGGTCTCATCAGAATCACCGTTGTTGCCGCAGCTTTACTTGCCGTGATTCAGATAATCCGGGGCGGTTTCATGTACATAACAACAGAGGCTGTAAGCACTAAAGGGGAGGCAAAGAAACTTATAAGCGACGCTCTGACTGGCCTATTGTTGATACTGGTCTCCGTACTGATCCTCACACTTGTCAACCCCGACATTCTGAAACTTCGATTGTTCAACGATCGACCACCTCAACGTGAGACTCCCAACTATCAAGCGCCTTCTTTCTTTGACAAAAATACTGTCCCCAACCTCCCTCCGGGTTCCCAAACTGAACTAACTCCTCTTGCGCCCTCTAATAGTTCAGAACCAGCTGGCATGCTCGAGGTGCGCTACACAAAGAATAAAGACGGTTCAATTGGCTGCCCAGACGAAATTGACCGAAATGGTATTAGATATGGAAAACAGCAAGTCTTGGTAGGAGGTCTACGAGAAGACACCTGTCTCTATGTAAGAAGATAATGCTTAAACACCAATGTTACGTGCAGTAAAAATCATCCTGAGCATCCTGCTTGCTCTGCTTATCGCCGGAGGGTTGGTGGTGTTCTATATCTACTTCATCGCAGGAGGATCGCTTCCTAATATTGCAAAGGATTGGTTCCCCACCAATTCAAACGAGCCTGGGGATGGAGGAGCCATCACCGTTACCCCTGATCCTAACCAGGTGGAGGAAGAGACTCCGCTTCCCACAAACGCTTTGGTGCAAATAAGCCGCGATGCCGTGGGAGGAGCAGGCTTCAGAGAAAGTGCCGCCACAACCACCGTTCTCTTCGTCGAACGCGAAACCGGCAACTTCTTCGCCTATATTCCTTCTACTAACGAAAGAGTGCGTCTCACCAATGCTACGCTTCCGCGTATTCAAGAAGCTGTTTTCTCTGCAGATGGAAGCCGTGCACTCCTGCGCTACCTGGGAGATGACAACAGCACCATTGAAACTTACATGGCTGATGTCCCCGCGACACCTAACCTTGAAGCAGGGGAGCTCTCAGGTTCATTCCTGGCGCGGGATATAAGCGCAGTCACAGCAGCTCCAGGCGGCAGTAATTTCTTCTACCTCACCCCCACAACAAACGGAGTTACTGGCTTCATCACCGCGCCGCAGGCAGATCCGCAGGTGTGGAATTCGGGCGTGAGTGAATGGATTCCTGTGTGGACGAGCCCTTCCGCGCTCTCACTGCAGACAAGCGCCTCCGGGGTCATCTCTGGCTACGCCTACCTTTTCAATAAAGACAGTAAGTCCTTCACGCGCCTTATCGGCAACGTGCGCGGCCTCACTGTGCTCGTTCGCCCCGACCTCAAAGCCGCCCTCTACTCGCAAAGCGGGGAAGGGTGGGTTACGCTCTCGCTCCTTGATATCGCAAACAACAGCTCCTCCGCGCTGCCAGCCCGCACACTCCCCGAGAAGTGCGTATGGAAAAACAAGCAAGTGGCAGAGGTTATCTGCGCCGTTCCCAATGAGATTATTCCAGGAACTTACCCCGATCTGTGGTACCAGGGGGCGACCGCCTTCAGCGACAGCCTCTGGCTCATCGATACGGAGACCAGTGAAATCTTCCTCCTCGCTGATCTCAAAGGCGAGACAGAGATGGATATCGACGCTATAAACCTTGCGGTAAGCCAGAACGACGACCTCCTCATCTTCAAGAACAAGCGCGACGGCAGTCTCTGGAAATTGAGCCTCCCGAGAGATGAAACAGAATAAAAAAGAGCCGCTTCATACAGCGGCTTTTTTCTGCGATCTTTAAGCGAAGAGCGAACTGTCGCTTGGAAAGAGCTCCTTTTTAGAAGCCCTAAAGCGGAGAACGATATGGCGCGTACGACCCTCGCCGCGAGATTCTGTATAGACGTCAGGATCCGAAGAGAAGAGGGCGTGTACGATCATGCGCTCGTAGGGATTCATGGGCTCCATCTCGATGTCAGATTTAAACGTTCGCGCACGATCGCCAAGCATCTTGGCCTGCTGTTTTATCTCCCGAATCCGCTTGCCGTAGTACCCATTCACGTCGACCATAAATCCCGACACCTTCTCCGTTCCCAGCTGACGCTCTGCGATTTTGCGAACCAACGTATTGAAAGCCCTGAGTGTCTCGCCATTTGATCCAATGAGGATGCCCGAGTCTGATGTCCTCACCATAAAGAGCGTCTGTCCTGCCTCTTCAGAGATTTCCACTCGGGTGAATTCCACCGTTAACGTCTTTAGCAGATTCCCGATGATTTCCTGAACACGAGCCTTATCCATACTTATTTTGTCGGCACCACAGAGCCGTGAGCGGTGTCCTCGGGCTTCTTAATGTGGCGGCGTACATAGAATTCCTGGCCAATGGCAAAGATATTGCTCGTAATCCAGTACAGCCCAATGGCAACCGAGAGGAAGTACGCAGCTATCGTGACCACCACTGGGAGCACATAGCGCATGTTGAGGTTCATACTGCGGCTGAAATCCTCCTGAAACGAGGCATTTTCCTTACGGGGAGTGAGCGCCGGAAGCGTCAAGCGTATCTGAATGTACTGCGTAATACCCACAAGCAGCGTGAAGAGGATATTACGCGTACTTGCCACATCTACGAGCCCCAGAAAGTGCATGTTTATGTCCTGTGGCGAGGGAATGAAACTGTAGAGGTGCTCTGGAGAGATAACGGGGAGTCCGCCCTTAAAGAACACCCAGTACAGGCCAAAGATGATGGGGAGCTGGATCAAAATGAGGAGAATGCTCGAGAACGGATTGATCTCGTACTTGCGGTAGAGCTCCATCATGGCAAGCGCCTGTGCGTGCTGATTGTCCTTGTTCTTCTCCTTGATCTCCTTAAGCTCAGGCTCCATGGCCCGCAGCGCGATCTGTGTCTTTACCGCCTTGAGCGAAAGAGGAAAGAGCACGAATTTAACAAAGATGGTGAGGAGGATCACCGCAATACCGACATCGGCATGCGGTACGATATCAATAAGAAAGATGAGGGCATTGTAGAGCGGGTCGTATATGAGAGTCGTGAACGCCGCCTTGATCATGACGGCCATAATACCCTAAAGCGCCGCACCTGACGAGCGCTAGGCGCGTACCTGCGCGAGCAGAGTCCCAACCTCCTCTGAGATCTCCTTGAAGGAGAGTTTCTCGGACCCCTGTTTTGCAAAAAATACCCCGGAAATCCTAGCTTTCTTGAGTCTTTGGAGCTCTCTTAGGACACTGTAGACCTGTCGCTTGAGCCTGTGGCGCCCCACGGCCTGCTTGATCACCCGCTTTGAGACGACGAGCGAGAACTGCCCTCCATGAGCGGCCGGAAGATACTTCAGGGAGAGGTGAGCGGCGTGAAGACTCTTGCCGCGCTTGAGGACAGAGGGGAAGAAGGACCGTGATATGCGCTCTTCTTTTGAAAGCATGGTGGGGGATATGAACAAAACCGCGGCTCTGCGCCGCGGTTTTGGCTCCTAGACGGTGAGGCGTTTGCGGCCCTTAGCGCGTCGGCGCTTTATAACATTGCGCCCCGCTGTGGTTCGCTTTCGAACCAAAAAGCCGTGAGTTCGCGCTCTCTTTCGCTTCTTCGGTTGGTAGGTCTGTGACATATAGATTGAATTTACCCAAGAATACACCAGCTCTCACCCTTCTACAACGAACATTCATCGGGAGTGGGGTAGTATGGGCTACGAGCCCAGGCCGGACGGACAGTTATAAACAGGTAATGCACACCTTATTAACACAGTGGGCTTTCGGACGCAAGATTACAGTCGACTGCGGCGCGCTATAATGTCTCCTACATAACCCTAAGACGGTACCTCATCCACCATGATCGACACTAAACAGCTCTGGGAGAACGTACTCGTCAATATTGAACTCACCATATCCAAGGCAAATTTCACGACGTGGTTTAAGGATACCTATATCCTCCGCGTCGAAGACGGCATCGTACACTTAAGCGTCCCCAACGAATTTGCTAAGGATTGGCTCGCCACCAAGTATCATCGGGATATTTTAAACGCCCTCCGGAGCTTCGCAGATCACATTCGGGGCTTAGAATACACGGTAAAAAAGGATTTTCGCAGAAAAGAGGAGACCGAACGGCCTGTACAGACCATCCCGGGAAGCGGAGAATTGCCGCTTCACGACTACTACATCAACAAAAGCGACAATCTCAACCCCCGCTATACTTTCGATACCTTTGTGGTGGGACCTTATAACGAACTCGCACATGCAGCGGGGCGCGCTGTTGTGGAAAAACCGGGGATTGCCTATAACCCCCTCTTTATTTATGGAAAAACCGGCTACGGGAAGACCCATCTCATGCAGGCGGTAGGGAATCAGATGAAGAAGCTCTACCCCAGCAAGAAGATCTACTACGTCACCTCGGAAAAGTTTGCCGTCGACTATATAAATGCCGTCCAGAGCACCAAGGTTAACGCCTTTAAGGAGAAATATCGCCAATACGACGTCCTCATCATGGATGATATCCAATTCCTCTCGGGGAAGGAAAAGAGCCAAGAGGAGCTCTTTCACCTTTTCAATGCTCTCTACGACAACAACAAGCAGATCATCCTCTCCTCCGACAAGCCCCCGCACCACATCCCCGACGTAGAAGAGCGCTTAAAATCTAGGTTCTCTGCCGGTATGATCGTTGACGTCCCGGAACCGGATCATGAATCCCGGATGGCCATCGTCCGCGCCAAAGCCCTCCAGAACAACTTTCTTTTAGGCGAGGAGATTATTGAATTTCTCTCCAAAAACATCGAGGGGAGCATCCGCGACCTTGAGGGAGTCCTCAACTCCATCATCATCCAAGCCCAACTCAAGGGACGCATACCCTCTATCCTTGAGATCAAACACCTCATTAAAGATAACGCCCGCCCCAAGAAGTCCATCTCAGTAAAGGACGTCATCAAGAAAGTCTCTGAATTTTATGACATCGACGAGGCCAGCATCTACGAAAAAACCCGCAGAAAGGAAGTGGTGAAGCCCCGACAACTCATCATGTACATTCTGCGGGAAGATTTTCGAGTTTCGTACCCGACGATCGGCCAGAAATTGGGGGGGAGGGACCACACAACTGTGATCCACTCCTGCGAGAAGGTCAGAAACGACCTCAAAAACGACACCATCCTGGCTCAAGAGATCAGCCAGATCCGGATGCTCCTTAACTAAGCGTTATGAAACGTGAGTGCCCCACACCCTCGCAAAGAATAGGGTGTGGGGATATAGTGGATAAAGCTGGGGATTATGTGTGTTATTCCCGAGGAAATCCCGTTAAAAACAACGGGGCATCACGGGGACGCACTGTGGGTAAAAGAGGGGATTGAGATTCTGGCGCGATTACTCCCCACATCTTCCCCGAGTTATAGAGATAACACCCGCGTAATACACATTTCGATTTCCTCAGACACCCAGTATTTATCTCGTATAAACGAGATACCCACATTTCCACACCCTTAATAGTAGTAAAAGCAGATTTTTAAATATAAACAGTTATGAAAATAAGGTGCACGAAAGATCGGCTACTTGAAGGTGTGACTATCGCCGAACGCATAAGCGGTAAAAATCTGACACTGCCCGTACTGAACGGCATTCTTATAGAGACACAGGGAAAACAACTGACGCTTAAGGCAACCAACCTTGAGCTAGGAGTCGAGATTGTAATTCCCGCTGATGTCGAGCAGGAGGGAAAAATCTCAGTGTCGGGAAGTGTCTTACACGGGGTGCTCAGCTCCGTACCGGGGGACAGTCCTGTAACCCTTACGGAGAACGGCGGGAACCTCTCAATTGCTGCCGGCGGAGGTTCGGCGACCCTTAAGGGTCAGGTCACCGAGGATTTTCCCACCATTCCCCGCCTTTCAGATGCCCACGTTTTCACACTTGAGGCCGGTGAATTTGCTCGCGGAGTACGAAGTGTGATTTACAGTGCCTCCGCTTCGACAATTAAGCCCGAGCAGGCAAGTGTGTATATCTATAGGGATAACAAGGATGTCTGTTTTGCTGCAACTGACTCATTTAGACTCGCTGAAAAAAAGATTGAAGTGAAGGAGGGTGTTCCTGAGTTTGATCCACTTCTTATTCCTGCCCGTAATCTAAGTGAGGTCCTGAGGGTTCTGGAGGCCTCAGGGGGCTCTGTGGAGGTTCATGTAGGCGATAGCCAGATTGCGTTTCGTGTTGATGGTATCTATATAACATCACGTCTGGTTGACGGTGTCTTCCCTGATTATCGCCAAGTGATACCTAAAAATGCCATCACGGAAGCGGTGGTCTTAAAGCAGGACTTGGTGCAAGTTTTTAAGAAACTCTCGGTTTTTGCCGACAAGTCCAATCAGGTCTCTTTCCACCTTGAACCTGCGAAAAAATCATTTGTCCTTGAGGCGCGCAATGCTGATGTGGGGGAGACACAGGATAGTCTCTTGGGTCAGGTTACCGGGGATCCTCTGGATATTAACTTCAATTATCGCTATGTCGCAGAGTGTTTTCAATCCATTCCCACCGACAGTGTTTCGTTCTCCTTTGGGGGCTTGGGAAAGCCGTTGATTATCCGCGGTGCTTCCGATCCGTCTTTCCTCTATCTGGTTATGCCCATGAATAAGTAGACGAATTTAATGAAAATCGCGATCTGCGTCGCTCAAACGCTTGCCGTAGTCACGAGTACGTCTCGCATCTCATCGATTTTCACCAGATTCGAATAAACTTAGAGAATAGGATGAATATTATTTCCACATTTCTAGAGCGGTTTAAGAAACTCTCCCCACCCCAGTCCATTATCAAGACGGCGTTTATTAATGCTGTTCGCTCCCAGTTTAAGATCGAGGTTCTACCCGAACAGGTTCGCATCCAGCGTGACACTATTTTTTTTCAGGGAAATCCGCTGTTTAAGACGGAGATGACGCTAAAAAAGAAAGAGCTCCTCGCGAAAATAAACGAGGAGCTCAAACTGTTTTCACGACGCGTGTCTGATATCCGCTAGTTCACCTCAAAGTCTATCTCGTCCTCACCGGTATTTGAGCGGCTGTCGCGTCCCACAGCCTTAAGTGTGTGCTCTCCACGACCCACTTCGACTTCGTCCGGTACAAATGAGAACGAGAAAGGTGATCGTGTCGAGGAGCCTATAAGAATGCCGTCTACGTAGTAGTCGACGCGGCGCAAGGCGTTCTTACTCTTGTGGTCCACGGAAACGCGGACGATGTCGTCGGCCTCGGTGTCACTGCCGTCGCTTGGCCCAGTGATGGTGATTGTAACGAGTCCCGGCTGATGGACATCATCACTCTCGCGGGGGATTTCACTCTCGTTGCCGTCACGAATGCCTTCAGCATTCTTCCATGCCTGTACGCCGTACTCCCAGTAGCGATACTGAGGATCGTTGTTGGGGTTTGAGGGAATGGCGCCGCGGGGATTATCTTTATCCACCCAATGAAGAATGGAATGTACGTTTGAAACCACTTTTTCCTCGCGGGTGTCCTCCGGTGTGTGCTCGGTTGCGAGCTTTCCTGAAGTGGTGTCAACGGAGTACGTCTGTCCGCCCTGCCAGACACCGCGCAGAATAGGTTTGAGATCACTTAAATCTTCGTAGGCTGGTTCTGGGAACGATTCATCCGGGAATTTCTTGAGGGCTTCGTCCATAAAGGCTCGCCAGAGGGGGGTGATGATGAGTCCTGAAAGCTGATGCTCCATTGAACTGCTGTCGTTGTTGCCCGCCCAGGCGCCTGCCACGATGCTTGGTGTGTAGCCCACCGTCCACACATCTCGATAGTCATTTGTCGTACCAGTCTTCACAGCGACATCGCGCCCGCCGAAGTACAGCAGTGAGTTAGGGCCGTACAGAGGCGTTCGCGCAACGTTATCCGAGAGCATGTCCGATATCTGAAGGGACACATTTCGGGGGAGCACTTGCTTAGGTGATTCCTCAAACTCTTCAAGCACCTCTCCGCTGGCATCCTCAATGCGCAGGAGGGGTGTGTGGGGGTTGCGAACACCTTCGTTGGCGAATACGCCGTAAGCGCCTGTGAGATCGAGCAGGGTTACTTCACCACCGCCGAGAACCAGGGTGAGGCCATAACGGTTTGCGGTCGTCAGGGTCTCAATACCCATCTCTTTAGCAAGGGCGAGCGCATTCTTAAGTCCTGCCAGATAGAGTACTTTTACCGCAGGGACGTTGACTGACTGGGCTAGTGCATCACGCAAGTTTATGGGGCCTCGGAACTTCCCGTCGTAGTTTTGTGGCGAGTAGCAGTCGCCCTCGCTGGTAAGTTCGGTTGGCTGACAGGCGGTTGAGAATTGTGTCGGGACATCAAAGACGACGGTCTCCGGTGTGTAGCCGCGGTCGAGCGCTGTGGCGTAGACGATGGGTTTAAATGAGGAACCCGGCTGTCGTTTTCCTGTCGTGATGTTGAAATTTCCGTCGATGTTCTCATCGAAGTAATCTCGCGAACCAACCATAACGAGAATTTGCCCGGTCTTAGGGTCGATGGCGGTGAGGCCAGCATTTTCAGCGCGGAACTTCTTCTCATTCTCGAGCGCGTACCGCTTCACAATTTCCTCCGCCTTCTCCTGCAGTTCGTAATCAAGGGTGGTAATGATGCGTAAACCCTGCTCCTCGATAGCGCGCTCCCCGTACTTTTCTGTGATCTGATCGAGTACGTAGAAGACGAAGTGAGGAGCTTTAATACCAGTCTGCTCGCGTGGCTTGAAGGCAACTTTTTCGTTCAAAGCAGACTCGTACTCTTCTTCGGTAATGAAATCGTTTTCGAGCATGCGTTTGAGCACGAGGTTCTTGCGCTCTTCGAGTGCGTCGGTATGGGAGCCATACGGGGAGTAGTACGTGGGAGCTTGAGGAAGCGCTGCCAAGTACGCAGACTCGACGAGGGTGAGGTCTGAAGCCGGTTTTGCAAAGAATGCCTGACTGGCCTCCTCAATGCCGTAAATACTGCCGCCGTAGGGGGCCTCATTGAGATAAATCTCGAGAATCTGCTCCTTGGTGAGCTCTTTCTCGAGCCGCAGCGCAAGCACCCACTCTTTCACCTTGCGGGAGATAAGTTTTTCCTGGGTGAGAAGGGAGTTTTTAACGACCTGCTGAGTGATGGTGGAGCCGCCTTGTGTGTAGCCGTCAGAGAGGTGGAGTTTGATGAGGAGGTTCGCGAGTACGGCGCGGACAATAGAGCGGGGGCGGATACCGCTGTGCTCGTAGAATTGTGCGTCCTCAATAGCGACGGTGGCATTTTTGATCTCGCGCGCCATGTCATCAAACGGGATAACGGTGCGGCGCACGTCCTCGTGGACGTCGTACAGGAGTATCTCGCCGGTGCGGTCATAAATTTTGGTTGACTGCTCCACTTTACGTTGGTCGAAGGACTGCAGATCAGGCATTTTGAAACTGCCGATCCATAGGAAAACAGCTCCGGAGAGGAGTAGTCCGGCTATGAGCCCAATCTGGAGTATCGTGCGCCCGTTGCGGGCCAAGAATCGCATAGAAAGCGGGAAAACAGTAGAATCTACCTCGAAAATAATGGCGTGACGAGACCTGCTGATTTCGTGCGAGGCGAGGCGGTGGAGGGCGAAGCGTAGCAGGCTACGGTGAGGGCGAACCGCGAGCTGCAACCGAAACCAGCAGGTCGCAGTAGCCAAGCATGTTTTTGAGGGCCCATAGCGGTTATTTTTGAGGTAGGTTCTAACATAGTAGCACAGAGAGCGTCAGTCGTGGCCTTGTGCTACACTGTGCGCTATATAATCTGACTCTGGAATTTCATGATTACGACGGACGAAAAGGTAATTGATGAACTCCTGACCCGTGGCGTCGAGGAGGTCATCCCCAAAGACGAACTCAAGCGGGAGCTTCTTTCAGGGAGGCAACTTCGCGTGAAGCTTGGGATTGATCCTACGAGTCCCCACATTCATATCGGCCGAGCGGTTCAGCTTCTCAAGTTGCGCGATTTTCAGAAACTGGGGCATCAAATCGTTCTTATCATCGGCGACACCACAGGCGTCATCGGCGACACCTCGGACAAAACGAGTGAGCGGCCCATGCTAGAGGAGGAGCAGGTCAAGCGGAATGCCCAGTCCTACTTTGACCAGGTGGGTAGGGTGCTCGATATGGAGCATGTTGAGACGCATTACAACTCAGAGTGGCTTAATAAACTCACGTATGGCGAAATTGGAGAGCAGGCGGACTGCTTTTCGGTGGCCGATTTTATTGCCCGGGAAAATATTAGGCGTCGCCTCGACGAGGGGACACGCGTCTCGCTGCGCGAGGTTATCTACCCCCTCATGCAGGGCTATGACAGCGTTGCCATTAAGGCTGATGTAGAGTTAGGGGGAACAGACCAGCGCTTCAACCTGCTCGCGGGTAGGACGCTCCAGGAGCGCTACGGCCAAAAACCTCAGTCGATTATGATGACGACGCTCATGGAAGGGCTCGACGGACGAAAGATGAGTTCGAGCTGGGGCAATACAGTAAATTTGACCGACGCGCCTAATGACATGTTTGGGAAGGTTATGAGCCTCCACGATGCCTTGGTGGAGCGATACTTTGTCACCTCGACACGGGTTCCACTTTCTGAAATCGAAGGAATTATGGAGCTTCACCCACGCGACGCCAAGATGCGCCTCGCTTCCGAGATTGTAAAGCTGTATCACAGCGAGGGCGATGCACAGCGCGCGCAGGAGCACTTTATAGCTACGTTCTCTGAAGGGAATGTCCCTGCTGATGTAAAGACGGTTACGGCTGCGCGCGGGGCGTCGCTTGCAGACGTTCTGCTTGAAGCAGAGATAGTGGCTTCAAAAACGGAGTTTAGGCGGCTCGCAGAGGACGGCGCCATTACAGATGCAGAAAGCGGTGAGCGCCTCACTAACCCTGCTGCGCTCCTTGAAGGGCCTGTAACCTTGAAGGTGGGGAAGCGGCGATTCCTTAAAGTTGAGATCTCGTAAAAACAAAAAGCCCCACCGCGGGGCTTTTTTGTTTGATAGAGTGAGGGCCTGTTAGTAGGTGGCTTCGTCGTCCTCTGCGATTTCCTCGTCGTCTTCGAGGTCGTCAGCGTCAGGTTCGCCTTCCTCCCACTCGCTTTCCTCCATCTCCTCCTCGTCAGCTTCGGCGTGAACTCCCTGGAGAAGCTCGTCGTCAAAGTGCGCGGTAGCATCAAACATGATGAATCGTCACTTAAGTTATAATTCTACGTTGTGTACTCCGACCTCACCGCTCTCCACGCCACGACAGCCACGTACGAGTGTTGCAGTCTGCGCTTGTTTGTGGACAGTGCTGTACGCAAACGAGCGCTCTGATGGTGTGCGGTTTTTAAACCACCCTTTTTTATCAAAATGCTTTTCGAGGGTCAATACAACCGAGAGGAGGGTCGTGGATAACACCACGCAACATGCCCCTTCGTCTTCATGAGGTTCCCTGCGCCCCATAGCGCACTGAGGCCAAACACGTGAGACCCAGTGCCAGCGCGTCGTATTCGTCATCGTGGCGCCTTCCTGGGGGCAGCTTTACGAGGCGTTTCACCATCGCGGTTACCTGTGCTTTGTCACTGCGGCCGTTGCCGGTTACGCCGGCTTTGACTTGCGGAGGCGTGAATTCGTACAGCGGCAGTCGTGCTTTTGCAAAGATGTAGATGAGCATGCCACGCACCTCGGCCACGCCCATGGCGGTTTTCTGGTTTGTGTTGAAATAGATCTGCTCGAGGGCGGCGATCTCAGGTTTGTGGATCATGAGGAGTCGCTCCACTTCCTCTCCGATCTGGGCGAGTCGCACAGGAAAACTGCTCCCGCGCTCTGTGACCAGGCAATCAGAATGCACCACGATCTCTTTGCCGTTTACGCGCTCTAAGATGGCTAAGCCGCAACGATCGTATCCAGGGTCAATGGCGATGACTCTCATGCGGCGTTGGTATAGACCTCCTGTATATCATCGTGCTCCTCGAGTGCTTCGACGAGCTCGGAGAGCCTTTCTGCGTCATCGTCAGAAAGCTCTACACTCGTCTGCGGCTCAAAGCTTCCCCCAGAATCTTTCTTGAACGCCCAGAGCGCCGCGCCGGGAGAGGCAAGCTCACTTCCGTGAAGGGAAAGGAGGTGGCGAATCTCAGCCGACGTGCGGTTGCGGTTGTCAGTTAGTCCCTCAATGATGAGCGCAGTGCCGCCGGGACCGTAGGTCTCATAGATAACGGTATCGAGCGCTGCATTTTGATCCGTCTTTCCCTTTTGAACAGCACGCTCGATGTTGTCCGAGGGCATATTGGCTGCCTTGGCCCGTTCAATAGCCAGGCGAAGTCCGGGCGCTTGCGTGTTTCCGTCAGCTTTCTTGGACTCAACGGAGATGAGGCGGGCAAGTTTGCCAAACACCTTGCTCTTCTTGGCGTCCGTTGCTGCTTTCTTGTGTTTGATCTGTTTCCACTTGCTGTGTCCGGCCATAACGTGTAGCTCGTATCGTGTATCTTGTAGCTTGATATGTGCAACGTCAAATTCAGTGCGTCTTGTGACGCTATACGATACACGTTGCGCGTTACAAGAGGGTTGCTTGCTGGCGCTCTTTGGGGTACTCAAAGCCCAGGTGTGCGTATGCGCGTTCCGTCACGATCCTGCCGCGCGGGGTTCGCTCGAGGAGCCCCAGCTGTAAAAGATAGGGTTCGTGCACCTCTTCGACCGTACCTTGTTCTTCGGAGGCGGCTGCAGCGATCGTCGAGAGCCCCACAGGTCCCCCGTTAAATTTTGAAATGATGATCTCAAGGATTCTCCGGTCGGAAGCGGTGAGTCCGAGGGTGTCCACCTCAAGGAGCGTGAGTGCCTTCTGTACTGCCTCAGGAGAGAGCCCGGTTCTGTGCACCTGGGCGTAGTCGCGGCAACGCTTCAGAAGGTAGTTTGCCGTACGCGGCGTGAAGCGGCTGCGCCGGGCGATCTCGTTGAGTGCTTCCGGAGAGGGAGTGACGCCCAAGATGCGCGCCGAACGCAGCAAGATTTCCTCGATCTCAGACTCCGTGTAAAAGACGAGCCTGAAGGTGCCCCCGGAGAAGCGGGAGCGGAGCGGCGAGGAGAGTTCAGCGATGCGCGTTGTGGCAGCAATGAGCGTAAAAGGAGGTAGTTCAAGCTGAATCGTCCGCGCCGAGGGTCCTTTGCCGAGGATAATATCGAGCACCCCGCTCTCCATGGCAGGGTAGAGCACTTCTTCGATACTGCGGCTCAGGCGGTGGATCTCGTCTATAAAGAGAATGTCGCCGGGCGTGAGGTTAGTGAGAATGGCAGCGAGGTCGCCGACTTTCTCAATGGCAGGTCCGGAGGTGCTCTTTAAGTTCACGCCCAGCTCGCGCGCAATGAGGTGCGAGAGGGTAGTCTTTCCGAGTCCTGGAGGACCGTAAAAGAGAATGTGCTCCGGCGGGTGCTCGCGCTCTTTTGCTGCGGTAAGGAGGATGCGCAGGTTTTCCTTAGTGCCGGCCTGGCCGATGTACTCATCCCAAGCGCTCGGTCGGAGCGTCTGGTCTAAAAAAGTATCAGTACTGGCCGGAGGGGCCTCCGGAGAAGGGTCATTAAAATTACTTGACTTTTCTTTCATAGTATGCTAGAGTCCTCTCGAATGTTCCGCCGTACTGTAGGGAATACAGAGACGGTTTTTATTAGCGACGCAGGTGAGTGAAATGAAAATGTTTGGATTTTTATTTCCGAGCCGAGGAGCTAACACAGGTTTCACTGGTCTCCCCTGCGCCTCGGGAACCTTTATTTTGACTCTGTCGGTTTGTGCAGTCATTGAGCGCAGGAACCTCTAGGCAATTGTTCTGCTTTCGGGCGGACGCTTGATCCTCATCGAGGACGACCTGGTACCTTAATCGGTGCGCTGGGTCTATCCTTAGAAGAGACATGACTTTTAATCCTGTATTAAAAGTATTGCCTAGAGGTTTCTGATCTTAATGGCACAAGAGAATCGCCCTCATGCGGGGGCGATTTTCTGTTGCGTACTGTGAGGAGCTTACCGTTTCTTGCTTTACAGGCGGGGGAGATCGAGCACGCGCTCGAGTTCCGAGAAGGACGTCTCGCCGGAGAGTACCTTCAGTATACCATCCTGAGGGAGGGTGAGGAGCCCTTGTGTCTTCGCGGCGTCCGCGATCTCACGCTCGCTGGCGCTGCGGGAGACCAAATCCTCAATTTCCTTATCCATTTTAATAGCTTCAAAGACTCCCAGCCGCCCGCCGTAGCCGCTGTCATCTGCGCTCTGTTGAGGCTCCCATACTGTCGTCCGATTGTGTGGAATCAGAGATTTGTCCGTGATACCGGCGAGAATCTTTTCGACGAGCTCTTTCCGCTCCCCGGTGAGCTCTACGGGTTTCGCCGTCTCTTTTTTGATACGGCGTACGAGGCGCTGTGCCATGACGACGGTCACCGCAGAGCCGATCACGCTCGGGTTGACGCCAAGATCAATCAGACGAGGAAAGGCGCCGGCAGCAGTATTGGTGTGCAGGGTCGAGAAGACCATGTGTCCGGTGAGCGCGGCGTTAATGGCCGTACCGGCCACCTCGCTGTCGCGGATCTCGCCGACCATGATGACGTCGGGGTCCTGGCGCAGCGCCGAGCGCAGGCCCGATTCAAACGTGTACTTGTCGTGGTCCACCTGGGTCTGCACGACGCCCTGCAGGTGGTATTCAACGGGGTCTTCAATGGTGATTATCTTGATGTCAGCGGTGTGTATTTTTCGCAAGAAGGCGTAAAGCGTCGTCGTCTTCCCTGAGCCGGTGGGGCCGGTGTTGAGGAGCATGCCGTTGGGGCGTTTGATTTCGTGCTCAAGGAGTGCGAAGAGTTTCGAGTCGATGCCCAGTTTCTCCATCGGAAGCTGGATGGTCTTGGGATCAAGGAGACGCATCACGACCGACTCGCCATAGGCGCCGGGGAGCACGGAGCTGCGCACCTCGATGTCTTCACCGCGGACTTTGACGCTGAAGCGGCCGTCCTGCGCTTCCTCTCTGACGTTGAGCTTAAGTCCTGAGAGGAGCTTAATACGTGAGAGTAGGAGGTTATAGGTCTCGCGGTCGACGTCAGCAACGTCCGTGAGGATGCCGTCGAGCCTGAAGCGCAGACGCACCTTTTGTTCTTCAGGTTCAGCGTGAACGTCAGAAGCTGAAAGTTTGATGCCGCCGGCAAGCACCGTCTCAAGAATGCTCGAGATGCGGCGCACCTTGCTCTGGTGCAGGGTCTCCGTGAGGAGTTTCCGAATGTCGGCGAGGGAATTTACCTGGGTGAGGGTCGTCTCGAGCGCTTCAGGTGAGACATCGAGAACGCCAGCGTGCGTTTCTGTCGAGGTGTCGAGTTCTCTGTAGCGGCTCCACGCACGCTCGAGACTCGCCATGGAGGTCATGTAGAGCTTTACTTCGTAACCCTGTTCGGCAAGTTTTGCGAGCACATTCTTTGTTGCATCGTTCTCAGGAGACTTCACGGCTACGGAGAGACGCTTGTCGACGCGCTCAAAGGGAGCAAGGAGCCCTGTGCGTGCTTCATCTGCTGAGAGAAGGCGCAGGGCGTCGACGTTGATGCTCTGCTGGCTTAAGTCTGCGTAGCTCACGCCGTATTTTTGGGAGAGGATGCGGGCCAGATCCTCCTCTTCTTTAGCCCGTAGAAGGTTCGTCTGCTCTTCTTGCCGGCTGTCGTCAAACGTTGCCATAGTCTCACCAGAATACCATGTTTCTGCGGCCCAAACAGGGCATATTTTGGAGGTGAGGGAGGTGTATTGACAGATGCTACATTGATATGGTATAATTAAAAAGAATAGATCCTTGCAACATCTAGCTTGAGGAGAATGCCAATGCTTACGCGTTGGATTTTGGGCCCAACACTGCCTTTGTTGGCAATTGCGTGGCTCGTGGGTGGCTGTGCCGGTCCAATTCGCTTTAATCCAGAAGCGACGCCGCCAGGCTCTGTGTGGCGCACAGCCGCCGGCAGGAATCTGGTAGATAAATGGAGTGGTATCATCCAAGTTCCACAGAAGCATGTCGTCGTGGTTAATAATCTCGGCGACCGACCTCTATGGGTTGTGAACCACGAGGAGGGTGAGCATTACATCGAACCCGGCAAACGCTTCAGGGCAGTATTCCGATTGTACGGTGACTCTTCGTATTACGAGGTGACCGTCAAGATGAGGGATCCGTGCTGGCGGTGGGTTACAGAAACCCGCACTTATCAGGCGGGATCCTACAACTTCCGGGATGTGGATGTCTGGGAGGTGAGCTACCTCCCCCGTAGCGCTGGTTGTCACAAATGATAGTCCTCAGGCGCACAGCTCGGTTCGAGCTGTGCGCCTTTTCGTTTTCTCCATTCCGAAGTGGTAGTATGCCGCTATGGAAAGGGTCTACACCGTGGGTGAAATTGATACTGTTGCGCGCGAGCTTCTTGCGGCCTATGGCGCTCCCGCAGAGGCGCACGCCGTGATCTGGGCGCTTCAGGGAGATTTGGGAGCAGGAAAGACAGCGCTCGCGCAGGCTATCGCGCGCGAACTTGGGGTCACTGAGGCTGTCACGAGCCCCACCTTTATATTAGAGAAAGTCTACGAGCTTGAAGGAAAGCCCTTTAAGCATCTCGTGCACATCGATGCCTACCGTTTTGATGAGCCGGACGAGGCCAAGGTCTTGGGCTGGGGTGAGCTCATATCGGCGCGTGAGAACCTCATTGTCCTTGAGTGGCCCGAACGCATGGGGGAACTCCTGCCGGGGCATACGCACTACTTTGAACTTGCTATTGTAGATGAGACGACGCGCCGCATTCGCTATGGCAAAAACTTCTAAGACAACGAAGGAAAAGAAGAAACGCCTCGTGCTTCTCGATGCGCACGCGATTATTCACCGCGCCTACCACGCGCTTCCGGATTTCACCTCTGCAACCGGAGAACCCACCGGAGCGCTCTATGGACTCTCGGCGATGCTCTTAAAGATCATCCAGGACTTGAAGCCCGACTACCTTGCGGCGGCATACGACCTGCCGGGGCCGACGTATCGGCACGATGCCTACGATGGCTACAAGGCCAAGCGCGCGAAGACGGAAGATGCGCTTGCGGTGCAGATCGATCGTTCTCGCGATGTGTTTGCGGCCTTCAATATTCCCATCTACGAGCACCCCGGGTTTGAAGCGGATGACATGCTCGGCACCATTGTGGAGCAGGTGAGCAAGAATAAGGAGCTCGACGTCATTATTGCTTCGGGAGACATGGACACGATGCAGCTCGTCTCCGGGAAGCGCGTGCAGGTCTACACGCTCAAGAAAGGGATCAAGGACACCATTCTCTACGACGAGAAGGGTGTCGAGGAGCGGTTTGGTTTTCCGCCGAAACTTCTGCCTGATTACAAAGGGCTGCGCGGCGATCCGTCGGATAACATCATCGGTATTCCAGGTATTGGAGAAAAGAGCGCAACCGAGCTCATCCAGGCCTTCGGCTCGATTGAGAACATGTACAAAGAGCTGAAGCGAGGCCGCGAGAAGTTCACGGCCGCCGGCATTAAACCGCGCATCGTTGAGCTTCTTGAGAATGGAAAAGAAGAAGCCGAGTTTTCAAAGATGCTCGCGACAATTAGGCGCGATGCTCCGATAACTTTTGAAATGCCGGAGAAGCCCTGGTGCGAGACGCTCTCGACCGAGAAACTGCTTGAGCTCTTTGCGGAGCTCGGGTTTCGTACGCTCTCTGAGCGCGTGCGCGAACTCTTCATGGCCACGGCCTCTCTGGGTTTTCCGTCTGCGCAGGCAGGTGAGGTAAGTCCCGAACCAGCGCCAGAGATCGTTCCTCCCGAAGAACTTGAGAAGACAGCGATCGCACTCTGGCTCATCAATTCCGATATCTCCAATCCCACGCTCGATGACATTCTGCAGTATGCCCGCACGAAAGAATTTTCCCGCGCGAAGAAAATGATCTTCGATGAGCTCGAACGCCAGAAGCTCACGCGTGTTTTTAAAGACATCGAGGAACCGTTGATTCCGGTCGTTCGCGGCATGAATGAGCGGGGCGTGTGCATCGACCGTGCGTTTCTTGAGAATCTTTCAGTGGAATATCATGCAGAGCTCTCAAAACTCGAGGCGGAAATTTATAAGGCTGCAGAAGGCGAGTTCAACATTAACTCACCCAAACAATTGGGCGAAGTGCTCTTTGACAGACTGGGTCTCGGGGTCCGCAACCAGAAGCGTACGGCGACGGGACAGCGCTCCACCAAAGAGTCAGAACTCGAGAAGCTGCGCGAACAGCATCCGGTGATTGGCACCATACTTGCATACCGTGAACTGCAAAAGCTGCTCTCGACCTATATCGATAACATCCCGAAGATGGTGGATGCTGAGGGGCGCCTGCACGCCACCTTTGTGCAGGCGGGGACGACGACCGGCCGCATGTCCTCGCAGAACCCAGGCCTGCAGAACATTCCCATTCGGACCGACCTGGGGCGCAAGATCCGCAATGCCTTCACAGCAACAGAGGGTTTTGATCTCGTGGCACTCGATTACTCGCAGATCGAGCTTCGCGTAGCCGCTTTTCTTTCAGGAGACGAGAAGATGATCGAGATTTTCCGCGGAGCGGGGGACGTTCACCGCGCAGTCGCCGCTCAGGTTTTTGCCGTGCCGCCTGAGATGGTGGATGCGGAGATGCGCCGTCGGGCGAAGGTCATCAACTTCGGTATTCTCTATGGTATGGGAGTGAACGCATTGCGGCAGAATCTGGGAACGACACGTGCTGAGGCTCAGACGTTTTACAACGAGTATTTTAAGAATTTTTCGGGTATCGCGCGCTATCTCGATCAGGTGAAAGCAGAAGCGCAGCGCACGGGATATACGGAGACGTACTTTGGGCGCCGACGCCACTTTGAGGCGATGCGCTCATCGCTTCCGTACATCCGAGCTCAGGCCGAGCGCATGGCGATCAATGCCCCTATTCAGGGGACGGAGGCGGATATCATCAAACTCGCGATGGTGCACATCGATACTTATCTAAAAGAGCAGGGGCTTGAGGATGATGTGCATTTGCTGCTCCAGGTACACGACGAACTTGTCTACGAAATCCGAAAGGGAAAGACGGAGGCTGTGATACCTGAGATCAAGCGCATGATGGAGTCGGTGCTCACGGTGGAAGAGTCGCGGGGCGTGCCCATTATTGTAGAGGCAAAGTTGGGGAAGAACTGGGGGGAGATGGAGAAGCTCCAATAAAATGTTACGAGTACAACGAGTTAGATTTTATTGGACCCCACACCAATTTTGCTTTTCCAGCCTTTCGCGCAGTGCGTCCGCCGAATAGGCGGCCTCCTCCTGGGCGAAGCGCTGCGCCCTCAGCGGTATGAGGCTATCCGCCTCTCGCGCTTCGACTGTAGTGTAAAGGCAAAATTGGTGCGGGGTGTAAGTTACGCTAATCTGCGATAAGCTTCACTAACATGTTGTACGTTCTCTACGGCCCCAATCTTGAAGAGGGAAGAAAGAAGCTCCACGTGCTTCTCTCGGGGCTGCAGAAGAAGCGTCCCGAAGCGTCACTTTTTCGCTTCACCTCAGAGAATCTACGTGAGAGTGAGTTACGCGATCTGTGCGGCGCGCGCGGGCTCTTTGAGCCGAAGCACATTGTGCTTTTGGATCTGCCTTCAGCAACTGCAGACGGCAAACGAATCCTTCTCGACGCGCTCCCTGCGTTGAGCGACTCCGAAAATCTGTTTGTGCTTTTTGAAGGAACCCTTGAGGCTAAGGTGCTCGCTGCTTTGAAAAAGTACGCTGAAAAAATTCAGACGCACAGTACTGGAGCGCGGGAAAAGCGCGCGGAGGCATTCAATCGTTTCGCGCTTCCGGAGGCACTTGGCAGGCGAGACAGAAAAATGCTCTGGGTGCTCTACCAGAAAGCTCTGCGCTCCGGCATGGCAGAGGAAGAGATCCATGGGCTTCTGTTCTGGCAGGTAAAGAGTATGCTCGCGGCGGCGCAGGCAGGAAGTGCTGAAGCTTCGGGGCTTAAGCCGTTTGTCTACAGCAAGGCCAAGAGCGCCGCTCGCAATTACAGCCCCGAGGAGCTCGAGGCTCTCTCGGCACGCTTGGTCATGCTCTACCACGAAGCTCGACGAGGAAAATATGATCTTGAAACAGCGCTCGAACGTTTTGTTCTCAGTGTTTGAAGGACTTGACATAATTATTTTGTTGATGTAAAAACGCGCCAGAGGGAACACCTATGGGGAGATAGGGACATGCGCTTTTTATGTCCGGCCGTTCTTCTGTGGCGGGGTCTTCTGTGCCTTGAGCGCTTACTGCGCTTTGGCATAGAGGGGCTCGTACAGAGTTCGGGGCGTTTGCCTGCACGCCTCCTCCGTCCGCTTGTGCGGCTCGGGTGGTGTCTGGTGCGAATGCCTAACTTCTTGCTCGCGTGCCTTGTGATGGGTATCGCGTGGGGAAGTTACATGACAGCAACAGCGCATCTTAATTCCCCACGCGTCGTTCCGCCGCGAAAACTTCACGCGGTACTGCCGCACTTCGAGCGCGAGCTCAGGTGTCTGGTGGATAATGTGTTTTTTGAAGCTCGCGGTGAACCTGAGTTTGGTCGGCGGCTTGTGGTGCATGTCACTTTGAACCGCTGGCTTGCGCCGTATTATCCGAATACGATTTGCGGCGTGGTTTATCAGAGGAACAGCAGAAGCTGCGCCTTTTCTTGGACCTGCGACGGTATCCCTGATCGGGTATCGAAGAAAGAGGAGAGGCTCTACAAAGAGCTTGAGCAGACGGTGCGAATCCTTCTGCGGGAGACCATCGATGGTGTACGCCTCGATGAGTCACTGGGTTCCGATCACTACCACGCCACGCGGATGTCGGCCCCGCCTTATTGGGCGCCTAAAATGCGGCAGGAGATGATGACCGTCGGTCAGCATGTCTTCTATAAGTCGCCGCTGCAGTGGCTCCTTGAAATTGGGCTCAGGGCTGAGCCTGGTCGCAAGACCAGTTCAGCAACTACTCGTTCTTGAAGGGTGAGGGTCGGACGCAAGTCCGGCCCTTTTCTTTTTATAAAAAATGAACCGCTCGGGTGAGCGGTTCAGGGACGAGACGGTCTAGGGTTTACTCACTTTGCGCAGACGCGGGAGCTTCAGGGAACGTAGCAGAGGGGCGAAGATTTGCCGAAGTAGATACAGCGTAGAGCGTGTCTGTCCGCGAAATGCGGGGTGCGGCGGCAGGCCGAAGGAGCGGGTGTGGGAATGCATAGTCTTACTCCTTTAAATCCACCGCGATAGTACTAGGGAAGGAGAAAAAATTCAATGAAGGCACAGCCCCATTCCTCATCTATAGGACTCTATAAGATTTCTCAATATCGATCGCTTTTCGAGATCCTGCTTCCAGTAACTATTCTTTCTCTTTCCATTTATGCTCACACCACGAGAGAAGTTTATCCTTTCTTTAAATTTTTTGAGGTCATTTTTTCTACTAATTAGAATCTCTTTTCCTTGCGAACATATCTTTGCTTCGATGTTTTGTATCGAAAGAAGCTCCTTAACTAATTTTAAAATTGTCAGATTGTGCTGGTACCCTCGTACAGCTTTTCGCCTACGCATAAAATAAACTGATCCTTCGTCATCAAAGAAAGATTTCAGAAAGGCTGTCTGGACAGAGATGGGTTGATTTCTAATTTCCAGTAACAATAATCTTGCTTTTGCCTTCAAATACTTCGCTAATTCCACGTTATGATAGAAAATCTTACTGACACCATTCCAGGTTGCTCGTTTGGGTGGAAATGGATAGATCGAGCGCATTGCTTTTTCCACTTGCAATAGCAAGACCTTGTTACGATTGGTGTAAACGCAGCTTCGCTGAGTTATCTCACCATCAAAGAGCAGGTGTCCTATCAGCCCTGCCTTTGCTGGGTTCCAATATTCAAAGTAAATGGGGTGACGATTGAGAAAACTCTTTCCTCTGCGTGATTTGTTGAAGGCTGTAACTCGTCGAGAAGTTTGTTCACGAACAAGTCGTTTGCGAGCCTCTTTGAGAGGAGTGTTCCTTATATGAAAGTAGACAGATGTTCTAGGTCGCCGAGTCTTCCGAGCTATTTCATCCAACGTGTATCCTGCGTGGCGGAGCTTTTGGCAAGTTTCTTTGAAAGAGAGAACAGGCATGTCCGCCCGGTTGGTTACGATCCAACGACCTTCTCCTTAAAAGGGAGCTGCTCTACCAACTGAGCTACGGGCGGTTTCTCGCATCATATCTCACCAAACCACAGATTGCCAGCAGTACGAATCAAAGAGGGGAATCGAGTGCGAGAGGCCCCGCGCCCGTTACCAAAAGACAGAGAAAGATCGCTTCAAGCAGGATATACAAAAGTAGTGACTCTCGTGAGAGTTCAGGGAACCGCCTGCCCCAGGCCATGAGATTGCCGATGACAATAATTCCTGCGAGGGCAGCGAATTGAGTAAAGAGCCCCAGGAGAAGCAGGAGCGCAAGAAGGGCGTAGATAGACATTGCTACATAATGAATCTTTCCGCGCGGAAAGCCTGAGGCGGGACGCAGTGCCCGTACAGCAAGTGTCGTAAGCACCAGGGCGACTGTCGGTCGCAGAATGAGTGCAACCATGAGTGGGCCTATCCAGAGCACCTCAGGGATGAAGTTGTAAAACATGGCAAAAGTATACCATCGTGAAAACCGACGGTTGTGCTATGCTCACTCCCGTGAAAACAAAAACCGCCGTACTCCTCTTGCACAACATTCGAAGCGTCCACAATGTGGGTGCGATATTTCGAACCGCTGATGCTCTCAGTGTCTCTGAGATCCTATTGAGCGGGTATACTCCGACGCCGACAGATAGATTTGGGAATCTGCGGAAAGATTTTGTAAAAACTGCCTTGGGATCAGAGAGCACAGTTTCGTGGAGGAAAATCAAGGAACCTGTCGCGGAGCTTATGCGCAGACGCGCGGAGGGTTTTTATACCGTAGCCATCGAGCAGGGGAGAGGCTCGTTTCACTACTTAAAGATCCCGCAACGCCCCCAAATGCTTTTTGTCCTGGGGAATGAGGTGCGGGGACTCTCTCCCGCACTGCTTAAAAAGTGCGATGCTGTGGCGGAGATTCCCATGCGCGGGACAAAGGAGTCGCTCAATGTGGCGGTCGCTGCCGGGGTGGCGCTGTACGGTATTCTCGAGCGAGCTTAGTACGTATAAATATCCACGGTTCTTCCTTGTGCGTCGAGGAGCCGGATGATTTCACGGCGATCGCGCCAGAGTTCGCTGCGGTTCCCGAGGTACATGCGCCACTCGTCTTTATAAAAATCGGTCTCGTACTGGTGACTCGCGATACAACCTTGGTAGGAGAGATGTGAGCGAATGAAGCTCTGACAGGCGCTGTGAAGTTTCGGCTCCACGTCGCGCAGATCTTTCCGGTAGATGGTGCACTGCGGAATGGTGCTCACGAAATCACGGCACACATCGTATGCTGTCTCTTTCTGATCGAGCGGTGTGATGGTGTCCTCGTCGAAGAAGTCATCGAATTCATCCGCCCCGCGCGGGCAATAGCTTGAAAGTTCCGGCTTAAAGTTTTGGAATTGCTCGAGGTAACCGGCGCACTCATTGACCCGGAACGAAGTGCCGATGGGGGAGCTCCCGGTAACAATGATCGCTTGGCCACCTGGAGGTAGAATGAGCGGTGTCTGCGAATTGATTCGCCCGGTGATCGGGAGTTCAGTAGTGTAGCCGATGATGCCGGAATTTCCCGTCATGCGGCTCTCAAGCTTCCATCCGGTGAGATTGAGGTCGACGTCGTTTCCAAAATCGGCTTCGAGGGCGATGTACTCCTCCTGAGCAACATCCGCTTGGCCGTTTGACCACTCGGTGATGCGCACCAATCCTTCAAAGGGGGAAACCACTCCTTTAAGCTGTGCCTCTTCAACTTCTTCCTCGACCCTACCGAGCTGCCATTCAAGATCTTCTATGGCCCCCTGAATACGACGCCGCTCTTCAAGCGGTGCTTGGCTTTGTCGTAGTGCTGAGAGTTCAGACGTGTCAGTGCGCCCTTCTTCGCCTCCTTCAAATTCAATGAGCGGCGCCTGCTCCGGAGTGCGCTGGGGACCGCCGGTGGCGTACCAGATAAAAAAGAGCACTGCCAAAAAGCCGAGGAGCCAGTAGAGATCGCTTAGGGGCCCGCCGCCCTTGGGTGCGTCTGCCATGGCTACATCTTAACAGTGTTTTCTTTCTTGCTGAGGAGGCTTTCCACTTCTTCCCGCACGACCTGCGCATCGCTCCAGGGAATCTTTGTTCCTTTTGGTCCCATGATGTAGGGGTCCGTGCCTTTGCCGGTGATGAGCACTACGTCGCCTGTTCGCGCCTTAGAGAGTGCGGTGGCAATGGCTTCGCGGCGGTCCATGATGATCTGCGGTTTATGCTTTTTCATGCCGCGTTGCATGGCAAGTACGATCTCGCGGGGATCTTCGTCGTACGGATCCTCGTCAGTGAGAATGATTGTGTTGCAGTACGTATCAGCGATCTCTCCCATGATGGGGCGCTTCCAGGCGTCGCGCCCGCCGCCGGTGTTTCCGAGGACGCAGATCTTGCGTCCCTCCACCATTTCAAAAGCCTGGTAGAGCTTTTCGAGTGAGTCCGGGGTGTGTGCGTAATCGACGATGGCGGTGTAGGGCTGACCGGCTTCGATGCGCTCTGCGCGGCCGGCGATCTTTTCAAACTGCTCGAGTGCCCGTTTGATGGTCTCAAGGCCGACGCCGACAGCGCGCGTGATCGCTATGGCAGCGAGGATGTTGTAAATATTGAACACGCCGATAAGCGGCGAGTGGATGCTCGTGCCATTTATCGTGATGAGGACGCCGCGCGTGGTGGTGCCGATGGGTTCGGCGTCTTTAAGTGAATAGGGAAGCGGGGTTGCCGATGGAACATTGAGAAACTCCTGGCCGTAGGCATCGTCGATGTTGGCAACCGCATATTTCTCTTTCTTCGGAGATTCGCGGAGTGCGTCTCTAAGCCGCAGCTTTGCTGCGGCGTACGCTTTGAACGAACCGTGTGACTCGATGTGTTCGGGTTTGAGGTTGGTGAAAACGAGGGCGTTTAAATCAATGAATTTGTGGCGGTGCTGAAGTGCGCCTTCGGACGTCATCTCAATAATGGCGATGCGGCAGCCTGCGTTCACCGCATCGCGCAGGAATTTCTGCACGAAGTGCCGGCCCGGCATCGTCATTTTGTACTTATTCGGAATAATCCGGTCGCCAATTTTAAAGCGAATGGTACCCGAGACAGCGGTCTTGTAGCCGGCCTCTTCGAGGATGCGGTTGATGAGCTCCGTGGTGCTCGATTTCCCCTTGGTGCCGGTGACACCGATGACGAAAATCTCGCGCGAGGGGAAACGGTAGTAGATAGCAGAAAGAAACGCCCAGACCAGGTGGTAGTACGGTTGAATGGCTTTATACAAGCGTCGCGGAATGAGTGTTGTGAGCGCCTGCTTCATGGCATTATCGGCTCTTACTTAGCACCTTAAGTGCAGCTTTGATGAGGTCTCCGGTGTTCTCTGACTCCGCCTCTACCATGCGAAGTGCCTCGCGTGACTCGCGCAGTCCATACCCCAGCGCCTGGAGAGCCTCAATGGTCTCCGCTTCTTCTTTAAGGGCGCGCGATTCAGTCGACACCTCAAGCGCTCCGAGTCTGTCGCGCAATTCCACGATGATTTTCTCGGCGCTCTTCTTTCCAATGCCGGAGACCTTGGTGAGGTAGGAACTGTCGCCCGAGGCGATGGCTGTGGTGAGGGTGCGTACGTCAGCGAGATTGAGGATTCCGAGGGCTGATTTGGGGCCGATACCGGAGACCGAGAGCAGAAGCTCGAAGAAATCGAGCTCATCTTTTGTCTCAAAACCATAGAGCTCCTGCGCATTTTCCCGGATGGCGAGGTGGGTCCAGAGCATAATTTCCGCAGGCGTTTGGAGAGAAGCTCCCTCGTAGGTTAGGAGGGTGACGTGGACGCGGTAGGCGAGAGCGCCTGCCTTAAGAATGAGAGAGCCTTTCTCCCGGGCCGCAACTGTGCCGTAGATCTGAGCGATCATGGCTTCACTATAGCACTTTGGCCTAGGGTGGACAGGGGTGCTGAATTCTTGCGTAGCAGGGGTGGCTGTGATAGTCTTCTCGCGTATATGGCAATAACATCCTCAGCTAAAAAGGCCCATCGCTCCTCGCTCAACAAGCGCGTTTTCAACGAGCGTCGCCGCCGCGAGATGCGCGGGGTCATCAAGGAGGCTCGCAAGCTTGTGACCTCTGGCGAGGCCAGCGAGGCAAAGAATCTCCTCCCTCGCGCCTACAAGCTGATTGATAAGGCAGCAAAGCGCGGCGTGATCAAGAAGAACACGGCAGCCCGCCACAAGTCCCGCCTCACGGCCTTCGTAAAGAAGAGCTCGAAATAAGAAAAGACCTCCCGCAAAAGGAGGTCTTTTTGTTATTACATGAAAGGCGAAACCGGTGGCGGGCGTAATGGCCCCACGTCTCCAATCAAGTCTTTTATTTGTTGTGCTCGTGACTTGAGATCATCGGCAAGTACTGCTCCTAACTGAGCTCTTCTTCGATCGACTGCTGCTGTAAACGAATTGAGGCTTATGAGCGCGAATCGTTTGAGGGTCGCCGCGTTACGCTCTTTTTGCGGGTGATTCGAGGTAAGGAGCAACTCCACCTGCTTTAAGCTTTTCTGAGCAGAAAGCAAATGTGCGCGAAATTCTGCATACGGTTGCTGAGCCAATGTCCCGTTTGCCTTCAGGCTTTCGACGTAGCTTATGAGCTCTGTGGTGAGAGAAAGGGTTGTCGGCGGTGGAGTGTTCTGTGGCACAAAGGGATCGCTGATGGCCACTGGATCTTCTGTCGAACCAACGTTCACGGTGTAGCCGACCTTCTCGTTCATCGCAATAGATTTTTCTACAGTTTCGATAGTCTCTGGTCCTTCTCCAAAATATGCTGTGGCGAAGTGGTAGCTGCCGTCAGCAAGCCCGGTAAGTTCAACGGTGTAGGTTCCTGGTATTGGATTTTCAATTACTACTTCTTTAAATCCAAGAGGGTCTTCTTGGCCATCGTACATAGCCCCGGGGATAGTGTTGCTGTCTTTGGTGATTGTCTTTCCATTGGGATCTGTAACCTTCACGCTTACAGGAGAGGCGAACCAGAATGCGAGGATCTCTTCCGGATCGGGTATGACGGCATAATGTCCGACAGGCTCACCGAGTCCTAAGATGTTAAACACCTGCTCGATAGTAGTGGTGGGGAGGGCTCCGTGCCCGGACTCGAGTGTTGTGTCATTGAAGACGAGTCCGGCCGTTGCTGTGGGGGTGATGAGCTCAAGCGCCTTCTCCCACCAGGATTTATCTTCGAGGGTCGCGACAGGCGGCTCGCTCAAGTGGGCGCTTGAAATGAGTACGCGATTATCGCCCCCCGTGTTGTTGCGGGGAGGGGTGAGCGGCTCAGGTTTTCCGTCCACCCAGAGTTTTCCGTCTGCTTCTGTGTGGGGAACGATGGTGATGTCTCCAACCGTTTCCACGCCCGTGCCAGCAAAAGTGTAGATACCGCCTGGCACGCGGCTGGCGAAGGTGTAAGGGTTTTTGTTATTAAGATTGCTTAGGAAAAAATTCTGCTCCTGTAACGCAGAGTACTCTATAAATTCGCCCGTATCCTTATTAACTAAATAGTCGTAGGTGGGGAGCATCTCCTGAGTTGATGGAACAAATTGATGGACAGTGTCGTAAAGATCTTCCGAGGAATCAGAGTGAAGACGAAGATACCAATCATAGGCATTCAGAGCGTATCGCTGCCATTTATTCCAGTTTTCAGGGATCAAGCCACCCTCCCAGAGAGTGTAGACATCTGAGGAGCCATGATTAGGAGTTCCTAACATTATTAATTGGTCAACATCGTTTCGGTAAGAATTTCCTTGAATATATGATCTTGCAACAAGTCCGCCCATACTATGTGCCACGATGTCTACTTTCCCTGTCTCTGAATGGGAAAGGGCCTCATTAAGAACAGGAATCAGATAATTGCTAACCGAATTAGCATTATTTTGTCGCCAATCATAAAAAGCAACAAAGAAATCCTCCCCCTCAGTCAGACCTTCATCTCGCAGTGCCTGAATTAATTGATCGTACTGCTTGATTGTAGGAGTGAAAATCCATCCCTCGGAACTAATTTCTTGTGTGTCTGGGGTTTCATCCATTAGAACGTTTGTATTCCAGGAGGCCATGGTGCCAGGTAGGATCACGATGGGATCATTTGCTGCCGAGGCACTCTTTGGAACAAGTGTTAGTAAGGCTGCAAATATTATGGTTGTTAGTAAGATATGTTTCATAAAAATGTATTTAGAAATTCATTGACGCTTGTCCGAGGCCATAGATCATTAAATGAAATCCTGCGATTAGAAGCACAAACAGCATAAACAGAGCAAAAATAAAACCCAGCACGATTTTTTTTAGATTTAATCTCCCGAAAAGAAGATATTGACCGTAAAAAATCAGTAGGGGGTATAGCGCTATAAGCCAAAGAAATCTTCTAAATGTGGCCGAATCGTACGCTCTGTAAAGATCAACGGTATTCAGATAATTCTGAATTAGCCATTGATCAATTTTGCCTAGAAGCCATTCGATCAAGAAAAGTATCAAGAAAGATGAAAAATATGCTCCCACCACATGCCACCAGCGAGTTGGTTTGAAGTAGCGGTGACGGATTATGAGAAAAGGGGAGAGAATTACAAAAAGGAGGAGAAAAAGGCCGCCCCATTCAATAATGGGTGCCGCGATAGTCTGGTGTTCCGCAAGGAATTCAGCCATTCATTAAATTGTAGCCCAGATGAAGAAAGGGGAATAGGGCTGTGCGGGGTCTTTTTGGCAGGACGCTTCGCTACCTCACTCCTCGAGAACCCACGGTTCTCCGACGTTTACGCTGCCTTCCTCCACGGGAGACCGGGACTTTAATCTTTGGTCACGAGTTGCTAAGGATTATTCGAGACAGGGTCTCTCAAATCCTAAGCACTCTCGACCCCACCTCGCCGTCACAAAGCGACATGGCTGCGGTCGACATAAAATGAAAAAACGCCACGTGGGTGGCGGTTTTTCATTTTATGTCCCCTCGGCAGGAATCGAACCTGCATTACAAGCTCCGCAAGCTTGCGTCCTATCCATTGAACGACGAGGGGATAGTAGCGGTTAATGTATCAGATTTGCCTTGGACTTTCTAGTATGGAGTTTTGCCTCTCAGGTTTTTGTTGAAGATGCCTTTTTCATACTCTGTGAGCAAATAATCTGCGTAGGCGCGTTCAACCGAACCAACTTTTTCCTTTGCCCATTGTCGTGCTGCGTCTGGCTTATTGTGAAGCAGCATGCAGAGCATGGGTGTGATTTTGTTGGGATGTTCGGGGTATAGATATTTCAAAGAGGTATCGCAGTATTCTCTTGCAAGGGAAAGATTGTGTTTCTGCCATACCGCTACAGTTGCTGCATGGTGGTACCACAGCCATAAAGTATTTCGTACGACTTGCTGCTCATCCGGGGGAAGCTCTGAGAGCTTAACGGAAAGCAGGGCGTCTTTAATTTTATTTTGTATAAGGGAGGGATTATCTATATCTACAGTCTCGGTATGTATACTCTCCTGGTCATGTTTCAAGTGGAGTTCGGAAAGTTCATATACATCCGCTACGTCGAAGTTCGCGCAAATTTGAGCAAGCTGTTTTTGAGCCCCCGTCTCTTCCATTTGTATACGATAAAGGGGAGTAGGCAAAAATGAAAGAGGGAGAGCCGAGCTCTCCCTCTGCATCAATTCAAGAGTTTGTCAGTCCTTGCGCGGTGCTGTGGGATCATCCCGCTGATCATGCATCTCAGGCTTGCTGCCCTGGGTGGTGACCACGGTCATGTTCGCGGTTACCTCTCGCACAACTGGCCTTGGCTGTGCGCGGCGTAGCAGGAGGGGTGTACTGGGGGTGATACGAAGTGCAGAGTGTTCCATGGCCTCGTTCTTTCTGGAGGTGAGTCTCCTGCTCATGTATATGTCGTCCTAAAATGGTAGTCAAGGGAGAAGAGAGGGCGGTGACTGGGGAGAGTTCAGATAAATCTTATGAGCCTATAGTAAAATGCAATCCACAGCTTCTTCATTGACAGTTTGTTCTAATATTGTATAGATAGGGTAGTTGGCCGGCGGAAGCCGGCCCCCCAGTTTTTTAAATCAAGGGAGAGGAGGGTCTCGTGCAAAAGCTTATCGCGTTGTCCGTCGCGCTTCTGTGCGGGCTCCTGATGGGCTGTCAGAGCCCTGCGAGCCGAGCAGTGATTGCTGATGAGGGGTCACCAAGAGTTCTCGTTTCTGGGGGACCGGCTCAAAATGCCTATGGGAAATGGGTAGGGGTCTGGAGGGGGGACTGGGACACCACGAAAGTCTCTTTTGTAGTGACCGGGGTTTCTGATGATGGAGTGGCTGATGTCGAATACTCCTCATCGGGCGGCCTGACGCATTGGGTCCCTGTTCCGCCGTATCGAGCCCGGGTACAAATTGAAAACGGAAGCGTTATCCTTAATGTTCCGTTTCCTCGGGCAGCACCGGGCATTTTTACTAGAGTCACCTTCACAATGTCTCCCTCGGGGACATTGTCGGGACTCTATCAGTCTCGGGGCACGCTTCGGACGGTCCTCAAGAAGGATGCACCAGCACAAGTTAGTCTAAGGTGAATCGAAAAAAGTGCGGAGGGGTAAATTCCTCCGCACTTTTTCTATGTCTGTTAAGTATTAAGACTCCCTCTCAATACTATTTTGGGTCACCTAGGGCGACGGTAGTACGGGGTGAAATCGATTCCACTCCGTATTTCTGCCTGTTTATTCTCTCAAGCTTTCGATAAGACCCTTAAAGTCTGAGGAGATTGAAGTAAGTAAAATAACATTAAGCGGAAGACCTATTTCGTTTGGTGACAGGAACAACCCGCGCGCCTCCCTCTCATTTGGTAGTACGTAACCCTGGGGGATTTTCTCAGTTTGAGATTTAAGAGATGAAAAAAGTACAGATTTCTCAAAGTTTTCGGCACCTACAACCTGAGATAAATGAAATACAACGTCTGGGTTTTTATCGGGGAAGTTTCGTGCCAAAAATACGGCAAAATGATAACTGGCTTCCATTGCGGTTTGGGGAGTGGACCCAGAACTATTTGCGGTGACAATAGCTGTCTCAAAAGCTTTTTCCGGCTCAAGAGAGATCTCCTTGGTAGCTTCATACAACGTGCCTAATGCCATAGCTCTTCGTAGCAGGGCTTTTGGGTAAATTGCAGAACCTATCTGGCTCGAAGTGAATTTTCTCAGATCTTCGATAAAGACATCACCTTTCTGAATGTGTTCCTGAGCTTTTGATATCGCTGCACTATTAGCATCTTCTTTAAGTGCTTTCGTCGCGTAGAAATGCGCTAAACGGTACTCATTTAAAGAGTTGGGGGCAAAATTTGCGCTCGCGTACTCTAGAAGGTTGATCATTGATTCGACAGCATCTGGGGTTCGTAGAGGGGTAAATGGCTCCCCACTGAAAATAAGATTAAGAGTTTCTTCTGTTGGATGGAGTGTGTAGATACGTGCAAGCATATCCACTGCATATGATTTTGCGGTGGAATCCATGTCAGGGTTGCTGATCACTCCAAGAGCGACACTTGTTGCTTTTGTGATGTCTCCAGTTAAATATGCAGCTAAAGCAAGTCTAATTTGCACGGTACTCTTGTCGCCCTCTTGTACGTTTGAGTCATCCTCAAGGATTTTTATTGCGGTTACAGGGTCAGTGTAAATAAGCGCGTCAGCTTGCGAAAGAGTGTCAGGTTTTGTTCTCAGATTAAGAAAAAACTCTGCAGTTAGGAGAATTATGACCAGTGCAAAAATTAAAGCGATAGCACCCCAGATTTTTTTGTGGGGTAAGGGAAGTTGCGTTTGCTCGGCATTAATAGGAGATTGTTGTGGAGGCATTTAGTTTTATCTTCGGAAATAAAAATATAAGGAGATGTCACTGGTCACCACCCTCCCCTCCATCACAATCTGAATCGGTGCAGTCTGCAGTATCTCCGCTGCCATCGGCATGGGCTAGGGGAGCAAGAGTTAAAGATCCAAAAAAGTCTTTTGGATTTTCGGATTTGTCTGTTACCGCGGATGCTCCAAGGGAGGAAACAAATGCGTAAGCAACTGCAACTAGCGAAATGCTCAAGAGTTTTAGAAGGGTCGATAGCTTTCTCATACCTCAAAATGTACTATATTGTAGTGCTATTTAGGCAATTGGCTGTGGATAAGATTTCATACAAGTATCCTTACATAAACCAATTCAGCCAGAGATTTCAAGGAGGGGCTGCTTTTTTGCGCAATCCAAAGGATTTTCTTAAAGAACTTGAGGCGCCGTGCGGACAGTTCCGTTTTCGTCTTCCCGTTAAGGATCGTTTGAAGCTTGGTGTCCTCAAATGGTTGGTCGCCTTGGATTTTTTACCGCCCACCTTATTCTTTCAACGGCAACAAATCCCATTAAATTGGCAAGCCTTTCTTTATTTTCTAAACAAAAAAGGAATTCTTGAGTCCGCAGTACCTCAATTTTTAGACATTCCGAATTCCTTCCCCAAAATATTTGGTGTCACTTTAAAGCTGATGGGTGCTCAGAGTAAGTTAACCTATGCACATGGCAAGCATACAAATCTTGATAGCGCTTTTGCGCAGGCTGTAGGAGAGGCTCTGGAACGGTCTTTCCTTATATATAGAAAGAATAGGCTCTCTGAGGGGACAATTAGACTCGATGAGCTTCACCCCGGTTTTTCTGCAGCAATTCCGAACAGCACTCGCGGCCTTGCTTCAAAGTCCATATGTCGGACTATGCGAGTAAAAGAGTTAACTGCAAACAATAAACACACATTTGCCCCCATTCAGTTTTTTATGCTGGGCTATGTCGCTACAGATGAGCCCCAGTTAATCCATACGACTTCTACCGGCGCCGCGGGTTTTTTTAATAGAGCAGGCGCTCTCGTTCGGGGTATTTACGAGGCCCTGGAACGGGACGCTTTCCTTATTTATTGGCTGAATTCCTTGAGTCCTCAAATTATCTCGATAGCATCTATCCCTAGTAGTTATATACAGAAGGTTGCTCGAAAGTTGCGTCAGGCTCGGTGTGATTTCTACCTTTTGAATATAACTTCTGATTTTGGCATTCCCGTTTGCTTGGGGGTAATTGTGAATAAGCAGGACAGTAATCGTGTGGTTGTGTCAGCATCTGCGGGCGCGGATTGGCTCAGTATTTGTGAAAAGGCTACGAAAGATGTTTTAACTCTTACGAGCGGTCTTTTTCGTAAGCCCAGATATGAGCTTCCTCAGGATTTCGTACCATTTAAAGATAAGCGGGTGGGGCGCACTGAGCGGGTGGCATTGTGGACAGGTGAGGATATGTATCAGCATGCCAATTTTCTTTTCTCCGGTAACTGCATAGAATTTGCAGATCTGGCCACTTGTTCAATATCTTTTGAAACCAGCGAGCAGGAACTTTCCTATGTTATTGATTTGTTCAAGGCAAGAAACATGTCCGTTTTTTATCACGAAGCTAAGCACACATTGCTTCGCCAGTTGGGTTTTCATGTTGTTAAAGTCGTAATTCCTGAACTGGTACAATTCTATTTGCGCGAGGATTGGGTGCCGGTGTGGTCAGCACGACTCGCCTCAGCGCCAGAAAAAATGGGGTACAGAAGAGCTTCACACTATAATGCAGTGCCACACCCATACACCTAATGCGTATGGAAGGGCCTGATTTTTCAAAAATCTTTCACGCGTTCAGCAAACGAGGTCATCCAGATGATCGGAAGGGCTCTTTTTCAGGCCGAGCAGACGCTTTAAATCTAAGCGGTAGGCGAGAATATAAGATATATTCGGGTGTCCCCACCGTTTCTTTGCCGGATCAAAGTGATAGAAATCATCCGATCTTCTCAGCGTTTCTCCTTAGAAAATCAGAACGTGAATACTCGGCTATCAACTCACTTAACCTTCAGGATCTCGCCCAGTTGCTCAAGTATTCCGTGGGATCTATTGATGATGGAAAATTGCCCATCACGCGACGCCCGTATCCTTCTGCTGGTGCCTTATATCCTTTAGAAATCTACCTCCTGGTGTTCAGGCAGTTTGATGGCCTTAAGACCGGCATCTACCACTATCGAGTGGACACCCACGAGCTCGAGTGTATAGAAGAGCGCGTATTTCTCGACGAAGATATTGGAGATATTGCCAGTTACGAGTGGGTGAAAAAGGGCTCCGTGATGATTGTACTAACAGCCGTGTTCGAACGGACACAAAGTAAATATAATGAACGAGGTTATCGGTATGTCTTGATCGAAGCGGGACACGTCGGACAGAATATGTGCCTAGCTGCCCCCGCCTTGTCCCTCAAAATATGTCCTCTGGTGGGTACATATGATTCTCGGATTGAACAATTGCTCGAAATTGATGGGATAACTGAGTCTGTCGTGTATAGCCTCGTTATTGGTAAATAGTTGGCATGTACCAGAAATTATCATTGAGAAAAAAGTTAGTAATAGTCTTGCCTCTTGTTTGTGTCGTCCTATTTTTAGGCGTTTTTAACTATCGGGAGAGCCTTGCTCTGTGGGTGGCTAAGATTTTTCGTTTGGATACGGTCGCACTGCTCCTGAGCCATGATGATGTTGGGCTACGCCATCTACTGGGCAACTATTATTTTAATGGAGGGAAATATGATCTGGTTCAAGCGGGCAAATATTATAAGGAACTTATCGATATAAATCCGACGGATACAGTAGCCCTGTATCAATTGGCCCGTATTGAATTTGTGAAAGGAGACAATATCAAAGCCCGCAACCTTCTCAATCAAAGCTTGGCAGCTGACCCAGAATGGAAACAACCGTACTACATGCGCGGTCTCGCTCATGTTTACTTGGGTGAATTTGCTCAAGCGGCGCGGGACTTTGAAATATTTATTGCATGGAAGCCAGAGGATTGGGGCGGCTACAATGATCTCGCATGGGCTTATTTAAAAGATGCCAAATACGAGGAGGCCTGGTTGGCTGCAGAGGAGGGCTTGCAGAAATTCCCTGATAATCTATGGCTTAATAACACTGCTGGCGTTGCTCTGTGGAATCTTGGAAGGCTGGACAAGGCCGAGCACCATTTAATGACAGCGCAGGAAAGTGCTCAGAATGCAACGGTGGCCACTTGGCGGAGAGCTTACCTTGGCAATGACCCCGCCACCTACGAAGCCTCTCTTGACGCAATGCGTGATGCTATTGATCGAAATCTAGAGGGGGTTAGGTCTGAGAGTGGCCGTTTACCTTAAATGCCATGTGGATACCCTGATTGGGGCTTTCTTGATTGGGTACTAGTATGGAGTCATAGATTGGGCTCTTGCTTTTGTTTGCAGACTTTAAATACTTATGAAACGAATCCTTTCAGCTAGCTCATTGTGGATAGGTGCGTTTTTGCTCACTACTTTTCTTGCCTTAGTTCTTTACTTCGTAATATATTCAGTACCGCTTGCTTCAGGTGCTGAACTGCCGCTGACGCCTAAAGTTTCCGAGCAGTCAGGACTTCAGTCCGCCCTCGAGGGACCTCGAGGAAAACTTGAGAAGGGGGAGGCGGTTGGTGCGTGTGTGGCCAGTTGCCCGTGTGGGGTGGCGACCCAACACACTGGCCCGGGTGACTTTGCTCCTCTTCATGCAGAAACCTGCACCCCTTGCTATGGGTCTCAATATTCAAGTCAATACAGTTCTCAGTATTCTTCTCAATACTCCAGCGAGTATTCCAGCCAATACTCTGTGCAGAATTCCCCTGGTGTGACTTACTTCTCCGGGGCTGTGTGCAACGCCAGTGCTCCGGGTACTGCATCAATGCAGGTAAACTTCGATTTCAGAGTTGGGTACAGTTGTAGCAATAATAATTCGGGGTCGCCATACTACTTTGTCACTATGGGGCAGCCGTATCCGGGTGCATGGTTTTATCTCATAAACAACACTACAGGCGACAGAATCGATCAAGACGACGGATATCCTCAGTGGGACAATTTCAACAATTACGATTGCCATGGCTCAGCGTCTTACGGATCTCTCCAAGGTGGTCAGTCCTACAGCTACTTTGTAAGACGACGAATGGACGGAACGGGCGGTAATGCACTGGCAACACAAACGTTCACGGTGCCAGCATGTACTTCTATCGATCTAAGGGCAGGAACTCCATCCAACGTTACGAATGTGGCGAAGGGGCAGACAGTTACCTTTACAGGGGTAATTCATAATGATGGTGCTTCGAATCTCACTAATGCATCTTTTGCAAACAGATTTCGCATTCGTCGCGTATCGGACAATACGTTTGTCGAGCTGAATATTCTCACCGGTACTGGACCTTACACTGTAGGAGCCAACAGAAGTGCGTCTCCCGCTACCACAGCATCTTTTCTAATCCCTCAAAGCTTTGGTGCGGGACAATATGCTGTGAGTCTCTGTGTTGACGAACCGGGAGATGATGTGGAGGAAACCGTTGAGGGCAATAATTGTGGAGATGAGGACGAGTTCACAGTGCTACCCGCTTGCAGTGATGTGTTTGATAACGATGGAGACACCTCCACTGATTTTCCGGCAGATCTCGGCTGTGTAAATCCGACTGACGACGACGAATCAAATTCTGGAGGGAGCAACAATAACAACAATAATAACAATAATAATTCTGGGACGCCGCCGAATCTTGATCTGACAGGGACACCGAGGCTGATAGACCAAGGGGGCTCTGCAACGCTTACCTCAACAGTAACAGGTGGTACTCCGGGAACTTGTACAATTGGTGGTACAAATGGAGATGTGATCCCGGTAAATCCTGGCATCGAAGATCACAACACAGGGCCGCTACAGAACACGACATCATACACGCTCTCGTGTACAGGAGGTGGAGACCCACAGACTGTGATCATCCGAGTGAATCCGAAGATCAATGAAGAGTAGTAACTGAGGAGGATTCTCAATATTGAATGTCGTATAAGAAAAACCCTGTCAATTGACAGGGTTTTTCCTGGCTTACTTCCTTACTCAATCGTATGGAGGGGGGCTGTGAGGATATTTTGGTTGGGATTTTGAACGCAGACACCGTGCCATCTTTCAGGGATTGATGCCGAACAGATCTTTCTTCGCTCTCCAGGATCAGGGATCTGCTGGTTAAGGATACCTCCGATTGTAGAGAAACAAGACAGGTGCTCTTCCTCGGGGAGTTCCGCGCAATACGCAGCAGCTTGGGGCATCTTTTCAGGAACGGTTGCCAAGGTGCTCCCAATAAGCTGGCGATGACACTCGGAAGTAAAGAAAGTATCCTCCTTTTTGAGGGTGCAGAGGTTCTTTGTCTTCTCTAGGTCAAAGTCTTCTTGGGCGGCCAATACGCTCACAGCCTGTACAGAACAGCCAAATGCATCGTGTGGTGTGGGAGCCTGCTCGCAGTGTGTGAACACTTGAGTGGGGTCCTTGTAGTACTTAGCGGCGAGAGCGTAGGCGAACACCTTCCAGCAGGCGAGTTGCTCAATATTCTGGTACGAATTGCAGAGTGTCTCTATTTCAGGAACGCGCGTGGGCCAGTCGAGGGAGCTCGCATCTGCATATCCATGGCGAATGAGGTTAACAGCGGTGATGTTTTCCATGAATACGCCCATTTCGCACTGCTCAAGTTGAAAACGGTCGGTGAGTGATTGACACAGTGTAAGTGCGGTATCAATGTCCCCTTCGCTTTCAAGAAGTGCTATATGCCCCATGATGTGATTGCAGCTGCCTCGTGGTGCTGTTCCGCAGATGTCCGGTAGTAGAGTGGCAGATAATCCTTCCGGAAATTCGAATATCGCTCGTTCGAGTACACCGTGCATGGCGCCATACGTGCACCGTGAATCGATAGTTTGAAATGTATTTCTCCATGCGCCAGGATCACGCTCGTATGCCCCGTAGCCGATGCCATGGGCTATGAAGTGACAGCCTTGAGCAGCAGGATCTATTTTTTGGACATGTCCCAAGAGAGCAAATGCCGCTTCTGCTCCGTGAGCTGTGCTAAAAATCTCCATTTGCAGGCTATAGCAAGCCTCTTTATTTTCCGGATTTGCTTCCGAGCATTTTTTAACGATTCCCTCCGGAGTAGTGTCGGTAGTTTGAGGATTTGTACGTATGATAGAAAGTCCAAAGCCTGTGGCGATGAGGAGCAGAAATGCTCCTGCGATAAGAAACTTTCTCCATGCAAAATGCTGTTCCTGGGTTGGAATTTCTACAGGCATAGTTAATTGCTACAGTTAAGGCGTATGATAGCATCTTCTCATGGTACTCAGAGAAAAAGTGGCTAGTGTGCAGGGGTTTCTTTTTCTTCTTGTAGTTTGCACGTTGTTTTTAGCATCTCATGCTGTACAGGCCCATGGTGTTGGGATTGAACTCACTTCGCAATCAGGTGCATTTACTGTGGACATAGCCACAAATGCCTCGGAATTCTCAACAAGGACCCCAACACTCTTTGATTTCTCACTACTATCAATAGCCGAACAGGCTCCAGCTGATTTCGATACTCTTTGGGTACAGATTAAACGGGGCGAGCATGTGGAGTTGGTGGGAACCTTGAGCGCTTTGCAAAAGAAAAAACCCACACTTCTGTATCGTTTTTCCGAGGCGGGCGAATACACGCTTCGCGCTCTTTATTACAAAAAGGAAGAATTGATCGCCGAAGGATCCTTCTCTTTAGAGGTGTCCGGCGATGATGAGAAGAAAGACACGTTTCCTATAATACTGATCACAGGGGTTCTTCTGGGGGCCTTTGTGGGAGCTGGGTGTGTTTGGGGCTACGTGCGTTTCAGGATAGTGCAGACTTAAAATCCCAGGCGTTCGAAGAGGTGGATGGCGAGCGATTCTTGAAGCTCCTTTTCCTTCAGTCTGTCGAGGAGAAGCGCTTTGACCTGAGTGGGTTCCACGTTCTCAAGGGGGAGGGCGAGAATGGGCATAAGGAGGCGTTTGGATTGCAGGAGGAGTCTGTCGGGATGAGTCTCGTCGATATAAAAAGCATCGAGGTCTTTGAAGAGGTAGAGGCGCTTCTCAACGAGAATTCCGGTATCGAATATCTCAAACGTAACGATGCGCGGCTTGCGTACGGAGAAGAGAAGAAGCAGTGCGCCGCTTAAGAGTACCAGTACCGCAAAGAGAAAATTCTTCAGCAGTATGGCAGTGATGAAGAGGGAGAGTGTCAAAATGCCAAGCGCCCAAAACCAATCGGCACCCCTTTTTTTGAACGGGTATTCATATGCCCACCACCTCAAAAGCGGTTCTTGCTGCATTTCATAAGTTTACACCAAAGCCGGCATTTAAGGATTTATCTGGCTCTGTCTTACCGAGCGACAGTGAACGGGGGCTTTCTACCAGCTCTTTTAAAATGGTGTTCTCCAAAATCTTATCATCCCTGATCAGTATAGTCGTCACCTAGTGTTTGTTGCGGAGTTAGTGTCTAAGCTTTACATCATTTCTCATCAGATTACGCCCTTTTGTTGACCCAATGAATACGTCATACCAAATTACCAAACTCAATAAAGTAAGGAGCGTAGACGAGTGATTGTTTTTTCCATCGACGTGCTCCCTGATAAGTCTTCCCGTTTCTTTCACTGAGAAGTATTTCTTAATGACCTTATGCGCAGTTAGTTTAGAAAGTTGAGGCAAAAGACAGTCTGGATCAATTAGCCATTCAGAAACAGGGAGGCCAAAACCACATTTTCTTCTTAGAACCAATTCTTGCGGAAAATACTTTAAAGCGATTTTTTTAACAGAGTTTTTACCGCCAAGCCTCCCAATTCTTGAGAGTGAGTTGAGTCCTGACTCGACTACTGATTTATGAAGAAAAGGAACTCTATTTTCAATATTTGCTGCCATCCCCGCCTTGTCTTGCCTTAGTAGGACATGTGGTAAGTAAGTCTGCAGATCATACAAACTTACTTTTTTGTCCAAACTAATTTTCTTAACAAAACGCAACATCTTCTGTCTGTTCAGAGGTGAAAGATGGCTGTCTTTTAGTATTTTGTTAACAGTCTGCGGGTCGTTAAATGCGTTGGACAGAATAATTCCCGCCTCATTCTTTATATTGTTGAAGTAGCGTTTGTAGCCATAAAACACTTCGTCGGCTCCTTCCCCTGTAAGAAGAACCTTGGTGTATTTCCGGGCCTCTTTTGCTAATAAATACATTGGAACGGTATTGGGGTGCACAAGAGGCTCATCTAAGTGGTAGGTAATTTTTGGCAACAGCTTAACAAAATCATTCTTTGAGAAAATTATCTTATGATGTATGGTCTTTAATTTTCTTGCTACTAAGTCTGAATAATCAAATTCATTCCAGTAAGAATCCTGCAAGCCGATGGAAAAAGTATGCAAATCAGCCTTGGAACACTTTTTCGCCAGTAGTGCGACAATGCTTGAATCCACCCCGCCACTCAATTGAACGCCTGCCGCAATGTCGCCCATGAGATGATCTTTTACGCTTTTCTCCAAAATCTTCTCATTAAATAAAGGCACCTTATCTAAATTGCTCAACTCGTAGTATTTCTGCTTCTTAAAGATTTTATTTTTCCTAGAATAAGTGAGGTATTCTCCCGGCTGTAACTTGTAAACATTTTTAAACAAAGTGTTCTCACCTGCCACATATCTGAATATCATATACTCGCTGATGTGCTTGTCTTGAAACTGAAAGGTAAATCTCGGTATGGCTCCAAAGGCTTTGGCTTCAGATGCCCATGCAAAGTAATCTGGCGTATCAATATAGTAGAGAGGCTTAATTGCGTGTCTATCCAGTGCAAGAATCAAAGAGTTGCGCCTAGCATTAAAATAACTGAAAGCGAACATTCCTTGGATTGCCTTCAAAACTGTCTTTATTGATAATCTTTCCAATAAGGCAAAAAGGGTGGCCGTATCTGAATGAGTAAATATTTCTGCATTCCCCAGGTATTTTCTCCGCAGTTTTTGATGGTTATATATTTCCCCGTTAAAAGAAAAAACGGAGTGTGTGTTGTAAAATGGTTGGTCAGCTTGAGAGGTGGGGTCAACAATTGAAAGCCTGGTATGTCCCATGGTGACGGAATTCACAGTCTGGACCCCGATTGCATCTCCTCCCCGATGCTGCATTAGACACAGCATGCTTTTGACGATGACCTCTAGTTTTTTCCGGTCATTCTTATTTTTCTTATCTAGTAACCCGGCTACCCCGCACATGTTCTTGTAGTAGTTTTTTTAATAAATTTAGCTACCGACATAGCGATTTCTCTCTCGAGGTCGGGTTCCTCGGGCTTCTTTTGCCAAATGCCATCTTCAAAAAAATAATAAAACCTCGATTTCTCAAGTGCATACTGCCCGAAAGAAATGAATTGAAATTCAAAAAGGAAAAATTCATCTTCTTTTACGCCAATATCGAGTGCCATAAAAGGCACCTTGAAGCTCTCGAAGACTCCTTTGGCATAGTCTAGAAGCCCTTTCGGTAGTTGAGTGTCGTGGTTGAAAATCATGCTTCCGCTTGCTCGGAAGTCATTCGGGCGATTCGATCTATAAAGTACATAATATTTATCGGCGTATACGACAATCCGGAAATCCCCCTGCAATCCATTGATGTACGGTTGCAATATAAATTTCTGCCGATTATTTGAAATGTGCAGGGGTTTGTTTCCCGTTCTCAATCTTTCCATCAAATAACGTGCGTTTTGAAGAGAGGGTGTTCCCGAGACCTTTTTTGGAAATTTAAGTTTTTGCTTTATATTTCTCAGTAAATATACGCCTCTACTTTTTGATGTATTGCTTGATTTTAAAACGAAGGATTTACTTTTGATTCTCTCAAAATCTTTTTGGTAGTCTTCATATGTACCATATCGTTCAGCCTGTATGTTTTTAATTGCGGGGGAGGTGTGCAGATCTCGCATTATTTCCATGAAGTGCTTGTTGTGGTGGGCTCTAAATTTAGCGAAGTCCGGAATCAACTTAGCCCCCTGTAGCGACAGACCTAAAAGAATGTCATCAATATAACTTTTGTAAAATAAACCAGGGTCCTCTGATGACTGATACAATACCCACTTATCTTTATAATTTTGTGTGCAAAAATCTACCTTTGAAAAAGGTCTCACAATAAGCTCAAATTCCAGCTTTGCAAGATCATTTCTTAACCGCTCCAAATCAATAGAAGCTCCTCTGTGCTTTGTCGATGAGTAGAACTGATTTCGGTAATCGGTAAGAAGAAATATTTGCTCCATATCACACAGCCTTTATGAGCGATCGAGCCTCTTTTAGGAATCGATAATCGCGTAGTATGTTGTATCCTGTGTTATAGAAAGCAACTTCGCCTCTTTTTAGCTGCTCGACTTCTTTCTCTAAAACGTCTATCGCTTTATCAAAAGGCATCCATATAACATGAAGGCCGTTTTTCTTCTCGTCCTCCGTTAAAAGCAGTTCCCCCTTCTCTCCAGCAAGTCTTGCTGTGTAACAATAGTTTATGCAGTGCTTCTTGTCTCGGTTTCGGTAGTCATCTATTGTTCCGACATTAAATTCAAGTTTCACTTTGCACCCAATCTCTTCTAAACACTCCCGAACAATACCTGTTTCAATGGATTCTTTCTTATCAATTCCACCTCCTGGGAGCAAATAAAAAGAGCTCACTTTGGTGCCAACTAGGGCTACGTGGTTACGATTGTCAAAAACAATTGCCTTGCCAGTGAGGCGATCTTCAAAAGTAATTTCATTCCAATTGTCTTCTTGGTTTGGAAAAATATCCTTTTGTCTAAATGTTGCCAGGAGTTTCATCCGGGGTTGACTATTTTATGAAGTACACTATTATGCAACAAGATTCGATTCTTAACAATACATGCGAGAAGGGAGGTTCTGATGGATGTGGGGTCAAGAAGGCTCTTTGTGATGAGGCACTGCGAGTCTCTCGAGGACACGGACAAGACGGCGTATGAGCGCATTGCAGATGAGGACATGCCGTTGACTGAACGAGGCAAGGAACAAGCGGCTTCTTTTGGGGCCAGATTCGCCCAGGATCTGGGTTTAAGGGAATCGCTGCACCTCATCCTGTCGCCTAGCAAAAGAGTTCTCCAGACGGGAGAAATCATCGTCACCAGCTTGCCAAGGTATATCAAGTGGTCGTTACACACTGAGAGTCTCATTGTTAAGCAAAACTGGGGGAGTGTTACCAATCACAATAGATCCGAAATCGAGAGGGAAAGATATCGAATCGGGGTGCTCCGGTACACGTTTCCGGATGGGGAGAGCGGAGCAGAGCTGCTTTCTCGTTTTGGTCTTTTCGCAAAGAGATTGGAGCGGGACATGCTGGATTCCTCTATTCAGGACGTACTCGTCATCACTCATGGCTTTGAGCTGAGGGTGTTGCTCAAGTCACTGCTGGGGTGGTCAGAGGATTATTTCGAGACACTAGCTCATCCCAGGCACTGCGAAGTAAAGAGAGTGGTGTACGACAATGGTTCGTTCCTGCTTCTCGATGAGATGAGAGTTCACGACCTGAGAAAGAATCCGAACTTTGTCCGACGTCAGACAAACTGATAGCCAGCTCACCACAGTGAGCTGGCTATTTTCATGTTAAAAGCGTCTAAGAGTCCAGTGTCAACGTGTCAATCGGTGTAAATTAGTCGGGGAGGCGTATGTGAAGTATGTGGTTAGAATGGCTGGTTGTACACATGCATGTCTCACAATCCTAGGCCCGTTTGCCCGAATTGTCATGCCGAACAGCATCAGGGGTTTGGGTTGTTTTTAGACGGGAAAACTGTTAAGAAATGATATCCTGTGTAAATTCTGGAGAGGTGGCAGAGTTGGTCTATCGCACCGCACTTGAAATGCGGCGTGTCGCAAGACACCGTGGGTTCGAATCCCACCCTCTCCGCACATGAAATTGTTGCAAAAGTCTTTTCTTGTAGTGGCCGGGCTGACTCTTTTTGCTGCGATACATGTCTCTGCACACGAGGAAGTTCGGCATGTCATTTCCATGACTCCGGAGGGATTCATGCCGGCCGAGATTGAGATCGCGGAAGGGGATACCGTGGTATTTAAAAATAATGACACGCGGGAGCGGTGGCCTGCCTCCAATATTCATCCGACTCACGCCGCATACCCGGGATCTTCCATAGAGAAGTGCTTTACTGCTGAAGAGGCGGGAATCTTTGATGCCTGCAAAGGACTGCTTACGGGGGAAGAGTATGCTTTTACATTCACTGAGCCGGGTTCCTGGAGGTACCATGATCACCTCTACCCCGAGGAAACAGGACTTATCGAAGTCTTGCCTGACGAACATGTCGACGAGAGTGTTAAAGAATGGTCGCTTTCAGGAGCTCTCTCAGAGTTCTTTGTCGACATCAAGGGAAAGCTTCAACGGCTATTCTATGCTCTTTTCCCAGGCAGGCTCGATGAGCGGCTTGCAGCAGTCAGTATCTTTGAGGCGGCTCAGGATGATGTTGTCCTGAGAGATCTGCTCGTCGTCGCTTCTCCTGATGAGGTGATGGAAAAGCTGCTCGCAGAGTCAGGAGGAGCCACCACGATACGCGATTGCCATCAGGAAGCGCATCGTATCGGGAGAATCGCCTATGAACTGTATGGTGCTCCGACCTTTGAGCAGGGTTCTGCGGCGTGCCACTCCGGCTATTACCATGGCGCGATGGAAGCGTTCCTTGCTGAGCAGGGAACTGCAAATTTGGAAGACGATATTAAGGAGCTCTGCGATATCTTTAAGAGCAACTTCGGGCGCTTCGAGTGTCTCCACGGTGTGGGGCATGGGGTGATGGCGTATGTAAACTACGATCTGCCGGCAGCGCTCGATGAGTGCGACAAGCTCGGCGATGCCTTTTCTTCAGAGTCCTGCTACGGAGGAGTGTTCATGGAAAACGTGGTCGCAGGCCAGGGGCTTGGAGCGATCCCGGGGCACTCGACGGAGTGGGTGAATCGAGAGGATCCGCATTTTCCCTGCAACGCACTTGAGGGAGGCGGCCGGCGGACGCAGTGCTACTTAATGCAGACGAGCTGGATGATGACGCTTACAGGATTTAACTATCCGAAGGTTGCTGAATACTGTCAGGCTGCGCCAGCCGACATGCGGGCCACCTGCTTCCAGAGCCTTGGTCGTGATATTGCCGGAAATACACTGCGCGATCCAGCGCAGATCAATCAGCTCTGTGCTGCCGTTCCCGAAGAGAACGGCTATTTTGAGAAATGCATCACAGGAGCCGTTAATGTGATCATCGATTTCTGGGGACCGGATCTTAAGGATCAGGCTGCAGAGTTTTGTGTCACGGTGCGAGACTCGGTGCGCCCTGTCTGCGATAGCATCTGGCAAAATCGGATCCACGACCTCAAAGCTGCCTCGTAATAGAGTCTTTAGACCTTCGTGCTATGCTGACCGCATGCGGCTTTTGGGTTTAGATTACGGATCAAAGAAAGTGGGTGTGGCACTTACCGACGCGGAAGGGAGGATGGCGTTTCCTAAGTGCGTGCTCCCTAACGATTCGGCTCTGCTCACACATCTCACCGAGCTTATAACGGCAGAGCATGTCGAAGCGGTGGTGGTGGGGGAGTCAAAGAATTACGAAGGGAAAGATAATATCGTGATGGCGGCAGCGAAGGCTTTTGCTGGGAAACTCCAGGAGATTACGGGACTATCGGTGTATTTTGAACCTGAGACGCTCACCACCAAAGAAGCCGAGCGTCTGCAGGGACCTTCGGACCTTACTGATGCCTCCGCAGCGGCTCTTATTCTTCAAAGTTATTTAGATAGAACGCACCATGGAGAACAATAAAATTCCGTACGATATTTTTTCTCAGGTTGAACTGCGTGTGGGTAAGGTCCTTGCGGCAGAGAAAGTCCCTGAAACGGATCGTCTGCTTAAGCTCTCGGTTGACCTGGGCGAATCGGAACCACGCCAGATCATCTCAGGCATCTCTGAGTACTTTCCGAACCTAGAGAATCTCATTGGCAAAAAGTGTGTGTTCGTTGCCAATCTTGCACCTCGCGAGATTAAAGGACTCACGAGTAATGGAATGATTCTCGCTGCGACGGCAGAAACGGGAGACTTTACGCTCATTGTTCCTGAAAAGGATGTTCCGCCCGGGACCAAGCTTCGCTAACTATGTTTACGGTGTGGAAAGAGCGGGTTCAGGCGTGGGTGGTGCGTCACGCACAGGGCCCGTACGCGAACCCTTTTCTATTTCTCTTCTCTTACATCGAAGCGCTGTTCTCGCCCATACCCATTGAAACGGCACTTGTGCCCTTAGTGCTCTCCCGCGCTCGCAGCTGGTTTTACTACGCTAATCTTGCGGCGCTCGGTTCAACGCTCGGAGGACTCACGGGGTATGCTATCGGATACTTTTTCTACGATACGCTCGGAGTCTGGATTGTGGAGACGTACTCTCTCGCGGAAGAAGCCGCCGCTGTTCGCGACGCACTCTCGGCGCACGTGTTCAGTGCCACATTTATTGCTGCATTTACGCCATTTCCGGACAAGGTATATATGCCAATCGCCGGGCTGCTCCATGTACCCTTGCTTCTTTTCATCTCCGCGCTCGCCCTGGGTCGCATCGCACGCTCATATCTTGTGGCGTACGTCACCCATGCCTATGGTAGGGCAGCGCTTCAGATTACGCTGCGTTACTTTAAGGAGATAACCATCATGGGGCTCAGCGCTCTCGCAATAGTCCTAGCCTGGTTTTTCTTCAAGTAGCAATCCACACGGTGTGGGGCGCCCATCCGGCGAGCCGCTCCTGTGTCGAGGTATACTAAAGCTACGTAGTCATGGCGAACCGTTCGTTTCAAACAACCTTCCTCGAGAGGTTCTCGCACCTCTTTCCGCCGCCAGCATTTCTCTCGATGCCGGCCGTGGGGCTTGATGTGTCGGATTCTTCCGTCAAGATGGTCGAGTTTCAGCGCGGTCTATCCGGGACAACCCTCAAGCGGTGGGGTAGAGCAGAACTTCCCAAAGGTTCGATCATGGGGGGCAAGATTCAGGATATGAAAGCACTCGCCGATACACTTGCGCAGTTTCGGGCGGAGTTCGGGTTTACGTTTGTGCACGCCTCACTTCCGGAACAGCAGGCATACTTTTTTAAAACGGAGGTGCCATATGACATCAAGGCAAGCCGGATACGACAGGTGCTCGAGTTTAAGCTCGAGTCCAACGTGCCTATTCCTCTGCGGGATGCCATCTTCGATTACGACCTCCTGGAACCGAAGAAGAAAGGCGACCCGATCACTGCCGGAGTCACAGTGTACCCTGCGGACGCTGTTGAGAAATTTACCTCGGTGCTCTCGCAAGCTGGCATCGTACCGCTCTCGCTTGAAATTGAGGCACAGGCTATAGAACGTGCCGTCGTGCCGACGGAGGATGACGGCGTGCACATGGTGATTGACTTTGGAGAGACGCGCACAGGCATTGCGATTGTGCATCGCAGTACGCTCGTTTTTACCTCCACGCTTGAAGTGCGCGGCCGTGAGCTCACGCGGGCGATCATGGAGGAGCTTAAGGTGGACGCAGAGACGGCTGAGCAGTTTAAAAATGAGAGCGGCATTTTGCGCAATTCTGGCAACGCCGCGCTCTCAGCTCATCTTATGAAGACAGTCACGACGCTTAAGGAGGAGATTGAACGGCACTACGCCTATTGGGAATCGCGGGAGAAAGATCCCGGACATGCCGGTTCAATCAACTCAGTTATCCTCTGCGGAGGAAATGCCAATGTGGCGGGATTGCCGGAATATTTGACGGAGAGTCTTCAGGTTCCTGTGGAGCGCGCGAACGTGTGGCGCAACGTATTTTCTTTTGAAGAGCAAGTTCCCGAGATCGATTTTGCCCACTCTCTTTCCTTTGCAACATCTATAGGCCTCGGTCTTCGAGCGCTTCAGTAGTTATTATTATGCGAAATCTGCTCACACCGCTTTTCAAACATAAACTTCGCCAGGAGTATTTAATGCGCCTTGTCGCAGTTTCTTTCTGGATGCTTGCGATCTCTATGGTGATTGGTTCGCTCGCGCTGTTGCCAGCCTATATTCTTTCGGAGAGCCGTCTGAGCGCACTCAACGATCAGTATCATATCCTTCAGGCCTCGGTTGCATCACTTACAAGCGATACCTCAGCAGCACCGCTTGCCGCCCTCAAACGAAAGCTTGACGTTCTCGCAAAAGAAAAAGCAGAGGAACGTCTCACCGAGGCTCTACTCTCGATCCTTGCACAGCGTGGAGAGGGGGTAGCTCTGGCTTCTTTTGATTACAGCAAAGCGGGGGCGACGGCTACCCTTAAGCTGCGGGGCATGGCAGAGAATCGTGAGGCGCTGCTCGCCTTCGAGCGTGCGCTCAAGGGCGACGCCCGTTTCTCAAAAGTAGATCTGCCGGTCTCCAACCTTGCGAAGGAGAAGGATATCGAATTTGATTTAACGCTTTCAGGAGCCTTTTAATATGGGACTCTTCGCCAGAACCAAAAGCATACTCACGATATCTCTTGTGGCTGCGCTCTGCTCGCTCTCAGTCTTTGGATTTCTTGCGTATCGGATCGTCGGTATCAACAAAGCAACCGCGGAGCTTTCTGAAAATATGGCAAAGGAAGAGAAGCGCAACCAGCAGCTGCGGACGCTCCAGGATCTCCTTGAAGAATTGGGGGCAGAAGAGGCGGCGCTTGATGGACGTTTCCTGAGCTCTGAGGGTCTCGTTCCTTTTATAGAATTAGTGGAAGATGTGGGGCGGGATGCTGGCGTTACCGTTGAGGTTGTCTCCGTGGGAATCCAGCCGGAGAGCGAAGCGGGGGCTTCGCACGAATGGCTCAAGGTTGCCCTTAAAGCTGAGGGGTCCTGGGCCGAAGTGTTTCACTTCGTGAGGATGCTCGAGACGATGCCCTATGCCATTAAACTCGATCAGGCGGGCATTTCCCGAGAGCAGACGGAAAAAGGACCCGCGTCGTGGCAGGGGGCTATTGTCCTGCGGGCTGCTAAACTTAAGACACAACCATGAGCTCCCTTGATACTATCCTTGATCGTTTGAAGCTTCACCGTACGGCGGGTAGTGCTCTTAGTGCGACCCACCGCCTTATGGCTCCTTTGCGGGATTGGTACATTCTTCTTGTGGTTTTTCTCACCATTGTCATTAGCGCACTCGGGCTCGGCGCTTATCTTTTTATTGAGGTTAATCGAGGAGGGTTGTTATTTACGCCTCAGTCAAGCGGCGGTTCGCAGGTGGATACCATTGACCGGTCAGTCCTCCGAGAGACACTCCTTTACTTTGAAGGGCAAACGACGGAATTTGAGAATCTCCGCAAAGAAGCCCCCTCGGTCCAAAGCCCTCTTTAAATTGAAAGTCTGAGAATTATCGCGTAGAGTGTCGTGGCAGGCGCGGTTAGCTCAGTTGGTAGAGCAACTCCTTTACACGGAGAGGGTCGGGGGTTCGAGTCCCTCACCGCGCACCAGTAGTGACAGTAGCTTTGTCCCCCTGCGAGGAATCGAACCTCGATCAGCGGCTTAGAAGTCCGCAGTTTTATCCATTAAACTACAGGGGGTTGGCCGTGTAATCGTAGCATATCCAAATTTTTCCCTAACCCGCAACCGAGATAGCGATCTGCTATAGTGCCTCTATGGATATTCAGATCCTCTATGAAGACCCGCACATCCTTGCTGTCGACAAACCAGCGGGGCTTGTCGTGCACAGCGACGGGAGAACCGAGGAGCCGACACTTACCCAGTGGGCTCTTCATCACTATCCGGCTATGCAGGGAGTGGGGGAGCCGCTCGTTTTTTCTGATGGTCGAGTCATCGATCGTCCTGGCGTCGTGCATCGGCTCGACAGGGAGACATCGGGTGTCTTGCTGCTTGCGAAGGATCAGGAGACTTTTCTGTGGCTCAAGCATGAATTCCAGAATCGTCACATTTCAAAAACCTACAACGCTTTTGTGTACGGCGCTCTGAAAGAGGCGCGGGGTGTCATCGATCGTCCTATCGGAAAAAGCAGGGGTGATTTCAGGCGCTGGTCCGCTCAGCCAGGGGCCCGCGGAGAACTTCGTGAGGCAATTACGGAGTACAGTGTTCTGGGAAGTTCTCCGGAATTCACGTTTCTCGAGGTCCGGCCGAAGACAGGGAGGACTCACCAGATTCGCGTTCATTTTAAAGCTGTCCACCATCCCGTGGTGTGCGACAAGCTCTATGCTCCTAATCACAAGCCTGCTCTGGGGTTTGAACGACTCGCCCTTCATGCGAGGCGCCTAGAGCTCACGCGTCCCTCGGGGGAGAGGATTGTTATAGAGGCGCCGTTAGCTTCCGACTTCCTGCGAGCCCAGGAAGTCCTTGCAGCCGGGGCTTAGTTGCGGTCCCTGCGGTCGTGTGGTAACGTATCCCTACTTTATTTATATGAAAACGGCAGGCATCAAAGTTTCTCCCGTGAACATGGAAGCCCGACGCAAGCTTGGAATTAAAGCTGGCGATACGGTTCGTGTCTGGCAGAAGATTCAGGAAAAGGGAAAGACGCGCCTCCAGGCGTTTGAGGGGCTTGTTCTTGCCCGCAAGCACGGGGATGAGCCGGGGGCTACTTTTACGGTTCGTCGCGTCGCGAGCGGAGTAGGGGTTGAGAAGATCTTCCCGCTGTATTCTCCTATGATCGACAAGATCGAGATTGTGCGCCGCTCTCAGGTTCGCCGCGCCAAGCTCTACTACATCCGCGAGAAGGTTGCTCGTGAAGTGCGCCGTCAGATGCGCAATACGCTCATGATGAACACCTCAACCGATGATCACGCGACTCCTCCCGAGCCAGCCGCTGCTTCTGAAGAGGTAATTTCCGAACCGGTAGAGGAGCAGAAGGTTTAGTCTTGCTTCCCGCTCCACACGTGCGGCATAATACGTGAACTGTCCAGGTGGCGAAACTGGTAGACGCGCTACCTTGAGGGGGTAGTGGGAGCAATCCCGTGCTGGTTCAAATCCAGTCCTGGACACTAAAAGTAATATTATTGATTTTCTGGGTTTGAAAGCCGCAGGCGCGCCATTGGTCCGAGCGCCGAGGCGGGGTAGCGAGCACTTATGAGCGGAGGCGAATTAGTGACTCGTGACCAAATCCAGTCCTGGACACTAAAGAGTCTTCTCAATGCTGTACACTCGCAAAGGCGATGCGGGCACCACAAAGGTGCTCGATTCAAAAGATCGTTTCTCGAAGGCTTCACATATGGCTGAAGCTTTGGGGTCTTTAGATGAGCTCAACTCATATCTCGGGTTGTGTAAGTTCAAGGCGCGGCAGATGCAGGAGGGGGGAGTTATGCTGGGTAAAAAGGGATTGCTCACCTCCGATATTTTGCGAGAAGTGCAGGAGAATCTTTTCATTGTGCAGGCACAAGTAGCGGGAGCGGATAAGAAGATCGTGAGTCATAAGGTCAAGAAGATCGAAAAGATTGTTGACGCGATCGAGGCAGAAATTCCGCCGCTCAAGGGCTTTTCTATCGCAGGCGGCACGGAACTCTCTGCGCTCCTTGATATTGTACGTACGATTGCCCGCAGGACGGAGCGGCGTGTCATTGCAGTGCATGATGCTGGTGAGCGGAAGCTTACACCGCACACGCTCGCGTTTCTCAATCGTCTCTCAAGTTTGCTTTTTGCGCTTGCTAGACTTTCAAACCACCGCTCTGGTATAACGGAGGAATCTCCGAGTTATCGGTAGAGATCATGGTGCCTATGGTGTAACGGTTAACACAGGGGCTTGTGGAGCCTCTGATCAGGGTTCGATTCCCTGTAGGCACCCCCTATATAATAGAAGCTAAAAAATCCCCAATCGTAGGGGATTTTTTAGCTTCAAACTGCTAGCATTTGGGGATGGATAACACCTCTCCAACAAGTTTCGTGCGTGCAGATGCTTTACAAAGACCTTCTCCGCGCTGGATAGAGGTCGTTTCAGCAACCGTGCTCTTAATAGCCACCTTCAGTCCCGTTGCAGCCTGGGGTTACGCTATTTTGGTGTCTTTTATCTTTGCTGCAGCTGGGGGTATGCCGCTGGGATTCTTTTTCATGCTTTACGGCCTTGTAGCAGCTTTTCCATGGTGGGTTCAGTGCGGCATTGGGCTATATTTCTTTGCGTTCGGCATTGCCTTTCTTTTAAATAAGAAACAACAATTTTCCCTCGCCTTGGTTGCCTCGGCGGTCTCTATTATCAGCGCGTTTTCACCAGTTCTATATGTTTACTATGATCGTTACTTGGGAGAGACGGCTAAGAATATGGCCTACTATGGAGAACAGACTTCTCCTGTTCCCGGATTTCTAATGCCCACGGAAGAATCTATTCCTTACGGTTTTCAAAAGGTGCGTGCTGAGTATTCACAAGCCAAGTACTCCATTCTGTACGAAAACCACACATTGAATGGCGAGGAGGGTCTTCTTTCGGCACAACTCATCTTTATGGAAGAGGATGATGCCGCTATCTCATACGAAAAGCGATTGCAATATCATGAGGGGAATTATCCGGATCATTCTTACAAAAGGCAGAATTTCACCTACAAAGATTCCCCAGGAGCTATTTTTAGTCGAGAACATCAAAAAGTTATATGGGAGGGAGAGGGAGTAAGTGCAATACAACACACCTATGGTGTTTGGGATTATCATCTGATCTGGAATGATGAGGGGTCTCCTTTCTGGATTAGTCTTTTAAATGTTCCGAACAGTAACCGAGATCCAGAGCTCGGTTTCCCTGTACCCGAAAATGAATTCACAGCGGATAAGGTGATATCGTTACTTCAAAGCCTCAAAAGGCTCGAAGAAGGTGATCAAACGTATTCTGTTCCAGAAGGAAGTATTTTGGGTCGGCTAGATCATGAGGGCATGCAAGTCTATACAAATGAAACATATGGCTTCAAGTTTCGTTTCCCTCAAACTTGGAAGGTAGAACCACAAATCTCTGCAGAAGGTAACAAGATACTTCTAAGAGTAACAGAACCGGTTTCAGAGGGTTACTTACCAAAGTCGATCAGAGTTTCTGTCGGCAGTTTTCCTTACACATATATACACGGAAGCGGGGATGAGACTGGCGAGGTCTATGAAAGTTTTGCTGAATTGGCAGATTCAAAGGTTGTAGAATTTGATTCACGTGACTTTGGAGGGTACCACGTTCTCATAAGCGACGGGAGTTCAGGAGAATGCAGCCCTTTTATGCTTGTTGCTTTAGAAGATAGTTATCTTAGATTTGACGCGACTGGCATAAATTATTGTGCGAATGATTACATACCGATCTTCAGTACTCTTGAGGAGTTTAGGGCTCCATAACTGGGTCATTGGCCAGTCTAGAGGTCAAAACGGCTTTTGCTCTCGATCTATTTAAGGTATTCCCCAGTTCCTTAAATTCATCTACGGGCTCGGGGTATACTAAAGGGATTGGAAATTGAACCTTAAAGACATTATGACTAGCAATATAAAGAGTTTGCTCGCCTCCAGTCTCGCCCTTGTTGTGCTCTTGAGCGCAGCAATGCTGGCGCTTCCTGTGGTCCATGCCGAAACAGGGCCAAAGTGTGTCTTCACTGAGGATCTCGAGCTTGGCTCCACAGGAGAAGAGGTACGCTGTCTGCAGAAGTATTTAAACGCAAATGGTTTTAAGATCGCCGAGAGCGGCGTTGGTTCGCCCGGTCAGGAAACGACCCTCTATCGTGAAAAGACACGTGATGCCGTAAAGAAATGGCAGGCTGCTAACGGTATTCCTTCCGCGACGGGCATTTTCGGCACGCTCTCCCGGGCGGCGTACGACAAGAAGTTCACTGTGGCTGCGCCATCCCCGACCCCTGTTCCAGTACCTGTCCCCACACCTACGGTTTCAGCCCCAACCCCTTCGGTAACCACTACTACGTCGGCGCTTGAGCGCAAAGTTCGCACCCTGCTTAAGGAGGTCAGAGATCTTCTTGAGGAGGCCAGAGATGATATCGATGACGCCAAAGACGACGGCGAAAATGTCAGTGAGATGGAAAGCTTAGTAGAGCGCGCCGATGATAAGTTCCTTGATGCTATATACGCATTCCTTGATGGCGATTTCACAAAGGCCTCAACGCTCGCTGATCGTGCGCTCTCCTATGCCAAGGACGCGCAGAATGATGTGAATGGCAACGAGGAGGATGCGCAGGAGGCGATCGATGACGCGGATACCGCCATCGATGATGCGGAAGATGAAATCGAAGAAGCGGATGATGACGGAGATGATGTGGACGAGGCGGAGGAGATTCTCGAAGATGCTAAGGACAAGCTCGAAGAAGCAGAAGATGCCTTTGACGACGAGGATTATGAGGAAGCAGAACAGTTGGCAGAGGAGGCGGAAGAGCTTGCCGACGATGCTGTAGATGCAATTGATTAATCAGCAGTAACTAAAGTGTAGAGCATTTCGGACCAGTCTACGGAGGTAGTTCTGGTCCGAACTTGTTTAAGTCTGTCACTATGGCGCACTTCACACGGGAGCACTGGATTCTCATGGGTTTTAATGCCCTCTATATTCTGGGCTTCGGCCTCTATTATCTGCTTGAGCAGAATCTCGAGTTTCTCTGGTACGTTCTCGTCATGGTGTTCTTTTTCGTTGTGCTCGTCGTGCTGATGCGGCAGGCGCAGTTTCCAACGCCGCTTCTGTGGGGGCTTTCTCTCTGGGGGCTTCTCCATATGGCAGGAGGAGGCGTTCGGATTGACGATCACGTACTCTACGCGCAGATGCTTCTGCCTCTCGTGGAGCGGGGTGACTTGATGCTTCTGAAATATGACCAAGTTGTGCACATGTATGGGTTCGCTGTTGCGACATTTCTCTCGCACCATCTGATGATCCGTTATGTGCAGCCGGCGAAGCGAGGCTTCGCTTACTTTCTCCTCGTTGCGCTTGCGGGTACGGGGTTTGGTGTTCTCAATGAGATCGTGGAATTTATAGCTGTGCTCGTTGTGGAGGACACGGGTGTTGGTGGCTATTACAACATCGCGCTTGATTTGGTGTTTAACACACTGGGTGCAACCATAGCTGCGATCTTGATCTATCGTTTTGGTAAAAAACTCCCGGTCGTGACTGAGCCGGTGCGCGAACCGGTGGTCACGTAGTGCGCCATGAAAAAGGAAACTCCCGTCACCGTATGTTTTCCGCTGTGCGGCGGGAATGTACTTTTGGGTATGAAGAAGCGCGGCTTTGGAGCGGGGTGGTGGAATGGCTTTGGGGGTAAGGTGAAAGAGGGGGAGACGGCCACAGCATCAGTCTTGCGGGAGCTCGCTGAAGAATCGGGGCTTCTGGCTCGTGAAGGGGATCTCCTTGAAGTTGCTAGGATGCGCTTTTATTTGCCCGACGGTGCCATTATGGCAGGGCACGCTTTTCTGCTTTCAGTGTGGAGCGGAGAGCCGCAGGAAACTGAGGAAATGCGGCCGCAGTGGTTTTCTCTAGCGGCGATTCCCTATGAAAGCATGTGGCCCGGAGACGAGCGGTGGCTCCCGGAGATTTTTGCAGGCAGAAAGATTGAGGGGGAGATCCGCTTTGGAGCCACTACTGCAGAAGTGGCCTCGGTTCGCATCGAAGATGCGCATTTTTGAAAAGAAATTTGTTACGTAACATGCTACGTAACAAGCTATCTTGCCATCTGCGCAAGCACTGCTTCAACGGCGGTTTCAAGTTCTTCGCGCGTGCCGTTATTCATAATGTGATAATCAGCTTTCGCTATGGCTGCTCCCAGGTTGTTCTTGTTGGGGTCGCTCGATTCCATCTCGACTCGTTGCTCTTCGGCGAACTGCTCGAAACTTATAGCATCCTTTGCGCTGCCGCGCTTCACGATTCTCTCGTAGCGTGTCTTTAGATCGGCGTCTACGGCAAATACTACGCCGCCTCGTGATTGGATAAACGCCACTTCGGCGGAAGTATGCTGTGGCTCGATCACGACATCTTCTCCAGCTTCAACGTAAGGCTGTGCCAGCTCATACACGGCCTCCATAAGACCGGTGGGACCTTTTGCCCGGTATTCATTTGCGATATTTCGCCGCGCTATCCGATCGGGGGTTAGGCCTCGGCGCAGGGCCTCACCGGCGAGAAAGGTATCTGAGACCGCGACGTGTTTAAAACCTTTTTTCTTCAGGTATTCCACGACAGTGCCTTTTCCAGCACCGAGTGTTCCGGTGATGCCGATGAGTTTCATGACGCAAGCACTATAGCACGAGTCGTTTAATCAATGTGCATTTCCTTCCCTATGTGTTCTATGGAATGGGGGTCTATCTCGTCAGCGTGTTCGTGCCCGCTTATGTAGTTGACGCCAATCATAAGCAGGGCGCCGAGGAGTCCTGCGAACGCGTGAATGATATGCTCGCGCACATTGTTCGATGCTGCAACTGACCGAGGGATGAGGTCGCTCAGCACCACAAAGAAGAAGGCTCCGGCGGCAAGGCCCAAGAGTGGCCCGAGGAACAAGTGTACGCTCGAGAGTGCAAACCCTAGCACAATACCGATGAGTACCGTACTTGAAACAGCGAAGTTGCGTACAAGAGCTTGTCGCGTGCTGTAGCCACCCTGTCGCAAGACAAAGAATTCAGAGATCTCCTGGATAGTTTCGTGGACGAGAACTCCCACGGCAGCTGCCATTCCCAGTCGCACATCGACAATGAAGGCGGGAGCGAGCAGAAGCCCGTCACCGAGGTTGTGGAGAGCATCCCCCCAGAGAATGCGGCGGGCACTGGGCGCATCGTGCACGTCAGCCGCATCAGCAACTTCGTGGTGGTGGTGTGTTTCCGGCATGAAATGTCCGATTGCAAACACAAAAGCGGCGCCTGCAACGAGCGTGAGCGAGGCGAGGAGATCGCTCGCAGAAAACTCAAATGCTTCCTGGGATAGGCTGAGAGCAACAATAAAAAATGTTCCCGCGGAGAAGCTTACCAAGTAGGAGAGATGTCGTTCTACGAACGTATTGAGCCCTCGTACGGTGGTGAGGACACCCCCGAGAGACACGAGCATTATGGCGAGTCCGGAGAGCAGCGCGTATATAAGTGTCATGGTGCTGAGTATAGGATATCGTGATCTATTTGCAAATAAGTTGCGTTTGTCGGTCGGGGATAACACTGCTATGCTGGCGGTATGAAGAAGGAAGAGGCTCTAAACGCTGAGCTACTAAAAAGTGCTGGTAGCAAAGTCACCCCTCAGCGCTTGGCGCTTTTGTCAGTTTTACGAAAGGCGCGAAAGCCGTTGTCTGTTGAAAGAATCATGGCCGGACTGCAGGGGCGGATGGATCGAGTGACAGTGTACCGGGCGCTTGAGGCTTTGCAGAAGGCGGGGATTACGCGCCGCGTCGATATGGGGCATACTCATGCTCACTATGAGCTTGAGGGTACAGAGCACCATCATCACCTCATCTGCAAAAAGTGCGGGCGTATAGAAGATGTGCTCCAGTGCCCCGTGGGCGATCTTGAACGCCGAGTGCTTCGTTCCTCCACTCATTTTAAGAAGATTGAAGGTCACGCCCTTGAATTTTTCGGGCTCTGTACGTCATGTTCTGTTTAAGACACTCGTTTTTTGGAAAGAAAGTGGCGTTGGCTATTCTCTGCTTCCTTAGCGCGGCACTCTTTCCGCTGGGTGTGGCTGCCCAGCCCACCCTGGAAGAGGAGCAGGGTTACGTGCGCGCCGAAGTGGTGGAGGTGCTCGATTCCGGCAGTAGGGTAGTTCCGGGCACTGATGTAAAGAGCGATTATCAGAAGCTTCGGGTTCTGATCCTCGAAGGGGGCAGGAGAGATGAGATCGTTGAATTCGAAAATGACTTTATCCAATTGAAAAAAGGGGAGCGTTTTTTCCTTAACTACCTTGTTACAGCTGACGGCGTGATCTACTCAGTTCGCGATGTCGATCGCCGCCTAGTGATTGCATTCTTTGTAAGCCTGTTCGCCCTTGCTGTTTTGGTACTGGGGCGACTCCAAGGTCTTCGCTCGCTGGTGGCGCTCATCGGCAGCTTTCTTCTCATTCTCTTTGGCCTTTTGCCGCAGCTCTTAGCGGGTGCTCCTCCGGTTCCGACGTCGCTTGGGTACGCCGTGCTCATTCTCGCGCTTGCGATGGGCCTCACTCACGGGGTTAATCGACTGAGTATTGCCGCGTTTCTGGGAACCTTGGGAGGCATCATCGCCACCGGTGTGCTCGCATATCTTGCTGTAGACTTGGCGGTGCTCACCGGGTTTGCTTCTGACGAAACGGTCTATCTAAACCTGAGCACGCGCGGGAGTCTGAGTTTTTCGGGGCTGCTTCTGGGTGCAATGGTTATCGGTATTTTGGGACTTTTGGATGACATCGCCATAACGCAGGCTTCGGCCGTAGGTGAGATCATGCGGGCTAATCCCGAACTCTCCTCTTCCGAAATCTTCAAGCGAGCTCTCCGTATCGGCAAAGAGCATGTCGGCGCGTTGGTCAACACCCTTGCTCTTGCGTATGCGGGCGCATCACTGCCGCTCTTGCTGTTGTTTTCGCTCTCTGACGCACCATTCTCCATACTCGTGAATCGGGAGATTATTGCGGCTGAGATTCTGCGCACCGCTATCGGAGGCATTGGTCTGGTACTCACTGTGCCGTTAAGTACAGCCTTTGCTGTACGTCTACTCAGGTATACGGCAGGAAAGACGCCACTTCCTGAGCATCATTTCCACGTGTAAGAGCCCCAAAGGGTCTGCGTCATCTGCTACAATTATTCATATTTCTTAATCCTTATTTCATATGAACGAGAGCGCATTATTCACGGATCGGCGAGTACGGATGGGCATTCTGGCCGTTCTCTTTCTCCTTGCGGCATATCTTCTTGTTGCTACGCTTGGCGGTCTTAAGGAGTTTCGTTACATCGGTGGCGGCGTTCCTGTCACCAACGTTGTTACGGTGAGCGGCGAGGGTGAGGTGTTTGCTGTGCCTGATATTGCAACGTTCAGCTTCGGTGTGATCGAGCAGGCAGAGACCGTGGGTGAGGCTCAGAAGACAGCGACAGACAAGATTAATGCGGTGATTGAATACCTGAAGGAGCAGGGTATTGAAGAGAAAGATATCCGCACGGTCTCGTATAATGTGTACCCGCGCTATGAGTACATTCAAGACGTGTGCACACAGCTCCGCTGTCCTCCGGGCCGTCAGGAACTCGATGGCTTTGAAGTTAGTCAGACTGTTGAGGTGAAGGTGCGCAATCCGCAGAAAGCAGGAGAGCTCCTCTCAGGAGCAGGTGCTCGGGGCGCTAACAATGTTTCCGGCCTCGCCTTTACCATTGATGACGAAGAGAAGCTGATGCAGGATGCGCGTGCGAAGGCTATTGAAGATGCTCGCACCAAGGCAGAGCAGCTTGCCGATGATCTCGATGTACGTCTCGTTCGCGTTGTGAACTTTGCTGAAGGCGGTCAGGGCCCTATACCGTTTTACTATGGCAAGGACGCCGTGATGAACCGGGCCATGGGCGGAGCCGCTGATATGGCTGTGGCAGAATCCGCACCATCCATTCCGACGGGAGAGAACAAGATCATGGTGAGCGTGACTATCACTTACGAAATTCGTTAAGCAGTACTCAGGTGTAAGAAAAGACGGCCCGCTCACGGGCTGTTTTTTCTTGTGCACAGCCGGGCCGCTCTTTCTTGACAGTGGGGTAGGGATCGGGTATTATAACAGCACGAAATCACCCCGCGAGGGGTTTTTTGTTAGGAGGTCTTAAGGTTAATCTCAAACGCCATGAACAGCTTTATTCAATATCTCAAGGATACGCGGGGAGAGCTCCAGCATGTCAGTTGGCCGACGCGCCGGCAGGCCATCACCTACACCGTTCTCGTGATCGTCATTTCGTTTCTTACGTCGCTGTACCTTGGCCTCTTTGACTTCCTCTTTACGAGACTATTGGAGAGATTCATCATTTAATACCTGTTTTGAACTATCATGGCAAAACAAGAAGCACATCAGGAGCGAAACTGGTACGCCATTCACACCTACTCGGGTTACGAGAATGCTGTGGCGCGCAACCTCAAACAGCGCATTGAGTCCTTGGGTATGGAGGACCGTATCTTTGACGTCGTCGTCCCTACCGAAAAGAAGATAAAAATTAAGGGCGGTAAGCGGGTTGAGGAAGAGGAGAAGATCTATCCCGGCTATGTCCTTGTCGACATGATCGTTAACGACGATTCGTGGTATGTCGTGCGCAACACACCCCGCGTTACCGGCTTCGTCGGCTCAGGCGTTCATCCCGTCCCGCTTTCCCGTGAGGAAATCGACGGACTCTTCAAGCGCATGAAGTCAGATACGGTGAAGCACAAGATCGATCTGGGGATCGATGATCACGTCTCTATCGTCGACGGTCCGTTCAAGGACCTCGAAGGTAAGGTGGGCGAGATCGACGAAGAGCGCGGCAAGGTCAAGGTGCTCGTTGCCATGTTCGGCCGCGAGACGCCTGTCGAGCTCGATTTCTTGCAGGTCAAGAAAATTTAAGTAGTATGTAGGAACTCTTATGGCTAAGAAAGGTAAAAAAGTAGAAAAGAAGATCAAGCTCCAGCTCCAGGCTGGCGCAGCTAATCCTGCGCCTCCAGTGGGTACGGTCTTGGGTCCTGCCGGTATCAACATCGGTGAGTTCTGCAGCAAGTACAACGAGGCAACCAAGGAGTTCCGTGGAAGCGTCATCCCGGTTGAAATCACGGTGTACGAGGATCGCAGTTACGACTTTATCCTCAAGACCTCTCCCGCTTCACGTCTTCTCCTGAAGGCGCTCGGAAAGGACAAGGGCTCCGGCAAGAATCTTGTTCAGAAGGCAGGCACGGTTACGGAAGCACAGGTCCGCGAGATTGCTGAGAAAAAGATGCCGGACCTCAATGCCAATTCCATCGAGGCTGCCATGCGTATCATCGCCGGCACAGCTCGAAGCATGGGCATCGAAGTGAAGAAGTAAAATATGATCTAAATTGCTCATCAATTTAACAAACCGCCACAGCTCGTAAGAGCTGTGGCGGTTTGCCTATTAGATTTGTATTCTTCTTATGATTATTCTGCCTATCAAAATTAGCCCTCTTGTCCCTCCGAAGGATTCGCTTATAGATAAATTAGAGAGAGTTTTACCAGCTCTTCAGGAGGAGGATATTCTCGTCATTACTTCAAAAGTGGTTTCCATTTCGGAAGGCTCCGTCTTGCCGATAGAAGGAACGGATAAAGAAGACCTCATACGCTCTGAGGCTGATTGGTATCTCGATTCACCAACTTTCTCTCATTGGCGGAAAAAATTTACTATCAAGAGCGGAGCCTTTGTTGGCTCAGCTGGTGTTGATGAAAGTAACGGCAATGGATACTACGTTCTGTATCCTCGCGCACCATTCAAAACTGCTCAACAGCTGAGAGCGTATTTTCGGCGTCGAGACAATCTTAAAAAGCTCGGCATTATCATCACAGATTCTACGAGCATGCCTCTTCGGCGTGGGGCTTTGGGTTTTGCGCTAGCTTGGTACGGGATTGATCCATTGCGTGATTATCGAGGCAGGCCCGACATATTTGACCGGCCCATGCGTATCGAACTTGCCAATCTAGTTGATGCACTTGCAGCTGCTTGTGTGTTTGTGATGGGGGAAGGAGCTGAGCAGACTCCTGTTGCAATTGTTCGTAACGCTCCAGGAGTTAAGTTTAAGGAACGTTCTAAGCAGTTGGATCAATTAATACTTAGTCCAGATAATGATTTGTTTGCTCCGCTTTTCTTTAAGCCGTTTAAATGGAGACGAAGAAAGGAGTAAACTTCGATAGGAGTTACATCAAAAAACTTCCGTGAAAACGGAAGTTTTTTGATGGAAGAGAAACCCGTCTCCATGATCATGGAGACGGGTTGGTGTGTGCGAAAAAAACGACCACCCAACGCTCCTCTTCCTTGGAGCGTCCTGTTGTGTCGTGCACGTAGTGATCAAATGCCGGTATGCCCAAGAAGCGGTCCGCCTTATCTCCGGGGAAGAGCAGAGCCTTATCCGGCTGAGCTTTGAAGAGACGATGGCTTTTTGAGCAGTGCATTGCCGGCCACTTTTCGGCCACATGCAGCGTAAACGTGTCGCGATCCGTGTGTCCGTGCCCCATAGGCTCATCAGCGCTTTGCCGATGATAATTGATGAGCCGTAGAGCATGGGTGTGGCCCAGAGGACCTCTCTCTGCGCTATGGAGCGCTTCCAGTAATCCTGTCGGCCGTAGGTGCTCCTGCCGCGCGAAGTTGTAAACGCAGCGTTGGCATTCTTCGAAGAGTTCGTGACAGTGGCGCAGCCACAGTTCAGTCTCCGGAGAAAGGGCAACGTTACGTTTTCCAAGTTCATCCCAAATGCGCGGTACGTAGTGCCACAGATCTTTGCGGTCGTATGTGCCGCCGACGCCATCGTATTTTCGATCGGAGTGACGTCTGCCATTTCTCAAGAAGTAGCCGAGCTCGGCGTCTTCGTGATCTACGGCCGGGATCTCCTCTGTTGTTCCAGGAAGAAACGTAAAGATGTTGCGTTTCTCCATTGGTATCTCGCGCAGAAAGGCTCGAAAACCATCGATGGCTTTTTGAGCAAGTTGATGGCATTGGGGAAAGTCGACCGAGATCGGCATCCCCATACGCAGCAGTTGGTAAGACATAGAACTCTCCCTTGTTCTCTGGGAATTATAGTAGGGGAATTTTTTGCGGGAGAGAAGATGAAAAGTTATCGCACCAGATCTATCCAGGTGTAGGCAAGTCCCTCAAGGGTTTGGTGTCTCTCTTCAAAAACTTTCTTTGTAAAAAGTTGCTCGTATTCGGGAAAGCACGTGTCAGCGTCTGTGGAGTCATCTATGAGTGTCAGGTAAAGCTTCGTGGTGCAGGGGAGCGCCTGTGTATAGATTTGAGCGCCGCCGCTTATAACGATCCGTTCGGTATCGAGTTCGCGCGCGCGGTCGAGCGCTTCTTCAAACGTATGGGCGACGAGGACTCCTTCCGCGCTCCAGTCTTTGTCGCGCGTTACCACAATTGTCGTGCGGCCGGGGAGGGGGCGTCCGATGGACTCGTAGGTTTTGCGGCCCATGATGAGCGGGTGGCCCATACTCAAAGTTTTGAATCGCCCAAGATCCTCCTTGATGCGCCAGAGGAGTTCGTTGTCTTTTCCCAGTTCTCGGTTCTTTCCAATGGCCGCAATGATAGCAATTTCGGGAGTGTGCATAGGTGCCACTTTTATACCATTTGGGGTGGGGGAAGGTAAGCTTGTTGCCTGCCCCGTGCCCGCTATACTAGTCCTACTATGTCAGCGTACGAGATCGAGATAAAAAGCCTTCTGGGAAGTTCTGAGCGTGCTGAAGCACTCAAGAAACGTCTCTTTGAGAAGGATCCGCAGACAAAACTTCTCTCGCGCCACAAGCAGCTTAATCACTACTTTGAAGGAGGTGAGGTGGGAAAGCTCGCAGAGCTTCTTAGCCCCATACTTTCAGATGAGGATCGAGCGAAGCTTAACGATATTGTGACGCGCGGCAGCAGTTTCTCTGTGCGCACCCGGCTTGCTGATGAGCGCCTGCTCTTTGTGCTCAAGGCATCTGTCGATGAGGGGACAAGCCACAACACGGTCTCGCGTCTTGAGTTTGAGGCTCCTATCTCCGGCATGACGCTCGATGAGCTCGATCAATTAATTCTGAGCGCCGGTTTTTCTTACCAGGCGAAGTGGTCTCGCGAGCGCGAAGAGTACACATGCTCCGGCATCACTGTCTGTTTGGACAAGAACGCCGGCTACGGTTATCTCGCGGAGTTTGAAAAAATGGCAGGAGCAGAAAGCGAGCTCGAAGCTGTCCGCGAAGAGCTCCGTGTGTTTATGGCTGAGGTGGGGGCGGAGGAGCTCCCGCAGCCGCGCCTGGAGCGGATGTTTGCGCACTACAACGCGCACTGGCCGGAGTATTACGGAACCGAGAAGATTTTTGTAATTGAATAGTCATGATTCTCTCTGACGTCGACATCGAAAAGGCACTCAAAAGCGGAGAAATTACGATCCACAACTTTGATCGTAAGCGGCTGCAGCCGGCAAGCTACGATATTCTTCTGGGTAACAAATTCGTACTCACGGAGCCTGAGAGCAACCATTTCATCGATCCTGTTAAGAAGATTTTCCCGAAGACGCGCGAGGTCATGGTGGACGACGGGAAAGAATTCATTCTCCACCCCGGCGTGAGCGTCCTGGGAACGTCCAAGGACTACTTTGGATCGGATACGTACCTCATTCAGCTGGGAGGCAAGAGTTCGCTCGCGCGCATCGGCCTTCTGGTGCATAACACCGCCGGTCTCATCAATCCCGGTCACTATCTCAACATCACGCTTGAGCTGTGCAATCTCAACAATGTGCCTATTATCCTGCGTCCCGGTATGGAGATCGGCCAGCTCACCTTCTCGACGATGTCCACACCCCCGCAGCAGAGCTATAAGGAAATTGGACGGTTTTCGGACAATAATTGGAACAACTACGCCGCCCCGCAGAAGCGGAAGCCCATTTCCAGGAAGCGTTAATCTTACATTCTCATGAGCACCCCGCGCCATCCCGAATATCAATACCTCGACCTGATGCAGGAGATCTTGGATAAGGGCGAGCGCCAGGTGGATAAGGACCACGGCACGGCAACCTACAGTCTCTTTGGCCGTCAGACACGGTATGATCTCGCGGACGGTTTTCCGCTTCTCACGACGAAGAAAGTGTACTGGAAGGGGATTCTCCACGAGCTGTACTGGTTTCTCTCCGGGAAGTCGAACATCAAGTATCTCGTCGACAACGACGTGCACATTTGGGATGACTACCCCTACAAGATTTACAAAGAGAAGACGGGCGAGGAGATCAGCAAAGAGGATTTTGTAGCCAAGATAAAGGCAGACCCGGTCTTCGCTGAGGCTCACGGAAACTTGCCGCATATCTACGGCGAGATGTGGCGCCGCTGGAGGGGTGAAGACGGGCGCACCGTAGATCAGGTCCAGTGGATTGTCGATGAGATCCGAAAGGACAGGGATGCGCACAATACGCTCGTGACTTCCTGGAACCCTGAGTACCTCTACAGCATGGCAAAGCCGGGTGAGGGCGCGCGCTTTCCGATCTGCCACAATATGTACCAAATCAATATCAAGGAAGGGCGTCTGTGTCTCCAGCTCTACCAGCGCAGCGCTGACATATTCCTGGGCGTTCCGTTTAATATCGGAAGCTATGCGCTGCTTACGGTCATTCTCGCGCAGGTCACGGGCTATAAACCGGGGGAGTTCATCCACACCTTTGGCGATGTTCATATCTACGAGACGCACATGGAGCAGGCTAAGGAGCAGCTCTCTCGAGAGCCAAAGCCATTTCCAAAGCTTTCTCTCGATCCGTCAGTTAAAGAGATCGATGATTTCAAACCTGAGCACGTCACGCTTACGGATTACGATGCCCATCCTCCGATCAAGGCTGAGCTCGTGGTCTCGGGCGGGTACAATAAAAAGATTCACGCATCATGATCTAGCGGCCCTGCATCTTTAGTGTTATTCGATGTAATGAGAGATCTCATGGATGCATATAACTTTGTTAAGGAGCAGGACACAGAAATCTACGACGCCATAGAAGGAGAAACGAAGCGACAAGCTGAGGGCTTGGAGCTCATCGCTTCAGAGAATTACGTCTCGCGGGCAGTGCGCGAGGCCAACGCTTCGATCTTCACCAATAAATATTCAGAGGGGTACCCGGGCAAGCGCTACTACGGAGGACAAACCTATACGGATATCGTCGAAAATATTGCGCTTGAACGCGTTACGAAGCTCTTTGGATGTAAGTACGCCAATGTGCAGCCGCTCTCAGGCGCTCCTGCCAACGTGGCGATGTACGCCGCGCTCCTTGAACCAGGAGACACGGTTCTGGGACTCGACCTCTCCCATGGCGGCCACCTCACACACGGGCATCCCATGACGTGGGTGACGAAGATATTTAAGTTCGTCAATTACAAAATGAAAGATCCCGCAACGGGGGAGATCGACTACGAAGAGCTCCGTCGCGTCGCGCATGAGAGTAAACCGAAAATCATTCTGGCTGGTTTCTCCGCGTACTCACGGGAGCTCGATTATGGAAAATTTGTAGAGATCGCCAAAGAGATCGGAGCCTATACGGTAGCCGATATGGCGCACATCGCGGGACTTATTGCGGGTAAGGCCGCAAAGAATCCGTTTGACGCGGGCTTCGATGTGATCACCTCGACGACACACAAGACATTGCGCGGTCCCCGCGGCGGCATGATCCTCGTCCGTGACAGCGAGGAGATCATCAAGAAGGTCAACAAAGCAGTATTTCCGGGTCTTCAGGGAGGACCGCACATGAATAACATCGCGGCGAAAGCTGTAAGCTTCAAAGAAGCTCTCCACCCCTCCTTTGCTATGTACGCGCAGCAGATTCTGAAGAATGCAAAAGCCATGGAAGAGGTTTTCCGTCGCGAGAATGTGCGGATGATCGGGGGAGGAACCTCAAACCACCTGCTTCTCCTCGATGTGTTCGGCTCTCTCGGTGTTACCGGCAAGGAGGCTGAAGTGGTGCTTGATGAGGTGGGGCTCACGGTCAACAAAAATGCCATTGCGGATGACCCTCGTTCTCCCATGGATCCATCGGGGATTCGGCTGGGTACACCCGCCATCACGACGCGCAAATTTGCTGAAAAAGAATGCGCTCGTGTCGCAGAGCTCTTTGTGGAAACCTTGCGCAACAAAGATGATGCCTCCAAGAAGGAGAAGATTCACGGTGAGGTGAAGGAACTATGTGCTGTCTTCCCCATACCGGACTCCTTTGTCTAGCGTGAGGCAGTAGGATCTATTTTCGGCTATACTGCCGTCATGATTGCGGAAGATTTACGAAAGCTTATTGGGGCCGCTGTAGAGGCGGCTGGTCTTCCTGTTCCGCAGACGGTAGGGCTTGAGCACCCCGCCGATTTGTCGCATGGCGACTACGCAACTAATGTGGCGCTTGTCTGTGCTAAAGCCGCAGGGCGCACTCCTCGCGAGTTGGCGGAGGAGTTTGCCACTCATCTCAGGGTGCATAAACCGTCAGAAGTTGCTTCAGTGGAAGTGGCGGGACCGGGATTTATCAACTTTACGTTGAGCGCTGACTATCTCGCGAACACCATCGGGCAGATTTCTAAGATGGGTGCACAGTGGGGCAGAAACGAGACGCTTAAGGATAAGCGCATCATCGTAGAGTATGCCCAGCCGAACCCTTTCAAACCTTTTCACATAGGACATCTGATGTCGACGACTCTGGGAGAATCGCTCTCGCGTCTCATTGAATTTTCGGGAGCGACAATATTTCGTGCTAACTATCAGGGCGACGTAGGACCGCATGTTGCGAAATGTCTCTGGGGTCTAGAGAAAATGGGTGGTGACCCGCACGACGTCACTGTTCTCGGTGAGGCCTATGTGTGCGGCAACACTGCCTATGAGGAGGACCCACAGGCGAAAGAAGAGATCGATAGGCTTAACAAGCGCATCTATGAAAAAGACCCTGTGCTGCAGGAGGTCTATAATGCTGGCCGCGGAGCATCGCTTGCGCGATTTGAGGAGCTCTATAAACTTCTCAACACAAAGTTTGATGCCTATTTCTTTGAAAGCGAAACGGGCCCAGAAGGAGTGGCGATGGTGCGCGACGGTCTTGCTCGAGGAGTCTTTGAGGAGAGCGAAGGAGCGGTTGTATACCGCGGCGAGAAACATGGACTCCACACGCGTGTCTTTATAACAGCGAAAGGAATCCAAACCTACGAAGCGAAGGAGCTCGGTCTTGTGAAAATGAAGCACGAGCAGTTTCCTTTCGACCTCAATCTTACGACGGTTGCCGTAGAGCAGGATGGCTACTTCAAGGTCGTAGAGGCGGCACTCGCAGACCTCTGGCCTGAGATGGAGGGAAAGTATACGCATGTACCGCACGGGATGATGCAGCTTACAAGTGGCAAGATGTCTTCTCGAAAGGGGAATGTCATCACAGGAGAATCCCTCATTGAGGATATGCGGGCTCAGGCCTTCGAAAAGATGGGAGGGCGAGATCTATCTGATCGGCACGCGGTCGCCGATGCCGTCTCTGTAGCGGGTATTAAGTATGCTGTACTCAAACAGAGTACAGGGAAGAACATAATCTTTGACCCGGAGAAATCACTGTCGCTTGAAGGAGATTCAGGGCCGTACGTGCAGTACGCACATACCCGAGCGCTCTCTGTGCTTGAAAAAGCGAAGGCAGAGGGGATCCCTTCTGATGCGAGTGCACTCCCGTCGTCAATTACACCTCTTGAGAAGTTATTGTATCGATTCCCTGAAGTTGTGCTGCGGGCAACCGAAGAGCGAGAGCCTCATTACGTAGCAAGCTACGTAACAGAACTCTCTGCCGCTTTTAATAGTTGGTACGCAAATGGGAAGATTCTCGACGGTACGACTGCCGCCCCGTACAAGCTTGCGCTCACACAAGCAGTTGCGACGACGCTTAAGAACGGTCTCTGGCTTCTTGGCATCTCTGCTCCAGAGCGGATGTAGTTGCTTCATGTAAAAGATCGAAGTATAGTCCTCACAGGACTTTCTGTGAGGGGAAGATGATGGGCACTCAACAACTTTCCGGGATTCATATTGTAGTGCGCGGTGTGCATTGCAACATCGACGAGCCAACTTTGGAGGCTGTGACGGAGAAGGCTGTGCTTTTCATTTTGCAGGCCGCAGGCGGGGATGCCGAAGTCTCAGTGTCTCTGAAGTGTGCGGCACCCGATCGGCGGCTTTCGAGCAGGTACGCCAATCTCGACTCTCCCGTGTTTCGATCAGAGCTCCGAAGAGATATAAGGAAGATGCTTGAATAGATGGTGATGAACCCCTCCGGGCCAGCGGAGGGGTTGCTTTTTGCAACGTATTTTCAGGGTGCTAGTATGGGAAAACCATGGAAACGGAAGAAAAGGTAGAGAAGAGCGAAACGGCCCGCAAGGAGGAAGAAGTCCTCGCATTTTGGAACAAGAACAACGTTTTTAAAAAATCTGAAGAGAAAGACGCTCCTCAGGGAGAATTTGTATTCTACGATGGCCCGCCCTTTGCCAATGGCCTCCCGCACTATGGCCATATTCTTGCGAGTGTCGTAAAAGATTCCATACCGCGCTACAAGACGATGCGCGGTTTCCGCGTGCATCGTCGCTGGGGGTGGGATTGTCACGGTCTTCCCGTTGAGAATCTCGTCGAGAAAGAACTTGGCCTTAAAACGAAGCGGGATATAGAAACGTATGGCATTGCACAGTTCAATGAGCAGGCGCGTGTCTCCATAATGAAAGACGTCGCTTCCTGGAAGCAGATCATTCCGCGCATCGGCCGCTGGGCAGATATGGAGAATGACTACAAGACGATGGACACGACGTACACGGAATCCGTGTGGTGGTCATTCAGTGAACTTTGGAAAAACGACCTCATCTACGAAGGTTTTAAGTCAATGCATCTGTGCCCGCGCTGTGGCACGACACTTTCTAACTTTGAAGTAAATCTGGGCTACCAGGACATCGTTGATTTTGCCGTCACGGTGAAGCTTGAGCTTGTTGGAGAGCCCGGCACCTACCTGCTGGTGTGGACGACGACGCCCTGGACACTGCCGGGCAACATGGCTGCTGCCGTGCATGAGGATGCAGAGTACGTAAAAGTTAAGACTGTTGATCCCGAAGGGAAGGAGGAGCACTATATTCTTGCAAAAGACAGAGCAGAAGAGGTTCTGAAGGGGCTCTCATACGAGACACTAGACACCTTTAAAGGGAAAGAACTGCTTGGGAAGTTGTACGTTCCTCCGTTTGATTACTTCAAAGAAAAGGATTTGAAGGGCAAGGAGAATGCCTGGAAGATCTACCATGCTCCGTATGTCTCTATGGAAGACGGCACAGGAGCAGTTCACCTTGCCCCCGTGTACGGCGGCGAGGATATGGAGCTTGCGCAGGAGCACAATATTCCGCTCTATCATCATGTCAATCGCGACGGTCTCTTCACGGATGATGTCCACGATATGAAAGGAATGCCGGTCAAACCCAAGGGGGATCATCAGAGCGCCGATATTGAGATCATCAAGAAGCTGGCGCACCGCGGTGCTCTCTTTAAGAAGGAGAAGATCACGCACAGCTACCCCTTGTGCTGGCGGTGCGACACTCCGCTCTTAGTCTATGCAGCCTCCTCCTGGTTTGTCCGTGTTGCCTCAATGCGCGGAGATTTGGTTGCCGCCAATAAAAAAATACGGTGGGTGCCGCAGGAAATTGGCGATCGCCGCTTTGGCAATTGGCTCGAAGGTGCACGCGATTGGGCGATCTCAAGATCTCGCTACTGGGGTGCGCCGCTTCCGGTCTGGAAGCACAGCACGACAGGCGAGTGTACAGTGATGGGGTCTATCGGAGAGCTCAAGCACTATATTAAGCGCTCAGGCAATCGCTACTTCCTGATGCGCCACGGCGAAGCGGAACTCACAGCTTCGCAGGTCATAAGCTCAAAAGCCGATCCCAACAACGCCCTGACTCCGGCCGGAAAAGAGGCTGTGCAGCAGGCGGCTTCGAATCTTAAGGGCGCTTCCATTACGTATATTTTCACTTCGCCGCTTCCACGGACATTCCAAACAGCACTTCTCATGGCTAAGGAACTGGGCGTCCCTGAAGACCGGGTGCTTGTGGATCCGCGGCTCACGGAAATCTCCTTCGGCGAGTACGAGGGCAGGACGATTCCTGAATACCATGCGTTTTACCCTTCGGTGGAAGCGCGTCTCACAACAGCTCCCGCGGGTGGAGAGATGTGGAAAGACGTGAAGCGCCGCGTGACAGCTTTTCTCTACGAGGTGGAGCAGAAGCACAAAGACACCGCCGTGCTCGTCATTTCTCACAACGGCCCTCTCCAGATGCTCCAGGCGGGAGCGGAAGGACTCGATGAAAAGCAGATTGGCGAGGCGGTGCGAGCTGATCGCCTCACGATGGCTCCTGCAGAAGTTCGCGAGCTTCCTTTTGTACCGCTGCCGCACAATGCTGACTATGTGCTCGATCTGCATCGTCCGTATATCGATGACCTGGAACTTGAAGGGAAGGACGGCGTTCGACTCAATCGAATTCCCGACGTCTTTGATTGTTGGTATGAGTCCGGTTCCATGCCGTACGGGCAGATGCATTATCCGTTTGAAAATACGGATAGTTTTGAACCGCGTCCCGGACTGCTTTCGGGCATGCGGGGCTATCCTGCTGACTTCATTTCCGAGAGCATGGACCAGACACGAGGATGGTTCTATTCGCTTCTCGTCTTGGGGCAGGCACTCTTTGGAGCAGCGCCCTATAAGAATGTTATCGTCGGCGGTTTAGTACTCGCCGAAGACGGACAAAAAATGAGCAAGCGCCTGAAGAACTACCCTGATCCCATGCAGGTTGTGGATGCGTATGGCGCTGACGCCCTGCGCTACTACCTTATTTCATCGCCCTTGATGCGCGGTGAAGATCTTAACTTCTCCGAAAAAGGGGTTGCGGAGGTGATGCGCAAACTCGTGGCTCGCTTGCGCAACGTGCGCTCATTTCTGGAGCTCTATGCAGGCGAATCCTCAGGTGTCTCTGCTGCATCTGAGCATCCGCTCGATGTATGGATACGTGTACGACTCAAGGAGATCACCGCAGATATGACGCGTGGCATGGAGGTGTATGAGCTCGATACGGCCGCCCGACCTCTCATGAAGTTTGTCGATGACCTGTCTACATGGTACTTGCGCCGCTCCCGAGAGCGTTTAAAGAGCGAGGATGCTCTTGATCGCGCCGCTGCAGTAACCACGCTCCGTCACGTGCTCTACGAACTTTCTAAACTGCTGGCTCCTTTTATGCCCTTTTACGCAGAGGAGCTATACCAAAGCCTGCGTTATGAGGAGAGTGCAGAGAGCGTGCATCTCGATGCGTGGCCGGAGGCAGAAGTGCTCAGCGAGGAGGATGCTGAAGTTCTCAAATCCATGGAAGAAGTTCGCCGTCTGGTGTCGCTTGCCCTTGAAGCCCGGCAGAAAAGCACTGTGCGTGTGCGCCAGCCGCTCTCGCTCCTTACCATTCGACCCGAATACGCCCTCTCACAGGGGCACATGGAACTTATTCGCGACGAAGTGAACGTAAAGCAGGTTGTTGTAGATACGGGACTTTCACACGCAGTGCTCCTCAACACACAGCTTACCGATGAACTTCGCAAAGAGGGTGTCATGCGTGAGCTCTTGCGTGCGGTTCAGGATCTTCGCAAAGCGGCGGGGCTCTCGCCGTCTGAGGCAGCTGTTCTGTCTGTTGCTGCTAATGAGGAAGGACGCGCACTCTTTGAAATGTATCTTGAGAAGATTTCTCATGCGACATTACTCAGTCAGGTCAATTTCGTGTCCAGCACAGAAGGAGAAGAGCTCGTAGTCGATGACTACACGTTTACACTGCGTCTGACGAAGTAAACAATGGCGCACCACACCTACACGACTCCAGCCTTTGTTCTTCACGGCATCGATGTGGGCGAGGGGAGTCGGAGTCTGCTTCTCTATACGCGGGAACTCGGGCTTGTGTACGGCCTTGCCCGATCTGTCCGCGAAGCTCGTTCTAAACTGCGTTTTGGGCTTCAGCCATTTACCCTCGCGGAGGTTTCTCTGGTACGGGGAAGAAATGTCTGGCGTGTCACTGGTGCCCGGGAGATTCTAAGTTATCAGTATGCCCTGAGAGATCATCAGGAGAAGGCTCTCGTAGTGGTGCGGGTCATGGCATTTATGCGGAGGCTTATCAGGGGTGAGACTCCCGAGCAGTACGCTTTTGAGCTTCTTGAGAAGGGGTTTTCCTTTCTCATCGAGCACGATCTTACGTCAGAGGAGATCGGGGCAGTAGAATGCCTGCTGATTTTCAGACTTTTGCATACGCTCGGACATGTACCGCCCTACGAGAGAGATGAGCGGGTGGGACACGACCTGTTCACCAAGCATCTTGCGGCAGATCTTATTCCGCACAAACGCGAGCTCATTCTGGCGATAAATAAAGGCCTCGCAGCCGCACAGCTGTAGACTGGCGGCGTGCTATACTCAGAATCATGAATCTCGATAAGAGCAGTATCGAGCGTCTCAAGAAACGACTCTATTCCCGCGAAGAGGAGGTACAGCCGGAGCGTCGCCGCCTGCGCGAGTTCTCGCATGACACCACTCCGAATATGTGGCGGGAAGACACTCCACCTCCGCCACGGCGCCATGACTCTCAAAAAATCATGAAATACGTTCTCATCGGATCGCTTGGATTTTTTGTGGTCTCGCTGCTCGTCTCCGCTTTTCTCATCACCCAGAACTCGCCCATATCGCCGAGGAAAGTAACGATCGAGGCTCAGGGCCCTGCGGCGATTGGAGGAGGGGAGCCGCTGACGCTCCAGATTCTCGTCACCAATAAAAACTCAGCGGCGATCCAAGACGCAGATCTGGTCGTTGAGTTTCCGCAGGGTACGCGCTCGCCCGATGATCTGGAAACGGATCTCCCGCGCATTCGAGAACCGCTTGGAACTATCGGAGCAGGAGAAGCGGTCCAAAAGACTGCCCGCGCAGTTCTTTTCGGTGAAGAGAACTCTGAGCAGATGATCCGAATGTACATTGAGTACCGCGTTGCAGGTTCGAGCGCCACGTTCTCGTCAGAGGAGCAGACGTATCCCATTGTCCTGACGTCGGCGCCTGTCTCCGTGCTTGTGGAATCGGTCAAAGAGATCACCTCCGGGCAGGTGGTTGAATTTACCGTTACGGCGGCCTCGAACTCCGAAACACCTCTTAAGGATGTTCTTCTCGCCGTGGAATATCCCTTCGGTTTTACCTATGAAAGTGCATCGCCCGGTCCCGCTTTCAGAAACAGTGTGTGGGAGCTTGGAGACTTGAAACCGGAGGAGAAGAAAAGGATTGTGATCCGCGGCAAACTCTCAGGTGAGAACGAAGAGGAGCGCATTTTCAGGTTCTCTGCAGGGAATCGGAGTGCCCGTAACGAGACTGAACTCGGAACGGCATTCATGACAGCGCTTGAGACTGTTGTCATCAAAAAACCTTTCATTGGCGTTGAGCTCGCCATAAACGGCACCCCAGGTGCTCAGCCAACCGTGGGCCGTGGTGAGCGTGTGCGCGGCGACATTACGTGGTTTAACAATCTGCCGTCACGAGTTTACGATGCCGAAATTACGGTCAGTCTCAAGGGAGATGCTATTGATAAGCGAACCATTGCGGCGCCCAAGGGCTTTTATCGTTCTACGGACAACACGATTCTTTGGACGCAGGAGACCGAGGAGTCGCTTGAGGAGCTCTCCGAGGGAGACCGGGGAAGTCTCTCGTTCTCTTTTGAAACACTCGATTTAACCGAGGGCACCTTGCGTCAGCCGACCGTAGATCTGATCGTCAATATTAAAGGCAAGCGTCTCACGGAAAACGATGTGCCGGAGACGATAGAGTCCTCGCTCTCGCGGACTATAAAAGTCGCGTCTGATCTTCTGCTGACTTCCCGCGCCGTTTATTTTGCGGGATCGATCGACAACTCGGGTCCTCTTCCGCCTGAGGTGGGCAAGAAGACGACGTATACGATTCTTTGGACGGTAACCAATTCAAGTAACCCCGTTCGCGACGTGGCCGTAACAGCCTCGCTCCCGTCGTACGTTCGGTTTACTGAGTCCATGGAGCCGGATTCTGCTGACGTCTCCTACAGTGATGTCGGGGGCAGGGTGACGTGGAATGTGGGAGCGCTTGCGCCCGGAGCGCGCAAGGATGTCGCATTTCAGGTTGAGCTCGAACCGTCGCTGAGCCAGGTGGGCTCCGTGGTGACCCTGGTTGGAGAGCAGCGAGTCCGAGGTACTGACGGCTTTACGGGCGCTTCGGTAGAGGATATGAAGCCTTCACTTACCACGAAGCTCTCCACGGATCCTGACTTTGTGTCGGGCCAGGATATCGTAGTTGAATAAACGTGTGGAGGCATGTACGCTCATGATGTTTTAGTCTGATTTTCTTATGGCAGGTATGGATAAACTCGAGAAGGTAGTATCATTGTGCAAGCGGCGGGGGTTCGTTTTCCAAGGGTCAGATATCTACGGAGGCCTGGCGGGCACGTGGGACTACGGCCCTCTGGGTGTGGCGCTTAAAAACAACATCAAGAATCTATGGTGGCGGATGTTCGTGGAGGACCGCGAAGATGTGCTGGGGCTCGATGCCGCCATCATCATGAACCCGCGTGCGTGGGAGGCGAGCGGCCACACGGAGACATTCTCAGACCCTCTCGTTGCCTGCGAAGAGTGCAAGCGACGCTTTCGCGCCGATCACGTGGAGAATCCCAATGTGTGTCCAGAATGCGGCGGGAAGCTCGGTGAAGTGCGTCAGTTCAATATGATGTTTAAGACGCAGGTGGGAGCCACCGAGGGCGAATCTTCTGCTGCGTACCTGCGTCCGGAGACCGCCGGAGGTATTTTTGTGAATTTCAAAAACGTCATTGATGCCCTGCATCCGAAGCTTCCATTTGGCATTGCGCAGATCGGTAAGGCTTTCCGGAACGAAATAGCGCCGCGGGATTTCATTTTCCGCGTCCGTGAACTTGAACAGATGGAGATCGAGTACTTTGTACGGGAAGGCGAGTGGAGCTCGTGGTTTGAACATTGGCGGGAAGCGATGTGGAAGTGGGTAGAGGCGGTGGGTATTGATCGCGATAAGGTCTCGGAACTCGAGGTTCCTGATGCAGATCGAGCGCACTATTCAAAGCGCACAATTGATTTTGAATTTGAGTATCCGTTCGGACGTAAGGAATTGTACGGGCTTGCCTACAGAACGGATTTTGACCTCAAAGCGCACGCACAGGGAAGCGGCGTGGATTTAAGCTACTTTGATGACAGCACCGGGGAGCGCCTCCTGCCGCACGTCATCGAGCCTTCCTTCGGTGTCGAGCGTACGATGCTCGCAGTACTGCTCTCTGCATATACGGAAGATGAGCTGGGGGGAGAAACGCGCGTCTACCTGCAGCTCTCACCCCAGGTTGCTCCTGTCACCGCTGCTGTATTTCCGCTTTTGAAGAACAAGCCTGAGCTTGTCACTCGAGCCCGGGAGATATTCACGGATCTCAAACGCACCATACCCCGCGTTGCTTTTGACGATAACGGCAATATCGGAAAACGCTACCGCCGGCAGGATGAAATCGGCACGCCATATTGCATCACTATTGATTTTGAAACGCTCGAAAACAACACCGTGACTCTGCGCGATCGCGATACTGGAGTGCAGAAACGCGTCGCGGCGGGCGAGCTCAAGAATCTTCTTGTCGGAGAAGGGAAATAGCGCGTGCTATCATAGTGCATATGCCTCCCATCCCCACGATCTCGATCAGCACATCGACGATCATACGGACTCTGCTTCTCGTCCTTTTGGTATGGGCGCTCTTCTATCTGAAAGAGATCGTCCTCATCGTCCTCACTTCGATCGTCATTGCCTCAGCTGTAGAGCCGGCTGTGCGGTGGTTCATGCGGTATCGATTTCCCCGCGTGTTTGCCGTTCTTTCTGTCTATGTGCTCACCGGCGCTGCACTTGCGAGCCTCTTTTATGCATTCGCACCGCTTCTTCTGGAGGAGTTCAGCACATTCCTCACACAGCTCCCGGAGTACATAGGAACCTTAAGTACCACGGAGTCGCTTCTGCCCTCGCAGACCCTCCTCGATCAAATTTCGGTCTCTGAGATTCTGCAGGGCCTCCAAGTGGCGCTTTCCGACACGTCGGTAGGGTTCGTGCAGACGGCGAGTGCCATCTTCGGCGGCCTTCTAGGCTTTGTCCTTGTCATCGTTTTTTCGTTTTACTTCGCTGTGCAGGAGACGGGTGTAGATGATTTCCTAAGGATCATCACGCCGCTTAAGTACCAGGAGCGCGTTCAAAATCTCTGGAAGCGCTCACAGGTGAAGATCGGACTGTGGATGCAGGGGCAATTGGCGCTCGCGCTCATTGTCGGCGTGCTTGTGTATCTGGGGCTCACGATCCTGAGCGTCCCGTATGCGCTTCTCCTGGCTATCCTCGCAGCTTTCTTTGAACTCATTCCGGTATTTGGGCCTATCCTCTCAGCAATCCCCGCTGCAGCTATTGCGTTTACGTCAGGAGGGCTTCCGCTCATGCTCTTGGTGATCGGTCTCTTTCTCATCATTCAGCAGTTTGAGAATCACTTGATTTATCCGCTCGTCGTGACTAAGGTGGTGGGTGTGCCGCCGCTTCTCGTCATTCTTGCGCTTCTTGTGGGGGCGAAGCTTGCGGGATTCCTGGGAGTTATTCTCTCTGTGCCCGCTGCCGCAGTGATCCAGGAACTGGTGCGGGAAATTGAGGAAGAGCGCGCTCGCGGCGTGCAGGTGTAAGCCTTTTAGTTTTCATGAATAAACCGTTTTACCTGACGACGACTATTCCGTATGTAAATGCGGAGCCTCACATTGGGTTTGCGCTTGAGGTGGTGCAGGCGGATATTGTGGCGCGCAGTAAGCGCCTCGAGGGACGCGAAGTCTTTTTTAACGCGGGTTCCGACGAGCACGGCCAGAAGATATGGGAGAAGGCTAAGGAGGCAGGGGAAGATCCACAGACCTACGTGGATCGCTACGCGGCCTCGGTGAAACGGCTCAAGGAGGAACTTCGGCTTTCGTACAATGCATTTGTGCGAACGACAGACAGTCAGCACAAGAGCGCAGCGCAAGAGCTATGGCGGCGCTGTGCGGGGGCGGGGGATATCTACAAGAAGCGCTACGAGGGGTTGTACTGCATTGGGTGCGAAAAGTTTTTAGCGGAGAAGGATCTCGATGAAAACGGCAATTGTCCTCTCCATCCGGCACAGAAGCCTGTGCTTCTTTCTGAGGAGAATTATTTCTTCAGGCTCTCGAAGTATCAGGCGAAGCTCGAACAGTATCTTTCTGACCCAGAGGTGATCATCCCCGAGCACCGTCGTCAGGAAGCGATCGAGTTTGTACGGGGAGGTCTTGAGGACTTCAGTATTTCGCGCGAGAAGGAGCGGCTTCCGTGGGGCGTTCCCGTTCCCGACGACGCCGCTCAGGTTATGTATGTGTGGTTTGATGCACTCACCAACTACATTTCAACGCTTGGTTGGCCTGAGGATGGAAACGGTGATTTCCAGAAGTTTTGGGTAGAGGGTGAGACGCTGCAGATGGCGGGGAAGGATCAGGTGCGATTCCAGTCCATCATGTGGCAAGCCATGCTCTTCTCTGCGAATATTCCGGCAACGCAGAAGGTGTTCTACCACGGCTTCATTACGTCAGGCGGTCAGCGCATGTCGAAGTCTTTGGGAAATGTCATCAGTCCCTTTGATCTCGTGAAGCGCTATGGCATCGAAGCAACGCGGTACCTTTTGGCGCGGCACGTCCATCCAGTGGAGGATACGGATGTTACCTTTGAGCGCCTCGACGAGTGGTACACGGCGAATCTTGCCAACGGCCTCGGCAATCAAGTCTCCCGGATCGTAAAGCTCGCGAGGGAGCACGTGGAGCCTGTCGAGATTCCTGAGGACGCGCTCCGTCTGGAGAAGCCTTTCACCGACAGCCTGGATGCTTTTCGCTTCAGTGAGGCCATGGATCTGATCTGGGCCCACATAGGCAAGGCAGACGGATACATTCAGGAGACGCAGCCATTTAAAATGGTCAAATCCTCCGATGAGAAGGAGCGCGAAGCGGGGAAGGAGATTCTCCGGAGGCTCATGGTGCACCTCGTGCGTATCGCAACGCACTTGGCTCCGGTGATGCCCGAGACCGCAGAGGCTATTCTGCAGGCCGTTAAGACAAATCACCTTTCCGCCCCGTTGTTTCCGCGGCTTTCTTGAGGTATGTATCGCTACGTAGATGTGCATTCACATGTCGCTCTCGACATGTTCGGAACAGATAGCGACGAGGTCATCTGCTCCATGTGTGAGCAGGGCATAGCGACGATCGTCGTGGGAGTTGATCGTCTGACGTCAGAGCAAGCCCTCGCGTGCGCACAGCGGCATGAAAACGTCTTTGCGACCATTGGGGTTCATCCAAGCGAAGCCTTTGCGGGAAGAAATGTCTCCGGGGGAGACATTTCTCCGTCAGGGCAAGCTTCCGAAGGGGATGGCAAGAGGGAAGTGTTTGATGAGAATATCTATGGCGCTCTGGTAAAAAACCCGAAAGTGGTTGCGATCGGCGAGTGTGGCCTCGACTACTATCGTCTCTCTGGAGAAGAAACGCCACGCAGGAAAGACGAGCAGCACCGGCTGTTTGAACAGCAGATTCGGTTTGCCGTGAAGCATGACAAACCGCTGATGCTCCACGGTCGTCCGAGCAAGGGGAGTATGGATGCTTACGAGGACATGCTCTCTCTACTTGCCCGCTATAAAGAGATGTACGGGGAGAAGCTCAGAGGCAACGCTCATTTTTTTGTTGGAACTCCCGATATCGCACAGCGCTTCTTTGCTCTTAATTTCACCGTCTCCTTCTCAGGGGTAATCACCTTTGCCTCGGAGTACGATGCGACCGTACGGGCGGCGCCGCAGGGAATGATCCATGCTGAGACGGATAGCCCCTACGCCGCTCCGCACCCACATCGCGGAAAACGGAATGATCCCCGATTCCTGCCAACCATCGTCGGTCGGCTTGCAGAGCTTCGGGGGGAAGATGAAGAGGTGCTGCGGACTGCTTTGCGTGAGAATGCCGCTCGGGTATTTGGGGTCTAAGTCTCCCGGTTGCGGCAGCTGTATCCTTGTGGTACGCTCTTCTCGTTATGCCAGAAACAAATGAAACCATCACTTCCGAGCGCTCGATTTACGAGCTTGGATACCACATCGTCCCCACCGTGGGCGAAAGCGGTCTCCCCGAGGAGGTTGCAAATGTGAAGGCCACTATTGAGCGCAATGGCGGTATTTTCATCATGGAGGAGTACCCTGTGCTCACCCAGCTCGCTTACACGATGGTGAAAGTCAAGACGGGCAAGCGTGAAAAGCACTCCACCGCGTACTTCGGTTGGGTGAAGTTTGAACTTGAAACCCGTCATACTACTCGCCTCAAGGAGGACTTGGACCAGAACGAGCACCTTCTTCGCTACCTCCTTATAAAGACAGTTCGGGAGGATACCCGCGCGCCAAAGCGGGTCAAAACACCGCAAGAGACAGGGTCAAGAGCACCTGTGAAGACCGCTGAAAAGAGTGCTCCGATCTCCGAAGAAGAGCTCGACCGCAGCATTGCAGAACTCGTGGTAGAATAGCCCCATGTATCTCAATAAGGCACTTATTATAGGCAACCTCACCCGCGATCCGGAGCTTAAGTCACTCCCGTCGGGAGTTCAGGTTGCGACTATGTCAGTTGCTACTAATCGTGTCTGGAAGGATAAGGATGGGAATCGCCAGGAAGACACGGAATACCACAATATCGTAGTCTTTGGCCGCCAGGCTGAGACTTCGGCGCAATATCTCAAGAAAGGAGCTTCAGTCCTTGTGGAAGGCCGTCTTCAGACCCGCAGCTGGGAGTCTGAGGGTCAGAAGAAGTATCGGACTGAGATTGTAGCCGATCGTATCCAGTTCGGTTCCCGTATGGGCGGTACCGGCGCTCCGGCAGCAGATGAAGGAGGGGCTCCCAAGGGACGCCCAGCAAACGGCGCCAATAAGAAGAACGAGGATGAGATCAACTACCCCGAAGAGGACATCAATCCTGAGGACATACCGTTTTAGTTGATCCCGAGAGGCCATTAGTGTATAGTAGCGGCGCTTCTCACAGGGGCCGCAGACCAGCAACAATATTTTCCATGGAGTGCTACTTCAAGAAAAACAACATCAAGCATATCGATTACAAGGATACGGATATCCTCAAGAAGTTTCTTAATCCTCACGGACGGCTTATGTCGCGCCGCAAGAGTGGCGTCTCTGCTCCGGCTCAGCGCAAACTTGCCACGGCGGTAAAACGAGCGCGCTTTATGGCGCTTCTCCCATACGTCATTCGATAAAGAGATGGATACTCAGCGAAACACAGTCGTCGTTACCATTACGAGCCCGCGAGGCTAGCTGTGTTTTGGACGACTCCACAAAGATTTTTCTAAAACAGAGCCCGCCTCAAAAGCGGGCTCTTTTCGTTCTTTTGTGGAGAGGAGGTCATCATCATGCGTGAACTCTATCTTAAGCCCTCTAAGGGGCAATGGACAATCAGTCGCTTTGTGAGTGGCCGATGGATCTATTTGGTTCAGGATTCTTATCTCGATCGTGCCGAAGATGCTGCCGCAATTCTAGAGGCGATTCACATCTCAGCAACGGAGGCCAATCTGGACGAATACTTTCCCCCACGAGGAGCTGCGGGTCGATGCCCCACGCTTGAGCTCATGGAGCTTTGTTGTGTTCTTGACCCCACCAATCCCATACACACGGAAGAGCAGCGTAACGAGACGGGGGTATAACCCAACCGCCCGAGCATAGTATGCTCGGGCGGTTTCTTATTCGTGCAGGGTGTCGCATTTTTATTTCTTCTCCATGCGCTCTACGTACTCGCCCGTTTCGGTATTGATGCGGATGACATCGCCCTCGTTTATAAAGAGGGGGACGTTGAGTGAGGCTCCGGTCTCAAGCATGACCTGCTTATTGCCGCCCTGGGCCGTATTGCCTTTTGTACTCGGAGGGGCCTCTTTTACCATGAGATCCATCTTGATGGGGAGCTTTACACCAATGATCTTCTCATCGAAGATACGGGCTTCCACCATGGTATTTGCCTTAAGAAAACGACCGGCGTCACCAATGACGTCTTCGGGGAGACTGAAGCGTACGCTGGGATCATTGGCTTCGCAGAACCAGAACTCTCCGCGGTTCTGATAGAGGAATTTTATGGCACGCTCATCGATTTCGGCCTCCTCAATCGTCTCGGCCTGGTGGAAGGAGTACTCCGTCACCTTGCCGGTGATGAGGTTCTTGAGTTTGGTCTGGTTCACCGGTTTGCGCTGTTGTTTGCGGAATACGTGAGAGGTGAGCACTTCATAGGGTGCTCCGTCGAGGATAATGAATTTTTTCTGTACGACTTCGTTGTAGTTAAGCATGAGGCAGATTTAGAACCCGGAAAAGGTCCGTAGGACGCCTACGGACCTTTAAGTTTGCCCAGTATAGCGATGCTACTGTGCCTGTGCAAGTTTGCCGCGAATAGCTTTGAGGATCTCGCTTCCAACCTTAGGGTTTTCGCGCAGATAGGCTCGTGTAGCGTCGTACCCTCGGCCGAGTTTGTGTTCGCCGAAAGAGTACGAGGTACCTGATTTCTCCATGATCCCGAGTTTCTCTCCCAGTGCTATGAGTTCGCCTTCCTGCGAGATTCCCTCGTTATACATGAGATCAAACTCCGTCTGCTTGAACGGGGCGGCTACTTTATTCTTCACCACCTTGACCCGAACGCGCCCGCCCATTACTTCGTCTCCTTTCTTTATCTGCGCGATGCGGCGGATGTCGAGGCGCACCGATGTGTAGAATTTGAGCGCCTTGCCGCCCGGGGTAGTCTCAGGATTCCCGAACATGACGCCAATCTGCATGCGGATTTGATTGATAAATATGACGATCGTCTTTGATTTGGCGGTAATAGCCGTGAGCTTGCGCAGGGCCTGCGACATGAGGCGCGCCTGCTTGCCGACGTGTATTTGTCCCACATCGCCCTCAATTTCATCTTTGGGGGTGAGCGCTGCTACGGAGTCGATGACGATCACGTCGATCTTTCCGGAGCGCACCAGACTCTCCGTGATCTCAAGTGCCTGCTCCCCGGTATCCGGCTGAGAGAGGAGGAGGTCTTCGATCTTAACCCCCAGACGTTTCGCGTACTCAGGGTCCATGGCGTGTTCAGCGTCGATAAAAGCGCAGATGCCACCCATCTTCTGGGCTTCTGCAATGACGTGGAGCGAGAGGGTAGTCTTGCCGGAAGACTCAGGTCCGAAGATCTCGACGATGCGGCCGCGCGGTAGCCCTCCGATGCCGAGCGCCCAATCAAGCCCGATGGATCCTGTCGGGATGGCGTCGATGTTAACCTTCGGCTTGTCGCCGAGCTTCATGATCGCTTCGTCGCCGAACTTAGTCTTTATCTCATCGAGCGTAGCCTCGATGTTTTTGTCGAGCGTAGGAGTTCCAGTTTTTTCCGGTTTTTTAGCCATGGGAGTTGTAGAAAATAATAATCGCGAGGTGCTCCGCTCCCTCTATCATAGCAAAAAGGCTCTTGGAGAGCCTGCATTCATGAAGAATTCTTAGAGGGGGAAGAGAAAGGGGGACTTAAGAGCCGTGGCTTCCGAGGATGTGTCTTCGTGCACGATGATTTCTACGACGTGTTCTACTTCGTGTCCGAAGCGGTCCTCGGCCTTAAGCCGGATGATGTTAGGTCCGCGGGAGAGGAGCAATGACTCGCTCAGATTTCCTTTTGAGTCCACGAAGATTTGCCGGTCGTTGAGCGTGAGGTGGGCCACGTTCTTGGTGGTGCCGCGCAGTTCAATGAGAGGGTCGGTGACCGAAAGGCCATTGTGCGGATACTCGAGGCTGATGACGGGACCTAAGATCAGGTGGCGAAATTCAAAGAGACAGTAGGCGGCGATGAGAAGCACTCCCCCCAGAAGGAGGCTTCGTATCGCATAGACTCGAGCGGGGGTGTCCTTTGTCATGTCATTACACTACTTCGTCTTCTAATTCCTCCTGGGGGGCTCCGCCTGATCGTCCCAGCACTTCGCGCGGCTTGGCGCCGTCAGCGGGGCCAATGACGCCGCGCTCCTGCAGCATGTCCATGAGGCGCGCAGCGCGCGCGTAGCCCACGCGCAGGCGGCGCTGCAGGTAGGAGGTGGATGCTTTGCCGGCTTTCGTGACGATCTCGCGTGCTTCTTCGTAGAGACTGTCGTCGTCTCCGCCGTCCTCGCCGTCGTCAAATGACGCGTCAAAGATAGGGTTCTTCTCTTGAGCAACAGCAGTGATGTCTTGCGTCAGTTCAGGCTCGTTGTGTTTTACGAGATGAGCCGTGACTTTCTTGAGCTCGCCCTCGGAGATAAAGGCGGATTGAATGCGCAGTGGTTTGCTCATTTCTCCGGAGAGGTAGAGCATGTCGCCGGCACCCAGGAGCTTTTCTGCGCCGCCGGTATCCAGGATGGTGCGCGAATCGATCTGCGAATTTACCTGGAGCGCTATGCGGGCAGGAATATTGGCCTTGATGAGTCCCGTGATGACGTTGACCGAAGGTCGCTGGGTGGAGAGTACAAGGTGGATACCCACGGCACGGCTCATCTGAGCGAGGCGCACGATGGCGGCTTCGAGTTCACGGGGGTAGGTCTGCATGATGTCGGCGAGTTCGTCGATCACGATCACGATATAAGGCATTGCCTCAGGCATATTCTCGCTCTCCCCTCGGCTCTGCTTTTCAATGGCAGGAGCTAATACATTCTTATGGTACGACCCTATATCGCGTACGCGTTCAGTCTCAAGAATATCGTATCGCCGGTCCATCTCTTTAGCTGCCCACTTAAGCGCCATGATGCTCTTTTTGGCGTCGGTGATAACAGGATTTAAGAGGTGCGGGATGCCGTTGTAGAGGGTGAGCTCCACGCGCTTCGGGTCAACCATGATAAAGCGCAGCATCTCAGGGGAGTTCCTAAACAGAAGTGAGGTGATAAGGGCGTGGATCGTAACTGATTTTCCAGATCCTGTGGTGCCGGCGATGAGCAGGTGCGGCATCTTGGCGAGGTCAGCAGAATGGACCTGTCCGGTGATGTCCTTACCAAGGGCCATGAGCAGATGTTTCTCCGAGTTTTGGAAGCCCTCTGAGGCGAGAAGCGTGGCTAGCCCCACGGTAGCCTTTGCGGTGTTCGGAACTTCAATCCCCACCAGTGAGCGGCCGGGGATCGGAGCCTCGATGCGGACGGGGTGCGCTGCAAGTGCGAGCTCCAGATTGTTCTGAAGCGAGACAATCTTCTGCAGGCGGACACCTTCTGCAGGCTTGAGCGCATAGCGGGTTACCGTGGGGCCGATGGAGATCTCGTCGATCTCAACCTGAATACCAAAGTTCTGCATTGTTCGCTTAATGATGTTGGCATTGGCCTTGATATCACCCTGGCCTGGTTTGCCCTTGTCCTTCTCAAGAAGCGAAAGCGGCGGCGGGACGTACTCGCTTCCGCGGAATGGCGCGAAGGCACTCACTGTCGCCGCTTCTCCCGTTGGAGCTGGCGGCGGGGTTATGCGTGGGCTCATGTCCTCCTCCTCAGGGGGAGCCTCGTGAGCGGTTTCATCGCCGACGTCCTCCGCTTCCTGCGGTTCTTCCTCGACCACATCACCTTTGACTACGTAGGTAGGCGCTCCTTCGGTGGCGTCTGCCTGCGGCTTGCGCAGGAGCAGTAGTTTCTTAAAGGTCTCAGTCGTTATCTTTAGTTCCAAGACGAGTATCACTGATATAAGTAGAAGGCTCGTGAGAAGCAGTCCTGAAACGACAGCATCAAAAAGGTTTACAAGAGGGGCTGTGAGGAGTTCTCCCAAGAGTCCGCCTCTTTTAAAGAGAAGGTGAATAAGACCGAGCCCTGAAAAGAAAAACAAAATCGCACCTACCCAGCTTGCGATCCGGACTTGTGAGGTGAGAGGACGCAGGAATGTCGCGGCAAGCGCAAGCCCTAAAAGAGGGAGCAGGAAATAGCCCACTCCTAATATAGAGGTGAGGTTGGCATAGGCCATATCGCCGACGACTCCGGCGAGGTTCACTGCGGCCAGACCCAAAAAGAGGGAGAGGAGGACGCACAGGATAGCCCAGACGCTTCGAAGCATCTCAGAACTGAGTGTTCCTTTAATATCCTCAAAATCAAAAGCTTCCTGCTTGCGCTTTTTGCTTCCCCTCGCCATAGCGAATACGCCCATAATACCACGTCTGTTTTCCACAGACGTAAAAATAGGGCTTAGCCGCTAAGGATTTTTTATTTTTGTCAGCACGCCAGAAGATTTACTCGCTGTCTTCTTGTGAGCGGAATGAGGAGGACTATAATGGACAAAATTTCGTCCGATACGAGTTAAAGGACCGCCCTAATTTATAGGACAAGTTACTCTTCAATATGTCCGATATACAAAGGACAGAAAAGGACACAACAAGCGGAAAAGATTTAATAAAAAGAGCCAAAGATATAGATATTTTTGGCCAGGATGTCTTTTTGACCTACGTCATTAAAAAGACAGAACGTTTGACTTCAGGTGTTCATATCGTTACAAGGCTCTGGACGGAGGGGGAGCCTTTAAGGACATCGTTGCGGAACTCATCGCTTGCACTCGTGCACCTCATGAGCGATTTTCGCAGTGATGCTCTCCCTGAAGAGGTTGTCCACACATCGGTGCGACGCATCGGAGAGATGCTCTCGCTCATAGGAATCGCCGCGTCCGCTCGTCTTCTCCCTGAGGAGAATGCATCCATTCTTGAAGATGAGTATCGCCGTCTCGCATCACTCTTACTTGAGCGGGCAGGGCAAAAGACAGAGTCCAGCTTTTCGCAGACTTTTTTTGAGGTGGGGGATTCTGCGCAGGCCAGGTCTTTTGCATCGTCACCGAATGAGCCCTACCTCTCGCGCTTTGCATTAAAGCCGTCCGCTGTGGTGACGACCGGAAGCGAGGGTGGGCGCAGGACGGTGCGGCCTCTTGAAATTCCTAAACTTTCTCCCCGCGACGAGTCTCGGCGGAATGAAATTCTCTCTGTTATAAGGAGCAAGGGCAAGGTGACTATTCGGGACGTGGCCGGTGTGATCACCGACTGCAGTGAAAAGACTATTCAGCGGGAACTTGCAGCCATGGTGGCGGAGGGGCTTCTCAAGCGTGAGGGCGAGCGCCGGTGGAGTACCTACCAGGCAGCCTAGCCCCCTCTTCAGGGGAGGTTCAGAAAATGGCGCTATTTAGGGTTATTTTCATGACCCGACTGAGGGAAGGGAAGCGTTCGTCGTTCATGAGCTTTACTTATCCACACGCCTTTATTTTGCAAGGTATTTTGGCGCCTCTATAATTGCTCATAAGGTTCAGAAGGGTGCTTTAGAGAGGCCAGAAAAAGGTTGCAAAATGAAGGCAAATCTGGCACACTTCACGGGAACCGAGGCGGCATTGCTGCCTCGCTGTGCTGTTCATGAAACAGTTCAGAAGAGGGGTTCATTGACAATTTCATAATGAAATCCGAAAGGATGATACATGAGGCGTAAGCTCTGAGAGGGCATTACGTCTTACGGTGTGTCTAAGATTGAGTTTGCGTGTGCAAGCTTCATGAAATTAAAGACGCACCTAATGTACTGAACGGAAGCAACTACCCGGATGACTATTACGGACGCATAAGGCAGCAGGGACAGCAGATCAGTTTCACATTCTCGGCAACTACCCCACGTCAACACTCTGTGTCGATACATATGGAGTGGTGGGATAGTAAAAGACAGCCGCGGTCGAAATTAACGCGGCATATTACAGGGTTTATTAGTGTGGGATTCTCACCAGGCACAATTTTATTAATAAAGCCTGCGGAGGGTCTTAACAGATTACTAGTACAAAATGACTAATACGAAAACTTTTGCTACAGGAGTAGCAGTGGTTGGACTTGGTCTTGCAGTGGCTTTCAGCCTCTTCGCTTTCGCACCAGTTGCAAAGGCTCAGACGGTTGCCGAGCTTCAGGCAATGATCGCTCAGCTCCAGGCACAGCTCGCTGCTCTTAGCGGCGGTAGCACTTCAGGTGGATCATCAGCTTCAATGGTGTTCACCCGCGACCTCACGATTGGATCATCCGGATCTGATGTGACAGCTCTTCAGAACTGGCTCATCGGTAAGGGTCACGCAATCGCAGCAGGCGCAACCGGTTACTTCGGTGCCCAGACTCAGGCAGCTCTTGCCGCATGGCAGGCAGCTAACGGTGTCTCACCGGCAGCTGGTTACTTTGGTCCGGTTACCCGTGCCAAGGTTAACGCTATGGGCGGTACAACTGGTGGAACGACCGGTGGTACGACTGGCGGCACTACGGGCGGCAACATGACGCTCGAGGGCGGCGCAGGCTCAATCGAGGACGCTGACTTTGTCTCTGGTCTTTCCAGCGAGGAGGTTGGTGAGGACGAGGAAGATGTTGAGGTTATCGGCCTCGAGATTGAGGCTGACGACAGCTCGGACATCATGATCACCGCTGTTACTATCGACTTCGACCAGGGAACTGCTGGTGAAGACTTCGACGAGTACGCAACGGAGGTCTCAGTCTGGCTCGATGGCGAGGAATTCGCTCGCGAGGATGCAGCTGACTTCGAGGATGATGATGATTACAGCAAGACCATCTCACTTGATGATGGCGCTATTATCCGCTCGGGCGAGACTGGCGATCTTACGGTCGCTGTCTCTGGAATCAGTAACCTTGATTCCAACGACGCTGGTGATACCTGGGATGCTGCTATCGAAAGCGTCCGCTTTGAGGATGCTGACGGTGCTTCAGTCACCGATTCTACAACGGGTGATATTGGAAATGACAACGAGTCTGACACGGTTGGCACAGCTGAACGATCCTTCTCGTTTGCTACATTTGCAACCGCTACGGACGTAGAGCTCCAGATCGTTCTCGCAGACGAGAGTCCTGAGGCTCAGGTTGTCAACGTAGACAGCACAGATGATACGGACGGCGTTGAACTCATGGTCTTCACAATGGAGAACGAGGGTGATTCCGATATCGAGATTCACGATCTTCCGGTCTTGCTCACGGTATCTGGTGTAGCAGATGTTGACCTTCTCGCTAACACACTCACTATCGACATCGATGGTGAGGAGTTCTCAGAGAACATCAACACATCAACGCTTACGGCTGCAACCATAACCTTTGACGACATCGACTTTACACTCGGTGGCGGCGAGGAAGTAACGGTTACAGTTATGGCTGACATCAATGACCAGGAGGGTACGTTCGGCGATGGAGACACCATCAAGGCTGAGATGCGCGCTCCTGAAGTAGATGCAATTGACGCTGATGACGAGTCAGGCGAGACTGTTGCAGATGCTGACCTTACAGGTACAGCACTCGGCGATGAAATGTCATTCTACGACGTGGGTATCATGGTCACCTTCGTTTCAGCAGACGAGTCAGTTGCTGCGATCGACAGTGCTGACAATGACTCGGGTACCTTCCAGATCAAGTACCGCGTAGAGGCATTTGACGGTACGGTCTACGTATCTGACACTGATCAGGCAACAACTGATGTAAGCGAGGTTGGTATTGAAGAGACAACGGTCTCTGACGACAACGGTGGTGTCATCTATGTGCTTGAGAAGGATGGAACGGCAACGGCTGTTGCGTCCAAGGTCTCTGGACAGGTCACCTTCACCACATCTGGTGGAGCAACTGACAGTGGTGTCACTAACGGTGTTGAGCTCGCAGACGGTGAGTACGCAGAATTCACCCTTACGGTGGTTCGCACGAACTCAACCGCTACGGACGACAACGGTCTGTACCGCGTCCTCTTGGATGCCATCGCATGGGCAACGTCTGACACGGACACTATGAACGTGTACGACTTTGACTTCGAGGACTACAAGACGGATCCGGTCAACCTCGACTAACATCTGTTAGTTAAGGAATTCTCGACGATCGAAAGATCCAGAGAAACAAAAAACCACTCCAGCAATGGAGTGGTTTTTTGTTTTTTCCTAGCTACAATAAAGCCTATGTCATGGTTTAAGGGAGCGACAGGGGCAGGTGTCTTTACCGCGCTATTTATCGGTATCTTTCCATTCGTTGCCTACGAACGTCTTTTTTATGGTTCGGTGAATGGTAAGTACTTTTATCTTTTGACCTTTGTTTCTTTTCTTGCTCTCTGGTTTTCATACCGGCTCGCTACAGGAAAGCATACGCTCTCAGTGAGAGGCAGGTGGCTCCTCATGCTCAGTGTACTTACGGTTGCGGTGAGTTATCTTGCGGGAGTCTTTGGTATATTTCCCGGTCGGTCGTTCTTTGCGGAACTCTTGCGCTCGACGGGACTCTTTTATCTCACCTATGTCTGGCTTCTTGCCTTTATCTTGAGCGAGGTGCTGAACGTCACTGACTGGAGACTTGTGCGCCGCAGTATTGCGCTCTCAAGCGGGTTGTTTGCATTTCTTACGCTCCTGGGCAAACAGGGTTTTGGTCTTTCTGGGGAGGTCGGCAGTATCAACCTCGAGTTGGTCGGGCTTACGCTCGGCAACGAAACTTTTGCGGGGGTGTACCTGACGCTCGGCCTTGCTGTTACCCTCATCGAACTATTTCGTTCGATTACTCTGCGCGAGCGAGCGGTCTTTGGAGGACTGCTCATTATAGAACTGAGCTCGCCTCTTCTATTTAATACAGTGGAATTTCTGCAGAATCCGGGTTTGCTGTTCGCCGATCCTCCAAGTCTCATTGGCACTGCCCGAGCGTCTTCAGTCGCCGTTGTCATGCTGCTTTTGTATGTGCTGGGAGCATTCGTGCTGAAGCGATGGGGGAGGGGAGGAGTTAAGAAGTATGGTTATGCGGCATGGGCAAGTCTGTGGCTCCTAGGTATTGCGACATTGCTTGGGCTTCTGTTCACTCCCGGCTCTCCCGTCCAGGAACGCTACATACAAGAGTCTACCGCGGCGCGCATTATCGTCTGGGAGGCGGGGTTCGAGGCTTTTAAAGAGCGACCTGTCTTGGGGTGGGGGCCTGAGAATTTCCGGTTTGCGCTCGACCATCATTTCGACAATCGACTCTATCTCGATGAGAATATTGGCGAGATTTGGTTTGACCGCGCCCACAACCTTTTTGTAGATACTCTGGTAAACGTGGGGGTACTTGGTTTCCTGTTGCACCTCCTTGTGACTTTGTATGCAATTGTTCTCGTGATTCGAGTGGGAAAGGAGGGGTCTATTTCAGAAATGGAAGCCCATATTTTAGGGGCGCTTATCGTCGCGCATGTGGTGCAGCTTCAGACGGGCTTTGATACGGTGGGTACGTACGGACTGTTGGGAGTGATTGCCGGTTACTATCTGTGGCTTGAGCGGAACATGCACGTCACTCCGCTTGCGCTAACGTTTACGGGGCGGCGAGTCGGGGGTGGGGCTCTTGCTGCAGTGGTAGTAGTTCTTTCTATATTTACTATCTTTGCCGAGTATCGACAGCAGAAGTCACTCTACAACATCTTCACGACGACCAATGCCGCAGAACAGAAGCTCTATGTTGCTGGGGCACTTACCCAGCAGTCTGACTTTGAGGCTTTCCGGCTTGCATCTGCGTCCTTGGTGCGAGGGATTCTCACCCAATTGAGCAAGGGGGAAATGAGTGCGGGCACGGTAACCGCCTATCAGGAACAGCTTGCTCTTTATGAAGGCTTTCTGCGCAGATACGTTGCGGATCATCCCGAGGATTACCGGACACGGATGAACTTTGTAAATATTCTCTTCCTTGAAACCATTTTGGGAGAGAATAAGCTCACAGAAGCAAAGGAAATCATTAACGCATCCTATGAACTCTCCCCTGAGAATCCACTCACACATGTCATGGCAGCTCTGGCAGAACTCTATGGCGGAAATATAGAAGCTGCACAGGCTAAGATAGCAGAAGGCGTCGCACTCAACCCTGATATTGAGTACACTCGAGAGATTCAGGATCGTATCAACAGGCAGGCAGCCAATTTCCCGAACATTACGGTCATTCCGCTTGAAAACTTATAATAGAAAAATGAACAATCTCTTCAACAAAAACTCCACGGGTTTTATTTTGCGCTTTGCCCTCATTATGGTGCTCTCCTTCAGCGTCTTTTTTGTGGTGGATTATCTTGAGATGGGGGCTCAGGAATCCTCGGTTCCTGTGTCAGTTGAGAAATAAAAAACCCGGCGCGTTCTGCGCCAGGGTCAAACATATGCTCTCACTTTGTGAACTCACGCAGTATTTTTAGGATCACCTGGGCGTCCATAGGCTCGAGCTGAAGCTCGATCTGTCCTGTGGAGCCTCTATCTTCTCTGTGCCATACTCGGTAGTCCTTAAGCGCCCGAGTAACGAGATTGTGATGGGAGATCAGGTTTGGTCTGATACCCGTCAGTATTACCTGCAACTCTGCGATTACTCCTGGGAAGTCGCCCGGAGTGCAGATTGCGTCGAGGTGGCGCAGTAGTGCCCGAGCCCGATCCTCGCTCAGAGGAACGCGAGCACCCGGGACGCAGATTCTTCGAATGGCCATGAGGCCCTCCACACGAGATGGTACTCCAGCTATCTTCAATTATATCATGAAGAAATAGTTAAGTCAATGTACTTTGACAAAGCCCAGAAATAGCTTACAGTTGTGCCATTGGACTGGAGACAGTGGGCATGTGGGCACGTCGCCCCGTTATAAGCTCCCACCGAGGTCGAACTAGAGTGCGAATGTTTCGTGCTTGCGACTCCAGGCCGTTATGGGCCATTTTTTTATTTTTGCTATGGCACTAACAAAAGAGAAGAAAGTAGCAATTGTCGATAAGCTCGGTGCAGCTCTTAAGGACGCGCAGTCTGTCGTCTTCGTGCACTTCAAGGGACTCTCGGTGGCTAACACCAATGCGATGCGCAAAGAATTGCGCAAGCGCGGTGTAGGCTACACCGTTGCCAAAAAGACGCTCATGCGTCGGGCAATCGCTGAGATTAAGCCGGAAGGTACAGAACCTGAGCTTCAGGGCGAGGTCGCTATCGCGTATGGTGTGGATCCGGTTGTTCCGGCCTCTTCCATTGCGGAGTTCGCCAAAGAGCATGCCGACAATCTTGCTATTGTAGGCGGCATCTTCGAAGGACGTTACATGAGTCAGAGTGAGATGCGTACGATCGCATCCATTCCGCCCATGCAGACGCTTCGCGGTATGTTCGTCAATGTTATTAACTCACCGATTGCAGGTCTCGTTGTCGCTCTCAATGCGGTAGCGGAGAAGCGATCGGCGTAACCCTAATCTGTATGGCAGAAGATACACAGACAGTAGAGGCGGCAGCTCCGACAGAGGAGGTAGTTGAGGTTCCTGAGAAATTCAAGAAACTCGTCTCTGATATCGAGGGCATGACCGTTCTTGAGCTCCACGAGCTCGTGAAGGTGCTTGAGAAGAAGTTTGGCGTTTCAGCTCAGGCTGTCGCTGTAGCAGCTCCAGGAGCTGGTGCAGGCGAGGCCGCAGAGGCGCAGGACAGCTTCAACATTGAGCTCACCGATGCTGGCGCCCAGAAGATTGGCGTCATCAAGGTGGTGAAGGATGTACTCGGTCTTGGCCTTAAGGAGGCAAAGGATCTCGTTGAGTCCGCTCCGGCAGTCCTCAAGGAGGGCGTAAAGAAGGAGGAGGCTGAAGAGATCAAGAAGAAGATCGAAGAGGCTGGTGGGAAGGTAACTTTGAAATAGCTGAGCTATTTCAAAGTTACCTTCAGCCGGAAAATAGCCTCCCAGGCTATTTTCGGGTCGCGAGCACTTAGTAGAATTCGAGCGTAGCGAAGAATTATACTTAGTAACTCGTGACAAGTTACTCCTAAGTCACTTTCAGCCGGAAATAGCTAACCTTAACTGCACCACAAAAACCGCTCTCAGGGGAGCGGTTTTTGTTTGGGCACCTATTTCCATGGGTGGTAAAATATTCTCATGGACATCTTGAGCAAACTCTTTGGGAGCAGCGGCATCGTCAAGATTTTGCGGCTTTTTCTTTTTAATCCCGAGGAGGGTTTCGAACCCAAAGATGTGGTCCGCCGCACCAAGGTAGACACTGACGTGGTGCGCAATGAACTCTCCATGCTTTCTAAGATCGGTTTTATCAAGCGAAAGGCTTTTTATCGGGTTGTGGAAGATGTGGCCCGCCGCCGCACGGAGGCCCAGGTAAAGAAGGAGCCCCGCCGCAAGCGCGTTACCGGCTGGGGCCTCAATGAACAGTTTCCGTATATAAAAGAACTCCAGACACTGCTCATCGGCTCCGCGCCGGTCTGGAGCCGTGACATCATCAAGCGCCTCAAGCGCGCGGGCAACATAAAGCTCGTGATTACAGCGGGAGTGTTTGTGGGGGACCTCGACAGCCGGCTCGACATCCTGGTGGTGGGGGATAATCTGCGCCGTCCTCAGCTCATTACGACGATTAAAGACATCGAAGCGGAGCTCGGCCGCGAGCTTCGCTATGCCGTATTCTCCACTCCTGATTTTAAATACCGCCTCGGCATTTACGACAAGCTTGTGCGGGACGTTCTCGACTATCGTCATGAGAAGGTGATTGACCGCCTCGGCGTCCTCTAGGTTATCCACACGGACTTCTTCACGTTGGGGCCACTTGATCCACAATAGAGATGTACAACTGTGTACACTCATTATTAGAAGGTCGCAGGTCGTGCATGCACGGCCAATTTAATACATAACGTGTAGGTTTAGATCTCTAAATCTACGCACTCGACATGCTTATAGAACGATGGGCTGATGTGGTCACTCGATCACTGCAGGACATGTGGGTGGGGGCAGTGAGTTTCCTTCCGAATATTGTCTGGGCGCTCGTCATCTTCATTCTGGGCTGGATCGTCGGAGCAGTTCTGGGCCGCATTGTGGCTCAGATCGTCCGGGCGCTCCGCGTGGACAATGCGCTCCGCGGCGCAGGAGTTGATGAGGTGGTATCGCGCGCAGGGTTTGATTTGGATTCGGGAGCCTTTCTCGGAGGCTTGGTGAAGTGGTTCATTATTATCGTCTTCCTGGTGGCCGCACTTGATCTCCTGGAGCTTCATCAGGTCAATATCTTCCTGCAGGAGGTCGTACTCTTTTATCTTCCTCAGGTCATTGCCGCCGTCCTTATTCTCCTCGTGGCTGCGGTCTTGGCAGAGGTGGTACAGAACATTGTCGCCGGCGCTGCGAAGGCAACCGGTATGACGTCAGCGGGATTTCTGGGCAAGGTCTCCAAGTGGGCTATCTGGGTTGTCGCAGTACTTGCGGCGCTCGATCAGCTTGGAGTTGCCAGCGACTTTGTGCAGACGCTCTTTACGGGCATCGTTGTGGCCTTCTCTCTGGCTCTTGGCTTGGCCTTTGGCCTTGGAGGGCAGGATGCTGCGGCGCGCTACATAGAGCAAGTTCGCGGCGAGATCGCTGAACGACGCCGATAGGGCTCCTAAACTTCAGTCTCGTTAGGTTAAAAAACCGCCTCAAAAGGCGGTTTTTTAACTGGCCTTGACCCTCTACGGAGTCTCGTCTATACTGTTTTCCACGTGTTTATGCATCTAAAACAGAGCCTTAAGCGGAGAAGGTGAGAGAGCCCTTGGGCCCTTGCCGTGAACCGCTTACAGAGCGGTTTTTTTAGTGCAGAGGAAACGCGTTGGACGTTGACAATTTCATAGAACAGAAAATTCAACGAGCAAAAAAACATACTTGTATGCGGTTTAGATTTCCTAATGGGGAATCTAAGGGCGTACGGTGGATGCCTTGACTCTAAGTGGCGATGAAGGACGTAGCATAGCTGCGATAAGCTTCGGGGAGGTGCGTAGCAACCTTTGATCCGGAGATTTCCGAATGGGGAAACCTTTCCGCTTCGCGCGGAAATCCTGCAGTACTGCAGGATGCTTACCCAGGGAACTGAAACATCTTAGTACCTGGAGAAAAAAGAAAACAATAATGGTGGCTTTGAGCTTTGAGCTAACACTTCGGTGTACAGCTTTAAGCTTGAAGCCATCTAGTCATTCCCTTAGTAGCGGCGAGCGAAACGGGAGAAGCCCAAACCGATGGTTCGCAAGAATTATCGGGGTTGTAAGGTGACAACGTCGCGTTTACGTGAGGAGAGTCACAAAGTATTCGGTTAACTGAATCTGCTGGGAAGCGGAACCCTAGGGGGTAACAGTCCCGTAAGTGAAAATCGAATACCTCTCTTGTTGTCATTCTTGAGTAGCTCGAGACACGAGTAGCTTGAGTGAATCCGGGAGAACTAACTCCCAAGGCTAAATACACTTAGAGATCGATAGTGAACTAGTACCGTGAGGGAAAGGTGAAAAGCAGTCCGGTAAGGACAGTGAAATAGACCTGAAACCGTATGTCTACAATACGTTGATGTGGGTGCAAATCCACTACAGCGTGCCTATTGAAGAATGAGCCAACGAGTTCATGTATATGGCTGCCTAAACTCTAACGAGTGGAGGCACAGGGAAACCGAGTCTGAATAGGGCGCCATAATAGTCGTATGCATGAGACCCGAAACGGGGTGAGCTTACCTTGAGCAGGGTGAATCCTGTAGAGATACAGGAGGAGGCCCGAACCGGTTGATCGTTCAACTTCTTCGGATGACTTGAGGTAAGGAGTGAAAAGCTAACCGAACTCCGTAATAGCTGGTTCTCTCCGAAATAGCTTTTGGGCTAGCGTATCGTGATCCTCTAGGGGGTAGAGCACTGGAAGGACTAAATAGGGAGAAATCTCGTTAGTCCTATCAAACTCCGAATACCTAGAGTTATAGCGGTGCAGTTAGAAAGTGGGGGCTAAGCTCCACGCGTCAAAAGGGAAACAGCCCAGATCTCCAGTTAAGGTCCCAAAATTTACGCTCAGTGCAACTAAGGAAGTGAGGTTTCTGCGACAATGAGGATGTTGGCTTAGAAGCAGCCACCATTTAAAGAAAGCGTAACAGCTCACTCATCTAGAGACCTCGCGCCACAGATAATCGGGGCTTAAGCGTAATACCGAAACTGAGGGCTCGTGAATTTCATTGAGGATTGAGGCCGCGTCTCTGAGACAGTGGCGGTTTACAGCCGCCATTTAAGGAGATGGCCTCAAGAGAGAAGGTGGTCAGTAAGGTCGGATCAGCCTGCCGAGCTGAATGCCATCTTCTCGGCGGACGACGCATTTCCAAGGGAGCACAGCATCCCAGGAAACATTCGGCGTCGTCCGCCATCAGTTCTTTCTGTTGGTGGTTAGCTTTCGTAGCTCAGCTGGATAGAGCGCCGGAATACGAATCCGGAGGTCGGAAGTTCGAATCTTCCCGGGAGCACCACCCACACACGTTCCGAACACCCATGAGTGTTCGGATCCTCAATGAAATTCATGAGCGGTAGGAGAGCGTTCCATTCTGCGATGAAGCCAAAGGGGTGACCCATGGTGGAGCGTATGGAAGTGCGAATGTTGGTACAAGTAACCGCAATGCGGGTGAGATCCCCGCACGCCGAAAATCCAAGGTTTCCTTGGCGATGGTGATCAGCCAAGGGTTAGTCGGGCCTAAGCCGATCCCGAACGGGGGAGGCGATGGACACATGGTTAATATTCCATGACTTTGTTGATATGCGATGGGAGGACGGAGTGCAGTATATGCAGCGCATTACTGGATTTGCGTCCGTGCTGTGAGGAGGCCATTTAGGAAAATCCGGGTGGCATTACTCCAAGCAGAGCGGAAAGGCTGCGGCTTCGGCCAAAGCTGATTGCATGGAGCGCGCTTCCAAGAAAAGTCCCTAAGCTTCAATATCAATGAATCCGTACCGGAAACCGAAACAGGTGGATAGGTCGAGTAGACCAAGGCGAACGAGTTAGAGGTCCTCAAGGAACTCGGCAAACAAGCAGCCGTAACTTCGGAATAAGGCTTGCCCTACGCAAGTAGGGCCGCAGCGAAAGTATCCCTGCCGACTGTTTATCAAAAACACAGCTCCCTGCGAACTCGTAAGAGGATGTATAGGGGGTGACACCTGACCAATGCCCGAAGGTCAAACACGGATGGTCTGAGGAGGTTTCCTTTTCAGGCTGGGCTGTGTAAGCCCGGGTGAATGTCGGTCGTAACTATAACGATCCTAAGGTTCTCGATGGGTGCCTGCATGGGTACGCATCGAGAAGGACTGGGATCGTTATGGAGGTAAACAGAATACACACTACACCAAACACAATGCTGCCTTGCTACGTAGCGATATGTAGTAGGTCCTAAACATGGCTATATGCTGGAAAGTCCACTTGAAGTAAGTGGGTGATCAGCAGGGAAGTCTCGAAAGAGATCCCTCAGAGACCATACGCCGTGCTCTCTGCGAAAGCAGAGATGAAGATATGGTCCTTCGTAACTGGAAACGAAAAGCGAAATTCCTTGTCTGGTAAGTTCAGACGTGCACGAATGGTGTAACGAGTGGGGAACTGTCTCGAGGACTTGCTCGGTGAAAATGCAGTACCGGTGAAGATGCCGGTTACCTGCAGTTAGACGAAAAGACCCCAGAAGCTTTACTGCAACTTCGTATTGAGACTACGCTTTCACTGCGTAGCATAGGTGGGAGAGGTCGAAGCGTCTCTTTCGGGAGACGTGGACTCGCCAGTGAAATACCACTCTGTGTTGGTGTAGTTTCTAACCACGGTAGAAAAAATGCCGCGGAACAGTGCGTGGCGGGCAGTTTTAGTGGGGCGCTATCCTCCTAAACAGTAACGGAGGAGTTTAAAGGTCAGCTAGGCGCGAATGGAAACCGTGCCGATAGTGTAATGGCACAAGCTGGCTTGACTGCAAGACGTACTTGTCGAGCAGACACGAAAGTGGAACATAGTGAACCGACCCTTTGCTTTAGATGCAGGGGAAGATTATCGGACAAAAGCTACTCTGGGGATAACAGGCTAGTGCCATCCAAGAGTCCATATCGACGATGGCGTTCGGCACCTCGATGTCGGCTCACCTTATCCTGGGGCTGGAGAAAACATACCTTCTCTCCCTTCTGGAAACGGAAGGGTAATTAAACAGGCTCAAAACGGCGAAGGCTGACTCATGCACAGCGACCTCTTGTTTCGGAGGTCCCAGGTCCATAGACTTGATGTATGAGAGCTAACACCGTGGGAAAGACGTGTGTTGAAGTTGATCGAGCTTATATCGCTGGTCTCATAGATGCTGATGGTGCCATCATGGCAATCATCGAACCGCATCGTGAGAAGAAGTTTCGTTTTAGGGTTCGCATTGAAATTAAAGTGACGCAAAAGCGTAAAGAAGCTTTGGTGTTTTTACCCAAACTTCTTGGCTGCGGCACTATTCGTGCAAATCGGACCACTTATGATTGGATTACGCGAGACCAACAACAGGTTTTGCGGGTTCTCTCATTGATTAGTCCTTACTCAAGATCGAAACAACAGCAGATTAAGATCGCGACGAAGATAATTCGAACTCCAATAGGAGTGCGGGAAGATCTTCTGCGCGTAGCTCGCTTAGCAGATGCATTGTCGCGGTTCAACGTGCGATCCAAAAATCGCCGGAAGAACTATGCGGCAATGATCCAAGCATCCGTCTCCCCTAACGACTGAGTGTAGCGTTTTTGGATGCTACATGAGATATGTCCGCTTCGGCGGAGTATCACACGGCCTGCACCTACATTCCTGCTGGTGACAGTAGTGAACATGGTGATGGAATAGTCTGATCCTCGCGGGAACGCGAGATAACAGAAAATGAGGTCCCAAGGGTTTGGCTGTTCGCCAATTAAAAAGGTACGCGAGCTGGGTTCAGACCGTACAGGGCGTGACGCTGTCATTCCTTGTACTACTCTGAATCTGGCAATCGAGAGTTATCGAATGGAGAACACAAACACAATGAGTCTTTTCGTTGAACAATAGTAGAGACAATCACATCACGGCGGTCCGTACGCTTAAAAACGTACGAGCTAAAGTCGACTTATATCGGTAAAACCCGACTCGAAAAAAGAGGGGTAATACCGAGGAAAGCTGGGAAACGCTCAGCGTCCGTAGAGACTGAACGTCGGCTACGCTTTAAAAAAGCGTAAAGCTACAGTCCAATGCACACAGTAATGTGTGGAATCATGCGTGAGACAGGTTGGTCTCCTATCTACTGCAGGCGTTGATTTTTGAGGAGAGCTATTCCTAGTACGAGAGGACCGGAATGGACTGACCTCTGGTCTACCAGTTGTCGCGCCAGCGGCATTGCTGGGTAGCTATGTCGGGCACGGATAACCGCTGAAAGCATCTAAGCGGGAAGCCAACTCCAAGATTAGAAATCGTTATGAGGCCCCTGAGAGATGATCAGGTTGATAGGCTCTAGGTGGAAGCACAGCAATGTGTTGAGCCGAGGAGTACTAATTCGCCCATTCCTATTAGGAAATCTGAAGCGCATCGTATGTAATGTTGCTCGTTGAATTTTCTGTTCTATGGGATCTCAATTCTATTGAGTATTCTGTGCTGGTACTTTGGCGAGGAGGCCACACCCGTTCTCATTCCGAACACGGAAGTTAAGCTCCTTAGCGCCGATGGTAGTCTGAAAAGGCAAGAGTAGGTAGGTGCCGGCACAGAGTACTGAATATCCATACGGTTGTCCTCAGCCCCGCGCCCTCACAGCGCGGGGCTTTGTTACAATGGGAGCACAATGTCGTGGGCGAGTGAACGTCGTTTTAGTTATGCCTTCGGTGCGGCTGCCTTCCTCCTTCTGCTCGTCGGAGGAATATTTTTCATATTGTATTACGATCCGGCAACCTGTACGGACGGACGCCAGAACGGAGAAGAAGCTGGTGTGGACTGCGGCGGTGCTTGTGTGCGCCTGTGCGAGTTTGAAGTTGCACCGCTTAAGGTGCTTTGGAGCCGCTCCTTTGAAGTATCCCCCGGCCGCTACAACGCCGTAGCGTATGTGGAGAATCCCAATCGTCACGCCGGGGTCCGGGAGATTAAGTACATTTTCCGTGTCGTCGACCAGGCGAACACCATTATTGTGGAGCGAGAAGGAACAACGTTTATTACTCCCAACGGTATTTCGCCTGTCTTCGAATCTGATATTCGCACGGGTGACGCGCTCCCTGCGCGTACCTTCTTTGAATTTCTTGAGGAGCCAGAGTGGTATCGCGCTCAAGGTATCGGGCAGGCCCTCTCCGTGGCGAGCACGCGGCTCTTGGATACAGGAACGCGGCCGCGCATCGACGCAACGCTCGTCAACAATTCTCTGGGGGAATACAAGGATATTGAGGTTGTAGGGGTGGTCTTTGCTGCTGACGGCAACGCTGTAGCAGCGTCTCGTACGGTTGTAAATCTTCTGTCTAAAAATGCCTCGACGCCGATTGTGTTCACGTGGCCGCGTCCGTTTGAGCGGCGCCTCGAGCAGTGCGTTGTGCCCGCTGATGTGGTGCTCGCTATCGATACCTCGGGCAGTATGAATGATCTCGGGGGCACTCCTCCACAGCCCATCAGTGACGCGAAATCCGCTGCCGCCTCTTTTGTCAGCCGTCTGGAAGAGGATGACCTGGTGGGGGTGGTGTCTTTCGCGACGGCAGGGAAACTGGAGCGTGATCCGACGCTTGAGCATGCGGAGGTTCGCGCTGTGGTTGAAAATCTCGCTATTCTTCCCGCATCGGAGACCGGAAGAACTAACATCGCCGATGGCGTGAAGCTTGGTCGCGAGGCGCTCATGCGCTCTCCGCGCACGGAGAATCATTCAAAGGTGATTGTACTTCTGACTGACGGGCGCGCCAATGCTCCAAGCGAGCGTACAGCAGAATCGCTCGCCCTTGAGGAAGCTGACCGTGCAAAGCTCAACGAGGTTGCTATTTACACGATCGGTCTGGGGGATAACGTCAACCAAGATTTTCTTAAAAATCTCGCCTCAACTCCTGCGCACTACTTTCCGGCGGCCACGAGCAAAGAGCTCGAATCTATTTATCGCGAGATCAGTACGGCTATCTGCGAGCGGGGTCCTGCGGTAATCGATATTGTGCCCAGAACGAAGGAAGGGCTTGTGCCGTAAAACGGCTTCAGGGAGACGTGCTATAGTGTCTCGTGATGGAATTTTCGGGGGTTCGAGGTTTGCTCACACGCGTTGATTGGCTCTTGGTAGGGGCAGCGGTTCTTCTCGTGGGTGCAGGAATTCTCACTATGAATTCCTTTGAAACCGAATCCAATTACTTTTTCCGGAATCAGCTGGTGTGGCTTGGGCTATCGCTCGCCGTCATGTTCAGCCTGAGCTTTGTTGATTTTCGATTTCTGCGGCGCACCTCAGTTGTGGTGATGTTGTTTCTACTCTCGGTTGCCGTGCTGCTCCTCGTGTTTGTGTTCGGTGAAGTGGTGCTGGGAGCGCAGAGCCGTTTTGATGTGGGGCTTTTTGCGATCCAGCCTGCTGACCCCATCAAGCTCGTGCTTATTATTGTGCTTGCGAAGTATTTCTCGCGGCGGCACATTGAAATTGCTAATATTCGTCACATCCTGGTCTCGGGCTTCTACGCATTTATTCTCTTTGCGCTGGTGCTGGTCCAGCCGGACTTCGGTTCCGCCATCATCCTCGGCATGATTTGGTTCGGCATGATTCTTGTCTCCGGCCTTTCCAAGAAACATTTGCTTGCCGTGATTCTCATAGGAGCCGTCTCTTTTGCCGGGCTCTGGTTTTTTGGCTTTCAGGAGTATCAAAAGCAGCGTATTCGCACCTTCCTCAACCCCTTAACGGATCTTCAGGGGGCAGGGTACAACGCCTACCAATCCATGGTGGCGGTGGGTTCGGGGCAGGTGTTGGGGAAGGGTATTGGCTATGGTACGCAGTCCAAGCTCCAGTTTCTCCCTGAGTACGAGACGGACTTTATCTTTGCTGCCTTTGCCGAGGAGTGGGGTTTTGTCGGCGTAGTGCTGCTCTTTACGCTCTTTGGCGTGGTCATCTGGCGGGTGCTCATGCATGCCATGCACGGCGCAACTAATTTTGAGATGCTCTTTGGGGTGGGGCTTGCCACGCTTTTCATGGCACACTTCGTCGTGCATATCGGCATGAACATCGGTCTGCTGCCGGTTACCGGAACGACGGTGCCCTTCCTCAGTTATGGAGGATCGCACCTCATAACCGAGTTTGTGGGGCTCGGAATTCTTCTCGGCATGCGCCGCTACAGCAGGACGGTGCACCGTGAAGACTTCGGCAAAGAATTTCTAGGCGCGTAAGGAAAGGCGTGCTCGGTAGAGCGCCGTGGTTTCCTCCACCATTCTCTTCTTTCCAAATTGGTGTTCCACGGTGGCCTTCAGCGCTCGTGCGTATTGAGATCGGGCGTTTTCATCCTGCATGAGCGCTTCAATGCGCTCGGTAAGTGCCCTAGGATCTTCGGGTTCAGTAAGTATGCCGTTTACCCCGTCAGTGATGATCTCGGGTATTCCTCCCACAGCGCTCGCAATAACCGGAAGACCAGTTGAGCCGGCTTCGAGTAATACATAGGGGAAACCGGCTTTACGGTCTGGGAGCAGGAAAAGATCAAACGCGGCGAGGAGGGTGGAGGCATTGGGTTTGAAGCCCACGAGGTGGACGCTCCTTTCCAGGCCGGTGTTTCTGATCTGCTCTTCGAGGCTGTGACGCTCGTCGCCTTCACCTATGACGACGTAGGTTACGCCATGGCCACCTTTAAAGAGGTTCTCTATAGCCTCAAGAGCAATATCGATCCCTTTATTCTGATGGAGTTCACCGATAGTTCCTATCCAGAAAGGATCCACCATCCGAGCGTGGGGTAAGAGCGTGCTGCGTGCGTAGCCCCGAGTCTCAAGGGGTGCCGCTTCGTGTCCGTTGTAGATCGTCATGACCTTTCCGGATGCAAAAGGCAGCGTGTCGCTCTCGATGCGATCAAATTCCGAGACGGTTATTACCTGATGGCACAACAGAAGCGTGATCCAGGAGCCCAGCCACGCAATGGCTCTCCAGAGGAAGGAACGGTGCACTTCGCGCCAGGGCCAGCCGTGGGCGGTAAATACAATGACCGGGACGCCTGCGATACGAGCAGCCAGAGAGCCGAGGAGTCCCGCTTTTGAGCTGTTGAGGTGTACGATGTCAGGGCGCTCTTTGGCGCAGAGGCGAGTAAGCTCAATGAGTGCTCGAACTTCTTGCAGGAGAAATATATCGCGCGTGAAATGCTCAATAACATGTACAGTGATACTGTGTTCCCTAAGTTTCTCTGCGAGCTTCCCAGGGGTGGCGTGAAGCTCTCCGGTGCCGCCCAGGGCGACACTCACGTCGAAGCCTTCTTCCTCCATTGAGGTCGCCAGATCATAGACATACCGCTGCGCTCCACCCCAGTTGGATTTGGTGATGATGTATAAAATCTTAGGTTTTCTTTCGGCGGAGGGCATGAATATGTCATTTCACCTTACCACCACTTCTCAGGAGGTAAAAATGCTCCATATTGAAGGAATCAGGCTTTGTGAGTAGTATGAAGCCATTGTGTTTTTGCCATGAAGGTAACCATCTCTAACACTAAAGAAGCGACGCTCCTGTTTGTGGGGGACGTTCTCATATTTTTTGCAGCGCTGTGGCTTACCCTTGCGCTTCGCTATGGCGAGCTCCCTGGCCAGAATATTTTCATGGCCCACGTCGTGCCGTTTTCGTTTTTGTTTGCCGTGTGGGTGATCGTGTTCTTTGTCGCGGGACTCTATGACAAACACACGAGGCTTTTTAAGGAAAAGCTGCCGTCAACCATTCTGTATGCGCAGGTCGCTAATATTCTTTTGGCTGCACTCTTCTTTTTTTTCATTCCGTACTTCGGTATTACGCCGAAAACCAACCTCCTCATATACCTGGTGATTTCCTGCATCCTCATTGGTCTGTGGCGCCTGTTTCTGTTTGATATGATCGCGGGCCGTATGGGACGGGAGTTTCGCCAGAAGGCCATCCTCATCGGTTCAGGACCCGAGATCGAAGAGCTCAAGCTCGAAGTGAATCATAATACGCGCTATCCCTTTGAGTTTGCGTATCATTTCGATCCCAAAGACATCGAGAACTCGCTTGATAGCCAGGGCAAGCTCCTCGAGCTTGTCAGTTCCGGAGATGCGACGGTTATTGTCGGAGATCCGCATTCACCGGCCTTAACCACACTCGTGCCGCTCTTGTCCAACTTGGCATTTCTCGAAGCGCGCTTTCGCTTTATCGACAGCACGGTGCTCTATGAGAGTATCTTTGACCGCGTACCGCTTTCCTTAATTCGCACAAGCTGGTTTTTGGTTAATGTCTCAACGAGTCCCACCTACATCTATGACTTCTTTAAACGCGTCATGGATATCATTGCTGGATTCGTGCTCACGATCTTCACCGCCGCGCTGTTCTGGATTGTCGCGATTCTTATCAAACTTGATGACGGCGGTCCTGTCTTTTTCGTGACGGAGCGGGTGGGGAAGGACAACAAGCCATTTAAATTTCTCAAGTTTAGGAGTATGTCGGTCGAGAAAGCGGAATGCGTGACGCGGGTGGGCTACTGGCTCAGAAAATTCCGGCTTGATGAGTTCCCTCAGTCCTGGAATCTGCTTCGAGGGGACATCTCTCTTATCGGGCCGCGCCCTGAAATGCCCAAGCTCGTACAGCAGTACGCTGAGCGCATCTCGAACTACAATGTGCGTCATCTCATAAAACCGGGAATGTCCGGGTGGGCGCAGATAAAGGAGTACAATGTGCCGCGCGGGGGGGTTGTGGACACGGAGCGTACGGCCACGAAGCTGTCGTACGATCTGTATTACATCAAGCATCGGTCTCTCATGCTCGACATTCACGTTGCCTTGAAGACGTTTAAGACGCTTCTGTCTCGAAGCGGCAGTTAAGTATGGCAGTGCGTGTTGATGGAAAGGCTATTGCGGGTGAGCTTAAGCGTGAGCTCATTGAGACTCTTCAAAAAGAAGGGCTTTCACCCGTGCTTTCAGTGTTTGTTCTCACCGACGATCTCGCCACCGAGAAATTTATTGCCCTCAAACAGCGCTTTGCAGAGGATATCGGCGTGCGTGTGAGTCTCGTCCGCCTTCCGGAGACCACCACGACTGAGGAGCTTGTGAAAGCTATCGGTGCAGCTGTGCCGGAGTCGCAAGGTATCATTGTGCAGTTTCCGCTGCCTCCTCAGATTGATCGAGACGCAGTGCGCAATGCTGTTCCAGCGGATCGTGATGTAGATCTTATCTCCGACGCAGCCCTTGAAAACTTTGAAAAGGGATCGTCAGTGCTCCTGCCTCCTGTTGTAGGTGCCCTTTCGGAGATCTTGAAGCGGTACGAGATTTCAATCGCCGGCAAACGGGTCATTGTGGTCGGGGAGGGGCGCCTGGTAGGGAAGCCCTCGGCGGTGTGGGCGACCTTCATGGGTGCGGATGTGCAGGTAGTACATGAGCACACAGAAGATGCCGCCTCGATCATTCAGAGCGCCGAGGTCCTTATTTTGGGGGCCGGTGTTCCTGGGCTTGTAACGGCAGATATGGTTCGGGAAGGTGTGGTTGTACTCGATGCAGGAACGAGCGAGGCAGCGGGGAGGCTGGCTGGCGATATGGACGTGAGCTGTGTCTCTAAAGCATCTCTGTATACGCCTGTTCCAGGAGGGATGGGTCCCATAACCGTTGCCATGATTTTTAAGAATTTGCTGTACCTCGTGAGGTCTCGCAGATGAACCAGCTTCATCGTTTGCTAATCAAGCTTTTGAAACAATACCTATCGGTACCGAATACGGTGCCGACTTTTGGCCACAAGGAGAACCCTGATGAAATGGTTGCAAGGGTGCGCGGCAACTGCGTTGCTGGTTGCCGTCATGGGGACAGGGGGGCCGGCCTACGCTGGGCCCATTGCTCCAACTGATTTGGATACCATCGCGCTGGGAGCACAGGTGGCTCCCACCACAACTGACGATTTCGTGAGTCCCAGCGGTGCTGACATCGGGGACATCATCAACAAGGTGTTCCTCAATAACGGCATCTACACCTACGTGCATCGGGTGATCCCTTCCATCAACTTCATCTCGGAGCTCAACACGGCGTTCGATGTGTTGGGCTTCAACGGGATTGCCGGCTACGATTTCGGCGACGCAACGACAGCTGGTGTTGCCTTCACTATCGAGGAAGATCCCGACGGGACGCTCGATTGGGAAAGTCAGGGCGTGGCAGGGGGTAGTTGGGGTGCTGGAGAGAGTATCGCGTTCTTCTTCCAGAGCGACCTGCCTCCTGGGCTCGGCGACTACAACCTCATCAACCATACGGTCGGCGCGGCGACAAGCTATGCTCCGCAGCCCGTTCCAGAGCCGATGACGCTTGCGATGATGGGTCTGGGGCTTGTGGGTCTCGGGGCGCTTCGGGGCATTAATAAGAAGAGCGCCTAGGTTCTTTTTCTTTTGGGAGTAGCGCTATGCGCTGCTCCCGCTTTTTAAGGCTCGTTTACTCTTTTTCATCTGCCTGTTACACTTCCGCTATGTTGGATGCCACAGGAAGCCCGAAGCTCGGAATGGTTCGCATAATCGCCGCTCTCTTCCTCCTCCTGGGGGCGGCTGTAGGTTACTTTATTTACGTGAGCGAGGTAAACCCCGCTTCGCGTTTTCCATTCAAACTTGGACTCGATCTCGCTGGCGGAGCGCACCTGGTGTACCGAGCGGACGTAAGCGACGTTCCTCCCGCTGAAGTACCGGAGGCGCTTGAGGCGCTCAGAACAGTCATTGAGCGCCGCGTCAACAGTCAGGATCTTGCCGGTGTCACCGGCGTGCTCGATCCTTCCGTGCAGATCTCCGAGAGCAGTGTACTCTCGGGCGAGCAGGAATATCGCGTGATCGTCGAGCTTCCCGGAGTCACGGATGTAGAGCAGGCAAAAAATCTCATCGGTGTAACACCGCTTCTGGAGTTCAAGCTCCTGGGCCCTGATCTTGAGCTCACGCTCGTGGATGGCGGTACAACCACTCGCCGCAGTTTTATCCCTACGGCGCTCACGGGCCGCTACCTTGAGCGCGCACGTCTGGAATTTGTGGGCCAAGGCCAAGGCTCTCTTGCCGGGCAACCGCAGATCGTCCTTCAGTTTAATGAAGAGGGCGCAAGCCTTTTTGAAGAAATCACCCGCGAAAACGTGGGGAAGACACTCGCCATATTTCTTGACGGCGAGTCTATAGAGGAGCCTGTCATTCGTGAGCCCATTCCGGGAGGCACGGCGGTGATCACGGGGGCGTTTACTCCCGTCGAAGCCCGCGAGGTCGTTCGCAATCTTAATCTCGGAGCGCTTCCGGTCCCCATCGAGGTGGTGAGTACACAGGCTATAGGTCCGTCCCTTGGCTCTGAGACCCTGGGCAAGGGTCTGTACGCCGGCGTCTTCGGCCTGGCCGCCGTAGCCCTCTTTATGATGCTGTGGTACCGTCTGCCGGGATTTGTTTCCGCGCTCGCACTCATCATTTACGTGATCCTCAACCTCGCCATTTATAAACTCATTCCCGTGACGCTCACGGCAGCGGGGCTTGCCGGCTTCATTCTCTCAGTGGGTATGGCCGTCGATGCCAACATTCTTATATTCGAGCGCATGCGCGAGGAGCTTGAGAAGGGCAAGGATCTGGCTTCTGCTGCTTCTGAAGGGTTCTCACGCGCGTGGCTCTCCATCCGCGATGGCAACGTAGCTTGTATTATCACCGCTATCATCATCTTCTATGCCGGTACGTTTCTGACGCGCGGGTTTGCGATCACGCTTATCATTGGAACCTTGGTCAGCATGCTCACGGCGATCACCATCACCCGCTCGCTCCTCATGTCCTTGGGAACTGGTTTTGGGTCAAAGATCATACGTACGCTCTACGGTCAGGGATTTCGCATTTAGAAAATGTTATGAGCTTGCGAATTATATTTTCTTAACCCCCCACTTTCTCAAAAAAACATGAGTATGAAATTACAAAGAAGTAGAGGGACAAGGAAACCCGCGTTAAAGAAAGTGGGGGGTGTAAGTTTCGCTAATCTGCAATAAGCTCCACTAGCATGTTTGTCGTCAAATACAGAAAAATATTCTTCGCACTCTCCGCACTGTTTGTGCTCGTCTCGCTTATGGTTGTGGCGCTGTGGGGGCTTAAGCCCGGCATTGAATTTACCGGGGGATCACTCACCGAAGTGAGTTACTCCGGAGAGAGACCCGCGAAAGAGGCAGTCGAAGGGGAGCTTAACAATTTGGCGCTCGGGAACTATTCACTGCGCCCGATCGAAGGAGGTTATCTCCTGCGCACGCGTGACTTGGCTGACGCCGAGCAGACGGCTATTCTCGATGCGCTCTCGCTCCATGGCACTGCGGTGCTTGAGGTGGAACAGTTAAGTTCCATTGGTCCTACGCTCGGCAGGGAGCTCACTAACAAGGGGCTGGTTGCCATTGCACTCGTTATCCTTGCGATCGTGCTCTATATCGCGTACACCTTCCGTCATGTCTCAAAGCCTGTCGCCTCATGGAAGTACGGTGTGATTGCCGTGCTCGCGCTCATTCACAACATCATCATCCCCGTCGGCCTGTTTGCGGTGCTCGGCAGATTCTTGGGGGTCGAAGTCGACGTTCTGTTTTTGGTAGCGCTTCTCACCATCCTCGGCTCCTCGGTCAACGATACGATCGTCGTGTTTGACCGGGTGCGGGAGAATCTCAGGGAGAACCAGCGTCTCAATAAGCAGGAAGATTTCGAGCTCACGGTGGGGAAGAGTCTCAATCAGACCTACGTTCGCTCGCTTAATATCTCACTCGCCATACTCTTCGTGCTCCTCACGCTCTTCTTTTTTGGCGGCGAGTCTACGCAGGATTTCTCGCTCGCGCTCCTGGTTGGCGTCATCGCTGGAACGTACTCTTCGATATTCTTGGCGACGCCGCTTCTCGTGACGCTTGAGCAAAGACAGCGACCAAGAGCTCTTACGACCAGAGGGAGTTAGAGATTGGAAGTGCCCCGTGGCACGATTTTAGGCCTCGAGTCGTGGGTGTTTGCAAGATTCTGCGCGAGCAGGATCTTTCATCGTATACTTGAACGTATATCAGTATTTCATTTGTTTTGAATCTCATGAACGACGAATCTCTCGCACCTCTCACACCTCCTCCTGCCGGTCTCCCGTCCGTGGGCGATCTGCTCCGGAGTTCGCTTGAGCGCTACAAAGAGCATTGGAAGCTGTGGGTTGCCATCGTCCTGCCGGCTGCTCTTGTGGGTGGACTCTATGCCTATCTCATGCCGACTCCTGCTCCGGGCTTGCCCGCTGAGCCGGTGGATGCTCCAGGGATGATTCTCCTTAGTCTCGTGCTTGCCATAGTGCAGTTTGTCAGTACGTTGGCGCTTCTGACTGCAGTACGTGAGCCTGTCTCGGTAGGAGAGGCTTACCGGCGAGGCGCAAAATTTCTATTCCCATATCTGTTTGTGGGGATCCTCTCCGGCATCATTATCGGCGGGGGATTTCTGCTCTTCATTATCCCCGGTGTGCTCTTCGCGCTGTGGTTTGGTCTCGCCCCGTACATTCTGATCTCGGAGAATACGCGCGGCATGGACGCACTTCTTAAGAGCAAGGCCTATGTCTCAGGCCACGTGCTGTCAGTTCTGGGGAGAGTCCTCGTTCTGCTTCTGGTGGCGATAGTGGCGAGTGCCGTTCTAAGCATTCTGCCGGAGCCTGTTCCGACTGTTCTCATAACGTTCTTCCTGGTTCCGTTTGCCACGATCTACTGCTTTAAGATCTATGAGGGTCTGAGGGCTATAAAGGGCACCGTGCCTGATACGTACCCGACTCGTGAGAAGGCCCTCTACCTCGTTATCGGTCTTCTGGGCATCATTGTATTTGTGGGGCTCATAGCCTTTGGAGTGGCGGCCTTCTTTCTGAATCTTCCGAGGCCCATGTAGAGCCATTTCTGGGCTTTTGCTTCCGCTTGACGTGGCTGTGGCAGGGGTCTATACTATCCCTAACTGCCAAAAGGGGCGGTTTTCATTTGACCCTCTGTCTGAGGGTCAGGGAAGGAGATCCTTGAAAACGACATATTGTGCAAGTCAACACATCTTGAACAAAAGTCCAGATGGCAAGAGATACTATGTTTTCTCTTGTTCCGTTCACCAATTTCTTCAGAGCAATATCATTGCTGAAGAGGACTAAACGTCTTTAAATTTTTACGACGTGCTCAGCACGTCGGGAAAAAAGACGAAGTCTTTTTTCAGAGTTTGATCCTGGCTCAGGGTGAATGCTGGCGGCGTGGATAAGGCATGCAAGTCGAGTGGGTTTAGACCCACGGCAGACGAGGTAGTAACACGTAGGTACGTACCCTTTAGTCGGGCATAACTGGCCGAAAGGTCAGATAATTCCCGATAGTCTCTTCGGAGTAAAGATTTATCGCTAAAGGAGCGGCCTGCGACGTATCAGCTAGTTGGTAAGGTAACGGCTTACCAAGGCTATGACGCGTAGGGGAGCTGAGAGGCTGACCCCCACCGATGGAACTGAGACACGGTCCATACTCCTACGGGAGGCCGCAGTCGAGAATCTTCCGCAATGGGCGCAAGCCTGACGGAGCGACGCCGCGTGATTGATGAAGTCCTTCGGGACGTAAAGATCTTTTATGAGGGAAGAAGTTTATTGACGGTACCTCATGAATAAGGGGCTCCTAACTCTGTGCCAGCAGGAGCGGTAATACAGAGGCCCCGAGCATTACCCGGAATTACTGGGCGTAAAGGGTGTGTAGGCGGTTATGTTAGTCCGGTGTTAAATCTCCCCGCTTAACGGGGAATCCGCATTGGAAACGGCATAACTAGAGGATGCGAGAGGTCTGTGGAACTCTAGGTGTAGGGGTGAAATCCGTTGATATCTAGGGGAACACCAAAAGCGAAGGCAGCAGACTGGCGCACTCCTGACGCTGAGACACGAAAGCGTGGGTAGCGAACGGGATTAGATACCCCGGTAGTCCACGCCCTAAACACTGTCCGCTGGTTCTTGGGAGTATCGACCCTCTCGGGGATGAAGCTAACGCGTTAAGCGGACCGCCTGGGTAGTACGATCGCAAGATTAAAACTCAAAGGAATAGACGGGGGCTTGCACAAGCGGTGGATCATGTGGCTTAATTCGTCGCTAAACGAAGAACCTTACCAAGGTTAGAAATCCTAGTGAACTCACGCCGAAAGGTGTGGGGCCTTCGGGCACTAGGACAGGTGATGCATGGTCGTCGTCAGTTCGTGGTTTGAATTGTTCCCTTAAGTGGGGTAACGAACGCAACCCCTATTGCCAGTTACAAGTGTCTGGCGAGACTGCTCCCTCACGGGAGAGGAAGGTGGGGATGACGCCAGATCAGCATGTCCCTTTGATACCTTGGGCTGCACACGTGATACAATGGACATTACAACAGGCTGCGACGGGGCAACCCTGAGCAAATCCTTATAAAGATGTCCTCAGTTGGGATTGAGGTCTGCAACCCGACCTCATGAACGTGGAATCGCTAGTAATCCCGGGTCAGCTATACCGGGGTGAATACGTTCTCAAGCCTTGTACTCACCGCCCGTCAACTCAAGGGAGCTGGGAGTGCCCGACGTCCTACGTTTCGTAGGCCTACGGTAAACTCAGTGACAGGGAGTAAGTCGTAACAAGGCACGGGTAGCGGAAGCTGTTCGTGGATTGATTCCAAACTTGGATGTGCTGGTATTTGCTTCGGCGAGTAACCAGTTACTTACAAGGTCGATCGAGTCGCTTCGGCGACAAAGAGACTCTGGCATTATGTCTCAAAAGAATGCTCGGTTTACCGGATGTCCGTACCGGTTTGGTGAACGGAACAAAAGAAAGTGTAGTATTTCACTACGAAGCAAAAAGCGCTCAGAAATGAGCGCTTTTTGCGTTATGGGAAGGGGTGGATAAGTAGTTGCATTTAGTATGAATATATGGTATAATAGAAAAAGGAGGTAAGCGCCATGATCGAAGAAATGACTGTGGGACAGAAACGGGAGCGCCAACTTCACATACTGCGAACTGTCACCGGAGTTGTCTGGATACTCGCAGCCCTAGGCCTCATAGGATGTCTGTTAGGCAAGGGTTCCTTCGCCCAAGGGGTCCAGTGTGCCGTGGTGTTGGTGCCGGCAGTCGGAATCTTTTGGGGCGCTGGTCGTGCCTTAAAAAGAGCAGGTGTACATTAACCCGAACAACTGTTAGTTCGGGTTTCTTTTTTCAGGATCGCAAAAAGCCGCGAGCGCATGCTCGCGGCTTTGAACTATTTTCCTGTCGCTCTTTGTGCTTCGGCCTGCTGGCGTTTCTGACTGCGGTTGTGTCCGTTCCCGCGCCGGCGTCTCCGTACCTTTTTCGGCCGCGCGATGCGCACCCGGGCGCGCACCTCACGATTTCCGGTTTCGCACGCGGGGCGGATAAAATCCCTCGGGCCTTCGAAGAACAAAGCGTGTACTCCCTATGAAAAGGCTTCCCGCCGCCCTGTACGGTAGCATGAAAGTTCATTTATTCTCAAGATGTTGAAAAGGGTGTGCAAGAAAAAAGGCGATGAAGCTGCGCCCTGTTTTATCGACCGGTGAAGATTCTCCATTTGACGTCTTTACTGGATAGAACTAGGCTAGTGGCAGTTGAGAGGGAGAGTAGGCCATGGTGAGTCACGTGTCTGACCGGAAAGATAGTAATGAGAAATGGCCTGGGGGAATTGCACTGGTAGTGTGGGTGTCTGCGGCAGTTGCCGCGTGGGGTCTTGTGGCCCTTATCATCTACTGCCTATAAACAGGATACAGTGCGTGAATTGCTCTTGAGTCTGACCTAGGCGTTTTGTCTAGGTCAGCTTTGTTTTTATAAATTGCCCGAAAGAAGCATTTCTGCTACTATTTTCTCACTTTTATTGCGCGCGTAGCTCAGTTGGTAGAGCATTCGACTGATACTCGAAAGGTCCTAGGTTCGATCCCTAGCGCGCGCACTGAACACAGTGAAGGAGCACGAACAAACAACGGGGTTGTTTGTGTCTAGGGATCGAAACCGTTGCGAGATATTTTTCAAGCTTGCGCGAAAAATATCCTCAACGGGTACTGAAGCTGTAAGCTTCGATCCCTAGCGCGCACTCAGGTAATAAAGAATAGCCCCTTTCTGGGGCTATTCTTTATTAGGAAGCAAACTGCTTTGCTTGCGTACCTGAGTGCGGAGCGGAGCCGTGCCGCTATGGCGGCGGACGAGCTGGGGTCGAGAGTGCTTAATATTTTTGGAATGGATGAACAAAAATATTTAGCAACTCGTGACCACTTACTAGATTTACCATCTTTCACCGCACTTTCATGGAAGACGTGCGACAGTGACTTTAGGTTGGGGGAGCTTACGTTTTTGGCGGAGGTGCTATGACCGTAATCGGGGTGACGGTGTCTGTTGATCTGCAGCGGGGAGAGAATGTTCTGCTGTCGAATCTCAATCATGCTCTGAAGCAGGCCTGTATGTTTGAGGCGCTCACGTGCTTCAGGATTAGGATCTCCTGGGACGAGTGGATGACGGTCCACGGAAGAAGAGTCTATGGTGAAATGGTGAGAATGATCGCACGGGACTTTCCTTTTAAGGTGGTGCCCGTGCTCTGCTGTTCTCCTACAATGGGGGATCGTCGGAAGAGTCGCAGGATAATCTCGCCGGAGTTTGCTGCGGCGTTTACCGATGAGGTGCTTGCGCAGTGGGAGCCGTATCTGGATGACTACGCCGAATTGTGGAATGGAGCTCCTCTCGGGCCTCAGTGGAGCCAGATTCTGCTCTCCATGGCAGGTGTGGTTAAGGCTCGGGGCCGGAAAGTGCTTTTGGGGGCTCGCCATGGACCTACAGCGACAGAGTATGCAGGTCTCAATAAACTACTGGAGCACGCAGATGCATTTGGCTTATGGTGGCGGCAGTGGCACCTTTCGGATCTCCACGGGATACGGCAGTCAGTGGCCGCTCCCGGCGGGAAGGGTGTCTTTTGGCTTACGGAGACGGAGTGCTTTGCGCGGGAGACTTCTGAAGAGTCGCTAGAACGTTTTCGCAGACTTCTTGCACAGCGGCCGCCGCGCATGTTTTGGCATCGGCTGCAGAATGAACCGGGGCAAAGTGACGGATTTCTCGATGAGCATGGGCGTCTTACACGGATCGGCGCCTATCTCCTCGACTCGGGGAACAGCTTAAACGATTCCCTGTGGAACGGGGATCCACAGCAGCCTATCTCGTATCGTTACCATTAACAGTTCTTTCCACGTCCTGCGCCGTCTCACTGAGACGGCGCTTTTTTAATTGAAGTTCAAGTTGAACGTCCCAAAGAGCGACGGCTTTATTTCTATCCTGCCTGTGCCTTTAAAAAATCTCTGTACAAGCCGGTCTGCAGCGGGCGTTTGCTTTGAGAAGATGATGTCCAGCTTTCCGCTTTCCTCAGTTTTGAAAAGTAACCGCGTGAGTTCCCGTACTGAATCTGAGGGGTCGAGCACAGGGATGGCCAATTCCTGTTCGAAGAGTTCCTTTACGAGCGGGTAGTGAGTGCATGCGAGTATTGCTGCGTCGGGGTTAAAATATTTTGCCTGTCTCACACCTGTACTAATGACTGCTCTGAGGGTCTCTTCTGGAGCATCTTCCTCTATCAATCGTGCAAGATCAGGAAGGGGAATGCCCACTGCTTCTATTTCATGTCGCTTAAACGCGTCGGCATAGATGCGAGAGCGTGCGGTTGCCTGCGTACCGAAATACACGACGCGCTTATACGGCTTCGCGGATGCAAGTGCTGGGGTAAGCATGTCGAGGATCTCAAACGTGCCCGTGCGCAATAGATCAGGTGGATGAGAGCGAAGCGCGACGGTAGCGCTGTTGCAAGCGACGATGATGTCCCGTGCTCCCTGTGCATAGAGGCGTCTGAGTGAGCCGGCGCAAAGGGTGGAGATCTCGGCTTCGCTGCGGGGACCGTAAGGAGCATTTGCTGTGTCGCCGAAGTAGCAGAAGTCGGCAGTGGGGAATGCATCGCGCAGTGTTTTAAGTACTGCGAGACCTCCTACACCAGAGTCAAAAACGCCGATCATGTGCCGTGGGAGAGATTTGAACTCTCATGGGGTTACCCCCACTGCGCCCTGAACGCAGCGCGTCTACCAATTTCGCCACCACGGCAATAGGGTTATGTTATAGCACTTCTAAAGCCTCTCATCCATCCCGACGACACAACTCTTTAAGCGTTTTTATATCAGGATTCCAGGTTTCTCCATCCCAAAATTCAAGGGGTTCAAAATTTGTTTTGTAGAGTCCCTTTTCTCCGTAGGCGGTACCGAGATAGAAATGCTCTCGTCCTGCTTCCTTGCTGTCGCGGATGCTGTCGAGCATAAGCCAGAGACCGAGAGATTGCTTCAGATAGGAGAGATCGTAGAAGGAATACCAGAAGTGCGTCATCTGCGTATCGGAGACTTCAAAGACATAACCGATAACGGTGTCGTCTTTTTTGTAAACGACGATATGGGAGATGAGTTTTAAGGAGAGGATGAACTCTAATCGCTCGCGTGGCATTGCGTTGCCGTGGCGAGCCTTGAAATACTCGAGACAGAAGGAGAGGAAGCTTTCGTCACGGCTATCAAATTCAGAGACGGGGATTCTTTCCTTGGTGAATTTCCCGTCATGCTTTTTGGCGATGCGGCGGTTCTCGCTCGTAAGGGTTAATGACGCAAGGGTGAGCCGTGCACTGCGCGCCATATAAAACGTGTCGCGTATATCCAGGGTTCCTGAGTAGGGGAGAAATCCGCGGGCGTAGAGATTCCCCAGGGAATCTTCCGCTTCACGAACGGCGAAGTTGCAGTAGCCAAACGAGTAGGTCTCGTAGGAGTGCCCGAATTCCCGGCTAAACTGTCGCATACGCAATCTTCGGGAAGCGAAGCTCCACAAGTCTAGGAACAGAGGTGATGAGGCCGCCTAAGTCGCCGGAGGTCAGGAGGAGAATAACATCATCGCTGTGCAAGCTCTCTGAGAGGTAGGCGAGCGCTTCCTCAGCCCTGTGTACCGGCTGTACGGGAATGCCGCTTTTGCGTACTCTCTCCACGATCTCTTCCTGTGTGAGCTGTTTGTGCGTCGTAGCGCCCTGGCTCGCGGGTTCGTAGATCACGACGTCGCCCGCGCCCTGAAAGACATCGTCGTACCAGTGGATGGCATCGGCGTTTCTCCAACTGAAGGTGTGGGGCTCAAAGATAACGACGAGGCGGCGTTCCGGATAGTGGAGCTTCACAGCTTCTATCGCGGAACGGGCTTTTTGGTAGGAGGATCCGAAACCTTCGTAGACAGGAATAACGGAGTCCTCGGTTTTGAGATCAAGGCGGCGGCGGATGCCTTTGAATGCGGTCACAGCGGCCTGAAGCTCATCGGGACTCAGAAGCTGTTTTTCGAGGAGCAGTGCTGCGACTCCTACAATATTTTGAATATTATGTTTTCCCAGCAGTGTAGTGGTGAGTGTGGTCACGGGCTCACCATTATGGGTGAGTGTAAATGAAGTCTCGCTGCCGTAGCTTACATCGCGTGCGGACCATTCACTCTCAGGATTCTTAAGACCATAGAGCACTGTCTTTCCCGGATGTGTGTGGGCGAGAGCGAGCGAGGAGGGCTCGTCAGCGCACGCCATAAGGAGGCCGTCAGGCGGAATGAGAGAGATCAGCGTCTTGAAGGGGAGCAGGTAATCGTTGTGTGTGGGAAAGACGTTCACGTGGTCGTGCTCTGCAGACGTGAGGAGTACGTCGTGCGGGTTGTAGTAGAGGAATTTGGACGTGGAGTCCCAGTTGGCTGAGGGATACTCATCGCCTTCGAGTACAAATGTGTTGCCGCCCCCGAGGCGCACGAGCTCACCCGTTCCCAACGGGAGAGCGCCAATGAGATAGCTCGGATCTTTGCCCGCGTGTTCAAGACAGAGGGCGAGGAGGGCTGTGCATGTCGACTTTCCGTAGCTTCCCGCCACGACGATGTTTGTTGTCCCTGCGGTGAGGCCCTCTAGTACTTCAGGAAAGGAGCGCACTGTCTTTCCGCTTGCAAGCGCCGCTTTTACTTCCTCGTTCTCCTCGGGGACGAGCTTCGCATTTTTGCCGATAACAATGAGGTCGGCATCCTGCGGGATGTTGCTTGCACGGTAGCCCTCGACCATGGGGATGTGGTGGAGTTCCAGGTAGTCGCTTACGGGAGGGTAGAAGCCGCTGTCGGAACCAGAAATCTCCCAGCCGGAGAGCTGGAGCAGGCGCGCTGTTCCTGCCATACCGACACCGCAAATGCCTATGAAGTGGGCCTTTTTCATCTCGCAAAGTATACCAAGGTAGCAGAGGCTTTTATAGGCCTTCTCGAGGCGTGGGGTTTGGTATACAGTGGGAGCTTATGCCAACGCTCTACATCGTAGGCACTCCCATCGGGAATCTCGAGGACATTACGCTCCGCGCCCTTCGTATTCTCAAGGAGGTGGAGGTTGTCCTATGCGAGGATACGCGCGTTACGAAACGGCTTCTCGCTCGCTACGAGATCTCCACCCCGGTCATGGCCTACCACGCACACAGCACGTCTGCTCAGCACAAGAAGATTCTGGATCTCTTGGCAGGGGGCAAAAGTCTCGCGCTTGTGACCGATGCGGGGACCCCGGGTATTTCCGACCCCGGTTCAAAACTCGTCGAGCTCGTCTACCAGGAATTTGACGGCGCGGTCCCCATCGTAGGAGTGCCGGGGCCGAGTGCACTCACCACGGCGCTCTCTGTGAGCGGCCTGCCGTCCTCGGAGTTTCTTTTTCTGGGTTTCCTGCCGCACAAAAAGGGAAGAGATAAATATGTTACGACGGCATTAGCTTCACCCTGTACCGTGGTGCTCTATGAGTCGCCTCACCGCATCGAGAAACTGCTCACGGCTCTGATCGATCGTGCGCCTGAGCGCACGATCGTGGTTGCCCGCGAGCTCACCAAGATTCATGAGGAGGTAAAACGCGGTACGCCCGGAGAACTTCTCGCCCTGCTTGTGTCAGAGCCCGAAAAGCGCCGGGGGGAATTTGTAGTCATGATTACTCCACAGTAGGCAGGGAGAGGGCGAGTACGTTATACTTGTGCCGTATATAACGTATGACAAAGGATCTGGTGATCATCGTGTTGGGAATCTGGGTAGCCGTTTTACCATTTCTCGGTTTTCCCAACAGCTGGGACCGCATTCTTTTTTTGATCTCTGGTTTCTCCATCTCTATTCTGATGTTTCTTCTGCGCCGCGATTTCTTTGCGTATGTTGAGCATCTGCGCCGCCGTAAGGATTCCAAACAGCAGACGGACAGCTACGTAGAAAAGGATCCCCGCGCTGAAGCCGCCCTGACTCCGGAGTCAGCGTCCGCGCCTTCGGTTGAAAAGACATCGGAAGAGATGCCACAGCAGCCCCATGAGTATGCCGAAGCAAAACCTGCAAAACGTGCCCGATCGTAGTCTTCTAAAGCGCCCCCTGGTGCTTTTTATTCTTGGAGTCATTGCGGCGGGAATACCGCTTACCTACGCTGCTTCTGATTTTACGAAGACCTCGTATAACGCTCAGGGAGAGATAGGTGAAGTTAAAGAAGGCGAGGAACCGCTCTCCACAAAGCCGCGCGTCACACACGTACCCCTACCTCCTGCGGTGAAGGCCATTTACATGTCGCAGTGCGTGGTGGGTACCAAAGATTTCCGGCAGGACCTCGTGGATTTGGTGGATGAGACGGAGCTCAACTCCATCATCATTGATATAAAAGACTACACGGGAAAGATTTCTTTCGATACCAATAATCCCAAACTCGCTCAGTCAGTGTCAGATCAGTGCGGCGCAACGGACATGCGCGAGTTCATCGAGTACCTCCACAGCAAAGACATTTTTGTAATTGGCCGTATTACGGTCTTCCAGGACCCGTTCTATTCGCTTCAACATCCGGAGCTTGCCGTTAAGCGTGCGAGTGATGGGGGTGTGTGGAAGGATCACAAAGGGCTCTCCTTTATTGATGTCGGTGCTCGGCCGTACTGGGATTTCGTGGTGGAGCTTACGAAGGAATCCTACAACCTCGGATTTGATGAGCTTAACTACGACTACGTCCGTTTTCCCTCGGACGGCAACATGAAAGACATTTATTTCTCTCATAGCCAGGGGAAGAGCAAACCGGAGGCGCTCGAGGCTTTCTTTGCGTATCTCAACGAGAAGGTGAAAGATCCAGCGCTCTACGCTGATTATGAACATGTAGGGCTTCCTAAAGGAACTCCCGCTGTGCCTGTCACTTCAGCGGATCTTTTCGGCATGACGACGACTAATACCGACGATCTCAATATTGGACAGGTCTTGGAGCGTGCATTGCCACACTTCGATTTCATCGCACCCATGGTCTATCCTTCGCACTACCCGAAGACATGGAATGGATTCTCCGATCCGAATAAATACCCGTACGAAGTTGTTTACACGGCAATGAAAGGGGGAGCGGACCGCGCAACTGCCACGACGACGACAGTGCTCTTTAACGGCGCCGTAGTGCTTTCCACGACTACTCCTGTCATATACGCAAAGCCCGTCTATGATAAGAAAAAGCTCCGCACGTGGATTCAGGATTTTGATTATGGGGGTAATTACGATGTGGCTGAAGTAAAAGCGCAGATAAAGGCGACGTACGATGCAGGCCTGGATAGCTGGATGATATGGGCACCATCAAATAGATACACGAGGGGAGCGCTCCTACCGGAGTAGACTCACGAATTACAAAGTATGGAGCATGGTTAAAACCCCCCCAAGGATGGGCTTTTTCTAGATATTGACAATTGAATATAATTTGTGGTATAATGAGAAAGAATAGTTAGGTACCTGGATTGGCCGGGTGCTCTTGAAACGGAGGCGTGAATGCTTGAGGTAACCCTCGATAACCAGTACTTTCTGTTGGGAGTACTAGCGGTGCTCTCTCTGGCCCCCCTCTCTTCGGAGATTTGGGGTTGGAACATGAAGAGCGGTCCACAGGGGTGGCCCATTCTGATTGTGTTCTCGATGCTCTGCATGATCCTCATCATCGAAGGGGTCGTCCGAGTGATGTACCAGGATTTCGGTGGTTCTGGCTCGGCCGTGTTGGGCGTCCTCATCGGCGCTGCAGCTGGTTTGATTACCGGCCTCCTGCTCGCCAAGCTCTGTCAGATGGTCCAGCGTCGCTGGAAAATCATCTAGGTTCGCCCGAAGCCTTTAAATTCGGGAGCCCCGCAGAATCTGCTGCGGGGCTTTATTATTTTCTACAATTAGAACTTCAAGTTTCGGTTCGTTCTTTCTAATCCTATTTACCTCGATTAATCGAGGTAAATAGGATTCCCTGAAACAAAAAGTTTCCAAGTATCGGTCTAGGCATCAACTCTTCAAGACATGTTTCCAACGGCCCCTGCCTCGCGGCGGCAGTCCCGCCTGCAAAAGCTTCTCTATGAATCCAATAACCGCATCTGCGTCGAGGGCCTTATGTCTTCGGCAATATGTTTCGATGGAAGGAAAAGTTCGCGCTCGTTTTTTCCTCCAGATGAGCGTAACCGTTGACGAACTGACTTTGAGTGTTCTCTCTATCTGCTCGAAGGTGTATCCATACTCGAGCATGACCACAATAGCAAGTCGCTTTGCAAGCATTATGCGCTCTGAGTTTGTCATAAGTTCCATCACAAGGGAGTGAGCCTGCCTGGCTGTGTTAGCTTCCATAATAAAGGTGAGGAACTGCTCACTGAGTTCTTTCACGACCTGCTTTTTAGGGGTGCGTTTGGAAATATGCGTCACAATAAATATATGCTAGCTAATTTACCTCGATTAATCGAGGTAAATACTCACTCTTGCTACAGATACTTGCTGTTTTACATACGCTATTTGATATACTTTAAGCATCTATGCCTCCCTTTCGTGAAGATACAGAACGAGTAACCTACTTTGCCGAGACCGATGCTCGGGGCAGGAAGGTGCGTTTCGGCATTAAGGCAAAGGATCGCCTGCGCCACATGTACATCATCGGCAAGACGGGCATGGGTAAGTCCACACTGCTTGAAAATCTTGCCATCCAAGACATCCAAAACGGCGAGGGACTTGCCTTCATCGATCCGCACGGCTCCACAGCAGAGAAGCTTCTTGAGTACGTGCCAGAGCACCGCGTCAAAGACGTACTCTACTTCGCGCCGTTTGATATGGATAACCCGGTGGGCTTCAATGTCATGGAGGACGTCGGCTACGACAAGCGCCATCTGGTGGTCTCGGGACTCATGAGCGCCTTCCACCGCATTTGGGAGGACGCGTGGTCGGCGCGCATGGAATACATTCTCTCCAACACACTGCTAGCCCTCCTTGAGTACCCCGATTCGACACTTCTGGATGTGAATCGCATGTATACCGACAAGAGTTTCCGCAAGAAGGTCGTGGAGTACATCACGGACCCCATCGTGAAGCGCTTCTGGGCAGAGGAGTTTGCCGGCTACTCGGACCGCTATACGCAGGACGCGACGCCGGCCATTCAGAACAAGGTGGGGCAGTTCACGAGCAATCCTTTGGTGCGCAACATCATCGGCCAGCCGAAGTCGTCCTTTGATATCCGCCAGATGATGGATGAGCGGAAGATTCTCATCGTGAATCTCTCAAAGGGAAGAATCGGGGAGACCAACGCGAACCTGCTGGGCAGTATGCTCACAACGAAGATCTATCTCTCCGCGATGTCGCGCGCCGATTTGCCTGAGGCGACAAAGAACAAACTGCCGAGCTTTTATTTCTATGTAGACGAGTTCCAGTCTGTGGCGAACGATTCCTTTGCGGACATTCTCTCGGAGGCACGTAAATACAAATTAGCGCTCATCATTGCGCACCAGTACATCGAGCAGATGGAGGAGAATGTCCGCAACGCCGTCTTCGGCAACGTTGGTACGACGATCTCGTTCCGTGTGGGGCCGTTTGACGCTGAGACTTTGGAGACGGTATTCCAGCCGCAGTTTATGGCGGCAGACTTGGTGAATCTGGGCTTTGCGCAGATCTACCTCACGCTCATGATCGATGGCATCGGCTCACAGCCGTTCTCAGCTACGACGATTCCTCGCATTACGGAACCCCGTCTCTCGTATGCTGATCATGTCATGGCGAACACCCGGAAGGTGTACGGCCGGCCTCGCACGCAGGTGGAAGCGGAGATCACTGAGCGCAACAAAGTAGTGGAGGTTGAGAAGCCTGCCGTCAAAGCTGCGGGGGGTGCAGCACAGCCTCGAGATCGACGGGAGGGAGGAACCCCTCGGGAAGCGATGGCAGCTCGTCCGCGAAACGAGGGAGGCGCACCGCGTCCGCCTCGCCCTCAGAACCCTCCCTCAGAGCGCCCCGCACTCTCACAACAGCAGGCCGTTTCACTTAAGGATCTTTTAAAGCAGAAGACAGAAGCTGGGAGCACTCCGAAGAATGACGCCCCGCAGCCTGCGCCGCAGACGCGTCAACCTGATCCGCGTACGCATAATACGGCAAAAGATGCTACGCCGGAGAAGCGCGAGGAGCTCCGTTCGATTCTTGCCAACCTTTCGAAATCAGTACAGGCCGCCGAGCAGAAAAAGCAGGAGCACAAGAGGCCTGAGAGCAGAGCGCCCCAGCCGGAGAAGAATCCGGTGCAGGCTGCCCCTCCGCCTTCTTCTGAGAAACCTTCAAGCGGCGTATCCCCCGATGAGCTCAGGAAACTGCTGAAGGTGGACGGCGATTAACAGCTTCCCTATGTCTCGTACGTTTGCGCTCAGTCTTCTCTTCCTCGCACTGCCCTCCGCGGCATCCGCAAACGTTATCATTACGGAGATCATGTACGATCTCCCGGGCACCGACACGGGCCGGGAGTGGATTGAGGTGCGCAATGAGGGTTCTGCTGATGTTGATCTTTCGGCGTACAAACTTTTTGAAGCGAACACGAATCACAAGCTGACGTCGGTCGCAGGAGGAGTGACGCTTGCTTCGGGAGCGTATGCTGTCATCGCTGACAACACGGAGAAGTTTCTGCTCGACAACGCGGGCTTCAGCGGCGTGCTGTTTGACAGTGCATTCTCGCTTGCCAATACGACCGAGACGCTCATTCTTAAAAACGGAGATGCTGAGGAGGACAGCGTCACGTACTCGTCGGAGAGCGGTGCCGCAGGCGATGGGCAGACGCTCCAGCTCATAGGGACAAGCTGGGAGACGGGGAATCCCACTCCTGGAAGAGATAACGTTGCCAGTGCTCCACCTGTGCCTGAAGAGGGAGAGGAGGAAAATCAGCAGGCTTCGACTTCGACCACATCTGCGACGCAGACCACGGCACCGCCTCCTGCGCCGCTCGCTGAACCTGTCGATGATCTGGGGATTCCGCTTACGATGACGGTCAAAGCAGGGACCGATCGCGTTATGATTGCCGGTGCATCGGAGCTCTTCAGAGCTCAAGCATTCAGAAAAGATGGCGTAAAGCAGAACAACGCGAAGTATCGGTGGAATTTCGGCAATGGGTTCATGCGGCACGATCAAGAAGTCTTTTTCCAGTACAACTATCCTGGGAAATATGTCACCGTTGTCACTGCGGAGGGGCCGAATGACTCGAAAGCATTTGCGCGGTTTGCGGTTACGGTGGAGCCCGCACAGCTTGCTGTGGTGGGGGCGGATGCTATAGGAATCACCGTAGCCAACCACGGCAAGCGGGAGCTCAATCTTTCACGATGGAGCCTGCGGGTGGGCGATCAGCATTTTTACTTGCCGGAGGATACAATCATTCTTCCCGGGACTGACGTGCTCTTCCCGAATGAGGTGACGGGGCTTAGTCCGCACAGCGATGAGAGCGTTGCCCTTGTGTATCCGAATGGAAAAGATGCAACTACATACGGAGAGCAGGCGGCGCGTGCCACAGATAAAGTAGTCGCTGTCACGACGGCGAGCTATCCTCCGGTTGAAACTGCCGAACTGAAGGGGAAGGAGAGCGCCGTAGTGCGTGTAGCTGAAGGTACAGAGTGGACTGAATCCGAGACACTGCTTCCCGCGGTTATTAAGGCAGAGCCGAAGAAAGACATGGTGCCGTGGTTTCTGGGACTTATGGTGCTTATCGTTGCGGGACTTGTGGCGCTCTTTATGATTCGCAACAAGCTCGAGGCGACCTCGGTGCACGGTTTTGAAATTATTGATGCCACCCCATCGTCTCCGCGCCTGCCCATGGTCGTGGATGATGTCTCAAAAGAGTCGCACAAGTGAGATTGTGCTTTTTCACGATAAGTTCATACTGAAGGTAGCTTTGAGGGAGGTGCGATCATGCGTCGACCAAGCAGCAATCGTTACCATCTGCCCCGGCCAATCCGATTTTTGTGTGCCCTGCAGGCAACCTGCATGGGCTTCTGGTTGGGGTCTGAGGGTTCAGACCTGGTGCGGGCAGCCTGGGGTGACTATTGAGGGAGTAGGCTCATGGCACGACGACGGCGAGGGCAAGAACCACGGAGTCCTCCGGCGCTTATGCTCTGGAGTGCATTCCCGCTTATGAACCTTCTGGATCAGATGAGCGCCATGTTCGTCGAGGCCTGGTATCGATCAGTTCTGATGCCGGTCTGTTTCGAACATCAGGCTCAGCATCTAAGTCGGAGCATGGGGCTGGGCTCGGTGGGTTCTTCTGCTGAAGAATAGAGTGACACCATCTTAGGAGGGGTTGTGATGAATCACAGCCCCACCTTTTCGTTTAACTTCTCAATTTCTCAATTTTGGGTAGTATTGCTTTCATGGCTGAGGGAACACAGAGGATTGTCCTCGTAACCGGCGGAGCCGGCTTTATCGGCTCTAATCTTGTAGAGGCGCTCCTTAAGCGCGGGGATAGAGTCATTTCGCTGGATAATTACTTTACAGGAAATGAAGCGAATCATCTGGAGGGAGCGGTTTATGTGCGTGGTCACACCAAAGATATTGCAGGACTAATCAATGAGACTCCCGATCTTGTCTACCACCTCGGCGAGTATGCCCGTGTAGAGAAGAGCTTTGACGACAGTGAGGCGGTGTTTGATCTCAATATTATAGGAACTCATGCGGTACTCGAATTTTGCCGCGCAAAAGGAAGCAAGATTGTTTACGCTGGTTCAAGTACAAAGTTCAGTGATAATGGACTCGGTCGCCACCAAAGTCCGTACGCTTGGAGTAAGGCCTCTAACACGGATCTCGTAGCGAATTACGGATCATGGTTCGGTCTTCCTTACGCTGTAACATATTTTTATAACGTGTATGGCCCTCGAGAGAGATCAGGTTCTTACGGAACGGTAATTCAGATTTTTAAGGAACAATATGAGGCGGGCAGACCGCTTACGGTGGTTGCGCCAGGAACACAGAAGCGGAATTTTACTCATGTGGCTGATATAGTCTCGGGTCTCTTGCTCGTGGGTGATAAAGGGGAGGGGGGCGAGTACGGTCTCGGCTCCGAAGAATCCTTTTCGGTACTCGATATTGCCCGGATGTTCGGTGCTCCCATTGAAATGCTCCCCGAGCGACGAGGTAATCGTTTGAATTCTACGGCACACACGGAGAAGAGTCGTGCCTTGGGGTGGTCAGCGACACACCGGATTAACGACTACATAAAAGCTGCAATCGCACGGACATGAAGCGGGTGCTCATTTTTTCTCTCGCATATTGCCCCTACGTGGGTGGGGCAGAGATCGCCATTAAGGAAATTACTGATCGTATTCCACGCGAAGATATAGCCTTTGACATCATCACTCTTCGCATGAACAAAGATCTTCCGCTCGTTGAGAAGGTCGGCAATGTTCGAGTGTATCGAGTGGCGGGCTTTGATAAGCGAAACCCAGCATATTCCGAGCTTGTTCAATTTCCGTTTTATCTCAATAAGGTGCTGTTTCCGTTACTCGCTGCTCTCGGTGCTTACCGTCTCCACCGTCGTTTCCGCTATGACGCATTTTGGGCAATGATGTCATATATGACTTTTCCTATCATTCTCTTACGCCTGATGGGGTTTCGTATTTCGTATATGCTTACGCTTCAAGAAGGCGACCCTTTTGAACATGTATTTGATCGTTGGTACATTCGTTTTGTAAGCCCGCTTTTAAAGCAGGGATTTAGGAAGGCTGCTGTGATACAAACCATCTCGACATTCTTAGCAGGATGGGCGCGGCAGATGGGCTTTAAAGGACCACTCGAGGTTATTCCTAATGCAGTAAATACTGCGCATTTCTCTCGGCTATACAGTAATGAGGAGCTTGGTGTCATCCAGAAGAGGTGGGGTAGAAAAGAGGGCGATGTCACTCTTATTACTACGTCGCGTCTGGTTAAGAAGAATGCGGTGGACGATGTGATTCGTGCGCTTGCGTACCTTCCCGCCCACATTCATTTTGTGGTGCTCGGAATTGGTCCTGATGAGGACATGCTCAAAAAGCTTGCGGAGGAATCCTCGGTGGCAGACCGGGTTCATTTTCTCGGACAGGTGGATCATGCTGATATACCCAAATACCTCAAAGCTTCCGATATCTTTATACGTCCCTCACGCTCCGAGGGTATGGGCAACTCGTTTGTAGAAGCTATGGCAGCTGGCCTTCCCGTTATAGCTACACAGGAAGGAGGAATAGCTGATTTTCTTTTTGATGAGAAACGAAATCCTGACAAGCCGACGACAGGGTGGGCCGTGGACGCTGATGCTCCAGAACAGATTGCAGAGGCCGTGCGCGATATCATGTCGCGACCTGAGAAAGTACATGCAGTTACGAGAACTGCTCACGAGCTTGTCACGCAAAAATACGACTGGGATCTCATTGCGCGGGATATGAAGGAAAAAGTCTTCGTTCCACTGTTGCAGCTCTCATGAAAATCCTTATTGCGACAGGGATATACCCGCCCGATATCGGTGGCCCGGCGACCTATACGAAGCTGCTCGCTGATGAATTGCCGCAGTATGGAGTTTTGATACACGTGCTGAGTTTTGGATCTGTGCGCCGTTTCCCACCTGGTATACGGCACATGTTTTACTTGTTTCAATTGCTCCGACATGGCACAGGCGCCGATCTCATCTACGCGCAGGACACTGTGAGTGTAGGCGTACCGGCCGCTGTGGCCGCTTTTCTCCTGAGGAAACCGCTCTGGGTTCGTGTACCGGGTCACCACGAGTGGGAACAAGCGGTACAGCGGTTCGGAGTTACAGCGACACTCGATGAGTACTTAAAGCAAGCATCGTCCAGTTTTCTGCTTCGTCTCATGCGCTTTTGTATGAAAGCAGTGCTTTCAGGAGCAGAGCAGATCATTGTGCCGAGCCGCTATCTCAAGGGTGTTGTGATGAAGATGGGTAATCCTGAACAGAAGATTGCGGTGATCTACAGCAGTGTGAATGTCCCCCACGTTACAAAATCAAAACAGGAACTTAAGACTGAACGGGGACTGTCGGGCAGAGTCATTGTCAGCGCCGGCCGGCTCGTTCCATGGAAGGGTTTCGAGGCTCTGATTACCGCATTTTCAAGACTGCATGCCGCAGTGCCCGACACTCGTCTCGTTATTGCAGGGGAGGGTCCGCTTCGGCCGAGGCTAGAGCAGCAGGTCCGCGCGTTAGGGTGTGCTGAGGAGGTCGTCTTTACGGGGCGACTGCCCCAATCTGAGCTATTCGCATATCTCACAGCCGCTGATGTGTTTGTACTCAATACCGCGTACGAAGGTCTGTCTCACCAGCTGATCGAAGTGATGCTGCTCAAAACCCCGATCATCACGACACCAGTCGGCGGTAACCCGGAACTCATCCAGGATGGGGTGGAGGGTGTCTTTGTGCCCTATAATGATGCTGAGGCGTTTGCTGAGTCGATGCAGCGGGTACTTGAGGACGAAGCCTATCGCGAACATCTCGTCACCGCTGCGCACGAGCGAGGGCTCATCTTTACTTCCGGGCAGTCGGTACCGCAGTTACTCGAACTTTTGAAACAGCATGGTTATCGTACATAAAATTTTTCCATGAAAGTTTTGATGATTTCCACTGACCGGAAGATTTTTGAACCGGATAGCCCGGTGCGGCGGCGGATGATTGAGTACGGGGCACTTTTTGAACAGCTCCACATCATTGTCTTTACTCAGCAGTCCAGAGGCTATGCGTTTACCCAGATTGCAGAAAATGTATGGGTGTATCCTACGGATTCGTGGATGAAACTCGACTACGTCTACGATGCTCTTCAGGTAGCACGTCACGATCTTGTCATACAGGGAGAATTTACACCAGATATCGTGTCTGCACAGGATCCTTTCGAGGCCGGGCTTGTGGGGTGGCTCATAGCGCGCCGATACAAGCGGAAACTGCAGCTGCAGGTGCATACCGATATCTATGATCCGTTGTTTAAAAGCAGTCTGCTGAATCGGCTGCGACTCCTGATCGCAGCGTTTCTTCTGCCTCGTGCGCAGTGCGTGCGAGTCGTCTCAGCACGTATTAAATCAGAGTTCTTGCGCCGTTATCCGGTGCTTGCCGGGAGAATCGTTGTGCTCCCTGTATACGTTGATATGGAATATTACCGGACGGCTAAACCCACATTTGATCTCCACGAGAGATATCCGCAGTTCTCATTCATTATTATGATGGCGTCTCGGCTGACGCCAGAGAAGAATTATGCTGTTGCCGTTGAAGCCTTTGCTGAAGTGGTAAAGCGATATCCACGCACGGGGCTTGTTATCGTGGGGAGCGGACCGGAGGAGTCACGGATACGCAGATTAGCAGCTGAGCGCGGCGTTCTCTCCTCAATAATCTTTGAGGGGTGGCAGGATGACCTGCTCTCTTATTACAAAACGGCGAATCTCTTCCTGCACACCTCTCGCTACGAGGGATACGGGATGGTGCTTGTCGAAGCCGCGGCGGCGGGCGTTCCCATCGTGAGCAGTGACGTGGGGGTGGCACGGCAGTTGGCGCAGGCACGCGGGGATTCTTTCGTGTGCGGGCCAGATGACGTTGCCTGTTTCGTGCGGCAGATCAGTGACTACATCGGGAATCCGGAGCGCCGCGCCTTTTCGCGCCTTAATCAGGACAATGATCTGCAGGGCGTTATTTATGAAAGCAAGGAGTCCTACCTTCTGGCGTATCGTGAGGCTATGGAGGCGTGTTTTGCCCTGCCTAAGGACGCGTCTGCATGAGGCTCCTCTTTATCACGCAGAAAATAGACGAACGCGATGGACCACTGGGATTTGTGCACGGGTGGGTCAAAGCGTTCGCGTCCCGGTATGAAAAAGTGACGGTCATATGTCTTGAACAGGGAGCCTCTACGCTGCCAGAAGCAACAGCGGTCCTCTCCTTAGGCAAGGAGACACACCGTTCTCGTCTGCAGTACGTCGTGCGCTTTTACAAGTACATCGTGCGTCTCCGCAGAGATTACGATGTGGTGCTGGTGCATATGAACCAGGAGTATGTACTTCTAGGAGCGATTCTGTGGAAAATGCTCGGCAAGCGTGTGGGGTTTTGGTACAACCACACGCATGGGGGTTTTCGAACGAAAGTCGCCATGATGTTAAGCGATGTGGTCTTTCACACTTCTCCCTATGCTTTTACAGCGTGCGCATCTCATTCACGGCGTATGCCTGCGGGAATCGACGTGGAACAGTTTGTCGATGAAGATTCAAATCGTGATGAAACAGAAGTCCTGTTTATTGGAAGAATAGCTCCGATCAAGGGACTTCATGTGCTTGCTAAGGCAGTGGGGTTGCTCTCTCACGATACGCCTTTGCACTTGACGGTATACGGGGCAGCGCTCCCTGAAGATGCGCAGTATGCGGCTGGTATCCTTTCGGAAGCGCCTTCACGATCTCTTTTTAATCCCGCAGTACCTAATGTACAGACGCCGCCTCTTTATCGTAAAGCGGGGATCTTTGTGAATTTAACTCCGGCAGGAAACTATGATAAAACCGTACTCGAAGCTATGGCCTGTGGTGCTCTGCCTGTCGTTTCGAGTCCTGCCTTTAATGATGCTGTTCCTGGAGATTCCCGCTTTGTAGAAAATAATCCGGCAAGTCTCGCAAGTGCACTCGAAGCGATTTACCGTCTGCCTGCAGAAGAAAAAGCATCCCGCCGCCGTAAGAATCGCGCCTATGTGTGTGAGCGGCATAGCCTTGAGGTTCTCACAGAGGCTTTAGAGCATAACCTCATGAGGTTATAAGCTATGAATGTGGAGCAATTTATTAAAGAAAAAACACGGCTCATCAGCGAGCGCAAACGGGTGCTTGACGTTGGTGGGGGAGAGCGCTTTCAGAAATGGCTGGCCCCGTACCGGTCATACTTTGAGGGTGTGGATTACAAGACGTTTGATTACGATTCAAACTCAGGCGCAGATATCGTGGGCGATATTCACGCCATGCCGCTTCCCGACGGATCGGTGGACGGCATCATCTGCCACTCCGTGCTCGAACATGTACGTGACCCTGTGAAAGCGATGCGAGAGCTTCATCGCATCCTCGTCCCTCACGGAGCTCTGTTTCTGCACGTGCCGTCTATCTATCCCTACCATGCGCGCAAGGGTGTCTACCCTGACTATTGGCGGTTTTTTGACGATACGCTCGATGTACTCCTTGTTGGGTTTAAGGACATCGAAATAGTAAAGCGGGGGGGTTATTTCACGGCGCTGTCATTCTTTGTCCCGCTGCAGCACCGTCTTCGTTTTATACTCAATCCGCTTGCTTCACTCTTGGATCGTCTGTTTAAGACTGAACGAAGAACTACTACGGCCGGCTATTACATCTATGCCATCAAAGAGTAAACAGACTCTCACGATAGTGTATGTAAGCAATACACGCCTTCCGACGGAAAAAGCTCACGGCCTGGCTCTTGCCAAGCTCTCTGAGGCATTTGCCGATGTGGGTCTAAGCGTCGACATCGTTGCGCCGTTGCTGTGGCGAAAGCGCGGTGCTGACTATTTTGACTACTACCGCGTGAAGCGCAATGTTCGTCTCACATTCCTGCCGACCATCGACCTTATCCCTCTTCATGTGGTTCGGCGTTTTGCTTTTGTACTGCAGATGCTGGCGTTCTCCCTTGCCGCGTATCTCTATTGTAAGTTCCATTACCGTGGGCGGAGCGATGTGGTCTTTTTCTCACATGATTACATCCCGCTCTACTTTCTCTCCTTTCTTCCGCAGCCCATTTTCTATGATATACATCACTTCCCTGGGACCAATTTTATGTATGAGCGCGTGCTATCAAAAAGCCGCATCGTGGCAGTTCAGACGAAATGGAAGATTCAGGCGCTTTCCAAACAGTTCCGGATCGAGCCTCATCGCGTTATCTATTGGCCTAACGGAACTGATGTAGAAGCCTTTGCCCGTACAGAGACCGTGCGTGAAGCGAGGAGAGCACTTGGCTTGCCGGAAGAGGGACGCTTCATTGTGTATACAGGCCAGCTTTTTCAGTGGAAGGGGGTTCAGACCGTTATCCGTGCTCTGGAGTTTCTGCCCGTTGACGTACATCTCTACTTGGTTGGCGGCGCTGCAGAGGATGTCGAGCGCATTAAGCGTGAAGAACCATGTGCATATGATCCTCGTCTGCATTTCATAGCTTCACAGCCTCACGAGACAATGCCGCTGTGGCTGCGCGCCGCCGATGTGCTGGTGCTCCCCAATACGGCAACACAGAAGGTCTCGCGATGGTATACCTCGCCCATGAAACTCTTTGAGTATATGGCCTCAGGACGCCCGATGGTCGCTTCTGATATTCCTTCCATCCGGGAAGTTGTGTCTGAGGCCGATGCTTTTTTCGCTACTCCTGACGATCCCAATTCGTTTGCCGCACAGATTGAGCAGGCACTCAGCAACAGCACTGAAGGAGAACGAAGGGCCGTGCACGCTCAGGAAGCAGTGCGGCAATTTAGCTGGCGAGAACGGGCGTTGCGATTGAGCGATCACTTTAAAACGCTATGACAACACGCCGTCTCCAGGTCCTCAGCTGGGCACTGCTTTTCTTGAGTCCACTTTTTCTGCCGGTCTTTGTCCTGCTAACCTACGTTCGCGCGAGGGGAGATAGATCTCAACGTATTCTCGTTATTCCGCAATTGACGCGGGTGGGAGATCTGGTTTGTGCTACACCTGTCTTCAGGTCGCTCAAGAAGCAGTTTCCCGGCGTCCATGTGACGGTGCTTATATCCAAAAAAGTGGGAGGGATTCTCAAGAATAATCCCCGCGTCGATGAAGTGTTGTACCTCGAGGATTACAAGCAGAGCTTTCTTGCGCTGGTTGTGTTGGTAGCGTGGAAACGATTCGATATCGGCATATCTCTCTCAGGTACGTTCTTTGCAAATATCTTGTGTTTCTATGGTTGTATACCCCTCAGAGTAAAACTCAAGCAGCGGCACATACCGTGGGGCGAGCGGTTTTCGAATTGGATGACTAATGTAAAGGTCGCTTACGAAGAAGGGGAATACATTCCTGATTTTTATGCGAAACTGCTCGCTCCGATCGGTGTTATGTCGTACGAGGCTTTGAAAGAGGTTTTTGTGAGAGACGAGGATAGGAAGGTGATTTCTCACTTGCTCTCTGAGGCTCCCACGGAGCTTCTGGTCGGACTGAGTCTTAGTGCCGGTAATGCGGTTAAGGAGTGGGGAGACGATCGTTTTTTTAAACTTGCGGAGGCGCTCATTGCGGACTATGGCGCCACTATTCTTGTCATTGGTGGGCAGAATGAGTGCGAACGCATCGATGCGTTCATTGCTCGCAGTAATCACCAGGATCGCTATATCAAGGCGTGCACATGCACGCTTGAGGAGCTTCCGGCTCTTATGGAGCGCTTGGATCTCTATGTTGCCGTAGATACTGGCCCTATCCACATCGCACACGCGCTTAAGGTTCCGCTTATCGATATTGTAGGTCCCGTGAACTACACGGAGCTCAGCCCCCGCGGAGAGAGATGTGTCCTCGTAAAGCCCGATCCGCCTGTAGAGCCAACCATTTTTGCCTTTCGAGAACCTGGAGATCCATCATTAACGAAGCGCGCGCTAGATAATACACAATCTCTGAGAGTGCTTGAGAGTGCGATAACTCTGCTTAAAGAAACAGGTATACTGTACGGACGTTCCTAGGTGCTTTAATATCAGAGTTTTGATATGGATTCCCAAGAAAACAGCGTCTCTTTATCACGCAAACATTACAACGTCCGATATCCGTATACTCGTGAAAATGAGAAGGCAATGCGGGGTCTCGAACAGCAGGTCTCTAACATGTTTGATTTGGCGCATGAGACGCCGGAGACTACCCAGGGTAAGACGTGTCTGGAGCTTGGTTGTGGTACGGGAGAAGAAACGTTTCTGTTAGTCAAAAAATATGGTTTGCAGGTGACGGCAATTGAGCTTAATGAATCTTCCCTTGTCCTCGCGCGCAAATTAATGGAGGATTACAATTTTACCGACAAAGTGACGTTTCTAAACCAAGATTTGCATTCCTTTGATCTTGGAAGTAATGTGCAATTTGATTTTGTGTTATCGAAAGGGGTCATTCACCATTTGCACACGCCTTCGCGAGCCGTGCTAAAGGCGCTTTCGCATCTTCGCCCAGGTGGCAAGTGCATGTTTCGTGTCAATTGGCTCTATGGATGGATGTTCAAGAAGGATACATTAGTAAATTTTGCGATGCTGAAGCTTCTCAATATTTTTATTCCTGATCGAGGAAAGAGGATGTCTGTAGGAGAGCGTTGGTTCTATAACCGGCGTTCTAAGGGAGGTGGGTTGGAGAAGCAGCTTGTCATCGAAGATATATTCGGGAGCGTCTACAAACCTATGCGCCTGGTCACCTTCCTTAAATGGTTTAAGCAAACTGGAGTTATCTACCGGAATAGTTATCCCAATCACGCCTTGAAATCCTTACTGGAGATTGACTATAAATTCTCTCGACCGCGGGAGGGTGAACGGTTAGCTCGAAAGATCGTACGCTTATTGGTCTTAAAGACAGGTCTTGCTGATCTGTTTAGGAGCTCCTCTTTTCTCTCTCGGACATTGGTACAATTTCTTTATATGTTTATATTGCGAAATCAACTCACGCTTATCGTGATTGGTCAAAAGAAGACTGAGGAGGAAGTTACTTAGTGAGCAGTACGAGGATGTTTTCGGCGGGGAAGAGGCGTGACCATCCGCTGGCCTCATAGAGGCGTTGTGCTCGCGGGCTTCTGTTGACGATGGGCTCCACCAAGCGGTTGAGGATCAGGAATTTTGACCACCTCTCGAACGTTAGGTGCGCGCTGCTTTTTGCGCTGAAGTGAAAATCGAAGTAATACTCTCGCTCCTTGCCTTTGGATGTACGGGTGTTGTGGACAAAGAAATCAAAGGTTTCAACGGAGAATCGTTTCTTGTGCGTCGGGTCAATGAAGTTGTTGCGGGACGTAAAGTGCGGCACACGAATGGCAACAGTGCCGCTGTGCGCGAGGATGCGGTGTATCTCGCGCAGAAGGGGGATGTACTCGACGTGCTCGAGTACATCCTGGCAAAGCACGTGGTCAAAGGAGCCGTCTTCAAAGGGGAGGGGCAAGCTGTTGAGGTCATGGACTATATCAACGCCGGGGAGCGGTGCTGAATCGAGGTTGGTCCAGCCAGCTTTGATGTCGTGGCCGCAGCCGAGGTTGAGTCTCCGCGGCGCTTCTTGCTTGCTCATGGGTACAGTTATATCCTGAGCACGTTACCTCGGCAACACGCAGTCTCGGGGATCTCTGAATGAAAATTGCCATCATTGTTCGTAAGCTTACTATCAAAGGCGGGACTCAACGTCAGGCCCTTTATCTTGCCAAGATTCTCAAGGAGCGCGGTCATGACGTAACGCTCTACACGTTTGCGCTTGATCGCGCCGCCTGTTTCTCTGATCTCCTTGAAAATATGCCGGTTGTCGTGGCGCCTGTGGAGCGCTCCTCCCCAGGGCTAGGAGCGCTCGGCTCGTTTTTCGCTGAGCTTCGTGCGGCCGCGGCGCTCGCACACCGTATACCTCCCGATACACAAATTCTTAATCCTCAGGATCAGGTAAGTTACAAGGTGGCCGCTTACTTTAAGAAACGCATCAATCCACGAGTGCCTTCTGTGTGGTCGATGAATGACATGCCGACGAGGTACTGGTTTTACTGGCGGGAGAATGAGTGTGAGCCGAAAGCGCTCCCCTGGTACAAGCGCATAGCGTACAAGCTGTATGACGCTTATGACACTTACCGGTTTATCTGTCCACAGGACGTAATCTCCGTGTTGGGAGAGCGGGACCGCGGGTGGGTGCGTGAGGCGTTTCGCAAAGATGCAGTGATCATCCGTCCCGGAGTCGATGTCGCATCCTTTCCTTATGTACCCCGGAAGACCATAGCCAAGGACCGCATTCGGCTGTTGATGACGGGCATCTTCTTTTCGCACCGTCGCTTTGAGGACGGCATCGAGGCGGTGCGCTCGCTCCGCAAGAAGGGGTGCAATGTTTCACTTACCATCGTGGGGGCGTATACCGAGGACAATATCTACTACAGGAAAATGAAGCAGCTGGTCGCCTCAAACAACCTGGAGCCCTTTGTGACATTTGCAGGGAAGATCACGGAAACAGAGCTTACGAAGATGTACCAAACGCACGACATTTTTCTTTTTCCTAACCACATGCAGTCTTGGGGGCTTGCCGTGTTTGAAGCGCTTGCGTCGGGGCTTCCAGTTGTCATCTCGCGTACTGCGGGAGCGAGCGAGGTGCTGCGCGATGGCGAGACCATGCTCGTGGTCCCGCCCAAGTCTCCTGGAGCTATTGCGGAAGCTGTAGAGACATTGGTGCGTGATCCCGCACTGTATGAAAGACTCAGTCGGCAGGGGAGGGTGTTTCTCGATACTGAGCTTTCATGGACATCTTATGCGGATGCCATGGAGGCATGCTTTACTAGCGTGGTGCAGACACCATGAAGACGATTCTTTTGAGTATTTCCAATCCAGCAATCTATCGCAACTTTGGATTATTTCCCAACGCTGTGCTCGAGCAACTCAGTCGCGAAGCCAACGTGTTTCTTGTTGTGGTTGTGAAGAAAGGTCTGACGTTTGGTATTAAACCCATTCCGGGGAGACTCGTCATCGAGGAGGTAGAGGAGGAGATGCGTCGTACTTTACTACAGCAGGCATTTACGTTCTTCTACTCTTACTTAATTTTTACCAACACAACCAAGCTGGTATCCTCCTACGGCGTGCGCTCAGACAAGCCTCGACCTCTGTTCCGCTATTACAATTATCCGCTCAAGCTTTTCATTGCCTCGACTTTTGGTAAGTGGACGTGGATGCGGGAGAGGGTTGTTCCGGCGCTCTATCGGCGGATCTTTGCTTCGTACCGCCCGTATCAGGCCCTCTTTCAGAAATATCGCTTCGATTTGGTTTTCCTGCCCAACGTCTGCATTTGGCCAGCCGACCTCGAGCTCATCGTAGAATCTCGGCGCCATAACATTCCCGTCTTGGGTATGCCGGGCAACTGGGATCACTTAAGTAAGTACTTCATACCATTCAAACCGGATCACCTGCTGGTGTGGTCAGAGGCGGTAAAGGAAGAAGCAGTACGCTATCAGTTTTACGATACGTACCGTGTGGAGTCTGTGGGGGCGCCGCAAATTGATTTTTTCTCTGACAGGAGCCAGCTCAGGGGGCGTGCGGAGTTTCTCCAGAGCATTGGTTTTCCAGAAACTGCGAAGGTTGTAACGTATGCTTCCCAAGGCCCCTATTCAGTGGATGGGCCTGACTATGTCGACATGCTGCTAGCGTGGATTGATGAGGGCAGTCTCGATTCTAACCTTCATGTTATTATCCGGCCGCATCCTCACGGCCTGCTGGAAAAAGAGAAGTACGAACGTTTTAAATCGCATCCGAGGGTCTACCTCGATACGGTGGAGGGGTGGAGTTCACTTGAAAATGTCCGGAATTTTATGAACGTCATGGCTCATTCAGATGTGGTTGTGACCACGTTTTCGAGCGTGGCCACGGAGGCGCCGATATGGGACAGGCCAACGATCATCGTGAGCTTTGATGGTTATAAACAGCGGCCGCTGCACCAGTCAGTCCGGCGGCACCGAAACTTTACGCACTTCACGCACGTAGTTGAGACAGGAGGCGTGGGGGTGACGGAATCCCCAGAGCAGTTTAAAAATGCTCTCGCGACGTATCTAAAGCATCCGGAAAAGGATGCCTTAGGACGCGAACGTCTGCGTACGGAAGTATTCGGCAGTTTCGATGGCGGCTCAGCCGAGCGTATTGTGGCTCAGATTCTGAAACATGTAGGGATTACAAACCAGAAGTTCGAAGCGAGGAGTGGAGAAGTGGACTAGATATGATGATGAACAAGGACGTGCTCAGATACAGATTGTGGCAAGCCTACAGGGCGCCGTACTTTGCTGTGAAGAATTCCTACGTCTACTGGTACCTCACCAATCGTCGCCTTATCACTGCGTATCGCGCGAAGCCACCTCAACTCCTTCCGATTCAACAGAAGCTTGTGGCAGAACTCTGCAAGGACGGTCTTGCGGTCTCTACCCTTGAGGAGCTCTTTCCTCATAGAGCAGATCTGCTCTCTGTACTGCAGCGCGAAGCGCGGCAGTTGGCGGAAATGGACACCTCGCTTGTGCGCAAGAAACCTTTCCTGCGCTACTTCTTCAGAAGTGGTGATACGTCAGTCCCGTACACACAGCCGTTCGTTGCACTTGCGCTTGAGACCAGGCTTCTGGATATCGTCGGGGCCTATTTCAAAACCTACGCGCACCTGGAGTACATTACAGGAAATATCGTCTCGCCAGTTCGTGAGGGAACTGAACCTGAGACATCCCAGCGATGGCATCGTGATCCTGGAAGTATCATAAACTGCAAAATCTTCGTCTACCTTACCGACGTCGTGCCTGGTTCAGGGCCGTTTACTCTTCTTAAGGGGTCACAACCTCACGGGCGCAATCAGGACATTGCTCCGCACCGATTTTTTGGAGAGGGAAGCTACTACCCTAAGACAGCCTTGGTTGAGGCGGGGATTGAGCGTCTTTACGCACAGAAGGACCTTGCCGAGAATTATGGCAAAGCTGGAACCGTTATATTTGCAAATACACTGGCGCTTCACCGTGGTGGGTACGCCACAGCAAAGCCTCGGGAGATGCTCACCTTCTACTATCGTCCTGTGCGGAGCGAACGCCCGCCTCAGTTTCTTAACGTGCCAGCAAGGCTTCCTGCGCAGGTGGGGGAAGCCATTGGTCTCTATAATGGGGACGAGGTGGTGTGAGAAGTCCTATCCTCCTATTTCACGAGGTAGTATTTTCCGTAGATCTTCTTAAGTTCGTACTTCTTTCCTGTCAAGAATTCGTCCACGGCCTTAGTCGCTCCGGGCCACTTTTTTGATCCGTACTCATCAAATGCGACGACGCCTCCCGGAACGACGTTATCGAAAAGATTTGCGAGTACGGTTTTGTATGATTCGTAAAGATCAGCGTCGATGTGCAGGAGTGCGATGGGTTGCTTGAAATGAGGCGTGGTCGTCTCAAAGAATCCCTTCACCAACTTCACCCGCTCGGCCTTGGCCTCATCGATTCTTGATTGCATACGAGAAAGCGTGGCGAAGCCCCACTCGCCCTTACGCACTCCGCGCTCACTTGCGTCCTCCGGCGCGGGCTCAGGGAAACCCTCGAAAGAATCAAAGCCCCATACGGTTCTGCCCCTTCCCTCTTCCTTCGCGAGTGCCGCGAGCGTGAGGAGACTGCTGCCGGTCCCCACGCCGCACTCGACGATGTCCCCTGGTGTGTCAGGTATGAGATTGTAGAGGCGGCACAATTCAAAAATGCGCAGCAGTTTTTTGTGCTTGTAGGATTCAGGCGGCCGGCGCAGCACATCTTTTGCCTGCCAATAGAGGTTCTTGAGCCGCGTTTTGACTGCGGGGGGAAGGGGAATGCGCATAGATTTCTAAAACTTAGCACGATTTCTTTCGGGTTCAAATAAAGGAACGGGCGAAGGTGGTCCACTGCTCGATATGATCCTATGAGGCAAAATTGCTATACTTATGCCCATTGAGCGCCTGTTCTCCTGATGGTTCCATGTCAGCCTATTCCTCTAAAACTTCATTCCTTAGAACCTACTTGTACGGTGAAACCCACCTCGGTTTTTGGTCGAGCGTGGCAAAAGGTATTGGCCTCTTCAACACCTTTTTCATCATCTCCTCAATGACGCTCTATCAATACGGTGTGTTTCAACTTCTTCTTGCCACCTATGGCTTTCTTTCAGACATCACGTCTCTGGGTGGGGGGGTCGTCAATAACGACATTGCCCGGGCAGTGGGTGAGAAAAAAGAGCGAGAGGCCAGGCAATTGTTCGTTGAATTTTATGGTCTGCGGTTTGTTGTAAACCTGCTTCTGTTCTGCTCCGTCTTCTTTGGGGCCGCATTATTTTTTCCCATGTATGGCGAAGAGTTTGTTGGGGAAGTTAGGGTCATTGCCTTCATGTTTCTGGTCGACATTCTTTCAGTTTCGGTGAAGACCCTTCTTAGTATCCGGTTGAGCTTTAAGACCATAGCTATCCGGGGAACGATTTCCAAGGTGGCTCAGTTTTTTATACTTGTCTATTTTTTCTTCTTCTTGCATATCGGCATTAACGAAGTGATTATATCGATGATTGTGGGTTCTCTCGCCACGTCACTTCTCCTCTTATCACCTGCGGTAAGGGGTAACCGAGCTTGGTTTGGAGTAGGATGGGCAGGCAAACGGTTCATGCTTCTTGAATTGTTTTCCACTCACGGGAAATGGGAGCTCGTAGGGCAATTATTTGCCCGTGTTTCAGGCCGCTTCCAACCCTGGCTCATCAAGGTCTTTATCAGCACGGAGGCGGTAGCCGTCTTTTCGGTTGCGCAAACGATTATTAATCACATTCGAGATCTATTGCCGGTGCGCACATTGCCAGTGCTCATTCCTTTGGATCTCTCGGATCGTGAGCGCATTCAGAAGATCTTCTCTCGCGGAGTCAAGTACCTACTTTTCCTCTCCGTTGCACTCTCCCTGGGTGCGCTGGTTACTATACCTATCATTATTACGCTGTTCTTTAATCAGTACACGGAGGCGCTGCCGTATTTCTACCTCATGCTTCTGAGTATCCCGATTTCAGCAGTAGGGGTGTTCATCAGTATTTTCTTTGTATCCTTTAGGAAGCAGAAGTTTCTTTTTATTCAGGAGATATTCAAAAATGCAGTCATGATCATTTCGTTCATCTTTTTGCTCCCCCTGCTGGGGCTGTGGGGTATGGCGCTTGAACGCATCATAACATCGAGTGCGATGGTCATTTCGTCCTACTATTACATGCACAAGGTTAAGCCCGGGGTTCGTCTTTTCTGGAGGGACATTATTCGTTTTGACAGAGAGGATTTGGAGTTCTTTGCTAATTTGGCAAGGCGTGTAGGAGCCAAGTTCGGATTGTTAAAATCGCAGTGATGCCTATAGAAGGGGACAATATTTTTGTAACGGGGGGCACAGGTTTTATTGGGAGTCACCTCGTTCGAAGGTTGCAGCGGAAGGGCTGCGAGGTGCATCTGCTCGTTCGCGCAGGAAGCGACTGTAGCCGTGTGGCTCACCTTGAGAACGTCGTCTTGCATAAGGGAGATCTTGTCGATGCACAACGTCTGAAAGAGATCGTGCAGGACATTATGCCAGTAGGGGTGTTCCATTTGGCAACTTCCACAATTCAAAGTGGAGTCTCGGCAGGGCCGGAAGAATTGCTGCGGATTAACGTGCAGGGCTTCGTGAACCTCACGCAGGCTCTTGCAGACGTTCCGTATAAGTATCTTATAAATACCGGGAGCTTTCTCGAGGTAGGCAATAAGAATCGTCCTCTAAAGGAAGATGACCTCTGCGAGCCCAAGGAGATGTACAGCATCAGCAAACTTGCGGCAACGCTTTACGGCCAGATGCTTGCAGTGACCAAACAAAAACCTGTCGCAACAGTACGAATTTTCACGCCCTACGGGCCGCACGTGCAGAAGGGGCGTCTCATCTACGAAGTAGTGCGCCGAGCGACTGCAGGAGAGAGTATTAACCTTACCGCGCCGCATGTTACTCGTGACTTTATCTTTGTAGAAGACATCGTCGATCTCTTGCTTGAAGTAGCGTCGAGGGCGGAGGAAGTACGGGGAGAGATCTTTAACGCTGGCACAGGAGTTTCTACGACACTTGGGCAGCTGGTGGCGTTGGTGCTTGCCGAGACCGATTCCCAGAGCGAGGTGGTGTGGAATCCTTCAAAGCTCGTCTCGTATGACAACGGGCTTTGGCAGGCAGATATGCAGAAGACGTTGACCACCTTTTCTTGGTCTCCAAAAACTACTCTCAAAGAGGGAATTGCAGAGACTGCTGCTTGGCTGGGGGAAGATAGGATCTAGGCCCCCCAAGACAGGGTTTTGTGCTAAAATCGGTCCATGAAAAAAACGGGAAAGCTAAGAGTTCCGTACGCCGCTACAATTTACGGGAAGGAAGAGGTCCGAGCCGTAGTTAAGGTTTTTGATGATCCTCTGCGGCTTGCAGCAGGGGAGCGGGTAAAGACGTTTGAAGAAAAGATCGCGAAGCTTTTCGGCAAGCGCCACGGTCTCATGGTTAATTCTGGCTCGTCTGCAAATCTCATTGCACTTGAATCCCTGCAGCTTCCTTCGGGTGCGGAGGTTATCACGCCAGCGCTCACCTTTGGCACGACACTTGCTCCTATAGTGCAGAAAGGTCTCACGCCTGTTTTTGCTGATGTTGAGGAGGGGACGTATCTCATGAATTTGGATCAGGTGGAGGAGATGATTACGTCCAAGACAAGGGCCATCATGATACCCTCTCTTCTGGGAAATATCCCCGATATGGAGCGACTGCAGAAGATGGCCAAGCATCACGACCTCGTCGTGATTGAGGACTCGTGTGATACGCTGGGCGCCACTTTTGCAGGGAAGCCGACCGGAGTCTATACGGATGTCTCAACGACGAGTTTCTATGCTTCTCATATTATTACGGCTGCGGCAGGGGGAGGGATGGTTCTTTTCCGTGATGATGCACGAGCTCTTAAGGCGAAGGTGCTCGCAAACTGGGGCCGTCAGTCTACGCTTTTTGGCTTTCATCAAAAATCGGAAGATATCGCCAAGCGTTTTTCGGGTGAGCTCGACGGTGAGCAGTACGATGCAAAATTTATATTCACCGAGATTGGCTATAACTTTCAGGCAAGCGAGATTCATGCGGCCTTTGGTCTTGAACAATTAAAGCGTCTGAAGCGCTTCACTGCTCTTCGGCAGAAAAACTTTGCAGAGCTCACGAAGTTCTTTAAGCGGTATGAACAGTACTTCATACTGCCCGTACAGCATCCAAAGGTGAAAACCAACTGGTTGGCGTATCCTCTGACCATCCGCTCCGGAGCGCCCTTTACCCGCAATGAGCTCACACGCTACCTGGAAGAGCGTAATATCCAAACGCGCCCGGTTTTTACCGGTAATGTGCTTAAACAGCCGGCCTACCGGGATCTCAAGAATCGCAAGATTCGAAAGGAGGGCTATCCTGTTGCAGACTATGTCATGCGTAACGCTTTTGTTGTTGGATCTCATCATGGCCTCACGCGTGAGCAGCTCAATTATTTAAAAGAGCAATTTGAGGCTTTTCTAGGATCTCATGCCTAAAACGCGCTCTAGAATGTCAGCAGAAAAACGCAGACCAAGTAAGAAGAAGATCCTTCTTACGGGAGCGTGCGGTTTTATGGGATCGAACTTTTTGCGGTATCTCTACAAAACCTATCCTGACTATGTCATCTACAATCTCGATACGCTCACGTATGCCGGCAACCTCGATAATGTCTCAGATGTCGAAGAAATAGAGAGTACTCTTCTCGAGAAGAAGCGCCGGTATCATTTTTTGCAACGTGACGTCTGTGACGAGGTGTATTTGCGAGAACTCTTGCGAGAATACAAATTCGATATTGTTGTGCACTTTGCCGCTGAGACACACGTAGATCGTGCCTACTTCAATATTTCTGATTTCATTCGCACTAATATCGAAGGAACTCGGCATCTCTTGGATGCGGCGCGCTCGGGTCTCATTCCTCGTCTTATTCATATTTCAACGGACGAGGTTTACGGCACTGTGGCAGAAGGGTATGCTGACGAAGATGCTCCATTCCGTCCCTCAAATCCGTACGCGACCTCAAAAGCTGCCGCGGATCTCCTTGTGCAATCTTATATAAAAACGTACGGAATACCCGCTGTTGTAGTTCGCAGCACAAACAACTACGGTCCCTACCAGTATCCAGAGAAATTGATTCCGCTCTCTATCACCAATCTGGTGCAAGGTGAGAAAATACCAGTGCATGGAACGGGGTCGCACATTCGCAGCTGGCTTCATGTAGAAGATTTTGTGCAGGCTGTTGATCTCATTATGCACAAAGCAAAGGGTGGGACGGTATACAACATTGCAGGAGAAGAGCGTTCCAATCTGGAGATAATCAATGCCATTGCCCGTCATTTTGACGTGGATTGCAGTACATGCCGAGTCCATGTGTCCGATCGTCCTGCCCCGGATACCCGGTATGCGGTAAACGCGGAGCGCCTTGTAAACGACCTGGGCTGGAAGCGCAGGCATTCCGTGGAGACGTCCTTGCCGCACGTGATTGCCTGGTATCTTAACAATGAACCGTGGTGGCGAAAGATCAAGGCGAAAAAGGAATATCTTGACCATTACTACAAGCAAGCCGCAGGAAAGTGGTACTAGTAATTACCTATGCTGACGATAGAAAAGACCCTATTTCCAGAGATACTTCTCATTCACCCCAAGCACTCTGCCGACGAACGGGGTTTTTTTATGGAACTTTATCGCACTGACAGTTATGGGGAATTGGGAGTGCGCGATATATTTGTGCAGGATAATCAGTCCCATTCAGTCGCGGGGGTTCTGCGAGGATTGCACTTCCAGTGGGACGAACCTCTCAGCAAACTCATTCGGGTGGGTAATGGGCGAGTCTTTGCTGTAGCAGTTGATATCCGAAGAAATTCACCGACCCTGGGTCAGTGGATCGGTCATGAGCTCAGCGCAGAAAATCGCGTGCAGATGTACGTGCCGTTTGGATTCGCAACAGGTTTCGCTGTTCTTTCCGCAGCAGCTGATGTTCTGTACAAATATTCTGCGTTATATAACCCTAAGGGTGAGTCGTCTATACGGTGGAATGATCCGACAATTGGAATCACATGGCCTGTGAGTGACCCCATTCTCTCTCCACGAGATGCAGGTGCATCAACGTTGCATGAATGGCTAGCACGACCTGAAGCGAAGTACATCACGCTGTAAGATATGAAGACTAACCCAGAGCTAACCATTGTCTCTGTATACCATTCTCCTGAGAGTCGAGTTCTGCTCGAGCTTAACTATGATGCGGTGCAGGCTCTGAATAAAAAACAGAATTGGAAGTGGGTTGTCGCGGATAACTCACCGAAGGAGCTGGTGCCTAAGATTAACGCAGAAAGATTTACCGTCGTAGGTGGTGCTTCAGTCCCTGATTTTGTGCCCCAGAGAATGCGCGGAAGTTATCATCACGCACTGGCACTCAATAACGCGCTTAAGGAAGTCGATTCTCGGTATCTTCTGATACTCGATAATGATTTCTTTGTACTCCAGCCTGAATGGATCGAGCGCGCCCTCAAGCATATGCAGGAGCGCGGCCTAGCTTTCTTCGGTACAGCCTATAATCCCAAGCGGTTCGGCAAATACCGCTATTTCCCGAGCACACATCAATTTTGTTTTTTTGATCTCCGCCACGTTGATCTCGCGACACTGGATTTCAGGCCCGAATATCTTGAGATCCAGAAAAATCGCGAAACATTGGATCGTGGAATTGCCGAGCCTATGTCGACATCTTCGCTCAAGCGCGAGCTCAAAGATTTTCTTCGACTCGCTCTTAAAAGACTCATAGGGGGCAATCGATTAAAAATTGGCACGTCGCGCGACACCGGTTACGGAATCTATCGCCGCTATGTTCAAAGCGATTTAAAAAGGGAGTGCATTCCGCCTGTGTTTAAGGCTGAGCTTGAGTACGCTGCTGCTCCTTACGTTTATTCCTGGGTTAATAGAGTGTTTGAGGCTTTTCTTCCCGATCGGTTGCGTTTTTTTCCACGTGACGCGAGCGTCTACACCACTAAGAGCTTCAAAGAACGAAATTATCCCGATGCTCTGTTCCAGGGCTGGGAGGAGTACGTCTGGGATGGCAAGCCTTACGCCATACACCTGCGCCGCAATCGTTGGGGTGATGCGCTCCATGAACGTCTGACTGTGGTGCGGACGTTTCTCGAGTCGATCATCGGGATATCATTGGCAGATAAATAGACGTTTTGGAACCGGGACTGCAATCTGTTTCTGAAAAACATCTTTACCTATGCGAGATACCTTGAGGGCTTTGCTAGAGCGTGTTGGGAGTTATTTGGGTAGATGGTGCGCCTATATACCAGCTTCTGCCGCGCGTTCCGCAGCAGGCGCTTTGCTTATTCTTGCGAGGGGACGGTTGGGGTTCGTTGCGTATCACTTTTCAGAATCCTTCGTCGCGGCTCTCTTTCACAGGGAGTCGGAGCCTGTTTGGTTCAAGCGTGTGTTCTCGTTCGGGGCGACACTTACACTCGATGCCCGCAAGAAAACACAGCGGCAGATGCTCTACCTGCCGTGCTATGAGGCCCAGCTCACTGTGTATATACGCGAGACTCTGAAGCCTGGAATGACGTTTCTTGATGTGGGTGCACATGTGGGCTACTACACAGCTCTAGGGGCTGTGGCTGTGGGTGAGAAGGGCTCTGTAATCAGCGTGGAGCCTGAGGCCAGCAACTTCAGTCAGTTGAAAATAAATATTGAACAAAACGGGTTGTATAACGTAGTGCTCTGCAAGCTTGCGCTCTCTGATGAGACCGGTCGGACGATCTTGTATCGAAATCCTCTCAACGACGGAGGACATACACTCGAAGAGCCTGTAAGCTATCGAGACTCGGGGCGCACGCTTAAGAGGGAGGACGTGCAGGCTCGCTTTGCGGGGGAGTCTCTGGAAGAGGAGGTGTCAATTGACACCGGGGATATGCTCCTTAAGAATAGGTTTGCGGGGGTAGTGCCCGATCTTATCAAGATCGATGTGGAGCACCTTGAGCTTGAAGTACTGCAGGGTTTTCGGAAAACAATAACTGCTCCTATTTCGCCCCTTGTCATCTGTGAGGTTACAAAGAATGTAGCGCAGGTCGTTGCATTCATGAACTCTCACGGGTATGACGCCTTTTACTTTGGGTCATCCGGACTCAAGGAGGTGTCAAAAGAAAAAGCCATGCTTAAAGGAAACTATCTTTTTAAATGCTATGAAGCAAGTCCGCAGTAGCTACAAAACCGTCGAGGAGATGCGGAACGATCCTCACGATGTCTCCATGGACGGGGATATGGGTGATGGCGGCGCCCGCTTCCAAGGAAGCACGGTTCCGGAGCTTGCCTTTCAATATTTTTCTAAAGACGATGTCATCTTAGAGTGCGGTCCCATTTTTGGACGCTTTACGCAGATGCTCCAGGAAGCCGGGTATCGGCATATCCACGCACTTGATTTTGTAGATAAACTTCAGTACCCAGATCGAAGCCTTCTTACCTTTCACAGGGTCGACTTTAACCGCGACATCTTTCCATACCCGGACAACTTCTTTGATGGCGCAGCCGCGTGGGGCATAGGAGAGCATCTTGAGAATCAATTTCACTTTGCGCGGGAAGTGGCGCGCGTGCTTAAGCCAGGGGGTGTGTTCTTATTCTCGGTACCCAACGTATTTCATATCATCAGCCGTCTGGTATTTCTGAAAAGGGGCATGTTTCCCCGGTGGAGCTATGAGAATAATCACATCACCATTCTCCCTCGCGGTGTGTTTGAGAAAACCTGGCTGAGGGATTTTGAGCTTGTTAAGACTATCTACGTGAAGCCACGGTTTCAGTACCTCTTTTTTGATAGATTCGCGAAGTATTTACCGGCTAATCAGTGGTTCGGTGATTACGTCGTGTACGTGCTTAAAGCGCGGACGGATAAGAGAAGTTATCTCAAGCCAGCGCCTAAAGATTAAGAGCGTGCCGCACCGCACTTGAAAGCTCTGCTTCTGAAGCCAGTAACTCAGGTGAGATCCTGAATCGAGGCTTTTCAAAAGCTGCAGCGGATTCAAAGTGGGCAGTGAACATTGTCCGGGGGTGTGTCGTTGCGTAGCCGCCGCGATGAATGCCCAAAGTGTCGCAGAAAATAATTGTGCCGCGTTTCCCCGTGCAGGAGCGGACTGCTGTCCCGGGAATCTTGGCTTCAAAATCTGCCGCATCTATATAGCGGCCCTCTCTCCCGAAGAATCGGGTAGGAAATAGTCCTCCGTAACGTCCTGACTGATGTGAGCCCAGAGCGTAGGTAAACGGCCCCGCTCCTTCGTCTACATCGCTTGCGTACACGAAGATCTTGCAGTTTTTACTAAGCCCAGGATCGCGATGCCATCGCTGGGAGGCGACGGGTGCCGAGCCTGAAGGTACCGGCAGAGTGGTATTGAGCGAGATAAATTTTAGCTGGGGGTAGAAATTCAGATAACTCGCAACGATATCAAGTATGGTGGGGTGGAGGATGAGTTCGATAAAAGGATTACTTTTCTCGATTCTCGCCGCTTCCTCAGGCATCAGGTATTTCAAGAACGATTTCTTTCGTCCGATCTTTCCCAGGGATTCTCGGCCTTGGGCGTACGCAATTTGCTGTTCTACGAGATCGCTCTCTGGCAGGAGTTCGTGTATGTGCGCTAGAGCGATGCCGTGCCGTTTCAGATCGTTCACAATACGCTCCTGTAGGGCAGTGAGGCGCGGAGGTTGTTGCCTGAAAAGCTCTAAGCCCTTTCGGTTGAGGAGCCACCTCAGTGGAGCTGAACTCCGCAGTGCGTAGTAAGGGAGGCACAATTTCCGTACGAGAGGATGCATGCTCCCATCATACATGGAGGCACCATTGCTGGGTACCTTTCTGTTGGCTTGCCAAAGGGTGACTAACCGTGCATGCTGAGCTCACTACTATGGTCGAGCACCTCTTGTCTCGTGTTGTACATGGTCTGCGCCGCCGGTACCACCGTTTGCGTCGCACAGATCTTCTGTGGCGGGTTCTCACGCATCGAGCGCGGAAAGCCTATCACGTCTCATCCACAGCCAATTCGCTTTCTCCGGCTCAGATAGGTATCCGTGATTCACTGCGTGCTCACGGCATCGCAGTAACTTCCTTCACGGATCTTTTTGAAGGGTCGGATCTCGAAAGACTGATCGTTCTGTGTAAGCGGGAGTGGCAGCGGTGGCAGAACGATGAGGAGGACTTTCGGACCAACATCCTTGCGCAAAAGAAAGGAGGGAAGAAAGGCTCGGTCAAAGAGTTCATTGTACCGCTCTATGGCGGCGGTTGGACAATGCCGGTGCTTGACTTAAGTAACCCTTTTATCGCCTATGCGCTCTCGGACGCAGTGCTCAGGCCCATTGCGGCATACCTTGAAGTGCTGCCGCGCTTCAACTCTTTTGCACTTCATGCGACGGAAGTGGTCGCGCCGGGGGAGATACCACAGTATTCACAGCGATGGCATCGAGACCCCGAAGACCGTCGTATGGTTAAGACATTTCTGTATTTAAACGACGTTCTTGATGAAGGCGCCGGCCCTTTTACCTACGTACGGGGTAGTCACGACGGGGGGAAGTGGCGGGGAGTCTTTCCTCAGGATCCCCCCTCGGGAGTGTATCCTCCCGAGGGCGCTGTAGAATCCGTCATTCCTTCCTCGGACGTGATGGTGTGCACGGGCGCTCGGGGCACACTTATCTTTGCGGATACCACAGGCCTTCACCGGGGAGGGCTCAGCACACGAGACCGGAGGTTTATGTTCTCAGCGGGCTATGTCACCGATGCCAGTGAGCATCCTCCGAAGTTTAAAAAGGGGAAACAGGATGACCTTGGAGCGCTCTCTGCACTTGGGCGAGCGGCACTCCCTTTTTAACTCCAGGCCCCACTTGGATATACTGATATCTATGAGACCAAAACATCCGTACGTCACTATAGAGGAGTTGCGCAGGGACCACTCGCTTTTGGTAAGCGAGATGCCTGGTCGCGCAGACCCGCGCTTTTCGGGGAGTACGGATACCACTATCGCAGAGCGTTATTGCCCTAAAGATGAGCCAATATTGGAATGCGGCCCTATCTTCGGAGCTTTTACCAAATGGCTTCAGGAGGCCGGTTATCGGGAGATACACGCCCTGGATTTCGCTGACATGCTCACGATGCCGGATCGTGGCAAACTGACATTCCATGAAATTAATTTCAACACGGAGCGCTTTCCGTACGAGGAGGGATTTTTTTCTTCAGTGTGCGCCTGGGGGATCATTGAACACCTGGAAAATCCATACCACTTTATCCGTGAATTGCATCGTGTACTCAAGTCGGATGGTGTGCTCATTCTTGCCATACCTAATGTACTCCATATTGTCAGTCGGCTAAAATTCTTGAAAAACGGGTACTTTCCGAGGTGGAACAAAAAAGACAATCATACCTTTATCATGCCGCGAGGTATTTTTGAAAAAGCCTTTCTGCGCCATTTTGATGTGCTGGAGACTAAGTATATTCGTCCCAATCTGAATCTCTATTCAAATACGCCGCGGTGGTATCTGCCAGCCAACGAATGGTTCGGCAATTACGCTGTGTATGTTTTGAAGAAGAAACCGTTTGAGTCCTACGCATGAAGACGGTATTCATCACGAGCTTTCACTCTTATATATCTCGGAACGTACTGACGAACTCGTTTCTTGAGACACTTAGAGCTTCAGGACATGAGCTTGTTCTTGTCGTGCCTGCGTATAAGGTCGATTTTTTTAAAGCTCAGTTCGTTGCTTCACCGCTTATCGTCGAAGGTGTGCAAACCGGCCAGGTGTCTCGTACTCGCCGCGGTCTCTTCTTTAAGCGTTTCGCAGAGCTTTCTTATGTCAGTGAGACCACTTGGGTGAAGCTTCGGTACAAATATCACCACGAGCGGAAGGTGGGGTATGCCGCCCTAGCCTGTCTCATAGGAGTGGCGGGGAGTTTTTTCTTTGTGCGTCGCCTCATGCGGTATTTGGACGAGCGGTTTGCGCCGCGCTCGTTTCTGAACGATCTATTTGATCGCTATAATCCTGATCTGGTGTTTTCGACAGATGTGTACAACGAGAATGACGTCGCTGTCCTGCAGACAGCCCGGGCGCGAGGAATCAATACCATTGCTATGGTGCGATCGTGGGATAATCCCAGCAAATATCTCCTGCGGGTATTTCCTCAAAAGCTCATCGTCAGTTCCGAGACATTGAAGGATGAAGTGGAGACCTTTCATCATTATCCTCGCGAGAGGATGGCGATAAACGGGATACCTCACTATGATCGCTACGGAGCTGGTCCGACCATGACACGCGAGGATCTCTGCAAGCATTTTGGTCTTTCTGCGGAGCGCAAGGTCATCTTTTTCTCTCCGGTGGGAGACGATCTGATTTATCGTAATGATGTCGATCAACACGTCCTCGATACGCTCGCGTCTTTAGGCGAGCAGGTGATTGTGCGGTTCCCGCCAGCCTCTGCTGTTGCGATCGACCTCAATCGTACTTATCCGCCGCATGTAGCGTTTGATGTGCCCGGCGTCTCTTTCAGCAGAACGAATTTTAGCGATCGTGAGATAACGGCACGCTCCGATGAGATGCTTCTCAATATACTTGCTCATGCTGATGTTGTCGTTACAGGTCCCACAAGCATCCCGCTCGACGCTGCTTTTTTTGATAAGCCGGTGATCGTGACTGACTTCTATCCGACGATGCGACATCCGCTTGATGGTATTTACGAGTACGCATATTTTCATTTCCAGAAACTGCTTCGGGAGACGGGGGGAGTCTGGCATGTCAGAAGCCTGGAGGAGTTTACAGAGGCGCTGCATGCCTATCTTGAGGATCCGGCACGGGATGCTTCAAAGCGGAAAAAGATACGAGATTTGTGGTTTTCCCACAGCACCGGAGAGGCGGGGCGGCAATTAGGCGAAATAATTCTCCGTACGGTATCATAGCGGCTATGACTGTTTTAGGACTTAAGATTGTGAGCCACGATACGGGGGCGGCGCTCATCCATGATGGGAAAATCGTTGCTATTTCAGAGGAGCGGCTCAACCGCATAAAACACTCATTTAACCTGTTTCCTCATCTCTCCATTGACTATTGCCTTAACGCCCTCAACATTGCTCCTGAGGCAGTTGATCTGATTGTTATTGACCAAGTGGGATTGCGCTCGAAGGTTCGAATGCGCGAACTCTTTTTAAAGGAGGTGGGTGAGAAATTTGGACATGCAGAGATCCACGTCATCAATCACCACGATGCTCACGCTGCTTCTGCTTTCTTTTGTTCCCCCTTTGATGATGCTGCAGTGCTTGTGTATGACGGGGCCGGGGAGAAATTTGAAACGCACCACGGTGTGTTCGCCGTAGAGACTGAGACGCTGTACCGAGGAGTCGGGAATACACTGCATCAGATCCAAAAGACTACTCACGTCCGGGAGGGAAAAGTCTTTCCGTTTACCTTTGGAATCGGGAAGCTCTACAATTTTCTCTCGGCGACTTACCTCGGATTCGGTTCCTACAATGAGGGAAAGATGATGGGTCTTGCACCGTACGGAGATGACACTCTGCTGAAACAATTCCCCCCCGAGCGCTGGTTTGTGGAAAAAGAAGGTCATATTGTCTGCAACAGCAACATTCGTTATCCCCGGCTTCGTTCTGTTGTAGAGGGCATTACGCTCGTGAACTTTCTCCCTCGCCTGGTTCGAAAGGTTTCCCATATCGCTTTGTATCCGTATCGAGTACTGCAAGCACGAGTGCGGAGAGAGAATGCAGTGAAGATTTTTGACCCAATTGTGCTACCAAAACCTGCACGTACTAAAGATGTTGAGCTTCCTGATCCTTACTACAGTTCAGTGGCCTTTGCCGGTCAGAAGGTGCTTGAACAGGTCGCAATTCGCTGGGGCATGAAGCTTAAGGCCATTACGGGCGCCGCAAACCTCTGTATCGCAGGCGGGGTGGGGCTTAACATTGATGCTAATAAAAGTTTTATCGACACCGTAGGCTTTTCAAATATTTTTATACAGCCCGGTGCGTCGGATGCCGGAGTGCCTCTGGGGTGTGCGCTGTACGGCTATCATGTGATAGCAGGAAAGGCGCGTTTCTATCACATGCAGAGTGCCTCGCTGGGGCGCACCTACACGGATACGGAGATTCAAGCGGCGCTAGAAGAGGTTGAGGATCGCGTGACTGTTAGGAAATCGGGGTCAGTTGCGAAAGATACGGCGAAGCTGCTCGCTGATAAAAAGATCGTCGGCTGGTTTTACGGAGGTTCTGAGTACGGGCCTCGGGCACTCGGCCACCGGTCAATTATTTGTGATCCTCGCGGGCCGGAGATGAGCAAGATCTTGAACAGTCGGGTGAAGCATCGTGAGCTCTGGCGCCCCTTTGCCACCTCGATTTTGAGCAATCAAGTTGAGACTTACTTTGATCTTGCGTTCGATAGTCCTTTCATGTTGCTCGCAGCTAAGGCCAAACCAGGGGTGAAAGAACAAGTGCCGGCAGTTATTCATGTTGACAATACTTCTCGCATCCAAAGTGTAACGAAAGAGGCAAATGGTCGGTACTTTGACTTGATTGAAGCGTTCTATGAGGAGACGGGAGTACCTCTCATTCTCAACACCTCATTCAATCTTGGCGGCGATCCCATTGTGGAGACCCCGCAGGATGCTCTTGCCACTTTTCTTAAAACGGACTTCGATTACCTCGTGCTCGAGGATTACATCATCGGAAAGAGACAGGAGAAATAGTGACCGCCGTTCTCTCTGACCCTGTATGCGGACAGTTATCGTAAGCAGTTTCCACCCTCTCATCTCCCGGAATGTGCTGATGTCGGGCTTTCTGGAGAGGCTCAGAGAAGAGTGTCGTGTTGTGCTCGTGGTGCCAGAAGTCAAGCGCCATTATTTTGAAGAGCGTTTTGGGAACGAGCATGTCATCGTCGAAGGTATCCCCACTGCACTTACACGACGCGATCTCTTTCTGCGGGAGCTTTTTCTCGCGTTCACGTGGACAGATGGACTCAACATCAAAAAGCGCGTAGAGCGTTATCAGAGTAAACGCTACGTGACCTTTCTCTTGAGTTTTGTTCCGGGCTTTTTATTTCGAAACGCGAAGTCGGTCGTGGCTTTTCTGCGCAAACTCGATCCGCTTATCCTCCGTTCGCGTCGTTTTAAAGAGGTACTGAACAAGTATGATCCATGGCTTGTATTCTCTACGGACCCCCAAAATGAGCTTGATGTCCGTCTTCTGCATGAAGCGAAGGAATACAATGTAAAGACGCTCGCCATGATACGGTCATGGGATAATCTGACCTCAAAGGGCCTCTTGCGCTCGCTTCCTGATTTCTTCCTCGTTAACAATGGCATCATCAAGCGAGAACTCGAGCGTTACAATCACGTAAACCCAGAATGCATCGCTATCATCGGTGTGCCGCACTACGATCGCTATGCAGCTTATCTGCGTCAGGCTCCAGATACCCGGGAAGCAGTGCTCCGCTCATACGGGCTGGATCCTCTCAAACAAACGGTCCTCTTTGCTCCCTTTGGCGATCGCTACATACGGGGGAACAGGCTCGACCGTGAGGTGCTTGAAGCGCTCTCTGCGCTGGATTGCAACATCATCGTCCGATTGCCCCCTACCGACACCGTCAGTCTCGATGCATTTAAGAGTCAGCGAGCGCATGTAGTGTTTGATAAGACCGGAATTCGTCCGTGGAAAGAGATCCGCGGGGACGGGCCATCAAAGGCCAATGAGATAAGCGAAGAGGATGACGCACGCCTCATGAAGGTGCTTGCACATACCGACGTTCTGGTTACCGGGCACTCGACTATTGCTATCGACGCCGCCTTCTTCGATCTTCCCGTGGTCGTTGTTCGCTATGACAGCGAATCTCGTCCCTATCTCGATAGCGTGCGGCGGTACTTCGACTTTGAGTATTATCGTCCCGTAACTGAAAGCGGCGGCGTTGCGTTTGCTGATCAGCCGGAAGAACTCCTTCCAGCGGTGGTTGCCTACCTGCGTGATCCCGATCTTCATGCCGAGGGCAGGGCGCAGATAATTCGGGAGGAGGTCACTTATACCGATGGCGGCGCATCAGAGCGTCTGGCAACGGCTGTTCTCAGTCATTCGCGGAAACGTCTCTTCATCTCGGTGTTTGAGGGAGTGGAAGCAAAAAACCTTCTTCGAACCGATTTCTTTCCCATACTTCAGCAGGACCGTGATATTGAAACGGTATTGCTTATGAAGAGCGATGATCGCATTGAGCTCTATCGCAAAGAGCTTGGGGAGAGGCGGCTCTACTACGAGCGGCTTCCCTACGAGCGATCGTTAGGCAGAGGATTTGACCGTTTGTTCGGGATACTGAAGTTCATGCTTCTTAATACAGAGACTACGCGGTTGCGCCGGCGCATGGCGTACGAGACCTCCGGCAATGTTTTTTCGTACGCGTTCTTTTCCTTCCTCAGTTTTCTGATCGCCCGGCGTTTTATCCGCAAGGCTCTGCGTTCGCTTGATTTCTTTCTCGTACGGCCCAGTCTTTATCGCCCCTGGTTTGTGCGGTATAAGCCCGATCTAGTCTTCCTCGCGCACCTGTTTGAGGAGCCGGAGATACATCTTCTGCGCGAGGCGCGCCGGCATGGGGTAAAGACACTGGGTCTGGTCAATTCATGGGATAAGGTGACTGCGCGCGCTATCATGCGGCTTTTGCCGGATCACGCCGCAGTTTTCAATTCTGTCGTCAGAGACGAGCTGATTCAGTACAACGACATGGCTCCAGGGCGGATATCTGTCGTCGGTATTCCTCAGTACGACGTGTATTTTAAGCATGACAGAGCCTTTTCCTGCGAGGATTTCTTAAGGGGGCTTGGCGTACCGGCTGACCATCGCCTGATAGTCTTTGCGCCATTTGGACGGTCATTTAACGATACGTCCTGGCAGATGATTGACCGCCTCCAGACGCTTATCGAAGAGGGAACTTTGGGGGAGAAGGTGAGTCTCCTGGTTCGGTTCCAGCCCAATGACTTTTTGGAGGAGGAGGAGCTTAAGAATCGTCCCTGGCTTCGGTATCAGTATCCGGGGATTCGTTTTTCAGCCGAACGGGGAGTGGACTGGGATATGGATAAGTACGACATAGAGCTTTTGTCGGATACACTGGCGTGTATGTCGGTGCTGGTCTGCTATGCGTCGAGCATAAGCGTGGATGCACTGGCGTTTGACAAGCCTGTCATCAATATTGGGTACGAGATAGATACGCAGTCGCCGCCTCTGAAGCAGCCGACCCAGCACTTCAAATTCACGCATTACAACAAGGTGCTTAAAACGGGAGGTATTAAATTTGTCCGGTCCGAAACGGAACTCGTCAACGCTCTCACGGCGTATCTGGCAGAGCCACAGAAAGATCATGATGGCAGAGAGAGGCTTTTGCGCCAGCAATATGAATTCACTGACGGACAATCTGGAGCACGACTTGCGCATTTGGTGCAGAATACATTGAAGGGTAACATTGAATCTCGTCATGCAGCTTAAAGAGCTTCTCAATCCGGGGTTCACTGAAGAGGAGGGGGTCTTCTATTTCACCGATGTTCGGGCGGATATTGACCCTTCGCGAACTACTGATGCCACAAATGAGTCAAAGTGGTCCTACTGGAGACAAGAGAATTTTTCTTTTTTTAAAAGAAGTCTGCCGCCGCAGGCGGCTGAAGAGGTCATACTTGATATCGGTGTGGGTCAAGCGCATTTTCATGAATTGCTTACGGGCCGAACCGTATATGGTGTCGATTTCTATCCCTATCCCAAAGCACATGTTGTATGTGATTTTGGAAGTGGGTTGCCGTTTCGCGACGCGGCGGCAGACATAATTCTGCTTTCCAATGTGCTTGAGCACTTGCGCGATCCGGCCCTCCTGCTTAGGGAGTGTCACCGTGTACTGAAGCCGGGCGGGGTGCTCATCGGTGCTGTTCCATTTTTTATAAATGTGCACCAACGTCCTTATGACTTTTTCCGATACACGGATATCGCGCTCGCGTCACTGCTTTCTGAGGCGGGTTACAGAAAAAGCGATGTCGAACCAGTGCTGTCCCTTTATGCTTTATTTCATACCGTGACGACCCGGCTGTTCATCAACGCTATAAGGTATACGTCCTACGGATCTCATTATGTGGATGTATCGATCCGATTGCTGTTGCGGATAGGGTGGCTCATCTTCAGAGTACTGTTCTTTGGTGTGCTTAAGTCTCTGCTTCGGCGCGTTAAGGGAGATAAGAATTATCCTCTCGGTTACCACTTCAAGGGATTCAGGCAGTAAGTTGCAGCTGGCAAGAATTTTGATACTATGCTGTTCACACTGCCATGCCAAACCCCACACTACGTAAGGCATCACGGCCTCGCATTATAGGCATCATCCCGGCACGGGGCGGGTCAAAAAGCATACCTAAGAAAAACATTGCCCGGCTCGGCCGGAAGCCGCTCCTTGCATATATGCTCAATGTGGCTCTTGAGAGCCGGATGCTTGCGACGGTGGTCGTTTCCTCAGATGATGACGAGATCCTCGCAGTAGCCCGTCGCTGCGGGAAGGGGCGCAAGGCCGTCTGTCTCAAGCGCCCGCCGGAGCTTGCGCAGGATGACAGCCCTTCCTTGCCTACGGTGAAGCATGCCGTTGAAGTTATGGAGCAGGCGGAAGGCGCTCCCTATGATTACGTCGTTATGCTGCAGCCTACGACTCCGCTGCTTACCGTTGAGGATCTCGACGGTGCTCTCCGCAAGCTTGTTGAGACTGGTGCCGATGCTGTGATGAGTGTCAACGACGTAACTGAGTACCACCCGGTTAAACTCAAACGGATCACCGGCGATGATCGCCTGGTTCCGTATGTGCCCTCGTTAAAAGAAAAGCAGTTTACGCGTCAGAAACTGGATCGAGTCTATAAACGCAATGGTGCTATCTATGCGTCGCGCCGCGATGTGGTCATGCGGAAGAATCAACTCTATGGAGAGGGGAAGAACACACGTCCCTACGTCATGCCCCCTGAGCGCTCGGTTGATATAAATCATCCCATTGATCTCCTGCACGCACGGGTGATTATGAAGCACGGCACTTCTCCAAAGAAGTAACTGCAACTGACACTATGGAAGGTTCTCGCCAACATTTAGCCAGCATCTGCGTCAGCCCAACGGATACGTTTGCTGAAGTGCTGAAGAAGCTGGCAGCGCACAAGCCTCGGCTCACGGGTTTGCCGGGCGGTATTGTTGCTGTAACGGAGAAAGCCGGAAAATTGTGCGGGATTGTTACAAGCGGCGATGTAACGCGGGCGCTCGCTGCCGAGGTTCCCCTCGATACGCCGGTGGCTAAGGTTATGAATACTGCACCTTTCACGGTTCTTGCGGAGATGACTCCCACTGAGATCGTCACGGCAGTTCAGGAAAAACTCCGTGAGGAGGGCTGGCATCGGGACAGGCTCGACAAAGTTATCGTGGTTGACAAGCAGGGTCGGCTGGTGAATCTTGCTGATCTGTATGATCTCTGGCGTGGCAGTGACACGCTCTTTAAACGCGTGGGTATTTTAGGATTGGGTTACGTGGGGCTCACGCTTGGCCTTACTTTTGCTGATTTAGGGTTCAAGGTGCACGCTGTAGATAAGAATCCCGCGCTCACGCGTATGGTCAAAAGCCGGCGGGCGCCATTCTTTGAAGAAGGATTGGATCGGCTGCTGAAGGATCACGTCGGCAGCACTTTTCACATCGTACCCACGTTTGAAGGGCGGCACAGTGCCGAGGCCTACTTCATCGCGGTAGGAACACCACTTGGCGCTGACCAAATTCCAAACCTGGCCTACATCACTGACGCGGCAGAGCATGTAGGCTCGGTACTTAAGAAGGGAGACCTGGTCGTGCTTCGCTCCACGGTTCCTTTAGGGACTACGCGCAATGTGGTCGTACCCATTCTCGAGAAGCAATCGGGCCTTACGGCGGGTGAGGATTTCTTTGTTGCGTTTGCACCTGAACGCACCATAGAAGGTCGTGCGCTCGAAGAGCTTCGGAAGCTTCCACAGGTGATCGGAGGGATCAATCGTGCAAGCAGCAATGAGGCGGCAAGTCTGTTCAATACCATGACGGAGACCGTACTCATCGTCGATTCTCTGGAAGAAGCTGAAGTAGTAAAGCTCATTAACAATACCTATCGGGATGTTACATTTGCGTTTGCAAACGAAGTGGCGCTTGTGTGTCAGCGTTGGGGTATTGATACGAATAAAGTTATCCATGCGGCCAATATGGGCTACGAGCGCAGCCGAGTCCCGAAACCGTCACCCGGTGTGGGAGGGTACTGCCTCGTCAAAGATCCTTTTATATTTGTTCAGGGAGCTCAGCAGAAAGGCTATGAACCCGTGCTTTTCAAGGAGGCCCGTAACGTCAATGTGCGGATTCTTGAGACAGTGGCCGAAGATGTCGTGCGGTTTCTCAAGGGCCGTAAAAAGAAAAAGAACGCCAAGGTGTTTATTATGGGTTTTGCGTTTAAGGGACGTCCCGCCACATCGGACCTGCGAGGATCATCGACGCTCGTGCTCGTTGAACGCTTGCGGCAGGCAGGATTTACCAATATCTATGGCTACGATCCTGTGGTGCCGATGGCGGACATGAAAAAGCTTCCCATAAAACCGGTCAAAAAACTCTCAGAGGGATTCAAGGGAGCCGATGCTATTGTGGTTATGAACAATCACGAAGATTTCGAGAATCTCAACATGCGCTCTTACTTGCGCAACGCCGCTTCCGAACCGTTGCTGTATGACACGTGGGCGCTCTACAGCCGGGAGGATGTTGAAAAATTTCCGGGAGTGGTGTACCGAAGACTCTAAGCAACGGCTATGGCTCGCTATATAGTCACGAACATCGCCTATGGGACGGGGCCGTACGTGCGTATTACGGAGCTCTGTATTGCGTTCAACGAAGAGCTCAAGAAACGAAGTGTAGAACCGCTTCCTTTTATTGTGCCGCTCGTCTACGGCGACAAACAGAGGCGCGTAATGCTCGAAGAATTTGAAGACTACGATAAGGCGAATCCTCGGCTCATTCTGCTTGATCGTCGTCTCGGAGAGCTTCTGGGTTCTATATTTTACAAGGACAGCACTTACGAGGAGGCGCTCCAGAAATGGACGATAAACGCCGATGCTCTCTCTGAGCAAATCAAAAGACATCTTGCGGGCGTGATCGAGGTTGAGACTCTTTCGGGAGAGCAGTTCGCTATAAACGGCGCTGATATCGTGCTTGAGATCAATCGTTCTCCTCGCGTACTCTACGGGGTTGCTCCCTCGTATTCAACGAGCTTTGGCTACATCACTGATATTCTCCAAGCAGCTCTTGCTGAGGGGAGGGAGAAGATCGATGTCAATCCCGAGCTTCTCAGAAAGGGGATGGATCTCGCATCTCGTATTGAAGGATCGCAGACACTGACTGCAATGGCGTACCCGGCGACTTTTTCATGGAAGGAGAATTACGTCGATCGTTTTAACGCGACGCTTGTGCCGCCCATTACGGATCTTCCCGTTCCTCACCGTGAACCAATGGAGGAGGGAGTCTTCGTAACCATCACCGGTATTCCGGGGCTCGAGCGGTTATATAAAGAGGCTCAAGAATTGGGTCTCAAGCTTTACAGTAACGACACCGCAGCAGTGCCGGGGAGTGTGCGTGCATTGCCGCACGTCATACCTAATCCAGCAATTAAATTACAGTTTGCCCGGTCTGGCTGGGGGTCAGTCTGGCTCTCCATGTTCTGCGGTACGCCGCTCGTGGTTCCGGAATTTGATCCGAAGGATGATCCTGAGATTTATTTCAATAACAAAGCAGTGGAAGGCATGGGGATCGCGATGGTTTACCGGGGACAACCTCTTTCTGAATTGCTCGTGCAGGGAGAAAAAGTTCGAGAGAAATCCCGGACGGTTTGTGAGGTGCTCAAAAAGCGTTTTGGAACCATGGAAGGCAACACAGCCTCCGCACATCTCTTTGTTCAGCACTTTTTAGCCCACCAGGGTTAGATTCGCCTCGATTTTTTGTCGTCCCGGTCATTTCTGCTAGACTCATAGCACTATGGCGAAAATAATTGTAGAAGTCTGCCAAAATCATAAGGGCTCACGCGAGGTGCTCGGAGAGATGATTAAAGCAGCTGCGGAAAACGGTGCAGATTTTGTAAAAATGCAGTCAATTTGGTCTGAGGATGTTACTCCTCGGCCGCAGTTTGAAGAAGGCGTCATGGATCCTGATGGCACCGTGCGCGCTATCAAGCGCCCCTACGCGGCTGAAGTTGAACGTCTCTCAAAGCTGGATCTTACGATCGACGATCATCTCTTTTTTATTGAAACGTGTCAGAAATATGGTGTGCAGCCGCTCACCGCTATCTTTGCGCGGAAGCATATACCTGAGGTAGGGAAGCTGCCCTGGCCCGGCAAGTGGGTCAAGGTTGCAAGTTACGACTGCGCATCCTGGCCAATGCTCGAAGAGCTCGCGCAGTATTTTGACAACTTCATCATCTCAACGGGCGCTACATACGATGAGGAAATTGAGAAAACGTCAGAGCTTATGAAGCGCCTCGGCAAGAATTTTACATTTTTGCACTGTGTTACGAGCTACCCTAACACACTGGAGATGTGCAATCTCTCTCGCATGGAGTGGCTGAAGCAGTTTACTCCACATGTTGGATGGTCCGACCACTCTAAGATTGAGGATCATGGAATTATTGCTGCAAAGGCTGCCATTATGCTCGGTGCGGAGTATGTCGAGCGGCATTTCACAATTCTCGATGCCGCGGAGACTAAGGATGGCCCCGTTTCGATGACGCCGGATCTGCTGCGTGAATTATCCGATTTCAGAAAGCTTACGAAGGAGGAGCAGAAGGCCTATTTTGCCGACAAGCAGGACGTCCTTACAAAGATGATGGGGACGCCGACTCGTGCAATGACTCACACTGAGCTCCTGAATCGGGATTACTACCGCGGGCGATTTGCCTCAAAGGTAGGGGGTGAGTGGGTGTATAACTGGGAGGATAAGCCGGTACATGCGAATTCTTAATATCGTCGAAGGCTTCAGTGAGGAGGGTAAGTCGTATCTGGCAGCGGCGGGGGATGTCGAATACCGAACTCCTACACAAGATGAGCTCGAGCGCGGCATGCCTCACGTTGACGCGCTTCTGGTTCGTATCGGCCGCTCCATCAACGCCGCTGTTATCGATAACAGCCCAGACCTTAAGGTGATCGCTACTGCAACAACGGGACTCAATCACATCGATGTAAACCGGGCTTTGGAGCGTGGCATTGCTGTGCTCTCTCTGAAGGAAGAAACGGCATTTCTCGATACCATCACGAGCACTGCGGAATTGGCTTTTTCACTGCTGCTTGATTTGATGCGCTACAATCCGTGGGCATTTGAATCCGTAAAGCGCTATGAGTACAAGCTCGAAGCGTTCCGAGGCAGGAGTCTCTACGGCAAGACTTTGGGAATTGTGGGTATGGGGCGTCTGGGCAAGATTCTTGCCGCAGGCGCTTCAGGGTTCCGTATGAATATTGCCTTTACCGACCCTCATGTCCCACAGGAGCAATTTCCGCAGTACAGAAAAGTGTCCTTTGACGAGCTTCTCAAGGAAAGTGACGCGATCTCTATTCATGTGCATCTGGCTCCGGAGACAGAAGGGCTCTTTAGCGGAGAAGTGCTCAGTAAGATGAAGCAGGGAGCGTATCTCGTGAACACCTCGCGCGGGGAGATTGTGGATGAGGGCGCTGTGCTTAAGGCATTAGAGAGCGGTCAGCTTGGAGGCTATGCGACGGATGTACCCACGGGCGAGGCTCAGATACTCGAGCGGTTTGAACATAATCCTATGGTGGAATACGCGAAGGTCAATCAGAACCTCATCATCGTTCCCCACACCGGAGGACTTACCCATGACTCTCGTATCGGAACTGATGTATTTATTGCGAAGAAACTCGCTGACTTCTTGAGAGCACAGCGGTGACCATTGACTAAATCAATTTAATACGTCATAGTAATTTCAGCGGCCTCTAGGCCGTTCTTCTTTTCTGGAGGGTCAATGAGATGCCGAAAAAGCTCGAAGCCGTCGGCTATGACAACGGTGCTCAGATTTGGGAGAGTGCTATCGATATCTGGAAGACGTTGCCGGGCTGCACGGGGGTTTTCACGAAGCTAAATCCACCACCTCCGGATTGGCCGTCTCGTATTCAGGACGTGGATGTCCTCGGTATCACCATGAGCTCTTTTGAGCGTACGGCGGAGCAGGAAGCTGTGCGTTTGATGCATGCGCTCGGTCGTCCGTGCGTGTCATGGTCGGACACTCACAACACCGGCGATCGTGTTCCGCTTCTCATGCGGACAATGATCGCACTGCACTTTGTGCCGACCAATTTCTTTGCCGTTCATGCGAAGTCGGTCTCAGTGGGCGGCTACAAGAATGTCGTCGTTGCGCCACCTGCGCATTGGCGCAGGGAGGTGCTCACGTACCAAGCGGCTCGTGCGCCATCGCGGGAAGCCTGTAAGGTATTCGTAAACGCTACGGACGTCTTTCGCGCTACATCCGATGCGAAGTTTCCTTCGCGCGGACTTCGCTCCGGTGAGAAGATAGCGTTTCTCACCGGTACCAAGGCTCCTGACCTTGATGTGCGGAGAGCACAAGCACTCGCTGCGGTGGGGTTTGTGATTGCCTATACGGTTCATCCTGGACTCAAGGCCGGGAAGACATCGGAGCAGTGGGGGCAATACCTGCATTATCTGGGTCAGCTCTTCGATGGCGTCCCGATGCTTGATGTCCGTGGGCTGTCCAAGCATCAGATTGCGACGCTCGCAGACGCTAATGTCTTTACGGGAGGTTCAACGGACTCGAACCTGGTTGCGATGGCAAACCGCACTGTTCTCTATCTCGACGACGCTCGCAATATCGAGCGCAACAAACAGCAGGGCATTCATACGCCCTTGCTCTCGGCCTGGAATGGCAGGGAGCTGCTCGATGAGTATCCAAATGGTGTTTGGCCGCTCGCTGGCCTTGACGCTTGCGTTGTAGCTGATCTCGATCGAGGACCCGAGGGGCTTAAGGCGGCGTTTGAGCAACTCGGCTCTGCATCGTACATGGAGTCTGTCCGTCGGCAGCGGGAGCGGTACTTCCCCGTGCCCACGGAAATCCAGTCCCATCCAGGGCTTGTTCTTGACCATATCAAGCGGCTTGTCGTCTAGCTGACGGTGAGCTCTTGTGCGAACCTTGACCGGCGCGCATGCGCGCCGGTCTTTTCTTTTGTGCTATAGTTTTATGCACTATGTGGACCCGGTATCTGCGCAACACCATTATTGCCGGAGTGTTTCTGCTTCCCGTCCTTCCGCTCATTGTGGTCAACGATTTATTCTTCCCGTTTATCACGGGCAAGAACTTTTTCTTCCGGATTCTTGTAGAAATTCTCCTCGCTCTCTGGGTGATTCTCATGGTTCGTGATTCCCGCTACCGCCTGAAGCGATCGGGTATCGCTCTAAGCGGAGGTGTCTTCTTGCTCGTGATAACGATTGCTGATCTGTTCGGCGAGAACTTTTTCAAGAGCTTCTGGAGCAACTTCGAGCGCATGGAGGGGTTGCTCACGCTGTTTCACCTCGGAGCGTACTTCGTCGTTGCTTCTACTGTACTTCAGACAGAGAAGCTGTGGAGATGGTTCTGGGGGACAAGTCTCGGGGTAAGCGCGATTGTCTGCGGATATGCGTTCCTGCAGCTTGCAGGTGAGCTTGAAATCCACCAAGGTGGTGATCGTCTCGATGCAACATTGGGGAATGCGACGTATCTTGCCATTTATAATCTCTTCCATGTATTTATCGCGCTTCTGCTTGCGGTGAAGAGCCGCACAGCTCTGGGGCGTGTAGCCTTCGGCGTTCTCGCTGCCCTCAACGCGCTTGTTTTGGTTTACACAGCTACTCGCGGGGCCGTTTTGGGGCTTATGGGCGGGTTGCTGCTTGCTGCAGTACTAGTGGCCCTCTTCGAACGCCGCTACGTAGTCTTCCGCAGAGTCGCTCTGGGCGGAGTGGGGATTCTGGTTGCCCTCGTAGTCCTCTTCATTGCTGTGAAAGACACGTCCTACGTGCAGCATCACAATGCGCTTTCGCGTATTGCGAGCATCTCACTTTCCGAAGGCAGTACTCGTTTTGCCATCTGGAATATTGCACTTCAGGGCGTGAAGGAGAAGCCGATTCTGGGGTGGGGGCAGGAGAATTTCAACATCGTCTTTAACAAATACTACGATTCAAAGTTATATACGCAGGAGCCGTGGTTCGATCATGTTCACAACATTGTTCTCGATTGGCTCATCGCCGGCGGCATCGCAGGAGCCGTGGCGTACTTTGCCATTGTACTCTCAGTACTGTGGTATCTATGGCATCCGCGCTATCGGGAAGTTTTCAGTGTCGGCGAGCGGAGCATTATCACCGGGCTTCTTGCCGGTTACTTCTTCCACAATCTCTTCGTCTTTGACAATGTCGTGAGCTATTTTTTGTATGTCTCATTGCTCGCCTATGTGTACTCGCAGGTGCATGGTGTGCCACTAAAGAGCCAGAAAGGTGTTCCCCAGACTGCGGGATGGATTGCCGGCGCTTCGCTTGAGCGCATCGTCATAGCGTTTAGTGCCGTGGCACTTGTCGGGAGCTTCTACTTTCTAAATGTTCGCGGCATTGCGACTGCAACGACACTCATAGAAGCGCTTACCTATGCTCAGCAGGGAGGAAAGCAGTCGGAGCAGATGCTTGATGCCTTTGCTCACGCCGCTGCCTACAATGCCGTTGGGTCACAGGAAGTAGCGGAGCAGACAGTCTTTACAGCCATTGCGCTTGCCGGTCGCTCGGACGTGCCGCAGGAGGTGCAACAGCGTCTGTTTGCACTTGGAAAGAGTGCTATGGAAGAAGAGCTTTCCCGCGGAGCAGACGATGCGCGTCTGCGTCTTTTCTACGCGTCACTCTTGTCTCGTTACGGACAGTTCTCTTCAGCCCTTGCAGAAATTCAGCGTGCACAGCAGCTCTCGCCGGAGAAACCTGTCATTGCGTTTGAGCTCGGGAACGTACAGCTCGCGCAGGGTAATGTTGCGGGTGCGCTCGCTGCATTTAAGGGGGTACACGAGGATCTGCCCGAATACGATGACGCCCAGGTGCTCTATGCAGTCGCTGCTGTCTATGCTGGCGACCTCACCCTTGCGGAGAGTATTTTGAAGACGACCGAGCCGGAAGGCCGGGCGCTGCTTACCCACGACGATCGTCTGCTTAACGCGTTCATTGCCGTTAAACGATTTGATGTGGTTAAGACTATTTGGGAAATGCGTGTTGCTGAGAATCCGCAGAATGCTTCCGCATACCTGTCGCTTGCGGGAGCTTACCTTGAATTGAACAACGGAGCTGCGGCCATAGAGAATATTAGGAAGGCTATAGAACTTGATGGAAAGTATAAAGAGCAAGGCGAGGTGCTTATACGCAGTATAGAGACGGCAGCAGCGAGCACTACAGCAGAGATAGAGTAACCCGTTTCTCGACTGACGCGGTTCCTGTGAGCGCACGTACGTCTTTATTGTCAAGCACATGCTAACGAACGCTCCGCTCAAAAGTTATACAACCTTTAAGATAGGGGGATCTGCCCCCTACCTTTTTTCTGTTAGGATTCCGGGAGACGTCGTGGATGCTCTCGCGCTTGCTCGCACTGAGAATCTGCCGTGGACGATTCTTGGCGGTGGCTCCAATATTTTGTTTTCTGACGAGGGATATCCTGGAGTAGTGCTCAAGATGGAGATCTCAGGGATTATGGTGCGCGAACGCTCCGGCAACGTTGTGGAGGTCTCGGCAGGGGCGGGAGAGTCGTGGGACGGCTTTGTTGAGACTATGGTTGCGCGTGGATTGTGGGGACTTGAGAATCTTTCTTTTATACCGGGGACGGTCGGCGCAGCTCCAATACAGAATATCGGTGCGTACGGAGCCGAAGTGGCCGACGTCATTTCTCATGTAGAGGTTTTTGATACGCGCACTGCACAGAGACACATATTCTCAAAGGAAGAATGTAGGTTTGGCTATCGCACGAGTCTTTTTAAGGACAGGCCGGAGCTTATTGTCACGCGCGTCGCGTTTTTGCTCTCGCTCTCCGGCACCCCAAATCTCTCCTACAAAGATCTTGCTCTGTATTTCTCTGGCGCGAAGACATTGCCCTCACTCAAAGATGTGCGTGAGGCTGTAGGTGAGATTCGATCGAGAAAATTTCCGGATCTCTCGAAGGTCGGCACTGCCGGTTCTTACTTTAAAAATCCCGTTGTGCCGCGTGCGCTGGCTCAGTCGCTCACGCAGCGCTATCCTGCGCTGCCGCTCTTTGATGTCGATGATGCTCATGTAAAGATTCCGCTCGCGTGGATTCTTGATAACGTACTTGCTCTCAGGGGATTTCGAAGGGGAGATGTGAGCGCCTATGAGCGCCAGCCGCTCGTTCTGGTTAATTGCGGAAATGCGACAGCGCATGATGTGCGCGCCTTTGCTGATGCTATTGCACAGAGAGTTTTTTTGCAGACGGGAATAACTATTACTCCTGAAGTTGTTCAGATGTGAGCGTGCGCGAAAAATAGTTCATTGAATTTTCAAAAAAGTTTTTTCAAAGTTATCCCCACGTTTTTTGTTCGCACCGTTGTGTACATGAACGTGCATCCTACAATGTAATTAAGCGAGCGCAATACTTTTTCGCACGCATAATCTAAACGAAGGTCGAAGTAGTGCGCTCTGATTACTAGCCAGCAAAAAAATTTCTACCATGGCAAAGAAGCGAAAGGCAGCAAAGAAGAAGACAGCTCGTAAGACTGCCTCTAAGAAGCGCACAACGCGCCGCAAGAGCTCACGCCGCAAATAAAGCGGAAGAGTTCAGAGTTGTTCTTTTGCAAAACATCCTTCGCAAGAAGGATGTTTTGCTTTTGCGCGCAGGGCGCATTTTAGCTAGGATAGTTGGGTTATGCTGTCACTAAAGAAGCTTTTTCTGGGGGATCAGAGCCAAAAGACCTTGAAAAAGCTGGGTCCCACCGTCCGTGCCATTAATGAGCTGGAACCCCTCTATCAGGGCTTAAGCGATGCTGAGCTCAGGGAGAAGACTCTTGAGCTTAAGGGGCGCGTGAAGGGCGGCGAGGAGCTCGGTGCACTGCTTCCGCATGCTTTTGCACTTGTGCGTGAAGCGGCGAAGCGGACGCTTGGCATTCGCCATTTCGATGTGCAGCTCTTGGGTGGTCTTGTGCTCCACCACAGCTCTATTGCAGAGATGCGCACGGGAGAAGGGAAGACCTTGGTTGCGACTCTGCCGGCTTATCTCAATGCGCTCACCGAGCGCGGCGTGCACGTAATTACCGTCAACGACTACCTCGCACGACGCGACGCTGTGTGGATGGGACAGATCTATGCATTCCTCGGTCTCTCCGTAGGTGTTGTCAACGATCAAGCATCATACATATACGATCCTCTGCATGTCGCACAGGAAGAAGCCGAGGGTGCGGATAAGGAGCGTGACGAGCTCGGCTCCTTCAAGGTGCGGTACGAGTTTCTCCGTCCCGCGACCCGAAAAGAGGCTTACGCGGCGGACATTACGTACGGCACCAACAATCAGTTCGGCTTTGATTATCTGCGCGACAACATCGAATATAATCCTTCTGAACTGCGTCAGCGCGGACACGTCTATGCTATTGTCGATGAGATAGACTCCATTCTTATTGATGAGGCCCGTACACCGCTCATTATTTCAGCTCCTGCGGGTGATTCGGAGAACCTCTATCAGGTGTTTGCGCGCGTGGCGCACGAGCTCCACGAAGGAGAGCATTATGCGGTCGATGAGAAATTCCGCCAGGCATCCCTCACTGAAGCGGGTATTGAGAAAGCCGAGAAGCTTCTGGGCGTGGGCGACCTCTATACGGAGCGCGGCATTAAGTACGTGCACCACCTGGAGACCGCCGTTCGTGCCAAGGCTATTTTTAAACGCGATAAGGATTACGTCGTGCGCGACGGAGAGGTCATTATCGTGGATGAGTTTACGGGACGACTGCAGCCGGGGCGACGGTGGTCGGAAGGGCTTCACCAGGCTATCGAAGCAAAAGAAGGAGTAGCTATACAGAAAGAATCCAGGACATTCGCCTCGATCACTTTTCAGAATTATTTCCGCATGTACGAGAAACTTGCGGGTATGACGGGAACGGCCGCAACTTCCTCTGAGGAATTTTACAAAGTCTACGGACTCGATGTCGTTGAGATCCCTACGAACGTTTCTCCAGCACGCCTCGATCGCAATGATCTCATCTTCCAGACGGAAGTTGGAAAGTTTAAGGCGATTGCCCGCAAGGTCAAGGAGCTTAACAGTAAGGGCCAGCCCGTTCTCATTGGTACGGTTTCTATCGAGAAGAACGAGCTTTTGAGTGCATATTTAAAGCAGGAAGGGGTGCCGCACGAGATGCTCAATGCAAAAAACCACGAGCGAGAAGGCGAGATCATTGCGCAGGCGGGAACGAAGGGCCGGGTGACAATCGCGACGAACATGGCCGGCCGTGGCGTGGATATCAAGCTCGGCGGCAACCCTGCTACCGCAGATGCCCGTGAGGAAATTCGCTCGCTCGGCGGTCTTTTTGTGCTCGGAACTGAGCGGCACGAGGCGCGGCGCATCGACAACCAGCTGCGCGGCCGTTCCGGACGTCAGGGAGATCCCGGCGAGACGCAATTTTTTGTCTCACTTGAGGATCAGCTCATGCGGGTCTTCGCATCTGACACGATTAAGAAGATGATGGGCCGCTTTGGCATACCCGAAGATCAGCCTATCGAGAATCCGCTTATCACGCGTGCGCTCGAATCAGCGCAGACCAAGATTGAAGGATTTAACTTCGATGCCCGCAAGCACGTGCTTGCCTATGACGACATTCTCAACAAGCAGCGCATCTCAGTGTATGAGCGTCGTCGCAAGATTCTCCTGGGATCTGATACACAGGTGGAGGAACTCGCCCGCGAAACGCTCGGCCCTGACGAAAAGCTTCTTGGTGTACTCGCTGAAAAGAAGCGGGATCTGGGAGACGCTGTCTTCTTTGAAGCTCTGCGGCGTATGATGCTTCAAGTCAACGATTCGCTCTGGATTGAGCACTTGGAGGTCATGGAGTATAGCCGGTCGAGTGTTAACCTGCGGGCGTACGGCCAACGCGACCCTCTCATTGAGTATCAACGCGAGGCTCTCCGGCTCTTTAAGGACATGCAGGTTTCTTTCGACAGGTCAGTTGTCGAACTGCTCCCTAACCTCGGCGCGGCCTTTCTTGCGGAAGAGGAGCGCAGGCTGCGGGCCCTACAGGAAAAAGCTCGTACACTCGGTGGCAGTTCCGATACTGAAAAGGGAGGGACTCCCGTCCGCTCGGGAGAGCATAAGATCGGGCGCAATGAAACAGTCCGTATCACGAATGGTACGGAAACCTTGGAGATCAAGTTCAAAAAGGCAGAGCCCATGCTCTCTTCGGGGGAGTGGAAGCTGGTGCTCTAGGCTTGTACACTGTAATAACTGATATACCCCTATGCTCTACATGCTCGTAGCACGTATTTTTGCGCTCGTACTTGCGATTCTGCTCGTAGCGTATCTTGTTCCGGGCGTGAGCGTTGACGGCTTTAAGACAGCGCTGATTGTGGCGCTTCTTTTGGGGCTTATAAATGTTACGCTCAAGCCGGTGCTGTTTATTCTCACGCTGCCTATTACCATTCTCACTTTAGGTCTTTTTGCGCTCGTACTGAACGCGCTGCTCCTGTGGTTTGTGGCAAGTTTTGTAGAAGGATTTGCCGTGGACTCCTTCTTCGCAGCCTTCCTGGGAAGTCTCATTATCTCGGCGGTGACGTGGTTTTCGCATCGACTCTTTGACCGCTGATGTATGCTCATTAATCTTCCGAAACGGGGCATCGATGTGTTGATCGGCATCGCTTTGCTTGCGCTGTTTCTCTTGCCGCTCTTTATAGATATTCCCATTGAGCGTCTCCGTGAGATGACGGGGGAGAACTATCTCATAAGCGCGCTTTCCTTCACGGCGCTCATGTTTCTGGCGACAGTCGTTGCTCCTGTCACGGTGCCGCTTGCTGTTCCGGCAGCAGCTCCGTTTTTAGGTCCGTGGCAGGCTGCGCTCTGTGCTGTTGTCGGCTGGACCCTCGGTGCGATTGTTGCGTTCTTCATCGCGCGTCACCTGGGCAGAAGGCTGGCGGTCTCCATCGTGGGAGAAGAGCGCCTCATGCGCCTTGAAAGCCGCATACCCGAGAAGAATCTTTTCTTGTGGATGGTGTTCTTGCGCATGTTGCTGCCGGTGGATGTCTTAAGTTATGCGCTCGGTCTTTTCCCCCGGGTTAAAGTGCTCCCGTACACTATGGCAACGCTCATCGGCATAGCTCCATTTGCTTTTGTTTTTGCCTATGCGGGAGAGGCGCTTCTCCTTAAGGAATATGGTAGGGTAGTGGGGTTTACGATGTTCGGGATCCTGCTTTTTCTGCTGATGCTCGTCATTACCCGGCGTGTTCGCTAAAAGACTATGTTTGTAGATGAAATGACAATTAGGGCTCAAGCAGGCCACGGTGGTGATGGCGTCGTACGGTGGCTGCACCTGAAGGGCAAGGAATTTTCCGGCCCTGCAGGGGGTGATGGCGGCCACGGCGGCAATGTCGTGCTTCGCTGTGTTCGGGATGTTTCCATTCTTGGCAAGTATCGTCACCGTAAGGTTTTCAAGGCGGGGAGGGCAGAACACGGGGGGAGCAGCAGCATGCACGGCAAGAACGGCGAGGACTGCATTATCGATATTCCCCGAGGGTCGGTGGTGACGCGCACGGAGACAGGAGAGGTGTACGAATTTCTTACGGAAGGTGAGATGGTCACTGTCCTTAAGGGGGGTCGCGGCGGCTACGGTAATGAGCACTTCAAACGCTCTACGAACGGTACGCCCTATGAGTCTACGCCGGGAACGCCCGGAGAGAGCGGAACATTCCACATCGAGTTGCGTCTGGTCGTTGATGCCGGATTCATCGGCCTCCCCAACGCCGGCAAGTCGAGCCTTCTCAATGCACTTACTCGTGCTGCGTCAAAAGTTGCAGCGTATCCTTTCACAACGCTCTCTCCGCACCTTGGGGACTTTTACGGTTTTATCCTTGCCGATATTCCAGGTCTCATCGAGGGGGCTTCAGAAGGCAAGGGATTGGGGCACACATTCCTGCGGCACATCAGCCGTGCCCGACTACTGCTTCACTGCGTGTCTCTTGAAGAAGAAGACCCGTATGCCTCATACGAAGCCGTGCGCAGTGAACTTGCCGCCCACGATGAGGCACTTGCCCGCAAAGACGAGATCGTTGTTCTCACTAAAGCCGATACTGTCTCGGATGAACGTCGAGCCGAAATTGAGCAGTTGTTTGAAGGGAAGAGGGAAGTCCTTTGCGTGTCCGTCATTGACGATGCCCTGCTTAAATCCTTCCAGGATCGTCTCACTGAAATACTGCGAAAGCGCTCCTGAGACGTGCTAAAATCTTTTCACTATGGCATACCGACCCACGATTGGCCTTGAGGTTCACGCAGAGCTTAAGACGGCGACGAAACTGTTCTGCAATTCTAAGAATGATCCGGACGAGACGCGTCCGAACGTCAACATTTGTCCTGTCTGCATGGGGTATCCCGGAACGTTGCCGGCTCTCAACAAGGAGGCCATGCGGCACATTCTTAGGGTCGGACTTGCCGTGGGGGGAAAGCTTGCAGACTATACGGAATTTGATCGTAAGAATTACTTTTATCCCGATATACCGAAGGGTTATCAGATCAGCCAATACAAGTTTCCGCTCATCTCCGGCGGGGTTCTTTGCGGTGTGGCCCTTGAGCGCGTGCATCTGGAAGAGGACACCGCCCGTTCCACGCATGTCTCTCTGGAAGAGGGGGGCTACAGTCTGATCGATTTCAACCGTGCGGGTGTTCCTCTCATGGAGCTCGTCACCAAGCCTGTCATTCACAGCGCAGGAGAGGCTGCGCAGTTTGCCAAGGAGCTGCAGCTTCTTCTGCGCTCGTTAGGAGCGGGGGATGCCAACCTGGAGAAGGGCGAGATGCGCATCGAAGCGAATATTTCAGTGAGTAAGACGGAAGATTTCGGCACCAAGGTTGAGGTAAAGAATCTCAACTCGTTTCGTGCAGTGGAGAAAGCCATCGCCTATGAAATAGAGCGTCAGAGTGAACTGCTGGATTCCGGCGGTAGCGTTGTGCAGGAGACGCGCGGGTGGGACGAGGCGGGACAGAAAACATTTTCTCAGCGCCTTAAGGAGTCCTCTCATGACTACCGCTATTTCCCTGATCCTGATGTTCCCAAGTTCGTCCGCTCTGACATACCGGAGTTCAGCGATGAGGCGCTCCGGGCATCTCTGCCGGAACTTCCGAGAGAGAAGCGCGAGCGATATCTCACGACCTATGGACTGAAACCAGAAGATGCGGAGATGTATCTCCAGATGCCGTTCTATGGCGGTTACTTTGAGATGGTCGCCCAAGAACTCAAGACCCCCGAGCACATTCAGCTTGCGTCTAACTACATCAGCTCAGACCTGGCAGGAATCTACCAGAAGATGGGAGTTCCTGAGCGTATCGAGATTGCCCCGTCAGCCTTTGCGGATCTCGTGAGGATGATCTCAGCGGGGGAGGTTTCGTCTCGTGGAGCAAAAGATCTGCTCGCGCATATGGCAGAGAAAGGAGGAGAGCCTCGTCTGCTTGCTGTAGAACTGGGGCTTATGCAGGAGAGCGATACCGGGAAGCTCGAGGCGATCGTGAAGGAGGTCATTGCCGCCAATGCGCCCGCTGTGACGGAGTATCGTCAGGGTAAATCTGCAGCACTGCAGTACCTCGTGGGGCAGGGCATGAAGATGAGTCGCGGCTCGGCTAATCCTACAGTACTGCGAGAACTCTTTGAGAAGGGTCTGGCACAGTAGCTACACACACCTCGTTTCTAGGAGGAGGGCGTACGCTTGCGCTATAATGCTCAATCATGGATGAGCTTGTTGTTGATGGGGAGAAATATATCTCGTCTAAACGAGCCGCTCGCTTAAGCGGGTATGCGAAGGACTACATCGGTCAGCTCTGCCGAGCCGGAAAAATAGAGGCAAAGATGGTGGGGCGGAGTTGGTACGTGAAAGAATCGGCCATCAAGGACCATCGGAAGACTTTCCAGGGGGAGCCGGTCATTGATGACAAGCTTTGGGCTGAGGGGAAGAATGGCCTCGAGTTCAAGGGCTTTGGTGCATCGGTGCCGCCTCCCAAGGCTCCGCTCTCTGAAGAACATGTAAAGATTAACTACGAGCCTGATGTTCGGCCGCTTATTCCCGCACCGGAGAAGAAAGAAATCTCTGTCGCCGAAGCACCTGAGGCTGTTTCCATACCGCTTAAGAAGACTTTTGAAGAAGATGTCGTTCGTTATCCTGAGGAAGAGCCTAAGTTCGATGCCGTAGAAGTTCTGCCGGAAGAGAAACCTGAGCCGGTTCGGACTGTTATCAGACCGGAACCTCCTATGGCGGAGAAAGAGAGAGACGAGGTTTTAAAAGAGGATGTCCGCGAGGTGCGCCCTTCGCGGCGAGGAGGCTATAAACTAAAGCTCGCCATCGTCGTCTTTTTTGTACTTCTTGCACTGCTCATGCTTCTGGAGAGTCGGGTTTCCTATCAGGCTACTCCGCAAGGATTTGAGAAGGTGGATTCCGGCATTGCCCCGCTGTCTCTCGTGGGAGACATTCGAGCCCGACTGTCGCGGTAGTGGATAGAAGCGCGGTGCGGAGCTCTCTGTGTCCTATAATGGGAGGGTTATGATCCGGAGCATAGGGAGATTTCATACGCTTATGGCTTTTGCGCTTTGTCTAAGCGCACTGTTTATTATTGTGTTCTCCGTTGCCGAGGCGCAGGTCAAAGAGTTTGATATTGCTCAACGGTACGATCTTGCGGATGAGAACTTCGAGTTCGGCGATATCGTGGTGTATGACCGCGATGCCCTTACGTATCGGCTGGGAGCAGAGCATGGCGACGCAAATGTATTCGGAGTGACACTCGAGGCGCCGACCCTGCTTCTGGATGATGGAACTGACAATGTACCCGTTGTGCGGAGTGGTGAGACGCTGGTGAATGTTGTGACAGCTAACGGCCCGATTGCGGCAGGTGACTATATCACCACTTCTTCAGCACGGGGTAAGGGTGAGCGGGCTAATCCCGAGGACGCGTACTTAGTGGGAATTGCACTTACGGCGTACAGTGGTCTTCCTGAGGAGGTGGTGGGCGAGATCGAAGGGCTCTCGTACGGTCGTATCCCGGTTCTTCTGAGCGTGGGACATGTCTCTAAGGTAGAGGAGATGCTTACGGGTGCGCCAGCGCAGACATCAGAAGCGCTCACCGAAGCCACCATCCTCAATGTCATTCAGTACATCGTTGCAGCCTTCGTAGCCGTCGGATCAGTGTTTATTGCGTTCAGGAATTTCGGCTCCAATATAAAAACAGGCATCGATTCTATCGGGAGGAACCCTCTTGCCAAATCCTCGATTCAATCGATGGTAGTGCTCAATGTCGTCCTTATTATCCTGGTAAGTCTCGGGGGGCTTTTCATGAGTGTGGCCATTCTTCTGCTTCCCATTTAGTGAAAGGGCATGCTACGATTACTCTGAATATTCTATGGAAACGCTCCTTACGCTAGGCTCCTTTGTCGGTCATCTTTCCCCGGTCACGGTGCTCTTGACGTCTGTTGCGATTCTCATCGTCCTCCTCGGAACCTTGTTGATTGTACAGCTGCGCAACAATGCGCACCTGTACAATCTCACCTATCCTGTCTACGACTACACGGTCAAGGAGGCGCAGAAGCGTGCGAATCAGATTATTGCCGAAGCGCAGGAGAAGGGCAGGACGATTATTGCCGGAATTGAGTCGGAAGCCTCTAAGATCGTGAGCGAACGATCGCGGGAGAGTGAGCACCTCATGGCCGAATACGAGAAGCGGTTGGCCGAGCTTATGCACAAGCATGAGGTAGCCCTGGGATCCTACACAGGGGGAGCCGAGCAAGCCTTCAAGGGTCTTTCCGAAGGCTTCAAGCGGCATATGGAAGAAAGTGAAAAGGCGCTGACGCACGAATTTGAGTCATTCGCCTCTCATGCTCAGGAGACCCGCACGCACCTTGAGGAGGAGACGAAGCGCCTCATTGCGGAGCATCTCGATAAGGAATTTGCGGCTGTGCGCGAAGGGCTGGAGAGTTACCGCCGCGAAAGATTGAAGCGCGTCGAGGACGATATTGTGGCTATTATGGAACAGGCCGTCGCCATTGTGCTGCGCAAAGAATTGTCGCTTAAGGATCATGTGGATGCAGTTCACGAAGCGTTTGAGACTGCAAAGCGTGAAGGAGTTCTGAGATAAGTTCTAGAAACCACATGCTTGATGTCGTACTGAGTAATACGTATACATCCGCTGCGGTTCAGCAGCGCATTGCGCTTCTCAAGGAATTCCTTGAGCATGTTTTTTACGGAGCTGATCCGGGTGGTCAGCCAACTCTTGAGCGTTTTGACGCGTTCGTAAAGGAGCATGGGGTGGAATTGGTGCATGCGGATGCGGTTCGGGAGTGGGGCAATGCTCTCTTTGCCCGGGTTACGGCAGGGACGTTTTACGCAGAGCTCAATGCATTATTAAACGAGCTGAAATCCGTCCCCGTATTAACGCTTTATACGGCGGTTAAGTTCCCCGTGCCGGAAATGGCTCGCATGGCACAGCAGCTTCGTGACCATCTCGGCAAGACGATTCTTCTTGATGACCATGTCGATCCGCAGCTTGCTGTGGGGTGCGCCTTTGTATGGAATGGTATCTATCACGACTACTCCTGGTCATTTTTTATAAGCCGTAAACGGGAAGAGCTGGCTACGCTGGTGCGACGTTATGGAGAACGCTAACACCCGTCACGAAGAGGCCGGCTTTGTCGCAGAGGCGAAAGAGTATCTCGTTACGCTTGAGGGGCTGCCGTCTATACGTATTAATGACGTCATTGCAAATGACCAGGGCCAGCGTGCCATGGTGATGGGGTTGCGCGACGATAGGGTGGAAGCACTCTTATTGGATCGCTCCGACGTGCGGGTCGGTGAACGTTTCTTCTTTCGCGATCACGGCATCAAATTTCCGCTCGGCGATGAACTGCTGGGACGCATACTCAATCCTGTGGGAGATGCTATCGATGGCCGGGGCTCAATTACTGCTTCAGAGAGCTTCTTTAAGCTCGAGATCGTAGCACCGGGCATGAATGCCCGCAACCCCATCAAGCGGCAATTTGAGACCGGGATCTCCGTCATCGACACGCTGCTGCCGCTCTCCTTTGGCCAGCGGCAGCTCATTATCGGTCCGACAGGTTCAGGGAAAACACTCTTTCTTGAGGATATCATTGTCAAACAACGCGCCTCGGAGATCGTTTGCATCTACGCCCTCATCGGTAAGCCGCTCTCCTATATTCAGGATGTGGTTCACCGAATCTCTGGAGCTGAGGGCAATCCAAAGACCATCATTATCGCTGCTCGTTCAGAGGAAGTTGCCCCCATGATTCTTATCTCGCCGTCGGTTGCCTTTTCCGTGGCCGAACATTTTGCATCGCAGGGCAAGGACGTGCTCTTGGTTCTCGACGATCTCGGCACTCACGCTAAGTACCTACGCGAAGTGGCGCTTTTGTCAGGCAGGTTCCCGGGCCGAGAATCCTACCCGGGTGATATCTTTTACCAGCACGCTCACCTTATGGAGCGGGCGGGGCAGTTCAACAAGATGGTGGGTAATGGCTCCATCACGCTGTTACCGGTACTTGAAACCAGCATTGAAGATCTCACTAATCTCATTGCGACGAACCTCATGGCAGCGACCGATGGACACCTCTTCTTCCAGCCTAATCTGTACGCTCGCGGGTATCATCCGTCCGTGTCGGTTCTGCGCTCCGTAACACGTATCGGCAGGAAGACGCAGACCCAGCTCTACAAAGAGCTTTCGATGCGCATTCTCGCGCTTCTCGCTGATTACGAGAAACAGCAGGAATTCAGTCGGTTCGGTACCCAACTCTCAGAGGGGACACGCAAGTTGCTGACGCGCGGCGCTCATCTCGAAGTGCTTCTCCAGCAGGAAGCTTTTACCCAGACATTTCCTCTTGAAATACAGGCGATTCTCTTAGGGCTTATCTATACCCCTCTCTTTAACGACAAGGAAACGTCATTTATAGAGAACAATAAGGGGGCGATCATTAAGGTTGTCTCAACTCATGCGCGCTTTGACGAGTTGCGAAAATCAGCGCGTCGAGGTTCGATTTCGCTCAATGAGTTTATAAAACGTCTTACAAAGGAGACGGTTCTCATCGAGGAGGTATGTCAACGCTAGAGGAGGGGAAGCGAGAGCTGGAAGATGTGGAAGCGATCCGTTTCGTAACGGGCACGCTGCTTGAGTTAAGCGCAGAACGGATCAAGCAGCTCAGGGAGAAATTTGAGCAAAACCAGCTCTTTTATGCCGAGATCAGTGATCTCTATGCGCTCGTGAAGTGGAATGCGGAGCGCAGAGACGAGCTCGCTAAGGCGATACCAGCTCGCGGCAAGAGGCTCTCCATTGCTCTGACCTCGAATAGCCGATTTTATGGCTCGCTTAACCGACATATCGTCGATACGTTTGTAAAGCATATCGAGACACAGGAGAACCGAAGTTTTATGGTCATAGGTACTGTGGGGCAGCGACTGATGGAATTCACCCCGCACAGGAACAAGGCCGTGTATCTGAGCTTTGCAGGGGACCAGCCGACGCAGAGCGAAGTACACCATCTCCTGCAGCAGCTCGAACCTTACAGCGAAGTGCTTGTATATCACCCACAGTTCGTCAACGTCTTTCTTCAAGACGTAGGAGTTCTTGATATGACCCACAGCGCTCCCGAGGTGAAGCAGCAGCATGCGGACGTGAATTATCTCTTTGAGCCGGAGCTGCCGCGTATCCTCAGTTTTTTTGAAACCAGGGTTCGATATCTCCTGTTCCAGCGTGCTATGCTGGAGTCTGAACTTGCGCGAACCGCAGCGCGGCTCACCACGATGAGTCGCGCAGAAGAGCGAGCGGGTACAGAAATTGCCCAGCTTCGCACCTCTATTCTTAAGGAGCAGCAAACCTTCGATTCGCTGAGTCTCCTTGAGTCGATCGCAGGGACATTAAAATGGAGAGTAGCAGCAAAGAACAATTTGTAGGCAGCATCAGAAGCGTGCGCGGACAGATCGTCGTCGTCAATTGCGAAGGCGAGTATAAGCCGCATCTGCACGAACTGCTGACCTCAGTGGAGAATCCCACGGTGCGGCTCGAAGCCCACTCCTATGCGTCACCCACGCGTCTCAACTGCCTCCTCCTGTCCTCGCGTGAAGATCTCTACCGTAATTTAAAGATTGTTGCCACGAGTGAGCATCTGACAGTTCCGGTTGGCAAAGAAGTGCTGGGGAGAGTTATTGACCTGTACGGTAATGTTCTCGATCGGGGAACTGAACTCAGTCGTAAGGAGATTCGCTCAATCTACGGCAGTGGCCCTCAGACGGTCATGGAGCTCCGGAGTGAGGAGCGGGTAATTGCAGAGACAGGGATCAAAGCCATAGACTTTTTCACCCCGCTTCTGCGGGGAGGAAAGCTTGCACTTGTAGGCGGAGCAGGAGTAGGGAAGACGGTGCTTATGACGGAGCTCATTCACAACCTCAACCAGGCGCACCCTGGTGCCACTATTTTTGCGGGTATCGGAGAGCGCATCCGCGAAGGTCACGAGCTTCTCGAATCTTTGGCAACTACAAAAGTGCTCGATCAAACAGCACTCATTCTCGGACACATCAATGAGAATGCCGCTGTGAGATTTAAGGTCGCATCAGCGGCTGCAAGTATTGCCGAATATTTTCGCGATATTGAAAAAAGAGAAGTGCTCTTTTTCGTCGATAATGTTTTTCGTTTTATTCAGGCGGGGAGTGAGCTCTCCACGCTCCTTGAAGAGACGCCGTCCGAGTTTGGTTATCAGCCTACTCTGCAGACTGAGATTGCTCATTTTGAGAATCGTCTGGTGAGCACTCGTGAAGCTGCCATTACTTCGGTGCAGACAGTGTATGTTCCTGCAGATCAGCTCACTAATCCAGCGGTGGCGGCAACACTCCCATACTTTGATGCCATCGTCGTTCTTTCCCGTGATTCCGCACAGCAGGGACTCTTTCCCGCTATTGACCTGGTGCGCTCAAAATCAACAGTGATCGATCGAGCCGTTGTGGGGGAGGAACATTACAAGGCCTTAACCGGAGCCGTGGGGCTCCTGAACCACCACGCCCGGCTCAGCCGTATAGTCGCTATCTTAGGCGAGGAGGAGCTTACAAGTGAAGACAGAGCTCTCTATCACCGGTCTCTTCGCCTTAGAAATTATATGACTCAGAATTTTCATACGATTGAAGATCAGACAGGCCAGCCAGGAATCTCGGTCAGTCGAGCTCAAACTGTTAAGGATATTCAAGGTATCTTGGATGGTCGATATGATATAGTTCCTGCGGACAAGTTTAAATATATAGGAGATGCTCAGCAGTTCAGTCAGTAAGATGTAGTTGGAGTGGCAGGGACCTTCAAAGAGCGGGCATACCGCTCTTTCTTATAGTGCGGATCGGACGGTACAATAGATTCAAATAAGACTCAGTATGCAGGAGAAACTCTTCATTAGTATCACGAGTCCAGAAAAGATTGTGTGGGAAGGGGAAGCAGATGCCCTCAGTTCCGAGAACTCGCAGGGACCTTTCGATATTCTTCCTGGACATGCAAACTTTGTAACGATCATAGAAAAGAAACCCGTCATTATTCGAAGGGAGGATGGCGATAAGGAGTTTCAGTTCGCCACAGCGATACTTTACGTAAGCAGCAATACCATCACGGTCTATACGAACATTTAACGTGTGCTATTGATCCAGAGTGAGCAGACTGGGAATGATTTCCGGACTGCTTTCATTTTGGTTGCCTCTGGTTGGACGTCGTACCAACTTGTATGCGCGAGCTCTTAGAGACGAGATATACTTATATATCAATGCTTTATAGATCTCGTCACAGTTATATGGAGTCTGATGTTAATGTGACACTATCGATTCTTCTGAATCATTTGGCTACGTTATTGGAGATCTCGTCTAGAATTGGCATTTTTCTCATTCAGTTTAAGTAGAGAACACCTTTGAGTGCCATATGCTCGCTAAGTTTTTACCCCCCCGCGCTCCCTTCTTCGGTTCACGAGAAGATTTTGCTGGTTTGTAATTTTTCACAACCGGGCACAAGAACAAAAAATGGCGTACTAAAAAATGGCTTAAATTATAGATTGTTCGTCGATATTGGCGGCTGCGGCATATATAAATTCCAGGAGGACATTTTTCTGATTGCTTCAGAGGGCGAGTCTCTTAACTAGTTGGGAGTTCGGCTTAGAAAGCGCCGGTGCTCTTCTAGATCGAGGCGACTTTGGAAGCGATTACTACCCCTTGGCTGATGATATTAGTTGCTGTACCTCTCTTTTTGCAGCTTCTGACGATCCTTTTGAGTGTTTAATTTGTCTTGAGCCACTGATTTTAGGAGGACGATAATTCTTTGCTCTTGCTATACGCAAGGGAGGGCAGATTTTGCTTCATGAGTTTTATCCACAAGTTTTTGAATTTTTCATGAATACGAACAGGAAAGTCCTGATAAAATTTAGTTAATTCGGTACACCGTACTCATGGATAAGGAGTTGTTTTTTGAAAATAAAAGATATATCTCTTCACGCGAGGCAGCTCGTATTGCTGGCTTTACGCACGACTATGTTTCCAAGCTTTGCCGCTATGGAAAGATTGTTGGGCGCAAGGTTGGACACTCCTGGTACGTTGAGGAGATATCTTTTCAGGACTATTTGCACCAAAGTGCGCAGAGCAAGCAGGTCCGTGAAGCAGAGCTTTCTGAGCGGAGACGTACGGAATACCACGTAACGGTTGCTTCAGTAGGTAGCACTCCGAAAGCAGTGCCGGTGGTAGCGAAGGTCCCTACTGTACCTGTACGTTCGACGATCAACAGAGACTCTTTTCACGAGCCTGCTCTCTCTCCAGCGGGACGACGATCATCGGGTCGTAATATCGCCACCGCTATATTTGCGCTCATTCTGCTTGTCAATGTTGTCTTTCTGGGAGCGACAGGGCTGCGTGCATACGGAGAGCCTCTCGCTGCAGCATTTCAAAACGTTTCAGATGTATCAAGTAAAGTTGCGCAGTCAGTGATTACTGCGCTGCCGCACGTTTCTAAGGATTCCAATGTTGCACAGGCGGCAGGGTTTGGAAACATTCTTCAGTCAACGGTCAGTGCGATCTCCCGATTTGCTTCTGGAGCATCCCGTCTCTTCGGAGGATTCTTTGCGTTTCTGGGTGGTGGAGATGGGGTAACGCGTCTCTCTGATCTTGGAACAACACCTCCTGCGCAGGACGCGCCGACGGCTGCTGGAAGTTCTGCTACCACAACCCCTTATGTGCCTACCCGTTCTCTTGCTCCTCAAACGTTTGCTATTAACACAGGGGTCCAGATTCGTGACGGCTTGAGTGTGGGTACGGGAGCAACGGTGAACGGAGGTCTCACTGTGCAGGGTACAGCGAACTTTTCAGGCCAACTCCAGGCCAACGGAGGCATTGTTACAAATGGTGCCAATGTAAATCTCGGTCCAGGACAAATTTTTGCATCAAATCTCATCAATCAGCTGCAAGCTGGTCGCAATATCACCATCAGCGGAACACCTAACGCTCCAGTGATCACTGCGCGCGGCGGTGGCGGCAGCTCAGTTGTTGGCGGTGGCGGTGCCACTTCATTTACCGGTCTTTCCGACGCTCCCACCACTATTCTTTCAAACGGTATCTTGCACGGAAATTCAGGAGGAACAGCGCTCACACAGACCACGGGATTCACGTTTGATGGCACGACGCTCACTACGCCGGCACTCACAGTGTCAGGCTCAGCTACCTCAACCTTCGCAAACGGCATCCAGCTCTCTGCGGGATGTTTCAAAACGGTGGATGGCAGCTGTATCGTCTCCGGTGACGCGACGGCGCTCAACGATTTGAGCGATGTCACCATCACTGCCGCTGCGTTTGGCGATCTCCTCATGTACAACGGCACGGCATGGGTTGATACTGCGACTTCTTCACTGGGTCTGGGCGGCGACACCTATACAGGACTCTCGGACACGCAGAACACTCTCACGGCTAACCGCATCATTCACACTAACGCTGCGGGAACGGCCCTCACCGATAGCGCAGGATTCGTATTTGATGGTACGAATCTCGGTATCGGTACAACCTCGCCCTTTGCGCGGCTTTCATTGAGCGGGGACGCTTATGTGGGTGGGAATGTAACTGCTACAGGAACGCTGACCATCGCTGGAACGGGTACCTCAACGATCGCCGGAGGGCTCAATGTGGGTTCTGGAGGACTGGTCTATGACTCTTCAAGCGGGCGCGTCGGTATCGGAACAGCGGCTCCTTCTGTTGCAGGTCTCTCGGTTGCGGGCAACATCTATACAACTGGTGGTATTGGCGTGGGGGCAGTTCGAACTTCTCCAGGTATTACGATTGCAAACATCACAAGTTGTGCTGGCTCTACTGCGCTTCAGACAGACAGTACGGGAGGAATTGTCTGCGGCGCTATCGCAAGTCTCGGTATTAGCACGGCGGGAGGGTGGAGCACGGATGGAATCGGCAGCGTGACACTTGCGACGACTACCGACCGGGTTGGTATCGGCGCAACGACAACACCGTACGCAAAACTTTCTGTCATTAACCAGGCGGCGGGTACGACGACGCTTGCGCTTGTTCCGTTTACAGGACAGACGGCAAATATCATCGACATCTACAACAGCTCCAGTGTTCTCACTTCAGTCTTTACCGCTAACCACTTCCTGGGTCTTGGTACTACATCGCCCGGGGCTCAACTTTCAGTCGCAGGCAGTGCGCTTGTCGGTGGTAACCTCACGGTTACTAACGTCACAGCAACGGGAACGCTTTCCGTTCAAGGAACAGGGACAAGCACGTTTGCAGGCAATGTCGATGTCGCGGGGGATATCGAAGCTGACCAGTTCTTCGCATCTGGTTCCGGCACCTCAACCTTTGCGGGTATACGCGCAACAGGTCTTACTGTTACAGGTTCAGCTACCTCAACCTTCGCAAACGGCATCCAGCTCTCAGCGGGATGCTTCCGCACGGTGGACGGCAATTGTATAGTCTCTGGCGATGCGACAACGCTCAATGATCTGACGGATGTAACGATCACCGCTGCAGCCTACGGGGATCTTCTCATGTACAACGGCACGGCATGGGTTGATACTGCGACTTCTTCACTGGGTCTTGGGGACGGCACATTCCTCGGCCTTTCTGATACACAAAATGCATTTACCGCAAACCGCATCATCTTTACTAATGCAGGTGGCACAGCACTTACCGATGCTGAGGGTTTTGTCTTCACGGGAGTAAACCTGGGTATCGGGACTACGTCACCGTTTGCACGACTCTCAGTGGGAGGCGATGGCTACATCGGCGGCAATCTCACTGCCACTGGAACGCTTGCGGTACAGGGAACTGGTACGTCAACGTTTGTAGGCGGCATTCAGGCAGCTGCACTCAATATCACAGGCTCTGCCACTTCGACGTTTGCAAACGGCATCCAACTCTCTGCGGGCTGCTTCCGCATGCCGAATGGTTCATGCCTTGTCGATACTGACACCGGCATCACCTCCCTCGGCGCCCAGTACTCCACGAGCCAGACCGGCGCCAGCCAGACGTTCGCCACCGGAACTCCGGACACCAATATCTCGCTCACGATTGGCTCGTCAGCCAACACCCACACCTTCTCAG